>Ga0209231_1000004_pt1 | contig 230594 bp, 188 predicted proteins | sample Deesub45470m_DNA_FD_188086 | JGI IMG/M metagenome (GOLD analysis project Ga0209231, IMG submission 188086) | Deep subsurface microbial communities from North Pacific Ocean - 450_OLKR46/470m Metagenome (SPAdes) (version 2) | ecosystem: Environmental > Terrestrial > Deep subsurface >...
AAAATGCGAAATGAAGCCTTATTAAGGCAAACGCATTTTTTGTATGCAAGTGAACTACCACATAATTTTTTTGAGCGAGGGCAAAAGAATAAATTTTTTAAAAAAGAAAGGCATGTGCGGCTATTTACACATAATGGCTAATTATAGGACAAAATGATATACCGCTTAAAAATCTAAACTTCCTGAGAATCGAATATTTTTAAATTTACGGAGAATTACCTTGAATACGAGAATTTAAAGAAGCGTTGGCTTGTGTGTTCTATTTACTTTGCTGCCATAAGCAAAGCAAGTGAGGCACGAACGCAGACATAATATCCATTATAGTTGACAAACGCGTTAAAGACTTAAATAAATAAGAATAGCGTTTTGTCCTATAATGGATTGCATTATGTTAATATAGCTTAGGTTTTTAAAGAATTAATTCTTTAAAAAGGGCAAAAAAAATTATTAAAAAATTTCATGTAAGGGTTGAAAATTTGCGGTTCACTTAAAGCAAATTTTTAACGCTTACATACCGCTTTCTTTTAGCAAAAAATGGGTAAAGCTTTTTATTCACGTCTTTTTTATTTTATTAGTGTGAATGATTTTCGTTGCACTACAATTCAGCTTTACTTATTTTTTAGCTGCGTGAGGGATAGAAGCGGCATCCTTTCTGTTTTTCACAGAAAGATATAGCGGATAGCCCGACCTTTAGGGCACGCCCAAATCTTCTAACTTTGCCTTAATATCTTTTTAAGATAATATATTCTTTTTCTCTTTATTTAAGCATAATTAAATAGCATTTGTTCTTTAATTAAAATCAATAAAACTTATCTCTTTTAGAAAATTACAGTTTTAACTTAAATTTCAAAAGTAAATAAGGTAAACTTATATTTTTCTCATCCTAAAGTACTTAATAGCACAATCTTATTAACTTAATAAAAATAGCATTATTTTGAAATAAGATTATAATAAGTTGAAGATCAAATATGGTTCTTCATTTAAAGAACCATATTTGATATTATGCTTAGTTTTTGTAATTAAAAATTAATATTGAACTGTTCGGTTAATAATTTAATTAAATTTTAATTTGTTTGTTATTAGTGTTTTATGTTTTTTAAAAAAGAAAAAAACATAAAAACTTTACTAGGTTTTTAAGTTTCTTTAGTTTTGCAAAAAAAGAACTAAAAATGAATCATGGAGATCAAATAATAGAAAAAGCCCAAGATTTATTTTTTAGATATGGGCTAAGAAGTATTACTATGGATGATTTGGCAAGAGAGATGACAATTTCAAAAAAAACACTTTATGCTTCTTTTAGTAATAAACAAGAAATAATTAACATTATTACCTTAAATCTGATAGGTGAGCATGAGCAAAATTGCAAAAGAATTAAAAAAAATGCTGACAATGCTATTCAAGAAGTTCTTATGTATGTAACAAGCCTTAAATCCATTTTTCAACAATTTAACCAAAAAATTATTTATGAAATGAAGAAATATTATCCTGAATCGTGGCAAATATTCAAAAAATATAAAGGTGAATTTGTTTCAGAGAGCATCATGAATAATTTAAACAGAGGAATAAAAGAAGGTTTGTACAGAAATAACATCAATAAAGATATTAATGTGAAATTAAGAATAGAGCAGATGCAGATAATTTCTACCCTTTTTTTATCAACTCCTAATTTTAGTAAAAAAAAAGTATTTAAAGAATTGTTTCTCCAAATCCTTTATGGAATGTCAACTTTAAAAGGGCATAAGTTAATTGATAACTACTTAAAAACAGAACAGTATAAAGCATTAAACGATTGAATTTTTTAATATAATGATAAATAAAAAACAAATAAAAAGTGTAAAAATAGGTTGTTTAACATTGTTGGCAATAGTTTTTATTAATAGAGAAAGCTTTGCTCAACAGCAGAATTATAACAACCTTACATTAAAAGATGTGTTACAAATAGCATTAAACACTAACCATGAAATAAAAAAAGCTAAACTTAATGTAGAAAATAGTAAATATATAACAAAGGAAGTTTGGGCTTCGGCACTACCTAATGTAGTAGGTAATGGGGGATTAGTTCATAGTCCTTTATTACAACAGAGTGTGTTGCCTGGAGAATTTTTTGGACAGCCTGGAACATCAATATTGGTGGCGTTAGGTCAAAAATGGAATACTAATATTGGAGTAAGTGTGTCGCAGGTTTTATTTAATCAATCAGTATTTGCAGGATTAAAAGCAGCAAGAACCTCTCAGGAACTATTTGAACTACAATCTTCTCTTACTGAAGAAGCAATTATAGAGCAAGTTACTTCGATTTACTATGCAATTTTAATTCAACAAAGAAAAATAAGTGTAGTAGATACTACTATTAGCAACACCCAAAAAACATTAGATATAGCTATAACTCAATACGAAAATGGGCTAATAAAAGAACTAGATAAAAATAGATTAAAAGTAACCGTTTCTAATCTTAAAAGTCAACATCAGCATTTACAAAATGAGTTAGATATTTTAGTCAACCAACTAAAACTAATAGCAGGAATACCAATAGCAGAAACGATTACCCTTTCTAAAACAGAATCGTTTAAAAAAAATGAAACTATCGCAGAAAACGTGAACATTTCAAACAGAACAGAAATGATGATGTTAGAAACACAACAAAAATTATTACAAATAGAGCTTCAAGCTACAAAAGCAGGAAGATACCCAACGCTTACGTTAAATGGAAACTACTCTTATCAAGGGTTGAGTGACGAGTTTCCTTATACAGCAGGGGATAAGACTAATTGGTTTGATGTTGCTTCAATTAGTTTAAATCTAAGAATTCCCATATTCAATGGCTTTGCAACCAGTTCTAAAATTCAACAATCTAAAATTGCCAATCAGAAAATACAGGAAGACATTGCTTTAACCACCAATCATTTGAATTTTGCAGTTGCCAATGCAAAAAATCAAATAGAAAATAGTCTAATTACCTTAAACATTCAAAAAGAGAATGTGGAATTAGCAAGAGAAGTAGCATCGAGCATTAAGGTAAATTATAATAACGGACTGGCAAGTTTGAATGATTTGTTATCATCAGAAACATCGCTAACAGAATCAGAAAACAATTATTTGATGGCTATGTTAAATTATAAAATAGCCGAAATTGAGTTAATAAAAGCAGCAGGAAATCTTAAAAATTTAATAAAATAACCATTTGATTTAATAATAATAAAAATGACAAAAAAAAGAAAAAACATATTGATAACAACTCTAGTAGTTATTTTATCTTTAGTCTTAATTTCGGTAGTACTTAATCACAACAAAAAATCCAATCAAGAAAAAATAGATGTTGTATCACAACCGGTTGGGTCTGTAAATGTTGAAACATATAAAGTTGTAGCAAAACAGCTTACCATGAATTACGATGCAAATGGTGTATTTCTAGCCAACAAACAACTCGATTTCTCATCCGAAATATCAGGAAGAATAGTAGATATATTAGTTGCAGAAGGAGACTTTGTTAAAGAAGGAGAAGTTATGGCAACAATTAAATCAGATAAATTAAGTGTCGAGTTAGAAAATGCTCAAGAAGTTTATAACAAGTTATTAAAAGACAAAGAACGATTTGAAAATTCATATAAAAACGGAGGTGTTACGCAACAACAATTAGATCAGGCAACATTGGCTTTAGAAAATGCATCAGCTCAATTAGAGCAAGCAAAAATTAGGTATAATGATACCAAAATTAAAGCACCTATTACAGGTTATGTTAACAAAAAATACATAGAAACTGGCACTTATACCTCCCCCGGAATGCCATTGTTTGAGTTGGTTGATGTTTCTAAATTAAAACTAAGAGTAGCGGTAAACGAAACTCAGGTAGCCAATATAAAAGTAGGAGATACCGTAATAGTTAAATCCAGCATTTTTCCAGATAAAGAATTTACAGGAAAAGTATTATTTGTTGCATACAAAGCAGACCAATCTTTAAACTTCCCGATAGAAGTTGAAGTAGATAATGATAACACCTTAAACCTAAAAGCAGGAATGTATGGCAGTGTAGTATTTAATTATAAAGAAAGTAACGATAAACTTATAATACCTAGAACAGCTTTTGTAGGAAGTGTTAACAACAACGAAGTTTTTGTGGTAGAGAATGGAGTAGCAAAAATGAAAAAGGTAGTAGCTGGAAGAATTTTGGGAGATGAAGTAGAAGTGTTAAAAGGATTGAAAGCAAATGAAGTAGTGGTTACTACTGGTCAGATAAATCTTATAGATGGAACTAAAGTAACAGTTTTAAATAAGAGTATATAACTTACTTGTTTAACAATTAGTTAAGATAAAAAGACAAACATGAAAATAGCTGAAATATCAATAAAACGACCAACCTTGGTAATAGTACTGTTTACAGTACTTACATTAGGAGGTTTATTAAGTTACTCCTCATTAAATTATGAGCTGATTCCTAAATTCAGTACATCAGTTATCTCGGTAGTTACCGTATATCCGGGAGCATCACCAAGTGAAGTGGAAAGTACTGTGTCAAAAGTAATAGAAGATGCTGTTTCTTCTATGGAAAAAATAAAAAAGATTGATACCAAATCATTTGAAAGTGTATCAATGGTAACTGTTGAATTAAAAGATGGAGCCGATGTTGACTATGCCATTAATGATGCTCAAAGAAGGATTAATGTAATTCTAAAAGATTTACCTGAAGATGCAGACCCCCCATCATTGAACAAATTTTCTATTGATGATTTGCCAATTATGACTTTGGCGGCTACTTCACAAATGAATGCTACGGAGTTTTACGATTTGATGGATAAAGAATTAGCTCCTATTCTTTCCCGAACAGATGGAGTAGCTCAAATTAATTTAATTGGAGGACAAGAAAGAGAAATAAAAGTAAGCATAGACGCCTTAAAATTAGAAGGATATGGATTGTCATTATTGCAAGTTCAAAATGCAATTTTAACATCTAATTTAGATTTCCCTACAGGAAGCGTAAAAACAAGAGAGCAGTCTGTAATTATTAGGTTATCAGGTAAATTTAAAAATGTAGAAGAACTAAGAAAACTCGTAATTCTCGAAAACAAAGATGGTGCACAAATACGATTAGAAGATGTTGCAGATGTTCAGGATGGTGAAAAAGATGTTGAAAAAATTGCGAGAGTAAATCAAAAAAGTGCCATTATTGCTCAAGTAATTAAACAAACAGATGCTAATGCTGTTGAAGTAAGCAAAACAATTCAAGAACAAATAAAAAAAGTTGAAAAAGATTATAGTGGGGTGAATCTAAAAATAGACGTAGCAAACGATAAATCTGTCTATACCTTAGAATCTGCAGATGCAGTTATTTTCGATTTGATGTTGGCAATTATATTAGTAGCTATTGTGATGTTGTTTTTTATGCACAGTATAAGAAATTCCATTATCGTAATGATTTCCATACCGGCATCGTTAATAGCCACTTTTATAGGTATTTATTTATTAGGATATACTTTAAACTTAATGTCTTTACTTGGGTTATCATTGGTGGTGGGGATTTTGGTCGATGATGCCATTGTGGTACTCGAAAACATTTATCGCCACATGGAAATGGGTAAGAATAGGGTGAAAGCTGCTTACGATGCTACTTCAGAAATAGGATTTACTGTAATATCAATAACACTAGTAATTGTCGTAGTTTTTGTTCCAATTGCATTAAGTAGTGGAATTGCTGCTAAAATTTTAAAAGAATTTTGTATCACAGTATCAATAGCAACTTTATTCTCCTTACTTTCTTCATTTACCATTGTTCCATGGCTTTCATCTCGGTTTGGTAAATTAGAAAAATTAAGTAACAAAACCCTTTTCGGTAGAATGGTAATATCTTTTGAAAACGGATTAAAAAAGTTCACCCATTGGGTTACAGGAATATTAGAGTGGTCATTAAATCATAAAAGAATTACATTAGGATTAGCATTAGTGTTACTATTCTCTTCATTTTATTTAATTGGAGGTGGTTATATCGGTGGTGAATTTTTTGCCAAGGGAGATGCAGGTGAATTTATTGTTCAATTAGAAATGAAAAAAGATGCATCTATCGAACAAACCAATTTTGCCACACAAAAAGCAGAAGCCTTTTTAGCTCAGCAAAAAGAGGTTAAAAAATTAATTACCACTGTTGGACAATCAAGCGGAGAAATGGGATCATCACAATCACCATCCTATAAATCAGAAATAACTGTTCAATTAATTGATAAACATTTAAGAGAAGATGAAGCAAGTATTTATGCTGCTAAAATCAAGCAAAAACTGAAGCCTCTAATTTACGAGGCTAAAGTAAAAACAATTCCCATAAGCATAATGGGAACAGCAGAAAGAGCACCGTTGTTATTGGTAGTAAAAGGATCAAGTTTAGACAGCGTTAATCATTATGCAGAGCAAGCAATGGCAGTATTACAAACCATTGATGGGGCAACAGAAGTTAAACTTTCAGTAGAGGCAGGGAATCCCGAAATTAATGTGAAAGTGAACAGAGATAAGATGTCGTCATTAGGTTTGTCATTAGCAACCGTTGGAGCAACCATGCAGACAGCATTCAATGGAAATACCAAAGGAAAATTTAGGCAAGGAGATTATGAATATGATATTAATATTCAGTACACCAACTTTAACAGAAAAAATATTGATGATGTGAGAAACATCTTCTTTTATAATAATAAAGGGGAAAAAATAAAACTTACTCAATTTGCCGAAGTTATTGAATCATCTGGTCCTAGTCAATTAGAACGAAGAGATAAAAGCACATCCATTTCTGTTGAAGCACAAGCTGTTGGACGCCCATCAGGAACCATTGCTGATGAATGGGAAACAAAACTACAAGATATTAGAAAACCAGTAGGTGTAAATTACATCTGGGGAGGAGATAAAGAAAGACAAAGCGAAGGATTTGGTTCATTAGGAATAGCATTGTTGGGAGCTATCATACTGGTTTACCTTATTTTAGTTTCGCTATACAATAACTTTGTTTATCCCTTGGTAGTATTGTTCTCCATACCTTTATCTATAATAGGAGCTTTATTGGCATTGGCATTAACCAACAACACACTTAATATATTTACAATTCTTGGATTAATTATGTTAATTGGGTTAGTTGCAAAAAATGCCATTATTCTGGTCGATTTCACTAATCAGCGAAAAAAAGAAGGAGAATCTACCCGACAAGCATTAATAGATGCCAACCATGCGAGGTTACGACCTATTTTAATGACTACAATTGCCATGGTATTCGGTATGTTGCCTATTGCATTGGCTTCTGGTGCAGGAGCTGAATGGAAAAACGGATTGGCATGGGTAATTATTGGTGGATTAACCAGTTCTCTTTTCTTGACTTTAATTGTTGTGCCTGTAGTTTATAACATTTTTGACATTATACTTGCTAAATTCTCTAAGAAGAAATCCATTGAAGAGTTGATGTATGAAAAGGATGTGTTGGATTTGGAATTAATAGAATCGGCAAAAATGAATTAAAACAATTAAGTCCTTCTGCCTGCACCTCACCATTTTTAATTAAACCACATAATAATTGATGGTGCAGGTAAGAAGGCACAAAAAATAGTATAAATAAAAGCCCTTCTCATTTCCATGGTTTTGTAATGAGTATTTTTTAATTGATAGTGTTTTTCAAATCAATACAGAATATGGAAAGAGAAGGCATTTTTTTGCATGACATGAAAAATTTTTTATTAAAATATCTCGGGAAAAATGGAATAATCGAGTTGTCTATATTTATTTCGTTTTTAATTTTTTATAAAATATCACGATACATTGCAATAGGAGATGCAAGCACAGCGTTTGAAAATGCTCGCAAACTAATTGAATTTGAAAAAAATTTAGGAATTTTTACCGAACCAATAATTCAAGGTTTATTTCTTTCAAAAATTAGTTTGATAAAAATTTTAAATACTTTTTATATGTATGTGCATATACCCGCAACAGTAGTGTTTTTTGTTTGGTTGTTTAAAAAATACAACAAAAAATATTACTGGATAAGAAATGGGTTTATTATAGCCAATTGTATTGCTGTTATCTTTTTTATAACCTATCCATGTGCTCCACCTAGGATGCTTAGCGAATATGGATTTACTGATACATTACTACAAATAAGTAACGTTAATTTATATAATGGGTTTTTTTCAGGATTTTTCAACCAATATGCAGCCGTACCATCCATGCATTTTGGTAATGCTTTTTTAATTGCTATTGCTGTTATTTTGTATGCAAAAAATAGCTATAAATGGTTAGTATTAATTTATCCATTATTTGTGCTATTGGTAATTGTAATAACAGCTAACCATTTTTATTTAGATGCTGTTTTAGGTGGTGTAATTGTTATTGCTCCCTATCCTTTAATGTGGACAATTTCAACTTTAGCTCAATATAAGATTATGATAGTAAAAAGATGTTAAAAAAAATAGTCATATTGTTATTTTTTTGTTTTTTCTTAAATAGTTTTTTGGGAGCACAGGATAAAGAAAAACTGAAATGGGGAGTAGAAACTTCTCCATATATAAGTTATTCTGGAATTAATTGGGGAATACAAGTCAATGGGTTTTATAAAAAACATAGTTTAGGTATTGGTGTAAAAACATCTTTTCAATCTAGTTATTTCCCATATAAAACCTCTATAGGTTTGGTAGTGGATTATAAATATTTTATGCTGAGTAAATCTAATATTAAATCATTCGTATCTATTAACTACAATAATGTAGTATATGATGTGAAAAATAGGAATTATTCCAATAAAAATACTATTCATGAATATGTAGTAAGTAATGGGTTTTTAATAAAAATAATAAATAAGATATGGGTTGGAAACTCTATAGGAGTGGGCGGTTATTCAGAAAGATATTTTAATTTTTCAGAAGGCAAAAAAGAAAATTACATAGGTTATAATTTAATGCTAAAAGGGCTGCTGAGTTATGAATTCTAGAATTATAATGTTGTTGTTATTGATGATAATCTCATCCTGTAAAAAGGTAAATATTAATGATATTCATAACCTTAATGGAGATTTTATATATGTAATTGGACATGGAGGAGTAGGTTTTCAGACACTAAGTACCCAATTGCCCGAAAATTCAATGATAAGTATTATGAAAGCTATTGAGGTTTATGGAGCAGATGGAGTGGAGGTTGATGTTCAACTCTCAAAAGATTTACAATTAGTACTATATCATGATGATAGGCTAGAAACCTCTACAGATGGAATAGGGTTTGTTTATGAATATAATTTAATAGAATTAACAGAAATTAAATATAATCGAGATATTTATGCAAATTTGTTTATAGATGAACATGTTGTTTCTTTAGAAACTGTTTTACAAAAGTTTTCTAAACAAAAGATAAAACCACAATTACATTTAGATTTAAGGTCTTGGTTATACGATAATTCTTTATATAATCCTGCTGATTTTTTTTCAGTGTATGCTAGTAAGATAGTTAATATTGTAAATAAATATCAGTATCATGAATACACTTATATAGCTTCAGGTGATATAAATCTATTAAAAGAATTGAGTCAACAAGATGCTAATCTAAAATTAATGATTGAAACTAATAAAGTAAATTGGGGCATTGAACAGATTCAAGAAAATAGATGGTATGGGATTTTAGCAAATAATCATAACATTTCAAAACAAGATGTAAAATATGTTCACTCACAAGGTGTTAGAATTGCTGTTTTTGATATAAAAACACAATCCAATCAAGTTAAAGCTGTTAATAAGAACCCTGATTTTATAATCACAGATAACATTTCTCAACTACAACAAATATTATATAATTAACGAACAATTTTTTAATATGAATCTAAACATTAAAAGTGCAGAAGGAAGATTAGGTATTTTATTACCTGGTATGGGTGCGGTAGCAACTACCTTTATAGCTGGAGTTTACGCAGTAAACAAAGGTATTTCTAAACCAATTGGATCAACAACTCAAATGGGAAGAATTAGAATCGGAAAAAGAACTGATAACAACACTCCACTTATCAAAGATTTTATTCCATTAGCTGACATTAAAAATATTGCTTTTGGTGGATGGGATTTGTTTAACGACAATGTGTATCAATCTGCTGTTAATGCAGGAGTTTTAGATAGATATACGTTGGAGCAATTAAAGCCTGAGTTGGAAGCTATTAAACCAATGAAAGCGGTTTTTGATAAAAAATACGTTATCAAATTAGATGGTCCAAATGTAAAAACAGGTGCTACTAAAATGGATTTAGCAGAGCAATTACGTCAGGACATTCGTGATTTTAAAGCAAAAAACAATTGCGATAGGTTGGTGATGGTATGGTGTGGTTCAACAGAAATATACATTCAAGAAAGTGCTGTTCATCAAACCATCGAAAGTCTTGAAAATGGTTTAAGAAACAATGATGAAAACATACCTTCAAGTATGATTTATGCCTATGCAGCATTAATGGAAAAAGTACCTTATGCAAATGGTGCTCCTAACTTATCTGCTGATATTCCTGCATTGGTTGCTTTAGCAAAACAAAACAATGTTCCAATTTGCGGAAAAGACTTCAAAACTGGTCAAACCTTAATAAAAACAATTGTTGCACCAGGTTTAAAAACACGTAACTTAGGTATAGCCGGTTGGTTTTCTACCAATATTTTAGGAAACAGAGATGGAGCTGTGTTAGACGACCCTGCCAGTTTTAAAACTAAAGAAGTTTCTAAATTGAGTGTGCTTGAAGATATTTTAGAACCAGAAAAACACCCTGATTTATACAAAGATTTATACCACAAAGTACGTATCGATTATTACCCACCAAGAGGCGACAATAAAGAAGGTTGGGACAATATTGATATTTTTGGTTGGATGGGTTACCCTATGCAAATTAAAATCGACTTTTTATGTAGAGATTCTATTTTAGCTGCTCCTTTAGTATTGGATTTAGCTATTTTCTTGGATTTGGCTCAACGTTCAAATATGAGTGGTGTTCAAGAATGGTTGTCATTTTACTTTAAATCTCCACAAGAAAAAGCACATGGTTTAAAACCAATGCATGATATTTTTAAACAAGAAATGAAGTTACAAAACACCTTACGTCATCTACAAGGCGAAGATTTAATTACACATTTAGGTTTAAATTATGAATATTTATAGTTTAATTTGCAAATATGGAAGGTAAAGTCAAATTAACAACCAAACAGCAACAGCTTTTAGAAAAGGCTACTGTTATTCATGAGAGATTGGGATATACACCAGCCGCTTCTCAGATTTTAGCTTTATTATTGATTTCTGATAAGGTTGAGTTAACTTTTGATCAAATAAGAACCACACTGAATTTGAGTAAAAGTGCAACAAGTAATGCTTTGAATGCACTTATTCAAATAAAGCGAATCGAATACATCACTAAGATGGGAGATCGTAAACGATATTTTCGTAGTTTAATTATTAGTTGGAAGGCTAAACTAAGGGAGGTAAACGATAGTATTTTTGAATTAAATAGTTTGTTTAAAGAAATTTTAAGTGTCAGATCAAAATCAACTTTGGATTTTAACCATTCTTTAAAAGAAATCATTGATTTCATGAATTATATGGAAGTAGAAATGCCTAAACTATTCAAACAATGGGAAGAGAAAGAAAAGAAGATATGATTTTTTTATTTGATAAGCTACTTTGTGTTAAGTAGGATAGAAATCTTAATGGAAATCTCTTATTTTTTTTATTATCTTACTGGCTCTTTTTCTGAAATTAACGAATCTATCAAATTTTAATCAAGGATAAACAAATTAAACATTAAATCTTTCTAAATTTTACTTCCCCAAAAAATACATGTACCTAAATTAGTTACATTTGTAAGCTTTTTAAACTACTACATAAATTAGTGATTAATCAAAATATATATGGGTATGAAATGGCTCGTATTTCGGAGGTGTATCTAAGTACTTTGTCATCTATTATGAAGCCTTTTGGCATTGAAAGATATTTTGCCCTATTACTCTATTTATGTGAAAATAGTGGAAAGGTTACTCAAAAAGATTTAGCCGAAGCATTAAAAAGAGACAAAGTTTCTACTATGCGAATGGTAGATTATTTAAGCGAAAAAGGTCTATTGATTAGAACACCGGATTGTAAGGATAGAAGATGTCAGATTTTAGAAATTACTGATAAAGCATTGGAACTGCTGCCTAAAATTAAAGAAGGGGTACAACAAACCAATGATTTATTGCTTAGAGATTTTACTGAAGAAGAAAAAGTAAGTTTTAAGAAGAGTATGGACAAACTATGTGTAACTATAGATAGTATCGTTCCGCAAATTAGGGAGGTTGAACTATAATGTTTGAGTTCGAGGTTTTCGCAGTTTTGAAAGTCAGGAGTTTACTTTTATAAATGACTGGTGTTTAAATAAGAATAATGAAAATGAAGAAGGATAGAATTTATACACTATTCAGAAAATATTAGGACATAAAAGCTTTCATTCAACATTGCTATACATTAAAGCTGCCAAAACAGAATTGAAATCCTGTATTAATCCATTGGATAAGATTTATGAGGATAATGTTTAATTTTGCTGTAAATGATTAAACTGATAAAATACTCTGAATACTTTATGATGGCTGAATTTATGAAAGCCAAGCAAGAAGTATTTCAAAACGAGAGTGGGAGGGAAGGAGTAGATTTTATTGTCAAAATCAAATCAGGAAATAAGCATGAATTGTATTTGCAAATACTCGAATTAGATAAGCAAAGAAACATTAAAATTCCTAAACAACAATTAGGGGAGCTAAAAGATAATTTATGGATTGTTTTAATTCTATTTATGAATGAAGAAGAATTAGGGTTGTTTTTGATTCCTTCAAAAATTTTTACAACCCCAGATGATTATATCTTTAAAGATAATTCGCAAAGCGAAATGTTTGCTCATTTCGCAAATTGGGAAATTAAAGTGTTTAAGAATGGGATGGATGAATTGAATAAATATCGGTTAGTCAATCAAGTACAAAATCTAATCTAGTTTTTGAACAAAAAAAGCTCCCTTATAAAGAGAGCGAAGAGCAACCAAGCTCTAACCAAAGAAACCGAATGTAGAAAACATAAAGCCACTTATTGCGACTATAAGCAAACTTAAAACCACACTTGCGATAATAACCTAGCCAAAACCAAGACTTAGCATGGGGATGCAACCAGAACCAAGATTTAATAGGATTAATACGAGCATAAACAAGAATACATAACATAATTAAAAAAATTAAATGAACCCTTGGCAATACGCCAAGTTAGGCGTTCACAATGGTTTTGAGTGAGGCAATTGCAAGGAGTAAAGCGGTTTACGGTGCGGTAGCAAAGTGTGTTGGCTAAATAGCTTTACTACATTTTATCCTTGCAATTTCCCGAACCAATAACCATAACTTTGCTGCAACTTGTGTGTAGAAAACTCAAATCAACAAGCTAATAACTATTAAAACATATAATTATGTTAAATAGAAAGGCGTGTTGGCACGAAAGAAATGCGGGCAAGCGTTTGGCGTGAATGGATAAATGCGTAAAAACAAACAAAAGGGGCTTGTCCTTTTGTTGCGTAGCAAACAATTACTTTTGTATTGTTTTAGCATTTATACAGAGAGCGTTGAAGCATATTTCTTTCTTGATTTTTTGGTTCTTTTTTATCAAGAAAAAAGAATAAATCAAACAGGCTCAGTGAACGCAGCATAGAAAAATGCGAAATGAAGCCTTATTAAGGCAAACGCATTTTTTGTATGCAAGTGAACTACCACATAATTTTTTTGAGCGAGGGCAAAAGAATAAATTTTTTAAAAAAGAAAGGCATGTGCGGCTATTTAATATAATGGCTAATTATAAGGACAAAACGATAAACCTTATAAAAAACTAAACTTCTTGAGAATCGAATATTTTTAAATTTGTGTAGAATTATCTTGAATACGAGAATTAAGAAGCGATGGAATGTGCGTTCTATTTACCCGCCAGGGCGTAACGAAGTGGAGACATAATATTCATTATAATTGACAAAACGAATTAAATACACCAATAAATAAACACTATCGTTTTGTCTTATAATTTATATTATGTTAAATAGAAATAATAGGATTATGAATAATTTAGTTAACCATACTCCTTTTTCTTTATTTGAAATGCATGGATTTAAATGTGTAATTTTGGAAATACACTACTCACCTAATATCGCATCCCATGAAATTAAGATTAACATTCAAATTTATGTTACTAACCACCCTAATGTTGGTGATGTTAGCTTGTAAACCGATAAAATACGTTGGAAAAGAATCAAAAAAAGCTGTTAACGATGTAAAAAAAGAACTTTAATATCCAAACGAACATCATTTAGTCTTATTTCCTATAATGAATACGTCTGTACAACCCTTAGTTGATTCCATAGAAATTGTTTTTGAAGACGATTATATGGTTGCTGTAAACAAACCTAATAATTATTTAATTCATCAAGCGCACTACGCCAGAAACATTACGGAAACAACTTTGTTGGAAATGTTACAGCAACAATTAGGCTTTCCACTTTTTCCTGTACATCGTTTGGATAGAAAAACTTCGGGAATTTTGCTCTTAGTAAAAGATAAATCGTTTGTAGCTCCATTTCAGGCGTTATTTACCAATAACCTGATTACAAAGAAATATTTCGCCATTGTCAGAGGTTTTAGTCCGCCAGCCGGAAAAATTGATTCTTCTGTAAAAAATGATGATACCGGAGTTTATAAAACTGCGTTAACGTATTATACAACCGTATCTTCTATTGAGTTGGACATTCCTGTTCATCCTTACGCTAAATCGCGTTATAGTTTAATGGAGTTACTCCCCAAAACCGGACGAATGCACCAATTGCGTAAGCATTTGAATAAAATCAATCATCCCATAGTTGGCGATTATAAATACAGAGATCGATTTCATAACCGTATGTATGAAACGCAATTTAACTGCAATTATTTGTTTTTACATGCTCAACAGATTGAATTGGAACACCCCCTCTCCCACCAAAAAATGATTTTTTCTGCTGATTTTCCTGAAGATTGGCTTAAGCTATTTAATGAATTTAACTGGCAACAACCATGAGAATAGATAAATATACTTGGGTGGTACGTTTGTTTAAAACCAGAACATTAGCCACAAAAGCTTGCGATGCTGAAAAAGTGAAGCTTAACGGTGAGTTTGTAAAACCAAGCAAACCTATTGCTGTTGGCGATGAAATAAGCATGAAAGTAATTCCTATTTGGAGAAGTTTTAAGGTATTGGATATTCCTAAATCGCGTATAGGAGCCAAATTAGTGAATCAATACTTATTGGAAACCACTACCGCAGCAGATTTACGGCTTTTAGAAGAAATTCAGCAACAACAACATCAAAACAAACTACTGGGAATTAAAGGTCGTCCTACCAAGAAAGTGCGTAGGGATTTGGATAAGTTAGATTATTAATAGTTTATGAGGTTAAAAGGTGTGTTAGTATTTACAACTAATTTTATCACTGACTATCCACTACCCCCTTTCTTTAAAGAGAGGTAAAAAGTTATCGTAAGATAACTTGATGTGAGTTGAATTTAAGAATTGGTGGATAGTGGAGAACATACTATGTGCCTATATAGTTCATCGAATACCAACTACCCGAGCGAGGGCTATCGAACAAACGGTGCGAAATTCGGAGTAATCGGATCGGGAAATGCGGTGGCATGTGGGTAAAGATTACAAAGGATTTGGTGTTTGTTCTTGATTTTTGGCTCTTTTTATCAAGAAAAAGAGCATAACACACCAATACGAAATTCTTCAGAATGACCATCAAATGCCACTAATTCTGGTAAGTAAGGCTTTTATAAGTACTTTACCGTTTCTAATGTCTTTAGACTGTTCTATGGCTTGAAATTCACCATTTTCATCATAAAACAATTCAAAACTAAAAACAAAGCTGCTGTTACTATCATTGATATCATTCTGACCAAAACGCAAGTCTTTAAAAATAAGTGTGTCGCCACTTTGCTCAACAGCATACCAACCTTCAGTTATTTTAATTAATTGCTGTACTTTCTTTTCGTGAAGTATCTCTTTTAACAAGTGATGATTTTTAAGAATTTCGGCACTAAACTGAATGTCGCTTTTGTCAAACAATGAGTAATAACCAATAATATAAGCATCTTTCAGCTCAACATTTGCTCCCCAAAGTATGGCGTTTAAAGGTGTTGGTCTGGTAGCTATTGCTTGGTATTCTATTTCCTGTTTAGCTAAGGCTTTAGTAAATTGTTGATGTCCTATCCACTTAAACCCTAACGTTAACACCATATAACTGCTGCTGATAATTAATCCTAAGTTGTTGTATTGGCTACGTTTTTTGCTTTCTTTTTTAAAACACATGGCTAAAATCACAAAAAACAGAAAGGGTATGGTATATAGCGGATCAATAACAAAAATATTTTTGTAAGCCAAGCGATAATCTAGCGGCCAAAAAAGTTGTGTTCCCCAAGTAGTATGCGCATCTAACAAGCCATGAGTAAAAAAGCCTAAAAACATCAGCAAGGTCCAATCTTTCCAAGTGGCATTTAATTTACTATGAATTTTACTGATGACGAACCCAAAAATGGGTGCAAAAAGCACACTAAAAAATAGAGAATGGGTAAACCCTCTGTGGATTTCGAGAGCAGTAATGTTGTCAGTAAAATGAAAAGCGAAGACATCTAAATCAGGAATAGTTCCGGCAACAGCTCCGCAAAGGATAGCCCAATTGCCCACTTTTTTACCAATAGCAGCTTCACCTACAGCTGCTCCGAGTACAATTTGTGTTAAAGAATCCATGTTTTATAGCCAATAAGTTGGCTTTTAAATTAATCGTGTAAGATTAATAATGGAATTTCGGCATGAAAAGAAATTTGCTTGGTAAAGCTAATGTGAAATAAATCTTCAAAGAAGTTTCTTTTCTTGTTTACTAATACCATTAAAGAGGTGTTGTGTTGTTTAACATATTCTTTAGTACCATAAACTACATCTTCATGTTTAAAATAAGAAGTTTTAATATCCGCTACATCAAGGATATTAGCAATAGATTGAGCCATTTGCTTTTCATCAGTACCAATGGATTTCATTTCTTCGGTTACATTAAATACGGTAATTTCCGGTTTAAAATCGTTTACCAAAGGTTGTAATACAGCAAATATGTTTTTCTTTTTAATTTCTTTAAAATCGGTAGCAATGCTAATAGTTGATGGAGATGAAAAGGTAACTTTATCAGGAATTACTAAAGCAGGACAATCTACTTCTTTAATTACTGCATAAGTGTTACTTCCAAAAACAATTTTTTCTACGGCACTCATTCCTTTTGCTCCCATTACTATTAAATCTATAGGATGTTTATCAACAAAAGTGTCAATAATTTCTACTAAACTTCCATAAGCAGATTTAAAACTAAACGAATGATTTTTATTGTAAAGCTGTTTTTTTGATTTAATCTCCGTAATTAATTCTTGTAATTGTTTTTCAGAAGCCTGGCTTAACAAATCATTTAATGAACCACCGGTAATACTATTGGCCATATCATCGTGTGTAGGGTGAAAAGCATTCATTAATATAAAATTAACTTCCTGATTTTTATATAGTTCTAATGCATAAAAAATAGCATTTTTAGCATTGTTAGAGAAATCTGTAGGTAAAAGTATGGTCATCATATAATTTTGTTAAGAAGTGAATGATTAATCGTGTAGTACTAATAATGGTGTATCTGTATGAAGTGCTATTTGTTTGCTAAAGCTTCTATGGAACAAACTTTCGAAGAAAGATTTTTTACGGTTTATTGTTACTAAACAGTCAATTTTATGTGAGTGAATAAATTTTTGAACTCCGCTTAACGGGTCTTCTTCATTTATTTTAATAACTTCAATTCTTTGATTAAGTTTTGATTCTAAATCATTGGTTACTCTTTTTTGTTGTGCTTCTTCTATTTCACCATCTTCATCTTCTACATAAAAAACACGTAATGCAGCGTTTTTGTTTACCAATAAATTTCTTAATGGTGCTAAAGAATTGCTATTCAAATTATCTTGAAAATCTATTGCCAACGCAACTTTTTCAACTGCTTTATAAACTACATTTTCGGGGATAACAAAAACAGGAGCATCAGCTTCTTTAACAATAGCGGAGGTATTACTTCCTATAAAAATTTCTTCCATAGCACTCATTCCTTTTGCTCCAACAACAACTTCAGCATTTTCTGTTTCTTCAGAAATGGATTTTATGGCATACAATACATCACCATAAACTTCTTTAAAAAGAATTTCGTTTTTGCTATTTGGAAAAGCTGTTTCTAACTCTTTTTTATATTTTGTTAAATCTTCTACAGCTTGTTTTCTTAATATTTCGTTAATAGAAACTACAGCACTAGAGCCTGATTGAGGCGAAAAATAAGAGTGAATTAAAATGAATTTTACTTGTTCATTTTGATAAAATTGAAGTGCCCAATTAACTGCATTCTTAGAATTAGCAGAAAAATCTGTTGGAAGAAGAACTGTTTTCATAATATTTTTAATTAAGAGATTTAATGGTTAATTATATATAACCAAAGGTACATTAATTATTGCATAATTAGAAATGATTTTTATCAGATTTTTGAAGCATTAAACAATTTTAACATAAATGTAAGTTTATCTTAATATGAAGCTTTACATTTCCTAACTTACAAGATATCTCCAGCTTCATTTTACTAAACTTTGTTCCTCAGTTTGTAAAATTTCGATCGATATGACAATAATGAATAAGTTGATAAGTTGATAAAAAAAGAGGTTGTTTTAACAAACAACCTCTTTTTAAAATTACTTAATTGAATAAAGCTTATTGGTATTTCGCTTTTAATTCTTTTGCTTTTTCGTACTCACCTACTTGAGTGTAAAGTTTAATGAGCATAGTAGCAGTATCGCTATCTTCCGGTTTTGCTTTGTTTGCCATTTCTACATAAGGAATAGCGCTTTCAAAGTCTTTTTTAGCTTCAGCTTTCATCGCTTCAAACTTTTTAGACTGACTTAAAGGCAAGTCATTCGCTTCATTAATTTTATCAACACCTTTGTTAAAGTAGTAAGCACCTAAGTTATAAGCTGCATCATGTTGTTTGGGATCTAACTCCAATGATTTTTTATAATCTAACACTGCAGCGTCTTTATTTTCTAATTTTTCTTGAACAGTTCCTCTAACATAATAAAGAAAAGCATTGGTAGCATCTAATTCAATAGCTGTATTTAAGCTTACTAGTGCATCCTCAGCTTTATCCGCTTGCAAGTAATAATCAATTTCTTCAAATATTAATGCTTGATTGGTTGGGTAAGCTTTTCTTCCTGCTTGTAAAACGGCTAATGATTTTTCGTTGTCTCCTTCTTTTTTGTGAATTCTAGAAAGTGACTGATATAAACTTGGTCCGTTACCATCAACATTGTATTTCAACTGAATTAAAGCATTGTACAATTGTTTTGCTGCTTCATAATCTTCGGCATATTCAGAAGCTAATGCTGTATTAAACATCATTACCGTATCCATTTTTCCGGCAAGTTGATTTAACATCATAGATTTACCAAAGTTCTCTTGTGCTTTTTTGTAATCTTTAGCTTGGAAGTTTTCTATTCCTTTGTTAGCGTATTCTCCTGCTAAACCTGGGATTCTTGTTCCTAAAATAATTCTTGTATAAGTTTCATCATCTACTTTACTTTTATTTTGTAAAGCAGAGAAGAACTTCATTACATCACTTCCATCCTCTTTGTTTAAATCTAACTTTTTTAATTCAGGGTCTTGAAAGTTTAACACCAAAGCTTTTAGGTAGGAATCGGTAGCTTCATCTAAAGCTTCTTTATAAAGGTCTTTACAGTTTTTATCTGTTGTTGGCAATAAAACACTATAATATAAATGTCCTCTATACAACCATGTTTTAGCCCATGTTTTAGTAGTTTCATGTTCAATAGAAGAATTAATAGCTTCTAACCCATTTTGTAATTCTGAGCATTTTCCATTTCTGTCGAATGCTTTAATAAAACCAAAAGCACTTTGCACTTGGTTTTTTTGAGCAAATACTGCTGTTGTTCCAACAATTATAGCTGCTGTTATTAGTATTTTTTTCATTTGTTTAGATTTTATTTTTCAATTTATTTATTCTTCATCGTTAGAAATATCAACATCCTTGCCATTGTCAGTTTCAACATCACCTATTGGAGCGTCCGGATTTTCTATTTCATTAATTATCACTTCATCTTCATCCTCAGATTTTTCAACTTTTGCAACTGCAGCAATACTATCGTTTCCTTTTAGGTTAATCAATCTTACTCCTTGAGTTGCTCTGCCCATTACTCTTAATGTTTCAACAGCCAAACGAATCACCAATCCTGATTTATTAATAATCATTAAATCATCGTTATCAGATACATCTTTCATAGCGATTAATCCACCTGTTTTATCAGTAATGTTAATGGTTTTAACACCTTTACCACCTCTATTGGTTACTCTGTAGTCTTCTAATTCAGAACGTTTTCCATATCCGTTTTCAGAAACTACCAAGATGTTTCTATTCTTATCATTTATGGCTATCATTCCAATTACAGCATCTTTTTCGTTAGCTAATCTAATACCTCTAACCCCTGATGCGTTTCTACCCATTGGTCTGGTAGTAGATTCATTAAAACGAATTGCTTTGCCTGATTTAAGTGCTAATAAAATTTCGTCAGAACCACTTGTTAACTTCGCTTCTAACAATCTATCTCCTTCTCTAACAGTAATGGCATTAATACCGTTCACTCTTGGTCTTGAGTAAGCCTCTAAGGTTGTTTTCTTAACCACACCTTTTTCAGTACACATAATGATGAAGTTGTTATTAATGTATTCTTCATCTTTCAAATCTTTAACGTTAATATACGCCAAGACTTTATCGTCAGTTTCAATGTTTATTAAGTTTTGAATTGCTCTACCTTTAGATTGTTTTGTGCCTTCAGGAATTTCAAATACACGCATCCAGTAACATTTACCTTTTTCGGTAAATACTAATAGGTAATTATGTGTTGTAGCTACAAACAAGTTTTCTAAGAAATCTTCATCTCTGGTAGCAGAACCTTTAGCTCCTACTCCTCCTCTATTTTGTAATTTGTATTCAGATAAAGAAGTTCTTTTGATATATCCTAAGTGGGAAATAGTAACGACAACTGTTTCATCAGGAATCATATCTTCAATACTAAAATCTCCTCCCGCATATTCTATTACACTCCTTCTTTCATCACCATATTTAGCTTTTACTTCTAACAATTCATCTTTAATGATTTGCATTCTTCTGTCTTCATTAGCTAAAATGTCTTTTAAATCTGTAATTAAAGCCATAATACTTTCGTATTCACCTCTTAATTTATCTTGTTCTAGTCCGGTTAACTGACGCAATCTCATTTCAACAATTGCTCTGGATTGAATGTCTGATAAATTAAATCGTTCCATTAAGTTATCACGAGCTTCATCAGGACTAGAAGATGCTCTAATTATTTTAATAACTTCATCAATATTGTCTGAAGCAATAATTAACCCTTCTAAGATATGTGCTCTCTCTTCTGCTTTTCTTAATTCGTAAGTTGTTCTTCTAACTACTACTTCATGTCTGAATTCAACAAATTCAACAATAATATCTTTTAAGTTTAACACAACAGGTCTGCCTTTTACCAACGCAATGTTGTTTACACTAAAGGATGTTTGCAGCCCTGTTTGTTTAAATAAATTGTTTAATACAACATTCGGAATAGCCTCTCTCTTAAGTTCATACACTATCCTCATTCCATTTCTGTCTGACTCATCTCTAATATCAGAAATGCCATCAATTTTCTTGTCATTTACCAAGTCAGCTGTTTTCTTAATCATGTCAGCTTTATTAACTTGGTAAGGAATTTCGTTTACAATAATTCTAAACCTTCCTGAATCTGTTTCTTCCAATTCAGTTTTTGCACGCATTACAATACGTCCTTTACCTGTATGGAAAGCATCTTTTACTCCTTGGTAACCATAAATAATTCCACCTGTAGGGAAATCAGGTGCTTTTATGTGTTCCATTAAACCATCTATATCTATTTCTCTGTTGTCTATATATGCAATAATTCCGTCAATAACTTCAGTTAAATTATGAGGAGCCATGTTGGTTGCCATACCTACTGCGATACCTGATGCTCCATTTAATAATAAAGCAGGAATTCTTGTAGGTAATACTGTTGGTTCTTGAAGTGTATCATCAAAGTTTAAGCTAAAATCAACCGTTTCTTTATCAATATCTGCCAGCATCTCTTCAGCTATCTTTTGTAATCTAGCTTCGGTATAACGCATTGCAGCAGGACTATCACCATCAACAGAACCAAAGTTACCTTGTCCGTCAACTAATTTATAACGTAATGACCATTCTTGAGCCATACGCACCATAGAATCATAAACCGCAGTATCTCCATGTGGATGGTACTTACCAAGTACTTCTCCTACAATTCTGGCTGATTTTTTATGTGCACCGTTTGATCTAACTCCTAACTCCATCATCCCAAATAGAATTCTTCTGTGAACAGGCTTTAAACCATCTCTCACATCAGGAAGAGCTCTAGATATAATAACCGACATTGAATAATCAATGTAGGCAGATTTCATTTCTTTCTCTATATTAATCGGAATAATTTTTTCGCCTTCTATCATGTAATTTACATTTTAATTAGTACTGATTTTTTGAACTCCCGAAAGTACTAATAAGCCTTTTTTAAAGACAAATTTTTAGCGCTTATTTACTAACAAAATTCTGTTGAAAAAGACATATTATATATTTTTAATAGATATTAGTATATAATTATTTTTGACTTACTTGAAATAATCCTAATTTTAGGGTATAAAATATAACAGAAAGTATATGGATGCAAATTTCTCATCAAAAGTTAAAGATGTAATTTCTTATAGCAAAGAAGAGGCTCTGAGATTAGGGCACGACTATATTGGAGTAGAACATCTCTTATTAGGAATTATACGAGAAGGTAATGGATTGGCAGTAAAAATTCTTGAATCGTTAGGTGTAAATCCGAAAGATTTGAGAGCACAAATTGAACTTTCTACTAAAACCGGTTCAGGAATTCCTAGTCAATTATTAAACATTCCATTGGTAAAACAAGCAGAAAAGGTATTAAAGATAACTTATTTAGAAGCCAAATTGTTTAAAAGTAATGTAATTGGTACAGAACATTTATTGTTGTCTATATTAAAAGATCAAGATAATGTTGCCACACAAACATTACAACAATTTGATGTTAATTACGACAAAGTAAAAGAAGAAATTATGATATTAAACTCGTCAGAAGATTTTAACCCTAAATCGGAATTCCCGGGAGCTTCATCTGATGACGATGACGACAGCGGAAAAGGTTTTATGGGCGGAGGCGGTGGTCCTTCAAAAGGTTCAGAAAGCAAATCTAAAACACCTGTTTTGGATAATTTTGGTAGAGATTTAACCAAATATGCCGAAGATGGTAAGTTAGACCCTATTGTTGGTCGTGAAAAAGAAATAGAGCGTGTTTCTCAAATCTTAAGTAGAAGAAAAAAGAACAATCCTATTTTAATTGGAGAACCAGGTGTGGGTAAATCTGCTATTGCAGAAGGTTTAGCGTTGCGTATTGTTCAAAAGAAAGTTTCTCGTGTATTGTTCAACAAAAGAATTGTAACATTAGATTTGGCTTCTTTGGTGGCAGGAACAAAATACAGAGGACAATTTGAAGAACGTATGAAAGCGGTGATGAATGAATTGGAGAAATCTCCCGACATTATTTTGTTTATTGATGAAATTCATACCATTATTGGTGCCGGAGGTGCTACAGGTTCTTTAGATGCTTCTAATATGTTCAAACCTGCGTTAGCAAGAGGCGAACTTCAATGTATTGGTGCTACCACTCTTGATGAATACAGACAATACATAGAGAAAGATGGTGCGCTGGAAAGAAGATTTCAAAAAGTAGTGATAGATCCTGCTACGGTTGAAGAAACTATGCAGATACTTGAAAATATTAAAGAGAAATATGAAGATCATCATAATGTTGTTTACACAGAAGATGCTATTAAAGCTTGTGTAACATTAACAGATAGATACATTACTGACAGACATTTACCGGATAAAGCGATTGATGCGTTGGATGAAGCCGGTTCTCGAGTACATATTACCAACATTAAAGTGCCTAAAAATATCATTGAAATTGAGAAAAAAATTGATGAAATAAAGGCAAAGAAAAGTCATGTGGTAAAAAGTCAGAAATATGAAGAAGCTGCTCAGCTAAGAGATACTGAAAGAACACTTTTGAAAGAATTGGATGATGCTAAAACAGCATGGGAAGAAGAAACTAAAAACAATAAAGAAACAGTTTCTGAGGAAAGTGTTGCTGAAGTGGTTTCTATGATGTCAGGAGTTCCTGTTCAACGTGTAGCTCAAGCAGAAGGCGATCGTTTATTTAAAATGTTTGATGAAATTCACGATAAAGTTATCGGACAAAATGATGCCATTAAAAAAGTGGTTAAAGCTATTCAGAGAAACAGAGCCGGACTTAAAGACCCAAACAAACCTATTGGAAGTTTTATTTTCTTAGGACCAACAGGAGTTGGTAAAACTCAATTAGCAAAAGTATTAGCCAGGTATTTATTTGATAGTGAAGATGCGCTTATCAGAATTGATATGAGTGAATACATGGAAAAATTTGCTGTTTCTCGTTTGGTTGGTGCTCCTCCGGGCTATGTAGGTTACGAAGAAGGTGGACAGCTTACTGAAAAAGTAAGAAGAAAGCCCTACTCTATTGTATTGCTTGATGAGATTGAAAAAGCTCATCCGGATGTGTTTAATCTTTTATTACAAGCATTAGATGATGGTATTTTAACCGATAGCTTAGGTAGAAAAATCAATTTCAAGAATACCATTATTATTATGACATCTAATATTGGAGCGCGTCAGTTAAAAGATTTTGGTCAAGGAGTAGGTTTTGCTACTTCAGCTAAAAAAGAATCTGTTGATGAACATTCGGCAAGTGTTATTCAAAATGCATTGAAAAAAGCCTTTGCTCCTGAATTCCTTAATAGAATTGATGATGTTGTTATTTTCAATTCGTTATCAAAAGATGATATTTTCAAAATTATTGATATTGAATTAGAAAGCTTATACAAACGTATTGAAGGCTTAGGTTATAAAATTGATTTGGCTAACGATGCTAAAGACTTTATTGCCGATAAGGGGTATGATGCTGCTTATGGAGCAAGACCTTTAAAAAGAGCTATCCAAAAATACTTGGAAGATCCGTTGGCTGAAGAAATCATTCAATCAAAAATTAAAGAAGGAGATACCATTAAAATAGAATTGGATAAAGTTACTAAAGAATTGGTAATGACCGTTGTTAAAGAAAAACCTAAAAAAGCGGACACCAGCTCAGAAAAAGACGCTGAAAAATAACAACAGTAAAACAAGTTTATTGATAACCCTTAAGTAATGAACTTACTTAAGGGTTATTTTTTTCAAAATTCACTCTATCTAAAGCAAATTAGTCAACTCGCTTAAGCAATTAATTTCATTATTAACCTTGTGTTGGTGTGGACGATTGTTAAAGTTAAAATAAATACTATCCATGCCGGCTCTTGTAGCTCCATAAATATCGGCATAATAGTCATCCCCTATCATTATGGAATTGCTAATATGCGCATTGGCATTTTTAATGGCTTTTTTAAAAATTAGTGGATGTGGTTTTTTCACTCCTACTTTCTCAGAAAATATGAGTTGATTAAAATAATCCATTATTCCCGACTTATTCAGTTTTATCAGCTGAACTTCCTCAAAGCCGTTAGTAATAATATGTAACACGTATTTATTTTTCAAATAATCTAAGGTCTCAATAGTATGTGGTAATAAAGCGGTTTGTTGCGGAGAATGGTTAATGTAATAATCGCCTATTTGCACAGCAATAGCATTATCGTTTGCACCATATTTCAATAAGGTTTGGTAAAACCTTTCGGAGCGAAGTTTTTCTTTATCTATTTTGCTTTTACTATATTGTTTCCAAAGCTTTTCATTGATAACTTCATAGGTTTTAATAAATTCATCCGCATTACTGATAAAACGAGCCAACTCAAATTTTACAAAGATTTCATTCAACACATTTTTAGAGTTTTCATCAAAATGCCACAGTGTTCTGTCTAAGTCGAAAAAAATATGTTCGTATTGTTTGCTCATTTAAAATTTTTAAAGTGAATTGGAAAAATACGGCTAATTTTTCAAATTGTCTCGAGTATTGAGTTGTTTTTCATATTAAAAACTCAATCAAATCCTCGATTGATACGTAAACAACTCAAAATAACGCCCTTGTTTAGCAATCAATTCATCATGGTTACCTTTTTCTTTTATCTCCCCATTTTCTATTACTAAAATCTGGTCGGCTTTGCGGATAGTACTCAATCGGTGAGCAATTACAAAAGTAGTTCTGCCTTGCATTAAATTACCCAAACTCGCTTGTATCAACGCTTCGCTTTCGGTATCTAAATTAGAGGTGGCTTCATCTAAAATTAATATTTTAGGATCTGCTAATACCGCTCTGGCAATGGCTATTCGTTGTCGTTGCCCTCCCGAAAGTTTAACACCTCTTTCCCCTATCACGGTTTCTAAGCCTTTTTCAAATCTATCGGTAAATTCATTTACATAAGCTGCTTTTACTGCTGCTTGTATGGCTTCTTCGCTAGCATTTGGTCGAGGAAAGATAATGTTTTCCCTAATCGTACCTTCAAACAAGAAATCATCTTGTAGCACTACTCCCAAGTGTTTTCTATAACTGTTTAAGGTAACGGTTGACAAATCTTTGCCATCTATGGTTATTTTACCCGAATGAGGTGTTAAAAAGGAAGAAACCAAACTGGCAATGGTACTTTTTCCCGAACCGGAAGAACCCACTAAAGCCGTTACTGAACCTTTGGGTGCATGAATGTTGATGTTGTGAATTACTTCTTTGTCTTGCTCGTAAGCAAAAGATACATTTTCAAAAGCAATATCTCCGTTTACTGCTTCTAGCTCTATTACTCGCTCTTCCCTATCGTGTTCAGATTCCATATTCATAATTTCTTCTGTTCGGTCTAGTCCGGCAAAACCTTCTGTTAGCTGACTGCCAATGTTGCTCATCTGTACTATGGGAGCTATCATAAATCCTAAATAAAGGGTAAATGCCAAGAAATCTCCAAAGGTTAGTTCATTATTCATAATCATGTATCCTCCAATACCCATAATACCTGTGGAGGCAAGTCCTAATAAAAAAGTAGCCGAACTGGTAATTAAAGCCGTAGAAGTAAGACTTTTTTTGATGTTTAAAAACAACTTTTCTACCCCTGTTTCAAAACTTTTAATTTCTTGTTGCTCGGCATTAAAACCTTTTACCACCCTTACCCCATTTAAGGTTTCTGTCAAACGACCAGTAACTTCTGCATTAATTTTTCCTCGTTCTCTAAAAATAGGACGAATAAATCCAAAGGCTTTCATGGCTACAAACCCGAAAATAGCTACAGGAACAAGCACGTAAGCGGTCATCATCGGACTAATTTTTATTAATAGTATCAAAGAAATGACAGCAGTTAGTGTTCCTCCTACCAATTGAACCAAACCTGTTCCTACTATGTTTCTCACACCTTCTACATCTGTCATAATTCTGGAAACCAACTCTCCTGATTTACTATTATCAAAAAAACTAACCGGTAGACTCAATATTTTTTGCTGTACCTTCACTCGCAGTTGAGCAATTAAATGCTGTGCTTCAACACTCAATAGTTTGGTTAACAAAAACGAAGTAACGGCTTGAACTAAAATTGCTCCGGCAACAACAAGAATTATAGTGTATAATTTATCAAAATCTTTATTAACAATAACATCATCAATCAAGTACTTAGAAGCTCCAGGAAGAATTAGACTCGCTAAACGGCTAATTACAATAAGGATTAAGCCTACAAAAAGCAACTTTTTTCTTGGCCAAATAATGGTTTTAAATACGCTGCCGATGGATACTTTTGTTTTACTCATGTTATGATAAGTTTAAGTCGTAAAATTACTTTTAATCAATTACTTTTGTTGGTATGCAAAAAATTTATATTCACAAAATAGATTCTCCATTAGGTTTGTTAACTGTTGGAGCTACCAACAAAGGAATCTGCATGTTAGAGTTTGATGATGAACAACGCATTACCAAACATCTTGCTCAGTTTAATAAACGTGAGGAAGTAGAATTGATTAATGCAACATCTGAGCTGCTTACTCAAGCAGAAGAACAGTTAAAAGCATATTTTGATGGGGAACGTAAAGGATTTGATTTACCGCTAGATATGGTAGGAACGGATTTTCAATTAAAGGTTTGGAAGGAGTTACTAAAAGTACCTTATGGTATTACTCGAAGCTATAAAGAACAGGCTATTGCTGTAGGAGATTTAAAAGCCATAAGAGCTGTAGCCACTGCTAACGGAGAAAATAGAATTTCTATTATTATTCCTTGTCATCGCATTATTGGTGCTGATGGCAGTTTAACTGGTTATGGTGGTGGTATTTGGCGTAAACAAAAATTACTGGAATTGGAAACCAATCAAACAACCTTGTTTTAAGTTTTTTCTTTTTATTATTTCCTCATTTTTCAATCGTCATTCCTGCCCTTCGATTCCTCAGGATAAACTCTGGCAGGAATCTTTGTAATAATCAGTTTTTTCCTTTTGTCATATTGAGCAATAGTTTTCATTCCGAAGTATGAGGAATAGAAAAATGCTGTCGAAATATCTTTTTATTCACTAACCTATATGTCCTATTTAGAATCACAATTCCTAACCAACAAGATGTCTCTAGCTTCATTTTACTAAACTTCGTTCCTCAGCTTGTAAAATTTCGTTCGACATGACACGTAATTGGATTGACTTAAGAGTTCAATAAAAGATTCCCGAAATTTTCAAGGAACGCAGAAAATTATCGGGAATGACGTTTCTTATTATATTGAACTTTACACTTTCTTCACTCTAACAGCGTTCAGTCCTTTTTGACCTTGTTCTAGTTCAAACGTTACTTTATCGTTTTCGCCAATTTCATCAATTAATCCGCTAACATGAACAAAATATTTTTCTTGATTATCGGTATCTAATATAAATCCGTATCCTTTAGAGCTATCAAAGAAAGAAACTTTTCCTTTTCTATTAGGATTAAATTCCTCATCTACTCTTTTAGAAACACCTAACTCAATATTTTCGGCTTTAATAACTTTCTTTTTTTTGTTGGGGTCTGGTGGGGTATCGGTAATCATTCCGTTTTCATCAACATAAGCAATCATGCTGTCAAAATCACCATCAGTAGAGTTGGCTTTACGTTCTTCTTTTTTGACTTGTTTGTCTTGACGTTTTTTTAATCTTTTTTTCTCTTTTTCTTTTTTGTTGTAGGTTTGTTGCGATTTTGCCATTGTATAGTTTAGTTGTTAATACACACACAATCTGAATATTGCATGTAATTTTGAGCTTTCAGGCTGCAAAGGTAGGCTTTTTATATGCCTTATTTATGAATTTCATTGCTTTTAATTACTTCATTTCAAATTAATTTTAAAACCTAAATAAATCTTAATTTTAACGTCCTAACCTATATGTATTTAAGTTATGAAAAACTTGTTTTTACTTGACGAAGATATTGTTTACCTGAATTTTGGCTCTTTTGGAGCTTGTCCCAAAGAAATTTTTGAAGATTATATAAAATGGCAATACCTACTTGAAAAAGAACCTGTACAGTTTATTGCTCATCATGGTATTAACTATGTAAAAACTGCACTAAATAGTCTAGCTGACTATATTCATTGTGATTCATCGGACCTCATATTTGTTCCTAATCCTACTTTTGCTGTTAATATATTGGCTAAAAATATAAAACTCTCTCCGGAAGATGAAATTTTAACTACTAACTTGGAGTATGGAGCCCTGGATAGAACTTGGAATTTTTATTGCAATGCCTCAGGAGCTAAATATGTTCAACATCCAATAAGTTTACCAATTCAGTCTAAAGAGGCTTTCTTAAAAGAATTTTGGAAGGGCTATTCTGATAAAACAAAAGTAGTTTTCATAAGTCATATTACCAGTAGCACAGCTCTTATTTTGCCTGTAAAAGAAATTTGTGAGGAAGCTAAAAAAAGAGGACTAATTACTATTGTTGATGGAGCCCATGTTCCAGGACATATTGATTTAGACATAAGTGAAATTGAAGCAGATTTTTATACCGGAGCTTGTCATAAATGGATGATGACTCCCAAAGGCTGTTCTTTTCTTTATGCTAAACCTGAGTTCCAAAAAATGCTGAACCCTCTAATTATTAGTTGGGGATATGAAAGTACTTCTCCATCTGATTCTCAGTTTTTTGATTACCATCAATTTAATGGTACTAGAGATTTTTCTGCCTATTTAACAGTTCCTAAAGCCATTAAATTTATGGAAAAACATAATTGGAAAACAGTAACGGAGGATTGTAAAGAGAAATTACTCTCTGCTGCTCCTGCTCTTTTTGAAGTATTAAAAACTACTCCTTTAGCACCATTAAATAAAGAGTTTTATGGACAAATGTGTAGTGCTGAAATAACAACTTCATCACCGGAAAAACTAAAAGAATTGTTATTCAATAAGTATCATATTGAAATTCCTATCATGAAACATGGCGATAAATGTTTTATTCGTTTTTCATTTCAGGCTTTTAATACCACTAATGAAATAGCTTATTTAATCCAATGTATTAGAGAAATAATAAAGGAAACAGATTTAATACAAGTGAATTAGTTAGTTTCCTTCTAACTTTTCAACTCTGTGTTTAAGGTTTTTAAGTTCTATGCCAACACTTCTCATCAAATTAAGAATGTTTGCCGGATTAATTTCATCCTCTTGATACTGCCCAATACATAAGTTGAGTTTAAATTGCCATATTTCCAATACTTCAGATAAATGCAACATATAAGGCTCATACATTTTATTATCAGATGAAAGAATCAATAACCCCTCCTCCATCCTATCCGTAAATACTCGTTTGTAAACTAATCCGTCATTTTTTGTAAGGATAATATAACAATAACTGTTTTTTACCTGATGAGTGCCTTCTAAATATTCTCCCACCACTACATCGCCATCTTTTACCCATGGATGCATAGAATCTCCTTTAATAGGAAAAGCCCTGTGTTTTCCTGTTGGTAAAAAGTTTAAACTCATAATGGGCAAATCAGCGATGTATTCGGTATCGGTATAACCTTGTAAATAACCTGCCGAAGCTTCTTTGGTAACCACTTCAATTACATCATTGTTATTGGCATCTACTTTTATAGGAAATAAAATACGCTGATTACCAATATCCATAAAAGTATCATCTTGGGCTAAGGTTAAATCATTTTTCACCAATGCATCTATAGGAATTTTAAAAAATTCAGACAACACAATAAGTGTTTCTATTGGCGGAACAGATCTCCCTTCTTCATAAGAACCAATTCTAGATTTAGTAACATCTATTGCCTGAGCAAACTGCTCTTGTGTCAAGCCTTTTAACATCCGTAAATGCTTGATATTTTTTGAAATTTTCGTCATAACTACAAATGTAAGTCAAATAATCTACATATTATAGTTATATTTGTAAAAATAATTTAAAACTATGCGAGGTAGAGGAAGTCAAATACAGGTAAACAACAAATTTGCTAAAACCGCTTATGTAAATGAACACATAGAAGGTATTGATGTGCCTTTTTTGGAAGATACAAAAACAGAATACATTGCAGAATTTCCTAAAAAGATAGTCAACAAAGTGTATAGCCCTACTGTACCCTTTGTTTATTCTATGAATCCATATCAGGGTTGCGAACATGGTTGTGTGTATTGTTATGCGAGAGAAAGTCACCAATATTGGGGCTATGGAGCAGGATTAGATTTTGAACGTAAAATTATCTACAAACCTGAAGCTCCTAAATTATTAGAAAAACAGTTTAACACTAAAAATTGGAAGGTCAGCCCTATTATGTTGTCGGGAAATACCGATTGTTACCAACCTATAGAGAGAAAACTAAAAATTACAAGAGAAATATTAAAGGTGTGTTTAAAATACAAACATCCGGTAAGCATCATCACTAAAAATGCCTTAATACAAAGAGATATTGATTTATTGATTCCTTTAGCAAAATTAAATTTAGTGCATGTAAGCTTAAGCATTACTTCATTCGATAATAAATTAAGAAGCTTATTAGAACCAAGAACAGCTTCTGTACAAAAGAAACTGGAAACATTAGAATTGTTATCCGCCAATAATATTCCAGTAAATGTGATGGTAGCTCCTATAATTCCCGGATTAAACAGTCATGAAATTCCCAATATTGTTAAAAAAGTAGCTGAATCGGGAGCTTTATCTGTTGGCTACACTACAGTTAGGTTAAATGGAGAAATTGCTGAAATTTTTGAAGATTGGCTAGGCAAAACCTATCCCGAAAGAGCGGACAAAGTATTGAACCAAATAAAAGAAATAAATAATGGTAGTTTAGAAAGCAAAGGTAAAAACAGACTAAAGCTACATGGTGAAACGGCTGTAATGATAAAAAGTATGTTTGATGTAGCCAGAAAAAAATACCTAAAAGGCAAAGTTTGGCCGGCTTATGATTTAACTGCTTTTTGTCGTCCAACTAGTCAATTGAGTTTGTTTTAATCCACTAAAATAAGTGTATCGTAAGTTACTCCATAACCACCCCAAATGCCCAAACCACCTTCAATATTAGTGGTTACAGTAGTTGGTGCTGAAAAAGGATTTCCGGAACTCATAGCCGCAGCTTCAAAACTTTCCCAAAATTTAAAATGATAATAATCTATGGAACAAAACTTAATAATAACCGTGTCACCTTGTTGGTAATAAAAAGAGGTTTCAGCTAAATCATCAGGAGCCTGAGAACCAACCTCTTTACCTCTACCAAAATTTGCTTCAAAAGTAAGTCCATTAAAAAACTGATCATCAAAAGCAGAACCAAAAATCGGTATAAACCTTCCGTCTTTACCCAGCCTTTTAGTATAAAGTCGGTAAGCATTTCCTAATTGTGGTGGGTCTGAAAGTTCAAACCAAATATACCCGAAATTGCTGTAACCCGGTTGATCTTTATACCAATACCTATTCATAAAAATCAATGGCGGAATTTCTGTGGTAGAAGTCAGCACTTCATCACCTGAAGAGATGTACAAGGAATATGTCTTACCTACTTCACCAAAAATAGTAGAATCTAAGGTAGTATAAAGACAAAATCCGAAAGTTTGTAAGCTACTTAACGAAACACCTATTAACTCTGCAACAGCTGGTAAAAGCGAATCGGGTAATTGGTTGGTACAAATTTCTGTAAGTTGCACCGTGTTAGTTCCGTTAGAAACCGTTACCAAGGCATCACTTACAAAAAGTGTTTGTAAAGAGTTGATGTCTGTTGGTTCAAAATAAGGAGATGTTTTGGTTAAAATAACAAAAGGAGGTCTACCCTGCTCTATGTTTCCCTCAACAACCAATTTGGTTTGAGCATCAGGCAAATCAATTTCTATTTCTTTTTCGCAAGAAACTAAAAACATTGCTAACATAATTAGCAATAAAACAGAAATAATATGGTTTAATTTGTTCATAATAATTGGGTTTAAAAACTAAAGTTCCAAGATATGGAAGGAATTATTCCAAATAATGAAACTTGTTTTGCTTTAATATCTAAACTGCCATTGTAAACATTTCCTTCATTAGAAAAGTAAATGAAATAAGGATTCTTTCTATTGTAAAGGTTATAAATAGAGAAATTCCAGCTCGATTTAAACTTTTTAGTTTCCTTTCCTTTTAATGTTAAAGCAACATCCATTCTATGGAAAGCTTCCATTCTGTAAGAGTTTCTTTCTCCATACTCGTTTACCACTTGTCCTTCTATAATATAACGAGCTGCAGGAAGTGTTAAGGCATTTCCTGAAGCATAAACCCAAGTTGCACCTAAAATTAAACGGTCGGAAATTTCGTAATTAAAAACTATCGAAGCATCATGCCTTCTATCATATCTTGGGTAAAATGGTTTGCCGTTGTTTAAATCATCAAATTGTCTTTTTGTCCATGCCAAGGTGTAACCTATCCAGCCATTAATTTTTCCTACTTTTTTCTTTAAGAAAAACTCAGCACCATACGACCAACCTTTACCAAAAGTAAGGTTATTATCTACATTTGTCCCACTATCATCCTGAGGCATTGCTCCATCTTTATATTCTACTTGATTTTTCATATCCTTATAATATACTTCAACAGATGTTTCCCATTTATTTTTAAAAATATTTCTGAAATAACCAAGGGCATATTGAGTAGAAAATTGAGGTTTAGTTACTTCCGTACTCGGAATCCATTGGTCTGTAGGTAAGGAAACCGAAGCCAAACTAGCTAAGTGAATGTATTGGTAATTTTGTGTAAACGAGGCTTTAACAGAAGCTTTATCGTTAAAAGCATAACGGGTAATAAATCTTGGCTCCAACCCTTGGTACAGTTTTACGGTCTCCCCTTTACCATACTCAACAGTATCTAGAGGAGCGCCTCTTTCATCATTAATATAGCGTTTAAATGGACCAATATGTTGGTAAACAGTATATCTTAAGCCAGGTTGAATTTTAAATTTTTCACTAATATCCCATTCATCAGAAACATACAAAGCCCCTTCGTTAGCATAATTAATAATTACATCTCCTGTGTTAAACTCAACATCTGCAGAGCTTACTTCGGCACTATTGGGAGTGAATCTATGAAAAGTGTAAGCCCCTCCAAACTTTATTTTATGTAGGATGGATGGTAAATAAGTATAATCTGCTTTTAAATTATAATCGGTAATTCCTGAATACAATCCGAATTCAAATTGATCTTGTTTTGCAATGACTTTAAACCTATAATCCGTAAAAGAAGCAGTAACATCTCCATAAAATTCATCATTAAAAATATGACTCCATTTTAGAGCAGCTATGCTGTTTCCCCAAGGAGTATTCAGCTCAAAACCATCATCAGAATTTTTAAAGGTAAACACATCTCTACCTAAATATCCACTTAAACTCAACTTATCTTTTGATGATAAAATATAATTGAATTTAGCATTGAAATCATAGAAATAATAGTTACTCCCTTTAAATTTTGAGGAGTCGCTAACAAAAGGTTGAGCTAAATCTCCTGCATAAGTTCTTCTGGCAGATACTAAAAAAGCGGCTGTATCTTTTTTTATTGGTCCTTGTACTGTTAATCTGGATGAAATTACGCCTATTCCTCCATCAACTCTATATTTTTTCATATCCCCATTATTCATAGAAATATCTAAAACAGACGATAATCTTCCACCATACTCGGCAGGCATTCCGCCTTTTACCAATTTAACTTCATCAATGGCATCAGCATTAAAAACAGAGAAAAAACCAAATAAATGAGAAGCATTATAAACAGTAGCTCCATCGAGTAAAATCAAGTTTTGGTCAGGACCACCACCTCTAACATAAAATCCGGAGTTTCCTTCACCTGCATTTTGCACTCCGGGAAGCAACTGTATGGTTTTTAACACATCTATTTCACCAAAAATAGCAGGCAATGTTTTTACCTTATCCATTTTTAATTCTACTGTACTCATTACAGCTTCATCAGTATTCTGATTTTCTTTTTCACCAATAACCGTAAACTCTTCCGCATTAATTACAGCGGGTTCAATTTTGCTGTTAATTTTGGTGTTTTTATTAAGCTCTAAAGGAATTTCTTGTTCATTAAAACCTATATATGAGATTACTAATGTATAATTACCTTTAGGAAGGCTTAAGGAATAAAAACCTTTATCATTAGTTGCTGTTCCTTTACGGGTTTCTTTAATATAAACCGTAGCCCCAACAGCAGGTTCGTTGGTTGTTGCATCTGTAATAGTCCCACTAACAGTATAGTTTTGTGCTGATATATTGTTGGCACTTAAAAGCAACAATACACTTAATAAAACTATCGACCAAATTCCTTTCATGTGTTTATTTTTCTATTTTATTAAATCGGACACATGTAACTTCCACATAATCATTTTCCTGTGTAAAAATATTTATCATGGTCGTTTCATTTCTTTTAAATAGGCGACAAATTTACCTATTAAAGCGGTTGTTCTTAGTAAGAATGAGTGTTTTATTTTTGTTAAATTATATTAATTTTCAACAAACATCTATTTTACCTTTTCCTGATTCTACTCCAATTATTCTTTATTTTTGCGACTTAACTAAATCTTTCAATATCATGAAACACCTAGCTATATTGTGTTTATTAATAACACTCTCTTGCTTTTCTGTAAAAGCACAAACCGATTCAACTCACTATGATAAAGCATTAGCGGATAGCTTAAAAGCTGATGATTACGGCATGAGAATGTATTATTTTGTGATTCTTAAAACAGGTACAAACACTTCAGAAAATAAAGAAGAAATAAGTGCTGCCTTTAGAGGACATCTTGACAATATTAATAAATTGGTAAAAGAAGGTAAGTTAATTGTAGCAGGGCCTTTTGGTAAAAATGAGCAGCAATATAGAGGACTATTCATTTTTATTGCAGAAAATAAAGAAGAAGTAGAAAAGTTTTTAAGTACCGATCCTGCTGTAGCTCAATCATTTTTAGAAGCAGAAATTTACGACTGGTATGGGTCTGCAGCTTTGCCCACTTATTTACCTTATGCAGAAAAAATTAGCAAGAAAAATCCTTAAGTTAATGAATAAAGATTTACATATTGTTTTCATGGGAACACCTGATTTTGCTGTAGCTTCATTAAAAAGCATAGTGGAAGCTGGTTTTAATGTAGTGGGTGTAATTACAGCTCCCGACAAACCTGCAGGAAGAGGTCAGCAACTTTCTAAATCTGCTGTTAAAATTTATGCCGAAGAGCAACAGCTAACCTTGCTTCAACCTAGCAACCTTAAAGACGAACAATTTCTTAGCGAATTAAAAGCCCTAAATGCCAACCTTCAAGTAGTTGTTGCTTTTAGAATGCTTCCTGAAGTAGTTTGGAACATGCCCGAAATGGGAACTTTTAATTTACATGCTTCTCTCCTACCTCAATATAGAGGTGCTGCTCCAATAAATTGGGCTATTATTAACGGAGAAAAAGAAACGGGTGTAAGTACTTTTTTCCTACAACACGAAATAGATACTGGAGAAATTATATTTCAAGAGAAAGTAACTATTGGAGATGATGAAACTGCCGGTGAATTGCATGATAAATTAATGGAAGTTGGTGCTAATTTGGTTGTAAAAACCTTAACAGCTATAGCAAAAAACAATATACAAACCACTCCTCAAGATAATAGTAAAGACTTAAAACTCGCTTATAAAATCTTTAAACCTTTTTGTAAAATTGATTGGACAAAACCTCTAAATGAAATCCATAACCATATAAGAGGATTAAGTCCTTACCCTACTGCTTTTACTCAATTTAAACATCAACTAACAGGTAAGGTGATTAATTGTAAAATTTTCAAATCTAAAGCTTTAAAAGAAAATCATAACTATAAAATTGGTGAAATTATTTTCACTAAAAATGAATTAAAAATTGCTGTTAAAGATGGTTTTATTGCTATTTTAGAATTGCAACCAGAAGGCAAAAAAAGAATGACATCCATAGCCTTTCTTAATGGTGTTGATATGAATGATTACTTGTTAATCGTTTAAAAAAATCTAAATGTTCTCATTTGTAAAACATTATAAACAACTGGAAAAACACATTATTCAGTTTATCGTTGCTGAATTTTTTCTACAACTTATTAATAGTGCTTTTATGGCTATTATGCTGATTTACATGGAAAAAGTTGGCTACGAAGATCATGAAAGTGCTTCTTTTGTATCTTTTAGGTTTTTAGGTGTTTTATTATTTGCATTTCCTTTAGGTTTATTTATTAAAGGAAGAAAATTAAAACCCATATTTTATATATCTTCTTTTTTAACCCCAGCCCTTGCTCTACTTATTGTTTTTGCTATTTCACAACAAGCCTCATTATTACTGTATGTTGTATTGTTTTTTTGGGGAGTGAGCTTTATTGGAATACAAATTTCTGCCATACCTTATATTTTAAGAAATGCAAAAAAAGAAACACATACCGCTGCCATTACGTTGAGTTATTCCACATGGAGCCTGGCAAATATCTTTAGCGGGGCGTTAATCTTCAGTTTAAAAAACATTAATCCTGAATTGTTTGATGAAAAATTAATCTTGCAAGTTATCTGTACACTCGGTTTTATAGGTACATTTTTTATCTTTAAAATAAAGTTTAGTGAAAATATTCCTCAGCTCAAGAAAAAGCGAACCAATCTTAAAGAATTTGATTGGGTAATTATTTTTAAAGCTTTAATTCCAACTATTGTTATTGCTGTTGGTGCCGGACTTACCATACCTTTTATAGGTTTATTTTTCTTTAAAATTCACGGATTAGATTCTGATGAATTTGCTATAATTAGTGCATTTGCTACTCTAATTGTTTTTAGCATGGTGCTTTACGTTCCCATAATAAAAGACAAATTAGGCTATAAATTAGCTGTTCCGCTTACTCAAACCATTGCCATAGTTGCTTTAATTGTATTAGCTTTTACAGAAATTATGTCATTTGAATGGGCGGTTTATATTGCCATTGCGGCCTACATCATAAGACAGCCTTTAATGAACATGGCTGGCCCAATGACATCTGATATAGTAATGGATTATGTTGGTGAAAGAAATCAAGAAATGATGAGTGCCTTAACCTCTGCTGTTTGGTCGGGCAGTTGGTTTATTAGTTCTATTATTTTTCAGGTATTACGTCAAATAGGATTGCAATATGTTTATGTTTTCCTTATAACTGCTGCTCTTTATTTTTTTGGAGTTTTCCTCTATTACTTATTAATATTAGACTACGAGAAAAAAATAAAGCTTAGAGAGGTTGTAAATTAACTATTTTTTTATACCTTAGCAACTTAATCATTACCGCATTGTTTTGAAAAACAGTTTAATATATCTTATTTTTTCTATTTTACTCTTGTTGTTTGCTTGTAACAAAGAAGCGAACACTGTCTCTCCAACTCCAGAACCTACTCCTACTCCCGATGTTTTTTCTTCCATTTACCAAACTTCAAACTCAGGAATTACTGATAATTTTATAAATGATATTGAAATCTTTGGGAACAGTGTAAAAATAGCTACCAATAATGGTCTTTCTATTTTTGATGGAAATAATTGGTCGGTACTGAATACAACAAATGCAGGCTTGCCAAGTAATAAAATTAATTGTGTACAGACTAATGGTCCAACTATTTGGATAGGTACAGACAATGGGTTGGTGAATTATACCAACGGAACGACAACTATCTACAATACAAGCAATTCTTTATTACCTACTAATAAAATAAGAGCTTTAGCACTAAGTATTAGCGGTAAATTATGGATAGGTACTTTTTCAGGTGGCGGATTAGCTTCTTTTGATGGAAGTAATTGGCAAGTTTTCACTCCTTCCAACTCTGATTTACCAAATAACTCTGTTTCCGTTATTAAGGAAAATACAAACGGAGATTTATGGATAGGAACGGGATCCGGTGTCTCTGTTTTTGATGGAAGTAATTTTACTAACTATAATCCCGGGAATTCAGACTTACCTAATTCTTTTGTATTTGATATTACTTTCGACAATACTATTGTTTGGATAGCAACCAATGGCGGGCTGACAAAAATTGATGGTAGCTCATGGCAAACTTTTAACATGCAAAACTCAGGATTGCCTTTAAACTTACTGCGTTCTATTGCTATTAAATCTTCTACAGAAGTATTTGTAGGTATGTCGGGACAAGGTATTGCTCGATTTAATCCAACTACTACCGAATGGGTACATTTCAATTTTTCTAATTCAAATCTACCTAATAATTATGTCAATAAAGTGACTATGGATTTCTCTAATAAAGTTTGGATAGCTACAGAAAACGGTATTGCCGTTTATTAACTACTTATTCTATCATCGTTTATAAGTTTTATTTTATCTCTTCATATTTTTTTATACATTTGAAGATTAATTTAAACTAAATTTAACCTTATGAAAAAAACATTACTTTCTTTATTAGCAATTGTTGCTATTACATCAACTATTGTGGCTCAAAACTGTGCTCCAGATGGCCAATATACTGCTCCGGGTGTATATCCAGATAGTGCGACTAATTTACCAACTGCTTATGTTGGTCAACCGTATAGCGAAGTGATAACTGCCGTAACTCCTGCGGATACTTGTATCGTTATTGCTTTTCCTCCTTGTACTACTGTGCCAATTGATAGTGTTATTGTTACATCTGTTACAGGTTTACCTCCCGGATTTACAATTGTTTCTGAAAATGAAAATGCATTGCCTTTTAAATTTTTAGGAGGAACTTCCAGTTGTATGTTAATTACGGGTAATCCTACTGTATTAGATACTGGAAACTACCCTATTAGTGTAAACGGAACAACTTATGCTACCGTATTTGGTCTTACTCAAACCCAACCTTTTGATGTAAATTATTATTTTATTGATATTGTTGATACTACAGGTTCAACAGTTAGTGTAAATGAATTTGCAGAAAATAAATTTGCAATTACTCAAAACTATCCTAATCCATTTAGCCATATCTCTACTATAGAATTCAATACACCTACAGCAGAAGTAGTAGAACTAACAGTTTTTAACTTATTAGGAAAAATTGTTAAAACAGAAAAAATTAGTACTAATTCAGGTAAAAATACCTATACGCTTAATGCAAGCGATTACGAGAATGGTGTATATTTTTACCAACTTAGTTATCAAACTGAAAAAATTACTAAACGATTTATTGTAAATAAATAAGATTGAGAATAACGAAATGAAGAAAATACTATTAAACCTATTATTAATCACTCCTGCTGTCGTTTCAGCAGGAGGTTTTCAGTTAAATTTACAAGGATTAAAAGCTGCTGCTATGGGAGGTGCTTTCACAAGCTTATCAAACGATGCTAGTGCAGTGTTTTATAATCCAGGAGCTATGAGTTCGCTTACAGGACATCAATTTACGTTTGGAGCTAATTTAGTAGATCCTTATGTCTCTGTACAAACACCTCAGGTGGCAAACACCAATCAGACTTCTCCTAGAGCTACTCCAATTCATTTTTACTATTCGGCTCAACTGAATGATAAATTTAATGTTGGATTTTTAGTAAATAATCAATTTGGTTCTAGTTCTTCTTATGAAGATAACTGGCAAGGCAGATACATCATCCAAAATATCAGTCTTAGAACATTTATGTTTCAACCAACTGTTTCTTACAAATTGCACGATAAAATTAGCATTGGTGCAGGTTTTGTTTATGCTACAGGAAGTTTCTCTACAGAAAAAGCTATACCTGTAAGTTCTTCAACAACTACTGAAGGGAAAGCAAGTTTAACAGGTAGCGGTGATGGCGTTGGCTACAACATTGGTATTTTCTCCAACTTTTTAACGTTAGAAAATGGTAGTAAAAAAACTGATTTCAATTTAGGATTAAGCTATCGTTCTGCTATGCCTATCGATTTATCTAATGGAGAAGCTGAGTTTACTGATATTCCAGTTGCTCTTCAAGAACAATTTCCTGCAAAAACAGGTTTTACTTCTAAACTTACACTTCCTCAGGTTTTTACTGCTGGTTTAAGCGTTCAACATCAATACAATGAAAACTTACTTTTTACTGTAATTTACGATTTCAACTGGACAGGCTGGTCTTCTTACGATACCTTAACTTTTAAATTTGATAACAAAGAAACTCCTGAATCAAAATCTGTGAAGGATTGGCAAGATGTTGTTACACATCGTTTTGGTTTAGATATCACTTACAAAGAAAAATTTAGCATTAGAGGTGGTATATACATGGATAACTCACCTATTAAAGAAGGTTTTGTTAGCCCGGAATTACCGGACATTACCCAAACTGCTTATACAGGAGGTTTTGGTTATAAAATCAATGAAAAATTTTCTGTTGACTTTTCTTTTATCAGACAAAGTGCCGAACGTAGAGATTTATTATTATCCGCTAATTTTGATGGTACTTACAGAAGAAAAGTAAATGTTTACGGACTAGCGTTAAACATTAAATTACCTGGAAAATCTAAAGCATCTACTTCAACTACTGAATAATGAAATTTTCTAAACTTACATATCTATCTGCAACAGTTTTAGTTATTGCATCTTGTACCAAAACTGAGTTTGATCCTTACGAAGCACCTGATTCAGGAACTGCAGATTTTTCTAACTATGTCTCTATAGGAAGCTCATTTACTCAAGGCTTTCAAGATGGTGGTTTACACAACGAATTTCAACAACAAGAAAACTCTTACCCCGCTATTATTGCTGCTCAAATGGGTGTTTCATTTAAACAACCATTGGTTACTGGAGTTGGTTCAGGTTATATGCATTTAGCGTTTCTTAATGAAAAAATTGAAGTGATAAAAGCTTACGATTGTAAAAAAAATGACAATCATTCTTTAGCTATTGCTTACGACCCTTCTTTTCTTACTTGGACGAACCAAACTACAGCATATAATAATTTAGCCATAGGTGGTTTAAATGTTAGAAATGTTATTTCTTTCAATAGTACTGATGCTATTACCAACTATATTTTATTTGGTGGAGGTACACCTTCTGGTCAGTTAGCTTGGAATTGCGTTGCTGGAGAACCTATTAGTCCTTACGGTAGATTTTTAAATTTTGGAAGCATTGGTAGTCCTGTTGATTATATTGAACATGTGAAAAATAGTAAAGCTACATTTTTTACTTGTTGGTTAGGTATTCATGATGTGATGGGATGGGCAAATGCCGGTGGTGATGATGTTAGTGGTTCTTCCATACTTACTCCTATTGGTAGTTTTAGAACAAAATATGATGCGTTGTTAGATACCTTACAACTAACTGCAAATGGTGGTGTTTGTGCTACGGTACATGACATTACTGAAGCACCATTTTTCAATACAGTAACCTTAGAGGTGTTGGGTAAAGATATTTGGATTAAAGAAGGAGCTGATACTAACATTATTAGAAAAGCGGTAAAAGAAGACTTATTATTACTTTCTTCTTCCTCACTAATTAAAGAAGGAAAAGGCTTAACCATGCAAGACCCATTGCCTCACCAACAAGTATTAGATAAAGATGAAGTACTAATTGTAAAAAACTATATTAATGCTATTAATGCTGAAATTAGAGCTTCTGCACAAGCAAGGGCTTACGCAATATTAGATATGTACCAATTTATGAAAATGGTAAACAACGGAAATGAATTCAGTTTTGATGGAATTAATTTTACCACAGAATTTATTAAAGGCGGTTTTTATTCTGTTGATGGTATTCATCCAAACTCTAGAGGTTATGCTATAATCGCTAATGAATATATGGAAGTGATTAATGCTTCTTATGGTGCTAATCTAAAACCTGTAGCAGTAAGTAATTACCGAGGAATTACGTTTCCTTAACTTACCAACTTCCACCTGCTCCTCCGCCACCGAAAGAACCACCTCCAAATCCGCCAAATGAGCCTCCTCCAGAACTAAAGTTGCCGAAAGAACCTCCATGACTTCTGCTAGAAGCATTCATCATCATTAAAGCAGCCCAAAATCCTAAATTGTTAGAGGCTGCATATTTTGATGCTCCTCTAGATTTTAGTATTACAAAGAAAATAATAAACAACAACACGAAAACAAAGGGTATCCAACCTGCAGAATTTTTCTTGGCGTATTCATCTGCTGAAAATTCTCCTGAAGTAATGGACATTACTGTATTTACTCCTGCTATAATTCCCCAACTGTATTTTTTCTCCTTAAAATAAGGAATCATTTCATTTTCTACTATTCTTTTAGCAATAGCATCAGGCAAAACTCCTTCTAAACCATATCCGGGAGCTATAAACGTTTCTCCCGTTCCATCAATTTCTTTAGGTTTTACCATTATTACTATACCGTTATTTTTTCCATCTTGACCAACTTTCCATTTTTCTCCTAAAGTATAGGTAAATTCAGCTTTATCATAACCACACAAATCCGTAACGGTAACTACTAAAATTTGAGTAGAAGTGGTATCATTAAAAGCAATTAAGGTTTTACGTAAATGAGCTTCCGATTCTGCATCTATAATATTAGCATAATCTTGCACTAAATCTTGTCTTGCAGGTTGGTCAAGCAAACATTTATCTTCTTGTGCCGAAAGCGATGTGAAAGAAAACAGCAATAAGAGTATGTAGAGTATTTTTTTCATAGTTTACCTCCAAATGATATTTCATCACTCAATTCGTTGGTGTCATTGTGCTTATCGTGCGGATAGTGTTTTTTCAATTGCTCTCCTGCTAAAATAATCCCTTGCGACAAGCCTTCGGTAAATTTACCTTCTTTAAAATTGGTAATCATTACATCTTTAATTTCATCCCAAAATCCCTTAGGGACTTTTAAATTAATACCTGCATCACCCAAAATAGCTAGTTTTCTATCTTCTACTGCCAAATAAATGAGTACTCCATTGCGTAAGGCTGTTTTTTGCATTTCCAATTCATCAAAAATAAAGGCAGCATGATCGAGGACATCTTCTTTACAATTCTTTTCTATGTGTACACGAATTTCTCCGGAAGTGTTTTTCTCCGCTTCTTTTATAGCTGCAATAATTTCTTGCTGTTGGGCTATGGTAAATAAATCTTGTGGCATGGGTTGGGTTAAGGGTTAAAAGTTTGAGGTTTGAGGTTTGAAGTTAAATTAAAACCTAACAGGTTTTGGAAACCTGTTAGGTTTATTCTTTACGTTTATTAAAACTCTACTTTTGGAGCTACATCAGCACCTTCAGTAGATTCAAAATACGCTCTTTTTTCAAATCCAAACATTCCTGCATAAATGTTTTTTGGAAATTTTCTGATGTAAGTATTAAAATCTTTAGCTGATTCATTGAACTTCATACGTTCGTTAGCAATTCTGTTTTCTGTACCTTCTAACTGAGCTTGTAATTCCAAAAAGTTTTGGTTGGCTTTTAAGTCAGGATATCTTTCCACAACTACCATCAAACGAGACAAAGCAGAGCTTAATCCGTCTTGAGCTGCTTGAAATTTTTGTAAAGAGGCTGCATCTAAATTATCTGCATTTATAGTAGTAGAGGTAGCTTTAGCTCTAGCATTTACAACTCCTTCTAAGGTTTCTTTTTCGTGAGCAGCATATCCCTTAACAGTACTAACTAAGTTAGGAATAAGGTCGGCTCTACGTTGATAAACATTTTCTACCTGTGCCCATTGTCCATCAACAGCTTCATCTTTGGTTACCATACTGTTGTACGAGCCAATTGCTGAGAATACTAGCCATAAAATAAGTAATCCTAAGACACCTAATACAATTATTGATTTTTTCATGTTTTTGTTTTTTAAATTTTAGTTATTGTTATACAAATGTATTTAATGTGAAGGAGTTGCAATTCGCTTTTTACAAAATCTTATTCACAATTGTTTTAAATTAGTTCCAAACTACGTTTGATAAATTTAGTTAGCTCCTCGCCTTTCAGCATGTTTTGCGAAAGCATGGCTAAATCAGCAGTCTGCTTGGTAATTTCTTTTTGCTTCGTTGCATCTTTCTCATTCAAAATTTTAGTGATGATAGGATGATTAGCATTTACCACTAAATTGTAAGAATCAGGCATTGCACCACCAAACATATTCATTCCTCCACCAACTTTACTCATGTCTTTCATTCTTCGCATAAACTCTGGCTGAACAATAGTCATAGGTTGGTCAGTTTCATTCATGCTTTCAAAAAGTACGGTAAATTTATCTTTGCTTATTACTTCTTCAATAATTGGCTTCAGTTTTTCTTGTTCTTTATCAGATAATTTAGAAGGAATCTTTTCATCCTTATTCACTAATTTATCAATAGTATCGGCATCTATACGAGTAAAAGTACTGTCTTTTACCGTTTGCTCCAACTTACCCACTAAATGAGCGGTAAGCGCTGTATCTAATACAATTACTTCATAATTTTTATTGGTAGCTGCTTCTATAAACGAATGTTGCTCTTGCACATCGCTAGCGTATAAAAACACAATTTTATTGTCTTTATCCGTTTGTAACGGCTTAATTTTTTCAGTAAGTTCATCCATTGTATAATACTTACCCTCTGTAGTTTTGTATAAGGCAAATTTCTGAGCTCTTTCAAAGAATTTTTCGTCAGATAACATTCCATATTCAATAAACACTTTAATATCGTCCCATTTCTTTTCAAAATCGGCTCTGTCGTTTTTAAACAACTCTTCTAACTTATCAGCTACTTTTTTAGAAATGTGGCTCGAAATCTTTTTAACCGCACCATCAGCTTGTAAGTAAGAACGAGAAACATTTAGCGGAATATCTGGAGAATCGATAACTCCATGTAATAACATTAAGAAATCAGGCACAATTCCTTCTACAGAATCGGTAATAAACACCTGTCGAGAATACAATTGAATTTTGTCTCGTTGTACTTCCATGTTAGGTTTTATCTTAGGGAAATACAAAATTCCAGTAAGGTTAAACGGATAATCTACATTTAAGTGGATATGAAACAAGGACTCCTCAAAGTTCATTGGGTACAACTCTCTGTAGAAATCAGTATAATCTTTATTCTCTAATGTTGATGGTGTTTTAGTCCATGCCGGTGATGGATTATTCACCACATTAGCTACCTCTTTTTTAACTTGCTCTACATTGCCATCTTTATCTTTTTTACCGTCTTTATTGTCCTCATAAATGGTTTTAGTACCAAATTTTATAGCAATTGGCATAAACTTGCAATACTTCTCTAATAAAGATGAAATTCTATGCTCCTCTAAAAATTCGGTAGAATCTTCGGCAATGTGTAAAATGATATCTGTTCCACGCGTTTCTTTTTTACCTTGTTTTAGGCTATATTCCGGACTGCCATCACACTCCCAATGAGCAGCAGGTTCATCTTTATAATTTTTAGAAATAATTTCTACCCTTTCGGCAACCATAAAAGAAGAGTAAAACCCTAAACCGAATTTACCTATAATGTTTTGTGTATCGGTTTTGTCTTTGAATTTACTAACAAACTCTTCAGCACCCGAAAAAGCAATTTGATTGATGTATTTTTTAATCTCCTCATCACTCATACCAATACCTTTATCGCTAATGGTAAGTGTTTTAGCAGCTTTATCTAACTTTACTTCTATGGTGTCATCACCAATTTCGCCTTTAAACTCGCCCAAGGCACTTAACGAATGAAGCTTTTTAGTCGCATCCGTAGCATTGGCGATAAGTTCTCTTAAAAATATTTCGTGATCTGAGTATAAGAATTTTTTAATAATGGGAAAGATGTTCTCCGTTTGAACCTTAATTTTTCCTTTTGCCATAGTCTTTTAATTTTTAAGTTTAACAGTTTTCTCTTTAGTCAAACCGTATGCCACCACCTATTTAATGACAGATTGACTAATTAAATCCAAAACCACTATAAAATGACTGACAATTTTTCAATTTGATAGCCACGAATGCACGAATGGTTTTGAGAGAAAAACTACTTTCTTGGTTTATAAGGTGTTTTTTGTATATTTGAAATTATAAAATAAATTAGTGTATTGTACAATGAAAAAATTATTTTTCATATCATTAATCTTTCTAACATTCAATTTGTCTGCTCAAGACTTATGGACAAAAAAGGCAGATTTTCAAGGAACTTACAGAATAAGAGCCGTAGGATTTTCTATTAATGGGAAAGGTTATATGGGAACAGGATACGATCCTGTAAATGGTGTATTAATGGATGATTGGTGGGAATATGACCCAATAACAGATACATGGACTAAAATGGCTGATTTCCCAGGTGGTGCTAGACAAAACGCTGTAGGATTTTCGATTGGAAATAAAGGATATCTTGGGACAGGAACTAATGGTACATATTTTAAAGATTTTTGGGAGTATGACCCTATTTTAAATCAATGGACACAAAAAACGGATTTTGGTGGAGCTCCACGACAAGGTGCTGTTGGATTTTCAATAAACTCAAAAGGATATATTGCAACTGGTAATGAAGCATCTACAACTGTAAATTATTATAATGATTTATGGGAATACAACCCCTCAATTAATCAGTGGGTACAAAAAGCTAACATTCCAGCATTGGGTAGAAAAGATGCAACAGTATTTGTTATTGGAAGTATAGCTTACGTTGGTTGTGGTGATTACACAACAGTCTTTAGTGATTATTATAAATACGACCCCACACTTAATGTTTGGCAGCCTATTTCTAATTTTGGTGGAGGAGCCATCTTTTATGCAGTTGGATTCTCTATAAACGGAATGGGTTATGCTGGAACTGGTAGTCCAAATAGTTTTACAAAAGTAGATACTTTTTTAACTTACAACCCTTTAACAAACCTTTGGTCACCAAAGGCAAATTTTGCTGGAGGAAATAGAACACTTGCTTGTGGTTTTTCTATTGGAAACAAAGGTTATATAGGTACAGGTTATATTAGTGGCATGACGTGGGCAATGGACTTTTGGGAGTACACCCCAGATACAACAACATCAATATTAGAAAAACACAATTATAACTCGTTTATTATTTATCCAAATCCAACTAATAACAAATCAACTATTGAGTTTAATAATTTTCTACAAAAAAATCATACCCTAAAGTTGTATGATATACAAGGTCGAATTGTAAAAACAATAGACAACATAACTTCAGATATAATTATTATAGATACAGACAATCTAATAGATGGTCTATACTTTTTTCAATTAAACACCAACAAAGAAGTGCGATTTACTGGGAAACTTATAGTTAAATAAGAAAAGAGGAAAGAACTTCAACAAACAAAAATTCCTGATAATTTTTATCTTGCCACAAAAACTTCAGGAATGACATAAAAGGTAGGTTTGTTTCTTTTAATCACAAAAATATCAAGCTTCAACTAACACACACCTCTGATTTTGTAATCTCACCACATCATGTGGTTTCGAACAAAATCTGCTCCTCTCAAGAGGAGAAAAGTACGAACAGAATTTAAAACTTCAAACTTTAAACCTATATAGATTCCTGACAATTTTTTCGTGCCTCAAAAATTTCAGGAATGACGTTTTAGGTTGTGATTGGCTAGTTTCTTTCGGGGGATTTAGGGGCTAAAAAACATTCGTGCATTCGTGGTGAAAACACATCAAACATTACAGATGTAAACATCAAATTCATATCAAAACAAATAAAAACGGAACAAGAACATTACAATTGTAATACAGCTATATCTAAATTCTATACTTATCAATTATATTTATTAAAAATCAGTTAGTTATATATACCCACCTAAAGTAAAAATACTAATAAAAACAGAGCTTTTAGAAATAATTTACATTTGTAACATAACCAATTGGAAACTTATATTTACATTTGTAACAAATTAATTGATTTACATTTGTAACACACTAAAATACCATGAATATCACCGAAAGATTGCAATACATTATGAAGCTAAATAATTTATCAGCTTCTGCTTTTGCCGACAAAATTGAAGTGCAACGATCAAGTATTTCTCATATACTTTCTGGACGAAATAAACCTAGTTTAGAATTTATTCAGAAAGTATTGACGGCATTTCCAAAAGTAAGTTCCGATTGGCTACTGACAGGAAATACTGCTGCCAACGAAATTATTCCTTCTAATCAGGTAGAAAGTGAACCGAATCCGACTTACCACTCCCCTACTACATCCACTAAACAACATGAAGGAAATAAAAAAATTCAAAAAATAGTGGTTTTTTACGCTGATAATACCTTTGAAGAGTTTCTTCAGGGATAGAATTTCATTACTCTTTTTCTTGACCCATTCGGCTACGCTCAGGGTAAATTTCAAGAGCCAAAAATCAAGAACAAACGCCAAATCCTTTGTAATCTTTACCCACATGCCACCGCATTTCCTAGTCCGATTACTCCGGATTTCGCACCGTTTGTTCGGTTGCCCTCGCTCAGATACTAGGAATGTTAGTTATTAGTTTAACCCACTACAAACAACCTCTGAATAATTGAGCTCACAATAATTTACACTACCTTATCATAAACTCATCTATTTTTCAGTACATTTGGTAGCACAAACCTTTAAAACTATATGTTATGAAAAAAAATATGGGAACCGCAGATAAAATTATTCGAATTATAATTGCTGCTATTATTGTTACTTTATACTTTACCGAAATGATTACAGGGACTGTAGCCATTGTTTTACTAGTTTTATCAGGTATTTTTGTACTAACAAGCTTCATCAGTTTTTGTCCGCTCTATACTTTGTTTGGAATAAAAACTTGTCCTAAAAAAGATAATTAAAAACACCTTAAACACCACACTCTATTTCTTTTATCTATGAAATCATTAGTTTTAATTTTATCGATTAGTCTTATTTTTTTTAGTTCTTGCAAAAATGCTCCAGAAGCAAACATAAAAGAGAAAGACCCAAATGCAAAATATACCACTTGTGAATTAATTGAAAAACCGTTTGTGAACAAACGTGGTATAAGCACCGATTATATGGAGTTATATTTACGTTGTTCTATTCAAGATTATTTCATAAAACTCTGCCACAGCAATGTAGATGAAAAAGCATTGCGAAAATACCTCAATAAAAGTATTAGCGTAGAAATGGAAATAAGAGATGATGGTATGTGGGACATCTGTACTGATGACCCCACCTATGCTCAAAGTAGAACAGGTGCTTATGTGGTGATTAAAAAGATAGTGGATTAAAACTCCTTCGTTTACTTCCTAGTATATTCATGTACAAATTTACAAAGCTGTTTTACGTTTTCTACGGGTGTTCCCGGTAAAATTCCATGTCCGAGATTAAAAATATGCCCGGGTTTACCTTTTACCGAATCGAGAATCTTTTTTGTTTTACGTTCAATAATATCCCAATCGGCAAATAAAGCAGTAGGATCTAAATTTCCTTGTACAGCTACTTCGTAGTTTAAGTCCGCCCAAGTTTTAGCTAAATCTGTTTTCCAATCAATAGCAATTACATCAGGATTAGCTTTTCGTAAACTCGGTATAAGGTGAGCTGAATTTACTCCCATAGAAATTAATGGAACAGTAGGATATTTTTCTTTTACCACTTGTATCATTTTTTCTACATGCGGGTAAACATATTCGTTGTAATCATCAATATCTAACGCTCCTACCCAACTGTCAAAAATTTGTACCGCCATCGCTCCACTTTCAATCTGAAAGTTTAAATAATTTGCCATAACCGTCCCTAATTTATCCATCAACAAATGCCAAGCTTTAGTTTCGTTATACATAAAAGCTTTCATTCTTTCATAGTTTTTAGATGGACCACCTTCAATCATGTAGCTTGCCAAGGTAAACGGAGCTCCAACAAAACCAATACAAGGTACATTTAATTCACCTTTTAAGATGGTCAATGCTTTGCCGGTATACCACATTTCTGTTGCTGGATCTACTACTTTAAGTTTCTCCACATCAGCAACAGTTTTAATAGGATTATGAATTAATGGTCCGTAGCCTTTTTTGTACTCAAAGCTTATTCCCATTGGCCCAAGTGGAATTAGAATATCAGAAAAGATAATAGCTGAATCTAACTCAAACTGGTTAATAGGTAATAAAGTAACCTCTGCACTCACTTCTGGAATAGTACTGATTTCAATAATACTGTACTTTTCTTTAATTTTCATGTATTCCTTTTGGTATCGTCCTGCCTGACGAGCTAACCAAAGTGGAGTATATGGAGTTTCTTCTCTTCTACAAGCTTTTAAAAAATTATCGTTGAAAGTTGTCATTGTTTATAGTTTTTTTATTTGGCTAATGCCATAGCTACTTTAATACCTTTAATTAATTTTTCCATATCCTCTTCAGAAATAACCGATGATAAAAACCAAGCTTCGAACTGACTTGGCGGAATATAAATACCATTTTCTATTAATCCCCAAAAGAATTTAGTAAACTGAGCCGTATTGCACTCCTGAGCTTCTGTAAAATTGGTAATTTTCTTAGCCGAAAAAAATGGATTAATCATCGATCCGAATCGGTTTACTGTTAATGCTATACCGTTTTCAGCGGCAGCTTCTAACAAGGCTTTTTCAATAATAGCTGCTTGTTCGTTAAATTTATCGTAAGGATGTTGAGCTTTCAATTCTGTTAAGGTAGCAATACCAGCAGCCATAGCTACAGGGTTTCCTGATAAGGTTCCTGCTTGGTACATATCGCCTAAAGGAGAAACCATTTGCATAATTTCCTCTCTGGCTCCGTAAGCTCCCACAGGAAAACCACCTCCAACTACTTTACCTAAACAAGTAATATCTGCTTCTATGCCTAACAATTCCTGAGCTCCACCAAATTTAGAGCGAAAACCTGTCATTACTTCATCTACTACCAATAAAATTCCTGCTGCTTTGGTAATTTGTCTTAGTTCTTTAATAAATTCATCAGAAGGCAATACTACTCCCATATTTCCGGCAATAGGCTCGATAAATACAGCTGCTATATCTTTGCATTCAGTAATGTGTCTTTTTACTGATTCAATATTGTTGTATTCGGCAATTAGGGTATTTTTAACTGCATCGGCAGGAACGCCTTTACTTCCCGGAATGCTCAATGTTGCTAATCCGCTACCCGCAGCAACCAATAAAGCATCTGAATGTCCGTGGTAACAACCTGCAAACTTTATAATGTGATTTTTTCCTGTATAAGCTCTTGCTAAACGAATAGCACTTAAAACTGCTTCTGTTCCTGAATTGACAAAACGAACTTTATCCATTCCCGGAAAGGCATTGCAAACCATTTCTGCTAAAACAATTTCGTTTTCGGTACTTGCACCAAAGGTAAAACCTGTACAAACTTGTTTCTGTACTGCTTCTATCACTTTATTGTTGCCATGACCTAAAATCATTGGTCCATAAGAAAGTACTAAATCAATGTATTCGTTTCCGTCAACATCATAAATTTTTGAGCCAAAAGCTCGTTCCATAAACAATGGATTTCCCCCTACTGATTTGAATGCTCTAACGGGCGAGTTTACTGCTCCTACTAAGTGTTGTTGTCCTTTACTATAAAGTGCTTGAGATTTGGTGTTGTTCATTAAAATATCATTTTTCGCAAACATGCGTTATTTTCGCTGCAAAAATAAGTTTTTATGAACGGATTATTGCTTTGGAAGCAGTAGTATTTATAAAAAAAATATAGCTTATTTCAACCTCCAAAAGTAAGGTGTAAATAAAATGGTAATGGTAAAAAGCTCTAATCTTCCTACTAACATTAAGAAGGACAATACCCATTTTACAGCATCCGGCAAGTGAGAAAATGAGTATGAAGGACCAATACTGCCAATACCTGGACCAACATTACTAATAGAAGTTGCTACAGCACTTAGTGCATCAATGAAATCAACTCCGAAAAAAGTAACGACTATAGACCCTGTTACAAACAAAAAGAGGTAAAAAAACACAAAAGCCAATAGATTATAAATAATTTTTTGAGATACTCCTACTCCATTTAAGTGCACAGGAACTACTGCATTTGGATGCAATCTTCTTTTAAACTCTAAAAAACCATTTTTCATTAGCAATACTATTCTTACTAACTTCATACCTCCACTCGTAGAACCCGCACTTGCTCCAGTAAACAATAATAGAAAAAACAAAAAAGTTACAAATGAACCCCATAAGGTAAAATCTGATGTAGCATACCCTGTTGTTGTAAGGATACTAGTAACCTGAAACAAAACTGCCCTAAAAGAAGCTTCAACTCCATCAGCTCTTCCATACACAAAATATACAGTAGGAAAAATTACAAAACATAACACTATTATGGCTGCAACATACCACTTGAACTCATCGTTAATCCAAAATTTTTTAAAATTCAGCTTAAAACCAAAATATAACAAGGTGAAGTTTGTTCCTGCCAAAAACATAAACAAAATAATAACATACTGAATGTAAGCAGAATCAAAATGCCCTATACTTGCTTGTTTGGTAGAGAAACCACCTGTTGACATAGTGGTGAGTGAGTGATTAATAGCGTCATAAAAATCCATTCCACCAAATAGTAACAGCACACATTGAATGGCTGTTAATGAAAAGTATATTAACCACAATCTTTTCGCTGTTTCTTTAATTCTAGGATGAATTTTATCTTTAGTAGGTCCAGGCGATTCTGAAGCAAACAACTCCATTCCTCCAACACCAAGCAGTGGCAGAATAGCAATGGTTAACACGATAATTCCCATACCTCCAATCCATTGCGTCATACTCCTCCAAAACAAAATTCCTTTTGGAACAGATTCAATATCATTTAAAATAGTAGCACCTGTTGTGGTTAAACCCGAAATAGTTTCAAAAAAAGCATTGGTATAATCTGGTATGGCATTAGAAAATACATAAGGTAATGAACCAAAAATAGTCATAGCTAACCAACCAAAAGCTACAATTAAATAGCCCTCTCTTTTTTTAACTTCATCATTTTTATGTTTTTGGGTTCTTAATTTAATGATTAGTCCAAAAAAAAGGGTTGTTAAAGAAGATAAAATTAATGGATATAAATCTCCTTCATCATAATACAATGAAAAAGGAATAGCTGTAGCCATTAATAATCCAGTAATTATGATAAGGTTACCAATAATATTGAGTACAACTTTAATATTTATCAGATTTCCAGACACTTTTTGTTTAATTGAAAAGCTTTTCTAATTCTGAAATACTTTCTTTATTTGAAAATACAATTACTTTATCGTTTTCTTCTAACTGAAAACCTCCAAATGGAATAAACCCTTTGTTATTTCTAACAACACCAGCAATACCAACGGTTTCAGGTAATTTTAATTCTCTTAAAGGTTTTGAAAGGATTTTGGTGTCTGCTCTAACATTAAACTCAATAATTTCTCCATCCACCCCATGAAAATTAGCAATAGCACTTACGCCTTTTCTTAAGTAAGTAAAAATATTATTGGCAGCAATAATTTTTTTATTGATAAGTGTATCTATTCCAATATTGTGAGAAAGATTGATGTAATCTATGTTTTCTACTCCTGCAATGGTTTTTTTAACACCATGAGATTTGGCAATTAAAGAAGAAATAATGTTGGTTTCAGAATCGCCTGTAACAGCAATAAATGCATCCATTTCGGCAATATTTTCTTCTTCTAACACAGAAACGTCCGTTCCGTCAGCATTTATAACCAAAGTATGTTTTAGTTGATCTGCTATTCTTGTAGCTTTGTTTCTATCTTCTTCAATTAAAATTACATTGTAATCTTTTTCAAGAATCTCGGCAGTAAGCACCCCTATTCTACTTGCTCCCAAAATCATAATATTTTTAATATCATAAAATTGTTGTCCGCAGATCTTAGTTATTAAAGGAATACTCTCCGGTGTTGAAATAAAGTAAACAATATCATTTTCTTTCAGCACTGTAGAAGCTTGTATTAATATAGTTTTTTCTCCTCTTAATAAAAATAATGGTTTAAAAGAACGGTTAGGATTTAAGTAAGCTGTTTCAACAACAGATTTATCTTTTAGTGGCGATTTATCACAAATGGGAATACCAAAAACGGAAAGTTTTCCGCCTTCAAATTCGTAATCGTTAGTAAAAGCAGATTGAGTAATTAACCTGTTTATCTCTTTTGAGGCTAGCTCCACAGGAGAAATAATATTATCAACTCCTAAAGATTCGTAAAATACACGCATACTTGTACCAATACCTTCATAGTTGTTGATTCTGGCTATGGTTCTTTTTGCTCCTAATTTTTTACCGGTTATACAAACTAATAAATTAGTCTCTTCGGAAGATGTTGCTGCTATTAGTAAATCACAAGAACTGATTTTGTTTTCTTTTAAAACTTCTAAATCTTTTGCGTCTCCTAACACACAAAACACATCTAAATGAGCTTGTACATAGTTTACTCGGTCTTCATTTTCATCAATAATATAGATGTTTTGCGATTCGCTCGACATCATTTTGGCTAAGTGAAAACCTACTTCTCCGGCTCCGGCAATTATTATTCTCATAGTCTATTAAAAAAGAGGACAAATGTAATCATTGAATTATATATAAAAACCTTTTAAAGTTTAAATTATTTCTAATCAACATTATTGCACAAAAAAAGTCCTAAGTTGTTAATCTTAGGACTTTCAATTTAGTTAGTAGATTTATTAATCTAATATTTGAATTAATTCTACTTCAAAAACCAATGGCATAAAAGGTTTTATTGGTCCTTTCCCACCTTGTGGAGCGTTAGCTCCATAAGCTAATTCTTGAGGGATTATTAACATATATTTTGCTCCTTCTTTCATTAACTGAACACCTTCTGTCCAACCTGGAATTACTTGATTTAATCCAAACTCAATTGGCTCACCTCTTTCTACCGAGCTATCGAATACAGTTCCGTCAGGAGTTGTTCCATGGTAATGTACTTTAACCTTGGAAGTAGCAGTAGGATGTTTACCAGTTCCTTCTTCAATAACAATATATTGCAATCCACTTGGAGTTACTTTAACATTTGGATTTTTTTTGTTATCTTCTAAAAACTTAACACCCTCAGCTTTCACAGCATCAAACTGTTTTAGTTCTTCAGCTTGAGCAGCTTCTTGTTTTTTCTGAAAATACGGACGAATAACTTCTGGAGATTGCTCCTGAGTGATTAAATAATTAGTATCAGTGAAAGCTGCTTCAATACCTTTCATTAAAGCTTTCAATTCTGCCTCACTAAACTCTTGTTTAATACTTGCTCCCATGTTTAATCCAACACTATAACTTACTGAATCTAACTGATTTTTTAGTTGGAAAGCATTTTTATCAACTTTTTCTGTTTTAGTTTTCTTTTTCTTCTCTTTTTTGTCTTTTTTCTGTGCCTGTACATTAGCTGATGCTAATAATACTACTGCAGAAAACAAACTTGCTTTAATAATTGATTTTTGCATACTATTTAGTTTTATTAGGTTAACTTGAAGTGCATTTAGAGAAATTTCTCTAAATGCACTTTTTGTTTAATTTATTACTTCACTACTTGAATTAACTCAACTTCAAAAACCAATGGCATAAAAGGTTTAATTGGTCCTTGTCCGCCTTGTGGAGCGTTAGCTCCGTAAGCTAATTCTTGAGGAATAAAGAATTTGTATTTAGCACCTTCTTTCATTAATTGAACACCTTCTGTCCATCCTGCAATTACTTGGTTCAATCCAAACTCTATTGGCTCACCTCTTTCTACCGAACTGTCAAAAACTGTTCCATCAGGTGTAGTACCGTGATAATGTACTTTAACTACAGATGCTGCTGTCGGGTTTTTACCTTTTCCTTCTTTCATTACAAGGTATTGTAAACCACTTGCTGTAACTTTAACATCAGGATTTTGTTTGTTTTCTTCTAAGAATTTAATTCCTTCTTCTTTAACATTTGCAAACTGAGCTTCTTGTTGTTTTTGTTGCTCTTCCATTTGTTTCATTTGTCTTTTCATTGAGTAAGCTTGTAAAACTGCTTCAACATCTTCAGTTGCCATTAAAGTAACTCCTGAATCTGCTTGATGTTTAAAACCACTCAAGTAAGCTTCCATGTTTATTTCCGGAACGTTTTCTTTTAACCCAGTTGCTGAGTTCATGCCTATAGCATAACTTACAGAGTCAATATTAGTAGTAAGTTCAACTTTTTTATCTGCTGAACCTGAATTGTTGCACGCTGCTAAAGTTAGTAAAGCTAATGCAGGTAATGTAATTTTTTTCATAGTTAAATTAAATTGTTTTTATTTATTGATTAAAAGATTTCATTATTTCGCTCAACTCCAAATTAAAAATTAATGGAGTTTTTGGAGGTACTATGCCTGTTGATGAGCCATATTCTCCAAAAGCAAGTTGCGAAGGTACTATTATTTTCACTTTCTCACCAACTCTCATTCCTTTTATTGCTATATTTATTCCTTTAACAACTTGGTTGGGTGTTCCGTATTCAAAATCTAAAACTGTTCCTTCAGCAGCTTTATCAAGTGGTACATGGTTTAAAAAATAACCATTATATTTTATTCTGATAAAATCTCCATAAGCTACTTTTTTTCCATCCGTTTTATTTATAGGAAAAATATATACCCCACCTCTTTTAATGTACTCCGATTTAAAAAATCTGTTTACATACCAAGTGATATATTCGTGCTCTACTAAATCATCATCTTGTTCACTTAAAAATACCTGATGTTCTTCTTCAGAAAAATATTGATTTACTTTAATGTATAAATGCATGGTATCGTTGGCTATTTCAGGCAACTGAAGCTCAAACAAATGGTTGTTTAACCAATGTGGTGCGATGTTAAAAACAGCACTATCTCCTGGTTTCAATACTGAAAATAAGGTAGTAAACAATTCTCCTTCAATAGCAAATGTATGCTGGTAAAATCTATTAAAAAGCAAACTATCGCCATCAAACAATTGTAATGATGCACTCACAAAATCTTTGTTTGACGAAGCTTTTTTATTATCATCAAAAGCTAAGAGTTGGTAAGAAATACCATCTGTTAGTTCTGTAGTTTGTTGATTGTTTTTCACGCAAGAAAACAACATCATAACAACACTTAAAAGAATAACCAGTTTTTGCATGATGTTTTACTTAATTGCGATTAACTCTAAATTATAAATAATAGTAGAGCGAATAGGAATTTTATCAAAATCGCCTGCCAAACCATGAGCCAAATAAGATGGAATAATAATGATGGCTTTATCGCCAACATGTAAGTAAGTAATTGCTTCGTGCAAACCTGTTTCTACATTGTCTTTACCCACCATAAATTCTTCCGGCCCTTTTTCTTTGGTAGAATAACAAATAGTACCATCTAATAAAGACACTTCATAACTTACTACTGCTTTTTTGCCTTCTACCGCTTTTTCTCCTTCGCCTTTCTTTATTATTTGATAATGCACTCCTGTTCCTGTACTAATTACATCTAACTTTCTTCTTTCAATATAACCGTTTATTTGTCGCTGTTCTTTCTCTACCGCTTGTTTATTGGCTTCTATTAATGCTTCTTTTACTTGGTTGGGATTAGGTTTTTCTATAGGTTTTTCTTCTTCGCACGATAAAAAGCACAAAGAGAATAATCCTATAAAAAAGTAACTGATGATATGTTTGTTAAACGTCATTTTAAAAGTATTTCTTCTAATTTTTTAATGGTTTCTTCTAACGATAAAGTAGAAATTCCTCCCGCAGCATATACATGTCCGCCACCACCAAAATGTTCTTGAGCAATTTTATTTACATATACCTCATTTTTAGAGCGAAATGAAATTCTTATTCCATCTTCTTTTTCAGTTAATAAAACTGATAGTTTAATTCCTTTTATAGATAAGGGATAATTTACCAATCCTTCGGTATCGCCTTTCTTAAAATTAAAATCATCCATTTCTTTTGCAGAAAGTGCAATATATGCTAGGTGATGTTTTTCAAAAACTTGCATTTTATTGCTCAACGCATAACCCAACAACTTTAATCTGTCGGTAGTATTATTATCGTAAACTTCCTGATGAATAAGAGCGTTTTCTGCTCCACATTCTATTAAGTGAGCAATTATTCGGTGCGTTTCCGCAGTGGTGGATGGATATCTAAAAGAACCAGTATCTGTCATTATTCCACAGTAAATACAAGTAGCAATTGCTTTATTCAGCAACTGTTCTTTATTAATTTTATGGATAAATTCATAAACTAGCTGAGCTGTAGAACAACAATCGGTATCTACAAAATAATGCTGTGCAAAATCTTGCGTATCTTGATGGTGATCTATCATTACTTTAATTCCTGTAGCTTTTTCCAGCACACTCCCCATACCACCTATTCTATTTAAGGCGTTGTAATCTAAGCTAAAAATAACTTCGGCAGCATCAATTAATTTTTCTGCTTGTTCTTGGTTTTTATCAAAACAAATAATATTGTCGGAACCTTCCATCCAATTTAAAAAATCAGGAAAAGCATCGGGAACAATTACCGAAACATTTTTATCTAGTTGGTTTAGTAAATGATACAATGCCAACGAAGAACCAATAGCATCTCCATCAGGTCCCTTATGGGTTGTTATCACTATATTTTTAGCATTTTCTATTATGCTTTGCATTTCTATCATGGTGCAAAGATAATGTTTCATATGTTTATTTTTATTGTATTAATTCAGTCATATGGAACTCGCCTAAAAAATAATTATATTTTTTTGTTTTTAAAACCTATAAAGGCTCGTTTCATCTGTTTATTTTTATTGTTTTTATCGGTCAGATGGAACGACCAAAATAATCATCCTCCTTTTTAAGAAAATTTTTACTTAATAGTCGTTTCAATTATGAAAAAAACAGATTGATGTTGTATAAAAAGAAGTGTAATTTTGAGACTTCATTTTACACATTACTTACTATTCAATAAATGAGCAAAACCCTTAGTAAAGAAAAAACAGCTAAAACACACATCTTAATTAAAGGAGCGAGAGTTAACAACCTTAAAAATATTGATGTTGCCATCACTCGAAACAAGTTTACAGTTATTACTGGTGTTTCTGGTTCCGGTAAGTCTTCTTTAGCTTTCGATACACTTTTTGCTGAGGGTCAGCGTAGATATGTAGAAAGTCTTTCGGCTTATGCTCGTCAGTTTTTAGGAAAACTAGAAAAACCGGCAGTAGATTACATTCATGGAATTGCTCCTGCCATTGCCATAGAACAAAAAGTAAACACGGTAAACAAACGCTCAACCGTGGGTACTTCTACCGAAATATACGATTACCTAAAGTTGCTTTATGCCAGAATTGGTAAGACCTTCTCCCCTGTTTCGAGCAAAGAAGTAAAAAAACATACCTTAAAAGATGTGGTAAATTTTATTACTCAACAAACTGAAGGTGAAAAAATAATTCTGCTTTCTAAAATTGAATTTAAAGACAAAAAAAATACCGACAAAACACTTTCTTCCTTATTACAACGTGGTTTTTCAAGAATCTGGCTCAACAATGAAATGCTAAGAATTGATAAAACTCAAGAAATAAAAATAGATGTCAATAACACCTATTTAATAATAGACCGTTTTGTTGCTGCCGCAGATGATGAGGAACAACTTAGCAGAATTTACGATAGTGTTGAAACTGCTTTTTTTGAAGGCAAACACGAATGTCAGGTGCTTACCTACAAAAATGAACAACCTGTTATTACCCATTTTAGCAACAAGTTTGAAATGGACGGAATTCTCTTTGAAGAGCCTTCTGTCCACTTTTTTAGTTTCAACAACCCATTTGGTGCGTGTAAAAAATGTGAAGGTTACGGAAGCATTATTGGGATTGATGAAAATTTAGTTATTCCTGATGGCAGTTTGTCTGTTTACCAAGACGCTGTTGTTTGCTGGAAAGGTGAAAAAATGCAGCAATGGAAAGAACATTTTATTTTAAATGCTACTAAAGAAAAATTCCCCATCCATAAACCTTATGATGAGCTTACTCCAGAACAAAAAGATGTTTTATGGAATGGCAGCCCTTATTTTGAAGGGATAAATGATTTTTTCAAGATGGTGGAAAGCAACAGCTACAAAATTCAATACCGTGTTTTGTTGGCAAGATATAGAGGGAAAACTAGTTGTCCCGATTGCAAAGGTACTCGCTTAAGAAAAGACGCTAACTATGTAAAAATTAATAAAACCGCTATTGCAGAATTGGTGTTGATGCCCATAGATCAATTGTCCATTTTTTTCAAAAAATTAAAGCTGTCGGAAAATGATACTACTATTTCTAAACGATTGCTAATAGAAATTAATAACAGATTAAGTTATTTAGAACATGTAGGCTTGGGTTATTTGACGTTAAATCGTTTATCGTCAACACTTTCAGGAGGGGAATCGCAACGAATAAACTTAGCCACCTCTTTAGGAAGTAGCTTGGTGGGATCTATGTATATTTTAGATGAACCCAGTATTGGCTTGCATTCTAAAGATACAGAACAACTTATTGGCGTGCTTAAACAATTACAACAATTGGGCAACTCAGTAATTTTAGTAGAACACGATGAAGATATTATGAGAGCTGCTGATGAAATTATTGATATTGGTCCGGAAGCCGGAACATTAGGTGGCAATGTGGTTTTTAGCGGAAATTTTAATGAATTACTGAAAAAAGACAACACCTTAACAGCCAATTACCTTAATAAAACCCTTGAAATTCCTGTTCCTGAAAAACGCAGAAAATGGAAAAATAAAATTGTGGTAGAAGGGGCTAAAGAAAACAACCTTAAGAACATCACTACAGCTTTTCCGTTGGGTGTTATTACTGCTATTACGGGAGTTAGCGGTTCAGGAAAATCTACCTTAATAAAAAACTGTTTGTTGCCTCAATTAAATCGATATTTAAACGGTTATTCCGATAAAAATACAAAAATAAAAGGCATTTCCGGTGATGTTAATTTAATTAATGCTGTAGAATATGTCAACCAAAACCCTATTGGAAAATCTTCTCGTTCCAACCCTGTTACTTACATAAAAGCGTATGATGAAATAAGAAACTTATTTGCTAATCATTCGCTATCTAAAAACAGAGGGTACAAACCCGCACATTTTTCTTTTAATGTTGATGGCGGAAGATGTGAAACTTGTAAAGGCGAAGGAGAAATTACAGTAGAAATGCAGTTTATGGCAGACATCCATCTAAAATGTAATGAATGCAAAGGAAAGCGTTTTAAACAAGAATTGTTAGATGTAAAAATTGGCGATAAACACATTAGCAATATCCTTGATTTAACCATAGATGAAGGCATTGCTTTTTTTAAGCAACTTCCTAAAGATCAGGGAAAAAAAATTGCAGAAAAACTTAGTCCCTTGCAAGAAGTTGGATTGGGTTATGTACATTTAGGACAATCTTCTAATACACTTAGTGGTGGCGAAGCTCAACGTGTAAAATTGGCTGGATTTCTAAGTAAGAAAAACAGCAAAGAAAAAATACTTTTTATTTTTGATGAACCTACAACAGGCTTGCATTTTCATGATATTAATAAATTAATAAAATCTTTTAACGGACTTATTGCTCAGGGACATACCATCATTGTAATTGAACATAATTTAGATGTTGTAAAATGTGCCGATTGGGTAATAGATTTGGGTCCAGGTGGTGGCGAACATGGCGGTCAGCTTGTTTTTGAAGGAACTCCTGAAGATATGATAAAATCTAAAACATCGGTAACAGGAAAGTATCTTAAAGAAAAACTGACATGAACCAACTAAACAATTTAAAATTGTTAACTATTCGCTGAAAGAGCATAGGTAAAATTTCATTTGTTCTTAGTAATTTTGACGGCAAAACTTAGCAAAAACTATGGCAGATATTATACAACTTTTACCGGATAATGTAGCAAACCAAATTGCTGCCGGAGAAGTAGTACAACGACCTGCATCGGCTGTTAAAGAGCTGATGGAAAATGCTATAGATGCCGGAGCTACCAATATTTGTCTTTCTATAAAAGATGCCGGAAAAACCCTTATCCAAGTTATTGATAACGGTTCTGGAATGTCGGAAACCGATGCCAGGTTAAGTTTTGAACGTCATGCTACTTCTAAAATTAAAGTTGCTGATGATTTATTTTGCCTAAACACCAAAGGATTTAGAGGCGAAGCATTGGCTTCCATTGCTGCAATTGCACAGGTTGAACTAAAAACAAGAAAGCAAGATGCTGAATTAGGGGCTCAACTAATTATTGAAGGCAGTGAATTTAAAAGTCAGGAAGCTTGTAGCTGTGCCGTAGGTTCTTCTATATCGGTAAAAAACTTATTTTTTAATGTGCCTGCCCGAAGAAATTTTTTAAAATCGAATAGTGTGGAAACCAAACACATTATGGATGAATTTCTGAGAGTGGCGCTTATTCATCATGATATTGCTTTTAGTATGTATAATGATGGAAATGAAGTGTATAATTTACCCACAGGAAGTTTAAGACAAAGAATTGTAGCGGTTTTTGGAGATAAATACAATACGAAATTAGTTCCTCTAGCAGAACAAACAGACATAGTAACCATTGACGGATTTGTTACCAAACCGGAGTTTGCTAAAAAAACCAGAGGCGAACAATATTTCTTTGTCAATAATAGGTTTATTAAAAGTGCCTACCTTAATCATGCTGTTCAAAGTGCATTCGACCAACTCTTAAACAAAGACCAATTTCCATCATATTTTATTAACCTACATGTTGATCCGTCAAAAATTGATATCAACATCCACCCTACTAAAACAGAAATTAAGTTTGAAGATGAACGTTCTATCTATGCGATATTACGAACCGCCATTAAACAAGCGTTAGGAAAAAACAATATTTCGCCTACTTTAGATTTTGAGCAGGAAAAAAGTTTTGATATTCCGTTGGCTCGATACAAAGAGGCTGCAAAAATGCCTACGATTAGGGTAAATCCTAATTTTAATCCATTTGATAAAGAAAAAGAAAGCTCAAAACCTGCTTTTGAAAAGCCCAACACCAAAAATTGGGATAGCCTTTTTAATGATTTTGAGAAAGACACTCAGACTATTTTAGATGCCAATAACGGAACATTACCAACGGAACAAAAGACCAACGAATCTCAAACTTTCTCACCTAATTGGGATGAAGAAACGCAAGTCAGCAAAACAACTGTACTTCAAATTCATCAAAAATTTATTCTTACTCAACTTAATCAAAACTACTTTTTTATTGACCAACAAAGAGCTCACGAAAGAGTATTGTTTGAGCAGTTTTTATCGCGCTTAGAGCAAGGTAAAGGTAATTCTCAGCAATTGCTCTTTCCGGAAACGATAGATTTAAGTAATGCAGATGCTGAAGTGCTGAATGAAATGGCTGACGATATTAAAAAAATGGGCTTTCAGTTTGATGCTATTGGCAGAACTTCTTTTGTTATTAATGGTGTGCCTACCGAATTTGCTAATCAAAACTTGTTGACTACTTTCGAGCAGTTTATCGAACAATTTAAAATACAGCAAAGTACTTTTAAGTTAGTTCACCTCGAAGCGTTGGCAATGGCAATGGCTAAAAGTGCTGCTAAAAAGAATGGTCAAGCATTATCTGAACCCGAAATGCTTAGCTTGGTAGAACAACTTTTTGCTTGTCAGATGCCTTACCATTTACCTAACGGAAAACCTATTATTATTACGTTAAACATAGAAGACCTTAATCATCAATTCCAATATTAAAACGCATGTTTGAAAGCTTATTCAGAAATATACCGCCTGTTGTAAAAAACCTACTTATTATTAATGTATTGTTTTACTTGGTTACTGTTTTGTTAGAACGCCAAGGCATCAACATTACGGGCTATCTAGGACTTCATTATATTGAAAGTAATCAGTTCTATCCTCATCAATTGATTACCTATATGTTTATGCACGGGAGTGTAATGCATATTTTCTTTAATATGTTTGCTGTTTGGATGTTTGGTAGAGTCTTAGAACAAGTTTGGGGACCAAAAAGGTTTTTAATTTACTACATGGCAACCGGAATTGGTGCTGGAATTATTCAGATTTTAGTAGCTTATATTCGCTTAATTTCTGTTAGAGATTTATTAAGTCCTGAAGAATTAGACTATGTTATAAGTAATGGATATGAAATTTTACAAAACAGACAAAATTTTACCGATCCTATTGCTGCTCAAGCCAATATTTTAATAAATGTAGGCACTGTTGGGGCTTCTGGAGCAGTTTTTGGAATATTATTGGCATTTGGAATGTTGTTTCCTAATACCGAATTAATGTTGCTCTTCCCTCCTATACCTATTAAAGCCAAATGGTTCGTAATTTTTTATGGAATATTTGAATTGTATGCAGGTTTTGCTAACAATCCTAACGATAATGTAGCTCATTTTGCGCACTTAGGCGGAATGTTGTTCGGGTTTATTCTTATAAAATATTGGAAGGCTGATAGAAATAAGTTTTACTAATAAGTCTTTGCAAGAAGACTCCCAAATACTTCGTTATGCTCATTTTTGATTCAGTCATTTACACAAGTAAACTCCTTATAATCAAAAATTTCGAAAGCCTCGTCTTTGGAAGCCTCTTATCAAAGTCGTTAAAAAAAAATAACCATTAAAATAGTGATGAAGATACTTTAACAAAGCGAGAAACACAATTAAAAAAATATATGAGTATTATAAACGATTTAAAACATCAGTATAAAACAGGAACGGCTTTAATAAAATTTATTTTTATTAATGTAGCTGTTTTTGTTTTGGTACACCTTATTGGTTTGCTCATCTACTTTTTTACAGGTGTTTCGGGGAGTAGCATGGTGGCTTCTTGGTTAGCATTACCAGCAGATCTTGGTCAATTAATTTTAAAACCGTGGACAATTATCAGTTACATGTTTTTACACGAAGGCTTTTTGCATTTAGCCTTCAACATGCTTATACTTTATTTTGGGGGACAAATTTTCTTACAGTTTTTAGATGCTAAAAAGCTTATCGGTACTTATATTTTAGGCGGAATTTCAGGAGGCCTTTTATTTATCCTTACCTTCAATATTTTTCCTGTATTTAATGAAATTGTTTCGGGAGCTTTAGCTTTAGGGGCTTCAGCATCTGTAATGGCAGTATTAATTGCTATTGCTGCTTACGTTCCCAACTATACCGTAAGGTTAATGTTTTTAGGAAACGTAAAGCTAAAATACATTGCACTGTTTTATGTCATTATGGATATTATTAGTATTCCGCAAGGCAATTCTGGTGGACATATCGCACACTTAGGTGGAGCTTTTTTCGGTTTTTATTTTGCTTATCGTTTAAGAAGTGGCAAAGACATTACTGTAGGTGTTAATCGTTTACTCAACTATTTTACTTATTTATTTTCTTCTAAAAGAAAAATGAAGGTGGTGTATAAAAATCCAGGGAAAACTAAATCTGATGTTGCATATAATGCCCAAAAAACAGCTAACCAACAAAAGATTGATGCTATTCTAGATAAGATATCTAAATCGGGTTACGATAGCCTAAGCAAAGAGGAAAAAGCCATTTTATTTGATGCCAGTAAGAAGTAATTTTTAAAGCGTAACAATAGCTAAAATAAATCCTAGAATAATAACACCGAATTTTTTAAAGTTGAACTTATGGTTTTCGGTAGATTCAAATAAAATGGTAGTAGAAATATGTAAAAAAACACCTACTGCCAATGCCATTAACACCGTTATATCTGCTAAAAACAAACTTCCGTAATGCTGACCTAAATACAAGCCCAAAGGTGCAGAAATAGCAAACATTACTATTCCGCCAATAGTAACCAAGTTATTTTTAACTTGAGCTAATAATAAGGATGCCAATACAATGGCTATTGGAATTTTATGAATGACTATACCTAATAATAAAGAAGAATTTTCATGGTCGTGATGGTGATGATGTTCCGGCTCTATAAGTGCCATTCCTTCCACAAAAGAATGTAACCATAAACTTAAAAATATAGCATACGGAAATACTGATTTAGTTTCATGTGGATGTGTATGAAAATGACCATGTTCTATTCCTTTTGAAAAAACTTCTAAAAACCATTGAAAAACAAAACCAATTAAAATAAAAAGTCCTACCTGAAAAGATGGAGCTACATATAATTCGGGAATAAGGTGTAAAAAGCAAAGTGCTAATAAATACGCACCACTAAAAGATAATAACAACTTTAGCGATAAGCCCATTTTAGGTTTTACAAACACGATAACTCCACCACTTAAAAAAGCTGCTAAAAAAAGAATAAGATAAGTATAACTCGTTTCCATAAGTTTATTTTTTAGCAAAAAGTATTAGTCTGTCTGAGGTATGAATATCAAAATCATTTAATTGGTAATCTCCGGCAACCTTAATTAATTTTAATCCTGCAAGATTAAAGTAATTTATAAAATCTTTTTGATAAAGTGCTTTAACTTTTTCTTCAAAACTGAATTTTCTACCGTTATCTTCAAAAGAAATCTGTTTTACAATAAAACCATCTTTAACCTTACGCTTAATTTTAAAAGTTAAATCATCTACTTTTTTCTCTTCTTTACTTACCATCGTTTCAATGGCTTTTTGGGCATTAAGAAAATCAATTACCAGCACTCCATCTTGTTTTAAACTTCCCGATAGTGCTTTAATAGCTTGAAAGTTATCTTCTTCATTATCAAAATAACCAAAGCTGGTAAACAAATTAAATACAATGTTATATTTTTGTTGATTTAATGGTTTTCTGATATCATTTTCAAAAAAATGCAGTTTCTTGTTTTCATATTGTTTGGCATGTTCAATATTATTAGCCGATAAATCAAAAGCATCTACATAAAAACCAAGCTGGTTCATATAAAGTGCATGCCTTCCTTTTCCGCAACAGGCATCAAGCAAAAAAGCATCTTTTGGAGGAGCCAAATAATCTATTAAATTATTAATGAAAAAGCCAGCCTCTTTAAAATTCCTGTTTTTATACAAAAGATGGTAGTATGGAGTATCAAACCAAGCCTCAAACCAATTTTTATTATCTAAAATTTCCTCCATCTTTATAATTAAAAAGCAAAAGTATTAATCTATGTAGTAAAAAGCATTACTTTTATGCAAGATTTTAACCCGCTCACTAATTAATGATTATAGGCTAAAAGCAAGACTGTATTTCGCTGAACTATTTTTTTTTATCTATTAATGGCGTATTTTTTTACATTAAATTAAAATAATACTAAAAAAACTTGTTAAATAATTTTGATTTAATATCTTTGGAATCGAAAATTTTAGTTGATGGAGAACATACATGATTTTTATACTAAAATGGAGGAAGGCAATATAATGCTTTCTTTTAAGGGAGAAGTTACGTCCGATTTATTAACCTCTATACTTCAAATAATGGAGTCTAAGATGGATACCTTGGAAGAACCCCCTGTTGTTAAGAAGAAAGTTTACAACATTTTAGTAGAATGTTTACAGAATCTTTACCACCACTTAGAAAGCGATGATTTAACTACCCCTATTAATGAAAAGAGCGCTTTGTTTATGATTAAAAAACAAAACGATGAATATTCTATCATGACAGGGAATTACATGGTTAAAGACAATGTTGAACCTATGAAAAAAAGGTTAGACACGATTAATGCTATGGATAGCTTGCAACTTAAAACTTACTATAAAGAAGTTTTAAATAATGGAGAAATGTCTTCAAAAGGAGGCGGAGGTCTAGGAATGATAGACATTGCCAGAAAATCAGGAAAAAAATTAGAATACCGCTTTGATAATGTTGATGATAAACTTACATTCTTTAGTTTAAATGTAAAAGTTGCTCAGAACAAAAACAAAGAAGAAAAAGAAGAAAAAGTTAAATAAATAATAAATTGAGATATGGAAATATTAATTTTAGAAGGAACACCAAAAACACCAACTATTGAATTTAAACCTGGTGAAGGATATTTGTTATTAAGAGGAAGATCAATTCCTGAAAACTCAATAGAGTTTTACAAACCTTTAATTGAAGGGTTAGATGCTTATAACAGTAATCCTCAATCTAAAACAACTGTAGATATTCAATTGGAATATTTTAACACAAGTTCGTCAAAATGTGTTTTGGACGTTTTAAAAAAATTAGAAGCAATTAATGGTAATAGTGAAGTAATCATTAACTGGTATTACGAAGAGGATGATGAAGATATGTTAGAAGCAGGCGAAGATTATCAGGCTATTATTAATGTTCCTTTCAAAATGATTGAAGTAGAAGAATAAACTTCTTTTCATAAATTTATACAAAAAGCTGTCCGATTGCGACAGCTTTTTTTGTAAACTATTTATTGTTAAATTAATATTGTTTATTATGAAAACAAAACTTATCTCTATTGTAAGCTTACTCGTAATCAGTACAGCAGCTTTCAGTCAAGAAGTATTAACATTAGATTCTACAACTATGAAACAAAAGCACCAATTAAGTGAATTAACATGGCTAACCGAATTATGGACAGGAGAAGGTTTAGGCGGAATTTGTGATGAGATTTGGATGCCTCAGATGGATAATGCCATGCAAGGAATTTTTCGTTATTCAAAAGATGGAAAAGTAGTTTTTACAGAATACATGGTTATTGAACAGCTAGATAGCAACATATCATTAAAATTAAAACACTTTAACAAAGATTTAACCCCTTGGGAGGAAAAAGATAAATGGATAACTTTTGAGTTGATAAAAATTGAAGGGACAACTGCTTACTTTAATGGATTGACTTATAGCAGAAAAGAAGATGAGTTAACGATAAAACTCAACTTACACAGTGGGGATAAAAAATGGGTGGAAGAATTTACATTTAAGAAAAGTAAGCTCTAAAGCATTAATGGTCGTGTTCTCTGCCTTTAATTTTCTTGCTGTTATAGGAATTGTCTAATTCCTCTGCTTCTTCAATAAATTTCTTGGAAGGTTTTTTCTCTAATAATTCATCTAAATTGGGTTGTCCGGCATTTACCCAAGCCGTATACCAATAGCTGCCTACTTTTACAATAGAAGCTGTTAAACGTCTTTCTACCATTCCATTTAGCATTTCGTGGTATCTATCAGAATATTCCTCAGAATATACTTTCATTAAAGCTGCTCCCCTATTTTCTACACTGTATTTTCTGTCGGCAGGAAATTCATCATTCAATTGTTTCTCAAAACCCAACACAGAATCTTTAGCTGCAAAACTAAGTTTTACTACTCCCCACACATCTTCCAACACATCATCAACATACTTCGCTCTACCAACAAAATAATCATAATCTTCGTGTTTTAGTTCGGGCAAACGAGATTCCCAAAAACCGTGTATTCCTTTCTGATTGGTTAATTGTCCGTTATAGTTTTTAGTAGTATGCAATGGCACATGCGAGTCGCCAATGTAATGCCCTAAATCTGCTGAAACCTTAATAATTCTATCGTAATCTTTTGCCTCGAATGCTTTAGTAAGCTGCATTACCATAAAATCAACATGCCAAGGCACAATTCCATAGGCTTGTAAAGTATCTTCGGTAAATTTATCTATCGCATCGAACCATTTTTTAGGCATTACCTCAAAAGGATCTTGTCCATCTTCAGCATAATGATCGATATCTATATAATGTCTGGGAGCTTCTCCTTCAACGGCATAACGTCTTTTATCTGGATCAACAGCATGTTCGGTAATGTATTCAATGTTTTTTTTGTAGAATTTTATCATTTCGGGTGGCAAAGTAAAAACTGCCATTCGGTTAATTTTTTTATGCCCAAAAAATCCCCAAGAATAAATAGATGGTTGGTAAATGTAATATGCTCCAATTAAGAAAAGTACTACAAAAATTAAATATTTATAGAAAAACTTCATTTGTTTTTTATATTTTGTTTCGACTCACCCCCAAGTTATCTTGCGATAACTCTTCCCCCTCTCTTTAAAGAGAGGGGGTGCAGGGGGAGAGTTTAAATGTATTCAAAATATTACGATAATCTTTTATTTTTAATACAATATTTCAGGGTTTATCTAAGAACTCCCTAAACAACCTTTTTACTTGCAAGAGAAATTTAGCACCTCTCGTTTTGTTAGGCTAACTGACCAATAGTAGCTGTCTCTTCATTGTTTTCTAAAACCAACGTATCTCCCTTAAGTACAGGGACTAATTTAGATTTATTTAAAGTTAAACAATAAACAATATCTTCTTCTAAATTTAAATTACTCAAACGTTTTCTGTGAGAAGATTCTCCTAAAAATTCAAACAATTTACCTTTGGCATTTTTGTATAAATTAAGTGCTCCTATGGCTCCATCGCCCAAATCTGTATAACGTAAGTTTTTACTTATTTTTTCTACAACCGCTCCTGCAAAAAGAGAATCTTCTAAGTTAAACCTATCTTTCCAGCCTGCACATAAAAGCAACACATCTTTATCTTGCTTTTCAACATAATCGCAAACAGCATCTAAGTTAGTAAAAGCCCCTATAATTACTTTATGGGCATTTTTAGCTGCGTGTATAGCTTTTGTTCCATTGGTTGTGGTAAGCACAACGGTTTGGTCTTTAAATTTTTTATCAGAGAAGGTTAATGGAGAGTTTCCAAAATCAAAACCATCCATAATTTGAGCATTTCTTTCTGCTCCTACTAAAAAACCTTTTTCTTTGTAGGCGATAGCTTGCTCAACAGATTCTACTGGAATAAGTCCTTTAACGCCATTTTCAAAAGCAGCACAAATAGCAGAAGTAGCTCTTAATATATCTATTACTACTACCACGCAGTTGTTGTTATCAAAATAGCTTGGAAATAATGCCGGAGAAAAGCATACTTCTACATTATTAATATTTCCGGAGGATATTTCTCCCATATTTTAGTTATTTGTTATTAGTTTAATTAACACAATAAGCTTAAGTTAATTTTGACACAAATTTAAAATCAAATTTCACTGATTATCACAAATTGCAAAACATCTTCGATGTTTTTTGTGTTAATTTTCAGTAAAATAAGTCAAAAAAAATCTGTGTCATTTGTGCTAATTTGTGTTTGGTGTAATTTATTAACAGAAACCAATTACCCCTTGTAAAATGGCATTTTCACTACTTTAGCTTTTACTTTTTTATCTCTAATTAAAATGTAAATTTCTGAATCTACTTTAGCAAAAGCAGTTGCCACATAACCCATTCCTATTGCTTTGTTTAAGGATGGAGATTGTGTTCCTGAAGTTACTTCACCTATTACATTTCCTTCTGCATCTACAATTTGATAGTGCTGACGAGGGATTCCTCTTTCTACCAACTCAAAGCCAACTAATTTACGCTCTACACCTTCTTCTTTTTGTTTTTTAAGATAATCTACATTTACAAAATCTTTCGTAAACTTAGTTATCCATCCCAACCCTGCTTCTATTGGTGATGTAGTATCGTTAATGTCATTTCCGTAAAGGCAAAAACCCATTTCTAATCTTAAGGTATCTCTACAAGCTAACCCAGCCATTTTCATTCCCACAGCTTTTCCTGCTTCTTGAATAGCATTCCAAATTTTCTCCGCATCCTTGTTATGGAAATAAACCTCAAAACCTCCTGCTCCGGTATATCCTGTTGAAGAAATGATTACATTTTCTACGCCTGAAAAAGTTCCTTCTTGCACAGTGTAGTAAGTCATATCCAAACTCATATTGGTTAAGGGTTGCAACATTTTTTGTGCATTTGGCCCTTGTACTGCCAACAAAGAAATTCTATCAGAAATATTTTCTATGGTTACATTGTTCGTATTGTGTTTTACCACCCACTCCCAATCTTTATCGATGTTGGCACCATTTACCACCAACATGTATTTGTCTTTAGCCAACATATACACCAACAAATCATCTACTATACCGCCATCATAATTAGGGAAGCAAGAGTACTGTACTTTTCCAGGAGTTAATACCGCAGCATCGTTTGAGGTAACACGTTGAATTAAATCCAACGCACCTTCTCCACTTACCATAAACTCGCCCATGTGCGACACATCAAAAACACCAACGTTATTTCTAACATTTAAATGCTCATCCATTAAGCCTGTATATTGCAAAGGCATGGTAAACCCTGCAAAAGGAACCATTTTAGCTCCCAAGGCGATGTGTTTGTCTTTTAAAATAATATCTTTTAATGCTGTCGCTTCCATAAATTGTATGTTTTAAAATAAATAAGGAACAAATGTATTAATAAATACGCTAAAATTCTTAAAAATGTAAGTGATAGAATTGTTAATTTATTAACCATGAAATTAACTGTTTTTTTGATTGGAGACTGGAAGTGTATAAGAACCTCAAGCGTGGACGCTTGAGGTAGTGGATGGGTTTATTTTCACTATTAAATTATTCCTTTTCTTTTTAAATACTCATCAATCCAATTTATTTGGCTGGTCAATTTTTCAAGTCGAGCTGTTTCATATTCGATTTCTCTTAGATGTTGAAATTTTCCTCTTCCCCATGAATAATCTGAAGCTTTGAAAGTTTCATAATCAAATTCCACATTGATGGTAGCAGGTCTTTTAAACTCAAGATATTCACAATATAATGTATTATCAGAAGTCAATACAAAAATTTTTTTCCACGTATCGATTCCATTATTATTAACTGCTGGTGCTATAAAAAATCTTGCATTCATTATTATTGTTTTAATAAAGTAACTACACGAAAGTCTAAAAAAACTTTTATATAAGCAAATAATAACCTTCTGAGTTCCTTGAAAATTTAGAAAAAACCATTCTAATTAAAACTATTTTGAAGAACCAGTTTTAATTATTCGGTTTTCAATTTCTTTTACTGCTGGGTGAGCAGAAAAAAACAAAAACATTTCAGTATATCCAATAAACATAATCTTCTTTCCGAATTCGGTTGCATTATGAAACTCAATAAATACAGGTCTCGGACTCAACAATACATTATCAGATACATTTTTAACATTTTCAAGAGGGACTTGAATGTTCTTTCTAAAATTACTTATGTATAAAAAATTGTCATCTATATCAACTTTTTTTGCTCTTATACAGACATAGTAAATTAATCCAAATCCAAAGATTAATCCTATTAAAAATGGTAACCCATTAATTCCTAGTGTAGAAATTGCTCCAATTGTTCCAATTCCAAATCCTCCTAACCAAACAGGAGGAAAAATATATTTCCAGAAAAAAGTCATTGAGGTTGATAATCTTTTTTTCATTTTTATATTGTATTAACTTTAATTATACTAAAAAGAGCGAATTACGCTACGGCATGGAATTAAATTACAACAAATCTTGGATTAACCTAAAGAAGTTTTGAAAATTATATTCTGACCATTTTTCTTCGAAAAAGCCATCAAACTTCTGGTTTAAATATTCGCAAAAATCTGTTGTAATTTTATTTTCATTATTCTCAAATTGTTTTATATAAAGCTCCACAGATTGCGTCCCTAATTCAAATGATTTGAGACCTGATCCAGATAGAAATAAAGTAAAAAATTCATTTTTAAGTTTGCTCTTCACATTAGTACTCACTAAATTATTAGGTGATTGAGTTTTTTTAAGTTGATTCTGAATGTCAAATAAATTAGATTTAAAAAACTTGAATGACGAAATATTTGATTCTACATGACTTATACTCTCTGATATCATTTTTCTGCCCTCAGAATTGACTGGTCTTTCAGTATGGTAAACAAAAGAAAGTGTGTTTTTCTTTTTTTCTACATCTTTTACATAATCATAAAGAGAAGGTTTAAATTCATTAAGAATAATAAAGTATAATGTGATAATGGTTTCAAAAAATATTCCTCTACCACTTTCATCAATAATATTGGGGATTATTTTTTTTAATTCCTCTGGCAATTTATCATTATTTTTTAGCTCAACTAAAATAGCGTACTTATTGAGTATTTTTTTTAAATGCCTTGGTCTATCAAACTTAATTGCTTCAAAAAAAGTAGTTAATTCAGTTACAACAGATTTTCCACTAACAGTTGCATCTCCAAAGTAAAACTTTAAAAGTTTATCATACGATTGAACGGTTGGTACTTGAAATGATACATCAAATATTTTTTCTAAATATTCGTCTGATTTAATAATTTGGCTATATCTTGTTCTTACAGCATTTTGAACAGCAATCTTATCAACTCCACAGACAAAAATTAAGCGTTTGCCATAAGTGTAAAATAATTTAATTGCTGCTAGTAGATCAAGTACAACTTCAGGTTCACATCTATCCAAATCATCCAAGAAAACAACAATTTTACCCTTCTTTACATCAATATTATTTTTTTCAAGAATTTTGTGTTCTATTAGCCCTATTTGTTTTTTAAATTTTTCTTGTATGGCTAAATATGATTTGCTATATCTTACTTTTTGAAGGTTTTTATAGCTATCCATCATTTGTTTTGGTGAAATTTTCACCCCAGCTTTATTTGCTCCTAATATATCTCCTATTGAAAAATCTAACGTGATACCAGAACCAAAGCTTTTGAACAAATCAATTGCCTCATCGAATGTTTCTTTAACAACTTTATCCTGAATTAAATCATTTGTTAAACAACTAAGTAAAGATAATGCAATATTATCATCTTTTTCATGTTTCCAAACCTCAAAAAATAGTGAATGAAACAGTTTTGAATCCTTTTTTAAATTTCTCTCAATATCTTTCATTATTGAAGTTTTTCCACTTCCCCAATCCCCGTAAAGTGCTATCATCTGCACATTATTTTCATCTACTAAGTTTTCAATAAAGAACTGAATGGTTTTAGATTTATTTGTTAACCCTAATAAATCTGTCTCCGTAGTCAGTTCGTCTAAATTTCTGTTATGTAATATTTTCATATAAATAATAATTGAAATATTAAAATTAAAGCTTTACATCTTATATGAAGTTATTCTAAGTCATAATAACCAACATTTTATCAACAAAGAACAAGTCAAATGCTAGATTTTACAAATCAATTGTTATTGAAATTTTAAAAGAGATAAGAGAAAAAACACACCTCTGATGTTGTAATCTCGCTGCTATCGCAACTCCGAACAACATCTACTCCTCTCAAGAGGAGAAAGGTCAAATTAAACAGGTTCCTGATAATTTTTTTCGTGCCTCAAAAAACTTCAGGAATGACGTTTAAGGATGGTTTTTTCCGTGTTCTATTATAAAGATTACTTCAGCTCCAACACTCATTGCTACGCTAGGCTTCGTAATGACGTTAAAAATAAGAATAGGAAAATACCATTAACAAAAACAGGCTTACTTATCCAACTCCTCGTAAACAGAATTTTTGCTCTTAAACTCAGGTACTAATGCCTTCATTTGAGTCACAATTTGAAAGTTGTTTTGAGCGTTAAAACTGCTTATCAGTTGGTTAATTTTAGTATCCACTTCCTGGAAATCATATTTTTTAACCTTCGCTATCATAATTTGATTGTGATGCGTAGCAATGGTATTTTCTTCGTTTGCCAATAATTCTTCATACAGTTTCTCTCCCGGGCGAAGTCCTGTGTAGGTAATCTTAATGTCTTTATCTAAGGTTAAACCTGATAGTTTAATCATTTTTTTAGCTAAATCGAGTATTTTAACCGATTCGCCCATATCAAAAATATAAATCTCCCCTCCTTCTCCCGATGTTCCTGCTTCTAGCACTAGCTGACAAGCTTCAGGGATAGTCATAAAAAATCGGGTAATATCTGGATGAGTGATGGTTATTGGCCCTCCGCTTTCAATCTGTTTTCTAAACCTCGGAATTACTGAACCGTTGGAGCCTAATACATTTCCAAAACGAGTGGTAATAAATTTAGTATTAGCGGTAGTACTCAGCGATTGGATGTATATTTCCGCAATCCTCTTGCTAGCTCCCATTACATTCGTTGGATTTACTGCTTTGTCGGTAGAAACCATTACAAATCGCTCTATATTATACTGTACGGCTAAATCTGCAATTACTTTTGTTCCCAACACATTGGTAAAAATAGATTCCGAAGGATTATTTTCCATCATAGGAACATGTTTGTAAGCCGCAGCATGAAAAACATAGTTAGGCTGGAAAGTCTTAAAAAGATTTTCCATTCTTTCTTTGTTTCTTATATCTCCAATCACTATTTCGTAAGGAACATGGTTAGGATCATCGCCCAATTCCAGCTCCATATCGTATAATGGTGATTCTGCTTGGTCGAGCAAAATTATTTTCTTCGGACTAAAATGAACAATTTGTCTTACCATCTCGCTACCGATACTCCCTGCCGCTCCAGTAACCAATATTACTTTATCAGATAATTGTTGTTTAATGTTCTCTTCACTCAGTTTAATGGGTTCTCTTTCCAACAGTTCTTCAATCTGAATTTTTTTAATCTGCTTAAAACTCAGTTGACCATTTATCCAGTTAGACACAGGCGGAACGTTCAGTACTTTGGTGTCGTATTTCAAGCAAGTATCTATCAGCATTTTTTTTCTCGCACTAGAAAGCTGCTGAACCGATATAATTAAATGAGCGACATCTTCTTTACTCAATAAATCATCTAACTTGTTTAGTCCTAAAATTTTTACACCCTCTAAAATCTTTCCTTCTTTTTTAGCGTCTTCATCAATAAATGCCAATACTTTGTATTTTAACCCTGCATCTTTATCCAATGTTCTTTTAGTAATAATACCAGATTCTCCCGCTCCGAAAATAATAACATTGCTCTTTTCTCGGTAGGGATTCATTATTTCTGTGTAAATGGATTTAAACAACACCCTTAGCGTTATCATTAAAAACAGGGTTGCCATGTAATCTATAATAATAATAGAAAACGGTATTGGAAAGGTTTTATTGATGCCGTAATAAAAAATAAGATTTACCGCAACAAAAGCTAAACTGCCTATTGTTAGCGTTACAAATATGCGTTGAGAGTCTTTAGAACTGGTATGTTTCACAATGCCTTTGTAGGTTCCTGTAATCAAAAAACTTAATAATCTAACGCCAATAATTACACTAAATACAAAAGGAAATCCTTTTATTTCTACTTCCGGAATATTGAAGTTGAAACGAACTAAATAAGCGATTATGATGGCAAAAAAGCAAATTACCAAATCAATGATAAGCACCATCCATCGGGGAAAGTTATTTTGAAATATGTATTTAATCCAACTCATTAATTTAAAACTGAAAATTATAAAAATTCTACTACTGAAACCGGGTTAACTTAAAATTAATATTCACAATTACTAATGAATAATTTTAGCAATGGTTTTGAATATTATTTTTATGTCGGTAATAACACTTTTTTCTTCAATATATTTTAAGTTAAGCTTTAACTTACTCGGCATAACTTCTTCAATATAGGTGTTTTCAGGATTAGATGATTTTCCTAACACTTCATTTTCATTAATATATGCTATACTGGCATAATCGGTAATTCCAGGCTTCACCGTTAATACTTTTTGCTGCTCTTGGTTGTATAAATCAACATATTTTCTAACCTCAGGACGAGGACCAACCAAACTCATGTTGCCAATAAACACATTTATTAATTGAGGCAGTTCGTCTATTTTGTATTTTCTGATAAAATAACCCAGCTTGGTTATTCTACTATCATTTCCACCAACAGTAAGCAAGCCTTTTTTGTCTGAACCTACTGCCATCGACCTAAATTTAAATAGCTTAAAATCTTTTCCGTCTTTCCCTACTCTGGTTTGTTTGTAAAATACACCACCTTTAGAGTCTAAGGCAATGATAAGTCCGATAATTAAAAATAGCGGGAATAATAGGATTAATCCAATCAATGAAAAAAATATATCCATTAATCGTTTCATCTGTTTATATTTTATTATTAAATTGGTCAGATGTAACTCCCTTACAATCTTTTCTTGTGCAAGAAACTTTTACTCGAGGTCGTTTCATCATCCCATTACTTTTTTAACTGCGTTAACCACTGCTTTTATAACAGTTTGAATCTGTTCATCTGTCAAATCATAAAACACTGGCAAGGAGATTTCTCTAGAAAAATTATCAAGCGTTATAGGGTAATTGTTGACATCATACCCTAAATTCTTATAAAAACTCATGGCAGGAACAGGAATAAAGTGAACATTTACCGACACGTCCTGATTAAATATTTCCTGAATAATCGCATCTCTTTGCTCTTCCGTACAGTCTTTAATCCTTAGCGGAAACAAATGATAAGATGTTTCTATTGATAGGTTTTCGTTACCCATAACAGGTAATTCAGCCCAATCATAGGCTTTTAAAGCCTTAAGATATTCGTTAATAACATATTTTCTTTTCGGCAAAGTCTCACCATCATACCTGGCTAATTCCACCTGACCTATAACAGCCATTATATCCGTCATGTTACATTTATAACCAGCTTCAACTATATCATAACGCCAATTGCCCTTTTGAGTTTTTGCCAGTGCATCTTTATTTTGTCCGTGCAAAGTTTTTACACACAAGGTTTGGTAAATCTCATCATTATCAAAAGGTGCAGGAAAATTAAGTGCTACTGCCCCACCTTCGGCAGTAGTTAGGTTTTTTACCGCATGAAAAGAAAAAACAGAAACATCTGTTAATGCACCTGTCTTCTTACCTTTATAAATTGCTCCAAATGAATGAGCTGCATCAGAAAGCACTAATATTCTGCCTAGTTTTTTTTGTTCGTCTGTTGTAGCAACAAAAGTGTTTTTATGTTTGTTTACCAACGCATGAATGGTATCAAAATCACATGGTAAACCGCCAAAATCTACCGGCATAATTACTTTTGTTTTTGATGTAATGGCTTTTTCAATTGCTGCGACATTAATGTTAAAATCATGAGGATTTACATCTACAAAAACAGGCTTAGCTCCACAATGCATTACCACATTAGCCGTAGCCGAATAAGTATAGGCAGGTAAAATAACTTCATCGCCTTCTTTTACACCAAACCAACGCAAAATAATTTCTAAGCCTGCGGTAGCACTGTTTAAACAAAGTGTATTCTTATTGCCACAATAAGCTGTAATTTCTTTTTCAAAAGCTTTAGTTCTAGGTCCTGTAGTAATCCAACCCGACTGAAGCACCTTAGTTACTTCGTCTATTACTTGCTGATTAATGTGTGGTGGCGAAAATGGAATCATATATTTGATTGTTAAATGTTATTTGTTAATGAATATTAAATATTTCAATTTCTAATCTTTAATCAGTTCCTGAACAATATTTTCACAAGCTTTTCCTTTTCCATATAAATCGATGGTGAAATCTGCTTTTTGCTCCAACATTTGTTCTACTCCTGCTATTATCTTTTTGGCATCACTTCCAACAAGTACATTTACCTTATTTTCAACTAACTCTACCCACTCTGTTTGCTCTCGCATAGTTACACAGTTTTTCTTAAAGAAGAAAGCTTCTTTTTGTAAACCACCACTGTCTGTCATTACTAAGGTACATTTTTTCAGTAGCTCTATCATATCAAAATATCCAACAGGATCTATGGTGTTGAACTCCATTTCCAATCCTAAATCAGCAATTTTTCCTTTGGTTCTCGGATGAAGTGGCAATACTACTGGAACAGTTTTATTAATGGTGTTTAACGCATTGATTATTCCTGTTAAATTTTCTTTATTGTCCGTGTTTTCAGCTCTATGGAGCGTACACAAAATAAATTTATCATGGGTTATTTTATTGGCGATAGTAGCTTTTTCAGCAGATGAAAGCGAGTAATATTCGGCTGCATCTTGCATTACATCACCACTTTTAATAATTTTTGTATCAATATTTTCATATCCTTCTCTAAGTAAGTTATCTACTGCTGTTTGTGTCGGACAAAATAAATAATCGGAAATTCTATCGGTTAAAATTCTATTTACCTCTTCAGGCATTTCCATATTAAAACTCCTTAATCCAGCTTCAACATGGGCTACTTTTATATGTAGTTTTTTAGCTGCCAATGCTCCTGCTATGGTAGAGTTAGTATCTCCATAAACCAACAACAAATCAGGTTTTTCTTCCAACAAAATTTTCTCAATAGCTTCTAACATTCTGCCCGTCATAGCTCCATGTCCAACACTATTAATATTTAAGTTGTATTTTGGTGTAGGAATTTCCATTTCTCTAAAAAATACCTCACTCATGTTATCGTCAAAATGCTGACCCGTATGCACGATTATTTCTTCAATTTCGGTATGTTTTTCTATTGCTCTGCTTAAAGCAGCTGCCTTTACAAATTGAGGCCTAGCTCCTACTATCGTTATAATTTTCATATGTTTACGTTCACTGTTTTTTATCGGTCATATGGAACTTCCTTAATAATCATTCTCCTGTGTGAAAAACTTTTACTCATGGTCGTTTCATTTAGTATTTTTTATTTTGCACAAATGTAGTATAAAGCATGGTATTAAAAAAAGCAAAAAACACTACTCCTGCTAATGTTTCTAACATCGCTTCTGTTAAAAAATTAATAATAATTAGTCCTAAAAAAACGATGTAAATGATATGTCTGTTTTTTATAGCGTAATAAAGTGGATAAAAAATCATTACCAATAAAACCAACAAACCTAAAACCCCAGTGGCTAACGCTATCTGCAAAAACTGATTATGAGCATTTAGTTCTTTTTCTGCGGCATAATTCAATCCTGAATTTATATAATGCTCCACCAATACATCTTTTACATCTCCTGTACCTACTCCAAATGGATGTTGAGCTAAAATTTTTACGCTTGTTTTCCAAATTTCTGTTCTTATAGAAGAAGTGGAATTTAATTCTTTGCTTTCGCTAAAAACGGTACTAAACAACTCGTTAAAACGATTATTTACTTCCGGAAAAGCTTTATACCCCGCAAATAACAGCGTAGAAATTAATACCAATGCAACAGTTCCTTTAAGGTATAATTTGTTCTTAATTATTAAATATCCTATAAAACCAAAGTGAATCAATAAAATGGAAATAATTCCTGTTTTAGAGACTAGAAAAAATATCATTATTGAGAACAGTCCTAATAAAAACAAATCTTTTTTAGGAAAACTAACTTCATTATCTTGCTTAATGTTTTGAATGTAAATTAATGCTGAGGAAAAACATAAGAAAATAGCCATGTAACTGGAATGACCATACAAGGCTAATTCTCCATAAAAAAATGAATTGATATCTAAATACAAATAATACTGAATTGCAGCCCATACTAAGCTTAGGACACTCGCTACAAAACATCCGTCTATAAAAGAGTTTAGGATGTTATCTGCTATTTTTTTTATTTCAATTTTTGAAATAAAAAACACTAAAGGAAAAAGCAACAGGGAAAGTTTTACTTCTAAATCGAATAAACCATACTTAAGGTTAGTAGAATAAATTAGCCCCACAACATAAGTTATATAAAGTATAGCTAATGCTAATATTCCTTTCTTTTCTTTGAATTTAAAACTTCCGTTTAGTAAACTCGAAACGAATAATAAAATGATAATGGGCGGAATTAATTTACGCTCTAAAGGAATTATAAATGCCAGTAGTAAAAACAAATAATAATTAGCCTTATATTTGACGGTATCAAAATTCACTGTTAATGTTTAGCAATTTAAAAGCAACAAAGATAATTGTTTTAATAGGTTTATTATTAGTTATAATTTTTAAAATTAATTTTTCTGATTTACTATTAAACGAATGTTACACCAACCAACCATCTTACCATTCAGGAGATGAAGTTACGCTTTACTATTCTTCACAGCGAGTTTTTCCTTTCAACATCAATATTCCTATAGTTGATATTAACAACAAAGAGGTCTTTTCTATTAATATTCCATTTGGACAAGAAACAACTAATGAAAATGAAGTGCTTACCGAGGGTTTTCAATATACTACTAACCAAACATTTACTATTCCAGAAAATGTAAAATCGGGCATTTATTTTATTAACGGCAAACACCCATTAATTGTAAAACAACCATCCACAAACAAAATAACTGTTGTGTATCCTTTTATGAATAACCTTATTTACCAACCTTACCAACACCAAGCTATTTTTGATGTTAAAGCAGCAACCACCAGTTTTTTAAGAACTGTTTATGAAGATAACTACACCAAAGGATTAAAAAAATTGTTTACTGAAATAGATGCCAATTACATTACCGATATTGATTTGGAAGACAACACGAATTTTAACAACCAACAACTCCTCATCATTTATGGGAAAGCAACTTATTTCACTCCAAAAATGAAGCAAAACATAGATGATTTTGTTGAAAATGGAGGTAACTTATTAATCATGTCGTCTTATTATCAAAACAATATTTGTTGGTACAACTCAAGCACTGCAAAAGTTACTTTAATTCATCCCGAAAGTGAAGCTATACAAAGTTGGCAAGGCTATCTCGCTAAAAATAATGATAGTACAACTATGCTCACACCTCTTGCCTATGCTTATGGTGGTTTTACCGATAAATCAGGCAATTTAATCATTAACCATGCTAATCATCCTATATTAAAAGGAGTGGCTAAAATAAATGTAGAAACTTATTTAAACATGTCCTTACCTACCAATTGGGAAAATGGAAAACCAATAATTGATACTTCAAAAATGAAAGTTGTTGATGCAAAAATTATAGCTTATAACAAAGCTAAATACTACGAGAACAAAGGTGTTAAAGGCATCTTTATTTTTCAACCGTCTAAAACAAGTGGGAAAATTATAAGCTTGGTAAGTGAAGATTGGTGTTTGGAAAAGAATTATTCTAAAAATAAAGACATTCAGTTAATTACCAAAAATGCTATTGATTTTTTAACGAAATAAGAATCTCTTATTTCTCTATTACAGCCACCACATGTGAACGTAAAAATGGAAACACCCCATTTAATACTCCATAAAGGTTTCCTACTCGTCTTCCTATTGGTGGTGCTAAGGTAACTTTTTTGATAGTAATTTCTGATGCTTTGGCAAAAAGCTGTCTGATTTCTTGTTTACTAACTCCTTTTACATCTTTGTTGTTGGGATTATCGTAAATAAAGTCGTACCACAAAATAATGCCATTAGGTTTAACCAATTCGAGCATTTTATTAGCAATTTGTTGTTTTAACGCTTTATCTAATATAGAGGTAAAAACCGTTGATTGAAAAACAACATCAAATTGCTCAGAAGAAGGAATATCAAGTGCATTGCCCGAATAAGCCTTAATGTCAGGATAATTTTGCTTAAGCACCACAACTCTATCTTCTAAAAGTTCATTAATCGTAATATTTTCTTTAGGAATTCCCAAATTCATAAAACCATTCAAATTCAAGCCTTCTCCTGCTCCAATTTCCAATAGTTTAACATCCTCTATTTTAGCAAATTTGTTAGTTAAAATAGAAGCATATAGCAACTCTCTTTCTTTAACAATGTTTTTGCTATAGGTATTTCCTTCAGCATATTTAGATTTAATCTCAGCAGTCTGTCTGGATTTGTATCTTTCCTTTATTTTGTCAATTTCATCCATTATTTACTAAGTTCAATAGTTCGTTACTAAACTCTTTTGCAATTTTATTTCTGTTGAAATATTCTTGTACGTAACTCCTTCCATTTTCACCATATAAAATTAACTCACTTCTATTGTTGTTCAATTGATTTATCCTATCCACCAATTCTTCCTCATTTTCTGGCTCAAAATAAAGCCCTGCTTTTCCTTGATTAATAAAAAGCTCTCTTGCTTCTCCATCAACCCCTAAAAGTAAGGTTTTTTTCATTGCTAAGTTTTCAAATATTTTAGAAGGAATAGCTCCTAAAAATAAATCTAACTTTTTAAGCGGCACAAGTGCCACATCAACCGCTTTAACAATATTGGGCATTTCCGATTTTGAAACTAAATCTAAAAAATATACATTCTCTAAATTCATTTTTCTTTTCAGTTCTATTAAGCGTTCCTTCTCTGGTCCGCTACCTAATAACAAGTATTTTATTTCAGTATTGCTTTTTGTTTTTTCGGCTGCTTTTAAAATGATATCCAATCCTTGTGCGTAACCAATAATTCCTGCATAAAGCAATAATAAATCATGCTCAAGAAACCCGTTTTCTTTTCTCCATTCGGAATTTATCGTTTCGGGATTAAAAAGCGACAAATCAACACCGTTAGGTAACCAATACACTTTTTTATTGGGAAACCTTCCGCTGATATTTTTAACTATTCCTTGAGTTTGTCCAGTAATTAAAACCGATTTTTTGTAAAGGAATTCCTCCAAAATAGTAGCTAATTTTAAGAAAAACTTATTAGTAACTAATCCTAATTTTTCGGCACTTTCTGGCCAAAGATCGGATACATTAAAAATTAGTTTGGCATTTTTGTTTTTGCAAAGTAAATAAGCCGAAATCCCTAAAAACAAAGGTGGTGACTCACAAAAAATATAATCATATTCTTTTTCTAATTTGTTCTTTCCTACCCAATAGGAAGACCAAACAAATGAAAAATAGTTTTGTAATCTTTTAATGATTGATTTAGACTTAGAGACATAAATAGATGACCGATGAACTTTCAGCCCGCCCATCTCTTCAAATGTATATTTTTTACCAATAAACTCTTTATGTATTTCCATTGAAGGGTAATTGGGCATAGCTGTAAGAACGGTAATATCAATACCTTCTTTTTGCAACAATACAGCTAACTCAAAAAGCCTGTTTTGCGGGGCTCCTACTTCTGGTGGAAAATATTGTGTGAGTATTAATAATTTCATATCATTTACCCTTACTTGCTGATTTATAATGCTTAATCATTAAATTAGTATTATTTTCTAAGCTATAAAGCTCGTTAGTTCTTTCTCTACCCGCTTTTCCCATTTGCTCTCTTAATGTTTTGTCCATTACTAGTTTTTCTAACGCAAGTGTTACTTCTTCAATTGATTTTGGAGAAACAAGTATTCCTGTAACACCATCCTCTACAACTTCTGTCAGCCCTCCAACACAAGTTGCTATTACTGGTTTTTCACAAGCTGAAGCTTCTAAAACCGAAACACCAAAACTTTCAAATAAAGAAACATTAACAAAGATATCAATCTCATTGTGATAAAGAATGGTTTCTTCATGTTTTACCCTTCCAACAAAATCAACATCGCTCTCAATACCTAAATCTACCACTAGCTTTTTTAATGTTACTGATTGACTTCCATCTCCAACCAACATTAATTTTAATGGTATTTTTGGGTGTTTATCTTTCAAAGATTTAAAAGCATTAATTAAATATTTTATACCATAAATTTCTTCCAAACTTTTTATTGTACCTATAGTTAATTGGTTAGAATCTTTATTGGGCACATCTATTTTCTTAAAAAGAGCAGTATCTATCCCAAAAGGAATAACATTAATTGTCTTTTCGGTATAGTGTTGAGCTTCAACAGCCATAAAATTACTTGTAGAGAACAATGCTTCCGCTTTTTTAAGTATTTTACTGAATACTAATCTATTCACCACTGATTTTTTAGGAAACTCAAACACATCGGTTCCCCAAAAAGATACAAACAAAGGATGGAAACTTGTTAAAACACACAACAATCCATAGCTTGAGGCATAATGAGCATGAAGAATATCTGGTTTAAACTCTTTAATGCATTTTTTTAAAAATGGTAATTGTTTTAAATATAAAATTTTAGATGCTAACTTTTCTGAATGTGCAGATGAATTATTAATATAAAAAATCGAAATATTATTTTCTGAAAACCAATCATAAACAGGAGCTCTAAAAGAAAAAACGCCTACTTCTATTCCTTGTTTAGAAAGTGCTATAGCCCATTTTTGAGTATGAGCTGAGTTTATATCAGAGGCTAGTAATACTTTCATTTGTTTTTATTTCTATTTTATTAAATCGGTCAAATGGAACGCCCAAATTATTCATTCTTTTGTGTGATAAAATTTTCACTCAAGGTCGTTTCATTTGTTTTAATTATGTGATAAAGTGAAACAACAACCCCAATAAAAAGATATAGCGGTAAAAAAGCTATCATACTACTTGATGCAACACCCGATATAAGTAAACCTATGCTCGAAAGTAAAAAAGCTGAGACATAGTATCTTTTTTCTTCATTAAGACTATTATTTTTAACCTGTTTAAAAAGAAATTTGAATAAAATCCAACACCAAAACACAAACGCTAGAAAATAAATAATTCCGCCTTCTATCAATAGTTCAAACCAAAAATTATGAATATTGGTTAGTTTATCATGCCCAACTCCTCCTTTTTCTTGTAAAATATACTGACTATTTCCTCCACCAACTCCAAATAATGGGTTTTCTTTAATCATTTCAATTCCTTCTTGTATAAGCATAACTCTATATCCTTGTGAATTACTATCTAAATGGTCAAAATCATCTACCATTTTATCAGGAGAAGTTGGTAAAGGCATCCAAGGTAATACTAGTCCTTGCATTTCGTTTACTTTTAGAAACTTACCTTGTAAAAGTGTAAATCCATTTGTAGATATAAAAATTACCAAGAAAAGTAAATAGAGAATGTTCTTGTAATACTTTTTAAACATGAAAATAGATGAAACAATAATTATTGCTATAACACCTAAAAATGCCAATTTAGAACCAGCTGCTAAAATTAACAAAACAGTTGTTGTTAAGCCGATTAAAGAAACATAAATGTTCTTACATAACAAAAAGAAAGGTAATCCTAACAACACAAATATGCTAAAATTATTAGGGTTCCAATGGAAACCTGTTGGCATAGAGTTGACATATTCAGGATATTTTGTTTTACTTAATATATCAAAAATTTCATTTTCTCTTGCAAATAAATGATTGTATTTTGATATCCTAGATATTGGCCATCTTAAAATTTGTAAGCTTTCTAAAACACCAATAATTAATGCTATTATATAAATTATACTCAGTCCTTTAAATAAGGAACGAAACTTTGTATAATCTCTCACATTTTCTACAATAATTAGACACAACAAAAAACCTTGTGTTATAAAAATTAAATGTCTTAGCGCAAAATACTTACTTGCTGCAAAGGGAAGTAATATTAAAAACCATAAAATTGAAAACACAAAAAAATAATTCATCTTATTTTTCTTGTCTAACACATAACTAACCTTCTCCTTTAAATGGTTTATTTTTAATACACCTATATAAAAAACATTTAACACCAAAAATATATGGAAAAGATAAATATTGCCATAACTAATACCTGCTCCTATAGCTGCTGATATAACCAAACAAATAAACAACCATTGTTTAGCTGTTTGCTCAAAAAAAAGTGAATTCAATATTTTTTGCATATGAAAATCATTTTTATAATTTTTATCTACCTTAACTTAAGACTATTAATAGCTCTAAATGCTTGTATTAATGTTAACACGCCTAGTAAGTTAATGCAAAAAACAAAAGCATATAAATAATCATTGAATGATCTGTTTAAATAATAACAAGCCGTTATCAATAATAAATAAATTATTAAAACCACAGTAAGGTTAAAAGAGTTGATTGCTTTCACTTTTATTGCATCTAAAAAGCTTCTTAACACAATATATAAGGCATATCCAAAACTTCCTTGTAAGACAATAATAGAAATTTCTTCTATTGACGGTCTGTAATTACTTCCTAATAAAATTGATAAAATATAGCCTGATAAAAAATAATAGATAAAATACCCAACTATCGTTAAAGAAACACTCATTAATATAAATCTATAAAATCTTTGTTTTATCAAATGCAGTTTTTTATCTCTTGAAAATTCAGCAATTTCTGGTAATAGCACAACACTTAATGGCCCAAAAGCTTTGCCTACTAAATTTATTAAAGTCATGGAGTACGCAACATCTCCACTTAATAACAAATCTTGTTGGAAATTCAACACAAAATAAGATGGTAAGGTTATTAATGCCAAAAGTGAGAAATCTCCTAAAACCCTTGGCAACCCATATCTTAACATGGTTTTTGTATCGGCTATAAGTTTATTTACTTTAAGTTTAGGGTGATATTTTTTAATGGTGATAATTATAAAAACCAAACAACTAATTAATAATAAACAACTATTAACATACAGTAATTCTTTAACCTGATTCGTGTAAAGTAAAACAGTAACAGGTAAAATTCCTACATGAATTAATTGAACAAAGTTAGATAAGTAAACATTTCTTTTACCCCTTAAAAATCCATAAATTATGGCATGTATTCCATATCCAAACAATAATAAAACTAAAGGGAAAATGTAACTACTATAATTGGCACTTCCAAAGAATATTTCGGCAAAATACTCCGCATTAAATACAATAACAGAGAGCATAATAAACCCTGAACTAACTAATAGCAATAACCCAGTAGGGAAAATAGAGTTTCTATTGGAATAAATACTAATGTACCTTGGAACAGCAACTCCCAGTCCTATCATCAAAAGAGGTTGTAAAAAAGAAATACTCCTTCTGGATAGAGTATATTCACTAAACCCATACTCCGTCATATACTCGCTTGCTATACGGTAAACCAAAAAACTTAGAATTACAATTAAAAACTCTATAAAAAAAGTAACTATATATTCTATATTTCTTTTAAAAAACTGCATTAACAATCTATCTAATAATAACTTATCGTGTCTAGTTGTGATGACACGGTACTTACAAACCACAAATATAACTTTGTTTACTTAAAACGCTATTAAATCTTAAAATTACTTAACAAGCTTTACGATTTTTTTAAAAACTCCCGCTATATCAATTCATAAACTTAATTTTGCTTTATGATTTACCTAACTAGAAGAGAAAGATTCAATGCTGCCCATCGCTTATTTATTGAAGAATGGGATGATGCCAAAAATTTTGAAGTGTTTGGAAAATGCTCCAACCCTAATTGGCACGGACATAATTATGAGCTTTTTGTTACCGTTAAAGGTGTAATAAATCCTAAAACAGGTTTTGTAATTAATCTAAAACAATTAAGTAAAATTGTGAGAGAGGTTATTATTAATAAAGTAGATCATAAAAACCTAAACTTAGACGTACCTTTTATGCAAGGAAAAATAACTTCTACAGAAAACATTGCAATTGCTTTTTGGGAAGAATTAGCACCTTTTGTAAATGAATTAAATTGCGAATTGCACTGTATTAAAGTTACTGAAACAGAAAATAATTATATTGAATATTACGGAAACTAAAACTCATGGCGAAATACAACGATAATATGACCAGTCAAAACAATATGGATGGTTATGAAAGAATAGAACAGTATAACGAAGCAAAAATTAACTTACTATCTGCTAGTTATTCCGACATTATTAAAAATCTTGGTGAAGATGTAAACCGTGAGGGATTACAAAGAACTCCAGAAAGAGTAGCTAAAGCGATGCAATACCTTACTCATGGTTACGATTTAAACCCTACTGAAATTCTTAAATCGGCCATGTTTCAAGAAGACCATAGTCAAATGGTTATTGTAAAAGATATTGAGCTTTATTCCTTGTGTGAACATCATATGTTACCTTTTTTCGGGAAAGCTCATGTAGCCTATATTCCAAACGGACATATTGTTGGGTTAAGTAAAATTCCTCGTGTGGTTGATGCATTTGCCAGAAGATTACAAGTTCAGGAACGATTGACTGATGATATTAAAAACTGTATCGAAGAAGGTTTGAAACCACTTGGTGTCGCTGTAGTTATTGAAGCTCAACACATGTGTATGCAAATGAGAGGAATTCAAAAACAAAACTCGCTAACTACTACTTCTTCTTTTACAGGAGCATTTGAAAAAGACAGTACCCGTAAAGAGTTTATTAGCTTAATTTCTAATAAACTGTCATAATGACTTATTTTTACAAGTGGTAAATAAATTGATAATTAAAAAAACAGATTTAAAACTTAAATAATATGGAAAACAATAATTTCATTAAGAGCCCGATAGAGCAAGCTGCTCCATTTAGCGGAACAATGGTAAAAACCTTTATGTCTAATGTATTTAGTTACATGGCTTCTGCCTTGGCTATTACAGGTATTATTTCTTATTGGTTTGGAACAGATTTAGAATTGGTAGGCATGTTATTCAGTCCTACTGCTGAAGGAGGCGTTAGTATGAATATGTTTGGCTACATTGTAATGTTTGCTCCATTAGGCTTTGTTTTACTGATGTCTTTTGGTTTTCAAAAGCTTTCCTCCATGGCAATGGTAATTTTATTTATAATTTACTCTGCCATTATGGGCGTTAGTTTAAGCACCATATTTCTAATTTATACCGCCAGTTCTATTTTTATGACTTTTTTCATAACTGCCGGAACTTTTGGTGTAATGGCTTTCTTGGGTTATACTACCAAAACCGACTTAACTAAATTTGGTTCTATTTTAATGATGGGATTAATAGGAATCATAATCGCAAGTGTGGTAAATATGTTTATGGGCAGCGAAACCATGGATTATATCATTAGTATATTAGGTGTATTAATCTTTACAGGACTTACTGCTTATGATGTTCAGAAACTAAAAAGAATTGGTAGCGGTGTAGAATATGGTACTGAAGAAACGAATAAATTAGCCATTATGGGAGCTTTAAACCTTTACTTAGATTTTGTAAACCTGTTCTTATTCTTACTAAGATTTTTAGGAGACAGAAAATAAAAAAACTCCATGTACAAAAAAACCTAACAGCTATCTGTTAGGGTTTTTTATTAGTTAAATTCTGTAATTATTTTCTAACCTTATAAACTTTTAGGCTCATAAACTACTTTAGACATTAAACCTAAAGTGCATAATATCTCCATCTTGCACAATGTATTCTTTCCCTTCAACCGCCATTTTACCGGCTTCTTTTACTGCTGCTTCAGAGCCAAGAGAAATAAAATCATTGTATTTAATTACTTCAGCTCTAATAAAACCTTTCTCAAAATCGGTATGAATAACACCAGCAGCCTGTGGAGCTGTCATTCCATGCTTAATCGTCCAAGCTCTAACTTCTTTTACTCCTGCAGTAAAATAGGTTTCTAAATTCAATAGTTTGTAAGCCATTTTAATTAACTTACTTACACCTGCATCACTTAACCCTAAATCTTGCAAAAATTCCTGACGTTCATCAAAAGTTTCTAACTCAGCAATATCAGCTTCTATTTGAGCTCCAATTACCAATACTTCTGCATTTTCGTCTTTTACTGCTGTTTTTACTTTTTCTACATATTCATTTCCTGTAGCTACAGAGCCTTCATCAACATTACAAACATACAATACTGGCTTATTAGTAAGCAAGTGTAAATCTTTTACAAAAAGAGCTTCATCCTTAGTTACTTCAACTGTTCTAGCAGATTTTCCCTGATTTAACGCATCAGCATATCTTTGTAATACTTCATTTTCTTTAACTGCCGATTTATCGCCTGTCTGCACTTTTCTTTTTACACCGTCTAATTTTTTCTGAACAGTTTCTAAATCTTTCAATTGTAACTCGGTATCAATAATTTCTTTATCTCTAACCGGATCTACAGAACCATCTACATGCACCACATTCCCATCATCAAAACATCTCAACACATGAATAATAGCATCAGTTTCTCTAATATTTGCCAAGAATTTATTACCTAAACCCTCCCCTTTGCTAGCTCCTTTAACCAATCCGGCAATATCAACAATTTCTATAGTAGTTGGTTGAACTTTTTCAGGTTTCACCAATTTTTCTAATTCATTTAGCCTTTCGTCTGGAACAGTAATCACCCCAACATTTGGTTCAATAGTACAAAAAGGAAAGTTTGCCGATTGAGCCTTAGCATTTGATAAACAATTAAACAAGGTTGATTTCCCTACATTTGGCAAACCAACAATTCCGCATTTTAACGCCATATTCTTCTTATAAAATTTTTGAGCTGCAAATGTAACAGATTAATCTATTTTATTGAATGAATTTAAATATCTTTAATGAAAAATTCACTCAATAGCTATTTATATCCAATAAGCATTGTACCTTTGCAGTACACAAAAACAATTAAAATTATGAGTAATTTTTCATACGAAATAAAAGCAGGCAAAGGTATTAGCAACATTACTTTTGGAAGCAAAAGAGACCAATTAAAACAAATTTTAGGAGAACCTACAGAAAAAGAATTATACAACGCTACTGAAGATGAAGATTACCAAACAGAAGATTGGCACTATGATGCGTTAGAAACTTCTTTTTCTTTTGATGAAGAAGATGGATGGCGTTTAACTACTGTCGCTACAAGTTCTCCCGAAGCAAGTATTAAAGGCAAAAAATTAATCGGTTTATCTGTTGATGAGGCTTTAGCTGAAACAGAAAGCTTAAATTTAGGCGAAAACTATTTAGAAGATTTCTCTGAAGAAGGCGAAAACCAAAAACTAATTAGTTTTTTAGATGCAGGTATCAACCTTTGGTTTGAAGACGATGTGCTTTCTGAAATTCAATGGAGTGTTTTGTGGTCTGATGAGGATACCCCTGAGTGGCCATAAAAAAGTTTTAAAAGAATAACAAAAAAACTGTCATTTCTACATCAAGAAATTGGCAGTTTTTTTGTCTTATTTCTCGACACTACAAATTCATTTCTTTTCCCTGACGGAACGTAGTGGAGATCAGGGATCCATTTCTAGTATATGTTTTAGTTATTGGACTAGACTCCTTATCTTCGCTACGCTTCGTAAGAAGAGATATTTGGATTACTAAAAGACTCTATTTTATACTTTCAACTTGCTTATAACTTACCATGTTGGCAAATAATCGGAAAGCTCCACTAACTCCAGCAGGTAGTTCTCTGAAAAATGAAACGCCTGTATAAATAAAGCTTCCTTTCCCATAATGAGCTACTAAAACACTACCTTTTTTACTTGTTTCTCTTTTATCGTTCATCATTAAAATTGGTTGAAATTGTTCATCCCATTCATCTGCAAAGTATAAGCCTCTTTCTTGCACCCATCCATCAAAATCAGCTGCGGTAAGCTTATTAGGATAATTCAGCATAGGATGTTTAGCATCCACAAAAGTAACCATAGCATCTTCTTCGGTTACTCTATCTTTACTAATGTTAAATTTATACGGACCAATTTCATCAGTTACCAAACCTCTGCTTACATTATACTGAACAATATAATTTCCACCATCTTTAATATAATCCATAATTGGTGTATAAACATTACTCATGTATTTATTGGTATTATAAGCTCTTATTCCGCAAATAATAGCATCAAACTGAGATAGATTACCATTCTTCAATTTATCTTCATCCAACAGTACTACCTGATAACCTAATTGTTCCAAGGCATTTGGGACTTCATCTCCTGCTCCCATAATGTAACCAATTTTTTGTCCATTGGTTTTTACATCTAGACAAACCATTTTGGCTCTTGCTTCTTTTAAAACGGTTTGTATTTTAATATGGTCATATTCAATAAAAATAGCTTCTTTTGCCGGAATATCATTTATTAACACCTTCATTTCTACTTCAGATGCAGTTGTCGAAGGAGTAATCATAAAAGCTAATTGTTGTTCTTGATTTTTTTCAGTAATAGAAAATTCTGTTACCTCAGGACTAACTTTCCAACCTTTTGGCAAAGCTAAGCTTACATTTCCATTGCTATTCTTTTCATGCGACTTTACCGTTACCACTACTTTTTTAGGTGTATTAGTGGAAAAAACATACACATTTTCAGTAACAGCAGCAGTAATTTTAGGCAACACTACAAAAGGTCTGTAAATCTCCCCCTTCACCCTATCTGTCCATTTATACTGCAAAGGTTGAGTTATGTAAAAAAATGTTCCTTCTACTTCTAACATAATGGCAGCATAAAGTTTATTTAGGTTTTGAGGAAGTCCAATCATATCTTGCTGAGCAACATCAAAAATTCCTTCGTAAGGTTTGTTCAGCCAATAAGGATTGGTGTTTGCTTCACTTTTACAAACAAAAGGTAGGTTAATGTTTTGCATTTCATTTTTAGGCAGTTCTAAGTTAATAGCACTGTCTTTTTCCATAATACCAATATTGGTAAGTTCTACCTTTAAATTACTTCTATTAACAATATTTACCACACCATTAACCGAAGTTTCTGGTGTTGCACTAAAATTATCGGCAATAAATTCAGCATGTAATCCCATGCAAGAGCTTATCAATCTAGAAACTTCTGCCAACTTAACATATTTCCAAGAACTATAAGGCAGAGCATTAATTTTTGTAAATACTTTCAGTAAAATAGGAATAATCTTTTCAGGATGTTCAGCATCAAAACTGGTAGTTGCCTCTTGAATTAAAGCACTAATTTCTTTACCTCCTTCTATTCTATTCCACGAAAAATCAATACCGTCAAAAACATCATCTTCAAATTTTTCACCTTTTTGCAACACCAAATACTCGTCTTGCACTCCTCTTACTTTTGCAGCACCAAATCCTTGACTTTTGTGCATGGTTCTGCTCTCTGCAGCTATTTCGCTGTAAGCTTTACCCAATAGAGGATTATAAGCTCCTACATCAACCATAATGTAATCTGGATTGTCTTTAGCTTTTTCAGGCAAGTCTTTATCCCACCAAGTGCTGGCATTTAAAAACAAGCGTTTAGGTTGCCAAACATCTACATAAATCAGTTGTTCAGGAAATGCAGTTGAGTCTGCTGCTAAATCAAAAGCTTCTTCAGCCAATATTGCCGAAGCAGTATGGTGACCATGACCTGCATAAGCGGTTTTAGGAAAACGCGTAATAATTACATCTGGTCTAAATTTTCTTATAGTATAGACTACATCTGCCAACACTTTTTGCTTGTCCCATTTAGCAAAAGTTTCTTCCGGAGTTTTAGAATACCCAAAGTCAACAGCTCGGGTAAAGAACTGTTCGCCACCATCAATTTTTCTAGCTTCCAACAATTCTTGTGTACGCACAACTCCCATTAACCCACCTTGTTCAGTACCAATTAAGTTTTGTCCTCCATCACCTCTGGTTAAAGAAAGGTAACCTGTACGCATCAATTTTTCATTTGCCATGTAGGCAATTAATCGGGTATTCTCATCATCAGGATGAGCAGCTAAATAAAGAACACTACCTAACGTATTAAGTTTATTTAATGCTAACTTTATTTCTCCTGCTGTTAATGGATCTTGAGCTATTACTTTGGGAATAAATCCTAAAAAAGTAATAGCCAAACAAAAAATGATAATGGGATGTTTCATGTATTTATTTTTTTGAAAGTCCCAAAATTAAGGAATTTTGTAGAGAGCCATTTTCAAACCACTTATTGCTTTGTTAATAAAACAAAATGATAGGCTTACTAAAAGATTCATAGTAGTTCTCTGTAAAAAAATCTATCTTTGTAACATGTTAGAAAAAACGTTTACCATGGTGGCTAAAACTTCTTTCGGTTTGGAAGATGTTGCTGCTGAAGAATTGGCTCAATTAGGAGCTTTGCAAATTGAAAAAGGCATAAGAAGTGTTTCCTTTAAAGGTGATAAAGCTTTATTGTACAATGCCAATATGTGGCTAAGAACAGCAAATAAATTGTTAGTTCCTATACATCAATTTCCTATTAGAGACAGTGATGATTTGTACAACCAAATCAAAAAAATGGAGTGGGAAAATATTTTTGATGTAGATCAAACATTTTTTATTGATGCGGTGGTTTCTTCTACTATATTTAATCACTCGCAATTCCCTGCATTAAAAGCTAAAGATGCTATTGCTGATAGATTTAGAGAAAAATTTAACCGAAGACCAAATGTTGAAAAATTTAACCCCAACATTAAAATTAACCTTTACATCAATCAAAAAAATAGTTGTGTAGTAAGTTTAGATAGCTCTGGTGATGCTCTTTTTAAAAGAGGTTATAGAGAAAGTCGTAGCGAAGCACCCATTAAGGAAGATTTAGCCGCAGGTATGATTTTGTTGAGTGGATGGGATAAAAAAACGCCTCTACTCGACTTGTTTTGTGGTTCAGGAACTATTCTTATAGAAGCTGCCATGATAGCTTTTAACATCGCTCCCAACCTTAAAAGAGAAGAATTTGGATTCTTTAATTGGAAAGATTTTGATAGCCAACTTTTTAATAAATTAAAGGAAGAAGCTATTGCCAATAGAAAATTTACCAACACTAGAATTATTGGTGTGGACAATTCTGGAAGAGTGTTGGGCATGTGCAGAGCTAACCTTAAAAGTATAGATTTATTAGACAAAGTAAGTTTAAAAATTTCAGATTTTCAGGATTATACGCCAAGCACTGAACCTGGAATTATTATTTCTAACCCACCTTACGGAGAGAGAATTGGTGACGAAATTGAAGCGCTTTACACCGATTTTGGAGATACGCTAAAACAAAAATTTAGTGGTTGGTCGGCATGGATAATAAGTTCTAATATGGAAGCCCTAAAAAATGTAGGACTAAGACCTTCTAAAAAATTAAAACTTTTTAACGGAAGTTTGGAGTGTAAATTTGTTCAATATGAAATGTATCAAGGGACAAAAAAGACGCACAAAACAGAAAATGCTGTAAATGATTAGAAAGGATTACATTCAACGATATTTTGATGAGATGGCTAAAATGTTAGCCAAAATCCTCTTTTTCAAACAAAACAACGAACCCGAGAAAGCCGAAGAATTACTCAACGAATTTGCTACTGATTTCCTAAAAATAAATTTACAAGACTTATTAAAAACGGCTAAAAACAACTTAATTCCCACATTAATTTCCGAGCATCACTTTGATTTAATCCAATTCAAATTATTGGAAGAATTACTATTTCAAAAATTCTTATTAACACCTACCGATATTTCTTTAAGAAATAGTACTTTAGAAGTCATAAATTACATTATTAAAAACGATAGCGATTTTTCTGTAGAACGTCATCAGCGTTTGCAAGAACTATCCAACTAAAAAAATAAACCATGCAAAAAATAGGTGTTTTTACCTCTGGTGGTGATTCTCCAGGAATGAATGCAGCAGTTAGAGCTGTAGTAAGAACTTGTGCTTATCACAACATTCAGGCTTATGGAATTTACGAAGGCTACAAAGGATTGATTGAAGGAAATATTGAGCCTTTTGGTGCAAGAGATGTTAAAAACATTATTCAGCGAGGAGGAACGATTCTTAAAAGTGCTAGATGCAAGGAATTCCACGAATATGAATGGAGAAAAAAAGCTTTTGAAAACATTCAAAAACACAATTTAGACGGTATTGTTGCTATTGGTGGTGATGGCACTTTTACAGGTGCAGCAATTTTTAATAGTGAGTTTAACATCCCATTTGTGGGTATTCCTGGAACCATAGATAATGATTTATTTGGAACGGATTACACCATTGGCTACGACACTGCACTCAATACGGTAATTGAAGCGGTTGATAAAATTAGAGATACTGCCAATTCTCACGATCGCTTATTTATTATTGAAGTAATGGGTAGAGATGCTGGATTTATAGCTTTACGAAGTGGAATTGGCGTTGGTGCTGAAGCAATTTTAGTCCCTGAAACTCCCTCCTACATTAATGAACTGTTTAAAAAATTAGATAGCGACAGACATGGCAGAAAATCTAGCATGATAGTAATTGTTGCCGAAGGTGATGAAACTGGAGGAGCTAATGAAGTAGCCAAACATGTAAAAGAACATCACCCTAAATTTGATACTCGCGTAACTATTTTAGGGCATGTTCAACGTGGTGGTAGTCCATCGGCTATGGACAGAGTTCTTGCCAGCCAAATGGGAAATGCTGCTGTAAATGCTTTATTAGACGGAAAAACAAACCTTATGATAGGAGTAGTAAATAATAAAATTGCCTACACTCCTTTTGAAAAAGCCATCAAACACCATCAAAAAATTAATACCGATTTACTTTCTTTAGCAGAAATATTATCTTGCTAGAAATAAACGATATGAAAAACTTAGTTTTATATAACTCTTCTGCCGGTTCCGGAAAAACTTATACTTTAGTAAAAGAATTTTTGCTGCGTGTGTTGGCTGAAAACACCGAATTTCCTGCATATTACAAACATATTCTTGCCATAACTTTTACTAATAAAGCTGCTGCAGAAATGAAAGAAAGAGTGATTAAAGCTCTTGAAGATTTTGCATCAGACCAACCTCTAGAAGGCACTTCCAATTTTTTAATGAACGATTTATTACTAAGTGAAGCTGAGGGAGGACTTGGAATTACAAAAGACAAACTCATAAAAAAAAGCGAAGTTGTTTTACGACATATTCTTCATCATTATAATGATTTAGCCATCAGCACCATTGATAAGTTTACCCATAAAATCATTAGAACTTTTGCTCACGATTTACATTTGCCCATCAATTTTGAAATTGAGCTGCAAGAAAGTGAAGTATTGACAAAAGCGGTTGACTTACTAATTGCCCAAGTTGGAAAAGATGATAAAATAACCAAATTAATGGTTGATTTTTCTGTCTATAAAGCCAATGAAGAAGCCGGATGGAACATTGAAAAAGACTTAATAAACTTTGCTCAAACCCTTTTACAGGAAAACGGTAGCTACTTTGCCAATCAGCTAAGCGAATTATCGGTTGATGATTTTTACCACATAAAAAAAGAGTTAGAAACCATTATTACATCTTTTGAAGCTGAAGCTGAAAAAATAGCCAATGAAGCTTTATCCTTAATAAAATCTAAAAGCTTAGCCGATAATGATTTTAGTTCAAGTTATATCCCTAAATACTTCATCAAACACATCAACAAAAACTACGAACCACCAACAAATTCTATTGTTAAAATGTTTGGTGGTGAACAAAATTGGTATGCACAAAAAACTCCCGAAAACATAAAACAAACCATTGATGGAATAACCACTGAACTTACTTCCCACTACAATAAGTTAGAAAATTTAAAAGCGGAGAAATTCAGCGACTACCTCATTGCTACCATTATCCATAAAAATATTTTTGTACTGGCAGTTATTAATGAAATTGAGAAATCTATTGAAAACATTAAACAAGAAAACAATGTACTTAGTTTCTCCGATTTCAATAAAAAAATTGCTCATGTAATTGCTAACGAATCTATTCCGTTTATTTATGAGCGTTTGGGAGAAAAATATTACCATTATCTTATTGATGAATTTCAAGACACTTCTGTAATTCAGTGGTTCAACCTTATTCCATTAGTGGATAATTCTTTAGCTAACAATAGATTTAACATGGTAGTTGGAGATGCAAAACAATCTATTTACAGGTGGCGAGGTGGCGAAGTAGAACAAATCATTCAGTTTCCTAAAATTGTAGAAAAAACAGGCATTATAAATAAAGAACTGCATAGTATTAATGCCTCTTTTGATAGAAATATCAATAGAAAAAATCTTAACAATAATTTTCGTTCTACTGCCGAAATTGTTGACTTTAACAATCAGTTTTTTCAGTTTGTAGCCCAACAAATGCCCGAAGAATATCAAAACCTTTACAAAGACCTTAACCAAGGTTTTAATGCCGAAAATACAGGTGGCGGAATAGAAATAAGCTTTTTTGAAACTGATGACAAAGAAGAATTGTTGGACTTGAATGCACAACAAACCTTACAGATAATTCATCAGCTAACAAAAGAAGGGTATCAACTAAACGATATTGCCATTCTTACTCGAGCGAATAGCGAGGCAGCTGAAATAGCTTCATTTTTACTCGATAATAATATAGATGTTATTTCTTCAGAAAGCTTGCTGCTAAACAATTCTAAAGAAGTTAACTTTTTGGTTACTTTTTTAAAATACTTAATCTATCCTAACGAAAAAAGTATTCAATTGGCATTGCTATCGCTCATGCCTGATTCCTTAGCCAACGATGCGGCAATTTTTGAGCTTTTTATTTCTTCCTCCTCCAAAAAAGAAGATGTATTAGCAACTTTCTTAAAAATGAACAATTTAGAGTTGGATAAAAACATCATCAACCAATTTTCGCTTTATGAGTTAACTGAATTTTTAATCAACCATTTCTCTTTGTCTGATGAAACCAGTATCTACATTCAGTTTTTCTTAGATAAAGTATATGAATTTACCGTAAAAAAAGGCAACTCCATTAACAGTTTTATTGAATGGTGGAACGAAAAAAGTGAAAAGTTTTCTATTATTATTCCCGAAGGAATTGAAGCGGTAAACATTATGACCATTCATAAATCTAAAGGATTGGAATTTCCAATTGTAATTTATCCTTTTGCCAATAATGCAGCAAGAGGCAACAATAGAATGTTTTGGATAGAAAAAACACCGGTAGAAAAATTGCCTGTCGCCCTACTCCCAATGAACAAAGATATTTTAAGCACCGAATACGCTTACATTTATCAAAATGAAGAAAATAAAGCTGTGTTAGACCTTGTAAATGTGCTTTATGTGGCATTTACCCGACCAAAAGACAGGTTGTACATTTTATCCGACTATGTTCCAAAAAAGAGTGAAAAAGTTGCCGCCAATCAGTTTCTCTATAACTATTGTGCTAACTTCACTCCTATTACAAATGCATTACCCACCTACCGTTTCGGGTTATTTAACAAAAAAGATACTACCGAAAAACAAAGTGAACAAAGCAATAGCGATAAATTTGGTAAAATCATTCATAACAATTGGAGAGAAAAAATAAAGATAAGTTTTCAAGCTCCTAAAGTCTGGGAAGTTGAAAATCCAGAACAAATTGGTGAACACGGTTCTTCCATTCATGCTATTTTAGCCGATATTAAAACAGTTGCTGATATTGAAAGAACAATTAGCAGATATGTAAGCAAAGGCGTTATATCCATTGAAGAATCTAAAGAGTTGTTCGTTCAACTACAAAATTTATTTAGCAATCCTGCAATACATTTTTTGTTTGATGATGTGGATGAAGTAAAAAATGAAACTTCTATTTTATTACCTTCTGGAGAAGTTTTTCAGCCCGACAGAGTGGTTATAAAACAACAAACAGTTTATGTAATCGACTACAAAACAGGCGAAGAAAACAATAAACATAAAAAACAAATAGCTAACTACATTGCTATTATCAGTAAAATTCCCGCTTACGCCAACTTTAACTTTAAAGGTTATCTTTTGTATTTAAAAACAAATGAAGTTGTTGAAATTTAAGTGCTATTCTCCATTTTATTTCAAAATAAAAATTATAGTTTTGATGTATAATTAAAAAACAAACAATTAAATATGGAAGAAACTACAAACAACAATGCTGTTCCTACACAAGACCCGGGAAAAACAGTGGCAATTGTTAGCTACATTACACTAATTGGACTAATCATCGCTTTTGTAATGCACAGTGAACAAAGAAATAAATCTGAACTAGGTGCATTCCACCTTAGACAAGCATTAGGAATTTATCTTACTAGCTTTTCTATGATGATTGCAAGTTTTATATTGGTTTTCATCCCATTTATTGGATGGATGATAGCCATTTTAATTAACTTGTGCTATATCGGTATTTTTATATTTTGGATATTAGGACTTATTGGAGCTGTTAATGGCGAAAGAAAAGCCGTACCTCTTTTAGGAGCTTTTTATCAAAATATTTTAAAGGATATCAAGTAAGCGTATTGCAACTTACTGCTACAAAAAGAGCATTGACTAATAAAAGTTAATGCTCTTTTTTTTGTAATTTATTATAAAAATTTCCAACAAATTGTTAAGTATTGTGGAAATAAAAACAAAACTTTGTAAAAAAGAAATTATTAGCACAATGGAAAAATTTAAAGGAACAGGAGTCGCCATTATCACTCCTTTCAATCAAGATAAAAGCATAGATTACAATGCCTTAGAAAAATTAGTAGAATACCTTATTACAAACGGAGTAGATTACTTAGTAGTGCAAGGTACAACAGGAGAATCGGTAACCTTAACCAACGAAGAAAAAAAGCAAGTATTAGCTTTTGTGGTTAAAGTAAACAACAACAGATTACCCATAGTGCTTGGTTTAGGTGGAAATAACACACAAGCTATTCTAGATGCTTTTTCAACTACCGACTTTACTGGTGTTGATGCTATTTTATCTGTTAGTCCGTATTACAACAAACCAACCCAAGAAGGAATTTACCAGCATTACAAAGCGATAGCAGAAAAATCTCCCTTACCCATTATTTTATATAATGTTCCGGGAAGAACAAGCTCTAACATAGCTGCTTCAACAACTTTACGACTTGCTAATGATTTTAAAAACATTATAGCCGTAAAAGAAGCTTCAGGAAATTTAGAGCAATGTATGGAAATTATCCAACAGAAACCCGAAGGATTTTTAGTGATTTCAGGGGATGATGCCCTTACCCTGCCTTTTGTTGCTGCTGGTGGCGATGGTGTTATTTCTGTAATTGCCAATGCTTTTCCTAAAGGATTTTCTACTATGGTAAAAGAAGCCTTAAATGGCAATATAGCAAATGCCAGAAAACTACATTACCAACATTTTGAAATTATTAACTATTTATTTTGCGATGGAAACCCTGCCGGAATTAAAGCTACACTAAAAGTTTTAGGAATAACAGGCGATACGGTTCGTTTGCCTTTAGTTAATGTTACCGATGCTACTTTTGAAAAAATAAAAGCACTAACAAATAAAATTATATAATTAATTTTTGAGAAAGTTAACAAACATAACATCAATCTTTACTTTAGTATTAATTTTTACACTATTTAGTTGTAACATGGAAGCAAAAAATAACGATAAACCTACAGAAAACACTAATGATACTACCACAACAGATACCATAACACTTGGTGCTGGTTGTTTTTGGTGTGTTGAAGCTATTTTTGACCAATTAAAAGGAGTGGAAAAAGTAATTTCTGGCTACGCTGGCGGAAATATAAAAAATCCTTCTTACAAGGAGGTATGTACCGGAAGAACAGGTCATGCAGAAGTTTGTCAGGTGATATATAATCCTGAAATTATTACTACAGAAGAATTATTGGAAGTTTTTTGGCAAACTCACGACCCTACTACGCTAAACAAACAAGGCGGTGATGTTGGTACACAATACCGTTCTGCTATTTTTTATCACAACGATACTCAAAAACAAATTGCGGAAGCATACAAGCAACAGCTTGATAGCTCCGATACCTTTAGCAATCCTATCGTTACTGAAATAACGGCTTTCACTAATTTTTATCCTGCCGAAGATTATCATCAAGATTATTTTGAGCTAAATGGCGAGCAACCATACTGTTCTGCCATCATTAAACCTAAGGTAGAAAAGTTTAAAAAGAATTTTAAAGACAAAATAAAACCTTAGAATTTTTCTAAATTCAGATTTAAAATTAAATTTGTGGAATGGATAATTTACTAATTGAAGGGACAATTAACACACCTAAAATAGATTTTGATGCATCAACCAACTTGTTAAAAATTTGGGGACGCTCTATTCCTGAACACCCAATTAACTTTTACAAGCCTTTAGAAAATTGGATAGATGCTTATATAGCCAATTCTCCAGAAGCAATTACCTTAGAAATTTACCTCGATTACCTAAACACACATTCCACAGAATGTATGTATATCTTACTTAAAAAATTAGCAGATTACCAATCAACGTTATCAAAAAATGTAAAAGTAGTATGGCTTTATGATGAAGATGATGAAGACATGGAATCTATGGGTGAAGATTTGGGTGATATCGTGAAACTTCCTATAGAGCTAAAAACGCTTTAAATACATCAACAAAATACAGTAATATAGCACATTGCTATTACAATAAAAATATAAACACATGAAGTACAATCCTCTTAATCAGCAAACATTTATAAACAACCGAAAAAGAGTAACAGAAATGATGCAACCTGCGTCTATGGCTGTTTTCAACTCAAATGATATTATGCCAACCAATGCTGATGGAACCATGCCTTTTCGTCAGAATAACGATTTACTTTACATTTCTGGAATTGATCAAGAGGAATCGATAGTTATATTATTTCCTGAGGCTCATAATCCAGCACACAGAGAAATATTGTTTGTTAAAGAAACTAGCGAACTAATTGCCATTTGGGAAGGTGCTAAATTTACTAAGGAAGAAGCCACTGCTCTTTCAGGGATAAAAACTGTCTTTTGGACCAGCCAATTTGAACAAGTTTTCCATCAGTTAACTACAGAGGCTACAACCATTTACCTTAATCAAAATGAACATTTAAGAGCTGTAAATACTGTGGAAACAAGAGATGACAGATTCAGAAAACTTTGTCAAAGCAAATATCCACTTCATCAGTACAAAAGATTAGCTCCTATCATGAGAACCGTTAGAGCTATCAAATCCGCTGCTGAAATTGAAATGATTCAACAAGCTTGTAATATTACTGAAAAAGGTTTTAGAAGAGTGTTAGACTTTGTTAAACCTGGTGTAACGGAATATGAAATCCAAGCAGAATACATGCACGAATTTTTAAGAAATCGTTCCAGAGGTTTTGCTTATGAGCCTATTATAGCTTCAGGATACAATGCGTGTGTGTTACATTACGTAGAAAATAAAGCTACCTGCAAAGAAGGCGAAGTTATTTTAATGGATGTTGGTGCTGAATACGGCAATTTTGCTTCAGATATGACCAGGTGTATTCCTGTAAGCGGAAAATTCAGTAACAGACAAAAAGATGTTTATAACTCGGTACTTAAAGTGATGAAAGCTGCTACAGCTATGTTGGTACCAGGAACTAAAATTGATGATTACCACAAGGAAGTGGGCAAAATAATGGAAAGCGAACTAATTTATTTAGGATTGCTCGATAAACATGATGTTGCCAAACAAGATCCTAACAATCCAGTTTACAAACAATATTTTATGCACGGAACTTCACACCATATTGGTTTAGATGTGCATGATGTAGAAAACAGAAACAGACCCTTAGAGGCAGGAATGGTACTAACGGTTGAACCAGGAATTTACATTAGACAAGAAGCCTTAGGCATTCGTTTAGAAAATGATGTGGTGGTAACCAATGACGGGCAACCTTTCGATTTAATGAAAAACATTCCTTTAGAAGCTGAAGAGATTGAAGATTTGATGAACTAAAAACCCTACTTCCCTTCCACGTAATCTCTTAAATACTCGTAGGTTTCGGTTAAATCGCCATTTTTGCAAATGGTAGCATTTTTTATAATGCCTAATTCATCGTTTAGTAAATGCGGCAATACATTGTCTATAAACTCTCTACCAAAATCAGCAGATGCATCTTTGGGTAGTTCACAAGGCAGATTATCTACTGCCATAACAGTAATGGCATCAGCACTGTCAAACATTACTTCTTTTTCTTGTTGAGGGTCATAACCATAAAGCGGTTCTTTAATGGTTGATGGTCTTAGTGTGCAAGCAACAGGTCCATCAATATCACAACTGATATCTCCAACCACTTTTATGTTAAACTTAGGAGATTTTGCATCTTCACGAGAAAAGATAAAGGGTGCTTCTTCATCCCAAAAATGCCCTGAAATGTACATATCAGCAATTGTTGCAAATCGAAAAAAATTCCCCTCAAATTCGGTTGGGTGATTAAAAAAATCTGAGGAATCAAATTCTTTTCCGTCTTTTCGTTTGTTATAATCGTGAACATTTAACTGCGTATATACTGGCTCATTAAATGATTGATTTAAAAACTCGTCTGGAGTTACTTTTTTAATGCCGATAACCTCTAATATTTCAACAATTCCTCCTGCTACTCTACCTCCACCCGTCATCACAATTTTATAATTAGTAGGAAGTTTCACTTTTTTAAGCTCTGCTTCCATTTCTTTTCTGTCATCACACAAATAAGCTCTTTTTAAGTCAAAAGATTTTTCTCTTTTACCGTAAGCAAAAAAACTGTTGTAACACCCCACCACTCCGGCATATCTTCCAAAACCTATTAATCTTCTTCCTTCAACATCGGTAATGGTTTCATAATCTACCATGCTAATGTTTTTGTTTATCATTTCTAATAACAAAGCCCTGTTGTAAGATTGTTTTTTTATGGTATGCGAAAAATAGAAATACGTTTTATTGGGAATTAACTCTTTAATAGGCACTTCTTTCACTCCCATCAACACATCACAATCATCTACATTATCAACAAGAGTGATACCGGCATTAGCATATTCCTCATCCTTAAATCTTCTTACATTGCTTTTTTGCACCACTAATTCCACATTAGGAAATGTTGCTTTCACTTCAGCACATTGCTCAGGAGACATAGGAACTCTTTCATCGCTAGGAATTTTTCCTTCTTTTATAATGCCAATTTTCATATGTAATATTTTAACGTAAACTCTTTAATGAAACTAAGCAAACCACATAGAAACATAGACTAGTATAGTGCTAAAAGATAAATATAGCAACACTAAGCGTTTCCATCAAATGGAAACAAACTATGCAAGACTATTTTTTTCTCATTTTAGTATTAAAACTATGTACCTATGTGGTTAACCATTATTATCTAAAACTGATGTTCTGATAATAATTGGCAAATATACTAAAACGCTTCTTTTAGTAATTGTTAACGTATGATATCATTAAAAAAAGATTAACTTTGTGTAAGTTCTTTGTAATATTACCAAATGGGGTCGTTTTTGGCTTTGACAGCAAGATGAATGACTAGGTAAGCATGTCGAGCATTGTGAGTTGGCTCGTAAATATCGGCTCTCAAATCGCTAACTGGCGAAGATAACTATGCAATGGCTGCGTAATCACGACTAAGTCGGATAACCTTCATCCTCGCTGAAGTACAGTAGGCAGGACCATTACTCCTCAAAAATATTGTCTGTTTATTTTTGGCTAAGGAGTATCAATTTTTCAGACTAGCCTTTGTGATGTTTCTAAGCATTGGTTAAACAACAGAAACTTAAGATTAAAATTGGTTGTCTTTTACCTGTTTTCTTCCTAACAATTAATAAAAGAATACACATGTAGAAAGTTTACGATTTCCTTGTTTGGACGAGGGTTCGAATCCCTCCGACTCCACAAAAAAAAACCGATAATAGAAATATTATCGGTTTTTTTTATATCTTTATTTTTTTATTATTCCATTAACAATCCAAATCTTATTATGGCAAAAATTATCTTTCTTTTAGCATTAACAATACTGAGTCTATCCTCTTCAGCCCAACTTACTATTACTAATAATGACATGCCAAGTGTTAACGATATTTATCATATTAGTATCACTGCTAACTTACAAGGAAATAACCCTGCTCTTACAGGAACTAATTTCTTATGGGATTATTCTCAACTTCAAGCAAGCATTCAACGATCTGATACTTTTGTTGCTGTATCTTCAACACCATTTGCTTATCAATATTATTTTAATAATATTTTTCTGTATCCCAATCATAAAGCTGATTATGCGATAAAAGGAAATGATATAAATTTTCAAGTAGTAAACATTACTGATGTTTACGATTTTTACAAAAACGCTTCTTCTCAATATACCAATGTTGGTTTTGGTTCCAATATAAATGGAGTACCATCATCTACACGAAGAATTCCTGTTGATGTTCAATATGTTTTTCCGCTCAATTATAATAACAACAGTGTTTCTTATTCTGAGTTTTTAGCTTCAATACCAACAGTTGGTGATTATGGTCAATTTCAAGAGCGTATTGATACTGTTGATGGTTGGGGAAGCCTGATTACACCTTTTGGAACTTTCAATTGCTTGAGAGTAAAATCTATTTTAAACATTACAGATACACTTTATACATCTCAGTTTGGAACAGGATTTAGTTTTCCAAGACCACAACAAATTGAATACAAATGGTTGGCTGTTGGGTCAGGTGTTCCTGTATTAAAGATAACAACTACTGCCGGAGGTTCTCAAATTGAATATCAGGATAATTTAATGGTAGGTATTAATGATAATGTTTTGCCTATCTATCAATTAAAGGTATTTCCTAACCCCGCAAAAGAATCAATTGTTATTGATTTTCAATCTCTAAAGAAAGAACAAATCACCATCAACTTAAAAGATATAAATGGCAAACTTATTAAAGAGGTTTATAGTGGAGATATTGAGAAGGGTAACAACCATATTTTATTATCACTTACTGAGTTTAGTAATGGTTTATACTTCTTAGACATGAATTTTAGTGACTATACAATAACTAAAAAGTTGATTATAGCCAGATAACCCCATAAAAAAACCAGCTAAACTTAGCTGGTTTTTTTACATTTTAAATAACTACGGTTACTTTTCCAATGTATTCATGCCATTTCCCAAACACATCTTTTGCTCTAATTTTATAGACATAAACATCTTGTTTAATCTCGCCATTCTTATACTTTCCATCCCATTTTGAATCTAACTGATTACCTTCAAAAATTAATTCTCCCCATCTATCAAAAATTAAAGTTTCTATTTCATCTATGCCATATCCTTTAGCAAAGAAATGATCGTTTTTGTTATCACTATCTGGGGTAAAAGCATTAGGAATCCAAAGCGCAAAAGCAGGTTCTATTCTCACTTTGTTTTGTGCCGTATCTTTACAACCAAAAGTGTTTTCGATAAATAAAGTAACATAATAATCACCCGAATCTGTGTAATGATGTACAGGATGTTGATTAGTAAATGTTGTTCCTCCATCTCCTATATTCCAAAGCCATTGATTTGCTACAACAGATAAATCGGTAAACGTAATTTCGCTATCGTAAATATTAGCTTCTTCTGGAGAATAGGCAAAATCTGCAAAAGGTTTCGGAAAAACAGTAATCAATTGGTTCATAGAATCGGTAATGGTACACCCTTTATCCGAAGTAACAGAAAGGGTAACATTGTAATAAGCTGTATTGGTATGAGAAGGGTTATTAAACACTACTCCACCAGGGCTTTGTGCTGCCGAAGTATTTCCATTATCAAAATCCCAGTGCCAACTAGAAATATTCCCTATAGTATCAATAGTTGAGTTATCTGTGAAATTTATGGTTAAAGGAGAACATCCTTGCGTAATGTCTGCAATAAAATCTACTTGAGGTATAGGGTTTACATTAATTTCTAATGTTTGACTATTGGCACATCCATTATTACTAACAACAGTTAGTGTCGCATAAAATTTTCCTTCAGAATTATACTGATAAATAGGATTTTGTTGAGTACTTGTTCCTGAATTATCGCCAAAATCCCAATTCCATGACACAATATTGTTTTGTGTGAAATTATTCGATATGGTTGTTAAGTCGGTAAACTGAGTAGGTATGTTAAAACAAACTTCTGTTGGTGAGAAGTTTACCACTGGAATTGGCCACACTTCAACAAAGTGCTTAATCGTATCTTTACAACCATTATTAGATGTTACCACCAATGTGGTAGAATAAATTCCTTCAGTATTGTAATTGTGTTGAGGACTTTGTTGTGTAGAAGTATTTCCATCACCAAAATACCATTGCCAATTAGCAATGTTGCCACTTGTTATAGTTGTTCCATCTACAAATGGTATTGATGTTCCAAAACATTGGTTACTGAACGTAAATTCAGCTTCTGGCTTTGGATAAATAGTTACTGTCTTCATTACTGTATCGGCACAACCTTGTGCTGAATAAACTATTAACAGAGGATTGTATGTCCCTGCACTTTGATATAAATTTTGAGTTGTTTGGTTAGTATCATCAATTACTCCATCATTTTCATAATCCCATGCCCAACTAACTATTGAAGAATTGTTTACTGTTGAAATGTCATTTAACTGAATTACATCAGCAAAACAAGCATTATTAGCTGTAAAGTTTGCAACAGGGTTGTCATGTACATCAATAGAACTAGTATAGGTATTTATACAACCACTATCAGAAATAACAGTTAAATTTACATTGTATGTACCAGGTAAGTTATAGGTGTATGATGGGTTTGCATTTGTTGATGTCCCTGAGTTATCACCAAAATCCCATTGCCAATTTACAATTCCACCAGTAGTAATGGAAGATGAATCTATAAAATTAGTTATTTGGTTGTGACAAACTGCATCAGCAAAAAAATTAGCCACAGGAATTGGATCAACCACTACAGGAATGATGATAGAATCCTTACAACCCAAAGATGTTGTTATATGCAACTGAGTATTGTATGTTCCTGCCGCAGCAAATCCATTAGACGAATTTTGATTAGTATTATCTATTACTCCATCATTAGTATAATCCCACGCCCAACTTACTATTGTTCCCCCATTAGCTTGAGATAAATCTGTAAATGAAGTTTGCGTTCCTTCACAAACATTAGTATAAGCAAAATTAGCATCAGGAGTAGCATCAATTGTTATATAGAGATTACCTGTTGGGCCGGGACATCCATTAGCTGTTGGGGTAACAGTAACTGTAGAAGTAACAGGTGCTGTACCCGTGTTGTTTGCAGTAAAAGGTGGTATCCCGCCATTACCATTTACTTGTAAGCCTATATTAGGATTAGAATTTACCCAACTAAAAGTAGTATTGTTTACAGTTCCCGAAAAATTAGTTTGAGGAACAATTGCTCCGTGACACACAATAATGTTTGGAGGTAAAATTACTTGAGGTGTTGGATTTACTTCAACATAAACATCTGCATTTGCACTTGTACATCCATTAACCGTAACGTTTACACTATAAAATCCTGTATCTAACAAACTAGCATTGTTTATTGTTGGATTTTGTTGTGTACTTATAAAACCATTAACTCCCGTCCAGTTATAAGTTCCATTAGCTACATTTGAAGCAAACAATTGTATGTTTGTTCCTTCACACACTGGAGCATTGGTAGTTGCTGTAGGTGCAAATGGTATTTGATTAATTATTACATTGGTATAAAAAGTATCACTATAACAACCATTTACTATTGCTACTACGCCATAAGCTCCAGTAGCATTTAAAGGTGCTATTGGAATTGAAGGATACTGACTTGAAGAAGTAAAACCATTTGGTCCGAACCAAGCATAAGTTGCTCCGGGAACGGTATCAACACCTAAACTTAACGAATCGCCCACACATAGTGGTCCGTTATTAGTAGGATTTAAAGGTGGAAATGGTGGTGGGTTGATTACATAAGCTGTATCTGATGCAGCAGGACACCCCGATAAAGTATCCGTAACACTAACAAAATAAGTTCCTGCACTTGTTACCGTTATTGAAGGCGTTGTAGCTCCTGTGTTCCACATATAATTTATTGGCGGATGAGCATTAGCTACACTTGCCGTTAATACTGCACTTCCTGTACCCGGGCAAATAACCACATTTTGTGGGGTTACATTTACTACCAATTCGGGCAAAGTATAAACCCTAACCGTATCACAAATAAACATTCCTGTACTACATGTTGTTAAGTTTCCACAAACTTGATAATCTACATAAGGAGGGGCTGTTGGTACAGGAGTTACAATGGTTGTATCACATTGTGATGTACACGATAAATAATTATTAAAATCTCCATAATTTCCTGGATAAATTGAATTCCAAGTAACTGTTGACTCAATTAGTCCTTTAACACTTAATTCATTACTACAACCTTCTCTTACAGTAATATCATCTGAAGCTCCATAAGTTTTAGTAGTAGTAATTACGTAAGTAGCATTATCATTTCCTGCCTTACAATAAGTTAAGCAAAAATTAACCACGCCTGTATCAATACAAAGAGGTGTTCCTAATGATGTTGGCGTACCACACCCTACTTGATAAAAAGCTCCACCTGGAGGTGCAGGATTAAAAACATCAAAATTTACTTGGTTGGCCCCTGCATCAACAGTAATGTTAAAACTTATACATCTATCAGGGCCAGAAGCAGAACAACAATATCCATTTCTAACAGCTTGTATAGTATGGCTTGTATCTGGGTTTCCTGTAAGATTAATAGTAAATGTTGGAACTGTATTATCGCAACCACATGATTGGGTTTGTGCTTGAAGGTTGTTATCGGTAGAAAATAATAAAAAAACACCGAGAAACAAAAGGGAGTAGATAGTTTTCATGGCGCAGAAGTTTAGAGGTTTAGTTCTTCAACGACAAAATAACTCAAAATGTTCCCTTTGTTGATAAGTGGAAACCCTTATACAGCCTAAGTATTAATGTTAATCAACTAAAAAACAGCAAATTGCTATACACAAAAAATATTTATTAACAAATTTTTTTTGATATTTTTAATATTTTAACCGATTTTATTATAAATGAATGTAAATTTAACAAATTATTGCAAAAATAGCTGATTTATTTAGGAGCAATTTTCAATAGATACAATGCTAATAATCCGTACAAAACATTGGGTGTCCATACAGCTATCAAAACAGAGGCTCCTGAAGTAAGTGCAAACGAAGTAAATATTTGCATAAATAAAATATAGGATGCACTTATCAATAAACCCAACCCTATATGTAAGCCTATTCCTCCCCTAACCTTTCTGCTCGACATGGCAACACCAATTACTGTTAAAATAAACGTTGCAAAAGGATAAGCAAACCTTGTTTGTCGCTCCACCAAATAGCGGGTAATTTTTTCTGATCCTTTAAAAACAGCTTCATCTATAAAGTCGTTTAATTCTTGATAGCCCATTGTTTGAACAAAACTTTTTCTTCTTTTAAACTCTTCTGGCTTTAGGTTAAGTGTGGTGTCTTTATACGCTCCTGTATTTACAACTTCATCTAGCCCATTTATATGTCTTTCATAGTAATTACCAATGTGCCATTTATGAGTAATGGTATCCCAAATTACATTGTCTGCAATTAGTTTATAGGTTAATTCTCCTTTTTCATTAAAATTTTCAATAGAAAAATCTATTCCCATGTCTATATCAGCATTATAGCTCGACATATAAATAAAGGTTTCTTTACCTATCTGCATGTGAATATCTCTATCTACATTTCTAAACTTATTTTTTCTATACACTTCCTCAAAAGCAATTCTTTCTTTATTGGCTTCTGGAATAACAAAATTGTTAAGGTAAAAAGAAATGATGGTTAATATAGTTGCCGATATTAAATAAGGTCTTAATAATCTTCTAAAACTTACTCCACCAGCAAGTATTGCAACAATTTCTGAGTTACTCGCCATTTTAGAAGTAAAGAAAATAACGGTAATAAAAATAAAAATAGGACTTAGCTGATTAATTAAAAATGGCACAAAATTGAGGTAGTAATCTAAGAATATTGCCGACACAGATGCTTTTCGCTCAATAAAAGTTTGTAGGTTTTCCGATAAATCAAATATGATGATAATAGGAATAATAAGAAGTATGGTAAAAGCAAACGTTCCTAAAAATTTTTTAATTATATATGCATCAATAATCTTCATTAAACTATAACCTAGTTGCCAATTGTTTTACCATTTTATTTTTCCATGTTGTAAAATCTCCTAGCAAAATATGTTCCCTTGCTTCATTTACTAACCAAAGATAAAAACTTAAATTATGTAAGGTAGCAATTTGAGCTCCTAATATTTCTTTAGAAATAATTAAATGACGAAGATACGCTTTTGAATAAAAAGTATCTACATAACTTGTTCCGTCAGCATCTATTGGCGAGAAATCTGCTTCCCACTTCTTGTTTTTGATGTTGATAAAGCCATTTTGTGTAAATAACATTCCGTTACGGGCATTTCTGGTAGGCATCACACAATCAAACATATCTATACCTAAGGCAATATTTTCCAATAAATTTATTGGTGTACCAACGCCCATTAAATAACGAGGTTTATCTTCCGGAAGAATATTCGTTACAATTTCACACATTTCATACATTTCATCGTCTGGCTCTCCTACCGAAAGTCCACCAATGGCATTTCCTTCTCTTTCAAAAGAAGCAATTTTTTCGGCAGATTGCTTTCTTAAATCTTTATAAACACTACCCTGAACTATTGGGAAAAGTGTTTGACCGTATCCATACAAACCTTCTGTTTCATCAAACCTTTCGCAACAACGTTTAAGCCAACGGTGTGTCATGTGCATAGAGTTTTTGGCATATTTATAATCGCACGGATAAGGTGTACACTCATCAAAAGCCATAATAATATCTGCTCCAATAGTTCGTTGTATGTCCATTACATTTTCAGGCGTAAACAAATGTTTGGAACCATCAATATGAGAAGAAAAGGTTGCTCCTTCTTCTTTTATTTTTCTTCTTCCTGATAACGAATATACTTGATATCCACCGCTATCGGTAAGAATTGGTTTTTCCCAATTCATAAATTTATGTAAGCCTCCTGCCTGACCAATAACATCTAATTTGGGTCTTAAATATAAATGATACGTATTTCCTAAAATTATTTGTGCATTAATATCGTTTTTTAATTCATGTTGATGAACCCCTTTTACTGTTGCAGCTGTTCCCACAGGCATAAAAATTGGTGTTTTAATAATTCCGTGGTCGGTAGTAATCTCTCCTGCTCTCGCCTTTGATTGCGGATCTTTCTTTTCTAATTTAAATTTCATTTATAGTCGCTTATTAACTTTTTCATGAGAAATGCACCTTCAAAACTTATTAACGATGCATGTCTAAAAACTTCGCCAAAGATAATTATTTAGTACGGACATAGCTCTTTATTTTTGACATTGAATTTTATTTAAAATGCAAGACTTGTTAAAAGACATTTTTTTCTTTTTCCCTCCCCACTCTATTTGGAATTGGTTGGTTATTTTGTTTATACTCCTGTTTCTTATTCAAGCATTTTATTACCTGTACTTTTTTACAAAAATTGCTTTTTACAAACCAACTACTGTCCAACCACAAACTACCCCCGTTTCGGTAATTGTATGTGCCAAAAACGAAAGAGAAAATTTGTTAGCATTTCTTCCTCTTATTTTAGCTCAAGATTATCCTGATTTTGAAGTTATTGTTGTTAATGATAACTCTGTAGATGATACGCAAGATGTATTAAAAGCATTTTCGTTGCAACATAGCAACCTTAAAATTGTTACAGTTCCTGATAATGATCGTTTTTATGGTAATAAAAAGTTTGCCTTAACTTTAGGAATAAAGGCAGCAAAAAATGAAATAGTGTTGCTTACCGATGCCGATTGCAAACCCACTTCAAACCAATGGATAAGCTTAATGACTGCTTACGAAAATCCTCAAAAGAAAATAATTTTAGGAGTTGGCAATTACGAGCAACAACCGGGATTTCTAAACAAATTAATACGGTTCGAAACTTTTTATACAGCAATTCAATATACTTCTTATGCTTTGCGTAAGCTTCCATATATGGGCGTTGGAAGAAATTTAAGTTATCATACCGATGTGTTTTTTAACAATAAAGGATTTGCTTCTCACCACCATATTATTTCTGGTGATGATGATTTGTTTGTAAATGAAGTAGCTAACCACAATAACACGCAAGTTGTTTTAAATACTCCTGCTCATACTATTTCTAAACCAAAAACTACTTTTAATAAATGGGTACGTCAAAAACAACGACATTTTTTAAGTGGTACACACTATAAATTAAAGCACCAAATCCTGTTGGGAACTTTTATGTTTTCCAATTTAATTTTTGTAGGCTTATTTTTTTTATTGGTCTTTAAAATTCCCCATATTCATCTAATAGTTGGGTTATTTTTATTGAAATATATCATTCAAATGCTTATCTTTAGGTTTTCTACTAAGCAATTGGGAAATAAAGACGTTATCATTTACACACCAATTTTTGAATTATTTTTTATGTTTTTTAATCCAATTTTAGTAATTTCAAACTTTATAAAAAAGAGAACCCAATGGAATTAGGTAAAAATTTATCTCCCAAAGCTCAAATAGATTACGAATTAGTTGTGAAAGCAAGAGACCATCAGGATGAAAAAGCTTATGCCGTACTATTAGCAAAATACAAGGATTCTATTTTTTATATGATGCTTAAAATGGTTAAAAACCAAGATGATGCTGACGATTTAACCATAGAAGCTTTTGGTAAAGCGTTTAATCGTTTGCACCAATATACTCCCGATTATGCGTTTAGCACTTGGCTTTTTAAAATTGCTACCAATAATTGTATCGATTTTATCCGTAAGAAAAAGATGATTACTTTTTCTATTGACAAAGGTTTTGAAGATGGTGAAGGCAATAATTCTACTTTCGATATTAAGGAAAACAACTTAAATCCGGAAGAAAAATTTATGCGTAAGCAAAAGATTAGAATTATGCGTGAAATGGTAGATCATTTAAAACCACGCTACAAACAATTGATTGTTTTACGTTATTTTAGAGAGCTATCTTACGATGAAATAGCTGAAGCCACCGAACTTCCTTTAGGAACAGTAAAAGCTCAATTATTCAGAGCCAGAGAAATGCTTTACAATTTACTGCTAAATAAAAAAGATAGGTTTTAAAATACCACCTATTCTATTTCTTTATTATCTCTGAAAACTTTATGGCTATTGATGTCGCAATAATAAAATTATTGTTGGTAGGAATTGATTTAGTTTCAAAAATATTTTCTTTACTATTTAGCCAACGTCCTTCTAATCTGCAACTAATTTTTTTTGTAGGAGAATAATCAATGTTTAATGAAAGTCCGGTTGTTTTGAAGCCATTTCTGGTACTAGTAGGAATAATAATACCTGTTTCATCTTGGTAATATTCTGCTCTAATGGCTGTTTTCCATGTTTTGTTTATGGTATATTGTCCTATAATTACAGGACTAAACCAATAATCGTAAGTTGAATTTCCTTTGTTTTTTTGTTGAACTCCTATATCAAAACCCATTATTAACCCTACTTTTTTGGTAAACTGAAATTGCCCGTAAAAATTATTGAAATATCTCATCCTTCTTGTTGTGTCAGGGTCGTCAGTTCCTGCAAAAGAACTCCAGTTTACTGTTACTTCATCTGTTGGACTAAATTTCACTTGTGTTCCGAATGATGGTAAAGAATTTCCTGGCAATCGTTGAATACGTTGCCAACCGTTAACAATTAAACCTGCTATTTCCCATTTGTTGTTTGGATTGTAAGTCAATTTTGCTCCTGATAAAAAATAAGGCGAACTTTCAGCCAACAAAGAACGTGTTAGTGTCCAGTTATCCATAGAAATAGCAGTCTCAAAACCAATGTGAGATGAAAAAATACCGGCATCTAACCATAAGTTATTTTTCTTATTAACTGATAGTCCAATATTTGCCTCAAAAATGCTTTTTAACAAACCTGGTTCTGCTACATAATTATCATTAGCATAGGTTCCTGTTAGCAAAGCAAGGTTGGCTCTGTATTTTGCTTGTTTCAAACCTAGTTTTATAAATCCTAAATTCAAGTTAAACTCATTATGTCTATTGTGGTTGAATAAAAAAGGCTGCCTTTCTGTACCTTGTGGTTGATTAAAATCATACACATAATAGACATCTGCAAATCCAGAAATAGCAAGCTCTGGAGGTTGATTCCAAGTGCTATCATTTTGTGCTTGGGTGGTAATACTAAAAATGAAAAATAATATGAATAAAAATATTCTCATTTATACTTAAAGATTGTATTGGTGCTGTTTCTTTGATTATTAAAGTATAACTTAATATATTATTTTAATTTTTGTTTAAGAAACACTTGTAAATCTTTGTTGAAGCCATAAATAACTAAAATATCATCCTGTTCAAGTATATTATCAGCAGAAGCTACTCCTTGTATTTGATTTTCAGTCTTGGTTTTTCCTAAAATACTTTTTACTTCTACCTTTTTAATAATTGTTAAAACCAATAAATTAAATTCTCTACGAAAACCAACTTCTCGAACTGTTTTGCCAACATAATCAGCTGGAACTTTTGCTTCAATAATGCTATAATCATCATTCAGCTCAAAGGAATCAACAACATTACTTAAACACAATTTTTTCGCCCACCGTTCAGCAGTTTCTTCTTCCGGATGTACAATTTCATCCACTCCTATAGCTTGTAACACCTTTTCGTGTAAAGGATTAATAGCCCTACTTATTAATCTTTTTACTTCAAAGTTTTTCAAAAGTGCCGTTGTCATAATATTTGCTCCTTGGTTCTCTCCAATAGCGACAAGCACTATGTCCGTTTCTTTTAGTGGAAGTCCCGAAACTGTAAATTCATCCGTAGCATCCATACAAATGGTATGAGAAATTTTTTCCTTATAAGCATCTACTTTCGACATATTGGTATCAATTCCAATCACTTCGTTTCCTTGTTCTGTAAGTTTTTGAGCAAGTGAAGATCCAAAGTTTCCGAGTCCAATAATAATATATTTCATCTGTTTATTTTTATTGTTTTTTATATGTCAGATGGAACTCCCAAAATAATCATTCTCCTGTGTGAGAAAATTTTTATCATGGTCGTTTCATTTGTTTAATTTTTTAATTTATGGTAATTTCTTCTTTAGGATAACTATAGTTTTTATGTTTAATTTTTTTGAAAACAGCAATAACTAATGACAGCATACTTATACGTCCAACAAACATTACAACAATAATTACAAATTTACTGGCACTAGTCAAACTGCTCGTAATTCCTAAACTTAACCCTACAGTACTGTAAGCAGAAAAACATTCAAATGCAATTTCCATCAACTCTTTTTCAGGATCAAATAATGCAATAAAAACTATTGCAAAACCTATTATAACTAATGATAATGAGATTATAGCAAAAGCTCTTCTTACAGAAATATCTGCAATTTCTCTTCTAAAAATTTCTATTCTTGATTTTCCTTTTGCTAAACTAATAATGTTAAGTGTTGCAATAGCAAAGGTACTTGTTTTAATACCACCACCGGTAGATTGAGGTGAAGCACCAATCCACATTAAAAGAAAAACAATCATAATAGTAGGAAATGCCATTGCAGCCGTATCTATGGTATTAAATCCTGCTGTTCTTGGTGTGGTTGCTCCAAAAAGTGCGGTTACAATTTTGCCAAAATCACTATGTTCTGATAATGTATTGTTGTATTCAAGAAAATAGAAAAGAATGAAAGCAATAAAAGAAATTGAAAGGGTTGTAACAAGGGTAATTCTACTATTTAGGTTTAATACCCATGGTCGGTATTTGTTTTTTCTGGATGAAAACGAAAACAAAGTGGAAATTTTATATTTAAAATACTTTAGAATGTTCACCACTATAGGAAAGCCCAAACCTCCTAACACAAATGTAAGAATGACAATTAGTTGCAAGTAATAATTGAACCGAAATCCTGTATCATACAAACTACTATTCAATGTTGAAAACCCTGCATTACAAAAAGCAGAAATGGAATGAAAAGCAGAAAAGAAAAGTTGTTCGAATTGAGAGTCAAAATTACTTGAATCAATACTAGAGTAAATTAAAGCACCTGAAAAAAGTTCAATACCAAATGTAATAAGAATAATGTATTTTAATGTTGAAAACACCTCTCCCAATTTTTTGGAACTTGTCATATCACTCAATGCCAACTGATTTTCGTATGAAGTACCTCCTTTAAAAAAATAGCTGAAATAACTGGCAAATGTCAAAATACCTAAACCACCCGCTTGAATTAAAAACATAATAATAGTTTGACCAAATAAAGTGAAATGTGTACCTGTATCTACCACCACTAAACCTGTTACACAAACAGCACTGGTTGAAGTAAAAAGCGCATCTAGGTAAGAAATGCCATCATAAGTGGCATTAGGCAAAATAAGAAGAAAAGAGCCTATGAAAATAATAACCAAGAAACTAAGAATAAAAATCTGAGCGGGGTTTAGTACTGTTCTTTTAAAATTTATTTTTAATTCCGAAAATTCTCTAATAAAGGTAAGTAAAACTGCTATTTTAACCCAAATGGGATTTTCAAGCAATAAATCAGTCTCAAACGGTACGCCAACAAATAAGTACATGTAAAAAATCCATAGGGTAAAGCATACAGACAAAAAATCAAAAAAGAATACTTTTCTTTTAAATAAAGTAAGATTTTGAAAATACCTAACAAGTGTTGATATAACACCAATGCCAAGTACAAAAAAGTAAAATATGTCTAAAATTCTCTGAGAAAGCTCGGTTTGAGAGAATCCAAAATCTGAAATTATAGCAATAAGCCCTATTAGGCTAATCCAAAATGTAACTCTATAAAATAGTGTTAGGTTAAAATTCATTTATTCTTCTCTATCTATTTTATAACAAAAGTAGTAATTAATTTACATGAGTTACTGTTAAACCTAATTTGAGTTAGCATTAAAATAATCGTAAACTACTTTTGCCCTTTTTTTGCTGACAACTTGCTCTAGTTCTTGCAAAGAAGCTTTTTTTATATTGGCTACTGATTTAAACTTCCACAACAATTGCTGGGTGGTTTTGTAACCTATACTTTCTATTTCCGCTAATTCTGATTTAATGGCTGCTTTAGAGCGTTTATTACGGTGGTGGGTTATTCCAAAGCGGTGAGCTTCATCTCTTAAATACTGTATCAGTTTCAACGATTCTGACGTTTTGTTTAAATACAAAGGAACCGAATCATTGGGAAAATAAATTTCTTCTAATCGTTTGGCAATGCCTATGATTGTGATTTTTCCTCTTAACCCCAGTTGGTCTAAACTTTTTAAAGCTGCGCCCAGTTGACCTTTACCTCCATCTATTACAATTAATTGGGGTAACGATTCCTTGTTTTCAATTAACCTTTTATACCTTCTATAAACCACTTCTGTCATAGAAGCAAAATCATCCGGACCTTCTACTGTTTTTATGTTGAAATGTCGGTAATCTTTTTTGCTGGGTTTGGCATCTTTAAAAACCACACAAGCTGCCACAGGATTTGTACCTTGAATATTAGAGTTATCAAAACACTCAATATGCACAGGTTTTTCGTTCATCCTTAAGTCTTTTTGCAATTTTTCTAAAATTCTATCTGCATGTTTGGTAGGATTTACATTAGCTTGCTGCTTTTTTCGCTCTAATCTGTAATACTTTGCATTGCGTTCAGAAAGTTCTAATAATTGTTTTTTATCACCTCGTTGCGGAACTAAGAACTTCATATTTTCATCTTGCAATTCTGGTTTAAAAGGTACAATTACTTCTTTAGATTCACTGTTAAATCTGCTTCTCAACTCAGCTATACCTATTTGTAACAATTCATCATCGGTTTCTTCCAATTTCTTTTTCAACTCTATGGTATGTCCCTGAATAATAGCTCCATTAATTACTTTTAGGTAATTTACATAAGCATATTTTTCATCGGAAATAATAGAAAAAACATCTACATCATTAATAGTTGGACTAACCACAACAGATTTACTTTGGTAATTTTCCAGTAGCTGAATTTTTTCTTTTATCAGCTGAGCTTTCTCAAAAGACAGTTCATCAGCATATTGCTTCATGAGCTGTTTTAAATACTTAATTACACCATGTATATTTCCTTTAATAATAGCTTTTATATTCTGAATAGCTTCTGAGTAATCCTCTTCTGTTTGATTTCCCACACAAGGAGCTTTACAATTGCCTATGTGGTATTCTAAACAAACCTTAAACTTATCGTTATCAATATTTTCTTGCGACAAATTATAATTACATGTTCTTAATGGATATAACTTTCGGATAAGCTCCAAAATAGTATTCATCATTCTTACAGAAGCGTAAGGGCCAAAGTATTCAGAACCATCTTTTACTATATTTCTCGTAGAAAAAACTCTGGGAAAACGTTCGTTTTTAATACAAATCCATGGGTAAGTTTTATCATCCTTAAGCATTACATTATACTTCGGTTGATATTTTTTAATAAGGTTATTTTCCAACAATAACGCCTCAATTTCAGTCTCTACAATTATGGTTTTGATGTCTGCAATTTGTTTAACCAATACCACAGTTTTACCATTTTCATGAATTTTATTGAAATAAGAACTAACTCTGTTCTTTAAATTTTTGGCTTTACCAACGTATATAATCTTTCCATTTTTATCGAAAAACTGATAAACTCCCGGTTTTTTAGAAATTGTTGATATAAGCTGTTTCATAATAAATGATGAGGTAAAATTAATAAAATAAAGTCCTTAATTTAAACCGAAAATTATCATAAGCTTAATGCCGTATATTCTCATGCTAAGTATTTTTATTTTTGTTTTTTAAGTATAATTACTTAGTTTTGGTATTTCAAAATAACTATTACAATGAAAATCAAATACCTAACTATACTATTGCTTTTCATTCAAGTCCAAATATATGCGGCTTGTGTAAGTGTTAAATCCGGAGATTGGGGTGGTCCTAATACGTGGATTTGTAATGGTGTTCCCGGAGTACCTGGTTGTGGCGATACCATTACTATTGCAGCAGGACATACTGTTGCTATTAGAAATCAACAAAATTATTCTGAGCCAGGCTGTAGCACCCCCATGTTTGTTGTTGTAGATGGCACCCTAGACTTTCCGGTAAACGGTCCAAAATTACAGCTTCCTTGTAATTCAGGTTTTATCATTAATAGTGGTGGTTCTTTAACTGCATCAGCTCCAGCAGGAGGTGGAAGTTCTAATTTTCTTGAAATATGCGGCACTGTTTATTGGAGAAAAGCTGATGGAACACAAACAGGTCCAATAACTTACGGAGAACCCCTTCCTATTGATCTAGTTTATTTTAACGCCTTAGCTATTGAAAATACTATTCAACTAACATGGATTACAGCATCAGAAATTAATAACGACTATTTTACCATTGAAAAAAGTGTTGATGCTAAAGTATGGGAGACAGTACTAATAATAAATGGTGCAGGAAACAGTAGCCAAATAATAGAATATACAGAAACTGATTTTAACCCTATATCAGGGATATCTTACTATCGTTTAAAACAAACAGACTTTGATGGAAGGTTTGAGTATTTTAATATTGTTCCTGTAAAATATCGTACTTCAATTGAAGAGGATGAACTAAGTATTTTCCCTAATCCGGTAACCCAAGGTGGAAATATTTCTATCAATCATAATTTTAATTCAACCGATGAAATTTTAGTAGTACTAAGAGATTTACAAGGAAAAGAATTTTACTCTAAAATTCATATCATTACCAATAAAGATGAACTAATTGGTTTCCCTATTGATTATGAAATTCCCAAAGGAATTTATTTTATTGTGGCTACTTCCGAAAATAAAATTCACAGCAAAAAATTGATTATTAAGTAATTTAACTATCTCAAATACACTTCTGTTGCTCCGGTGCTGTATTCTCTGTAATCAGCATCAGAAAATTGGAGTTCGTAAGTATTGCTCAACATATTTCTTAATTCTGTTTTCAACACTCCTGTTCCTTTACCATGAATAAATACAATGCGTGGAATATTTTCTGATTGAGCTGCTTCAACACATTTTTTGGCATGATTAATTTGTGTGTATAGTTTTTGCCAATCTTCTAATCTTGTAGGAAACTCAACTAACTCTTCTAAATGCAAGTCAATTTCTAAGGTGTTTTCGTATTTGTATTTGTTAAGTTTTTTATACTTATCTAAAAGTTTAGATTTCGATTTGAATTTTTCCTTTCTTAAATCTGTTTGATTAATATATTCTGTATTATCTACTGTATAAACAATATCTTCATTGTCATCAATAACAATAACTTCATTTATTGAAACTCGCAACGTAAAGCCATGATTGTCCTCTATTTCTAATTCTTTTTCAGAAATAATTTTAGTGATAATCCCCGTAGCATCATCATTTATAAATTTAACTTTATTTCCTATTTTAGCTTGCATAATTCTATTGTCTAACCTCTAGCTTCTCCTTAAAAAGAAACACACAAAAAACTGTTGCAGCTAACAAAAAGAAAGCTCCTACTTGATGCACTACTCCTAACCAAAGTGGCACAGCATAGATAAGTGTAAATACTCCCAATAAAAACTGAATAAACACTAATAATAATAATAGTTTTAATCCGTTTTGCTGAGCAATATTTACTTGTTGCTTGGCTGCTTTTACCCACAAAAAGACAATAATACCAACTATAATTAACGCCAAATACCTATGTATGAATTGAACTCCTGCTAACCCTTCTGTAAAATTTTTCCATAATGGTTTTATAGCGAAAACAGCATCATTTATCCATTGATTGCCCATTTTTGGCCAAGTGTTCATTATTTTTCCTGCATTTAACCCTGCTACAAAAGCTCCGTAAATTATTTGTATTATGAGTAAAATAAGTAAAGTGTTTAACCACTTTTTCATGCCAGTAAATTTAGTAGAGAACTCTATTTTAGGCTCGAGCAACCCTAGTGCTACCCATAAGGTATAACCAAAAGTAAGGAAAGCGGTAATTAAATGGGTTGCTAATCTAAAATGACTAACATCCGGGTCTTTAACCAATCCGCTTTTAACCATCCACCAACCTATAAAACCTTGTAAGGCTCCCATTCCTAACAATATGGAGGTTTGAACAATTAATTTTTTAGAAAATCTCTTTTTAAGGAGAAAATAAAGGTAAGGAATAATAAATACCATTCCGATAAGTCTTCCTAAGAGTCTATGTAACCATTCCCAAAAGAAGATAGCTTTAAACTCATCTAAGGTAAAGTGATAATTTACAATTTGATATTCGGGAAACAATTTATAGGCTTCGAATTTTTCATGCCATTGTTCTTCGTTTAGTGGCGGAATCGCATCCATCATCAAATGCCAATCTACCATAGATAATCCGGAGCCGGTTAACCTGGTAATTCCTCCAACGATTACCATTACAAAAACTAAAAAACAACCTAAAAGTAACCAGTAAAATATGGGTTTATCTTTTTGCTGAAGCGTAAAATAACTACTATAATTAAACAATTTAATCTATTTTAACAATCGTAAATAATAATTGTCAAAATTAGTCCTTTTAAAAAATTTAAAGCGAAAAAATAAGATTTTAATATACCCTTACCAATTCTAAGTTTTGGTAATGAATTAAAAATGAGGACTGGTTTTCAAAACCGCTTTCTATTCCAGTTTTTCTGAAATTAAAATTCATCGAAATTCCATTATGGTTGTATGAGTTGGTAATAACAGGATTAATAATAGTACCATAATTCATTAAACAAGTTCCAAAATAATATGCCATATCAAACCCCAACAAACTAACGGTAGACGGATAGAACTCTCTTTCCGCAACAAACTTATTGATAACATTTGCGGTAGTAGAATCATCATAATTTATATAACTATGAACAGGCAAGTAAACATTTAGTAAATCAAATGAGGTTAATTCTATGTTTTCGTAAGTTAACCACTCTTCTAACCCGATAAGTGTTACTGTGTAGTCTTCATACTCTCTTCTATTTAAAGTAGATGTTAAATAACTAAACAAGTCGGTAATGTAAGCCTGTTTTGAACTAGGCACAAAAATTACATTATTTTTTGTGGATGATAATTTGGCAACCAAATCAGCAAAATTTCTATCAATTTTCAATTTATTAATAGGTGTAAATGCTAATGTATCATCAATGTTTAATAACATTTTATTTTTATATGCCTTGATTAATGATTCTATCAATGATTTTTCAGGAGAATTAGCATGTTCTAAAGCAATAATATTAGCAGTTTTAAAACTATCTACCAAAAGTGTAGAAATACATTCAACAACATTCGCTTGTGATGGAATTGCTTTAAAAGCCATTTCGTTGCCTAAAAGCAGTTTGTTGGGTTGTTTTACCGGACTAACAACTGGTATGTGGTTGCGTTTTCCGTATTGAGCTATTACCTCGTAATTAGATTGATACAAAGGGCCAACAATTAAATCCAACGGTTTACCTTCAATTTGTTTCAGTAATTTTAAAATACGTAGAGAATCATCTCCATTGGTATCGTAAACAAGTACTTCAAATGATTTATCGGCAGTAGAAATAGAATCTAAGGCAAATAAAAATCCATTATAAAACTCTATGGCAAACCTAGATTTAGGATAAACATTTTTATCTTCTAAAGCACTTATATTTTCTGCAATTTCTTTATTCTGATCTACATAAAAAGGAAGCATTAAAGCAATGGTAAAATGATTTTTTTCAGTTGAATCGAAAGCTTGTTGAAGAATTTCTTGTAAAGTAGTACTCAACGTATCTTTATGTAGTTGAAAATGCCCTATTTTATTTTGCTTTATAGGAATAAATATTTTTTCATTTTCTTTTAATCCTTCAGCTAACCCATTATTAATAAGTTTAATCGAATCTATGCTTACTTCATATAATTTACTGAGCGAATATAATGTTTCACCTTTTTTAATCTGATGCACTTTCCAACCGGAAGGCTTAATAAACGTATTTGTATCTTTTTTATCTTTTACTTGCTTAATTTGTTTTACAGGAATATTAATCAGCTGGTCTTCCTCAATCTTTTCATTCATATCAGGATTAGCAGCTATAATTTCTTTCACACTAACGTTATAAATTTTCGCAATAGAATAAAGCGTTTGTTTTGCTAATACTTTGTGCTGAATAAGATTTCCATTTGGTTGGCTTGGCTCTTCTTGATGTTTATTTACAGGGATAAATATTTTTTCACCTATGCTTAAACCATCATTAACACCTGGATTTTCTGATTTAATAACATCAATAGGAACTTCATATTTTTTATGAATAGCATAGAGCGATTCTCCTTTACTCACCACATGAATATAGTATTCCTTCCCTTTAATTTTATGGATTTCTAAAGAATCTGTTTGCTGTGCAACTAAGCTAGTTGTCAACAACAAAAGTATTCCGAGTGATATAACGATGTGTTTTTTCAATAGTTTAAAATAAATTATACGCTAACAGTTTTATGATGAAATTTAAATTCACACATTTACAAAATTAAACATTCTCACATTAAATATTATTCCCATTCAATTGTCGCAGGTGGTTTAGAACTAATATCATAAACCACTCTGTTTACTCCTTTTACTTTATTAATAATGTCGTTTGAAACTTTTGCTAAAAACTCATACGGCAGGTGACACCAATCGGCTGTCATTCCATCGGTAGATTCTACCGCACGTAAAGCAACCGCTTTTTCGTAGGTTCTTTCATCGCCCATTACACCTACCGATTGTACAGGAAGCAAAATTGCTCCGGCTTGCCAAACATCATTATATAAATTCGCTTTTTTCAAACTTTCTATAAAAATAAAGTCCACCTCTTGCAATAGTTGTACCTTTTCTGGGGTAATATCTCCTAAAATACGAATTGCCAATCCTGGTCCAGGAAAAGGATGTCTGCCCAACAAATCATCATTTAACCCTAATGTTTTTCCTACTCTCCTCACTTCATCTTTAAACAACAAACGCAAGGGTTCTACAATTTTTAATTTCATGTAATCCGGTAAGCCACCAACATTATGGTGCGATTTAATAGTTTGCGAAGCTCCTCCGTTTACCGATACTGATTCAATTACATCAGGATAAATAGTGCCTTGAGCCAACCAACTTACGTCTGTAATAGCATGAGCTTCTTCATCAAAAACATCAATAAACACTTTACCAATGGCTTTTCTTTTTAATTCTGGGTCAGAAATGTTTGCCAACGCACTATAAAATTTTTGCTTAGCATCCACTCCTTTCACATTCAATCCCAAATGTTTATATTGTTCTAATACACTGTTAAATTCATTTTTACGAAGCAATCCATTATCAACAAAAATACAATATAGATTTTTGCCAATAGCTTGGTGCAATAATACTGCGGCAACTGTAGAATCAACTCCTCCCGACAAACCAAGCACCACTTTATCGTTACCAATTTTATTTTTTAAGTCTGCTACGGTTGTATCTACAAACACATCTGGTGTCCAGTCTTGAGAAAATCCGCTAATAGTTACCAAAAAATTTTTTAAAATTTTAGCTCCTTCAGTTGTGTGGTAAACCTCAGGATGAAACTGAATAGCAAAAGTATCTTCACCATTAAACTCAAAACCTGCATTTTCTACATCAGAAGTGCTTGCTATAACGGTAGTATTTGGAGGTAATAACTTTATGGTATCTCCATGACTCATCCATACTTGCGAATTTGAACTAATTCCCTGAGTTAATTTACTTTCGTTACTTGTAAAATCTAATTTTGCTCTACCATATTCCCTAGTGTCAGAAGGCAACACCTCTCCTCCATTGCTTTGAGCTAAAAATTGAGCACCAAAACAAACTCCCAACAAGGGTTTTTTCTTTCTAATGTTAGATAAATCCGGTTTTGGAGCATTTTCATCTCTTACCGAAAAAGGACTTCCTGATAAGATAACCGCCTTATATTCATCCACATTAGGCAAATTGTTAAACGGATGAATTTCACAATAAACATTTAATTCCCTCACTCTACGTGCAATTAGCTGCGTATACTGAGAGCCAAAATCAATAATCAATAATTTTTCCATAAGTGGTGCAAAGATAATTGATGAAATTGGTTGAACAATTATTTTTTTTAGATTTTAACCGTTAATTCGTATCTTCGTAGAGATAACGTAATTTTAAACTTTTATACTTATGAAAACACTAGTCCTATCTTTTATTTGTTTCATATTAAGTTTAACTAACAGTTATTCTCAAGCTTACGAATCTATTTTTGGTGACTCAATAACCTCTTGGTCAATTTACACTACTGGTATTGACAATGCTAACACCGACTCCCTTACAACTGTTTTTGATACCACTTTTAATAATTACAATTATAAATATGTCCAAAAACATTATTATTACGGACTAAATGGCTTTATAAGAGAAGACACTAATCAAGGAAAAGCTTGGTTTATTGCCGATTATTCTGGAGCTACAGAAAAGTTGATTATGGATTTAAACTTAACTGTTGGTGATACTTTTTATGTAAATTATTATGGTAATTTAATTGTAGATTCTGTTTATTATCTCAACAATAAAAAACACATTCAGTTTGATAGGTTAATTTATGCTTATGATATAAATAATAATTATGGCTCTAAACCTTTTACCTTTATTGAAGGGTTAGGTTCTAATGCGGGAATTATTTATCAACATACATGTTGTGGCGATTATTTTTTATGTGCATCAAAAGACAATATTCAAACCTATTCAGATTCAACCTTTAATGGTAGTTGCGACATTTATTGGGTAGGAATAAATGAGTTAGACAATGAATCTAAATGGAAACTTGCTCCTAATCCATTTAACGAATTTACTGTACTTTCTGTAGAAAACAAAGCTACTATTTTATCAAAAGTTATTATTTATGATATACATGGAAGAGTTGTAAAGTCTATCAATAATATAAATTCTCACCAAGTAAAAATTAGTAAAGACCAGCTCCAAACAGGAATATATTTTTTCCAATTATATTCCGAAAATAAAATTATTGCTAGCGGTAAAATATTAGTAAACTAGATCACTTTTTCTTTTCAAGAAAACTAATCTTCCATATCTTGCTGGTCATAAAATGCTTTTTTTCTCTGGCGTTTTACTTTTGATAGCTTAAATGGGATAATAATCAACCGCATACCTCTGTCGGAGTTAAAATAATTTCTTGCCCAATTAAAAAATACTACTACTCTATTTCTAAACCCTACCAACGACATTAAATGAACAAACATCCACACATACCAAGCAAAAGCACCACCGAATTTCATTTTTCCTAATTCAACAACAGCTTTATTTTTTCCTATAGTAGCCATAGCTCCCTTATCATGATACACAAAAGGTAATATTTCTTTCTTTTGAACAATGCGTTTTAAATTTTTCCCAACCCATTTACCTTGCTGAATTGCTACAGGAGCAACCATTGGATGTCCCATAGGATTATCTTCGGTAATCATAGCTGCCACATCTCCAATAGCAAAAATATTTTCACATCCTTTTACTCTATTAAATTCATCAACAGCAATTCTGTTTCCTCTTACAATACTCTGTGCATCAATACCATTTATTGGAGCTCCTACTACTCCTGCTGTCCATATTAAGGTTTTGGCAACAAAATCTTCTTCTGTATTGGTTTGTACATAATCACCAAAATAATCTAACACCCTTGTATTAAGCACCACATTTACGCCTAATTGTTCTAAATAACGTTGAGCTTTTTCGGAAGATGATGGCGAAAGAGCCGGCAATACTCTATCTGACGATTGTATCAAATAGATTTGCATCATAGAAAAATCGAGTTCAGGATAATCTTTTGGTAAAATATGTGATTTTAATTCTCCCAAAGCACCTGCCAACTCAACTCCTGTTGGTCCTGCTCCGGCAATAACAAAATTCATTAATCCTTGCCTTTTTCTTTCATTGGTAATGACCAAGGCTTTCTCAAAATTTTGGAAAATAAGGCTTCTCAAATTCAATGCTTCAGGTATTGATTTCATAGGCATTGAGCTAATGGTAAGTCCTTCATTATTCATGAAGTTGGTTTTAGAACCTGTAGCAATAATCAAATAATCATAAGCAATTTCATTTATGCTGGAAATAACCAGATTTTCTTCAGGAATAACATCATTCACTTCTGCCATCCTAAAATAAAAGTCATTATATCCCTTAAAAATTTTTCTTAACGGAAAAGCAATAGAATCTGCTTCTAACGCTGATGTTGCTACTTGGTAAAGTAATGGTTGAAAGGCATGATAATTATGTTTATCTAACATCACAATTTGGTAACCTGAGTTTTTAAGGCTTTTAGCAATTTCTACACCTGCAAAACCACCTCCTATTATTACTACTCTCGGCTTATCAGATGTTGGAATACCTATCTTCATTTTAAACTAACTGTTTTATTACAAATAGATTAAGAACATCAAATATACCAAAATATTTACGATTTTTCTTTACAACTTCAATTCCTGTATTTTACCAACAACAACAAGTTATCAAAATGTATTAACAACTATTGAATTAAAATCATTTTTAATCGACTTTTGTGTTTCAGAATTTTAATAGAAAAAACATGCAGCAATATTTAACTTTATTAGATCATATTTTAAAAAATGGTGTGCAAAAAGGCGACAGAACCGGAACCGGAACGTTAAGTTGTTTTGGCTACCAAATGCGATTTGATTTAAGCGAGGGTTTTCCATGTTTGACCACTAAAAAACTACATTTAAAATCTATTATCCACGAATTGTTGTGGTTTATTAAAGGAGATACCAATATTACTTACCTAAAAGAAAATGGTGTAAATATTTGGAACGGTTGGGCGAATGAAAATGGTGATTTAGGCCCTGTTTATGGTTACCAATGGCGAAATTGGAATGGTGAAGGTATTGATCAACTCTCTGACTTAATTGAGCAAATTAAAGTTAACCCTAACAGTAGAAGATTAATGATTTCGGCATGGAATCCTAGTGTTTTACCTGATACATCCGTTTCCTTTGCAGAAAATGTTGCTAATGGAAAAGCAGCTCTCCCTCCTTGTCATGCTTTTTTTCAGTTTTATGTTGCTAACGGAAAACTATCTTGTCAGCTTTACCAACGAAGTGCCGATACTTTTTTAGGCGTACCTTTTAATATTGCTTCTTATGCTTTATTTACCATGATGATTGCTCAAGTTTGTGATTTAGAACCTGGAGAATTTGTACATACTTTTGGTGATGTTCACTTATACAACAACCATATTGAACAAGCTCAACTTCAACTACAAAGAGCTCCCAAAAAATTACCTACCATGAAAATTAATCCTAACATTAAAAACATTTTTGATTTTACTTATGATGATTTTGAATTGGTAAACTACGATCCACACCCACATATTAAAGCTGAAGTTTCTTTATAAATTTAACTGCTACTTAGCATAAAAGTAGTGAGTTTTAATTATTTTTGGAAAATAACAGCCTATTGCTGTATAAATTTATGACTATACCTATCATCATATCTATTTGTGCTTTAATTATTATAGCCTACTTGTTTGACCTTAGTGCACCTAAAACCAAAATACCATCTGTCATCTTATTGCTTACCTTAGGTTGGGCTGCCAAACAGCTACTAAACTTTTTAGATATTGCTCTACCTGACTTAAGTTCATTACTCCCTATTTTTGGAACAATTGGTTTAATTTTAATTGTTTTAGAAGGCTCTTTAGAATTGGAATTTAAAAAGTCTAATTATTCGCTAATTCAAAAATCTATTTTTGCCTCACTTATTCAAACAGTTGGATTGAGTTTTATTTTAGCTTATGCTTTTTATTACTTCGGAGATTATTCTTATAAAGACAGTTTATTAAATGCTATTCCACTTTCTATAATAAGTAGTGCTATTGCAATTCCCAGTGTAAAAAACATTACCAAATCGAGTAAAGAATTTATTATTTATGAAAGTAGTTTATCTGATATTTTTGGAGTAATATTTTTCGATTTTATAGCTCTTAATGAAAGTATTAATGCTGCAGCCTTTGGAAACTTTGCCTTACAAATTCTTTTAATAATTGTTATTTCATTTGTTGCCACACTTGGCTTGGCTTTTCTTTTAAGTAAAATAAATAACCATACTAAGTTTGTCCCTATAATTATAATTATCATAACAATATATGCCATTTCTAAAATGTTTCATCTTCCCGCACTAATATTTATTCTACTATTTGGAATATTTTTAGGAAATCTGGATAGGTTAAACAGTATCAGTTGGATAAGAAAAGTTAAACCTAATAAGCTAAATGAAGAAGTAATGAAATTTAAGGAAATAGTTATGGAAGGAACTTTCCTTATTAGAACCATATTTTTTATGCTTTTTGGCTACTTAATAAATACCGCAGAGATAATTAACCAAGAATCTTTAATATGGTCAGGAGCTATTGTTGGTGCTATTTTTATTTTTAGATTTATTCAACTTAAATTTTCCAGATTACCACTACGTCCGTTACTATTAATAGCTCCAAGAGGACTTATCACCATCTTGTTATTTTTAGCCATCACTCCATCACAAACCATTGATTTAGTGAATAAATCACTTATTATACAGGTAATTATTTTAACTGCTTTTATGATGATGTTGGGTTTAATCACAAACAAAAACGAGAAAAAAGAGAAAAGTGACAAAAAAGAAGAGCCTCAACTTCTCGCCCAAGAAAATGAATAAACATCTAATCTTAATTGGCTTATTTATTATCGGCCTAATATGGTCGGGCATACAACCTTTCGATTATTTTACCTGGGGGTTAGAAGTTTTTCCCGCAGTTTTAGGGTTAATTATTTTAATTTTTACTTTTAAACTATTTCAATTTACTTTCCTAACCTATTGTTTTATCTTACTTCATAGTTATATTTTATTTATTGGTGGGCATTACACTTATGCTGAAGTCCCTTTATTTGATTGGATTAAAGAAGCTTTTGATTTATCTCGCAACAATTACGATAAAGTTGGGCATTTTGCTCAAGGCTTTATTCCTGCCATGATAGTAAGAGAACTATTTGTTAGAAAAAATATAGTAACCAACAAAAAGTGGTTAAACTTTATTGTGGTATGTATTTGTTTAAGTTTTAGTGCAGTTTACGAGTTTTTAGAATGGTGGGTAGCACTTTTCTCTGGTGAGAATGCTGATGCTTTTTTAGGTACACAAGGTTATATTTGGGATACACAATCGGATATGTTTTACGCTACCATTGGAGCTATTACTATGTTGCTTCTTTTAGCTAAAGTACAAGACAAGAACATTTCTAAATTGAACAATTAAAATCCTTTTTTCTTGAAGGCTTTATGCTTAATTTTGAATTGATAAATACAAAAAAACAACTATTATGAATACAATGACTGAAAACAAGCTATCTTCAACAGCGGCAATGGAATTAGAAAACAAGTATGGAGCTCACAACTACCATCCTTTACCTGTTGTGTTAGCCAAAGGAGAAGGTGTTTTTGTTTGGGATGTGGAAGGAAAAAAGTATTACGATTTTTTATCAGCATATTCTGCTGTTAACCAAGGACATTGTCATCCAAAAATTATTAACGCACTTACAGAACAAGCAAAAGAACTTACCTTAACTTCTAGAGCTTTTTATAATGATACTTTAGGTCTTTACGAAAAATATGTAACTGAATTTTTTGGTTTCGAGAAAGTATTACCAATGAACACCGGAGCCGAAGCTGTTGAAACAGCCATTAAACTGTGCAGAAAATGGGGCTACGAAAAGAAAGGTATTGCTGAAAACAAAGCAAAAATAATTGTTTGTGGTAATAACTTCCACGGGAGAACTACTACTATTATTTCTTTTTCTAATGATGAAGAAGCAAGAAAAAACTTTGGTCCTTACACTGAAGGATTTGTAAGCATAGAATACAACAACATTGAAGCTTTAATTAAGGTGTTAAGAGAAGAAAAAGATGTAGCAGGTTTCTTAGTAGAGCCTATTCAGGGAGAAGCTGGAGTTTATGTTCCTACTGATGGTTACTTAAAACAAGCCAAAGAAGTTTGCGAGGCAAACAATGTACTTTTTATTGCTGATGAAGTACAAACAGGCATTGCAAGAACAGGTAAAATTTTAGCTTGCGATTATGAAAACGTTAAACCAGATATCTTAATCTTAGGAAAAGCACTTTCAGGAGGTGTTTATCCTGTTTCAGCAGTATTGGCCAATAACGATATTATGGAAGTTATTAAACCTGGTCAACACGGTTCAACTTTTGGAGGTAATCCATTAGCTGCAAAAGTTGCTGTAGCTGCTTTAGAAGTAGTTAAAAATGAAAACTTAGCAGAAAATGCTTATCGCTTAGGAGAACTTTTTAGAACAGAAATGAATAAAGTTATTGAGCAAACAGACTTGGTAAGTGCCATTAGAGGAAAAGGCTTGTTAAATGCCATCTTGATTAATGATTCTGAAGATAGCTCAACTGCTTGGGATATTTGTATAAAACTTAGAGATAATGGTTTATTAGCAAAACCTACCCATGGAAATATTATCCGTTTTGCTCCACCTTTAGTTATGAATGAAGAACAATTATTGGATTGTGTAAGCATTATCAAAAAGACATTAATGGAGTTTAAGAAGTAAATCCATCAATATATAAAAAAGCACCTTATAATAGTTACAAGGTGCTTTTTTTTATGTACCATCATCAAACTTTACTACATCAAATTCTCACACCAATAACACAGACATCGTCTACTTGTTCAAGGTCGCCTTTCCAATCCTGAAAATGATTTTTAAGGATATCTTCCTGCTCTTCCATCAATTTATCATAAATATTAATAAGCAATTCTTTAAATGGCTTGTACATAAATTTTTTACCATTAGGACCACCAAACTGGTCAGCAAAACCATCGGTAAACAAATAAATTTTGTCCTCGCTGTTTAATTGAATTTGATGATTGGTAAATGGAACAGGATTTTCTGTATAATTTACCGCCTGACGGTCTGCTTTTACTTCTGTAAGCCCATTGTTATTAATTATCCACAAATTATTATTTGCTCCCGCCCACTCTAAGGTTTTATTGTTTAAATTTATTTTAGCCAACGAAATATCCATTCCATCTCTGGCAGCTACATTTTGTGAAGTCTGCCCTAATTCCTTGGTAATTTTATCTCTCAATTTGTTAAGAATTTCTGCAGGAGATAAATCATCATGTTCCGCATTAATACTATTTAAAAAACTAATTCCCAACATACTCATTAATGCTCCAGGAACGCCATGTCCGGTACAATCGGCAGCAGCAATATAAATACTATCATTTTTTTCATAACTCCAATAAAAATCACCACTTACAATGTCTTTAGGATTAAAAAACACAAAGTGCGTTGGAATTTTCTCAGAAATATGCTTTCCTGCTTGCAACAATGCCTCTTGAATTCTTTTTGCATATCTCACACTATCTGTAATACTAATTAACGATTCTTCTAACTCATGACTTTTAATTTCAATTTCGTGCTTTTGTTGTGAAATTAACACATTTGCTTTTTTCTTATCATTTAACGATTTAAGAATAATAATTGATAAAATAACCAATGCTCCTAAACCAATTCCAAATGAGTAAGTAATCGTTCTCTGTTCTTTAATTTCAATTTCGTGCTGATAATTTTTTTCTAATTGTGCCACTTCTGCTTGATGAAGCTTTTTTTCAAATTCGTATTGTAAGCCAACCTGAATAATTTTCTGAACATTTTCTTTATTAATTAACGAATCTGCCATTTTATGGTGTTCTACCAACAATCTGTAAGCTTTTTCATAATTTCTAGTATTACGGTAGTGATTGCTAAGTGAAAGAGATGCATTTTTTATTAATTCTGGAGAGGCTATGGTCTTGGAAAGGTTATACGCTTTTTCTAAATAACTTTCTGCCTGACGAGCATCACCTTTTAATTCATAAATAACTCCAATACTATTAAGCGTATTTACTAAGCCAACATTATTGTTAATTTCATTTTGAATATCTTTTGACATGAGCAAATACGTCAATGCTTTATCGTATTGTTTTTGCTCTCTATAAATTCCGGAAATATTAATTAGTGATTGAGCAATTCCGGGTTTATCGTTGGTCTTTTTTCTTTTCCCTAAACTTTTAAAGAAATATTCTTTGGCTTCATAATACTTTTGTTGAGAAAAATATACGGAACCTATATTGTTTAAAGAAGTAGCAATACTTCTTTCATCACCCAATTCTTCTTTAACTTTCAATCCCTCCAAGTAATATTCTAAGGCTTTTTCATAATTATTCTGATCGTGATATAATAACCCAATATTATTCAAACAAGCTGCTAAGCTTGCTTTGTCATCCATCTTCTCAAGTAATTTTAAACTTTTAATGTAGTTTTCAATGGCTTTTTCTACTAATCCCTGACTTTGAAAAATATACGCAATATCGTTATAGGCAATAGCTTCTCTGTTTTCTTCGCCCAAGGTTTTAAATAATTCTATACTTATTTGGTAGTGTTCTAACGCCTCTTGAAAATTTCCTAAATCGGTAAGCGTATAACCAATGTTATTATTTGCAATCGCAATTCCTAATTGGTAGTTGATTTGTTCGCTTAAACTTAATGCCTCTCTAGAAATTGAAATACTTTTATTGAAATCTATTGCAAAATACTGCTCGCCAAGTAAAAGCATGGCATCAACTTTCTGTTCGCCTTTATTTTTATCAATAAAACGAACCAGACTGTCCATCTTTTCGTTAGCGAAAAGAGAAACAGCACTAAAAATTAATACGCCTAAAATTACCTTCTTCAACATTAGGGCACTAAAATATAAAAATCTTACCAATATAAAAATAAGTTGATAAAAACATTTTAATTTATGTAGAAAAACACTGAACGAGACTAGTCTCTTACGCTTTCTTTACAAACTCAGATTTTAGCGCCATAGAGCCAAAACCATCAATTTTACAATCGATATTATGATCACCATCTACCAAGCGAATACTTTTTACTTTTGTTCCTGCTTTTACAGGTTTTGGAGCACCTTTAACCGGTAAATCTTTTATAACAACTACAGCATCGCCATCTTTTAAAATGTTACCGTTACTATCTTTTACTATCAATTCATTTTCTGCAGCCATTTCTTCAGGACTCCATTCATAACCGCATTCCGGACAAGCAAATAAATTATTTTCAGTTGGGTATCCATAAGGCGATTTGCACTTTGGACAGGGTGTTATTTCTTCTTGCATTAGTTTGTTTTTAATTTTAAAGATAAAAGTAAACAAACTTATTCTATTTTCTCATCTCTATTTTATACATATTAGCAACTAATTCCTTTCTCCACTTGTAAAAATTATTTTAAAAAATTTACATTAAGCTGTAACAAAATAAGATATCAAACTGTCATAGTTTAAAAATAAAAAACTTAACAAAATGAAAAAAATAGTATTTATTACAGCAGCAGCTTTAGTAGCACTAAACATTTTTGCCAACAACCATCCATTTGTTCAAAAGAAATTCGAAAAAGAATTAAAATTTGAAGCCAATCAATTCTTAATTGAGAAAAACCAAACAGAGTTTGTGAAAATTAGCTTTAAAATTGATGAAGACGGCAAAGTAAAAATCTTAGAAGCCAACTATTCTAACGAAAAGTTAATGAAAGAAACCTACAAACAATTAAGTATTCTTCGTTTTGAAAATCAGCAAAATAACGATGATATTTATTATTACAACTTTACATTTAAGAAACTGTAATTTAATTAATTTTGTCAACATATTTGTAAACAAATAGTTGTTTGCAATCAGCTTAGTAAGTGAGTAGTTTGAGAATCTGTATGATTTTAATTCTCACTTACTAAGCTGATTTTTTTATTAATCATGATTTTAAGGTTAACCAATTCATATAAAAATTCTTTTAAAGGACTATCCGTTCAGGTGTGGTGGTTATCGTTAATTACGCTAATTAACCGAGCCGGAACCATGGTAATTCCTTTTATGTCGTTATACCTTACTGAGCACTTAAAATTTACGTTAAATCATGTTGGTTGGGTGATGACTGCCTTTGGATTAGGTTCTGTTTGTGGGGCTTGGTTGGGAGGTAAACTGACTAATAAATTTGGGTTTTACAAAATAATGCTTTGGAGTTTAGTCATTTCAAGTTTTATGTTTGTTGGCTTACAATACATCACCTCTTTTTATGGTATTTGTATAGCCATCTTCTTTTTACTTTTAGTAGCAGATTTATTTCGTCCAGCATTGTTTGTAGCGGTTGCTGCCTATGCTAAACCTGAAAATAGAACCAGAGCTGTAACCTTAATAAGGTTAGCAATTAATTTAGGTTTTTCTGTAGGTCCGGCTGTAGGAGGTTTTATCATTTATACTATTAGTTATTCAGGTTTATTTTGGATTGATGGAATAAGCTGTTTAGGAGCAGGAATTTTGTTTTTTTATGTGCTAAATGAAAAACGTGCAGGAAATAACATTAAAGAAGTAGAAGAAGGTACCAAAGGTTCTCCTTACAAAGACAAAGCTTACTTGGTATTTTTAGCCGCTTTATTGCTTATTGGTTTTGCTTTCTTGCAATATTTTTCTACTATTCCGCTTTATTACCATGATGTTCATCAACTAACAGAAAAAGAAATTGGTTGGTTAATGTCACTCAATGGAATACTCATTTTTGCTATAGAAATGCCTTTAGTAAGTTTCTTTGATAAAGAACGTTTTTCCAAATACAGCATTTTAATATATAGTACCCTCCTATTTGCTTTAAGCTTTTTAATTTTAAACTTATTCGGTTGGGTAGGTATTTTAGCAATAGGGATGATTTTTATGTCGTTTGCAGAAATGCTCAATTTTCCATTTTTAAATTCTTTTGCAATGGATAGAGCTGCAAAACACAATAACCAAGGCGAATATATGGCTTTATTTACCATGTCATTTTCTATTGCTCATATTTTTGCTCACAACTCTGGTATGCAGTTGATAAGTTTCTTTGGTTACGAAATTACTTGGTACATCATGGCTGCCTTGCTGCTAATTGCTGTAATATTCTTGGTGTGGTTAAAGCGTATTATTAAGAAGGAAAGTCTTTGATTTGTAATCTGCATTCCTTTTTCTTCCTCGTCATTCCTGCGTAGGCAGGAATCTTTGTAAACTAAAAACCCCAAGCTACAAGCTTGCAGCAGTGGAGGATTAAACTACAAGCTTGAATTAGCAGAGGGCGAAATATTATTTTACAAGAAAAAAACACGCCTTCTGTTGGTATAGAAGACGTGTTTCTTTATTTAGAAGCTACCTGTTATTAACTTTTCGGTGAGATTCATGTTGATTTGTAATGGCACTATCAACATTGGTTATTTGTTCGGGTTGAATTTTTTTTTGTCTTCAGGAGTTTCTTTTCTTCCTTCGTTACGTGATTCAGAACGCTTATCTTCAATACTTGTCTTTCTTTTTGGATCACCAATGTTGGGAACTTTTTCGTTAGGTACACGTTCCTGTTTGTCAGGGTTAACTGTAGTAGGTTTGTTATTGTTAGATCCTACCGTTTTTTTGTCTCTTGACTCGTTATCAGTAGTCTGATTACGATTGTCATTTTTTTTATCGCTCATAATGTAAAATTTAAGTTGTAACTGAATTATTACAACTCAAAGTTGAGCCTATTACTCCTGTATTATCTTACACAATTATTGAAAAAAGTTATATTTTTATTAGTATTTCTTCTGGTAGTTGATGGTAGTGGAGATTTTTATTTACTGTCCGTAATGCCTTTCTCTCTTACCGTCATTCCTGTGGAGTGCAACGGAAACAGGAATCTTCATCATTACGAACGAAAGAGATTCCTGATAATTTTTTCGTGCCTCAAAAATTTCAGGAATGACGTTGTAGGTCGGTTGGTGCTTTTAGTTTCTAATACTATTGCTTCATACACAATTTACCTTATAAGTCATTCCCTTCCTTCTTCCGGTCATTCCCACGCAGGTGGGAATCTTTTATTTATATAGGTTAAAGTATATTAGAAAAAATATTATTTTTGATTATGGTCGCTAAAGGAGGTTATGTATATATTGTTTCAAACCAATCAAGAACTGTTTTGTATATTGGAGTTACCTCAGATTTATATGGTAGAATTTATGAACATAAAGAGTTAAAAGGCTCTATCTTCGCTTCTAAATATAAATGTGTTGACTTAGTGTATTATGAATTTCATGAGACAATTGATATTGCTATTAAAAGAGAAAAGCAACTAAAAAAATGGAAACGTGAATGGAAAAATAAATTAATACAAGAGTTTAATCCTGATTTGAAAGATTTGTTTAATGATGTTGAAGATTTTAGATAGCATTTCTTATCCTCATTTCTCTTCATTTACGTCATTCCTGTGGAGTGCAACGGAAACAGGAATCTATATTATTACAGAGGAAAGAGATTCCTAATAATTTTTTCGTACCTCAAAAATTTCAGGAATGACGTTGTAGGTTGGTTGGGTGCTTTTAGTTTTTTATTATATAAAAGCGTAGTAAAAACTATGCTTAGTTGAGTTTAGTTATCTCTTTTTTGATTTACTGTAGGAGTAGTTTGATTTTCTGCTTCAGGTTCTTTTTTCCACGATTCGCACACTACTTCCAAGTTACAGAGGTTACCATCACTACTAAGGTCGTAGGCAGCTATTTTAGCTTGTTCTTCCAACTTGGTGTTTTCACTACCGCAGCCTTCAAAAAATGTTAGTACTTCATGGTTATATTTATTAATTACTTCGCATCTTTTACACTGGTTTGGCAATACTGCTCCATTAAACATAGAGGCACAAGAACTTAACATTAACCCACAAGTAACAATAATGATAGTACGGTATTTCATTTGTTTATATTTTTGTGTTATTATGAAGCGTAGTAAAAACTACGCTTAGTTGGGGCTATTTATTTTTTGCCCTATTAGTTAAATTATCCTTAACTCCAATAGATTTACGAGAATATGGGTTATATTCTGAATCATATTTTATTAAACATAATATCGAATATCTTAAAACATCATCTAGAATAGTATAGAATTTTAAAGCTTCTTTCTCATTTTTGCTTATTAAACCTTCATGAACTGAAGAGTGTCTGACTTTTTTAATTAGATTATTTACATCTTCTGTCCTCTTAATACCACAGAAATCTATAAAATAGTTTAATTTTTTAATAACACTATTTGAACCTTCATTTAAGCTACCCACTTTACTGGATAGTTTATCAAATTGTTCTTTTGATAGTTTGTTCTTATATTCACTAATAACTGATAATAATTTAACTTTTATTTCTTTAAAATCATCATTTGAAATATAAATTGAACTTAATTTTTCTTCATTAGCAGATAAAACTCTATAAGAAATTGCTTCTAACGCTATTATTAATATTTTAAACCTTTCGGTGTAACTTTTAACATCATTCAATGAACATAAAGAATGGATCAGTTGGCTAAGTTCATATTTGTCTTGAGCTTCAATATAATTATCAAAATTCATAAAAACCTTACCAAGTATATTTGTACTTCTATTAGAATAACTAGCTATTGGAATAAACTCACTATTATTTATCGTTTTCTTTTTTGTATAACTATAATATATTTCTATCTCTGTTCTTGGGTCTTCAATATTGTATGTTGAACCACAATATTCCTTTGAAACTTTAATTTTACCACCGTTTAAAAAACTTAATAAATCAATCAGGTATTTTTTAAAACCTATATATTCACCATAGGTTAAAAGAGGCTTTTCATCATGATCTAAGAAATTAATCTGTATTGTATTTTTCTTTTCTGACTCATGAAAATTTAATGGTATATTATTCCCATATTCTCTAAGCTTTAAATTAGAAAGTAATAAAGCAGAAGTATAATTAAAATCAAAATCTTTAAACTTATTTATCTCCTTTCCCTCCATATACTCCTTTCTTTCAGTCCTATTACTATGCTGTAATTCTAAATTTTCAACCTCTATACAATAAACAGAATCATTATTACTAATAGTTTTTTTTAATTTACCGCTAAATGTATCAAACTTAAAATGTTCTAATCTATCATAAACAAAAAATCTAGCTTTATTGTATGATTTAAGTGTATTAAGTGATAAACCAAAAGCATGAATATAATCATTTTTTATAGTCTCACCATAAAATTCAACATCATGAATCCAATAATTGTCTTTTCTTTTTTCTTCAAGAATCTTTCTAAATACATCATCTTTAAAATGAACCTCAACATAGATAAAACCTTCATCATCATAAACAGTAGAAAATATTGATGGTATTTCTTGATTATTTATTAAAACGTATGAATTTGTACTTTCGAATTTCATAATATTTCCTCCGCTCCCACAAGTCTTCAACTCGTGGCAATAAAAATAATTAAGTACCAAAGATAATAAAAAGAAAAACGAAATTGACTTCGTGCCTTAGCAAATAGATCCCGATTTATATCGGGATAAGCGATTCGCACAATTTCTGTAAAAAAACAGAAATTGGCTCTCTGCTTACATATTCCTCCTATACTGCCCACCCACCATAAACAAGCTATCGGTAATTTGCCCTAGGCTGCAATATTTGGTAGCTTCCATTAGTACTTCAAAAATATTTTGGTTTTTAATGGCTGCTTCTTGTAAGTTGGCTAATTGTTCCGCTACCACATTTGCATTGCCTTTGTGTAGCTCATTTAACATGCCTATTTGGTATTGCTTTTCTGTTTCGGTAGCTCGTATTACTTCTTTAGGTAAAACCGTTGGAGAACCTTTAGAACTTAAAAATGTGTTTACACCAATAATCGGGAATTCACCATTGTGCTTCAAGGTTTCATAATACAAACTTTCTTCTTGTATTTTTCCTCTTTGGTACATGGTTTCCATTGCTCCTAACACCCCACCACGCTCAGTAATTCTGTCAAACTCCGTTAAAACAGCTTCTTCTACTAAATCGGTTAGTTCTTCAATAATGAAAGCTCCTTGCAACGGATTTTCATTTTTCGCTAAACCTAACTCTCTGTTAATTATCAACTGAATTGCCATGGCTCTACGCACACTTTCTTCTGTTGGTGTGGTAATCGCTTCATCATAAGCATTGGTGTGTAACGAATTACAGTTATCATAAATCGCATACAACGCTTGTAGTGTTGTTCTAATGTCATTAAAATCTATTTCCTGAGCATGTAAACTTCTACCACTTGTTTGAATGTGGTATTTCAACATTTGAGCTCTTGGATTGGCGGCATATTTTTTAGCCAACGCTTTTGCCCAAATTCTTCTTGCTACTCTTCCAATTACTGCATATTCAGGGTCTATACCATTGCTAAAGAAGAAAGATAAGTTAGGACCAAAAGCATTGATGTCCATTCCTCTGCTTAAGTAATATTCCACGTAAGTGAAACCATTCGCCAAGGTCAACGCTAATTGCGTAATAGGATTGGCTCCTGCTTCAGCAATATGATATCCCGAAATAGAAACCGAATAGAAATTTCTTACGCCTTCTTCAATAAAATATTCTTGTACATCGCCCATTAAACGCAAAGCAAATTCAGTAGAAAAAATACAAGTATTTTGAGCTTGGTCTTCTTTTAAAATATCTGCTTGTACTGTTCCTCTTACCTTAGTTAAGGTTTCTGCTTTAATTTTGTTATATACATCAGCAGGAAGCACTTGGTCGCCTGTAACACCTAACAGCATTAACCCCAACCCATCATTTCCTTCTGGTAATTCACCTTGGTAAGCAGGACGCTTGGTGCCTTTTTCCTTGTAAATAGCTGCAATCTTCGCTTCAATTTCTTTTTCTAAGCCATTTTCTTTGATATATTTCTCACAGTTTTGGTCGATAGCAGCATTCATAAAAAAGCCTAACAACATGGGTGCAGGACCATTAATAGTCATACTTACCGATGTTAGCGGATGCGATAAATCAAAACCTGAGTATAATTTTTTAGCATCATCTAAACAGCAAATAGAAACTCCTGAATTACCTATTTTCCCATAAATATCTGGACGAATAGCTGGGTCGTTACCATAAAGTGTAACCGAGTCGAAAGCCGTAGATAAACGCTTAGCAGGCATTCCCAAACTTACATAGTGAAAACGTCTGTTGGTTCTTTCCGGTCCACCCTCTCCGGCAAACATTCTTGTTGGGTCTTCTCCTTCACGTTTAAACGGAAATAATCCCGAAGTGTAAGGAAATTCTCCCGGAACATTTTCCTGTAAACTCCAACGCAACACATCTCCCCAGCCTTTGTATTTTGGTAAGGCAACTTTAGGTAGTTGTGTATGCGATAAACTTTCTGTATGGGTTAAGATGGATAATTCTTTATCTCTAACTTTAAATTTATAAAAAGGAGCCTTGTATTTAGCTACTTTATCGTTCCATTCTTCAATAAGTATCCAGTTTTTAGGGTCAAAATTGAGTTTTAGAGAATCAAATTCTGCTTGGAGTACTTTGGCAATACTTTCGTCTTTAGTTTTAAGTATTTCTATGGTATTGTGGATGGCATATAATTTATCAGCAATAGCCACTTGCTCATCCACCCAGTTATCGTAAGACCTGTTATTTTCTGCAATTTCAGACAAATAACGATTTCTACTTGGTGGAATAACAAATATTTTTTCCGACATTTCAGCAGTAATCTCAAAAGTAGAAACCATATCGGTGTTGGTTTTCTCCACCAGTTTATCCATCACTACTTTATACAACTGATTCATGCCCGGATCGTTAAATTGAGAAGCAATGGTTCCATAAACAGGAATATCGTCATCTGAAGCTTCAAAAAGCATGTGATTACGTTTGTATTGCTTTTTAACATCTCTCAATGCATCTAATGCACCTCGTTTGTCAAATTTATTGAGGGCAACCACATCAGCAAAATCAAGCATGTCAATTTTTTCTAATTGAGTAGCAGCACCAAATTCAGGCGTCATTACATACAATGAAACATCTGAATGGTCCATAATTTCGGTATCAGACTGACCAATACCTGAAGTTTCTAAGATGATTAAATCGTATTGTGCAGCTTTTAATACTTGAATAGCTTCAGCAACATGCTTACTCAATGCCAAATTACTCTGACGAGTAGCTAATGAACGCATATAAACTCTTTCGTTTTTAATGGCATTCATTCTAATTCTATCTCCAAGCAATGCTCCACCGGTTTTTCTTTTAGAAGGATCTACAGAAACAATGGCTATGGTTTTGTCTTCAAAATCAATTAAAAAGCGTCTTACCAATTCATCTACCAAGGAAGATTTTCCTGCTCCACCTGTTCCGGTTATTCCCAATACAGGAGCTGTCCCTAAAGAAACTGAAGAAAATGCTTTCTCAAAATCTTCATGTCTGTTTTCTGCTAAAGAAATCAATCGAGCAATCGTTGGAACATCTTTTTTAACTAAAGCATCTGCTAAATTTCCTGTTTTTGGTAAATCTGGTGTGGGTGTATCACACTTTTGTATCATGTCGTTAATCATTCCTTGTAAGCCCATAGCTCTACCATGGTCGGGATGATAAATTCTACAAATTCCGTAAGCTTCTAATTCTTCAATTTCTGAAGGAAGAATGGTTCCTCCTCCTCCACCAAATATTTTAATGTGTTCGCAACCTTTTTCTTTCAATAAATCATACATGTATTTAAAATACTCCACATGTCCGCCTTGGTAGGAAGTCATAGCAATAGCATTAGCATCTTCTTCAATGGCACAATTCACCACTTCATCCACACTTCTATCATGACCTAAATGAATAACTTCAACACCTGTTGCCTGAATAATTCTACGCATAATGTTGATAGCTGCATCATGTCCGTCAAACAAACTAGCAGCAGTAACAATTCTAATTTTATTTTTAGGCGTGTATTTTTCTATTATTTCCATAATTTATTGCTTTACGAACTAAGTGTTGCGAAATTAGTAAAAATCTATTGTTTTTGATGCTTGAAATTACCTACTAATTACTGACTTTTTTTATCGGAATACTATCTTTTGTCAATCCGAAAAATGAGGCCAACCAATAAGTAGAGTGAAAACCAATATCATCGGTATGAAAATCGTGCTTACCTCCTTGATGAATAGAATCTCCCTCAGTAATTAAAAGCTTGTGTTTTACCTTTTTAGATTTTAGCAAAATGATTTTTAACTCATCCTTTGAATTATAAAAATACTGTGCATACAACACATCTATATCCATGTAATTGGCAAACAACTCGTTATTAGCGGTATCTAGTTGATGTTTTGCTACCCATTGATTTAATATTTTATCGGAGTTTTTTTCTGGAACAATAATGTCATCTTCCCCCTGAACAATAGCAACAGTAGGTTGTTTTTCGGGTGACAAGGTATTCTTATCAAACAAATTGGAAGGTGCTGCCAACATTGCTCCTGATTTAAAAATAGTAGGATAAGCATTTAGCAGTGCGTTTGTCATTGCTCCTCCGGCTGACATTCCGACAATAAATACTTGATTACTATCAATAAGATAATGATTAAAAGTATAGTCTATCATTTCTTTAATAGACGCCACTTCTCCTTTATCTTTTTTAGATTCAAAACCTAAGAAAAAATTAAAACATTTCCCCGCATTGTTAATCATTCGCTGTTCCGGATAAACAACTATAAAATGTAAACTATCTGCCAATTTATTCCAACCTGTTTCACTTGCAATTTGTTCTGCCGATTGTGTGCAACCATGCAATACAAAAACCAAAGGAACTTTTGTTGATTCAGGCAAATTCTCAGGCACATAATTGTACATTTTTAAATTTCCTTTATTTTCTCCAAAATCTTTAATTTGAGCAATTTGCACCTGTGCATTTGAACAAGAAGATAAGGCTACAAACAAAAAGAGAAGCTGTAAATAAATACAGCTTCTCTTTATTATTTTACTATTACAAAACATCATTTTATTATTCTGCATTTTGTTTTTGAGGTCTTTCTAAAAGTACTTTTCTTGATAGTTTTAGTTTACCTGTTTTTTGGTCAACTTCTATCAATTTAACTTCTATTTCTTGTCCTTCTTTCAACACATCTTCTACTTTTTCTACTCTATCCCAGTTGATTTCAGAAATGTGAAGTAATCCGTCTTTTCCCGGAATAATTTCCACAAAAGCACCAAAGTTAGTAATCGATTTTACTTTACCTTTATACACTTCACCAACTTCAGGAACAGCAGTAATGGCTTTAATTCTAGCTAAAGCAGCTTTCATTGCTTCACCATCATTAGTCATAATATCCACAATTCCTTTGTTATCTTTTTCTTCAATGGTAATAGTTGCTCCTGTAGAAGCTTGTATTTCCTGAATGATTTTTCCACCTGGTCCAATTACTGCTCCAATCATTTCTTTAGGAATAGAGATTTGAGTAATTCTTGGTGTGTGTGGTTTGTAATCTGTGTTAGGAGCTGACATCGTTTTAGCAATTTCTCCTAAAATATGTAATCTTCCTTCTCTAGCTTGAGCTAATGCTTCTTCCAACACTTGGTAAGATAATCCGTCTACTTTAATATCCATCTGACAAGCAGTAATACCTTCTGTAGTTCCTGTTACTTTAAAATCCATATCTCCAAGGTGATCTTCATCTCCTAAGATATCAGATAAAACAGCGTATTTATCTCCTTTAGAAATTAATCCCATTGCAATACCAGAAACTGGTCTTTTAATTTGTACCCCAGCATCCATTAATGCTAACGTTCCGGCACAAACAGTTGCCATAGATGATGAACCGTTAGATTCTAAAATTTCAGAAACAATTCTTATAGTATAAGGGTTTTCAGAACCTGTTGGTAACATTGGTTTTAAAGCTCTCATCGCTAAATTTCCATGTCCAATTTCTCTACGGCTTGTTCCTCTATTTGGATAAGCTTCTCCTGTACAAAATGCAGGGAAGTTATAATGTAAAAGAAACTTAGAAGTATCTCTATAAGTAGCAGCATCAATCAATTGTTCATCCATTTTATTACCTAAAGTAACGGTGGTTAATGATTGAGTTTCTCCTCTTGTAAAGATAGCCGAACCATGAGCTCCAGGCAAATAATCTACTTCACTCCAGATTGGACGAATTTCATTTAATTTTCTTCCATCCAAACGAGTTCTTTCAGCTAAAACGCAATCTCTTACCGCTTCTTTTTCAATATCATGGAAGTATTTTTTCAATAAAAATGTTTGCTCTAATTCTTCTTCTGACAATAAAGTTTTTGCTTCTTCTTTAATTGCTTTAAATTTTTCTGCTCTTAAAGCTTTATCAGCATTACCTTCTTTAGCTATAGCATAACATTTATCATAAATAGCTGTTCTAATTTTAGTTTCTAATTCAGGAAGAGGAACTGGTTCATGTTCATAATCTCTTTTTACTTTCGATTTTTCTACCTCAGCAGCTAAATCTAATTGTAATTGACATTGTTTTTTAATTTCAACGTGAGCAATTTTAATTGCCTCAAGCATTTCTGCTTCAGAAATTTCTAACATTTCGCCTTCCACCATGTTGATGTTGTCTAATGTTCCTGCAATCATCATATCAATATCCGATTTTTCTAAATCTTCTCTTGTAGGATTAATTACAAAATTTCCATCTATTCTTGCAATACGCACTTCTGATGTTGGTCCGTTAAACGGAATATCTGAAACAGCAATAGCTGCAGAAGCTGCTAAACAAGCCAGTGCATCTGGTAAGGTATCATCTCCATGAGAGATAAGGTTTACAACTATTGAAGTGTTTGCATGATAATCATCTGCAAATAACGGACGTATAGCTCTATCAATTAAACGACAAACCAATACTTCGCTATCTGATGGACGTGCTTCTCTTTTTAAGAAACCTCCTGGAAATCTTCCGGCAGAGGCATATTTTTCTTTATATTCTACTGTAAGGGGTAAAAAATCTGTTCCTTCTGATGCTTCTTTGTCTGAAACAACAGTTGCTAATAACATGGTGTTACCCATTTTTAAAACTATAGATCCATGAGCTTGTTTAGCTAATCTACCTGTTTCAATTTCGATGGACCTTCCATCACCTAACGTGTAGGATTTTTTAATTCCAATTTTTGACATAATTTATTTATTATTTATTTAATTTACAAAAACACACCTTGTGTTTTCTTTTGGTTACTTTTTTTAACAAAAAGGGGGATACAATCTACTTGCCTCCCCCTTTTATAAATTTTAATACGAATTTGAAAAAATCATTTTCAATTATCTTCTTATTGAAAGTTTTTTAATCAACTCTCTGTACTTTACAATGTCTTTATCTTTGTAGTAATCTAGTAATTTTCTTCTTTTACCAACTAAATCTAACAAAGCTTTTTGAGTTCTAAAGTCTTTTTTATTTTTCTTTAAATGCTCTGTTAAATGACTAATTCTGTAGGTAAACAAAGCAATTTGCCCTTCTGTTGACCCTGTGTTTTTAGCGTCTCCGCTAAATTCTTTAAAGATTTCTTGTTTTTTTTCTGATGCTAAATACATGCTAAAATTGTTTTTAATGTTTATTATGTATGTTTTTAATTTAAGGCTGCAAATGTAAGTATTTATTTATTGAAGTTGTTTAAAGTCCCAAAAATAAATTAAAAAATGTTTCTTTTTACGCACTACTTCGTTATTTTCTCCAACCATAGCTTAGGCTATGCTTGTCAAAAACGCCTCGTATTTCAAAAAAATAATTCATTTTCATGGTTATATTTAGGCTTAAAACAACTTCATTACCAAATCATTTAACCTTAATTTTTTCTTTTACATTTTCTTTTATAGGGATTTCTATGCTTACATGGCAACCATTATTTGGTGATGATTCTAATATAAAATCTCCTTGAAAAAGCATAGCTCTTCGTTTCATATTAGCTAGACCTATACCTTTCATCTTCTTATCTAAATCGAAGCCAATACCATCATCTTTTATATTCATTACCAAAGTATGGTCTTCATCTACCAAAATTTCTAAATCTATGGTTGAAGCTTTTGCATATTGAATAATATTTTTGAGTTGTTCTTGTAAAATTCTATACAAATTTAACTGCAACTCTCTATTCAGCTCCAATTCTTTTATTCTATTGTCAAATAAAAAATTGACCTTGTATTTATCTTCCGGATTAAAGGTTTTAATAAGTGTTAAACAAGCTTCTTCAAGGTTGATGTTTTCGTAAAAAGCAGGTGCCAACCTGTGAGATATACTTCTAATTTCTTTATTCGCCATGTCTATATACCCCTGAGATTGAGTTAACCATTCAGCAGCTTCGCCATCAATTTCATCTTTTATCATTCCTAAACTAATTTTGGTAGCAGCTAAAATCTGGCAAACATTTTCGTGCAACTCACTTCCTATATCAAACCTTTCCTCTTCTTGTGTATTTATGATAGCTTTAGTTAATTTATCTTCAAATTGTTTTTTCTCTGTAATATCATTTATCATTATAGACAAGTATTTTTTATCTTCTTCTAATTGTATCTCATTCACAATTATTTCTACATCTATAATCTTATTCTTTTTAGTTTTTTGCTTAAACTCTTTAGCTTCAGAAAATTGTGGTTTAGATTTTTCTAATTTTAAATAGTTGTTAAACTTTTTACACTCATTTTCATTCGCAAACAGCTTACAGAAAGGCATATCGATCAATTCATTTTCGGAGTAACCGTATTGTTTTATTGCTTTATCATTAGCTTGTATAATTTTAAAGGTATCTTTTTCGCAAATAAATATTGGAAAAGGAGTGAATTGAAATAAATCGCTATAACGTTTTTCGGAAGTTTTAATTTTTGCTAAACTTTTCTGACGTTCTATACCATATATTATACTTTTATGGATGTTTACTGCGGTTAATTCATCTTTAAGAATATAATCTGCTATCCCTAAAGAAAGTGATTTTACGGCAAAGTTTTCATCAGAATACCCTGTTAGAACAATTACCGGGATATCCTTAGAACGAACTAAAATTTCTTCTATTAGGTTCTCTCCATCTTTATCGGGTAATGATAAATCTAATAGAATCACATCAATTTTATAAGAGGTTTTTTCTAAAACATCAGCTGCTTCTGCAAATGTTGTGGCTCTTAAAATTATGAGGGTTGACTGGTGTTCTTCCAAATAATCTTGAATAAGTACGAAGTCGCCAAGATTATCTTCTATTACTAAAACTGTATACTTTAAAGTATTTACTTCCATATTTTATTACTTTTTTGGTAGTTTTACAATGGTTAACCAGAAATCTTCAATAGTAGTTATTGCTTCCAAAAAAGCTCCTACCTCAACGGGTTTGGTAATATAGCAATTTGCATGGTGTTTATAAGAAAGATTAATATCTTTTTCAGAAGAAGATGTGGTAAGCATTATTACCGGTATTCGCTGAGTTGATTCCGTAGTTTTAATAATTTGCAATACTTCATGTCCATTTTTCTTCGGCAAATTTACGTCTAATAAAATTAAATCAGGTGTTGGAGCATCTTTATAGTCTCCTCGTTTCAAAACAAAATCTAATGCTTCCTGACCATCTCTGGCGACACTAATTTTATTAACAATCTTTTTTTCTTCAAGTGCTTCGGTGGTTAATAAAATATCACCTTCATTATCTTCAACTAGTAAAATATGTATGTTTTCCATGCTAAGTAATTTTATAAATTTCTATAAAAATTGTTCTTTATACTCTTGTCTTATTTTAAATAAACTTTATCTCCTAAATTATTAATAAATTTCATAACTATCTAATTCTAATGGTTAATGGTTAGAATTTTGCTTTGATAATGTAAAATAAAAAGTACTTCCTTTTCCTTCTTCAGATTCTAACCAAATTTTTCCTCCAAAATTTTCTATTATTTTTTTTACAATTGCCAATCCCATACCTGTTCCTGAATATTCGTTCTGATGATGTAAACGCTGGAAAATCACAAAAATCTTATCGTGATACTCTTTGTTTATTCCTATACCATTATCTTTTATTGCAAATTGCCATTCATTTTTCAGTTCTTTAGCACTAACTTCTATAATTGGAGCGATATCTGCTTTTGCATATTTTAATCCATTACTAATTAAATTCTGAAAAACCTGTACAATGGGCGAACGATAAGCTATTATTGTAGGTAAGTCTTTGTAAATTATGGTTGCATTTTTTTCTTCTATTACTTTTCTTAATAATACGTTAGCTTGTTCAACAATTTCATTTGTATTTATAAGTTCTTTTTCTTCATCATAATTTCCTGCTCTAGAAAATTCGAGTAAATCTAAAATTATATTTCTCATACGAGTTGCTCCATCTATAGCAAAACTAATATATTGAATAGCTTTTTCATCAAGTTGGTTTTCGTATTTTTTTTCTAATTGAGATAAAAAACTAGTTACCATACGTAATGGTTCTTGCAAATCGTGAGAAGCTACATAGGCAAACTGTTCTAACTCGCTATTGGAAATAGCGAGTTCATTAGCTCTAATCTCTAAGGTTTTATTTACTTTACTCAATTCTATTGTTTTTCTCTTTACATCTTGTTTTAGCTTTAGTGGCTGTATTGATAAGATAAAAACAAAGTATGCTAACAAGCAAGAAAACAATATTCCTAACAAAGAAAATGGCAGTGCTTTATATAAATGATTAGGAGATTTTAATTTTACTACAACATTCCAATTGCCTAGTTTAATAAAAGTTTCATGAAAAACTCCTGCTTTCATTTCTTCATTATGATTGAAAAAAAAGTTACGTTCTTTATTGTCTGCAATTTTATAAATTTGATAAACAAATTGATCGTTTTCACCTTGTTTATCAATCCCCATAATATTAAAAAGCGTTTCCATTTTTATAATGATGGCAGAAAAACCCCAAAATTCTTTATTTTTATAAATGGGCAATCTACCCACAATAGCTTTTCCTCCTTGTTTTAGCTCGAAAGGCCCTTCGAAGTAAAGTTCTTTTCTATTTATCGCTTCAATAGCCTCTCTTTTATGGTTAGGATTTGAAAAAATATTAAACCCTATTACTGCTTCATTTCCTTTTAGCGGATAGGTTTTTACAATAGTGCTACCTTCTACCAATTGCAAGGCATCTATAAATTTATTTTGTTGAATTAAATCTTCGGCAACCGAATTAAAATTATTGCTAATTAAATTTTTCTCCACCAAAAAAGCTATCATTTTAGTAGCTGTAATACTATGGTTTAAAGATAATTCTATTTGTTGTTTTATATGAGCAGCTTCTTTTTCAGCTAATTCCAATTCTTTTGTTTTTTCAACAGAATAAGTTTTGTAAGCTACTATTTGTGTAACGGCAAGTGTAACAGTAAAAACTATTATTGTTGGTAATAATATTTTACTAAGAAATAATTTGCGTTTCATATCTCTTTTTTTATTGTAAAATAAAATGTACTGCCTTTTCCTTCTTCAGATTCGAGCCAAATTTTTTCTCCAAAATTCCCTACTATTTTTTTTACTATGGCTAACCCCATACCTGTTCCTGAGTACTCTTCTTTATTATGTAAGCGTTGAAAAATAACAAAAATTTTATCATAATATTCTTTTTTAATTCCTATACCATTATCTTTTATTGCAAATTGCCATTCATTTTTCAGTTCTTTAGCACTAACTTCTATAATTGGAGCAACATCTGCTTTGGCATATTTTAATCCGTTACTAATTAAATTCTGGAAAACTTGTACTATTGGTGAGCGATATGCTAATATAGTAGGAAGTTTTTTATACGTTATTGTAGCATTTTTTTCTTCTATTATTTTTCTTAACAACACTTTCGCCTGCTCTACAATCTCAGTAATTTCTATAGTTTCTAATTCATCATTATTTTTACCCACACGAGAATATTCTAATAAATCTAAAATTATGTTACGCATACGGCTTGCTCCATCTACAGCAAAATCTATATATGTATGTGCTTTTTCATCTAGCTGATCGCTATATTTTTTCTCTAACTGAGACAAGAAACTGGTTATCATACGCAGTGGTTCTTGCAAATCGTGAGAAGCTACATAGGCAAATTGTTCTAGTTCTTCGTTAGACCTTACTAATTCATTAGTGTATTTTAATAATTGATTATTAAGTTTTTTTAGCGATTCTTCATGTTCTTTTTGATAAGAAATATCTGTCATAGCTCCTACCATTCTTGTTGCTATTCCTTTTTCATCTCTAATTACCACTCCTCTATCAATTACATAGGTAAACTCACCATTTTCTTTTTTATACCTGTATTCCTGTTGCCAATTTATCGAATTTGGGTCATTAATAAGATCATCTAACGATTGCATAATATTTGCCACATCATTAGGATGAATTCTACTTGTCCATGAATCTAAGTCTGGAGCATTATTAACTACATCATAACCAAAAAGTGTACTGTACCCTTTCCCCCAATACAATTGTTTATTAACTATATCCCAGTCCCAAACTGCATCATTGGTGGCTTCGGTAACTTTTTCAAAACGTTCGTTAGAGAGACGAATTTGTTCTTCAGCAATTTTTCTTTCTGTAGTATCTTTAAAATATACTGTCAAACCTTCCTCTGATGGGTATGCACTTATTTCAAACCAACGCTTAATTGGTGGGTAGTAATCTTCAAAATGGACAACCTTCATTTCTTTCATGGCTAAATGATAGTTTTTATATGAAGGTAAATCTTTCGCATCTGTAAAAACATCCCACAAATTTTTGTTAAGAATCTTATTTTTAGGAGTTTGCAATAATGTTTCAGCCATTTTATTCCAATACATTACATTGAATTTTTTATCTACAGCAAAAAACGCATCTCCAATACTTTCTAAAATAGTATTTCTTTCTTCCAATGCCGAAAGTACTTTTTCATCGGCATTTTTTCTGTCTGTAATATCAAACCTAATGGCTAGGTATTGAAAAGGTTTATTTTTTTCATCTAAAAACGGAACAATAGTAGTATCCATCCAGTAATAAGAACCATCTTTGGCTAAATTTTTAATTTCACCACGCCAAACTTTTCCTTTAGTTATGGTCTTCCATAAATCCACAAAAAATGATTTAGGATGGTGTTTGGAGTTGATTAGTTGATGTGTATTTCCTACTAACTCTTCTCTAGAGTATTGAGATATTTTACAGAAATTGTCATTAACAGAAGTTATTACTCCGGTTTTATCTGTAAAAACAATGATAGCAGATTGATCTAGGGAAAATTTATAATCCTCTAATGTTTTTAAACTTTTCTTAAGCGCTATTTCATTTAACTTCTGTTCGTGTATATCCTGAAAACTTCCATAAATTTTAACACACTTTCCATCTATAAATTCAGCTTTACCTATGGTTCTTATCCATTTTAAATTGCCTTTTTCAGTGATAATTCTCAATTCTTCATCCCAAGGTGTTCCGTCTTTTTTACATTGTTCAACTCTTTTCTTAATAATATCTCTATCACCATCTACAAAACCAGAGATTCCTTTATTTAGAGTCGGTTTGAAATCTGGCTCTACTTCTCTAATTTCTTTGGTAATATCTGACCAATATACAGAATTACTGCTAACATCTATCTCCCAACTTCCTACTTTAGCCAATCTGGATGTATTTTCTAATAATTGTTGTAACTCTTTCATTTCTGTTACATCTCTTCCGTAAGCGAAAACAAAACCATCTTCTCCAAAAACATCCGATGAATTCCAAGATATCCATTTATATAACCCTGATTTGGTTCTATATCTATTGGTAAACCCTTGAGATTGTCTGTCTCCTGTTATTGTTTCACCATATTCTTTCATTGTCTTTTTTAAATCATCAGGGTGTAGAAAATTTTCAAATGGTTGATAAATAATTTCTTCCTCTATATAACCTAAAATTTTTGTAAAAGCCGGGTTTGCTTTTACAAAGTGACCATTAGGAGAGGCTATAGCCAATATATCTGGTGCACTATTAAAAAACAAGCTTAATTCCTGTTCTTGTTGCTTACGTTTAATTTCAGCTCCTAAAAAATTACTTAATGGAGAGAGTATTTCTACTCTATATGGATCATTTTTTAAAGGGTCTCTACTCGTTAGCACCATTACACCAATAGGAATATTATTATGAAACAAAGGAATCCCAACCCCAGATTTTAATCCAGATTTTTTGGCAGCAACATTTCTTATAAATTTAGGAAGGACATTAATGTCTTCCCAAATTTCAATTTGTAAGTTTTTCCATACTTTACCAGGTAATCCTTCCCCATTCTTTAATAGCTTTGTTTTTATTGTTGCTTTAAGGTAGTTTTGAGCTTTATCATCCGCAGCATAAACAGACGCTAAATTAAGTTGTTTTTTATCGCTACTTAATAACCAAATTTCAGCCGTTTGGTATTCTCCATATTCAGCAATGTATTGTAATGTGTTTTCTAAAATTATAGGTAATTCTTTTTCATCTTTAAATATACTTGCTACTTGGTGTTGTAATTGTTTTTGATTTTCAGAAAGTTTTGCTTTAGACACATCTCTTAATGCACCAATCATTCTTATTGGTTTACCATTTTTATCTCGCAACAAATGCCCTATTTCTTCTACATAAAGATAAGTTCCGTCTGCTTTTCTAAATCTAAATTCATTTATCCATTTTTGTCGTCTTTCATCTTTCAAAAACACATCCCAACTCTGCTTATGTTTCTCTATATCAGATGAATATGTTAAATCATCCCAATCGCTCGACCTAAACTTCTCATCTATTTTTTCATACCCAAATGTATTATAAAAGCCATCTCCCCAGTAATATTCATCTTTCTCTACATCCCAATCATAAATGGCATCGTTAGTAGCTTTATTTACTAGCTCAAAACGTTCGTTACTTTGACTAATTTTTTCTAAATATCTAAATTTAGCTAACAATACAGACAACAACCTTTGTGCTCTATCAATAGCATATTCTTCATGTCTATTTGGCTTTTTGGGTGTTTTATAATAATTAGAAAAAGTGGCTATTACATTTCCTTTAGCATCTAAAATAGGTTGCGACCAACAGGCAGCAAATTTGTATTTTTTGGGAAGGTGTAGCAGTTTTTCCCAACGTTTATCTTTAAATACATCTTCAACAATTACTTTTTCTTTAGTGTAAGCTGATGTACCACAAGAACCTGCATTTTTCCCTATACTTACTGCGTGTAGTTCTTTTACATATTCTTTTTGTAAAGAAGGTGAAGCTAAATTATAGAGTTTTCCATCTACTACCTTCATTACAGAAGATTTCATAGTTGGAAACAAGTATTCTAGTTTTAATAAGTAAGTGGAAACAACTTGTTCTAGTTTTGCATTTTCTTGCATGCTCAAGGTCATTACTTCTCTTTCTATTATTTCTAACTGTTCGTAAAAGTGCTCTTGAGTAATGTCTTTTATTGCTCCCACAATTCTGTACACCTTACCTTTCTCGTTACGCATAAATATTGCCCTATCATTAACAAAAGCATATTCACCATTGGATTTTCTAATTCTGTACTTCATAGTCCATACTATTTTATCAGTTTTTAAAGCCTCTTTGAAGCTTTTAATAAACTTAGGAAAATCATCAGGATGTATGTATGCGTTTATTATTTCCTTATTTTCTTTTAAAGATTTTATTTCTATTCCAAAATTTCTTTTAAACCCATCTCCTAAAAACAATTCATTAGTAATAGGGTTAAAATCCCAAATACTTTCCGTACCGGCTTGCATTACCAACTTAAAACGTTGGTTACTTTTTTGTAACTCTTCCTGAGCAGTTACCAAATCTGTAATATCAACACTATTAATTACAATACCATTAATCGTTTTGTCTTCTTCCAAATTGGTACCTACGCTTTGCAACCAACACCAACTTCCGTCTTTTCTTTTAAATCGATATGGAGATGATTTTACTCTTCTATCTTTTGATAACTGGCTAAATTCTTTTTGTAGTAACTCAATATCTTCGGGATGAAAAAAATTAAATGCATTATTTCCTATTAAGTCTTTTTCTGTATATCCTAAAATTTGTTTATAATTTGGACTAATATAATAATACTCACCTTCCGAACTAACAATAGTAACTAAATCTGAACCTTCTTGAATTAAAGCCTTAAATCGTTGCTCACTAAGTTTAAGTCGTTTTTCAACTTCCTTCCTATCTGTAATATCAGTGTGAGTTCCAGTCATTAAAAGTGGCTTACCATCAGGTTTCCATTTAATCACTCTACCTCTATCATTTACCCATACATAATGTCCATTTTTATGTTTTAATCGAAAATCAACATCATAAAAAACTATTTTTTTATCTATACACTCTTTTATTTTTTCATCAGATAATGCGATATCATCCGGATGAATAAATTTGTATATAGTTTTCTCATTAACTGGCTGAAGTTCTTCTACAGTATAGCCTATTATATTTGCCCAGCGTTCATTAATTTTAATTTCTCCTGTTTCAAAATTCCACTCCCACGTTCCTATACGAGTTGCCTCTACTATATTTTTTAATCTTGCTGTTTCATTATCAATTAAACTTTTACTTTCATTTATTTCATTATTTCTTTTTCTTAAAATAAGCAATTGCATTACCTGATTGGCTAAAGATTGTAATGAAACAATCTGTTCCTGATTAAGTTTATTTGGTTTGGTGTCTAAAACACATAAAGTTCCTAATAAAATACCTTCTTGTGTAGTTAAAGGTACTCCTGCATAAAAAACAATATTGGGTTTTGAAGTAACTAATGGATTACTCTTAAATCGCTTATCTTTTCTAATATCTTCTATTATAAAAATATCGGTAGGCTTTTTAATTGCATGAAAGCAAAAAGAATGTTCTATTGGAGTTTCTTTGATTTTTAACCCATAATGCGATTTGAAAAATTGACGTGTATCATCTAAAAATGACACTAAAGCAATAGATGTATTACATATATAAGCTGCTAAACGAGTAATGTCATCATATTCTTTTTCAGGAAGTGTATCTAATATTTCATATTGCTTTAAAGCCTTTATCCTTTTATCTACAGCATCAGTATTGGTTTTCTTCATAAGCAAACTAAGTGTTAAAATTTGTAATCACTTTAAAATTAAAATGTTTACAAGGTACTAAAATTATTATTTTTTTAACACTTAGCAGTTTTTCTGTTATTATTTTTTAAAATAACCATGAAATTAATATGCTCAACAAAACCTATTTTATCCTAATTTTTGATTAATCAATTCTAATGTTTGTTGTTCAATAGCAATTGTTTGTTGAAATATAGCTTCACCATCAGCCATCAATTTTTCGGCAAAAGGTCTATCTTTAATATCTTTAACATTAATCTTAACATTAAAATACGCTCCTGCCACTGCTGCTTTAGCACACATAATTCCAACAGCACCATCAGAAAGAGAAGATTGTAAGCCTGATTGCATCATTTCTTGCATCACTTCCATAGATTCATAAGCAGTTTTCATTACCTTAAAAGGTACTTCTGCAGCATATTTAGTAGCATTTTCTATAGCTTCATCTTTTAGTTTAATTTCTTCTGCTGTTTCTTTTGGCATTCTAAAACCATCAATAATTTTATTAAAGGCATTGGTATCTTCATCTACTAAATTTAACAAAGTACTGGTATATTGTTGTCCCTTAACCGCCCAATCAGAGAAGAATTCCCATTTATCGTCCCAACCTCTTTTATGTCCAGACAAATTAGCAACCATAGTTCCTAATGCAACGCCCAACGTACCAACATAAGCAGCAATAGAGCCACCACCTGGAGCCATAGATTCAGCAGCTGTTTCATCAGCAAAATCTTTTAAGGTTAAGTCAATTAGCTTCTTAGGAGCATCTTTTTCCAAAATGTATTCTATTATTTTTTCATCAGGATTAAAAGGTTTTAACTCATCCAACCCTAAGGATTTTATAGCAATTTTAATTTTTTCTTTTTCAGAACAACCTAACGAACGCTCTTGTTTAATTAAGAAATAATCCGCAGCATCTAGCATGGCTTTTAGAGGAATTAAGCCTATTAACTCAGAACCCGTAACACGCAAACCTCTTTCTTGAGCAGCTTTACATGTTTCATCAAAAGCCACATGCATGGAGCTAATAGAAATATTGGTTAGGTTGTAAGAAATTTGAGCAATACCATATTCATCAATAAACCAGCCTATACCTTTTACTGCTTTTAATTTTCCGGGAATTCTTTTTTCAACACCATTTTCCTTTACCAACCTTCCTGCTTCTCTAATGTCAAATGCAATTGCATTGGCTCTTCTAGTTGATGTTGAATTTAGGTTTACATTGTAAGCAATTAAAAAATCTCTGGCACTAATAGCTGTCGCACCACTTTTTTGTACCTGTTCATTAAATGTTGTGGGACCGAAATCGGGCTTCCAAGCAGCATCGTTTAACTTTTCTTTTAGTCCTTCATATTCTCCAGAACGACAATTAGCTAAATTTTTTCTTTTTTCTTCTTGAGCTGCATTTTCATAACAATAAACAGGAATTGCTAACTCTTCTCCTACTCTTTTTGCTAATTTATGAGCATATTTTACCGTTTCTTCCATAGTAATTCCCGAAATAGGCACTAATGGACAAACATCTGTAGCACCAAAACGAGGGTGTTCACCTTGGTGATTTCTCATATCAATTAATTCTGCTGCTTTTTTGATTAATAAAAATGCTGCTTCAATAACAGGTTCGGGTTCTCCTACAAAAGTAATTACCGTTCTATTAGTGGCTTTTCCTGGATCTACATCTAACAGTTTAACACCTTCAACCGTTTCTACAACAGCTGTAATGGCTTTAATCTTTGCTTCATTTCTTCCTTCGCTAATGTTAGGAACACACTCAATTAATTGCTTTGACATAAGTATAATTTATATAGTTAATTTAAAATTTATTCAACCACAAAACTAAGCGTTTACTACTTAACTTAAAATGTATAATTTAAAAATAAAATCTTTTTATAGATTATTACAAACCACAAAAATTTTAGACATAAAAAAACTCCTGAATTGCTTCAGGAGTTTCTTCTTTACTTATTCAATATTAATCTTCAAAATCATCTTCAATCTCGTCTAATTTTTTATCTGCATCTTTAGCATCTTGGTCAATTATTACTTTACCTTTTTTCAAATCTTGGTTGTCTTCATCATCTTCATCGCTATAAAACTTCTTCATCACTACATCTTTCTCTTTAGCTTTTTGTTTTTTCTCTTCTTGTTTTTTCTTATCAAGTACTTCTGGGTCGTATTTTTTAAACACTTCTACCATCTTTTTTGCTTTCGCAGCCATTTCCATATCTCCAGCTTGAGTAAAATATTCTTCTAAAATAAGCATTCCAGAAGAAATTACTCCAGCAGTAGCAGTTGATGGTTCAAAATTTTCATCTATCAATTCCATTGCTGCTCTGGCATTTTTTTCGCCTTCAACAGCATTCATAGATTTAATCTCACTTATACCTTGCCAAAGTTGTAATACAGGATCGTTTGGAATTGCTTTAAAGGCATATTTATATTCTAACGCTGCTTTTCTTGGTTTATCCACTAAAAACAAATGCTGTCCTAATTTATTGGCTGTATCAGCAATATTGATAAAAAATTCTTGGTAATCTTCCATTGTTGGCTCGTAATCATCAAAATACTTTTGAGCCTTAGCTTCAGCCTTAACATATTTATAAATATACTTTTCAGCATCTTTTAGTGGTTTAGGGTAATCTGACTCTCTCTCACCAACACTATATTTTTCAGGTAACTTAGAAATCTCATACAGCCCCATTGCTGCATACAAGTAAGGCATAGGATGTTTTCTGTAGGTAGCATCATCCATTAGTTTTATAGATTTATCAACTAATTTATCATACTTTTCATCGACATATAAAAAATTCAAGTCTTCAATTTTTTTATCTTGAGCAACTGCTTTTCCAAATGTGGTTAGTAATAATAATGTGATTAATTGTATTGAAAAATTTTTCATAGTTTTTTTAGTTTTTTTTGTTAATTATACATTAAATAATTTACACCGAACTTTTACAAAGATAATGCCTCTTTATTGAATGTATAATTTTTTCGTTAAAAATTACATAAAAAGTTAAAAAAAGTAGGAAGTTTGACCTTAAAAGCAATAAAAATGTAGCAAGATGGAAAATAAAATAGAATATATTGAAGAAAATAATGAGCTAACTATTTTAATTTATCCACTTTATGATAAAAGAAAACAAAATATGCTTACCACTTGGTTGGTATTATTTTCACTTTGTGGAATAGCCATTATTAGTCAGTTTTTCTTTGATTACCCAACCAGCACAAAACTATTTTTTATTGTTTACCTTATCTTTTGGTTGTTTTTTGAGTTTAAAGTTATTTATGCCATTAGATGGAGAAAATATGGTAAAGAAGTAATTACTATTGATAATGAAAGTATTTATCTCACCAAAAAAATTGGCAAAAGAGGTGTTACTGAAAGATACGATTTAACAGCTATCGATACTATTGAAGCATTGAAACACAAAGGAAAATTAGTGTATGAAATGACCTCTTCTTATTGGAATTCAAATCATTATACACTTACTGTAAACATTAATAAGCAGCAAATTCCTTTTGGTGTAGATTTGAATAAGAAGCAAGCTAAAAAAATGATTAAAACACTAAATGAAACTGTTAAAAACCGTGTTGAAAACAAGCTTTAACACGACTAACATTCTTTTTTATTATTGCTTAACATTACATTCATAAAATATTCAAACTTATGAAACGTAATGTACTTGTTCTCATCCTATCAATATTTTCAACAACATTAATTATATGGTCTTGTGGCTCAGATAAGAATAATGAAGCGGCTATGAAAGTTTTTAGGTACAATGAAGCTGCCGGAATTACTTCCCTAGATCCAGCTTTTTCTAGAAACCCTGAAAACATTTGGGCATGTAATCATCTTTATAATGGTTTGCTTGAAATGGACGACCAACTCAATATCAAACCTTCTATTGCTAAAAGATGGAAAATTTCTGAAGATGGGAAAACCTATACTTTTTTCCTACACAACAATGTTTATTTTCATGATAACAAACAGTTTGAAAATGGTAAAGGAAGAAATGTTACTGCTCATGATTTTGTTTACAGCTTCAATAGAATTTTAGATTCAAAGGTTGCTTCACCGGGAACCTGGATTTTTAATAATGTTGCTTTTGAAGAAGAATTTAACTACCAACCTTTTGAGGCAATTGATGATACTACCTTAAAAATTCACTTAAATCAAGCTTTCCCTCCTTTTTTAGGAATTCTTACCATGCAATATTGTGCTGTAGTTCCAAAAGAAGTGGTTGAGCATTACAAAAATGATTACCGCAGCAACCCTGTTGGTACAGGTCCTTTTATATTTAAAGTTTGGGACGAAAACAACAAATTAGTTTTATTAAAAAACCCCAACTATTGGGAAAAAGATGAAAGTGGAAAATCACTACCTTATATAGATGCTATTTCTATCTCCTTTGTTAAAGACAAGGAAATGGAGTTTTTAAAATTTTTAAATAAAGAATTAGATTTTGTTTCGGGTAGAGATGGTGATAATAAAGAAAGTATTTTTACTGCCGATGGTAAACTAAAAAAGGAATATACCAATAGAGTTAAAATGCTTACCAACCCTTATCTAAATACCGAATATTTAGGTATTTTAGTAGATGATGAATTGGACATTGTTGCCAAAAGTCCGTTGAAAAAGAAATATGTAAGACAAGCCATTAACTATGGTTTCGACAGAAAACAAATGATTTCCTACTTACGAAAAAACATTGGAACTCCCGCTGAGGCAGGTTTTGTTCCAAAAGGTTTACCATCTTATGATGAGGAAAAAGTGAAAGGCTATAACTACAATCCTGAAAAAGCAAAAGAATTACTTTACTTAGCAGGTTATCCAAATGGAGAAGGAATGCCAGAAATTACGCTTTTTACTACTGCTAATTATGTTGATTTATGCGAATTTATTCAACATCAATTGGGTGAAATAGGTATAAAAGTGAAAGTAGATATTGTTCAGGCTACCACGCACAGAGAATTGGTGGCTCGTTCAAAATTAAATTTCTTCAGAAAATCATGGATAGCAGATTATCCTGATGCAGAAAATTATTTGGCTTTATTTTATAGTAAAAACTTTACACCTCACGGACCAAATTACACGCATTTTAGCAATGTAGCTTTTGATAATTTATATGAACTTTCTCAGAAAGAAACCAACGATTCTATCCGTTACGATTATTACCAACGTATGGATAATATTATAATTGAAGAAGCTCCTGTGGTAATTTTATATTATGATGAAGTGGTAAGGTTAACCCAACCTAATGTAGAAAATTTAGGCATCAACCCTATCAACTTACTAAGCTTAAAGAAAGTGAAGTTGTTAGATTAATCCTTTTTTCTGTTCCAAATAACTTTGTAAAATAATGGTGGCACTAATCTGATCAACCAAGGCTTTATTCTGGCGTGCTTTTTTCTTTAGTCCTCCATCTATCATGGTCTGAAAAGCCATTTTTGAAGTAAACCTTTCATCAATTCTTTCAATTTTTACCTCGGGAAATTTTTTGGTGATGTGTTTAACAAAAGGTTCTATAAACCTAGCAGATTGGGCAGGCTGATTTTTTAAATCCATTGCTAAACCAACCACAATAGTTTCTACCTCATATTTACTAAGATAATCCTCCAAAAAGGTAATGATATCTTTTACATGAACAGTTGTTAAACCGCTGGCAATAATCTGTAAATCATCCGTTACAGCTACTCCCACTCTTTTTTGTCCGTAATCCATTGCTAAAACCCTAGCCATTATTTAAAATTCTATATCTATTTATAAATGTTTAACGAATTATCACCGTTCAATTTTAGTAATTTTGCTAAAAATAATTCATACAACTTAATGGAAGCAAAATTAAACAAAATAGAAGAAGCGATTGAAGATATCAAAAATGGTAAAATTATTATTGTTGTTGATGATGAAGACAGAGAAAATGAAGGCGATTTTTTAGCAGCCGCAAGAGCTGTTACTCCGGAAATGATTAACTTTATGGCAACACACGGTAGAGGACTTATCTGTGCTCCATTAATTCAAGATAGGTGCGATGAATTAGGATTAGAATTAATGGTTTATCAAAACAATGCTGCTTACGAAACACCTTTTACCGTTTCTGTAGATTTAATTGGCGAAGGTTGTACTACAGGTATTTCTGCTTCCGACAGGTCTAAAACCATTAAAGCATTAATTAATCCTGCTACCAAAAAAGAACAATTAGGTAAACCTGGGCATATTTTCCCATTAAGAGCCAAAAGAGGTGGCGTTTTAAGAAGAGCCGGACATACCGAAGCGGCTATAGATTTTGCCAGATTAGCAGGTTTTGAACCCGCTGGTGTAATTGTAGAAATTATGAATGAAGATGGTACTATGGCTCGTCTTCCTGAATTATTAAAGATTGCTGAAAAACACCAACTTAAAATAGTTAGCATTAAAGATTTAATTTCCTACCGTTTGCAACACGAAACGCTAATTAAAAGAGAAGTTACCATTGATTTACCTACAGAGTATGGCGATTTTAAAATGGCTGCTTACAAGCAAACGACTAACGATATGGATCATTTAGCCATATTTAAAGGAGAATGGGAAAAAGATGAACCAGTTTTGGTTAGAGTACACTCATCCTGCATGACAGGCGATATATTTGGTTCTTGCAGATGTGATTGTGGTCCTCAATTACACAAAGCAATGGAAATGATAGAAAAAGAAGGCAAAGGTGTAGTGGTTTACATGAATCAAGAAGGAAGAGGAATAGGTTTAATGAATAAACTTAAAGCATACAAACTTCAGGAAGAAGGTAGAGATACCGTTGAAGCAAACATAGAACTAGGTTTCAAAGCCGATGAACGTGATTATGGCATTGGAGCTCAAATTTTACGTGATTTAGGCGTTTCCAAAATGAAATTAATGAGCAACAATCCTAAAAAGAGAACAGGTTTATTAGGTTATGGTCTTGAAATAGTGGATAACGTAGCCTTAGAAATTGAGTCTAATTTACATAACGAAAGTTACCTTAAAACTAAAAAAAGTAAAATGGGACATCAACTTAATTTGAAGCCTTAGTTTTAGAAAAAAGTTATCCGTAAAACGTTATTTGTTAATCGTGGGATTTAAATAGATTATCTTACAAAGTTCAGCAGGCAAATATTTGTGGCTGAATAAAATTTTCCTATTTTTAACTTTTAAACTTAAAAATATAAAAATATGGGATTTCCTTCTGACATTGAAATAGCTCAAAATACTAAGCTAAAACACATTACTGCAATATCTTCTTACTTAAATATAAATGAAGATGACATTGAAATGTATGGAAAATATAAGGCTAAACTTCCACTAAGCCTTATTCGTCAGGAAAATATTGATAAAAGCAATTTAATTTTAGTTACTGCCCTAACTCCTACTCCTGCTGGAGAAGGAAAAACTACTACCTCTATAGGTTTAACAGAAGGACTTAATAAAATTGGTAAGAAAACTACCGTAGTTTTAAGAGAACCTTCTTTAGGACCTGTTTTCGGAATTAAAGGTGGAGCTGCCGGTGGTGGTTATGCTCAAGTAGTTCCTATGGAAGATATTAACCTGCATTTTACAGGAGATTTTTCTGCTATAGAAAAAGCCAATAACCTTTTGTCTGCTTTAATAGATAACAACATTCAAAATAAAACCAATAATTTAAATATAGATCCTAGAACCATTGTTTGGAAAAGAGTAATGGACATGAATGACAGGTCGTTAAGAGAAATTGTTATTGGTTTAGGTGGAACTGGAAACGGTATTCCCAGACAAGATGGTTTTAACATTACGCCTGCTTCAGAGGTAATGGCAATTTTATGTATGTCTGAAAACTTTGAAGACTTAAAAAATAAACTAGGAAATATTTTTATTGGATTTACTTTCGAAAAAAAGCCTGTTTACGCAAGAGATTTAAAGGCTGAAAATGCAATGGCTATTTTACTTAAAGATGCTATAAAACCTAACTTAGTTCAAACCTTAGAAGGAAATCCTGCCATTATTCATGGTGGTCCATTTGCTAATATTGCTCAAGGTACTAACACTATTTTAGCAACTAAAATGGGATTATCTTTATCAGATTATGTAGTAACCGAAGCTGGTTTTGGTGCTGATTTAGGTGCTGAAAAATTCTTAGATATTAAATGTGTTTCTGGTGGATTAAAACCTAAAGCCCTAGTATTAGTAGCAACCATAAGAGCTTTACGTCACCATGGCGGAGCTACCAAAGAACAATATAACGATGCTAATGTTGAAAGAGTGAGCAATGGTTTTGCTAACCTTGAAAAACACATAGAAAACTGTAAAAAATTCGGATTAAACCCTGTAGTTGCTATCAATGCTTTTCCTACTGATAGTGCTGAAGAAGTAAAACTTATACAAGATAGATGTTCCGATTTAGGTGTAAAAGCTATTGTTGCCGAAGGTTTTGCTAAAGGTGGTGATGGTATGACCAACCTGGCACAAGCTGTTGTAACAGAAATTGAAAGTGGCAAAAATAACTTTAAACCACTTTACGATTGGAAACTTCCTATTAAAGAAAAAATTGAAATTATTGCCAAAAACATTTATGGTGCTGATGGTGTAGAATACTCTAAAAAGGCTCTTACCGATTTGAAAAAATTAGATAGCTTAGGAATGAGTGAACTCCCTATTTGTATGGCAAAAACTCAAAAATCTTTTTCTGATAATGAAAGTTTAATTGGTAGACCAACAGGATTTACCATTAATGTTAGAGAATTTGAATTTGCATCGGGAGCAGGTTTTGTTATTCCCATTTTAGGCAACATGATGCGTATGCCAGGATTACCGGTTATTCCGGCATCTGAAGGAATGTTTATTGATAATGACGGTAAAATTAGTGGATTATCCTAGTTAGTTTATGAGTTTAAAAGGTTATGAGGTTAATTTCTAATGCCGTAAAAACAAGAATTGTTAATTCTTTATTTTTACGAGCATCCTCGAAAAATTAGTTTTTCACAAAAACATTTTTCGGGATCTCTAATTTCTATAATTACCCTAATAAAAAGATACATGGTCTTTTATTCAAATCAATAGTTGTATTTTTCCACTCTGCAATGGGTTTGGTAGCAATTTGCTCCGAAGCCATCGTTATATCTACCGCTATACACAACTTCGTATTAGGATTGCAATTGGCTAATAAATCGGTTAATACATGTTGATTTCTGTAAGGCGTTTCGATAAAAAGCTGCGTTTGCTTTTGAGCAATAGCCATTCTTTCTAGATCTTTCAATTTTCTTACCCTGTCTTTTTGTTCTTTAGGTAAATAGCCATTAAAACAAAAACTTTGTCCGTTAAAACCACTTGCCATTAACGAAAGTAATATAGAAGAAGGACCAACCAACGGAACCACTTTTATATTTTTTTGATGAGCCAAAGCAACAATATCTGCTCCTGGATCAGCAACACCAGGACAACCAGCATCGGAAATAACGCCTATATTTTTTCCTTCATCTATTGGTTTCAGAAAAGTTGGCAGCATATCTAAATTGGTTCTTTTATTTATTTCATAAAAAACTAAGTCATCAATTACTTTATCAGGTGTCGTTTTTTTGATAAACCTTCTGGCAGTTTTAATGTTTTCTACAATAAAAACATCTATTTCTTGTAAAACAGAATTATTAAATGATGGAATAACCTGATCGTAAGCAGATTCTCCCAATGTGGTTGGTATTAAGTATAGTGTTCCTTTATTGTTCATTATTAATTTGTTTTATAAATACCTCACAAGCATTATCTAATAATTGATAAACCTCTTCAAAGCCTGCTTCTCCTCCATAATAAGGATCCGGTACACTTCTATTTTCGTTAGTATAAGCTAAATTTAAAAATAGTGTTACTTTTTGCTTTTCCGTATCGATTTTGGCAAGATTTAAAATATTATTATAGTTAGAACTATCCATCGCAAAAATATAATCAAACTCCTGAAAATCATCATAAGTAAACTGCCTTGCTTGTTGGTTAGAAATGTCTATGTTATATTCTAATGCTTTAGCTTGCATTCTTTTATCAGGAGCTTCTCCAATATGATAATCGGATGTTCCCGCAGAATCTACCAATAAATTTACTCCATATTCTTTGGCTTTAGCTTCTAAAACGCCTTGTGCCATTGCCGACCTACAAATATTTCCTAAACAAACAAATAATACTTTTTGCATCCTCTTACTTTTTAGCTTTCTTCATTCATTATATTACTCTGAAGCTTAATAGATTCAATATGAATTTCTGTAAATAAATTTCTAATAAATCGTTCGCTCAATCCTTTTTCTTTAGCTTCTTCCAATGCTTTTAAAAGAATTTCTTCCCAACGTTTGGGTTGTAAAATCTGTATATTATTTTCTTTTTTATATTGAGCCAACTCATTAATCAATTCCATTCTTTTTGAAAGCACATCTAACAGTTCGCCATCAAGCACATTTATGCTTCTTCTTATTTTATCAAGTTCTGTTGTAAGTGTTGGGCTTAGTTTTGTTTTTCTAACAACCAACTGATTAACAAACTTCTCTAGTGTTTGAGGAGTTATTTGTTGCAAAGCATCGCTTAACGCATTGTCTGGATCGAGATGAGCTTCTATCATTAAACCATCGAAATCTAAATCCATTGCTTTTTGAGCAACAGCAAACAGGTTATCTCGTTTGCCACAAATATGACTTGGATCGCAAATCATAGTTAAATCCGGATAATGCTGCATTAACTCGATAGGAATTTGCCACTGAGGCGGATTCCTATAATACGAATCGCCATATTTTGAAAATCCTCTGTGGATAGCTCCAATTTTAGTAATTCCTACTTTTGCAAAACGTTCTATTGCTCCTTCCCAAAGTTGTAAATCAGGATTTATTGGATTTTTTATTAAAACCGTAGCATCTGTTCCGTGCAACGCGTCTGCAATTTCTTGAACTACAAAAGGATTAACTGTAGTTCTAGCTCCTATCCACAACACATCAACATCATATTTTAACGCTTCTTCAACATGTTGTGTATTGGCGACTTCTATGGCTGTTTTTAACCCTGTAGCTTCTTTTGCTTTTTGTAACCATTTTAACGCTTCTAAACCAATCCCCTCAAAACTACCGGGTTTGGTTCGTGGCTTCCATATTCCGGCTCTTAGTACATCAACTTTATTAAGTGCTTTTAAAGCAATAGCTGTTTGTATTAACTGCTCTTCAGATTCAGCACTACAAGGACCACTAATAATAATGGGCTTATCTTTTTTGCTAAGTATATGATTGATTGATTTCATTAATGAAGCAAAATTAGCTAAGTTAAATTGAAGTTAACTAAATAATTAAATGTAAAATGAAAATAGATAGCCTACAATAAAAATACAAAGTGCAATAACGATGTAAAACAATACCTTTTGAGCTTTTTTGCTCATGGGTTTATAAATTGGAGATGGTTTATCGAATCGATTGAACATAAGGGGATAAACAAAAAAACAGGAATCTCTTAGTTAAGAAATTCCTGTTTAGTTAGTGCAAATTTTAAGTTTATTATAATTATTGTAAACTAATTTTCTTTTTCAATTCCTCAATGTAGCCTCTAAAACGTTTATCGGTATCCATAAGGTTATTAACTGTTTTGCAAGCATGTAATACTGTTGCGTGGTCTTTTCCTCCACAGTGCATACCAATAGATGCCAAACTAGATTTAGTCATTTGTTTAGAGAAATACATGGCTATTTGACGAGCTTGTACTACTTCTCTTTTTCTAGTTTTAGATTTTAAGGTTTCAATAGGCATATCAAAATAATCGCAAACTACTTTTTGGATATAATCTATAGAAACTTCTCTGGCTGTATTTTTAACAAACTTGTCCACCATTTGTCTAGCCAAATCAATATTTACTGCTTTTTTGTTTAAAGAAGATTGAGCTAAAATAGAAATTAATGCTCCTTCTAATTCTCTAACATTGGTAGTAATACTATAAGCAATGTATTCAACAACATCTTTAGGTAATTCCAACCCTTCGCTATACATTTTCTTTTCTAAAATAGCTATTCTAGTTTCCAAATCAGGCGATTGAAGATCAGCAGCTAACCCCCATTTAAAACGAGATAATAATCGCTGTTCCATACCAATTATTTCCACTGGAGCTTTGTCAGCAGTTAAAATAATTTGTTTTCCTGATTGGTGTAAATGATTAAATATGTGGAAGAAAACATCTTGTGTTTTAGCTTTTCCTGCAAAAAACTGAACATCATCAATAATTAACACATCTATCATTTGATAGAAGTGAATAAAATCATTTTGTTCGTTGTTCTTTACTGCATCAATAAATTGTTGAGTAAATTTCTCAGAAGAAACATACAGTACAATTTTATTTGGAAATTTATTTTTTACTTCAATACCAATAGCGTGAGCCAAGTGAGTTTTTCCTAAACCTACTCCACCATATACTAATAATGGATTGAAAGAAGTTCCTCCAGGATTGTTAGAAACTGCAAAACCGGCAGAACGTGCTAATCTGTTGCAATCTCCTTCAACAAAATTATCAAAAGAATAATTTGGATTTAATTGAGATTCTACATTTAAATGAGCAATTCCAGGAATGATAAATGGATTTCTGATAGATTTATTTTTATTTAAATCTATAGGCATATTTACCGGATTGTTTTTGATGTGGGGTTTATTAGTAGCAGGAATTTTTAACGTATATGGATTATTGGTTTTGTTATTATTTTCTATTACAATACTGTATTCCAACCTTCCTTCATTACCTAATTCTTTTTTTATGGTTTTCTTTAAGATGGATACGTAATGTTCTTCCAACCATTCGTAAAAAAACTGGCTAGGAACCTGAATGGTAAGTACTTTGTCTTTCAGTTTAACAGGAACAATGGGTTCAAACCAAGTTTTGTAACTCTGTAAGCTAACATTGTCTTTTATTACCTGAAGGCAATTTTCCCATACTGAAGTAAAGTTTTTATCCATTTTTAATAACTCCTATTTTTATGTTTTTACTAATTTCTTTCTAAATCCTTAAGAGTCAAAGCTCTTTTAAACTGTTGCGAAACGGCTGTCTAAATTAATTAAAATAAATTTAATAAGCTGTTTAAAATCAATGATTTTTAGTTAAAAAAACCACCTCTCTTTTGTGCTAACAAATATTTGAATAAAAAAATGAAAAAAAAAATTTTTATCTATTGTTTTTTATTTTTTTTTTACTTAGATAACGCCTATTTTATCATTAATTGAAGTAAAAGCCTTATCTAAAGGGTTGATATAAAAGTCTATTCTGCCCAAATAAAGCCCCGCCCAGCCAACTTGATTAATTAAAGTGATGTTTTCTGCTTTATTTTTAATACGGGTTGGTTTATCCAAAAATGTATGTGTGTGACCTCCAATTATTAGGTCAATATTTTTTGTTTCTTTAGCCAATATATTGTCAGAAACTTTATTGCTTTTATATGCATACCCTAAATGCGAGAGACATATAATTAAGTGGCATTTTTCGTTATATTTTAAGTGTTCTGCCGTATTATTTGCAGCAATTATCGGATTATTATATTGTGTTTCGGCATATAATTTCTTATCTACCAAACCAGCTAACTCCACTCCAACTCCAAAAATGCCAATTTTCACATTATCTTTTTCAATTATTTTATAAGGAGCAATTTTTCCATTTAATATGGTATTAGAAAAATCATAATTCACATTTAAAAATGGAAAATTAGCATAAGGCAACATTTTGTTTAAGCCTTCAATTCCATTATCAAAATCATGGTTGCCAATAGTAGCGGCATCATATTTCATTAAACTCATTAGTTTAAACTCTAACTCTCCGCCATACATATTAAAGTAAGGTGTTCCTTGAAAAATATCTCCGGCATCTAACAACAACACATTTTTTTCTTCTGTTCTAATTTTATCTATCAAAGCAGCTCGTTTAGCAGCACCTCCCATATTAGGATATTTTGGGTCGTTACTCGGAAATGGTTCTATGTGACTATGCACATCGTTAGTATGTAAAATAGTAATTTTTGTATGATTTTTTTTTAGAATCGCAGCCGAGAGCGGATTTAATGCTGCAGCTCCAAGCAAGGAAACGCCACCTAAAAAAGATTGTTTTATAAAGGTTCTTCTGTTACTCATAAACTATCCTCCCCTCTATTTTTCCGCTTAGTTGCTTTCCTTGTGCGTGTTGTTCTACACAATATTGTATAATGGCATCTCTTAACTTTATCCCCACTTTTTCATAGTTAATGGGATTTAAAAAAAAAGTCATGTTATCACCACCATTGGCTAAATAATCGGATGTTAATATTTTATAAGTTGTATTTAATGACTTATCATTTTTTCGATATTTATATTTTACCTCTTGATTATCTTGAGAAAATTTAACTTTAACTCCCGAAACAGGTTGTCCTCCAACTCTATTTAAGTAATTTATTAAACTATTCAAACTATCTTGACTAATACTGATTACCACCAACTCATTTTCAAAAGGCATCAATTCAAAAATTTTTCCTCGGGTAATTTCCCCTTTGGGAAGAGAAGTTCTTAATCCACCAAAATTCAATAAACAAAAATCAATATTACCATCATACATTTTTTGAGTTATCTCCATGCTTAAATCAGCAACAAGATTGCCTAATTTGGTTTCGGGCTTACCTTTTTCTTTTGGAAACTCTTCGGAAGACAAAACCAACACTTCATTCATTTCTTTTTCTAAACTATCCTTAAAAGGAGAAATTAACGTTGTTGCTTGTTGGTGTTCTGTTGTTGTTTCTATAATATTAATGGAAGTATCCTGAGTTTTTTCATAAACAGCGGGTTGACAAGCAAGGAGAAATGCAATAAAAACTGCCATCACCACTTTCTTAATAGCTGAAAATTGGTATGTTGTGAAAAAAAACTGCATGTTATTCCCTAATAAGTTTGCCTGAGTTGACCAAATTACGAACTTTACCGTAAATTTTTCATCAATTTTATATTATGTACACATCAATAACAAAAATAAGAGTAAGGTATGCCGAAACCGATATGATGGGCTATGTTTATTACGGAAATTATGCTACTTACTTTGAAGTAGCTCGTGTCGAAGCTATTAAAAAACTTGGTTTTAGCTACAGAAGAATGGAAGATGAAGGCATTGCTTTACCGGTTTTAGAATTTTCTATAAAATACTACAAACCTGCTTTTTATGATGATGAATTGAGAGTAGAAACAACCATTAGCGAGCTACCAAAAGCTCGTATTTCATTCACTTACCAAACCTTTAATGAAAAAAACGAGTTGATTAATGAAGCTGCTACAACCTTAGTTTTTATCAATAAAAACTCGCAACGACCATGTGCTGCACCAGCTGATTTTATTGAAGCTATGAAAGCTTATTTTTGATAAGTAATCAACTAAACCGTTGGCAATACCTTAGTTTTTACTTCGCCAAAACCAACTCTAACACCATTTTTTTGTGCGAAACCTCGCATAATAACCGTATCGTTATCTAAAATAAATTTTCGTTCAGAGCCATCAGGCATAGCAACACTTTTGCTTCCTTTCCAAGAAATTTCTAACATAGAACCATAAGCCGATTCATCATTTCCTGAAATTGTTCCTGATGCCATCATGTCACCAGCTTTTATGTTGCAACCATTAACAGTATGGTGAGCCAATTGTTGGTTCATGTTCCAATACATATATTTATAATTGGAATTGGAAACTACTTTTTCCTTCGTATTTTCAGGTTGAATAGCTACTTCTAAATTAATGTCGATGTGTTTATTTCCCTCATATTGTAAGTAATCGAACACTTTTGGTTCTTGCTCAGGTCCTGAAACTCTGAAAGGCTCAAGAGCATCTAAAGTTACTATCCATGGTGAAATGGAGGATGCAAAGTTTTTAGCTAAAAATGGCCCGAGTGGCACATATTCCCACTTTTGAATATCTCTAGCACTCCAATCATTAAAAATACACATTCCAAAAATATAATCATCTGCTTCTTTTGTAGAGATAGATTGTCCCATTGCTTTTCCATTATAGGTAACAAAAGCCATTTCCAACTCAAAGTCTAATAATTTACACGGTCCGAAAACTGGCGGTTCATTGTCATTTGGTTTTTGCTGACCTTTTGGTCGGTGTATGGGTGTTCCTGAAACTACAATTGAAGACGACCTTCCGTGGTAACCAACAGGAATGTGTTTCCAATTTGGAAGTAAGGCATTATTAGGATCTCTGAACATGCAGCCAACATTATAAGCATGTTGTTCACTAGAATAAAAATCGGTATAATCTCCAACTCTAATAGGCATCAGCATTTCTACTTCATTACTATTATATAAAGCCGTTTGGATTTTTTCGTTATCTTTATTCGCTGCATTTTCAAGACTAAAAATAGCTGAAATTTCATCTCTTACTTGACGAGTAAACGATTTACCTAGTTTTATAAACTTATTTAATTTGTATGATTTAAACACATCCGAATCTACATCAAAATAGCCCAACTTAGCCAATTGATGAAGATTAATTACCGTATTTCCTATTCTGCTAGCCACAAAAACTTGTTTGCCCGATTTTGCCACTCCAAAAGGTATATTCTGAATGGGAAAATCACTGTTTTCAGGTACTTCTATCCAACTTTTTAATTCCGGGTTGTTTGCTTTAATCATAGTTTTAATATTTTTTTAGTTTTAATTTAAGTAGAAAAGCCCCCTCCAACTCCCCCAAAGGAGAAGAGCTCCCAACGCTCAATGTCATTAATTTCTAATTTCTAATCACAAATCCGACTCTCCTTTAAACAATGGAAACTGCTCCATTAAATTATTTATTTCTTCTCTTACGTTAGCAATGGTTTTTTCATCTTTATGTGTAATTACCAAATCCATCCAATCTACAATTTTAATCATATCTTCTTCCATCAAACCTCTTGTGGTAACAGCTGCTGTACCTACTCTAATTCCTGAGGTAACAAACGGAGATTTATCATCAAATGGTACCATATTTTTGTTAACCGTAATATCAGCCTCCACCAATAAATTCTCGGCTTCTTTTCCAGTAATGTTTTTAGAACGCAAATCAATTAACATACAATGATTGTCTGTTCCACCAGATACAACACCATAGCCTCTTTTCATTAATTCGTCAGCCATTACTTTGGCATTTTTTATTACTTGCTGACAGTAACTCATATATTCTTCCGACAATGCTTCTTTAAAAGCTACCGCCTTGGCTGCAATAACATGTTCTAAGGGACCACCTTGTGTACCTGGAAAAACAGCTCCATCTAACATAGCCGACATCATTTTAATCTCTCCTTTTGGAGTTTTAATTCCCCATGGATTTTCAAAATCTTGTCCCATCATAATTAAACCACCTCTTGGTCCTCTAAGGGTTTTGTGTGTGGTAGTAGTAACTACATGACAATGAGGTAGCGGGTCGTTTAACAAGCCTCTAGCAATTAACCCAGAAGGATGCGAAATATCTGCTAATAATAAAGCACCTACTTTATCGGCTAATTTTCTCATGCGTTCGTAATCCCAATCGCGAGAATAAGCGGAAGCTCCTGCAATAATTAATTGAGGTTTTTCTTCTAAAGCAATTTTTTCCATTGCTTCATAATCTACTTTTCCACTTGCTTTATCTACTCCGTAAAATGAAGTGGTATATAATTTTCCTGAAAAATTTACTGGAGAACCGTGCGTTAAATGTCCTCCATGCGATAAATCGAAACCAAGAATTTTATCTCCGGGTTTTAACACTGCCAACATAACGGCTGCATTAGCTTGAGAACCTGAATGAGGTTGCACATTTACCCATGCTGCATTAAATAATTCTTTTGCTCTGTCTATTGCCAACTGCTCAATTTCATCTACTACTTCGCAACCACCATAATAACGCTTAAATGGTAATCCTTCAGCATACTTGTTGGTTAGCACACTTCCCATAGCTTGCATTACCTGAGAACTAACATAATTTTCTGAAGCAATTAGCTCCACACCTACACTTTGGCGGTGTTCTTCTTCTTGAATTAAATCAAAAATAACGGTATCCTTTATCATTAATAACAGCTTAAATAAATATTGCTGCAAAGGTATAAATATTTTAATGTGATATAAAGTTTATAACTTCATTTGTTTGAGGAAAAAACTCTCAAAATAAATTGAAAAAACTAAAGTCCTTTTGTTTTGAATACAAGCTTCTTACCAAGTAGAAAATGGGGAGCCAAAGCTATTGTCGAAACCTGCTCCAATACCAGAGTTAAAACCTCCAAATCTGTTGTAAGGATTAAACCTGTCGTTTACTCTAATTTCTCCACTAATAACAAAACCACTTGGCGATTTGTACTCCACAAAACCTGAGTAACCCACTCTATCCATTGGAGAAATGTTGTTGCTAGAATAAGCGTAATAAGGATTATTAAAGGTAATTGCATTATAAAAAACAGAACCTCCTACTGCCCATCTTTCATCTATTTGGTACTTAGCCGCAACATAACCGTAAAACTGAGAAATATTGCCTGTAAAAGGTTGGTAACCAAAATCTGTTAGCATAGGCATATTATTGGCACTTACATTCTGATAAGTAACGCCCGCATTTACACTCCATTTTTTGGAAAGTTGATACGTAACTGAAGGATTATAATAGGTTCCAAAACTTCCGTTAGACATTATCATTGCTCCAAATCTAAAATTATAATTTAGTTTATCTATCGGACTTAAAGAATCGTAAGGAATTACATACTCATCACCTTGGTTGTAAATTAAACTATCCGACTTGTTAGTTTGAGCTGATAAAACAACCGCAAACATCAACATAAAAGTGGTAAGTAGAATATGTTTAGAAAAGCTTTTCACAATTGTTCTTTTAAGAATCGAGGTAAAATTACATATTTTTTAATTCATTGTTGCCTTAAGATTTGTTAAAAAATTATGGCACAATAGTTGAAATGAAATGATTGTTAGTTTTTTAATTAAAAGTTTTAGGTTTAAAAAGGTCTTTGAGAGTAAAATCTCAAAGGCTTTTTTTTTATTTCTTAATTCTTCTTTGAAAAAGGCTGTAAAACGATCTGAAAAACTCACCAATGTTATCAAACTCTTCTTTATAAGAAATACCCACACCCTGCGTATAAGGACTGTTTATTTCTAACAAAGAAAACTGATTGGATTTGTTAAATGCTTTCACTCTTAACTTTCCATCTTTTGAAATTTTATACTCCAACACTACATCACCAATAAGGTTATTGGTGTTTTGGTTTCCTGTAACACCATTTTGTCTGTCGGCAATTCCAAAATTAGAGTCTATTATCAATCTGTCGTTTAGTACTTGTGTTGAAAGTGCTACTTCAAACTCTTGGGGAGAAATTTCATCTCCCGGACGATAGTTTACACCAATATCAAACTCATTACTAATTTTAGAGAGCCAATTACTTAATTGGTTCGATAATAATTCACTTGTGGCTGTTTTTTCAAGTCCGGCATTTCCGGCAACACCATCTACACCTGGTGGTGGTAAAAATCTATTCAATACTAATAAAGAGAATACTTGTCGGTTAAGCTCCTGAATGTTTTCTTCATGACTACTAACATACAATACACTTTTAACCTTACTTTTTGTATCTTCATCAGCTGTAGGCAACACAATATCAAAGTTGATGTCTGGTGCTAATAAAGAATTTTTCATATGCAATATTAAATCTACAGGAATTCTCTTTTTCAATACATCAGAAGTATCCATAGACATTAGCAAATCATACAACCTTGCTCTTGTTCTGTAGGATGCACTAATATCCACTTGAGCATCTAAAGGGTCTCCATTCCATTTTATTGTTCCTCCTTCGAGCAAATTAAACCTTTTGTTAATTACATTTTGAAGGGTAAACAAGTAATCTCCGCTTTTAACTACATAATCTCCAAAAATAGAAAAATCTCCAGCAGAGTTAATTTCTAATTTTAAATTACCATTCCCTCTACTCTTCATAATATCTCCAATTTTTTCATCAAAAATCAACCTTACTTCAGCATCATCTGTAACTTTTAAATCGAAAGTCATTGTGTAGTTAGATAAATCAACTTCTTCTTCAACCATATTAGCTAAAGCTGATGAATCCATTTTTGTAACAAAAGTGATGTAGCTATTTTCTTCAATTTCTTCATTACCATCAAGTGGTATATTAAATATGGTATTTTTTGATGTGGTTATGTTTGCTTCTATTCCTGTTTTAGAAGTATATTGATCATAATTAATTCCTACAACACCGCTAGCAAAAGCAATTCCGTAATAATCGGGATTATCCAGTCTATTTGTGTTAAGTACCATAAAATTTTCTAACCGCATGCCCAAATCGAAACTGAAGTTCTTAAAATTATTGTGAAATAAGGTTGCTGTACCATAAGCCTTGTTTTTTCTTTCATCCAAAAAAAGTGCATTGTCAAACGCAATCATATCTGGCGTTACTTTAATTAAAAGTGATGGCACTTCGTACTTAGTTTTTAAATAGTTTACTGTTCCACTTGTTCCTATTAAGCTAATTTTCCCATCAAACTCAGGAGCTTTCATATTTCCTTTAACCTTAATATTAGCAGTGGCTTTACCATCTAAATCGGTTACATAATCTTTTACATAAGCATCTAAAATACTAAGTTCTGTCTGATTTAATGTAATTAAAAAATCTAAATTGTCTTCAATAGATTTATTGGTATAATAATGTCCGTAAACAATAATGGAAGGCATTCTTTCATTAAAAAATTTAGCATCAATATTTAAGGCTTCTTTTTCGGCAATCCATTTAGACTTAATATTTCCTTGACCTATTAAATAATCATTCAATTTAAAATTATTTATGTTTAAATCTGACGTAAATAGTAGTTCATTATTCATTTTTTTAAGTGATGCTACTCCATTAAAAACTCCTTCTAATTTTGCAGCATTTTGAGGGATTAACGACTTGAACAATCCTAAATCAAAATTTTCAAACATTACGTCCATTTGCTGTTTACTATTATCATTGCTAATAGTTCCATCTACAATTAATTTTTGATTTTCATTAGCAAACTTAAAGTTAGAGATGCTTATGCTATTGGTATCTATAACAATTGTATTTCCATCTGAAAGTTGCCACTGTAAATCATCTAAATAAATATACGCATTGCTAAAACTGCTTGTAATTTGTTCTGGTTGGAAATAAGTAACATTATTTAATGATGCATCAAGAGGTCTTCCACTTAAAGAATCGTTTAACCAAGTTATATCCGTCATCAAACTATCATCCCTCAATATTCCCGACAGTTTAAACTCATTCATAAACAGACTATCCACATTAAATATCAATACTTTATCAATATCAACATCAACTTGCAACTGAGTATTATTTGCTTTTCCACTTAAGGTTATAGCTTCAAATTTATTTCCATAAGCACTAACACTATCCGCACTTCCATTTACAATTAGGTGATTGGCATTAGAATTATACTCGCCTACTATATTGGTGTTTGAGCCAAATCTGATATCATTAAAAAACAATTTGGTTAAAATGTCTGTATTTAAAATAGTGGCTCTAAAATTGAAATTGTTAGTTACTTTTTGAGGGGTATAAATTTCTTTATTTTGAGATGGTAAATAAGTATAAATTAAGTTGTTTACAACAGCTCTAAAGTCGGTAAATTGGTAATTTCCACTTACTTCCATAGTAGCAAAATCTGAATTTAATTGAATAGATTTAGAGCCATTTGTCTTAGTAGCTTTTAGGTAGGTGTTCGGAATAAAAATAGTATCGAGCTTATCAATATAGTTGGTGTTGTGCATTTCAATTTCGCCAACAATGTTATCAATATTGTTTCCTATTAAATCTATTTTTATATCCGTAGAAAAACGAGTATTCATTTTTTCATTCGTATTAATAAGATTTAACTTAGCTAGTTTGGCTTCTTTTATTTCTGAGGTAAATTGTAAATGAGGTAACTCACCAGAAAAATCAACATTTCCGTTAAAATTAAAGGTTAGGTTTTCGTCTTTTACGTCAAGAAATCCTTCAAAAATTTCATTTTTAAACTGCCCGTCAACTGTTATGTTAGAATAAGGATAATCTTTAATCTCAATCTTTTTAATGTTTCCAGTAAGCTTAGCATCAATATCTTTCAGCGAAAAGCCGCTTCCTACAATTTTAGTATTTAATGCTATTTTTCCAATTTGATCTTGTGCTTCGAAAAACTTACCCAAATGAAAACTACGTGAGCTTATTTTTCCAGAATAATAGGTATTGTCTGGCTTCATTTTTAAAGCTAAATCTGTATGAATATTGCCTAAAGCTGTACTGAAGTTTCCGTAAGCAACAAAATCGTTTAAAAATCCCGATACTTTTCCTTTAAAATTAATATTCCCAAGGTGCTTCATATTATCTGGCAGTTGAATGAATGTTTCACTAACAAAAGGATATAAAGGAATTTGTTCTAGCTTCTTTTTTGAAGTAATTAAAGATTTAATGTCTAGATAAATAAAAATCTCTTCAGGCTTCGGAATACCGCTTACGTCTGCATTTCCACTAAAATAAGTACCATCATCGGTAGTTATAGATAAGTTTCTTCCTTTTAATTTGTCTAGTCTTCCTTTCACATCACCATCAAACAATACGTATTTGTTTAAACAATCTAATTCCTTGGTAAAAAAACAAATGTCTCTAAAACTTACTTTAGATGAATCAAAATGTGATTCAATAGTAACATTGGTAATAAATTCAGATAAATCTGTAAAACTATCTGTTGCAAAAGCCACATCGCCAATTATGTTAGAATTAGGCGTCTTCAACAACATTTTTTCAGCATAAATTCCTTTGTCAGAAATAGCAAAATTGGTAGTTAAATCATCTAACTGAAATCCAGATTTTTCATAAAAACTCATGTTGTAAATTTCAGTTGCTACACCATTAGGAATAAAATCTATGTCTTTCAACTTTGTATTTAAGTAAGTAATTTCAACGTGTTGATAATCTACTCCATAACCAACTGGTTTTACTCTATTATTGTGATAAACAAATTTACCTTTTTTGATGTCAACATCATTAAATTTAACTTCCCATTTTAAAGTTGTTGTATCTTTAGGTTCGTCTGTAGAAAAATAATCAATTATAAAAAATAAATTATTATGTAAACTATCTTGGTGATGGTGTAAGTTGAAAAATGGTTCTTTTAAAGAGATGGACTTAATGTCAATTTTGTTATTTCCTAATGAAAATACACCAATTTTAGCTTCAATTTCGTTGGCATAAAAAAGTGTATCATTATGCAAATCTTCAACATATAATTGATTAATTTTTAAATTATTAAAGAAAGAAACTTCAACACTTTCAACACTAATAGTAGTGTTAAGCCCTTTTGATAAATGATTCAGATATTTTTTTACTAAAAAAGTTTGGAACGCATTGTTATAAACCGTCAAAGAAAGAAAAACAGCTACCAGCACAACAAATGCTGCAACAAATAACATTATTTTATTTCTTTTTTTGATAGTTTTGAACTTTATTTTGAGACCGCAAAAATACATTTAATGCATCAATCTTCCATTATAATTTTAGGAATAGAATCATCTTGTGATGATACCGCTGCTGCTGTAATCTCTGATGGCAAAGTCCTTGCCAACATTATAGCCAACCAAGAAGTACATAAAAAGTATGGAGGAGTAGTTCCCGAGCTTGCTTCTAGGGCTCATCAGCAAAACATTGTACCCGTGGTAGATGCCGCTCTAAAAAAAGCAGATATAAGTAAAAATGATATTACTGCCGTTGCTTTTACAAACGGACCGGGTTTATTAGGATCTTTATTAGTTGGAAGTTCTTTTGCAAAAACACTTTCAATTGGATTAGACATTCCTGCAATAGCTGTAAACCACATGCAAGGACATATTTTAGCTCACTTTATTAAAGAAGTTAATGAAGAAAAAGAAGCCCCTGAATTTCCTTTTTTGTGTTTAACCGTAAGTGGCGGACACACACAAATTGTTAAGGTGAACGATTTTTTTAAAATGGAAGTTATTGGAGAAACCATTGATGATGCTGCCGGAGAAGCTTTTGATAAAGTTGCCAAAATGCTTCAACTACCCTATCCCGGTGGCCCATTGGTTGATAAATATGCTAAAGAAGGTAACCCTGACAAATTTTCATTCCCTCATCCAAAAGTAGATGGATTGAATTTTAGTTTTAGTGGATTAAAAACTTCTGTCTTATACTTTTTACAAAAAGAACTTAAAAACAACCCTGAATTTATTACCGAAAATATAAAAGATATTTGTGCCGGAGTTCAAAAAACCATAGTTGATATACTTATTGAAAAATTGATAATAGCAGTTAAAGAAACCAATATTAAGCAAATTGCTATCGCAGGCGGAGTTTCTGCTAATTCCAGATTACGAGCTGCTCTTCAATCTCTTACCAAAAAAGATATAAAAGTATTTATCCCTAAATTTGAATACTGCACCGATAATGCAGCTATGATAGCTATTACCGGTTATTACAGTTATTTAGAAAATCATGATTTTTCTAAAAATTCTATACCAAACGCTAGAATGAAACTATAAATTGCTTATTTTTATCGACAAATCCAATCTAACTAACATTTAACCTTTGTGATAGCAATTGATTATATAGAAACCGAAACAACCATTTTAGAGCTTAGAGACGGTTATTTATATATTGCTTTTAAAAAAGATGCCGAAGTTGAGTTAGAGCATGTTATTGCTAACAAAGAAGCCAGAGAAAAAATCCAACAAGGAAAAAAAATGTTAGTACTCGGAGATATTCGTAAAATGTGGCATATCTCAAAAGCTGCTCAAGATTATTTAGCAAGCAAAGAAGTTACCAACTTAAACATTGCTATGGCTATCTTAACAAGTTCGCTAATGACTGTATTATTAGCTAATTTTTTCATTAAATTTAAAAAACCGGCTACTCCAACCAAAATGTTTAAAAATGAAGAAAAAGCTATCAAATGGCTATTATCATTTAAACATTAACCCTTCAATTTTTCATTTTCAAGAAATATTTTGTGCTTCAATTTCTTAATGTTAGATATTGAAATAAGGTTTATAACATCAATTTTCAGTAATTTCGCCACTTTAATTTTGCTTTATGAACAAAACATTATCCAACAGAATTAACAACTTAAGTGAGTCACAAACCCTTGCTATGACAAGATTGAGTAGAGAACTACAAGCTGAAGGAAAAGACGTAATTAGCCTAAGCATTGGAGAACCTGATTTTGATACGCCTCAACTTATAAAAGATGCCGCTAAAAAAGCGATAGACGAAAACTATACGCACTACACGCCAGTTCCGGGTTATCCCGAGCTAAGAAAAGCTGCAGCCAACAAATTAAAAAGAGATAATAATTTAGATTATTCTTTTGAACAAATAGTCGTTTCTACAGGAGCAAAACACTCTCTTACTAATTTGGCATTGAGTATTTTAAACCCAGGTGATGAAGTTATTTTATTGGCTCCTTATTGGGTGAGCTACATTGAAATGATAAAAATTGCCGAAGCTACTCCCGTAATAGTAAACACGACTATTGAAACCGATTTTAAAATTACTATCGATCAACTTAAAAATGCCATTACACCAAAAACCAGAATGATTTGGTTTAGCTCTCCTTGCAATCCTAGTGGCTCTGTTTATACTAAAGAAGAACTATTGGCAATTGCTGAATTGGTGAAAAATTATCCCGATATTATTATTGTTTCTGATGAGATTTACGAACACATTAATTTCATTGGTAAACACGAAAGCATTGCTCAATTTGATTTTATAAAAGACCAAGTGGTGGTGGTGAATGGCGTTTCTAAAGGATTTGCCATGACAGGTTGGAGAATTGGTTTTATTGCCGCTCCAAAATGGATAGCCGATGCTTGTACCAAAATGCAAGGTCAGTTTACTTCAGGAACTTGTAGTATTGCCCAAAAAGCCGCTCAAGCTGCTTTAGAAGCTGACACTTCTATTGTAAACGATATGGTGGCTGCTTTCCAAAAGAGAAAAGAGTTGGTGTATGATTTAATGAAAGACATTCCCGGAATTAAAATGAACCAACCTAAAGGTGCTTTTTATTTTTTTCCTGATGTTTCTTCCTATTTCGGAAAATCTTATAACGGAGAAGTGATAAAAGATGCAACAGATTTATGTATGTTTCTATTAAATAAAGGCTTAGTGGCGTTAGTTAGTGGCGATGCTTTTGGAAACCCAGAGTGTTTAAGAATTTCTTATGCTACTTCTGAGGAAGTGTTAAAAGAATCCATCAACAGAATTAAAAACACCTTAGCTTTATTGAAATAATTGTAATTTACGAATGAACCCAACAAAAAAAGTAGCTTTATATACCCTTGGTTGTAAACTGAATTTTTCAGAAACTTCTTCTATTGCTAGAATGTTTCAGGAAGAAGGTTTTGCAAGAGTTGATTTTAACGATACGCCTGATGTTTTTGTAATAAACACTTGTTCGGTTACCGAAAATGCTGACAAAAAATGTAAGCAATTAGTAAAAAAAGCCAAAAAAGTAAATCCTGATGCATTTGTAGCCATAATTGGCTGTTATGCTCAGTTAAAACCTGAAGAGATTGCTCAAATCCATGGTGTAAACATGGTGCTTGGTGCAGCAGAAAAATTTAAAATTGTTGATTATTTTAATCAGCAAGAAAAAAGTGAAATTGCTCAGGTACATGCTTCAAAAATTAAAGAAGCAAAAGATTTTATTCCTTCCTATTCTCATGGCGACAGAACACGTTCTTTTCTTAAAATACAAGATGGTTGCGATTACTTTTGTACTTTTTGCACTATTCCATTGGCGAGAGGAAAAAGTAGAAATCAATCTATAGCCGAAACAGTAAAGGTTGCTGAAGAAATTGCTAAAACCAACATTAAAGAAGTGGTTTTAACTGGCGTAAACATTGGAGATTTTGGTCAAGGAGAAGGGAAAGAAGATTTTTACCAATTAGTACAAGCTTTAGACAAAGTTGATGGCATTAATAGATACAGGATATCCTCTATAGAACCCAATTTACTGAGTAATGATATTATTGATTTTGTAAGCGAATCTGATAAGTTTATGCCTCATTTTCATATTCCGCTACAATCTGGTTCTAACAAAATATTAAAAATGATGCGTAGAAAATACCTAAAGGAATTATATTCCGAAAGGGTTTATCGTATTAAAGAAAAAATGCCTCACGCTTGTATTGGTGTTGATGTTATTGTTGGTTTTCCTGATGAAACCGATGAAGACTTTTTGGAAACTTACAACTTCTTAAACGAATTGCCTATCTCCTACTTACATGTGTTTACTTATTCCGAAAGACAAAATACAACTGCGATTAAACTAGATAATCCGGTACCGAAAGAAGTAAGAAGCGAAAGAAGCAAAATGTTACACATTCTTTCCGAAAAGAAAAAAAGATATTTTTATGAGCAGTTTTTAGACAAATCATTTAATGTGTTGTTAGAAGCCGAACAACACGAAGGCTTTTTAAATGGTTTTACTGAAAATTACATTAAAGTAAAAGTTCCTTACGAGACAGCTTTAGAAAACACCATACAACAAATTAACATAAGCGCTATTGATTCTGAAAATGTTGCTGAAGGAGAATTAATTTTAAATTACAAATTAGAGATTTGAGATTAAAACTTATCTTATCAACTACTAAACTTATAAACTTTAAACTAAAAAAATGTTTCCATTCCTATCAGATTTAATCAACTATTTATTCGGATTTTCATTTTCGTTTCCATTGCCCATGTTTGGGTTTATGGTAGCTTTAGCTTTTATAGCAGCCAATTTGCTTTTTGTGCAAGAAATGAAAAGAAAAGAAGCTGACGGATTATTATCTGCCGATACGATAAAAGTTATTAAAGGAAAAAAAGCATCTGTAAATGAATTGCTTAGCAACGGACTTTTCGGTTTTGTTATTGGTTTTAAATTAGGTGGAATTATTTTAAATTATGCTCAAGCTGCTGAAGATTTACAATCTTACGTAATGTCTTTAGAGGGAAATTTACTTTCAGGAATTGTGTTGGCAGCTGTATTAACTTACCTAAAATATAGAGAAGCAGAAAAAAACAGGTTACCGGAACCTAAAGAAGTAACAGAAGTTGTTCGTCCATACCAACATGTGGGTAACATGACTTTTATAGCTGCTATTGGTGGGATTTTAGGAGCAAAACTATTTGATGCTGTTGAAGATTTAGAAAGATTAATGGAAGATCCTATTGGTGTAATTTTATCAGGTTCGGGATTGAGTATTTATGGCGGATTAATAATTGGTGGCGGTGCGGTAGTCTATTATGCTCATAAAAAAGGGTTGAAATTAGTGCATGTTATAGATGCTTGTGCTCCGGGGTTGATGCTCGCTTACGGAATTGGCAGAATTGGTTGTCAGCTTTCTGGTGATGGCGATTGGGGAACCACCAACGAATTACCTATACCTGAAGCATTAAGCTTTTTACCCGATTGGATGTGGTCTTTTACCTATCCTCACAATGTGAATGGCGAAGGGATTTTAATTGCCGGTTGTGAAGGTAAATATTGCTATGAATTAGCTACTCCTGTTTGGCCTACTCCATTTTATGAAACCGTAATGGCTTTTATGATTTTTAGTGGTTTATGGGCTTTCAGAAAAAAAATAACTACCCCCGGAGTTATGTTCTCTTTCTACCTTATTTTTAATGGTATCGAACGTTTTCTAATAGAAAAAATAAGAATTAACCCGGATTATAACATTTTTGGGATGAAAGCTACACAAGCAGAAATTATTGCTGTATTGCTTGTTATTGTCGGAATTGGTGGGATTTGGTATGCTAAAAAATCCTACAAAGGAGCTACAAAGTGAAGAAATAAACCGTGATCACTCAGGTGATTTATACTGTATTCTACTCTAAAAACAACATCGTAATAGGTAACAAAATCTAACGCTACTCCTGCACTATACAAATGGGTATTATTCAAGGGGTTTGTTTTACTCAACTCTCGGTCATATACATAACCCGTATCAAAAAACAATCCTGAATAAACAGAAAGTGGTACTTTCTTAAATTTCTCAGAAAACAAAAAAGGTAGATAAGTAATTTTATTATCTACTAAGGCATACCTAAACTGTGTTTTAGCTAAGCCATAATGCTCCCCATGAATCACATAAAACTCATAACCCCTTACTAAGTTATTGTTATACCCCAATCCTCCCAACAAATAAAATGGCGGACGTTCTAACGAATATTTTCCTTTGGTATATACAGCAAAATAAGTTCTGCTACCCATTTTCCAATACTTCCGTAAAGAAAACAATCCATACAACGCATCTATTTCATGGTCTGAAATTCCAAATCCATTTTTAATTACATTAAATTCAGCGAAATACCCTTTTGTAGGATAACTTTTAAAGTTTCGTTTATCTCTTTTAAAAGAGTATAAAAAGCTAAATAAACTGGTATTATTATCTTTTTTCTCCAAAAATTCATCCGAAAGAGCAAAAACAGTATCAGCAATACTGAAATAGTGATGTCTTACTTCAAAAGAATGTAAGTTATATAACTTGGGACGATACTCGTAATTTATTCTGGAAACAAATTGTTCTTGCAAATAAAGTTCATCCATTTTTACAAAATCCCTTTTGTTATCGGTTGTTCCATACATTACCTCATGGTTTCTGTTGTAATTAAACCCCACCATAAAACCTTGTGTTTGCTTTTTATTAAGATAAGGAACATGATAACGAAACTCCGCTTTTTCGGTATAACCACCTTGAGCTTTAAACACCAAACGCTCCTTCCTTCCTCTAAAGTTTTCTTTAGCTAGGTAAAGCCCATAGTTTACCCTATCAAAATTTTTGGTTTCCCACCAGGTATTAAAATTAGTTTCTTGAACTTCAAAAATTGGTAATGGCCACCAATACCAACGTTCTTCCACAGTAACATAAATAGAAATAATTTCATCCGTAAAATAAACCACTTCAACATTTACAAAGTTGAAAAGCAAAGTGTTCATTAAGTTGCTTTGTGTTCTTTCTGTAATATAATTAAGCTTATTTTTAGAGATAGTATCGTTTATACTAAAGGGAAACTCTCTTTCTATAATATGATTTTTAGTGGTTTTATTACCTATGATTTTATATTCTACCACTACAACAGCTGTATCCATATCAATACCTTCTGCACTTGCTTTTGTTGGTTTAAAAACAAGCAACACGAGCAACAACATCCATACTATTAGATAAAAATAAGTGGAGCGAAAAAGCATTTAATTAAGGGTTTAAAAACCTCATGAATTCATCATATCTGTTTTGTAAATCTTTCTGATAATCAGTTTCGTTATATGAAGCAGTGATAGTATAATTAAACCTTTCGAAGGTGGCTAATATTCTGGTAATTTCGTTTTTATTTATTTTTAAAGTTACTTCCAACTTAGTAGAGTCAGGATGTGAAGTAATAAATGAAGCCAATATTTTAGCATTATCAGATTCAACAATTTTGGCAATTTCTGCCAATGAATAATCATTTATATTTAACTGAATGGTAATAATACTGCCTTGATTTGCTATAGAAACCGTTTCTGAAAAGAACTTTAAAATACTATTAATGGTAATGATACCTAAAAATTTATCATTAGAACCTAAAACCGGTAATAAATCTACTTCATTTTGAACTATTAATGAAATAATCTCAAAAACATGCTGATTTTCGTGAACATAAGGTTTCTTAAACATAAGGTTATAAGAGCTAATTAAATCGTCAATATTGCTTCTATCTAACAATTGCGTTTCTTCTATCATACCCAAATATTCGCCATTATTAACCACAGGAAGATCGGTTACCTTAAATTCTTCCATCCAATCTAACGCTCTACTACCTTTGTCAGATAATTTTAATGGTGGTATCTCATAAGTAATTAATTGAGAAGCTATCATAATTAAAAATTGTTTATACTTTTGTCTTTATTATTGCTTTGACATAAGTCAATACGCAATTTTGTAAAAATACTAAAATATTACAATGACAAAGTTAAGTGTTAATATTAATAAAATTGCAACCATCAGAAATGCTCGTGGAGGAAATTTACCCGATTTAGTTCAGATGGCTAAAGATTGTGAAAAATTTGGTGCTGAAGGAATTACTGTTCATCCAAGACCAGACGAAAGACACATAAGATACAAAGATGTTTATGATTTAAGCCCAATTATTACTACCGAATTTAATATTGAAGGTTTTCCAAACACTAAATTTATTGAGTTGGTGTTGGATGTTAAACCCACTCAAGTCACCTTAGTTCCAGATCCTCCCGGAGTACTAACTTCTAACGCAGGTTGGGATACCGTAAAACAAAAAGACTTCTTAAAGGAAGTAATTGCTGAATTTAAGCAGCATAATATTAGAACTTCTATTTTTGTAGATACCAATATAGAAAATATTGAAAATGCGGTAGCTACCGGAACCGATAGAATAGAATTATATACCGGTCCGTATGCAGAAGATTTCCCCAAAGACAACCAAAAAGCCATTGCCCCTTATATTGAAGCAGCTAATTTAGCTCATTCATTAGGGTTAGAAATAAATGCCGGACACGATTTGAATTTGGACAACCTAAGCTTTTTTAAAACTAATATTCCCTATTTAAAAGAAGTGTCTATTGGACATGCTTTAATTTGTAATGCTTTATATTTTGGCATGGAAATAACTATAAAAAAATATTTAAACTGTTTAAAATAATATAACCATGAAAATACTCATCTCCATATCAATTCTTGTGATTTTTGCTTCCTGTAAGTCAACAAAAGAAACAACTACAGAAGTGACTAATACAACCAACACCACAGAAACTACTAAAACTGATGCTGCTCCAACTTTTAAAGAAGTTATTTTTAGCACACTAAGCGAAGGTAATAATGGTGGCTTTTTAGAAAAACAAAATATAGTGATAACTTCTCAAGAAAAATTAGAAGAAGTTTGGAACGAGGCTTACTCCAACTACATGAAAAAACCTGCTGTTCCTGTATTGAATTTTGAAAACAAAATGGTTTTATTAACCACCATGGGAGAACAAAACAATGGTGGCTTTTCTATAAAAGTAGCATCAATAACAGAGCATGAAAACAATGTGATGGTTATTGTAGAGGAAAATATTCCTGATAATAATTGTATGACTACTTCTGTAATTACTTATCCTTACGAAATAATAGAAATGCCTACAACTATTAAAAAAGTAGTTTTTAAAAATGTAGAAAAAATTTATTCTTGTGAAGAATAAAATCCTACTCTACCGTTAAATAAGGACTAATTTTTTCGATAGTAGCTTTATCTAACAAATGAAGTTTGTTTAAATCTGCTACAGATTTATAATTACCATTGGCTTTTCTATATTTTTCAATAGCATTGGCAATTTTCCAATTGATGTACGGATGTTGTTTTAATACATCAGCAGTAGTTTTATTAATATTAATTTTTTGAATTTTATCAGAAACCACAATTTGTGGTAAAGCCATTTGATAGGTTTCTTCTGAGAGTCCCCAAACTTCTTTCAATTGTTCTTTGGCAATAAAACCACCAAGTAAATCTCTAAATTTTATTATCCTGCTAGAATAAGCTGGACCTATTCCTTTAATGTTGGTAAGCATGGCACTATCTGCTGTGTTTATATCAACTTTCTGCGAGTAATCTTTTTTCTCAAACTCGTTTTCAAAAGATTTTTTTGCTGACTTATCGTACTGATAATTTGTTTTCTCAATGGTTTCTGGTAATAAAATATGTGGAAAAAGCAGTTCATAATGTTTATCGCTTATACCATAAATTTTTTTTACATCAGCTTTGGTTCTCCAATTTCCACCTTTAGCTTTATAATTATTAATGATTTTTATTTGCCAATCTCTAAATCCTAATTGCTTCCATTCTTCATCAGAAATGGTGTTAGGGTTAAAATCAAACAAAGTAATGGCTAATGCTTGCTTATCTTTTTGTTGATAAGTCTGTTTTTGCTGGTTTTCCTGCTCATTCAACTCTTTTTCAAAAGCTAAAATTGCATTTTCATACTCCGAAAAGTTAGGTGTGTTTTGTTGTTTTAGATAATCAACAAAAGGAAAAGAAAATAGTATTAATAAAAGAATAATGAGTAAAACAATTACTCCTCTTTTTTCACTTTTGGTGAAAGAAAAGTAGTCTTTAATGCTCATCTATTTTTGTTTTACAAAAGATTTAATGGTTTTCTTATATTTTTTAAGCTCAACACTAACTTTAGATGATAATAAAACTAATCCGATAATATTAGGGAAAACCATGGCGAAAATCATAGCGTCAGAAAAATCTATTACTGCTCCTAAACCAATTGATGAACCAATTACAACAAACATAACGAATATCAATTTATAAGTGATATCCATCGCTTTTCCTTTACCAAATAAAAATTTCCAAGCTTGTAACCCATAATAACTCCAAGACAACATGGTTGAAACCGCAAATAAAACAACTGCGATGGTCAACACCCAAGAGAATCCAGGAATTACGGTGTCAAAAGCCGAAGCGGTTAGATTAACACCTTCCACATTTCCTTGTCCGTATTCAAAAAATCCTCCTTCAATATTGGTAATGATAATTACTAAAGAAGTCATTGTACAAATTATAACCGTATCAATAAAAGGTTCTAATAAAGCTACGACACCTTCACTCGCAGGGTATTTTGTTCTAACAGCCGAGTGAGCAATTGCGGCAGAACCTACTCCCGCTTCATTTGAAAAGGCTGCTCTTTGGAAACCAACAATTAAAACTCCTACAACACCACCTAAAGCAGCATCAGGAGAAAAAGCTCCATCGAATATCATCCCGAAAGCGGTTGGAATTAACGAAAAATTCATCCCTAAAATGATTAATGCTGCACCAACATAAATAGCTGCCATAAAAGGAACTACTTTTTCTGTAACCGAACCAATTCTTTTAATTCCACCTATAATTACCACACCAACAATAATTGCCATTATAATACCTAATCCAAAACCTGCAAAACCACTTTCTATACCTAACCGTTGTATAATTTGTGCTGCAGCCTGATTAGCTTGAAACATATTTCCACCTCCAAAAGAACCGCCCACACACATTATCGCAAAAAATACTGCCAATATTTTTCCTATCACTCCCAATCCTTTTTCTTTCAATCCTTTTGATAAATAATACATTGGTCCACCATGCACTGTTCCGTCAGGTGTAACCTCTCTGTATTTAACACCAAGTGTACATTCTGTAAATTTTGATGCCATGCCTAAGAAACCAGCAATAATCATCCATAAAGTAGCTCCAGGTCCGCCTAAAGCTACAGCAACTGCAACCCCGGCAATATTTCCCAACCCAACTGTTGCAGACAAAGCCGCTGTTAATGCCTGAAAATGAGAAACCTCTCCTTCTCCTTCACTTCTTTCGTGTTGAACTGTTTCAAATACATTTCCTCCCGGAGTTGGATCTCCTTCTGCTAAATCTGCTGTATGTTTATCAATTCCATCATAATCTCCTTTAACAATTTTAATGGCCGTTTTTAATAATGTGAAATTGGCAAATTTAAAATATATGGTAAAATACAATGCTCCTCCAATTAAAACAATTAAAACTATAGGAACTGAATATCCTCCAAAAGTTATCGGGAAAAATATTACCGCTCCTACTGCATCAGCTATAGGTCTAAAGAATGAATCTATTTTCTGATCAAGACTCATTTCTTCTCCTTGATTTTGAGCAAAAGATAAAATTGGCATAAGCCCTGAAAAAACAGTTAGCAGTAATGTCTTAATTTTTAGCATAATTGAGTTGTTAATTTTTGAATTCGCCCAAAAGTAGTAAATTATTAATTGATTGACAAAAACACTTTTTTAAATGTTTTCATTAGTTTTAAACGAAACATTCTCCATTATGAAATTGCTAAAAATTTAATTTACTGTACTGTTCATCTAATTTAAAAGCTAGATTGTCGTTCATTATTACCCTTCTCATCGAAGTTAAAATTGCCTTAATATCTAATTAACCTCCCCTCCTACTTATTCCATTTAATATTGTCCTTAAATTAAAGAAGATGCAATTGAAGGAAAAATTTAATCATAATGATGACTTTTGGTTTAACCAACTTACTAACTCACAAATTTATAGTAACGAAGGTTTAAAGCGACAATACATCTCCTTATATAAAAGAAATAAGGAATTGGTAAACAGTTTAAACTATGCTAAAATAATTCAAAAAGGGGTTTTACCCAAAGACCGACATTTTAACAGAATTTTTAGTGATGCTTTTGTTTATTACCAACCTCAATCCTACATCAGTGGCGATTTTTATTGGATTGGTGAACATAAAAACCTTAAAATATTTGCTGTAGGAGATTGTACTGGACATGGTGTTCCGGGGGCGTTGCTTACCATGTTGGCTCAAAGTTTTTTAAATTATATTGTTTTAGGAAAAAAGATTATTCATCCCACTTCAATTCTTAAAGAGTTTGACAAAAAATTTATAGAAACTTTTTTGGGAGATAACGATGATGTTTTTCATAACGATTGGATAGATATAGCACTTTGTTGTTATGATGAAAGTGAAAAGAAAATATATTTTTCGGGAGCTAAAAGAAAATTATTGCATGTTAGTAAAAATAACGCTACCATATATAATGGTAACAATTATCCCATTGGAGGTTGGCAATTAGAGCTAAACAGAAGTTTTAATCACCATGAGTTTAATGTTAGTGAAGGAGATATGATTTACATTGGCTCTGATGGTTTTCAGGATCAAATTGGTGGAGAAAAAAATAAGAAATTTGGCTCTAAACAACTGCATGAATTACTTTCATCAATTATAGAAATACCTTGTGAATTACAGCTAAAGCAACTTAAAACAACCTTTAACAAATGGAAGACAAGCTCCGAACAATTAGATGATATTTGTTTAATGGGAATTAGAATTTAAATCGCACTTTAAATTAAGAATTAATGTAGTAAGTTTACGTTTTCAAATCGTTGATATGATTTCGGTGCTTATTCCAATATATAATTATGATGTAACCCACTTTGTTGAAACACTTTACCAACAAGGGAAAGCTTCGGGAATAAACTTTGAAATAATTTTAATGGACGATGCTTCTACCGACAATTTCAGAAAAATTAACGAGCAATGGCAAGCGAAACCAGAAATTACCTATATACAATTAGCGCAAAATGTGGGCAGAGCTAAAATCAGAAATCTGTTAGCCGAAAAAGCTCAGTATGATTTTTTACTTTTCCAAGATTGTGATGCTGAAATTGCATCTTCCTCCTATTTTGAAAACTACCTTGCTCAATGTCAAGAAAATAAAGTTGTTTGCGGAGGAACTATCTATAAAACTCAAGCTCCAGAAGACAACTCTTTAATGCTTAGGTGGAAATACGGTAAAGAACGAGAAGAAAAATCTGCCGAAAAAAGACAGCAACAACCAAATGCAGCTTTTACCACCAATAATTTTTTAATCTCAAAGGAAATTTTTAACACCATTAAGTTTGATGAAAGCTTGGTAAAATACGGACATGAAGACACTTTATTTGGTTACGAATTGTCTCAACAAAACATTATCATTCATCATATTAACAATCCGCTTATACATGTTGGTTTAGAAAGTGCAGTTGTTTTTTTGCAAAAAACTGAAGAAGGCATAAAAAATCTTATTCAGATAATACAAACTAAAAAACCGGAAAAAAAGTTCTATCAGGATGTTAAATTACTCTCTTACTTCTTAATAATTAAGGCTTACCGTTTAAATTGGTTGTTTAATTTATTGTATCAACTTTTCCATCAAAAAATATATAAACATCTGAAAAACAATACAAATCCTACTATAAAATATTTCGATTTATATAAAATCTTGTTACTCAATTATTACTTCAACTTATCCTCAAAAAAACGTTAATAAATCAATTTAAGTCGGTGTATTTTAATACGTAAAATCTATTAAATTTGAGGCTAATTATTTTTTTAGTAAAAACTAGAAATTAAAAAACAACATGTCAGAAGAACAAACACCAGAAAGAGACGAAGAGTTTGACAATGATAATGGTGACAATTCATTAGAAAATGTAATTCACATTTCAGGAATGTACAAAGAATGGTTTTTAGACTATGCTTCTTATGTAATTCTTGAGCGTGCTGTACCACATTTATATGATGGATTAAAACCTGTTCAAAGAAGAATATTGCACTCCATGAAAGAAATGGATGATGGACGTTACAACAAAGTAGCGAACATTATCGGTAATACCATGAAATATCACCCTCATGGTGATGCTTCTATTGGCGATGCATTGGTTCAATTAGGACAAAAAGATTTATTAATAGATTGCCAAGGAAACTGGGGAAATATTTTTACTGGTGACCGTGCTGCAGCTCCCAGATATATTGAAGCTCGATTAACAAAATTTGCCTTAGAAGTTGTTTTTAATGCTAAAACTACTACTTGGCTTTCGTCTTATGACGGCAGAAATAAAGAACCTTTTACCTTGCCTGTAAAATTTCCACTTTTATTAGCACAAGGAGTTGAAGGTATTGCCGTTGGTATGGCTTGTAAAATTTTACCTCACAATTTTAATGAACTTATTGATGCTTCTATAGCGCATCTAAAAGGTAAAAAGTTTACCCTTCTACCCGATTTTATAACTGGTGGATCAGCAGATTTTTCAGGTTATAATGACGGATTAAGAGGTGGAAGAGTTAAAGTAAGAGCTAAAATTGTTCAGGAAGACAAAACCTTACTAAAAATTACCGAACTTCCTTTTGGAATGACTACAGACAAGCTGATTGAGTCTGTCTTGAAAGCAAATTCTAAAGGAAAAATAAAAATTAAAAAAGTTGAAGATAATACTTCTGAATTTGTAGAAATATTACTTCACTTGCCTTCGGGAGTTTCTCCTGATAAAATGATAGATGCGCTGTATGCTTTTACAGATTGCGAAATATCTATTTCTCCGAATGCAGCAGTTATTGAAAACGATAAACCACAGTTTTTGGGTGTTACAGAAATGCTAAGACTTTCTACCGACCAAACGGTAGAATTGCTTAAAAAAGAGTTGGAAATCAGAAAAGGTGAACTGGAAGAACAATGGCATTTTTCATCTTTAGAAAAAATCTTCATCGAAAATAAAATTTATGTAAAACTGCATGGGTTAGGTTATGAAGAGGCGATTACGCTTACACAAGAACTTTTAAAACCTTTTGAAAAACAGCTTATAAGAGCAGTTACGGAAGAAGATGTAAAGCACTTACTAGAAATTAAAATGAGACGTATTACTCGTCATGATGCTGAAAAAGCTGACGAGAAATTGTTATCACTAGAAGAAGAATTAGCCAAAACCAAACATTACCTTGCTAATTTAATTGAATATGCCATTGATTATTTTAAAGAACTTAAAAAGAAATATGGCGAAGGCAGAGAGCGTAAAACAGAAATTCGTTCTTTCGAAAATATTGATGCAGCTAAAGTAGCAGTTAGCAACGCCAAGTTGTATGTTAATAAAGAGGAAGGTTTTATCGGACATAGTTTAAAAAGAGGCGAAGGAGAATTTGTTACCGATTGTTCTGATATCGATGATATAATTGTTTTCCGTGAAGATGGAAAAATGGTTGTTACCAAAATTGCTAATAAAACCTTTGTTGGTAAAGGAATTATACATGTTGGCGTATGGAAAAAAGGCGACAAACGTACTATCTATAACCTGATTTATCAGGATGGAAAAACCGGACCTTCTTACATGAAAAGGTTTGATGTTACTTCTATTACTAGAGATAAAGAATATGATTTAACGAAAGGTTCAACAGGTTCTAAAGTACTTTGGTTTTCTGCCAATCCTAATGGAGAAGCTGAAACAGTATTGGTAAAACTTCGTCCGAAAGCTAATGTAAGAAAACTAAAATTTGAAATAGATTTCTCTGAATTAGCGATTAAAGGAAGAGGTGCTAACGGAAACCGAGTAACGAAATATAGTATAGCTAAAATTGAACTGAAAGAAAAAGGTGTTTCTACCCTATCTGCCAGAAAAATTTGGTTTGATGATACTGTTCAACGTCTTAACTCTGAGGGTCGTGGTGAGTTTTTAGGTGAATTTGGTTCTGAAGATAAAATTCTTACCATTATGCAAAGTGGAGAATATCAACTTACCGGCTTCGACTTGTTTACTAAGTTTGATGAAGATATGATTGTTATTGAAAAATGGAACAGAAAAAAACCAGTAACAGCCATTTATTTTGATGGGGAAAAAGAACAATATAATGTAAAAAGATTCTTAATTGAACCTACCGATAAAAAAACATTGTTTATTACTGAACACGAAAAATCTTTCTTAGAAATTGTTACCACAGATTGGATTCCACAAGTGCAAGTTAATTTTGCCAAAGTAAAAGGTGCAGAAAAAGATCCTGAAGTAATCAATTTAGAAAAATTCATTAGTATAAAAGGAATGAAAGCTATCGGTAACCGTTTAACCGCTAATAAGGTTAAAAATATAGATTTATTAGAGCCGTTACCTTATGAAGAAGTTATTGAAGAAAGCTCCGAAGAAGCTCCTGAAAATGATGATGAAATGATGGATAACACTATAGATAACGATGGTGATGTTGCTACAGAAGAAACAGAAACTAAGGAAGAAAATAATCCTCCAAAGCAACAAACTTCATCTGCTCATAAACCCAAACCTATTAAGGATATTTCTGACGAAGAAGCCAGCCAAATGAAATTGTTTTAAAAAAACAGCCGTTAATAAAAAGATTAACGGCTGTTTTCAAATATAAAAATTGGGATTTTTACAAAGAATAATTATTTCCTGATAAATCAAATATTTTGCTTGATTTTTTAGTTTTATTCGTTTCATGAGATGTTGTTGATACTCCATCCAACAACCTTAAGGCTAAAACCAATAACAAAATGGCAAAGAAGAATATCGCTATAAACATATCGTCTAAAATTTGATTTTCATCTACAAAAATACTATTTTTATCGAAACAAACAAATTTAATCGACAAAATTTAACAATTCATCGAAAAAATTTAACATGAAACGACCATGAATAAATATGAATAAAAATAACACATGAAAACCATTTATTTAATAAGACATGCCAAGTCAAGTTGGGAGAACCACCGACTATCTGATTTTGAAAGACCTTTAAACAAAAGGGGAATGAACGATACTAAAAAAATTGGACAGAAATTAAACCAATTAGGTTTTAATCCTGAAAAAATAATAGCGAGCACATCGGTACGTACAACAGCTACCATACAGTTATTATGCGAACATATTAACTATAGCTTTAAAAATGTAACGTTCAATTCAAAATTATATCATCCTTCTAAAGAAAATTTTATACAAATATTAGAAGATTTACCGGACGAACTAGAAAGTGTTGCTTTGGTTAGCCACAATTATGGTATTTCCGAATTTGCAGATTACCTTACCGAAAACTTTATGGAAGCCATGCCAACCTGTGCTGTCGTTTGTATTGAGTTAGAAATCAATTCTTGGAAAGAAATTGTTAGGGGTTTAGGTACTACAAAATGGTATATTTATCCTAAAATGTTAAGGTAAATCTTACCCCTTCCCTTTCAGTAAAATGTAATTCTGAAAACCGCCTACTTGTTTTTTGCCTCCAAAAATTTTCTGCTCTATAAAAGTAGCTAACCTTACTCTTGGTTTTTCATGTTTATGAATTTGTTCTCCTGGTTTTCGTTGGTCGGAATAATTTAATTTTTCTGCCCAATCGAATTTAGCAATCCACTCTTTCATAACAGCAGGATGCGTATCATTAAACTTAGCTAATTTACCCAAGGCTCCGTAAGAAAACTCTAAGGCTACATTTTCATAATTTTTATTGGCTTTTTCCTCCCCTTTATGTATCGTATCTAATGCTTTTTTCTTTTTAGTCATGTATTCGGGCGGACGCACCCATCCGTAATGATAAACTTCTGCGGGAATATTTACCACTTTTAGTTTGTAGGTATTTTCTTGCTGACGATAATTTTTACCGTCAAAATTGGGAATTCTTCTAAAAGATTGTGCCGACTCCCATGAGTGGATGTCTTTATCGTTTCTTACTATACGGATTTCTTTCGGATACCAATTATGAGCAAAATGATAGTGATTATAGTCGCCCCAAAAATGTTTATAATTAAACAAAAAACCTTCTACTTCTTTATCATTTAAATACTGCTCGCACTTTTGTTTAATAACGGGTAAATATTTTTCGTGGATTACTTCATCGGCTTGTAAATAAAACAACCAATCGCCCGAACAATGGGATTTAGCAATATCTGTTTGATGAGCATTTTCTGTTCCTCTATCGTATTTTTTAATATCCCAAACCGTATGTACAATTTTAACTTTATCGGACCCTATACTTTCTATTTCTTGAAGCGTAGTATCATCCTCATCACAATCTCCCAAAGCCACCACAAACTCATCAACTATAGGTAAAACAGATAGGATGGATTGTTTTATAGGAAAATAAAGTTTGGTGGCGTTTTTCACCATTGTAAATCCGCTAATCTTCATTTTTTCAGTTTTTATTAGCCCCACCCAACCTCCCCAAAGGGGAGGAGTTTCCAACTCACAGAGCCTTAGTTAATTTTTATTTGTTTTGATTCACTATTCACCATTCACTATTCATATTTTCTAACTTCCGTCTTCCGTCTTCCGACTTCTAGCTTTTAATCATCAATCTTTTGTATCGCTATTAATTTTCTATAAGCAGCGTTAGATGGATTTTCCATTAATTCTTTGTGCGTACCTTGTTCTATAATTTTCCCATTATTGATAACCACAATTTCATCTGCATTTTGTATGGTGCTTAACCTGTGAGCAACAACTATAGATGTTCTGTTTTGCATCAGCTGGTTCAACGCTTCTTGCACTAATTTTTCCGATTCGGTATCTAAGGCAGAGGTAGCTTCATCAAGCAACATAATTGGCGGATTTTTTAAAACTGCTCTCGCAATACACAAGCGTTGTTTTTGTCCACCCGAAAGCTTCATTCCATTATCACCAACAAAAGTTTGGTAGCCATATTCTGAGGCAACAACAAAATCGTGTGCATTGGCAATTTTTGCCGCAGCTACTACTTGTTCTTCTGTGGCAGTTTCATTTCCAAAAACAATGTTGTTATAAATGGTGTCATTAAATAAAATAGAATCTTGGGTAACAATTCCTATTTGCTCTCTCAATGAGTGCAGCGAAATATCTTTAATATTATTACCGTCTATTTTTATTGTACCTTCATTTACATCGTAAAAACGTGGTATTAAGTTAATAATAGTGGACTTCCCTCCTCCTGATGCTCCAACCAACGCAACAGTTTTTCCTTTCTTAATAGTTAAACTGATATTATCTAACACTTTTTTATCGCCATAACTAAAAGATACATTTTCTAAGGTTATGCTATCATTAAACGACTCAATTGCTATAGCATTTTCAGCGTCTTTAATTTTTACTTCAGCATCTAATACTGAAAATATTCTTTCTCCGGCAATTAACCCTCGTTGGATATTTGCCACCACAGAAAACATGCTTTTTAGTGGCGATATTACATTGGCAAACAACAACACAAACACCAAGAAATTTTCAGGAGGCATATAGTTTTCTTTCAACACTAAGGTTCCTCCGTAATACAACACCATACAAAAAACGCCAACTCCCATTACCTGAGAAATAGGAGAAGCTAAGCCTTTTTTGTAATCCATAGATCGTAATGCACGCTCATACTTTACATTTTCGTGTGTAAATCGTTTACTAAAATAGGCTCTTGCATTGAAGGAGTAAATGATTTTTATTCCTCCCAAGGTTTCGTCAATCGTATTTAAAATCCTACCTAAATAATCTTGACCTTGTTTGGCTTTTTTTCTCAACATTCGGGTAATTCTCCAAATAGCCAAGCCCGACAAAGGCAAAACCAATAAAGAAAACAATAAAAGTTGTGGCGATAAATAATACAATACTATAAATGTAAAAATTACCGTAATTGGCTCTTTAATAATGGCATTCAGCGTGTCTATTATAGAAGTTTCTACTTCTTTTACATCATTGGTCATTCTTGACATTAAATCACCTCTTTTCTCATTGGAATAATAACCCAAGTGCAATTCGGTAATTTTATCATACATGGCTAAACGAATATTTTTTATCATTTTAGCTTTTACAAAAGCCAATATAAATCGGGAAAGAAAAGTAAACAAATTCGCCAAAAATACAGAGGCTATTAATACCAAACATATAATTTTTAACGCTTCTGTTTTATCGGAAAAAGAAACCAAATAATTTTTAAACCACTCTCCTACCGATGAAATGTATTCCTTGCTAAAAGCAAATTCAGGAAATGGCGAGCTAACTACTGTTTCTGTTACTTCCTGACTAAAAAGAATTTTTAAAACCGGAGCTACAAATGAAAGATTTAGAATTTCGAAAACTATTCCTAAAACAGTAGTAATAACAAAAAACGGCAAAAAACTCCTAAACGGACGAGCGTAAGATAATATTCTAAGGTAGGTTTTCATTTGATTCTTGCTCAATTTTAAAGGACAAAAATAGCAATTTTAAAGTAAGCTCATTAAAAACAAGTCTAGTTAAGTATTTTTTTATAATTTTATTGACTATAATTAGAGTCTGTCTTTAATGTCCGATTTCTTCGTTATTCTTGTTTTAAAAATTAGTCATTTACAATAGTAAACTCTTAATTTTCAAAACTTCGAAAGCCTTGAACTCAAACATTATAGTTCAGTCTCTTGACTTTGAAGATATTTGAAGATATTAACTATTAACACTAAAAATTTTAATTATGAAATATATCAACTTTTTTAAATGGACATTACTACTAACTGCGTTTACTGTTTTTATGGCATGCAGCAACGAAACTGACACTACTGAAGAAGAAATGGTTGTTGAGGAAGAACAAACAGTAACAGAACCTGTTATGAATGCTAATGCAGAAACTACAGCTGCCGACACTAGTTCTACAGGAGTTTATCAGGAAGAAGTAACTGAATCTCCAAGTTCTTTAAAAGAAGCCATGCAGTCATCTCAAAATCAACCTGTAGTTGAAGAAGGTGGTTTGTCTTTTTGCGATTGTGTGAAAAAACAAAAAGAGTTGAATGAATTGATTATGGAAACGGAAGATGATGCTGAAATGGAAAAAGCCATGACAGAATTAGAAACCATGAAAACCGGTGAGTGTAAAGTGCTTTTCTCTGTTAACCAAAATACTGTTGAAGAGAAAGAGGCTCATGCCAGAAGAGTTAAAAAATGTCTTTAAAAATAGAGTCTGTCTTTAATGTCCGATTTCTCGACTTTACAGATAAACAATAAATATAAACAGATGAAAAAAATTAGCTTTATGATACTATTATTAGGACTATTCTCTGGGTTTAACTCCAAAGTAACACCTGAAGAAAAAAAGAACCTTTACCACTTATCGTTTACCGATATTAATGGTAAAGAAGTAAATATGAAAGATTTTAAAGGAAAGAATATTGTTATTGTTAATGTAGCTTCTGAATGTGGTTTTACCAAGCAATATGAAGATTTACAAAAACTACATGAGGCTTATAAAGAAAACACCGTAGTAATAGGTTTTCCATGCAATCAGTTTGGCGGACAAGAACCCGGTTCTGAAAAAGAAATAGCTACTTTCTGTAAAAAGAATTTTGGTGTTACTTTTTTATTGGCTTCAAAAATTGATGTAAAAGGAGAAAATACACACCCTATTTACCAATGGCTAACAGCAAAAAGTGAAAATGGTGTAATGGATTCTTCTGTTAAGTGGAATTTCCAGAAATATGTAATTAACAAACAAGGAGAATTGGTAGATGTATTTTATTCGGTAACCAACCCTATGAGCGATAAAATTACCAAATTGCTTAAGGATTGATAGTTTGAGTTAAGTTGTTTATACCAACAACGATAGTTGAACAAGATTTAAACCCAAAACACTAAATAACCACTACAAGAAAAATATACGCTATAAATTTGAAAAAGTAGCGTATAGCTAGGTGTTATGTAATATTACAATAAAGATACAAAAGATTATCTAATGAAAATCCCCAAGAAATTTGAAGACATTTTAATAAAAAACCAAACCATTCACTCAATAGTACTTGATGTTATTTCTTCATTTGAACCCATTTTCAAGGACAATAAATTATATTTCTTTGAAGAATATACAGATCATGGAATTAGCCATATTGAAAAAGTATTAGAATCCGCAGAGTTTATCATATCTGAAGACTCTTTCAAAAATATAACTCCTAACGAAGTTTCGGTTTTAATACTTTCTATCATTTTACATGACTTAGGAATGCATGTTGAATTATCGACTTTTAATTCAATGTTAAATGGAGAATACGACAATAACAGGATTGATATCATTGATGATAAAACTTGGAGTGAATTATGGAACGAATATTTAAGCGAGGTGAAACGATTCAGCACCATTCAAAAGAAAAATATATTTGGAGAAGAGACAATGCCCTTTTCGATTCCAGACTTATCAAATAAAGATAGCTTAACTGGTTATGACAAAAAATTAATTGGAGAATTTATTCGAAGACATCATGGAAGATTTGCTCAGGAAGTTTCAATATTAGGACTAAAAAGCGAAAAGGGGCTAATAGAATTTGGAACAAATAAATTAGATATCCAAACAAAACAATTAGCTGGAATATTAGCTAGAAGTCATAGCATGAATGTTCGTGATACTTTTATGTATTTAAATGATATTGCACATGACAGCTGGAGAAATCCTCACGGCATCAATATTATTTATTTGATGGTTGTTTTGCGAATTGCAGACTATATACAAATTGATAAGGAAAGAGTAAATCCATTTTTGTTAAAGCTTAAATCTTTTAATAGTCCAATTTCTCAACTTGAAAATTTGACTCATTTATCTATAAACTCATTAAATTTTAACAATGTAGATAAAGAAAACATTTATGTAGACTGTAATCCTTTAGACAGCGAAATGTTTGTAAAAGTTAAGACTCTTATTATAGATATACAAAATGAACTAGATAAATCTTGGGCAATTTTAGGAGAGATTTATGGATTTATTCCTGATAAGAAACCATCAATTAAATTTAGAAGAATTTCATCTAATCTTGAGAACAAAGCATTTAGAGGCAAACTGACTTACTTACCAGAAAAAGTAACTTTCAGAGTCGATAATAATTTATCCAAACTATTGGTTGCTCCCTTATATGGTAATAATCCAACTTTTGGAGTCCGTGAATTATTGCAAAATGCAATTGATGCTTGTTCTGAAAGGAAAGAAGTTGAATATCAAAAAAATAACTATAGTTATATCCCAGAAATTGAAGTTTCTATAAATAGAATTAATGAAAAAGAAAGTCTTTTTTCAATAAAGGATAACGGTAAAGGAATGTCTTCTGATGAAATAATTAATTATTTTCTAAATGTTGGAAATTCATTTAGAAAAAGTATGGATTGGAAAAAACAGTTTGTAGATGATGAAGGAAAAACAAAAATAAATAGAAATGGAAAATTTGGAATAGGTGTTTTAGCTTCGTTTTTATTAGGAAAAGAAATTACAGTAAAGACAACTAATTTATTAAAAAATGAATCATTTTCATTTAAAGCTAGCATAGACGCTCAATTTATTAATATCATAAAACTTCAATCAAGTAGTGATTTTGGAACACATATTTCTATAGTTATAGATAATGAAAGTAGAGAAAAATTAATTGATCATAATCCTAGTTGGGAAGATAATTCGATTTATTGGACAGATTGGTATTTATTTGAGAACCCAAAAATTATTTTCCTAATAGATAATGAAATTGTCAAGCCAAATAATCTCATTAAAGATGTTACATTTTATGAGTTTAGAACAAAAGAATTCGAAAAAGTATCATGGAGTTATGATGTCAAAAATAGTCATAAAAATAGATTTAATCTAGTTGCTTGTAATGGTATTATAATTACAGAAAATTATAATCCATCCCAATTTGCATACCCTGAACTCGAAAATGATGAAACTCTGTATTATTATGATAGAAAACCTATTCTTATAAGAAATAAGCCAAGTATATTAGTTGTTGATAAAGAAGGTGTTTTTCCCGTAAAACTTGACAGAAATGATATTGATTGTGATGAATTCCCTTTTGAAAAAGAATTAATGATAGAGACATCAAAGCATTTTATAGCACAACTACTAAGTGCCGAAGTAGATAATAAGCAGTTCAAATCTTGCAATATTATTCATTCACCTCAATTAATTTATGGCGCAGAGGGTTTTATAATAAATTCAGAATATTTTATTAACGGTGTTCGAGATACTTTTAGATTTACAAGATTAATAAGCGAGGAGAGTCAAATTGAAATTGATATTTCTAAATACAAAGAGTGCTTGTTTGATTTTAAATTTGACACTAAAATTAATCTCACATTTCAAGAAGACAATGTTGCTCCTGAAGGAGGAGGAATAATATTACTACCAACGAATAAATACGAATCACTTTTTGAAAGTAAAGTTAAAAGACTTAATAAGTACGTCACTGATAGTGCAAGTATTATAGAGAAAGATGAAAAGTATACGATTTATAAAATATACAACTTCAAAAAACAGCCAATATTACTAAAAGACGTAAAAAAAGTTAACAAAGAGTTATTAAACAAGTCTATTTCAATTCAAGAAACCTCATGTATGCCCTACAAGACAAAAGAAAGCAATGTATTGAATGAGTTGTTTAAAAAGTATATTAAAAATCATTTTATTATACCTTATGCAATTGAAAAACGCAAGGAATTGTATAACGAGGCATTTAAAGAATTATCTCAATACTTAAACAAATAATATCACGAACAGCAGCTAACTCAGATACCACAAGTTTTAACGTAGTCTAACTTGTGGTAAGTGTTTATATTTATTAAGATTAATAAAAGTGGCAAGTTACAACACTATCAAACTTCAAACTTTAAACCAAGTCATAGTTTCATTTCAGGAATATCACCTTCAATAATTAGTTTTCCGGCTGTAGCGGCTTTAATTTCTTCTACACTAACGCCCGGAGCTCTTTCTTTTAGGTGAAAAGCACCATCTTTAATTTCTAAATAAGCCATGTTGGTTACTACTTTAGTAACACAACCCACTCCTGTTAAAGGAAGCGTACATTTTTCCAACAATTTGCTTTCGCCTTTTTTGTTTGTATGCATCATGGCAACAATAATATTTTCTGCTGAAGCTACTAAATCCATTGCCCCTCCCATACCTTTTACCATAACACCCGGTATTTTCCAATTGGCAATATCTCCATTTTGAGCTACTTCCATGGCTCCTAAAACGGTCAATTGCACATGCTGTCCTCTAATCATAGAAAAGCTAGTTGACGAATCGAATATGGAAGCTCCCGGTTGTAAAGTAACGGTTTGCTTTCCTGCATTAATTAAATCTGCATCTTCTTCTCCTTCAAAAGGAAATGGTCCCATGCCTAAAATACCATTTTCCGACTGAAATTCTACGGTTATGCCTTTGGGAATGTAATTCGCTACCAATGTGGGAATTCCTATCCCTAAATTTACATACCATCCATTTCTTAATTCTTGTGCTATTCGTTGTGCTATTCCGTTTTTATCTAACATACTTTATAATGTAACAATTTGTTAATTTACCAATGTAGCAATTATGATAACTACTACTTATTATTTTAGTTTTTTACTTGTACTTAATATTTTATATATAATTAATCCTATTTCTTTAATCTGATTTTCCAATTCTAAATTAAAAGGATACGTTTTCGCTTTTTTGCATAAAATTAACCAATATTTAGTTTCATCTAATTCTTTAGCGGCTATCTTTATTTTATGTATAAAATCTGCTTTACTTTCTGCATTTTGAGCTTCGTGAACATTTGCACCAATAGAAGTTCCTGAACGAAGTAATTGATTTGCTATAACAAACTTTCTTTTTGATTCTAACTCCTCACAAAATTTAATAATTAATAATGAAAAATTGATGGTCTTAGTTACAATTAAGTTGTCTTTTATCTCCATAAAACATTGTTATATTGATACATTAGTGAATTGTGACATTATCTATGAGCGAGAGCGAGTAGTTCGTTGTTCGATGCGTTTTTCGTAGTCTTTTCCTTGGAAAATTCGTTGTACAAATATTCCGGGAGTATGAATATGATTAGGGTTTAATTCTCCTTCAGGAACTAATTCCTCTACTTCGGCAATGGTAATCTTACCTGCTGTTGCCATTACATGATTAAAATTAAGAGCAGTATATTTAAAAACTAAATTTCCTGCGGTATCGCCTTTCCACGCTTTAACAATTGCAAAATCGGCTGTTAATGCGGTTTCTAAAATATGTGGTTTACCATTAAAAACTCTTACTTCTTTTCCTTCGGCTACTTCTGTTCCATATCCTGCGGGAGTAAAAAATGCGGGAATTCCAGCTCCACCTGCTCTGCATCTTTCTGCTAACGAACCTTGTGGAATTAAATCTACCTCAAGTTCTCCGCTCAACATTTGTCTTTCAAACTCGTCATTTTCACCTACATAAGAAGAAATCATTTTTTTAATTTGTTTCTTTTGCAACAATAATCCTAATCCAAAATCATCTACACCAGCATTGTTTGAAATACATGTTAACTCCTTTACATTAGATTTTACCAACTCTGCAATACAATTTTCGGGAATACCACATAAACCAAAGCCTCCAACCATTAATGTCATTCCACTTTCTATTCCTTTTACAGCTTCTTCAGCATTTTTTACCACTTTATTAATAGCCATGTTCTATATTTTTAAATTTTCTTACCAAGTTGAATTTGAACTTGAGTTAAAATTATTATTAAGGTTATATTGATTGCAATCCAACTGAATTGATAATGGTGTTTGAGGTCGCTCAAAATCGCCACTTGAAATTTTTAAGGTTGAATCGGCATGTACTTTTTGCATGTAATAGCCCCAAATTGGTAAAGCAGTATTAGCACCTTGTCCCATTGCTGTTGTAGCAAAACGAATACTACGCTCATCAGCACCTACCCACACTCCGGTAACTAAATCAGGAGTTATTCCCATAAACCAACCATCAGAGTTATTTTGTGTTGTTCCTGTTTTTCCCGCTATTGGATAACGATGTCCGACATAAGGGCGAGATTCGGAAACGCTTCCTCTTAATCTCATACCTGTTCCTGAATGGTACATCGGACTTTTTCCTCTTGCTTTACGGTAATCTCCAATACATTTGTTGTACTCTCCATCAACCACACCTTTCATTAAATCTAACATTACATAAGCAGTTTCTTCACTCATCGCTTCATTTGTTTTAGGTTGAAAATCGATAATTACATTACCAAATTTATCTTCCACACGCGTGTACATAGTTGGTTCAATAAAAACACCTTTGTTGGCAAAAGTGGCATTGGCTCCCACCATTTCATAAACAGATAAATCGGCAACTCCCAAACATAAGGAAGGAACTGGCTCTAGCGTACTGGTAATTCCCATTGCTCTCGCTTGGTCAACAACAGCTGCAGGTCCAAATTGTTTCATAATATAAGCGGTAATAGAGTTCATAGAGTTAGCTAATGCGTATTTCATAGAAACTTTACAACCTGTATTATAACCATCAGAGTTTTTAGGCGTCCAACTTTTTAAAATACCATATTCTCCTTTTTGAAAAGTATAAGCCACATCGGGCACTTCATAACAAGGCGAATAACCATTTTGAACGGCTGCAGCATAAACAAAAGGTTTAAAAGTAGAACCTACCTGACGTTTTGCTGTTTTTACGTGGTCGTAAGCAAAGTTTTGGTAGTTTACTCCCCCAACCCATGCTTTAATATAACCTGTGTGAGGATCCATAGACATTAAGCCTGCATGCAAAAATGTTTTGTAATATTTTAATGAATCTAAAGGACTCATCGTAGTATCTTTATCTCCTTGGTGAGTAAAAATGGTCATTTTGGTAGGTGCAGCAAAAATTATATCAATAGAATCCTTAGCTACAGCACGGCTTTCGTGTCCACAATCTTCCGCCTGACAAACAAACAATTTCCCTACTTTCTTTACAAAGTCTCCTCTTCTACCACAATTAGCACATTCTTGTCCTGTCATTATTCTATATCTCGGAGAGCCTTTTTTCATGTTATCCAATAATTGCTCATATTGTTTTTGAGATATTCTATGGTCGTAAGGATATTTTGTATCTCGGTACTTTTTCAAATGTGCACTAAACTCTTTTTGCAAATGGTTGCCAATATGTTCCTGAACAGCATATTCTGCATAGATTTGCATTCTGGAATCTATGGTAGTATAAATTTTTAATCCGTCTTTGTAAATATTATAAGGTGTTCCGTCTTTTTTGGTGTAGATGTAATTGCCTTCACTGTCTTTTTGTTGTAGTTTTTCTTGCAATTCTAACCTCAATGTTTCTCGGAAATAAGGAGCTATACCTTCCTTATGGTCAACCACTTTATAATCTAACACTATTGGTAAAACCCTCAATGAGTCATAGGCTTCTTGTGTTAACAATTCATTTTTTTTCATCTGAAAAAGCACTACCTCTCTTCTTTTCATTGCATTATCATAAAACTTTTTAGGATTATATAATGAAGGGTTTTTTGCCATACCTACCAACATGGCAGCTTCTTCAACTTTTAATTCAAAAGGTTCTTTATTGAAATAAACGTTACTGGCAGATTTAATTCCAACAGCATTATAAATAAAGTCGAACTTGTTTAAATACATCACAATAATTTCTTCCTTGGTATATCTTTTTTCAATTTCTACGGCTATAATTTGTTCCTGAAGCTTTTGTTTGATACGCTCTACAATGTTATCAGCTGTATGCTCAAACATCATTTTAGCCAGCTGCTGAGTAATGGTACTAGCTCCACCTGCTTGACCTAATTTAGCAACCGCTCGCACTAAACCTTTAAAATCTATTCCCGAATGGTCGTGAAAACGTTCATCTTCGGTAGCAATTAATGCATCAATTATATATGGAGAAAGCTCCTCATAAGTGATGTTGGTTCTATTTTCTTTAAAATATTTTCCTATTACTTCTCCATCAGCAGTTATAATTTCTGAAGCCAAATTGCTTGTAGGATTTTCTAGCTCGGTTAAGTCAGGCAAAGGATCAAAGCTAAGCGTACCATGTTTAGCTCCTAAGAATAAAACATACAGAAATAGAAAAGGAAGCAAGACAATTAACCAAAATATTAGTACTTTCTTCATTTTATTTGGCTCTTGCTGTTTGGATGTTTTTTTGTCTGTTTTCAAGTGTTATGAAAATAAAATGGTTTATAATAGTGGCAAATATATTGATTTTAGCTTGAAAGGCATTAAAAATACTTCAATTTTAATCCACCAAAAAGTGCTTCAATTTTTCCTGATTTCATAAAAAAATCAGGTGTATTTGCTTCTAATTCTCCATTACTTATCAACCAAATTTCATCGGCATAATTTAATGCTAAGTTTAGTTGATGCGAAGATATTATTATGGTTTTTTGTTGTTTTTCAACCAATTGGTGAAGCAAATCAAATAATTCGGATTGATTCACTAAATCAAGGTGTGAAGTAGGTTCATCTAAAAATATAATGGGTGTATTTTGAGCAATAGCTCTTGCCAACGCTACTTTTTGTCTTTCTCCATCGCTTAGATTAGCAATGTTTGTAGCTGCAAAATTGGTAATTCCACAAAGCTCCATCGCCTGATTAATTTGCCAATTATCTTCTTCTTTTTTTACTGCTAACCAATTGGTATAAGGATATCTGCCATAAGCAACAAAATCTTTAACCGTAATATTATTAATTGCGGGTGGCGAAGTAAGTACCACGCTAAATAATTTCGATTTTTCTTTGTGGCTTAATTCTTTGTTGATTTTTTCTCCAAAAAATATCTCCCCGTTAATTGCCGGAATTAAGCCAGTAAGCGTTTTTAATAGCGTAGATTTTCCTTGTCCGTTTCTTCCTATAAGCGTAATAAGTTTGGGTTTATCTACATCCACACTTATATTACTCAACACGTTATTTTTGTCGTAGCCAATGCTTAATGATGATATGGAAAGTATATTTTTCAATTTAATGCTGCAATTTTTTTATTTCTAAAAATTATCCAAAAGATAAAAGGAATACCAATTAATGAAGTAACTGCATTTATAGGAAACGTTTTATCGCTTCCGGGCAGTTGAGCAATAATATCTGCCAACAACATAATATTAATACCTAACAACACGCACAAAGGCACTAAATAAAAATGATTGGCAGATTTTAAAAACATTCTGGCAATATGTGGCGTAATAATTCCCACAAAGCCTATTGGTCCACAAAAAGCAGTGATACTCCCTGCCAATAAAGCGGTAACTAAAATTACCAAATATCTGGTAACATTTACATTTGTCCCCAGTGATTGAGCATAATCTTCACCTAATAAATAAGCATTTAATTGTTTGGAAATAGCAAAAGCAGCTACCAAACCTATCATCACAATACAAAACAACATTTTTAAACTAGCTGGAGCTACACTGCTTAAATCTCCCATAGTCCATAAAACAAAAGATTTTAGGCTATCTTCTTGAGAAAAATATTCTAATATGCTAATAAAAGCGGTAGCAATGCTTCCTATCATTATTCCCAATATTAAAACCGTCATAATATCTTTTAGCTTAGCAATAGCCGCCATTAACAGCAATAACACTAAAACAGCACCCAAAATGGCACTTATTACAATTCCGTAATTGGCAAACCAAACTGAACTACTTAAAGAAATTCCCAACACAGAAAACCCCATAATAAAAACAGCTACGCCCAGCCCTGCTCCTGAACTTATTCCTAAAATATATGGTCCTGCTAGCGGGTTTCTAAACAAGGTTTGCATTTGCAGCCCGCTAACAGCCAATGCACTTCCTGCCAAAATTGCTGCTAAAGCTCTCGGTAACCTGGAAGATAATAATATAATGTTCCAACTTTCTTTTTCCGCTTCATTTCCCAATAAAATATCTACAATTGAAGCAAGAGGAATATGCACAGAACCCAACGCTAAATCTGCCATAAACAACACTATGCTGCTTATAACTAAAACAATACTTAATATGGAAAATTTAGAAGTCAATTATAACATTTATGAATTTTTTAAACTAACTTTTTGAGGGTATAAAAGTAGAAATAATGGCTCAATTTATTCAAAAAATACTAAAATCAAATAAATTCTTTTTTTTCATCAGAAAGAATTACCTTTGCCGCTCAAAATTAAACCTTAGACACATGAACGATATTTTTGAAAAAATTAAGAACAACAGAGGACCTCTAGGTAAATACTCAAAAGAGGCTCATGGTTATTTTGCTTTTCCTAAATTAGAAGGAGAGTTGAATAACAAAATGAAATTTAGAGGTAAAGAAGTCTTACAATGGAGTTTAAATAATTATTTAGGATTAGGAAATCATCCTGAAATTAGAAAAGCTGATGCTGCTGCTGCGGCAGATTGGGGGTTAGCTTACCCTATGGGAGCAAGAATGATGTCTGGAAATTCTAATTTACACGAAGAATTAGAAGCTAAATTAGCTGAATTTGAGAAGAAACAAGATGCTATTTTATTGAATTTTGGTTACCAAGGAATGGTTTCTGCCATTGATGCATTGGTTGACAGAAATGATGTTATTGTTTATGATGCAGAATCTCACGCTTGTATTTTAGATGGTGTTAGATTGCATCAGGGTAAACGTTTTGTTTATCAGCATAATGATATGGATAGCTTAAGAAATATGCTGCAAAAAGCTACTAAATTAGTAGAAAAAACCAACGGAGCTATTTTGGTTATTACCGAAGGTGTTTTTGGTATGTCGGGAAACCAAGGAAGTATAAAAGAAATTGTTGCTTTAAAATCTGAATTTAGCTTTAGACTTTTTGTTGATGATGCTCATGGTTTTGGAACTATGGGGCCAACAGGTGCCGGAACAGGTGAAGCTCAAGGATGTCAGGATGGAATTGATGTATATTTTGGAACATTTGCTAAATCTATGGCAAGTATTGGTGGTTTTATTGCTGCCGATGAGCAAGTAATAGAATATTTCCGTTACAATATGCGTTCTCAAATTTACGCTAAATCTATGCCAATGCCTTTAGTTGTTGGTAATCTTAAGCGTTTAGAAATGCTAAAAAACAGTCCTGAATTAAGAGAAAAATTATGGACAGTAGCCAATGCTCTTCAAAACGGATTAAAAGAAAACGGTTTCAACATAGGAACTACTACTACTCAGGTTACTCCTGTTGTTTTAAGTGGAGATATTCCTGAAGCTACCAACTTAATTATAGATTTAAGAGAAACCTACAACTTATTCTGTTCAATAGTGGTTTACCCAGTTGTTCCTAAAGGAGTAATTATGCTTAGGCTAATTCCAACAGCAATGCATACATTAGAAGATGTTGAATACACTATCAACACGTTTAAACTAGTAAAAGAAAAACTACTTAAAGGAGATTACAAATCTGAAAGCATTGCTTCTATTTCGTAAATCAACCTTTGTGTTAGATTATATTTTAAAGACCGAATTAATTATAGAATTAATTCGGTCTTTGTTTTTATAACAAAAAGAAGAAAAATATATGAATATGCTGAATTATGATCTGATAGATTTTTATGCCTCTCGAGAGTTTAAAACTGTGATGGCAAAATATCAGCTGCTAACAGAATTAATAGCTATTAAGAATATCACATTCTGTGATAATGAAAACCTCTTAGAAAATAAGAACACTCTAAAATCAAAATCATGGATGTATATAGCCACACCATTGCTCCAACATCCTCTTCGAGAAACAAAAGATAATATAAATAAGGAAAAAGAGAATTTTATACAATTTTTACCCATCCCACCTCTATATGATAAATACAGTCATTCAGATGTTTCTGGTCAGGCTATTCCAACAATAGATTACTATCTATTTCAGAAGCTAATAATTCATATAACAGAATACCAATCAATGGTAGATACCGGACTTGAAGATGTAACAAAAATTGTAAAAGAAAAAATTCAGGCTCTTTTTACTTTGATTACAACATTTTACCAACATGAAAAAATAGTCAGTTGGTGGGAGTTAGTAGTCCTATCTGGAATTGAGACTCCCTATTCCATGTATGAAGAATACTTACCTCCTCTGACAAAATCTACGATTAATATTTCAGAATACCACAAAGAAAACAAAGGTTTTGATGGTATTAGAGATACGATAATGCTAGACAATGATAACGTATTATTTCTTTTTGATGAATATATTACACATCACACATTATCTACATCGGAGAGCTTATCAATACTTGCTCCCCAATTTAATTTTTATGGCATTAAAGATAAGTACTGTACTTTTTACCATGAAGATGGTTTCATTCACTACTTCTGGAAAGAAAAGCAATGGAGTAATCGCCTTTTCGATAACACAGAATACATCCTATTGTCTCCTGAAGAAGATGAACACCTATTTCATTTACAAAAAAAACTGGCATTACCAATTCCTGAGTTGATGAATCGTGCTATTATTAAAGTAACAGATACTTCAGGAAATTTTTGTTTAATGATGGATAAAGAAGCTCATGGAGGTATATATAATTTACAAACATTGTCTAAAATAGTGGATACAGGTCAATTGAATTGGTATAATGATACAGAGGAAATAATTTTAAAAGGTCAGAAAAATGAACACCATAGTTCTCAAAATAAAGTTGCAGCCTTTTGGATGGATAACAAGCAATACAAACTATTGGCTTATGGAAAAATAATAGTAAATAATAAACTTACAAGAAATATACCTGCAAACATCCTTAATGCATGTTTTTCACCAGACGGTAATTACTTAATACTTGTAAGTAATGAAAAGTGTTTCGTATTGGAGACGACAACTTATACTTGCATAATGGATTTCGAATAAACCCAAATAAAAATAATAAAACCATAATAGAAAAATAAGAAGCCCTCATTAGTTCTACCTAACAGATTTCCTTATTTTTACTTTTTAAAAAAATAACAAATGCAAAAAGCCATTATTTTTGGAGCCAACGGCTATTTAGGAAGACATTTAGCAAAAGCTTTAAAAGCAAACAATATAGCTTTTACTCCTACTGGTAATGCTACTAAATCTATAGATAATTACAACAACTACGTTCAGGTAGATATTTGTAATCCAGAAACTTTAGCCCAACTCGATTTTAATGTAGATTATATCTTTGTTTTTGCAGCTATTACCGGGACTTCTACCCAACTAACAGATTATATAGCTATGAAATCTGTTAATGAATTGGGGTTACTGAATATTTTGCAACACCACCAACAAAGTAACTCAACAGCAAAAATCATCTTCCCTTCTACCCGATTGGTTTACAAAGGACAGCGTAATGTTTTTTTAAAAGAAGATGACCAACAAAAAGCCCTTACACCTTATGCTCAAACAAAAATAAACGGAGAGCAATTATTGGCATTTTACCAAGAACACGCAGGAATAAACTATACTATTTTTAGAATTTGTGTGCCTTACGGAAACGCTTTTGATGGAGCTTACTCTTATGGAACTACCGGTTTTTTCTTAGCTAAAGCCCAACATGGAGAAAATATCAGTATTTATGGCGAAGGCAATCAAAAAAGAACATTTACCCATGTGGAAGATATCATAAATGTTATTTTAAAAACCATTCCACACACAAAAAGCGATAATCAAGTTTATAATATTGGCGGAAATGACCATTTAAGCCTAAAAGAGGTAGCAGAAATGGTGGCCAATAAGTTTAATGTAAAATTAGATTTTGTTCCATTTCCTGAACAAGCTGCTAAAATTGAATCAGGAGACACAATTTTTGATGATTTAAAACTACAGTTTGACTTTCCTTTTACCTATCAGCACCATATAGCAGAATGGCTAGATAAAATTTAAACCAACTAAAAAAATAGCTCTCCTCATTCCCAAAAGACAGTATAAGCACTTGTTTGATGTAGTGATTTTAATTACTTTCGCAAGTGATATTAATTTTTAACTATGCTATTAAAAGAAATCACCTCTATTATAGAAAGTTTTGCTCCACTTTCATTACAAGAAAGTTATGACAATTCAGGATTAATTGTTGGCAATGTAAATGATGAAATAACCGCTGCACTGATATGTTTAGACAGTACAGAAGAAATTGTTGATGAAGCCATTACTAAAGGTTGTAATTTAATTATTGCCCACCACCCTATTTTGTTTTCAGGAATAAAAAAACTAAACGGCAATAATTATATAGAAAGAGTAATTATAAAAGCCATTAAAAATAATATTGCCATTTATGCATCTCACACCAATTTAGATAATGCTTATAATGGTGTTAGTTATAAAATAGCAGAAAAATTAGGTTTAACTGACTGCAAAACACTCTCTCCCAAAAATAACATGCTTAAAAAAATTGTTACTTTTTGTCCTGTTAGCCATGCCGAAAAAGTTAGAAACGCTATGTTTAGCAAAGGTGCCGGAAAAATAGGCGAATACAGTTCTTGCAGTTTTAATGGTGAAGGTGTTGGTACTTTTAAAGGAAATGATAACACCCAACCTTTTGCCGGAGAACCAAATAAATTGCATTATGAAAATGAACTTAAAATTGAAACCATTGCTTATTCTTATCAAGTCAATCAAATTATTGCAGCCCTAATAGATGCTCACCCTTACGAAGAGGTGGCTTACGATGTTTATCCATTAGAAAACAAAGACTCAAGAACTGGAAGCGGTGTAGTAGGTAAATTAGCTACACCTATGAAAACAACCGATTTTCTGCTACAACTAAAAAAAGTAATGAAAACCGATTGTGTTAGACATACCCATATTATTAAAGACGAAATTGAAACAGTTGCACTATGTGGTGGTTCTGGAAGCTTTTTATTGCCCGATGCCAAAAAAGCTAAAGCAGATATTTTTATAACAGGGGATTTTAAATACCATCAGTTTTTTGATGCTGACAATGAAATTGTTATAGCAGATATTGGACATTATGAAAGTGAACAATTTACTTCTGAATTAATTTATGATATTCTTAGAAAAAAAATTCCTAATTTCGCACTTCATTTATCTGAAAAAAATACAAACCCCATAAATTACCTGTAAAGTATGGCAAAAAAAACAGCAACAACAACAGTAGAAGAAAGACTAAGAGCTTTATATGAGTTACAACTTATCGACACAAAAATTGATAAGATACGTTTGATAAGAGGTGAGCTTCCTTTAGAAGTTCAGGATTTAGAAGATGAAATCGAAGGCTTACAAACACGTCAGGAAAATTTAACTTTAGAAATAGAGAATATTAAAACTGATATATCTAATAAGAAAAATAGCATTAAAGATGCTACCAACCTTATTAAAAAATATGAAGAGCAACAAAATAAAGTTAGAAATAACAGAGAGTTTGATGCTTTAACAAAAGAAATTGAATTTCAAAAATTAGAAATTGAATTATCTGAAAAAAGAATTAAAGAAGGCGAATTCTTACTTACATCTAAACAAGAAAAATTAGATGAAGCTAAAGAATACTTAGATGGTAGAAAAATTGATTTGGATAACAAAAAAAATCAATTAGAAGAAATTACCAACGAAACACAAAGCGAAGAAGAAAAATTAACTGCACAATCTGCTAAAGCTGAAAAAGTTATTGAAGACAGATTATTAACTGCGTACAAAAGAATTCGTACTGGTGCAATTAATGGCTTAGCAGTAGTTACAGTTCAGAGAGATTCTTGTGGAGGATGTTTTAACAAAATACCCCCTCAACGTCAGTTAGATATTAAAAATCATAAAAAAGTAATTGTTTGCGAACATTGTGGAAGAATTTTAGTTGATGCTGCTTTAGATCCAAACTACACTCCTGAAGAGGAAGTAGAAGAAAAGCCAAAAAGAAGAATCACTAGAAGAACTAAACAAAAAGCTTAATTCTTTTGATTCCTAACCATACTTAAAAACCGACAAATATTTTGTCGGTTTTTTTTTGTATTTTAATTTTCAGTAACTTTATACTTATTTATTATCATATTTATAACTATGAAAAAAATTCTACTACCATTTTTCACAATGCTTCTTTCACTATCTGTGTTAGGTCAAATCAGTCAAGGCGGACAACCATACAGCCAAACTACTGCTACTCTAATAAATAACATTCCTGTATATGTTGCTCCAGCTATTGATTTAACACCAATAAGAGCAGAAGATGTTATTGCAGACCAACAAAAAGATATTCCTTGGAGATTTGGAATTGAAATTCCTGTAAATTTATCGCTCAACAATAGTGGTTTGTGGGAAAACCTTCCTAATGGCGATAGAATTTGGAGATTAACCATTGAAATTCCAGGCGCTTTATCCATTAACATTAACTATCAAAAATTCTTTATGCCTGAAAATGCTACCTTCTTTTTATATAACAATAAAAATGTGTTAGGAGCATTTACAAGTGCAAACAATAAAGAAAATATGGAATTCTCTACTTTCTTAACTAAAGGAGAAACCGTTACCTTAGAATATTACGAACCTGCTAATGTTAATAGTCAGGGAATTATAGAACTAGCCTCTATAGTTCATGGTTACAGAGATTTATTTAGCAAAATGAAAGCATTTGGAAGTTCTGGTGCGTGTAATATAAATGCCATTTGCGACACTGCTATTTGGGGTGATGAAATTCGCTCTGTGGTAATGCAACTAACTGCTGGAAACTCTCGTGTTTGCTCAGGAGCTCTTATAAATAACACTGCTAATGACGGAACTCCTTATGTGTTAACAGCCAATCATTGTAGTCCGGCTACTAATAATATTTTTATGTTTAATTACCAATCGCCACAGTGTGCTACCAGTATTGATGGACCAACAACAAATACCATTAGTGGTATAACTATTATTGCTAATAATAACCCCTCAGACTTTTTCTTAGTAAAACTATCTGCTACTCCACCTGCAAGTTATAATGTTTTTTATGCCGGATGGAATGCTAACAATACTCCTGCTCAAAACTCTACAGGTATTCACCATCCTAGTGGCGATGTTAAAAAAATATCGCATGATTATGAACCTGCTGTTACTGCTGGATATTATGCAACAGGCAACGATCATTGGCAAGTATTAGATTGGAATACAGGAACTACCGAAGGAGGTTCTTCCGGTTCACCTTTATTCGACCATAACCACAGAATTGTTGGTCAGCTGCATGGTGGAAACGCTGCTTGTGGAAATGATGAATTTGATTATTATGGTAAATTTTCTTTTTCTTGGGAAACCAACAGTGATACACTTAAACAATTAAAATATTGGTTAGACCCCAACAACACAGGCTTAACTGAAATTAACGGATATGACCCCAATGGTAGTTATTATGCTATAGATGCTGCTACTTTGAGCATTACAGGAATAGAAAAAAATATTTGTGGAGATACAGCTTCTCCAAAAATTACTTTTATTAATAAAGGTAATTCTCCATTAACTAGCTTAACCATAAACATTAGTTTAGATGGTAATACGCCAAGCACTATTCCTTGGACAGGAAATTTAGCTCCTTATCAATCTACCAACTTAACCTTACCTGCACTTTCGGGATTGAGTAATGGAAATCATACTTATTCTGTTTTTACTTCTAATCCAAATGGTTCTTCTGACCAAAATACGTTAAACGATACAGTAACTTACGAATTTAGAGCAACTCCTCAACCAATGTTTGCCTCATTAGAATTGACAACGGATGATTATGGTTCTGAAACCAGTTGGGCAGTTAGAGATAGTTCAGGAGCTATAGTTGCAAGTGGTGGTGGATATCCAAATACATCTGGAGGAGCTACAATTAATCAGGACATATGTTTGTCTGAAAAGTGCTACACTTTTATTCTTTATGATGCATTTGGAGATGGTTTTTGTTGTGGTTTTGGCAATGGTTCTATACTACTTACAGAAACAGCAACAGGAGACACTTTGTTTTTTAATAATACTTTTAACGGAGACAGTTTAGTTGAACCATTTTGCTTAGGTAATGCTACAGGAATAAACGAAAATGAGTTAACTAATTTATTAATCTATCCTAACCCGACTCAAAATAGTATTACTATTAATGTTGGTAACAATCAACTTACTAATGCAAGCCTTGATGTTATTGATATGACTGGTAGAAGTTTAATCAACCAAAGGATAAACAGTCAAAATGTTCAGCTAAATTTAAGCCACTTAAGTAAAGGAATTTACTTTATTAACTTCCGTAACAATTTAGGTAGTAAGGTCTTTAAGGTAGTGAAAGAATAGAAAACTGTTTATTGAGGTCGCTTATGCTTCCATCTTTTATGTGACCATAACCAAAATTCAGGTTGAGCAACAATGTCTTTTTCTAGTCTTTTGGTGTGCATTTCAGAAATTTCTCCCTTGGCAGTTTCTTTTGGATTTTCGCAAAGCATTTCAGCTCTCATTTCATAAAAACCTCTTTTGTATTGCTGTACACAAATATAAACTATAGGGTAATTTAATTTTTTAGCAATTAATTCTGTCCCCCAAAATATAGGTGTATCCTGATTTAAAAAAGTTGTCCAATATGCATTTTTAGGTGATGGTGTTTGGTCGGCAATAAAAGTTGTTGCACTAAGCTCATTATTATCTTTTAAAGAAAGCATTTTTCGCAAAGCTTCCTGCATAGCAATTATCTTTATCCCAAATCTTGTTCGCTTGTTATTGATGAGTTGATTAAAATATGGGTTAGACAAAGGTTTGTACAACACATATAATTGATAATTGGTTCTGTAAGCCATTTCTGCTCCACCCAACTCAAAATTGCCGTAATGTCCCATCACAAAAATAATTTTTTTACCTTGAGCACTCAGTTGATTCAGCAATTTCAAACTACTATCATTAAACTTACACCTTTTTAACGCTTGTTCTCTACTAATAGTAATACTTTTAATCATCTCAACAATCCAATCGCAAAAAAAGCGGTAAAACTTCTTATAAATATCGTGTATTTCTGCCTCACTTTTTTCTGGAAAAGCATTTTTAAGGTTAGTTCTTACTACTTTCTTTCTGTAGCCCACTACATTAAACACCAAAAAGCATAAAAAATCTGAAACAACATATAATATTGGAAAAGGAAGTATCGAAATAAGATAAATGAAAGGCAGTATCAAATAAAAAACTAATCCTTGCATAATATTTTAAGATAATAAATTTGTTAGGTACTTTCAAGCAAAACTAAATGAATATTTTTGTATAAAAAACATTTCGGTGCAAACATCTAAAAAAATATTTCTTATTGGCTTTATGGGTAGCGGAAAAACTACCATAGGTAAAAAACTTGCCAATAAACTAACTATTCCTTTTTTCGATATTGATGAAGAAGTAGTGAATGATGAAGGTAAAGATATTTCTACCATTTTTGAGTTGGATGGAGAAGATTACTTCAGAGAAAAAGAACACAAAAAATTAGCTCAACTTATTAATGAAAATGAAGCCTTTGTTATCTCTACCGGTGGCGGAACACCTTGTTTTAAAAACAATATGGACTTAATGAATGCCAATGGAACTACTTTCTATTTAAAATATAGCCCCGAATTTTTGGCAAGCAGACTAAAAAATGCTCTTCATAAAAGACCGTTACTAAAAAATGTAACTAGCTCTGAATTAAATTCTTTTATCACTTCTTTGTTAGCAGAAAGAGAATTTTATTATAGCAAAAGTCATTTTACCATTGAGAAAATAAATCTAAAGCCTGATGATTTTTTAACATTTTTTAAAACAGCGCTTTAACATTATTTAACAGCACCACGCTAATAGATAAGCACTTACAGTAGTTTATATGGGGAACTTTGTACGAGAGAAACCATAAAATCTAATACTATGAATACATCTATTAAAACAGCATTATTTGCAACATCTTTTGCATTAATTGGAGGTTTTTCTGCTATCGGTATTTACAAACTGACAGAAAAACCTGAAAAAGTTTACATTAAAACCATTGCTGATGATGAAGAAAGTGCTTCTTCCACATTAGTGAGTAATTATGATTTGTCGGGAACTGCCAATAGTTTTGAGTTTGCTGCCGAAAAATCACTCAATGCAGTGGTGCATGTAAAAACAGCCTCAACTGTAAATTACCAAATGAATCCCTTGTATCATTTCTTTTATGGAAATCAAGCACCTCCACAAGAACAAGTAAGAGGAGCTGGTTCGGGTGTTATTATTTCTGATGATGGATACATTGTAACCAATAACCATGTTATTCATAATGCAGATGATATTCAAATTACATTGAACAATAAAAAAACCTATCCTGCGGAAATTATAGGCACTGACCCTTCCACAGATTTAGCGTTATTAAAAATTGATGCTGAAAAGCTTCCTTATATCAATTTTGGCAACTCTAATCAACTTAAAGTTGGTGAGTGGGTATTGGCTGTGGGAAATCCTTTTAACCTAACTTCTACCGTTACTGCAGGGATTGTAAGTGCCAAAGGGAGAGATATCAACATACTAAAAAGCGACCCGTTTTCAGGAAGCTCTGCCATAGAAGCTTTTATTCAGACAGATGCAGCTGTAAACCCCGGAAATAGTGGTGGTGCGTTGGTAAATATTAATGGCGATTTAGTTGGAATTAATGCCGCAATAAAATCAAATACAGGTTCTTTTGCAGGATATTCTTTTGCTATTCCTGCTAACATTGCTAGAAAAGTAGTTGAAGACTTAAAAGAGTTTGGTAATGTGCAACGAGCTTTTATCGGAGTTAACATTAGAAGTATAGATGAAGAATTGGCTAAAGAAGAAAAATTAACTGACTTAAACGGTGTATATATTACTGACATTACTAAAAATGGTTCAGCCGAAAGTGCAGGAATACAAGCAGGAGATGTAATTAAAAAGATAAATAGCAAAAAAATTGACGATGTTCCGGAACTTCAAGAACAATTAAGTCAGTTTAGACCAGGAGATAATATTATAGTTACTGTAGAGCGAGATGGCGACTTAAAAGAATTTCCTGTTAAGCTGAAAAACTTTGATGGTACAGAAAAACTGATTACCAAAGAGGCAACTTCTATCTTTAAGAGTTTAGGGGCTAAATTTGAAAATGCCGACAAAGCAACCCTAAAAAAGCTCAACCTGAAAAATGGTGTAATAGTAAAAGAACTATTCAACGGTAAATTAAGAAGTGTTGGCGTTCGACAAGGTTATGTTATAACTAAAATAAATCAAACACCTGTAAATTCTGTTGATGAATTGGTTACTATTTTAAATACTAATAAAAACAATGGTGTGCTTATGGAAGGAATTTATGAAAATGGAAGAAGAGAGTTTTATGGTTTTGGTGTAAAGTAAAACAACTTTCATAAGTAGAAAGAGGCTGATAAAATTATCAGCCTCTTTTGTTTTATTAAAGAAAAATAATGTTGATATGTTTTTAAAAAAAACACAAACAAGTCAAACTCAATTTGTGGTAGTTCTTAACTTTGCCGCTTTCTATTTTATACCTATTTATGATTTTATTTTTTAAAACTAAATTCAACACCATAATAGCTGTTGAATGTGCTAATGAGCTAAGTGAGCAAGAAATTTTAAAGCTAAATTGGCTACTGGCAGCAGAAAAAATCAACGAAACTAGTATTTCCGGTTTTTTTATCGGTCCTAGAGCTGAAATGGTTTCGCCTTGGAGTACCAATGCAGTTGAAATTACGCAAAACATGGCTATTAGCGGAATTAGCCGTATGGAAGAGTTTTTAATAGTTGCCAATGAAAATGCTCCTTTCGATAGTATGTTGCAGGTTTTATACAAAGAACTCAACCAACATTTATTTCTCATCAACATTCAACCCGAGCCTGTTAAATATATTGATGATATTGCCAAATACAATAAAGAAGAAGGGCTTGCTTTAAATGATGATGAAGTTCTTTACCTTGAAGAAGTAAGCAAAAAAAATAACAGAAAACTTACCGATAGCGAAGTGTTTGGTTTTTCTCAAGTAAACTCAGAACACTGTCGCCACAAAATATTTAACGGAACTTTTATAATTGACGGAAAAGAAAAACCTCATTCATTATTTAGCTTAATTAGAAAAACATCCCAACAAAACCCTAATACCATAGTTTCTGCTTATAAAGATAATGTGAGCTTTGTACAAGGACCAAAAGCCATGCAGTTTGCTCCAAAGACCCAAAATAAAGCCGACTTTTTTGAAACTTCTGAAATTGATACCGTTTTATCTCTAAAAGCTGAAACACACAATTTTCCAACTACTGTAGAACCTTTTAATGGTGCAGCAACTGGTTCGGGAGGAGAAATAAGAGACAGAATGGCTGGTGGAACAGCAAGCGTACCTATGGCGGGAACTGCTGTTTACATGACTTCCTACTCTCGATTAGAAAGTGATAGAAATTGGGAAAATGCAATGGACGAAAGAAAATGGCTTTACCAATCTCCTTTAGAAATTCTTATAAAAGCATCCAATGGAGCTTCCGATTTTGGAAATAAATTCGGACAACCACTAATCAACGGTTCTGTATTAACTTTTGAACATAACGAAAACGGTAAAAAATTCGGTTTCGATAAAGTAATTATGCTTGCTGGAGGAATAGGCTACGCTAGAAAAGACCACGCTCAAAAACAAACGCCTAAAAAAGGAGATAAAATTGTTGTTTTAGGTGGAGATAATTACCGAATTGGTATGGGTGGAAGTGCTGTTTCTTCTGTAGCAACAGGGGAATACAGCAACGCAATAGAATTAAATGCTATTCAACGTTCTAATCCCGAAATGCAAAAAAGAGTTTCTAATGCTATTAGAGCTTTTGCTGAATCAAGCAATAATCCTATTATTTCTATTCACGACCATGGTGCTGGTGGACATTTAAACTGTCTTTCTGAATTAGTAGAAGAAGTTGGTGGAACCATCGATTTACATCAATTACCAGTTGGAGATCCTACCCTTTCTGCAAAAGAAATTGTAGGTAACGAATCTCAAGAAAGAATGGGATTAGTAATTAAAGCTGAAGATGTTGCTTTATTAGAAGAAATCTGTAAAAGAGAAAGAGCTCCTATTTATGTTGTTGGAGAAATTACTGGCGACCATGTGTTTAAATTTGAGGACAACAAAACCAACGAACATCCTATCAATTTAAAAATTGAAGATATGTTTGGGAAACCTCCAAAAACCATTATTGAAGACAAAACCATACCTTCAAAATTTCAGGAAATAGATTACGAATCTAATAAAATTAAAGATTACATCAAACAAGTACTTCAATTAGAAGCTGTTGCTTGTAAAGATTGGTTAACCAATAAAGTTGACCGTTCGGTTAGTGGAAAAGTGGCTAAACAACAAACTGTTGGCGAAATCCAACTACCACTTAATAACTTAGGTGCTGTAGCATTAGATTTTAAAGGTGAGAAAGGTATTGCAACTGCTTTAGGTCATGCTCCTGTAGCAGCGTTGGTTAACCCTAAAAGTGGAAGTAAATTAGCTATTGCTGAAGCACTTACCAACATTGTTTGGGCTCCATTAGAAGATGGGTTAAAATCTATTTCTTTAAGTGCCAACTGGATGTGGCCTTCTAAAAATGAAGGTGAAGATGCTCGTCTGTACGATGCTGTTGAAGCGGTTAGTGATTTTGCTTGCGAGTTAGGAATTAATATTCCTACAGGAAAAGATTCGCTTTCTATGGTTCAAAAATATCCTAACAACGATAAAGTTTATGCTCCAGGAACTGTTATTATTACTGCTTCAGGTGCTGTAAGTAATATCAGACAAATTGTTGAACCTCGTTTGGTAAATGATGAAAATTCTGTGTTGGTTTATATAGATTTCTCTAACCAAAAATTAGATTTAGGCGGTTCATCATTTGCTCAAGTCATCAATAAACTAGGGAAAACCGTTCCTTCTGTGAACGATGCTACTTATTTTGCTAATGCATTTAACACACTTCAACAACTAATTAAAGAAAATAAAGTGCTGGCTGGACATGATATTTCTGCCGGAGGCTTAATTACTGCTTTGTTAGAAATGAATTTTCCTAACGAAAAAGGTGGTTTAAACATTAACTTAAATGCCTTTGACGAAACAGAAATGATTAAAATATTGTTCAGTGAAAATCCAGGAGTAATCATTCAGGTTAATCATGATGGACATAAAATTGTTTCTGAATTAGGTAAAAAAGGCATTCATGCATCTATCATCGGAAGTATTACTAACGAAAGAAAATTAAATATTCGTTTAAAAGAAGCTCAACTTTCGTTAGATATTGATGAATTGAGAGATGTTTGGTTTAAAACTTCTTATTTATTAGACAGCAATCAAACCAAAAAAGATTTAGCCAAGCAACGTTTTGATAATTACAAGAAAGAAATTCTTTCATTCTCCTTCCCTACTCATTTTACAGGTAAGCTAGCCGATTATGGTATTGCTCACGGCAGAAAAACATCAACAGGAGTTAAAGCTGCTATTATTAGAGAAAAAGGCGTAAACGGAGATAGAGAAATGGCATATTCCTTATTTTTAGCTGGTTTTGATGTTAAAGATATTCACATGACAGACTTAATTTCCGGAAAAGAAGATTTAAGTGATGTAAACATGATTGTTTTTGTGGGAGGATTTTCTAATTCAGATGTATTGGGTTCTGCTAAAGGATGGGCTGGAGCATTTTTATACAATCCAAAAGCAAAAGAAGCATTAGACAATTTCTATAAAAGAGAAGATACACTAAGCTTAGGTGTTTGTAATGGCTGTCAGTTAATGATGGAGTTAGGACTTATTATTTCCAAAGGAAAAACACAAGCTATGGCTCATAATGAATCAGGAAAATTTGAATCTGCTTACTTAAATGTAGAAATTCCTAAAAATAACTCAATTATGCTTTCAACACTTAGTAATGCTAAGCTTGGAATATGGGTTGCCCATGGTGAAGGGAAATTTATTTTTGAAGATAGCGAAAAAGAATATAATATTGCAATGAAATACAGTTCAGCTAATTATCCTGCAAATCCGAATGGTTCGGATTATAATACTGCCGGAATAGTTTCTGACTGTGGAAGACACTTAGCAATAATGCCTCATTTAGAAAGAACCATTTTCCCTTGGCAAACAGCTTTTTATCCCTTAGATAAAAAAACAGATGATGTTACGCCTTGGATGGAAGCATTTGTTAATGCTAGAAAATGGGTTGAAAGCAAAACAAACTAATATAATATTAGATGAAACTTTTTCATAAAATACTTTTTACTTTTTTACTGCTTGCCTCAACTATACAAGCACAAACACCAGATGAGCAGAAAATTGCTCTTTCTGGAATTGTTTCTGAATATTACAGTGAAAGTACCATGGAAGGGGTTAGTATTAAAATCACCGAAAACGGTAACTACATTCATAATGTTGTTTCCGATAAAAAAGGTAGATATGAATTGTTGGTAGATTATGAAAAAGAGTACATCGTATTGTATGAAAAAGCCAGCTTTGTCCCAAAAAAAATCATTGTAAATACCAAAGGAATTCCACCAGATAAAAGAAATAGTGTTAACGATCTTTTTGTAGAAATGACACTTTTTCAGCAACACAAAGATTTGAATGTTGCTTTTCTTGAAAAACCAATTGGAAAAGCCATCTATGATCCAAAAATGAGAGAATTAGATTGGGATATGGGCTACACTGCTCCTATTGCTCAAAAACTAAATCAAGAATTAGCAAATTTCAAAAAGAATCAAGAAGAAAGAGAATTACAAGAAAAGCTTAACTTGATTAAATATGCTGATGCTATGAAAGCTGGTGATAAAGCTTTATTTGCTCAAGATTTTGATAATGCGAGAAAAGAATATCAAAAAGCAACAAGTCTATTTCCTGATAAAGAAGAACCAAAAAAGAAACTTGCACTTATAGATGAAGCTCAAAAAAATAAAGAAGAAGCGGAACGTTTAGAAGCAGAAGCCAAAGCTAAGGCAGAAGCAGAGGCGAAAGCCAAAGCGGAAGCAGAAGCTGCCAAAAAGAAAGAAGAAGAAGAACGTTTAGCTAAGGAAAAAGCTGAAGCTATTGCCAAAGCTAAGGCGGAAGCTGAAGCTATTGCCAAAGCAGAAGCAGAAGCCGCTAAAAAGAAAGAAGAAGAAGAACGTCTAGCTAAGGAAAAAGCTGAAGCAGAAGCCAAAGCTAAGGCAGAAGCAGAAGCTATTGCCAAAGCAGAAGCAGAAGCTGCTAAAAAGAAAGAAGAAGAAGAACGTTTAGCCAAAGAAAAAGCTGAGGCAGAAGCGCTTGCTGCGAAAAAACGTGAGGAAGAAGAAAGATTAGCTAAAGAAAAAGCAGAAGCAGAAGCTAAGTTAAAAGCAGAATTAGAAGCAAAAGCCAAGCAAGAAGAACAAAAGAAACAAGAGGAAGAGGAACGAATTGCAAAGGAAAAAGCTCAAGCAGAAGCATTAGCTGCAAAACAACGTGAAGAGGAAGAAAAATTGGCTAAAGAAAAAGCGGAAGCAGAGGCCAAACT
>Ga0209231_1000005_pt1 | contig 224394 bp, 228 predicted proteins | sample Deesub45470m_DNA_FD_188086 | JGI IMG/M metagenome (GOLD analysis project Ga0209231, IMG submission 188086) | Deep subsurface microbial communities from North Pacific Ocean - 450_OLKR46/470m Metagenome (SPAdes) (version 2) | ecosystem: Environmental > Terrestrial > Deep subsurface >...
AATTGTTCAAGGACGAAGTGCGCGAACTCGGTGTTGCGCTCGGTTTGCCGCACGGCATGGTGTATCGCCATCCCTTCCCCGGCCCCGGTCTGGGAGTGCGTATTCTGGGTGAAGTGAAGAAGGAATATGCCGACCTGCTGCGCCGCGCCGATGCCATCTTCATGGAAGAACTCAATGCTGCTGTGGATGAAAACGGACTATCCTGGTATGCGAAAACTTCACAAGCCTTCGTGGTGTTTCTGCCAGTCAAGAGCGTCGGCGTGATGGGCGATGGCCGCACTTACGAATGGGTAGTCAGCCTGCGCGCCGTGCAGACGCAGGACTTCATGACCGCTCACTGGGCGCATCTGCCTTACGAATTGCTGGGACGCGTCTCCAACCGCATCATCAACGAAGTGCGCGGCATCAACCGCGTGGTCTATGATATTTCCGGCAAGCCGCCTGCTACGATAGAGTGGGAATGAATTGATGTCTGGCAACGACTAGTAAATTCAAGCAGAAAGTCATCATAAGACCCCGTTTTTACGGGGTTTTTTGTTTTTTTGTCTGGCAATGTCTGGTAATGACAAGTAGAGGCAAGCAAGTTTTTTTCATGGTTTTATCAATGGTATAATTTTCCCTGATACCATTCGTCCATTGCAATACCATTGCAAAAAATACGGTTCGACAATGGTATTAAATAAGATAAAGCTCAATAAATACGTGGGTTGTAGCGGTTTTTATGAGCTTTTATAATCATGGTATCAAATTGCGGAGTGAGCATGCTGACAGATACAAAATTACGGAATCTCAAGCCAGAAGCCAAGGCGTATAAGGTCAGTGACCGTGACGGCCTATATGTCACCGTTTTGACCACCGGCACGGTATCGTTCCGCTATAACTACAGCATCAATGGGCGGCAAGAGACGCTTGTGATCGGGCGCTATGGTGCAGGAGGGCTGACATTGCTGGAAGCCAGGGAGAGGCTTTCATTGGCGAAAAAAGAGCTTGTCGCTGGCAAATCACCATCCAGAGCCAAGGCGAGAGAAAAGCAAAAATCTAAAGGGGCTGATTCTTTTAGTGAATGGGCGGAGCTATGGCTTAAGAATCACCAGATGGCAGATTCAACCCGCGATATGCGGCGATCAGTCTATGAGCGTGACCTCAAGGAGCCGTTCGGCAAGCTCAAGATGGGTGAAGTATCTCATGATGACTTGCGCGCTTTGTGTGAAAAGATCGTAGCTAGAGGCGCGCCGGCCACGGCGGTACATGCACGTGAGGTTGTGCAGTCGGTTTATCGCTATGCGCTGGAGAAAGGGCACAAACATGACAATCCGGCTGACTTAGTGCGGCCAACCTCTATCGCCAGATTTCAACCCAAAGATCGGTCGCTATCGTCAGCAGAGATTGGCGTGATGTATCAGTACCTGGAGCACGTTTCTACTGCGCCTACAATCAGGCTTGCGGTAAAACTGTTGCTGTTGACCATGTTGCGTAAATCAGAGTTGGTTGAGGCGGTATGGACGGAGATTAATTTCACTGATGCGCTTTGGACTATTCCAAGTGAGCGAATGAAGCGGCGCAACCCGCACAACATTTACCTGTCGAGACAGGCCTTGGATATCTTCGTCGCTCTTAAGACTTGTGCAGGCGGCTCACGTTACGTTTTGCCATCACGCTACGATCCTGACATACCGATGAGTAAGGCGACCTTGAACCAAGTTACCAAGCTGACTTTTATGGCCGCGCAGAAAGATGGTAAGACGCTGGACAAATTTGGGCCGCATGATTTGAGACGGACGGCATCGACGCTACTGCATGAGGCAGGATACAACACGGACTGGGTTGAGAAATGTCTGGCTCATGAGCAAAAGGGTGTGCGCGCTGTTTACAACAAGGCTGAGTATGCAGAGCAGCGGCGCGTGATGCTGCAAGACTGGGCGGACATGATAGACAGGTTTGCTACACGCCCCTAAGCCATGGGGCTGGCGGAAGTAATGCTGCGGATTTTCGTTGTTCGATCCAGGCTTCAATTTCTTGCAAGTCCCACGCAACCAAACGCGTTGTGATAGAAAATCGCTGTGGAAACTCCCCTCGTTTTTCCATATTGAGAATTGTTCTTTCTGAAAGAGGTACGATTTTGAGGAGACGCTTGCGGTTAATCAGTGCCTTCCCCGGTTTTTTCATTTCCTCGAATGTCAGGTCTCGTGCGTTCATTTTGTCCTCTCCTTGCTGCATGCTTTTTTCGTATTCATAGTCCAGACTTGCTTAAATCTGCGTATTAGAAAAGCTTGAAATATCTGTTGAGGAGAAATCATCCCAGTCTCCCCGATTTTGCCTTGAGTGCAATTAACCTAATTTCATCCAGTACCTTGTCCGTTTGTTGCATGGCAGATCGCATGGCTACAGCCTCTTCAAATGGTGCGGTGATGTCGTATCCCTCACTGCACAGTTGATTCAGCAGCAACATGAGCGGCGACTTGAACTGCGTTGGATCAGATAGCATCGACAGCGACAGGCATGCTTTGTCAGCATCCGGTGCAACAAAGTGCGCTTGATCTAGCATGGCGCGTGGGTACTGGTATCGCGTACCGGGCAACGTATCGTTCCTGGTCAGCGTGGCAAGAAAGGCTACCGCTTCGAGAAAGTGCTCTGCCGGCAACTCACCACAACTGCCAATCTCGAAATGATCGTTGAAGCGACTCCAGATATCGGCGCGAACCACATCGGTGTTTTCTCCGCGCTGGGAGACGATCTGCTGCAAGGCGTTCTGTTGGACATGGGAGAGGACGCGCGCATCATGTGGTGTGGTGCAGCCCCCTGTTTTTCTGATCGCGGGCAGGATTTCTTTCGTCACCTTGACCTCGAAGGCTTGCGCTTCTTCTTCGTGAGAATTGATGATTAAGCGGTAGAGGTTTCCTTCGTTGATGTAGGTTAATCCCTGATTTTCACCTTCAGCATGTGAGCCGTGTTTCGCGATCCCCTTTTCACGGCAGTATTTTTTGATGGCATCGCTGTCGTTGCCATAGCCTAGAACAGCACAAACGTCCTTGGCAGAAAACCACGTCTCACCGTTGTCATCGACGAAGACGTGGATTTGAGCGCCATTAAAACTGAATACGTCGAGTGTGGCAGGACTTGTCATAGTGCTAACCACCTGCATGGCCCGATTAAATCGTTCTTACGTGCTGCCAAACTCGGCTGCGGATATGAACTGGCGTGGTCATTTTGTCCTTGTATTTTGTTTGTGCCGACTGTACAGTCGAGGTGATCGATAAGCTTAACCATTGAGCTTTTTCTCCATATTCCACTGGCTGATAATTCCCTCAAACACTTCGCTACCGTTATCTACGAAAGTATGCGGTTCGCGCTGCGTCATGTAACACAGTCGCAATGCATTCATCAGGTGCTCAAAATTCTCTGGATCAAGCGTCCCTATATCGCTCACGTCTGCTTTGACGCGATAACCGTTGTAGAGTGAGGCGAGAAACTGTGCGAACACGCGCGAACTACCGCAATCGCGCTGTGCCCACATAACGCAATGCTTAAGACTCTTTGTGCATTCCTGAATCGACGCATTACGTACCTCCTCAGCTCGTTCCCATGAATCTGCGCTCATAAACGCCATAAGTTTTGCCTGCTCACCTTCCTCGATGGTGAGGCTGAATGTCACCATCTTGGGTAGCGGTGGAATCAACTTTTGTTCGGTCATATCAAACCTCTTATGCTGGATTTGTGAAAAGTATAGATTTGCTTTACATTAAAAGTCAACTAAAAATATACTTTTTGGCGCTTTAATGTAAATGCTAACTAATCACTTGGGATATATGGGTATTTTCATGAGGGTGGATTCAATCAAAAAACATTGAGGGTTTCTGTAACGCTCAGGCGTAAAACTTTCAGGCAAAAGATGTTCTTAAAGTGCGCAATAGGGTGTGGTGATGGCGGAAATGGTGGTCTCACGCTGGATGTCAGGTAAGCGTTCGCTATGGATATGACGATGGTGAAATTATCGACGGCGACAAGACAATAATGCGCTGAATGGCAAGCAGCATCAGCTTAGATAATTGTCATGTGGGGTGATGCGGTATACGGGAAAGTCGCTGTATGCAGTGATGAATACTTTAGGGCTTTTGTGCGCAAGTGCGTCAATTTTCACATGCGGTTAAAGCGTGGATATTTTCTGGCAAAAGTGGATGAAATCATTGCTAAAGCCAAGGCTACAGCTGAATCTGTATGTGGTGTAAGCCTAGGCCGAAAGAAGAGTTTTGGGCTTTCGCTTGATCAAAACAGCTTGAGCTGAATCTGAAGCACGATGACGTTATTTGGTGCCGTTGAGTAATTTTTCAGGCGAGATGAGTTCAGTATAGAAATCCCCTTCTCGCGTTAGAGCTGCGACGGCGCTATCGGGAAGTGGTTGAGCCACAGCAAGCAATTTCTGTATTGATGGTCTGGTAAGTGCAAAGTTGTTGTCAACCTCGCCAGCGATAAGCCAGTCAAAGGAAAACTCCAGGTGTTTTCTAAGCGCTATTAAACGATCCGTGGGGGGTGTTGCGATGCCTATTTCCCACTGAGACACGGATGCCTTGCTCACGCCGCACAGTTCACCGAATTTCTCCTGTGAAAGTGTGTTGCGCTCGCGCAATTGTCTGATTCTGGCTCCTATATTCATTTTTTTATTGTACAACGATTTTATTCATTAAAAATCTAGTAATAATTGACTTTTGTATTTAGTATAAATATACTTTAGGTGTGAATATGTCAATTATTTCTATATCGACCGCTGTTGTCCGGTCTCTTGCGCTCGGCCTATGTCGGGTCGCAGTTTCTCAGCTGACGCGTGTGCCAGCAGAGAGCGCTACCGATGGCGAGCGATTGACTGGCATTAGCAACGAAAGAAAATCATGAGACAACGCACAATCAGCGATTTTTTCTGGCGTGATCCAGAAATATCTGACCTAAGCCAGGAAGACAAGGCAACCCTGCTATATTTTTTAACCTCGCCGTCGTCAAATATCATCGGTGCTTACCAGGTAGTCTGGATGATTGCCGCAGCAGAAATGGGCTGGACGAAGGATCAGTTATTAGTGGTCGTCAAAAGACTCAAAGCCAAAGGGTTAATTGATTTCAACGACACAGGTTGGGTTTGGGTTAAGACGTGGTGGAAACACAACTCTGCCAAGGGCGCATTCTCTCCAAAGTTGCTAGAAAATGCCAAAAAACAATGCGCTGCAATACCTTCCGAATGGCGAAATGATTTCGTCGAATCATTGGAATCCGTTGGAATAAATAGGGTATCCATAGGGTATCCATACGTTACCCAATACCCGATAGATACCATATCCATAGGGCATGAATACCCTACCGATACCCTATCAAACCCGGAAAATACGGGGAAAAATACCCCACAGATACCCTATTCATACCCTATCGATAGGGTGTCCCATACCGTACCCCATACCCCGCCCCCTAACACTACAATATTCAATATTCAATCTACAACCACCACAACTACCAGCGCCCCGGAATACGATGCATCCCCCCAAGCTCAAAAAACAGTGGTGGTGAATGATTTAATTTTCCCACCTGGAATAACCCCAGAGCAATGCAGCGCCATCCAGACGCAGCTCGCCAGCAGCGGGGTAGCATCTGGTCATTGGCAGTCCATTCTCGATGAAATGCACGGCGCACAACTTGTCGTCCCCATCGGAAATCCAGTGGGGTACGTTCGAGGCATCGCCAAGCGAGCTTCAGAAGGCTCGTTTGCCCCCGAACGTGGATTGGCGGTAGCGAACCAGCGGGAAATGCGCAGAAACTTGGAGCGGCAAGACGCTTTGCGGATTAGCGCACAGCACAAAACTCAAGCCGTCGAAATTCAACTTGACCAGTTACCAGACCATCTTCGTAAATCTTTAAGCCGGATTTTAGCCAGCAAAGCCAAAGAGGCCGCAGGTGCATAACTCGCTCCAAAAAGACATCGTTACACTCAACCGACGATACCTCTTGCTCGTCAAGCAAATGGCATCCGCAAAGCATCCGTTGCTTTGCGTCAGCGTTCCAACGTTTCTCGCCAAAAAAGTGAGCGACATGACGCTTGAGGAGATAGATCAACTGGCGGAAGACATGATTGCACCGTGCTTTTACATGAATCTGGACGAGACTACTTTCAACCAAATGGAAGCGAAAATTCCCGGCGTGCACCGCAAAGCCTACATGACAAACGTTTTAGTTACCCGACTACAAACCGATGAGCAACGATAACCAATTCATCAAAACCCGAATCCTCGCGGCATCCCTAATCAAAGACGGGATGCGCATTGCCCTTGCGCATTCAATCACGGGCCTGTCTTGGAGAACGCTCCGCGAGCTATGGGAGGAAATCCATGGGGCAGATGTCCCGCCGCCAGGCCGAATGCCTTGCAACACACTGGCTTATATCAAAAATGGTCAGTCGTCTCTTTCACTCTCTACGGTGGTCTCCGTCTATTTGTCCGCAGAAAAAGAACATCGAACACCCACGGATGCTTTTTCTCAAGCATGGGAAATAGCCAAGCTGTTCTCGGTTGACGGTAAAAAAATCGACATCAATGCTGCGTGGTACGCAATCCGGGACGTTAAAGCAGGACTGTTGTCTTGGAGTAAGTGCAGAAATTGCAAAGCAGAACATATTTTTGATACAGGAACCAAAAAACCCGGCAAATGCCCTTATTGTGGAACGACAGGCAGCAAGATGCTGGAGGTGGCTCAATGACGTTTAGCACTCGCACCATTGTCTTCACCAGCGCAATGCTGCTCTCACAACTCGCGCAACTTGCCAGTGCTGCCGACCTTGGATGTTTTGCGCAAGCATCATCGCGCTATAGCATTCCAGAGGAGCTCCTTCGAGCAATTTCCAGAGTTGAATCTGGCGGCAACCCTGTGGCCATAAACAAAAACAAAAATGGCACTTTCGATATTGGTCACATGCAAATTAACTCTGCATGGCTGCCAACCCTCGCTAAATACGGGATTACCAGAGACCGCTTAACAGACTCGTGCGTCAACACTCATGTTGGAGCCTGGATATTGGCGGGCAATTTTCACCGCATGGGGTACGGGTGGAAAGCGGTTGGCGCGTACAACGCAAAATCGCCGGTCAAAGCCGCCGCCTACGCCAGACAAGTAGCGGACATTCTTCGTTATGAAACACAACAAGGAAATCAAATTGACTAAGCACCGCGCCGTCATCGCGATCTTATTGACATCGTGCGCGATGTTATCGGGCTGCGGGAATCTATTTAAGAGCCGCCTGGATAGCATTGCGGCGATCAGCCAGCCGAGCATCGGCTACCTTGACGGAAAATACAGAATTTGCCGTGAAAACTGTCCCAAACGCACACCCAAGGAATTGGATGATTCAGATTCTTGGCCAAGCTCAACCTTGTTGGTTGCCAACAAACAGGCGACCACAAATCCGTCTCAAGCTCCGCTGCAATCAACAGAAAAGCCCGCCAATGCAACCGACAAGACTACCGAAACCTTTGAGGTGTATTTCGATTTTGGTATGAGCAAGCCAAACCGCAACGGGCAAAAAGAACTAGATCGCTTTGTGCTGCTTGCATCCAAACAAAGCATCGGCCTTATTGAATTGACCGGGCAAACCGATGATATCGGCACTCGAAATTACAACAACAGGCTGGCGTTGAAGCGTGTTCAGTTTGTTACTAGCTGGCTCAAGTCACACGGCATAAATTCGACGATTTCCGCTTCATCCAAGGGGGATTGCTGTCACCCCGCGCCATACAACAAAGAGGAATTGGTACTCAAAGAAAAGCGGCGAGTGTCAATCAAAGCGCAGCAAAATCAACAATAAAGAACGGGGGGTGCAATAAGAGCGTGACGATAAATTAAATAAACAAAAACAGCTCTGGCAATTTATAGCCAGATGAAAGTTAAGGTTCACCCAAGGAGAAACTATATTGATTAAATCAAAAAAATTCATCTTTGATCTCGTCGCAGCAGGCGGCTTCATCGCGCTGGGCATGTTTGTGCCGGGTTCGACTTTGACTGACGCAAACGGATTCGCCGCCAATATCGCCGGTATTTCGACTGGCTTAGGTATTGGTTGGCTCATCAAAACATTTATTGATTACACAAAGGAAGTAAAAAATGAAAGCAAAAGCAATTGATCTGCGCATCCTCGCCTTGCTGGGTGCGATGTTTCTACCCACTTTCGCTGTAGCCGGTACGACAGGAACGGAATTCTTGACCTTGTACACATGGATCAACGGTGTGGCGACTGGCTATGCTGGCCGCGCAATCGCCATTGCAGCCGTGGTGATTGGTGCCTTGCTGTCGGTCGCAAAAGGCAATCCAATCCCTATTCTCGTGGGTGTCGGTTTTGCGATTTTCTTGCAATACACGCCGACGATTGTTAACGGAATTATGACCGCTACGATCTAGTGATGTTTGATTTCTGTTGCCCGTGATGTGTTTTATTGCGGGCAACAGCCCACGAAAGGACGTAATCAATGAAGGCAGGATACATACCTCGCACACTCGATCAGCAGGAGAAATTCCTGTTGTGGGACATTGACCAATTCATTATTGCCATCCTGATTATGGGCACAGGGGTGTCGCTTGGCATGATGATTGGCGGCATTGTGGCGGGCAGCGTATCGGCATGGCAGTACGGAAAATTTAAAGCCGGTAAGCACCAAAAGTTTGCGGTGCACGCGATGTACTGGTGGTTACCTAGCAGCCTGTTTGTCAAAACGCGCACAACTCCACCATCAGATCAGCGATATTTTTTAGGCTAAACAGTGATACCAGAAAAATTTATTACAACAAGCAGCAACAAAGCCAGAGAGATTACTTTTCTTCGATTAGTAGTTGGCGCGCTTATTGTCATTATTGTGATTGAAGGCGCGACGCTATTCAGAACATTGGGCATGGAACGAACCGTACTCGTGCCGCCGACGATTGAGAAGAGCTTTTGGGTATCGGGCGAGGGCGTATCAAAAAGCTACCTTGAGCAGATGGCGTACTGGTACGCCGGACTCGCATTGAACGTTACTCAGACCACAGGCAATTACCAAAAAGACCTTTTCTTGCGTTATTCAACGCCGGCAGGCGCGGGACAACTAGCGGCAGAAATGACAGCCAGACTGGATTTTCTTGCCAAAAATAACGCTGCCACCCTATTTACAGCGCAGACATTAAACACCGACGAAAAACTAATGAAGGTTGCGATCACCGGCGACTTGGACACCTTCGTAGGAGACAAGCGCATCTCGACCAGGCGCACTATTTATGTGATTGGTTTCAGGTACATAAACGGGAGACTTTTTGTTAATGAGTTCAAGGAAACAAATGAAAAAGATATTTTTGGTGTCAGCACTCCTGGTAAGTAGTTTTCAGTGCCTGGCCGCTCAGATTTTGTATCAAGGCTCACCCACAGAGTCAACAACGGCCACCGTGTCGCGCAACGAACCTAATCTAATCACGGTGGACGGTCGCAAGATCAAGCGTATCTATGGCGCAGAAGGCTTGTTTACGGTCACGCCCGAACCAGAAACGGGCGCGGCTTGGCTTAAACCAACCGCCGACAAGCCAATGATGAGCGTCTTCATTACCGACGAAGAAGGCCAGCATTACAAGCTGCTGCTAAAGGTGGAAGATATTCCTGCGGAAACAATTATCGTGAAAGGCGGAAACAAGCAACCCGGCCTCGTAATAAGCAAAAGAAACGAGCCTCGCAATGATGACATCATGAACACGGTCATCGCGCTTTTCAATGGCGATGGCGATGCAAAAAACGAAACCATCTCGCTATGGAAAGGCACCAGGTTCGAGTTAATCAGAACGCTCGATTTAAGGGGGATTCGTGGTGAGTCCTACCTGCTCACCAATACATCTAATAAGCCCATTATTATGGACGAACGGGAGTTCTACCGCGCCGGTGTGCAGGCCGTGTCGATAGAAAATCCGACACTCGAAGCCGGGCAGACCACACAAGTCTTTATTGTTAGCGAGGTTGAATAATGGCCTCCTTATCAGAAAAATTTGCCAACATGACGCCCAAAACTCGCCAATACATCATGTTGGGAGGCGGAGGTGCGGGGTTAATGGCGTTGGTTCTCGGCAGCGTATCTCTTATGGATAGCCAGCCTTCGGTCGCGCCAGTGCCGACCACATCAGCCGAACAGCAAGCCACCAACATCTCAACGCCGGGTGCAGCCGCAGACCCAAAGGAGGTGTGGATGACGCAATCTGCCGCACAAATGAAACAGATGGATGATGTCGTCAAAGAGCTGAAGCAGCAAATGGCAGCAATGGAAGCAAAATCAGGAGTAATGCAGACCGGACAACCCGAGTCATTGTTGCCACCACTGCCGCCTATCCCGCCGCCGGTAGCACCAATAACACAGCTACCTTTAGCGACTGGCGAGCCACCCAGAGTTTTGTCAGAACCCGCTCAGCCTAAAGAGCCGGGTATCGCGTCGTTTGAGGTGAGCCAGACCGCCAAACCCACCACACCCGCACAGCAAGACACAAATGCCGGTTATGTACCAGCCGGATCGTTTGTGCGTGTTGCACTCTTGGGAGGCCTCGACGCACCAACAGGTGGGCAGGCGCAAACCAACCCCCATCCAATCCTGATGCGCGCTCAGGACAATGCATTTTTGCCAAACCGCTACCGATTTGAAATCAAGGAATGCTTCATTCTGGCATCGAGTTACGGAGACATCAGTTCGGAAAGAGCGTTTGGCCGACTCGAAAATTTGTCGTGCGTTCGCCGCGATGGTAGGGCCGTGGATATTCCGGTTAAGGGATATGTCGTGGGCGAAGATGGAAAAGCCGGGATGCGGGGGCGGCTTATCAGCAAGCAAGGGCAGGTGCTCGCCAACGCATTGTTGGCGGGCATAGGCTCAGGGATTGGTCAGGCCTTTCAGAATAGCTCATCTACGCAATCAATCAGCCCGCTTGGAACAACCTCAACGGTCAACCAGGGGCAGCAATTACAAAACGGCATCAGCTCTGGCGTAGGCAAAGCACTGGACAGACTGAGTAAGTATTACATCGACCTTGCAGAAAAACTGTTTCCTGTGATTGAAATTGATGCAGGGCGAACAGTTGAGGTGGTCTTCACCAAAGGCTTCTCAATGGATGATTTAAGCCAGGACCCGTCAATCGGAACGTATAGCGACATTTGGCAGCGCGGACGAAAAGTGATGGGTAAGGCACTTGATCCTTCCGAACCTCAATAAATAGGAGACTTATCAATGAAATACAAAACCAAGCTATTTGCCATGTTGTTATTGATTTGCGCGACCGCAGTTCAAGCTGGCAATTGGGATGACAGCAGCGCAGCAAAGGACGTTACAAAAACATTGCGCGACCTCTACCCGTCAACGCAGATCAGTGACGTGCGCAAAACCGGCATCGACGGGATTTACGAAGTGGCTATGGGCAAAAATATTGGCTATACAAACAGCGAAGGGCGCTACTTCCTGTTTGGCCATATTTTTGACATGAAGACCCAGCAAGACTTAACAGCCCAACGTCTTGACGAGCTAAACGTAGTGAATTTTTCGGAGTTGCCTCTTGAGGATGCCATTAAGACTGTGCGTGGCAAGGGCGAGCGGGTGCTGGCGATTTTTTCCGATCCAGACTGCCCTTATTGCAAGAAGCTGGAGCAAGAACTACCCAAGTTAAGCAATGTGACGATCTACACCTTCCTGATGCCCTTGGATGGGCTGCATCCAGAGGCATCCAAAAAAGCAAAGGGGATATGGTGTTCAATCGACAAGTCAGCCGCGTGGCGTGACTACATGCTGCACGACAAAGCACCTGTGACAGACAAGCACTGCGACAGCCCGATTGAACGCAATGTCCAGCTCGGTCAAAAGTTCAATATCAATGGCACGCCCACACTGATCGCCGCAGACGGTCGCGTATTGCCAGGCATGGCGGCAGCAGACCAAATCGAGAAATGGCTAAACAAGGAGCAAAAATAATGCGTGTTGGGATTTCAGTAATGGCGGCTTGCTTGAGCATCACCGGATGCAGCATGGTAGGACTTGATGCCCAAAAGTCGTTCACCTGCAAAGCGCCACCGGGCATTAACTGCTCATCACTATCGGGAGTCTATGCCAATGCTGTTGCTGATAACCTGCCTGGTTCGGCAGCAAAACCATTCTCCAGATACAGTAAGGAAAATCAAGCCAAAGTAGCCGAGAGGGTCGTTGGTGAAGCCCCTCAAACAGGCACACCCGTACTGAGTGCGCCAAGTGTATTGCGTGTGTGGGTTGCTCCGTGGGAAGACAGCAGAAAGGTGTTGCACGATCAGGCATTCCTGTATGCCGTTGCCGATCCGGGGCATTGGCAAGTGGCTCATAGCACCCAAAAAATTGCCAACCAATATCGTGTCATGGCACCGACTGCAAAGCCACAACCCGCATTATCGCAACCGGCGGTACCGCAATCAGTGTTGCCACAAAGCCAGTTTGGGCAAGAGCAATCACAAGGGTCAAATTAGCATGTCATTCACAAGCGCACTTAAAAATATCTTTCTGCATGAGAGATATGGCCGTGCTGATGCGATTCCGCGTCATTTGATCGAGCAATTCACCAGCACCCCCAGACTGGCCGGTTTGCTGCCCTACGTTGGCTGGATTCCAACTGAACGCTTGTTTATCCTGGATCAAGGCGGTTTCGGCAAAAAAGAGCAGTTTTCAATTGGCTTTGCCATTGAGATTGATCCGCAGACCGGTGCAACTGATGAAATGGAGAAAATCCTGTCCAGCCTGTTCGATTCATGCATGGCTAAAACAGGCATCCAGATTTCACTGTACGCATCACCAGATATCGCACCGATGTTGAAAAAACAAAAAGACACGGTGCGAGTAAGCGAACTGGCAGGGATAACGACGCGCCGTAATGAATACTACATGGCTGGCACGTCCAAATCACTACTAGCCAATAGGGTGTATTGGTTGCGCAATTTCAGGTGCGTCATTTCGATTACGTTACCACTTTCCCCTTTTGAAGTAGGGGATGTAGAGGAGGCGATCAGGACGCGTGAGAGTGTCCGTGCAACACTCAGGTCGGCGAACTTGGACGGGTTTGACTGGACACCGGATCACCTGCTGGATTTTGTGGGCGATTTCTTCGATCACGAGCGGGTGTTTTGTCCTGAGAAGCGCAGCGAGTTGTCCGTAAGTTACAACCCAGACCAAATAATCCGCGAACAACTGTCCAACCCCGAAATTGCATCCTGCGTTAGCGATGAAGCCATCCGGTCTTGCAAGAGCGGCGGCCAAGAAACGGTTATGCAGTTTTTCTCGGTCAGGAACTACCCGAAATATAGCCGCCTGAATCACATGAGCAGCGTCATTGGCGACCCATACCAAGCTGCCCTGGCAATGCCATGCCCATTCTTGATCACCATGGGCGCGGTTGTGCAAGATTACGAATCCGCACGCACTTATGCGCAACTAAAAAGTGCTCGCGCTACACAGAACGCGGCCTCGTACATGGCAAGATTTCAGCCAGACCTACAAGATCGTAAGCGCGACTGGGATGCTGTGCTGGGTGCTTTTGATGAAGGCAAGGGGACGCTGCGCATGTACCACCAAATCTGCCTGCTATCGACAAAAGCTGATGCATCCCGTGCTGAGCACGCGGTTAGATCGGTGTGGCGTGCGAGGGGGTTTGATCTGTCGCGCGACTATTATTTGCAGCATCAGGCATTTGTCGCATCGCTACCAATGACGCTAGGACAACCATTGCAAGAAGACTTGGTTGCATTCGGGCGTTCTTACACCAAGACGCTCGACAACGCGGTGATGACATCGCCGTTGATTGCCGAGTGGAAGGGGACCAAGACTCCGCTGATTACCCTGTTCGGGCGGCGTGGGCAACCGATGGGGTTCGACCTGTTTGACAACACGGGTGGTAACTACAATTTTGCGGTGGCCGCGTTATCCGGGTCTGGCAAATCGGTATTTGTGAATGAAATGGCGTACCGCTATCGTGCAGCCGATGCCAAAGTCTGGATTATTGACGTAGGCCGCAGTTACAAAAATTTGTGCGAGTTGATGGGCGGCGAATTCATTGAATTTACTGACGAGCGTGACAATACGCTGTGCCTCAATCCATTCTCGATGGTCAGGGACATCAATAACGACATGGAAATGTTGCTTCCTCTCCTGGCTGAAATGGCGAGTCCGCGTGAGCCCCTGAACAACTTTTGCTATACCGCACTTGCTTCCGCTATCAAGCAGGTATGGGGAGTGAAGGGGAGTGACACCACCATCACGGACATTTACGAGCTGCTACGCATTGGCAAAATTAATGAGAGTTCTGATAGCGAAACGGAGTTGATGCACATGGCCGTCGCACTTGAACCCTACACAAAATACGGCGTATATGCGAGCTACTTTGAAGGTCCTGCAACGATTGAATTTAACAATGACTTTATCGTGCTTGAGCTTGAGGAACTCAAGAGTAAAAGAGATCTTCAGGCGGTGGTCATGCAGATCATCATGTATCGCATCACACAGGAAATGTATCTGGATCGCTCCCGGCGCAAGATCGTGATTATTGACGAGGCGTGGGACTTGATGGGGAGCGGCAGCAGCGGACACTTCATCGAAGCCGGTTATCGCAGGGCAAGAAAGTACGGCGGTGCATTCGGCACGATCACCCAAAGCGTGGATGACTACTACAAGACGGAAGCAACCAAAGCAACCATCAATAATGCGGACTGGCTGTTCTTGCTGCGGCAGAAGCCGGAAAACATTGACCGTCTAGGCAAAGAAGGCAAGCTCACCATCGATGAGTGGATGAAACGCCAGCTTTCCTCTATCACCACCGATCATGGCAATTACTCGGAAATCTTTGTGCATAGCCCGATGGGATCCGGGATTGGTCGCTTACTGCTTGATCCGTTCTCAATGATGCTGTTCTCCACACGCGCTGAAGATTTCGAGCGGATAAAGACCATGCGCGAGCAAAACAACATGACGACCGAACAGGCTATCGAGGTACTGCTTAACGAAAGAATCAAAAATGACAGGCGCAAAGGAACGCGCGAGGACAGACGAAAAATGGGACTTTTTTAACACGAAGATCGAGTCGAAAACTTTATTCACATAAGGAAACTAAAAATGGCAAATAACATGAAACGCAAAGTCGTCCGTCGCATCATTGAACGCTGCAAGACCGAAGAAAAGCGGGCAAGGGACATTGCTGGCGAGCTAAAAAATGCGGGCTACAAGGTATTTACTGCGTCTTTCTGCCTGTGTGAGGACGTGGTGTTTTTTGATACTCATGCAGGCTTGCAGATTCGCATCATCGCTTAATCGGGAAACAAAATGTCCACTCTCGCTCACCTCACCACTGGCGTTGTCTCGGCAACGGTCACTATCGCAGTCTTGGCCGGATGGCAACATTTTCACCCCGCGCCCGCAATGGCGAAGGTTGACATTATCGGTATTGTCACTTCGCAACAAAAGAGATTGGCCGCGCAAATGAAGCCCGGCATGGATCAGACAGCGCAAACGGAAATCATTGAGTCCGCTTCGCGCTTTGGCAAACAGCTTGATGCCGCGCTTACCCAGGTAGCAGGCGAGTGCAGATGTACTCTCATCAACTCGGCTGCGATTATCAAAGATTCACCCGGCACCACCTACGATTACACACAGCGCGTCACTGAGCTGGCCTTGGGCAAGAAGTAACTCATGCGCCTGGCTATCCCAACTTTGCTTATTTTGATGGCCGCGTTAGTGCCGACCTCATTGTTCGCGCTGGAAGGACGAGATTATCCATCAGGCATGGAATATTCATCTGCATGGGCGTGTCATGGTCAGGAAAAGTTTAACTGGTACTGTGAAGAAGCAGCACGGCCAGTCAAGAAACCCAAAGAAATCAGCACACCTGAAGAATCGGTAAAGACCAAAGAAGAGGTCGCTGTCGAAGAGCTGGAGAAAATACGCAAAGACCTTGATGCCAAGCGCGCGCTGGCCGTGGTGCATCCCACCGCAGAAAACATCAAATCGTACATGGCCGCGCAGAAGGTTGAAATCGACCGTGCCAGCTATTTTGCGGATATATGGCGGCGTGTCCTGTGGCAAAACGCCGAGCTGAACTTTGAACTTAAAAATCCAATGAATAACTCCGCCATCAAGGTGGCAACGCGAGACCGGGATGCCAGGCAAAACAACACGATGGCCGACCTTGCCAAAGAGTGGGGGATATTCTTCTTCTTTCGGGGTGATTGCCCCTATTGCAAGCACATGGTGCCGACCTTGCAATGGATTACCCGCCAATACGATATGACAATTTTACCGATCAGTTTGGATGGATCAACGATTGACGGGTTGCCTCCCTCGGTTAAAGACAACGGTCTATCCGCAAAGCTGGGGGTAGATGCCGTGCCGCTGTTTGTGCTCGGTAATGTCAAAACACACAAAATGGTCATTCTTGGTTCGGGCGTGTTGTCGTTGCAGGACTTCGTTGAGCGGATTTATGTGCTGACCCAAACCAAACCCGGCGATCTCTAAAAGGATTTCATCATGCGCTACAACAAGTTGCTTATTTCTGTGCTTGCTGCTACCTGTCTCATTTCTGCGCCTGTCAACGCTAACGTCGGAACAGGAATGCAGAGTTGGTTCGATAGTATGGGTGGGTACTCAAATGCCACACCGCCGTCGTCTTACAAGGGGCAGACGATGAACGGATACTCGGCGGGCGGCTTTTACGCCAGATCACCCGTCAAGAGCTACCAGCTCGTTCAGATGACACCGCCATCGCTGAATATCGGCTGCGGTGGGATTGACCTGACAGCAGGTTCGTTTTCATTTATCAACAAAGCTGCGATTACCGCGCTTTTCCAGAACATCGGCACTTCAATCAGCTACGCATTCCTGCTGGCCATCAAGTCATCCATGCCTGAAATGGCAAGTCTGTTCGAGTATTTGCAGGATGTTGCCAACAAGGTCAACGGAATGAATGTCAACTCCTGCAAGATGGCGGAAGGTATCCCCGCGCTATTTGGTTCTGATCTATCCAAAAGTTCATCGGATATGTTTGGTCATGTGGCGGGGGCTGTTTCAAATATGCTGCCAGATTCATACGATGCATGGAAGACCTCACGTGATAGCGCAGCAGCAAAGCGACTCGCGGAGGATGCGGCCATTGCACTAGACCCTTCCAAAAAAGATCAATACAGACCCGGTAATGTGGTTTGGATGGCCTTGAGCAAGAGCACCGGATTGGATAATGAAGACAAACTTTTCATTATGAGCATGACGGGAACAATCATTATTGACCCGCCAAATCCAGCAGTAAACGCCGCGAATGGTGGTACAAGCGCAAGCTGGCATTACGTTGATCCGACGGGCGTGGAGATAAATGACTTTATCGGCTACAACGATGGCGCAACCTCGCCAATCAACCTGTTCACTTGCGACACAGCGGTGGATTGCCTTCATCCGACCGTTGGCAGTATCGCGGTCACGCCGTTCATCAATCGAATTGCGACCAAGCTGGACAATTTGAGAAACAACGTGATTGGTCGCAGCGTGCAAACCATCAGCGATTTTAAGCTGGTCGATGCCTCCGCGATCCCGGTCTGGAAAATGATCTCCACCAGCGCGTCCGTCAATCCCGGATTTATTGATGCGTACAAAAGACTGATTGCTGTGGACGTTGCCTATGCCTATATCAATAACATCCTCAAAACGGCAGCGCAAATCATGGCTAATTCACAGAACGGCTCTGCTCCAAAAGACGCGCAAGACGCACTGCAGAAACTGAATGATAGGCTCACACTGCTGAACGGCAATCTTCAAACATCACGTCTCGCGGAATACGCAAAGGTGCAACAGGAAGCGCAATTGGAAAGGCAAATACAGCTCATGCACCAGGCAATGGTTGCCGGTATTCCTGCACAAGCCTTTACTTCGATGACCGTGTTTGGGAATGAACGTTAATGTTTACGTTTGAGATATTTTCCTACTGGAATGTCAGGGAGCTACAGCTGGTGTTCAACGCAGTGGCTGCAATTGTGGGTAGCAGCGATTATCTTGGCCTCATGCGCACCATTGCTTTGGTAGGTCTGCTTTCAATGGCAATGGCCGTGCTTGCAGGATTCAGTCAGCTACCCGACTTTGGGCGGTGGGTCATAATGCTGGCCGTATTCAATGGAATGCTGCTCGTCCCTAAAGTCAGCGTGGTGATAACCGACCGAACCGGGACTCAACCGTCCGTCACCGTGGCCAACGTGCCTATTGGCCTTGCCTCTTTTGCACATTCGGTTAGTCATGTAGGGGATTGGCTAACCCGAACGTTTGAGACAACCTTTTCACTGCCAGCCGACATCCAGTTCCGCAGCAACGGCACACTGTGGGGGCATCGCGTTCAGCAAGAAATACTGCACACCAAGTTCGATAATTCGATTTTGACCAGCAATCTCATGGAGTTTTATCGGGAATGCGTGGTGCCAGAATATGCTACTGGCTACATCGTCGCCTCAGATATGGCAAAAACGAACGACATCTGGACTTACCTCAACGGCAGAACCAATCCGGGTAGGCTCGTCACAATTCGTGCTGTTCCAGGTTCAACACCCGTTGCAGGAACGTATGGCTGCGATGGGGCATACGGATTTTTGACCACGCAAATCCTCGCGGTTAATACGCAGCAAATGAATAGGCTGGGTAATCGTCTTTATCCGGGATTGCCAACCGCCGCCGCCAATGCTGCCGTGCAAAGCGCGATTCAAACCAGCACCAACTACATGCTGGGTATCTCTAAAACCGCAATGGATACGGTGAAACAAACAGCCATGAGCAATTTTATGATTGATGCCCAGTACCTGCTGCCAGCACAGATCGGCGATGCGGCAGGTGCGGCGGCAAACCTGGCTCAGGCGCAAGCCATACGCTCAACCTCCGACAGCTACAAAATGATGTCCAAGCTATCGGAAAGCACCATGCCTAAGGTCAAGAACATCGTGGAGATTGTGCAGTATTCGGTTTTTCCGATCATCATGTTGCTGGTATTGCTGGCGGGGCATAAAGGTGGGTTGGTATTGAAGGGCTATGTAATGAGCCTTGTGTGGGTGCAATTGTGGCCACCGCTTTATGCTGTCATGCACCTTGTGATGACAATGCACGCGCAAGACCTAGCGGCAATGACCAGCGGGCTTGGTTTGTCCATGTCGCAATACAGCATGGTGAACAACGCTTACATTAGCGATGAGGCCATCGCCGGCATGATCGCCGCCACGGCGATACCCGCCATCGCAGCAGCAATCGTAAAGGGCGGGGATGTAGGCGCACAGGCAATTGCGGGGATGACTACGCCAGCGCGTGAAGCCGAGAGAATTGCCTCTGGCATGTCGGCAGGGAATACGCAGATGGGTAATGCCTCTCTGGGTAATCAGTCAGCCGATAATTTTAGCATGATGCAATACAGTGCAAGTCCAACGATCCGTCAAGGTGGATTTAGCTCTACTGGCGCGGACAATGTAGGTAACTTCTACGGTATGGAAAATGGCAAAGCAACCCATCTGGTTAACAATACCGCCGCATTTCAAAATATCGGGGCTAAGGTTGGTCTGAGCGGGAGAACATCTGGTTCGCTTCAAACCGCTTCAGAAAATTCGGAAAGAGCTGCACTTGCCGATACAACAACCGCCTCCAACAGCATGACCGCAGCCCGCAGTGCCTCTTCTTCTTTTGAAAGAGGTCACGGAAAAAGTATCAATGCCTCAAACGGTGACACATTAACAAGTGCGGCGCAGTTTATGACCTCGTTTGGACAGGAACAGGCATTGACAGATAAATTTGCCAAGGAACATGGCTTAAACCAAACGCAGATGGCACAAGTATCGGCCTTCGCCAGAGCTGAAGCATCGGGTGGGCTGAATACTCCGTTTGGTGGTGCCACCGTATCGGGCGGTGTTGAAACCAAAGGAACAAGCAGTTCGGCAACATCACAAACACAAAAATTAGCCCACGAGTTGGCAAATAAGAAGGACTACAAAGAGGCGGTCACCAAGACCAACACCGCAGCGCATAGCTCAAGTTTTACACAGGGTGACGAGTCAACCGTGAGGGCAGCGACAGGGGTTAGAAGCAGTCTTGATAACAGTTTGTCGAATGTGCAATCTGCCCAAGCCAGCCATGAAAAAGCAGTTGCCTTCAAAGAGGCCGCGATCCGCACCAAAGAAATGGGGGCGAGCTACGATACAAATCACATGAACGAGTTCATGGATTGGATGAGAGGACAAAACAATCCGACATCCGGGAAAACTTTCACAGCCAACGATGTTGAAGCGATATCTCGTTATGCCCCAGAAAGCTTGAGTCAGTACGCTCAAAAATTCTCGGATGAAAAGCTGGTCCCGGAGATCGAAAAAATCATGCCAGCGCCAACCAGCGGGGTGGAAGCCCAGCACGAACAAAATAGAGCCAGCGTGCCTGGTACGAAAGCAGTTACAGCTTTTGACACGAAAAATAAAAAGGAAGTAGCGGGGCTGCAAGCTGCTGCAGGCGTTAACCCTGGCACTGCGCCAGCCAACAATGTTACAGGTCAAGTGCAGGCAATGACAGGACAAGCCACTGCCGCAATCGGCGCAGGCAAAGGGGAGGTTCATAAAGAAGGTGAGCCGATCAAGACCCGTGCAGAAAATTCCACCGACCCAACCAAGGGAAGCAATCTTGGGCGAGCTGCCGCGAATGCATTGCCGGTCGCGCTTGGGTCAGACGCAACTAAACTTGCGGATAGGGCAGGGCTGATTCCAGAGGATGCTGGTGTAGCGAAGCCAGTTGCAGATCAGAATGCAGGAACGCTCACTGAGAACATCGTGGGGACTGCGGTTGCTGTTGGTTTGACGGTTGGGGGTGGGGCTGGCGGCAAACTTCTTGGTAATGTCGGTGGAAAAATTCTAGGAAGGGAAGCTGGAGATGTTGCGCAGGCAACCGCGCTGAAAGTTGCCGCCAAAACGGAAGAGCGCGTAGCATCTCAGGCAACCAAGGCCGAAGGCGGTGTACTTAAAGCCGAAACAGCGGCAGCACCTGAAGCAACAGCCGCATCCAAAGTGGCAGCCGATAAAGCCAAAGAAAATATCGAAAGGAGCGTTGCGCGCAAAGGAGCGGAGGCCGATGTTGGAACTGCCAGTACCCTACAAGGGGTTGGCATGATAAGTGGCGCAATAGCCGGTGGCGGAATAGCCAAAGGGTTATCAGGTGAAGAAGGTGTGGAGCACAACCCAGCCGTTCAGCCTGTGCTTCAAGCGGTAGAAAATACCAACAACGCTACGCTTGAAGCTGTATCTGATGTGGCAAATAAAGCTAACAACCTTGGCAACAAGATTGCGGACACGATAAACAAGAAATAAAAAAAGGGCGGTAGGGCGTCATTTGCCGCCCCAAACCATTCATCTTGGGTATTACCAGCGATGACCGATGCCGCTTCGCCTAAACGCTCTTGTTATTTCATCTTCGCGTTCTCTTGACTCATCCAGTTCACGGTACACTTGCCGCCAATCATCAGCGGTGAGGTTTTTTGACATTTCTGCCGACCTTCTGGTCGCCCTCATTGCGCTAGGGGATGTCCAAAGCAAAAACCACATGGTTAAAATTACAATGACCAGCATCCACACAAAAGACACCATCGCACCTAATGCGAAAAAGAACAGAAAACTCAATCCAAGCTTGATAGCGCCATCTTCGATTACGAGTTTCCACCCAGCCATCAAGTCATAGAAATACTGTTTAACCGGGCTGTCCATGTAAACAACTGTTGAGTAGTGATGTTTGTCTGGCACGATCACATCACGGTATTTCGGAAGGCCAAACCAGCCTGTTTCGCCCGATCCAGCTTGCGCCGCAAAGCTATTGGTCTGCATTGCGTCAGAGCCCTTCTGCAATCCAAAAGCTTTGCGATATAACCCAACCGCGCCTTTGCCAATGTAGTAAATAATCGTGCCAGCACCAATAGCGAACACCAATAAAATCAAGATTTCCATTTTTTATCTCCTTTGTGCCAATAGCAATTTAGTCGATTAACTTCATCCCGCAATTCTTGACAGCACCTTGGTCAAATGTCGCTGTATAGCCACATCCAGCATCGCTGGCAGAACGCTCAATCAAGCAGTCCGAAAAATCAGCGTTATTAGCCTTGAATAGTCGCAACGCTCTCCAAACAATGTCGGCATTCGCCACGATAATTTCTTTGGTGCGCAACAACGTTTCCAGCACCACACAAATCTCAGCTTTGGATGATGAATAGCATCCCATCAACACCCAGACCAGTTCCACCACCGAAACAAGGCTAACGTAGCCCGGATCATCCGCAGATAACGACTCAATCAGTCGCGTTGCTTTGGGCGACTGCACCGGGTCGTCCTGAGCAATATAGCGAATGAGAATATTGGTATCTAAACCGATCATTTTGATGATGCTCCGCGCTCTGCGATTGTCTCGTTCATTATTTCAACCGTTACTGGCGTGGTCGGTTTTCTCACCAAGCCTTTCAAGGCACTCACAGGCTGCGTAGATGCAAATAACTCAAATCGCCCAGGCTCAACTTGAACAAACTCGACTCGATCACCAGCCTCTACACCAAGCGCAGCGCGCACAATGGCTGGGATGGTAATTTGACCTTTACTGGTTATGGTTGCAGTTGACATATCTAGACCTTACTTTATAGCCTTACTATAAAGTAAGGCAAATAAAAAGGCAAGGACAGGAAACCAAAACAGATCTCAATTGCTGAGGATTTTTAATGACTGGTATGCCACGTAAGCAGATATCTTGACATTTAGCTCCTTCTCTGAAAAAATAAGAGCATGTCCAGTTTTCTACGAAAATTTATCGCTGTGCTTTTAGCCATCTGGCTGCCACTGTTTAGCGGTGGAGCGCTGGCGGCAAGCGTATCGATGCAAATACAGAATGGCTCGTGCCATGAAGCTGGCATGGATACGATGCAAGATATGGATGAACATCAACACGCGATGTCGCATGATCAGTCACCCAACAACGATCAGGACGGAACATCCTGCACCGCCTGTGCTGTCTGCCATCTGGCATGCAGCGGATATTTGGGTGTGCAGGCAATCAAGAACCTAGAAGTTCTGCAATCTGCCATTTCGGTCACGCCCTATTTATTCTCGTATCATTCCATCACCTCCACACCGGTCGTTCCTCCACCTCTCGCTTAGTGATCTACAGGACGACTCCGTCTACCAGTTTCGTAAATCTACCAGTTTCGTAAATTGATCTGACTCTAGCTCGTCCTTAGTCTTTAAGCGTCTGTGTTCGCCCTTGTTTTACCAGTTTGACGCACGCACACATTTTGTTAATACCAATGCTCGTGGTTTGCTGATCATTCTCACTGGTGCAATAACAAAGACGGATTTGCAGCGTAACTCGTTACGAGTCCGTGAGGAATAATATGAAAAATCTGATTTCAATGCTGATTGGCTGCGCCTCAAGCTTTGCGGCAATAGCTGCAGAGCCACCTTTAGGTGCAGACTTACATGGTTTATTGAGTTATGCGCGCGAACACAATCCGGCTCTGACTGCGATGCGATATGAGGCCGAGGCCGCCTCGCTGCGCGTGCAACCCGCCGGTGCATTGCCTGATCCGGTGCTGCGTACCGAGTTGATGGACATTACTAATCAAGGCACGAATAAACCGCCGAGCTTGTTGCCGTCACAGGTAGGCGGTACGCGTTATTTGCTGATGCAAAGCGTTCCGTGGTTCGGCAAGCTCGATTTACAGAGAGGAATAGCCGAAGCACAAGTTGCCGGGGCGCGCGGACAAACTGCCATTGCATGGGTGGATTTGAGTGGGAAAATAAAAACTGCCTATGCGATGCATTACTACCTGTCGGACAGTATCAGACTGACCCGTGCAACATTGGATTTAACTAAGCGCCTAGAAAAAATCGCGCAAACTCGCTATGCAAACGGGCTGGGTACACAGCAGGAAGTGATACGCGCGCAAATCGAACAAACTGATTTGCAAACTATGCTGATTGAATTGGACAATGAACAGCATCATGTGCATGCAAGCCTGAACAATCTACTGTCGCGTCCTGCCAATGCAGATCTGGCGGAGCCGCTGCAATTGCGTCCAATTCCCGCCTCAGCACGACTTACGTCGCTGGAAGATAGGCTGCGTGCGCACAATCCGCAGCTGCAAGTGGCTGATGCGAGCGTCAACGAAGCCCAGCAGAACCGCGACCTGACCTATAAAAACCGTTATCCCGGATTTACTCTTGGCGTCGCCCCAACACAGAGCGGCAGTGTCGTGAAGAGCTGGGATCTGATGGTTGAATTCAATCTTCCGTTGCAACAGGAATCGCGCCGTTCTCAGGAGCATGAAGCGGAAGCGAAGATGGCCGCATCCGCTGCGCGTCAGGCATCTCTGCTCAATCAAGTATTGTCGGAATTATCGGAAAGTGTATCCGGTCTTGAGACCGCGCAGCGTACCGAGACACTCATCGCTACGCGTTTTCTACCTCAAGCTGAGCTGAGTTTTCAATCTGCGCTGAGTGGGTATGAGACTGGCAAACTTGATTTTGCCACACTGCTCGATGCGCAGCGTCAAATACTGAAAGCGCGCCAACAACGCATCAAAGCGCAGTATGACGCGCAATTGCGCCTAGCTGAAATAGAACGCCTGATTGGAGAAGAGTTATGAAAAAAATCATAGTATTAGTGTCAATTATCGTTGTCGTTTCGATTATTTCGGCTGGCAGCTATAGCTTGGGAAAGCGCTTCTCCGGGGTGACAGCGCCGGCTACAGCCGATGCCGTAAAGGAGGAACGCAAGATTCTTTATTACCGCAATCCGATGGGCTTGCCGGATACCTCGCCGGTACCCAAAAAAGATGCGATGGGGATGGATTACGTACCGGTGTATGACGGTGATGCTGTTCAGGAGGAGGGTGGTGTCAATATTAGTGTTGAAAAAGTGCAAAAACTCGGCGTAAAAAGCGAAGCAGCCACGCTACGCGGTTTAAACAAAACCATTCATGCCACCGGACGCATTGAAATCGATGAACGCCGTACCTATACCATCGCACCGAAATTCGAGGGCTGGGTAGAACACCTTTATGTGAACAGCACCGGAGAGACTGTTAACCGTGGACAGGCGTTGTTTGATGTGTACAGCCCCGAACTGGTGTCGGCGCAGCGCGAATACGCGATTGCCGCACAAGGCGAAGCAAAACTTGAGAATGCAGATGAAGAAACTAAAGCGGGCATGAAGCAACTGGCTGATGCCAGTCTGGCACGCCTGAAAAACTGGGATATTACGCCGGGAGAAATAAAGCAATTAACCACTGGAAAATCCAGACGCAGCCTGACCTATTACGCGCCGGTATCGGGCATCGTACTGGAAAAGAAGGCCGTACAGGGCATGCGCTTCATGCCGGGAGAGACGTTGTATCAGATCGCCGACTTGTCTCAAGTGTGGGTGCTGGCAGACATCAACGAGCAGGATATCGGGCAGGTAACGACAGGTAGTGACGCACAGGTCAGTATCGGTGCATACCCGGATAAGTTGTTCAAGGGAAAAGTCGCCTTCGTCTATCCGACTTTGAATTCCGCGACGCGCACCGTGCAAGTACGCGTGGAGATTGCCAATCCACAAGGTTTGCTTAAGCCATCCATGTTTGCCAACGTGACGTTGCCCGTAGGCAGTAATACTCGGATGCTGACGGTGCCAACTTCGGCGGTGATAGACAGTGGCATGCGTCAGGTGGTGCTGGTGCAATTAGCACAAGGCCGCTTTGCGCCGCGCACTGTCAAATTGGGTAGCCGCAGCAACGATTATGTCGAGATACTGGATGGCCTTGTAGAGGGGGAGCAGGTAGTTACTTCGGCCTTGTTCCTGATCGATGCGGAAAGTAACCTCAAAGCGGCGTTGGGTGGTCTTGGTGGTCATGCAGCACATGGCGGGGCTACACCCGTCGCAGAAGATCACTCAGCGCATGCAACTCCTGCAGCGCCAAAGAAAAATCCTGCAACAATAGGTCATCAGGCAGCAGGCATCCTGAACGGCATCAATGAGGATGGTTCTGTGAGCATCACCCATGAGCCGATCAAATCACTGGGCTGGCCCGGCATGACCATGGACTTCGCTTTGACTAATTCCTCATTGGCCGCCGGTATCAAACCAGGTAGCAAGATCACCTTCGAACTCGTCGAGCGAAAACCCGATGAATGGGTGATTACCAAGTTGCAAGCGCTTGCACCGCAGCAACACGAGGGACATTAAGATGCTAAATTCCATCATCGATTGGTCTGCTCGAAACCGTTTTATGGTTATTCTGGCAACCTTGTTCGTTACCTTGGCGGGCATTTATGCGGTACTCAAAACGCCACTGGATGCCCTGCCTGATTTATCCGATGTGCAGGTAATTGTTTACACTGAGTATTCCGGACAAGCTCCGCAGGTGGTTGAGGATCAGGTCACCTATCCGCTCACCACCGCGATGCTGGCGGTGCCGAAATCTAAGGTGGTGCGCGGCTTCTCGTTTTTTGGCGCATCGTTTGTATATGTGATTTTCGAGGATGGCACCGACATCTATTGGGCGCGTTCGCGTGTGCTGGAATATCTCAACAGCATTGCGGGACGGCTGCCTAAAAATGTCGCGCCGCAACTGGGACCGGATGCAACCGGGGTGGGCTGGGTGTATCAGTACGCGGTGTTGAGCGAAAAACACAACCTTGCCGAGCTGCGCACTATGCAGGACTGGTATTTGCGCTACCAACTCACCAAGGCACACGGTGTTGCGGAAGTCGCCTCCATCGGCGGTTTTGTACAGCAATATCAGGTGACTGTTGATCCCATTAAACTGCGCGCTTATGGTATTCCTTTGAGCAAAGTGTCACAGATTATCCGTGACTCGAACCGCGATGTTGGCGGGCGCGTGGTGGAGATGGCCGAGACCGAGTATATGGTGCGCGGGCGTGGCTATCTGCGCGGCAAGAGTGACATCGAGAAGCTGGTCGTTAAAGCCGAGCGAGGCACCCCTGTGCTGCTACGCGACATTGCCCGTGTCGAACTGGGGCCGGATGAACGGCGCGGACTGACTGAGTTAAACGGAGAGGGTGAAGTCGTATCAGGCATCGTCATGGCGCGCTATGGGCAAAACGCATTAGAAGTCATCCACAACATCAAGGAAAAGATCGCTGAAATCGCTCCCGGTTTGCCGGAAGGCGTAAAGATTGTTTCAGTATATGACCGTTCCGATCTGATCCATCGCGCCATTGAAACGTTAAAAGGCACACTGCTGGAAGAAAGTTTAATTGTCGCACTGGTGTGTATGGTGTTCTTGATGCATGCACGCAGTGCGTTGGTCGCCATCGTGATGCTGCCTGTTGGTGTTTTAATTTCTTTCATTGCGATGCGCGTGCTGGGGCTGAACTCCAACATCATGAGTTTGGGCGGGATTGCCATTGCCATCGGCGCGATGGTAGATGCGGCTATCGTGATGATCGAGAATGCACACAAACATCTGGAGCGGGTAAAAGAAGGTGAATCGCGCACAGAAGCGATGATTGCGGCGTGTAAGGAAGTTGGACCGGCACTGTTCTTTTCGCTGCTCATCATCACCGTATCGTTCTTGCCGGTATTTACGCTGGAATCGCAAGAAGGACGAATGTTTTCTCCGCTGGCTTTCACCAAAACCTTTTCCATGGCGGGCGCAGCGTTGCTCTCGCTCACACTGGTGCCGGTGCTGATGTTGCTATTCATACGCGGAAACATCAAACCAGAGGCGCAAAATCCGCTAAACCGTTGGTTAATCACGGGCTATCGTCCGCTTATTGCTGCGGTGCTGAAACACAAGAAAATGACCATCGTCGTTGCTGCACTGGTTTTGATATTGTCAGCCTATCCCGTTACCCGATTGGGTAGCGAGTTCATGCCAACGCTCAATGAGGGCACGTTGTTATTTATGCCCGCCTCCTTGCCCGGCATGTCGGTGACCAAGGCGGCGGAATTGTTGCAGACGCAGAACAAGATTATCAAGAGCTTTCCTGAAGTGATGTCCGTATATGGCAAAGCTGGGCGCGCGCAGTCGGCAACCGATCCTGCACCATTGGAGATGTTTGAGACGGTCATCAACTTAAAGCCGCAGGAGGAGTGGCGATCTGGAATGACGATCGACAAACTGATCGGCGAGATGAACAAAGCACTGCAATTTCCCGGTGTGGCAAATTCGTGGACAATGCCGATCAAGGCGCGTCTCGATATGCTGGCAACCGGTATTCGCACGCCGATAGGCATCAAGGTGTTTGGTAAAAATCTGGATGAAATGGAGCGGCTCGCCAAGGAAATTGAAGCGGTGGTTAGGAAGGTTCCGGGTACCACCAGTGCTTTTGCCGAACGATTAACTGGCGGTTTCTACCTTGATATTGAACCTGATCGCGTTGCCCTGGCACGTTACGGGATTGGCGTCGGTGATTTACAGGAAGTCATTTCTACCGCACTGGGTGGTGAGATGGTTACGACGACAGTAGAGGGGCGGGAACGTTTTGGCGTGACAGTACGTTACCCGCGCGAATTGCGTAGCGATCCAGAACAGATTGCCCACGAAGTGCTGGTGCCAACCATGGAGGGTGCTCAAATTCCGCTTGGACAGCTTGCCAAGATCAGCCTGAGTAAAGGTGCGCCTGCTATCCGTACCGAGAATGCGCTGCTTTCCGCTTATATTTTTGTGGATATACGTGATCGTGACATTGGCTCTTACGTGGCCGATGCGCGCAAAGCAGTTGCAGCACAGGTGAAATTTCCGCCTGGCTACTATGCAACCTGGAGCGGGCAGTTCGAATACATGGAACGTGCTGCCGCGAAAATGAAGATCGTCATTCCCATCACGTTGCTGATCATCTTCCTGTTGCTGTATCTCAATTTTAAACGCGTCACCGAATCTTTGGTGGTGATGCTGTCCGTACCGTTTGCGCTGGTCGGCGGTGTGTGGCTGCTGTGGTTGCTCGATTACAACTTGAGCGTCGCCGTGGCGGTTGGCTTTATCGCACTGGCGGGTGTGGCAGCGGAGACGGGGGTGGTGATGTTGATCTACCTGGAGCAGGCGTGGCAGGACGTTCAGTCACGTTGCTCTGATGAAGGCCGTCAACCGAACGCCGTCGATCTGCACACAGCCATCATGCACGGCGCTGTGGAACGGGTACGTCCCAAGATGATGACCGTGGTAGCGATCATGGCAGGGCTGTTGCCGATTTTGTGGAGCAGCGGCACGGGTTCGGAAGTGATGCGCCGCATCGCAGCGCCCATGGTGGGAGGCATGATTTCCTCAGCGATTTTGACGCTGCTGGTGATTCCGGTGATCTATGCGCTGATCAAGAACAGAGAAATCAGATAATTCAATAGGTGAAAAGTAATGGCTGATTGTTGCAATGACAAAGCATGCGAGATCGACGCACTTCGATATCGCCAAAGCTCGACACTCAAGATAGTGCTGGGTATCAATGCCGTCATGTTCGTCGTAGAACTCACGGCAGGACTGCTCGGCAACTCGATTTCGCTGGTGGCGGATTCGCTGGATATGCTGGGCGATGCCATGGTGTACGGCTTCAGCCTCTACGTGGTCGCACGCAGCGCCACCATGAAAGCCAGAGCGGCACTGCTCAAAGGCATCATCATGGCGGCCTTTGGCTTCTTCGTCCTCGGGCAGGTGATCTACCGGATCGCGTTCCCGCAACTCCCTGTGTATGAGGCTATCGGGGCAATCGGCTTGCTGGCACTTGCCGCGAATGGCACATGTTTCTTTCTGCTCTGGCGACATCGTGCGGATGACATCAATATGAGTTCGGTTTGGTTGTGCTCGCGCAACGATATCATTGCGAATATCTCGGTATTGTTTGCTGCCGTGGGCGTGTGGCTCACCCATTCCGGCTGGCCTGACATCCTTGTTGGTCTGGCACTTGCCGCACTCTTTTTACGCTCGGCACTGCATGTATTGCGCGAGTCGATCCGGGCACTGCGTGCCATTCGCACCAATAGCGCGATACAGCCTGATAATTTCAATTAATGAAAGAAACACGATGAGAATTTTTAAACTACTGGCAATCACTCTAGCACTCACCTTGGCAGGTATAGGTGCAGCGCAAGCCGCAACGGCAGTGACTCTTTACAAGAGTCCGACGTGCGGCTGCTGCGAGAAATACGTGGACTATCTGCGCGAGAACGATTTTACGGTGAAGGCGGTGAATGAGGCCGACATGAGTGCCGTCAAGAAGCGTTATGGCGTGTCCCATGTTGCCAGTTGCCACACAGCGGTGGTCAACGGCTATGTGATCGAGGGGCATGTGCCGGTCAGTGCCATCCGCAAGCTACTCAAGGAGAAGCCTGCCATAGCCGGCATCAGCGCGCCCGGCATGCCGATGAATTCGCCAGGCATGGGCGAGATGAAAAAAGGAACGCTGACAATCTACGCCGTCCCGAAAGATGGGAAAGAACCGTATGTGTTCTCAGTCGAGTAACACGTATCAAGAGCGCATGACTTTTTTCATGTACCTCACGAAGACGGAGTAGTAAAGATGAAACGGTATCAAACAGGAGAAGTTATGTTGGTGGTGATGGTCGTGATGACGGCTGTCGTTTGGCAGGGAAGCGGTCATATGGGAATGGGGCATGGCGCTGCTCAGGCCGAAAAATCGGGGCATGCCGAGCAGCAGACAAAGGCTGAACAGCCACCACCTGCACCTAAAGAGTCGCCCGAACTTCAGCACTGAACAATGACAACTTATGGAGGCGAGCATGATTGAAATTATCCCCAATTGGCATCCGGCATTCGTCCACTTCACGGTGGCCTTGTTGATCGTCGCCGCAGCAATCCATCTGCTGTCCCACTTCCTGCCCAAGGGCGAACTGGCCAATCAATTGACGATAGTCGCGAGCTGGAACTTGTGGTTCGGCGTTGGGTTTACCCTGCTCACCGTCGCGGCGGGCTGGTATGCCTATAACACGGTCGCTCATGACGCGCCTTCGCACCTTGCTATGACCGGACACCGCAACTGGGCGATGGCTACGTTTGCGCTGTTACTTGGTATCGCGGGCTGGGAGTATTACCTGTCGCGCCGGGGTAAAGGCAAGGGCTGGCTGTTCACCGGCTTGCTGGTCATCGCGGCAGGCTTGTTGCTATCCACCGCATGGCAAGGCGCCGAACTGGTTTACCGGTATGGCTTGGGCGTGATGTCCCTGCCTAAAGCAGAGGGGCCGGGCCATACCCACGAGCACGGCGAAGGCCATAGCGATATGCCCGTGCAGGGTGAAACTACGCCTCATGAGGATGTCCATGCCCATAGCCACGATGACACTGCGAATGGCGAGCCTCCGCATGATGCGGAACCAGGTGGCAAAACTCCCGCTACGGTCGGCGCAGGCGCACAAGGATTAGAGGGGGGTAATGAAAAAGTGGATTGGACTAAGTGTGTTGCCGCACCGCATGATGCGGCTGGGCATGAACATGAACACATGCATTAAATTTAGTCGTTGTCATTGACTTGGAGAAAGGAGAGCAGGATGCGTAGAGCAATCATATTGGCAGTAGCTATATAGGCATTGAACGGCTGTTTGGGGCATGGCGACAACCGGGAGAGCGGCCGTAATTCTCATCAATATTAGGTTGGCGATGCAGTGCAATCGAGCCGCAGTCTGACCGTTCTGAGTAAGGATAAGATTGAACGTTAGCCATCGAACCAACTTTTATACAAAGGAGACAAATCATGAGAACCAAAACCAAAACCAAGAGCAGTAAAGTTGACGCTGCCCCAACCAATCTGTCCGAAGAGCAGCGGCGGCAATATGTTGAGGTTGCTGCTTATCACCTCGCCGAGAAAGATGGGTTCAAATGCGGTTGTGATTTAGAAAACTGGCTGGCTGCGGAAGTGGAAATTGATCAGTTGCCGGCTGAAAACAGCTATCCAGCGACCTAATTATTGAAAGGAGGTGTTGATGCGCGTTTAAGTAATTTTTGTTACAGCATATTTTTTAACCACCACCATTCGGAGAATAAAATGAAACTTAAATCTACATTGCTTGCTGCCACTTTGGTTATATTTTCTGTTTTCAATGTAACGGCATTTGCCGTTGATGTTCACGACACCAACACCGGAACGGAAAAAACTGAGACAGTTAAGACTGAAAAGGCAGAGGCAAAAAAGCCTGTGAAAAGACACAATCATATGGAAGAGAAAACCGGCATGCCTGTCGGAAGCACTGCGAGCGGTAAGAGTCATCGTGAATCCATGCCTAAAGACATGCCTATGCACGATCACTTGAAAGAGAAGCACTAAATTACGTGTTTCAGTGTGCGCCAGGATGAACAATATTTTGGCGTACATTTTTTCCCCGTTTGAATTGATATGTCGGTTTTTTTGACAAAGCCAGCAAGTCAACTATCAATCAGATTCAAATAAATTTGAAATGAGGCATTGCAGAAAATCATGTTTGCAGCCATTCCCAATAATTATCAAGAACTCCACCGTTATCTGATAACAAGATTCCTTGTCTCAGGAATAGCGATCAGCGTGTTGGTCGGCGGACTTGTGTATTATCTGGAAAACTGGCGAGTCGAAAAGATGGCCTTTGAACAAGCGGCGACTAGCGCCAGACATTTTGATTTACCTGAAATGCGCAAACTGCTTGCGGCAGATATTCAAATGAGTCAGCCTGAACTGGTAAAACTGTTGGAGAATTCCCGCTTTTTGGGCATTCGTATTTTCGATCCTTCCGGAAAATTGCTGATGGAGGCATGGGGGCGTGAGGCAACAAACCTTAGATCTTCTGTACAAGCGCACCAGCATGATTTTCCAAAGCCCGGCAAGCAACACTATAACTGGCTTGCGAACGAGGGGGAGGATTTCGTGCAAGTGCTTATATCGTTGCTCGATTCGAGGCGTATGACCGAAATGTATTTTGAAGGCGTCTATCGTCTTGATGTTGGAACGCAATATGCAAGGAAACATCAGGCGCGCAATGCAACACTGACTTCTTTCGTTGCGGTGATTTTGATTTTAATCTTGCTCTACCCTGTTTTACTTGGATTGACGCGGCGTTCTGAGTCCCTGTCTCAATCGCTTTTGGATTCGAACCTTGAATTATTGCAATCATTGGGTAGCGCTATAGCAAAAAGAGATGCCGATACCGATACGCATAATTACCGGGTGACGCTGTATTCGGTCAGGCTTGCCGAAACAATGAACCTGAATCGAGATAGCATTGAATCGCTGATTGTTGGTGCTTTTCTGCACGATGTCGGAAAAATCGGTATTCCCGACCAGATAATGCTCAAGCCCGGACGTTTGACGGCAGAAGAGTTCGAAATAATGAAACGACATGTGATATTTGGCGGCGAGATTATCCAGGATTCCACTTGGCTGAAGCGCGCCCGGGACGTGGTGCTTTTCCATCATGAAAAATTCGATGGCAGCGGCTACCCACATGGCATTCATGGTAAGGAGATTCCGCTTGCCGCAAGATTGTTTGCCGTGGTGGATGTGTTCGATGCATTGATGTCAAAACGGCCCTATAAGGAGTCCTTATTGATTGATGACGCATTAAAAATTTTGCAGGATGGAGCCGGGGGACATTTTGATCCTGAAGTAGTCGGTATCTTCATAACTGTCGCCGCCACGCTATACGGCGAGATTGGACAATCCGATCGAGGATATTTGCAGAAAACACTAAAAGTGATAATAAAAAAATATTTCTAGTGGATTTCAATAACGATAGGGAAATTTATGGAAAACTCGCATGGGAATAAATGCAGCTGTCAAATGTTAAGCCTAGGTGTTACGGGAAGGCCCGGTGCGTGCCGCTATGATTATTGCAAAAATGTCCTGCAGCGTCGTTGGACAATAACCTGTAATCATGGGCAATCACCTTCGACAGAAAAGCCACCTGTTTATGAACCTGTTGTGATGCATGAGGATGGTATGTTGAATTTATTAAAGAAGACATTAGGGTAAGCACCGAATGAGCGGATGAGTCGGGTGACATGTCAGTAATGCATGGACACACTGGAATTTAATCATTAGTATGAATTCGACTGAACGCCTTGAATATTCGACTGAATGTGAGGTCAGCATGACGCAGCAACAATCTGAGACGGCTCTATCCATAAGACCCATCCAATTTGGAGCGGGTGTATTTGTGTTGTTGCTCGCCATTTATTTTGCGGTGGTCAGTCTGATTTCTGGGGTGGATTTCACACTCGAGCAGTTTACAAAGTTCTGGTATTTCTTCGTGTCCCTTGCGTTGGGATTCGGCATTCAGGTCGGTCTCTACACCTACCTCAAGCAACTTGTCGGGCAACATGGCGCATCAGGCAAGGTGGTAGCGGTGTCCGGCACGACCTCCACTGCGGCAATGGTTTCCTGTTGCGCACATTATCTGGTCAATATCTTGCCTGTTCTGGGCGTCACCGGCTTTCTCACCATCGTTGCAGAATATCAAATCGAGTTGTTCTGGGTCGGTCTTGCCTTTAACGTGGCCGGTATTCTCTATATCATACCTAAAGTCATCAACGTTACACGGGAGCATAAAAAATGCTGAAAAAATATTTGAGCAGTTTGGCATTTGCAACGTTGATTGCCTTTGTGCATAACGGCCTCATTGCGACATGCGATGCGGTGGAGATGGCAGCGCAAATAAGCAATGACCGGGACATCAAGGTAACCACCACGCTGCATGCTATTCCTGCGGATGCGAAAACATGGACTTTTGAGGTGACGCTGGAAACCCATACGCAGGCCTTGAGCGATGATTTGACCAAGTCTGCAACGCTGATTGTTGATGGCAAGCAATACCTGCCGCTGGCCTGGGACGGCGCGCCGCCCGGAGGCCATCACCGCAAGGGCTTGTTGCGCTTCAGGGCGGTTGTCCCGCAGCCACGATCAATGGAACTGCAAATACGTCTGGCAGGCGACAAGTCTCCCAGAAGCTTCAAATGGTTGATCAAATGATTCACTGAGGCAATTTCCACCACCGGAAAGGGGCATGCAATGGCAACTGATCCCGTATGCGGCATGACAGTCTCTGCCGACAGCACGTACCGCCTCGTAGAGAGCGGACAAACTTATCTGTTTTGCAGCGTGAAGTGTCTGGCCAAGTTTCAGGCAAATCCCACTGAATACCTTAAGCCGGCTGTGACGGCTACTGTTCAAATCGCAGGTGTATTCACCTGCCCGATGCATCCGGAAATTCGCCAGCCTGCGCCGGGTTCATGTCCCAAGTGTGGTATGGCCTTGGAACCGATTGCACCAGTTACGGCCAAGTCAGGTGCTACCGAATATACCTGCCCGATGCACCCTGAGATCGTGCGCAATGAACCCGGTAGTTGCCCGATCTGCGGCATGGCACTGGAGCCGCGCAACGCACCTGATGATGACAATACCGAATTGCATGACATGACGCGCCGTTTCTGGCTAAGCGCGGCGTTGGCCTTGCCGGTGTTCGTGATGGCGATGGCATCCGATCTGGCACCGCAATTCATACCGGATTCCGTTTCGATGACGGTGTTGCAATGGCTGGAATTTTTTCTGGCAACCCCGGTTGTGTTGTGGGGCGGCTGGCCGATCTTCCGGCGCGGCTGGGCTTCACTGGTCAACCGCAGTCTCAACATGTTCACGCTGATTTCGCTCGGTGTCGGCGTGGCGTGGACATACAGCGTGATTGCGATGTTGCTGCCGGGGAATTTTCCACCTGCAATGCGCAGCATGGGGGAAACCGTGCCGGTTTATTTCGAGGCTGCTGCGGTGATCATGGCGTTGGTGCTGCTGGGGCAGGTGATGGAATTGCGCGCACGCAGCCAGACCAGTGCCGCAATCAAACTGCTGCTGGGCTTAGCACCAAAAACCGCGCGCATCGTGCGTGCTGACGGACACGAGGAAGACATTCCGCTGGAACAAGTGCAGCCTGGCGATGTGCTGCGCGTGCGTCCTGGCGAGAAGGTGCCGGTAGACGGGGTGGTGCTGGAAGGTAACAGTTCGCTGGATGAATCCATGGTCACCGGCGAATCCATTCCGGTGGAAAAAACGACAGATGCAAGGCTGATCGGTGCCACGGTGAACGGCACCGGCAGTTTGTTGATGCGCGCCGAGCGCGTAGGGGCAGACACCTTGCTGGCGCAGATTGTGCATATGGTGAGCGAGGCGCAACGTTCGCGCGCGCCTATCCAGCGGCTGGCCGATGTCACTGCGGGTTATTTTGTGCCGGCAGTGGTGCTGGCAGCGCTCGCCACACTAGCGGTATGGGGACTCTTTGGGCCGGAGCCGCGCCTGGCGCATGCCATCGTCAACGCGGTGGCGGTGCTGATTATCGCCTGCCCGTGCGCGCTGGGACTGGCCACGCCGATGTCCATCATGGTCGGCACCGGACGCGGTGCCTTGGCCGGCGTGCTGATCAAGAATGCCGAAGCGCTGGAAATCATGAAAAAGGTAAACACGCTGGTAGTGGACAAGACCGGCACGCTGACCGAGGGCAAACCGAAACTGACTTCGGTCATTCCGCTTGCCGGATTTGAAGAGGATGAGGTGCTGCGGCTGGGCGCCAGTCTGGAACGCGCCAGCGAACACCCGCTGGCTGCAGCCATCGTGAACGGCGCAGAGAAAAAGGGAATAACACTCAACACAGTCAGTGATTTTAAATCGTTCACCGGCAAGGGCGTGGCGGGCACGGTCGAGGGCAGGGCAATCGCGCTGGGCAATCTCAAACTTTTTGAAGAATTACACATCGATGCAAGCGACTTGCACATCCGTGCCGAGGCGCTGCGCAGCGACGGACAGACGGTGATGTTGCTGGCAATCGACAATAAGGCGGCGGGACTGATCGGCGTGGCCGATCCGGTCAAGGCATCTACGGCAGAGGCGATCCGCGCCCTGCATGAAGAAGGCGTGCAAGTCATCATGCTTACCGGAGACAACCGCATCACGGCACAAGCGGTTGCAAAAAAATTGGGCATAGACCGTATCGAAGCTGAAGTGCTGCCTGAGCAGAAAGCCTCCATTGTCAAGCAGTTGCAGGCAGAGGGGCGCATCGTGGCGATGGCAGGCGACGGCATCAACGACGCGCCTGCACTGGCTCAGGCGCAGGTGGGCATCGCGATGGGCACCGGAACCGATGTGGCGATGGAGAGTGCAGGCATCACCCTGATCAAGGGCGACCTGAACGGCATCGTGCGTGCGCTGCGTCTGTCACGCGCCACCATGCGCAACATCCGCCAGAACCTATTTTTTGCCTTCATCTACAACATACTCGGCATTCCGATTGCGGCAGGCGTGCTGTACCCGTTCTTCGGCTTGCTACTCTCGCCGATCATCGCCGCCGCAGCGATGAGTTTCAGTTCTGTGTCGGTGATACTGAATGCACTCAGGCTAAACAGGGTGAAGATGTAACAAGGTTTTTTTGGACGTAAACTTTTTCCTGAAAGGAGAGCGTGATGAAGCAGGACGAACCTGACGGGCGCAGTTGTGCGCCAAAGGGATACAACTGGATTCTTGTTGCATTTCTGGCGATTGCTGCATTTTTTCTGTTTATCGAACACCGTGCTCATCTGCTGGGCGCGTTGCCATTTCTGTTGCTGCTGGCCTGTCCATTGATGCATCTGTTCATGCATGGCGGACACGGCGGGCATGATACTGATAGGAGCGAAAAATGAACTTCACGGAAAACGCTTATGGCCTGTGGTCGCTGGTCATCATTAACTCGCTGGTGTTCATCATTTTTGCATTCAGCTTCACCAAGCCAAAAACGCCGCGCGACTGGCGCTCGTTCAGTGCGTTCTCGGCCTTCATCGTGGCGCTGTTCGCCGAGATGTACGGTTTTCCGCTGACGATTTATCTGCTTACCGGCTGGTTGCAAACCCGTTATCCCGGTGTTGATATTTCTTCCCATAATAGCGGTCATCTCTGGCATACACTGCTCGGCTGGAGGGGCGATCCGCACACCGATCTGTTGCACATGCTCAGTTTTGTATTTATCGGCGGCGGATTCATCCTGCTTGCATCTGCATGGAAAATTCTCTATCAGGCGCAGCGTAATCATCAACTGGCGATTACCGGGCCTTATGCCAAAATCCGCCATCCCCAGTACGATGCTTTCGTACTCATCATGTTTGGCTTCTTGTTGCAATGGCCAACGCTGCTGACCCTGTTGATGTTCCCTGTGCTGGTGTGGATGTATGTGCGACTGGCGCATACCGAGGAGCGAGATGCAGAAGTCCGTTTTGGCGCGCAGTGGCGGGAATATGCGGCTCATACATCAAGGTTCATCCCGCAACGAACACGTTCAAAATCATAGGAGGTGCGTCATGAACGCCGAAGACCCGGTTTGTCACATGCAAGTCCCAACAACGTCCCATGCCTGCGAATACGAAGGCATGCAGTATGCTTTTTGTTCTGAGCAGTGCCGCGAAAGATTTCTGGCGAATCCGCGTTTATATATCGGACTTCCCGGACACAAAGCACCCGCACAACAAGGCAAAGAAGTGATCAAGAAACGCAGTCTGATGCTCTCTGAACCACTGGATGCCGTTCAGGCCGGGCAGGTGAAGCAGGCGCTGCTTTCGATGATGGGGATACAGGCGGTTCACATCGAGGCAAACAAGATCGAAATACAGTATGACCTGATACAGGTCACCACTGAGCAGATTGCAGATAAGTTAACCTTTATCGGTTCCGAGCTTGGCGGGGGCTGGGTAGATCGTCTGAAGCTGGCCTTTATCAATTACCGGGAAGAATGCGAGATTGGCAGTTTGGAAGTTGAAAACAAAAAAGGTTGTCACTAGCTGATAAGTGGGAAATTCAATTGCATTCATCATGAACATGAGAATGTTGGAATAGGGCATTTTCTGATTACCACGAATATCTGCAATTGGGAAATGTGAAGTTCGGTTCAGTCTCGAAACCGGATGGATGACAACCACCGTGCAATTCGACCGCTATACGTTACCTGCCCGTCAAGGTGTAAAATTCGCAGCAATAAAGCAGCCGTTCGTGGCGTAATGCAGTGTGCCGTGAAGGAGACATTTAACGAACCATCTTGGATGTATCTATCAGCAATTTGAACTCACCAAACTTTCCACGTGGAAAACGAGGCAAACCTAATAAATGTACTTAAACCACAAAATCCGTTAGTATCGCAACATGGGTAGATTCCTCCGTCAGGCTATATACTTTCTCATGATTACGCTCGTGATCAATGCTGGCGGCTGGACGTTTAACAAGGAAGCAGTAGCAGATGTATGGTTCGACGAGCAACGTAGCCTGGCTATGGAAGACCACTACTCTTCATCAGAATCTCAAGGTGTCAATGCGGATGTTTCACCCCAAAGTCCCTGTAATCACTGGTGTCACGCTGCCGTGCACTTCATGGGGTTACTTAGTCAGTCAACACCTGTGATGCCTGAGTTTGTAAACGAATATTCTATTCAACAGTCCAAAGCTGTTCAGCTTTCATCCCCTGACGGCCTTTTCAGGCCACCAAGACTCTTTTCCTAAGATTCGATTCAAATCTGTTTTTGATTTTGTTTTGAGTGCGCGCTCGCCTCAAGTGAGTTGGCGCACGCATATCTGAAGGAGTTTCCGTGCAATTCGTCACTATTTTTCGTAACCCGTGCATCGGGATGCGGCTAATGCGCCGCCTTATTGGTGTGCCATTCCTGTTTGCATCACTTTATTCATTGCCTGCTCTGTCGGTTCCGCTCACATTGGAGCAAGCATGGGAACAGGCTGAACATGCCAACCCGACATTACGAGCCACCCAGGCAAATCTTGCCGCAGCACAGGGCGATCTCGCCGATGCTAATGCGTTGTTATGGAACAATCCACAACTCGCTACTGAGTGGAGCAAGGGCACGCTTCCTCAAGCGGGCAACCCTGCACGAAGCAATCGCGGGCTGATGGTTGGTCTGGCACAAACTTTTGAAATAGGCGGTCAGCAGGGCATACGCCGCACCGTGTCCGATCAGTCTCTTGCCGCGACGCAAGAGCTGATCACGGAAACACGGCGTCAATTACATGCTGAAGTGGAGCAAAGGTTCATTCGTGTTCTCAGTTTGCAATTACGTATCCAAATTGAGGAGCAGTCTCTCCAGCTTATTGAAAAAGCGGCGATGGCTGTTGGCAAGCGCGTTGCAGCTGGGGAAGACAGCCGTCTCGACGGCAATCTAGCCAAGGTGGAAGCGGAACGTGCACAAAATCAGGTGTCGCTGTTGCGCGAGCAGCTCATTCAGGCACGATCCGATTTGTCGGCCTTATTGCAATTTCCCGCTGACAGTTTGCCGGATGTTGCCGGATTGCTGGATCCGCCGGCTGTTTCGTATGGGCTGGAAGAGTTGCTGATTTCCGCTGCTGACCGTTCACTGCTACGCGCGTACGAGCATAAGGAAAATGCCGCCAGAAGTCGGCTTGATCTGGAGCGCGCGTCGGTTTACCCGGACGTGACGGTGGGTTTGGGTACAGGACGTGGAACCCCTGATAACTCCGGATTGAATGTCACGGCGTTAAGCTTATCCGTACCGCTGCCACTGTTTCGCCGCAACGGCACAGGAATCGGGCGCGCGACGACCGAATTGACCCAGATGCAGGTGCAGCGACAATCCGCGCAACGCGATGCACGCGCCCAGGTGTTGGCTCTGTGGGAGCGCTGGGTACATCTGAAAACGCGCGTCAAAAGGCTGAGCGAATCGGCACTGCCAAGTCTGGCAGAAAATCAGCGCCTGTCTTCAGTTTCTTTTCGTGTCGGTGAGATTGGCTTACTGCAATTATTGATTGTGAATCGCCAAGTGCTGGACGGGCAGCGGGATTTGCTCGACGCACGGACTGAACTTCGCCTGACCCAGGTTAACTTGGAATCGGCAGCAGGCTGGCAGCCTGCGCGCAATAACCATTGAACAAAAAAATTAAAGTTAAGGAACGCATGACATGAAAAATTTACGCAGCGAACAAAAGCTAGACCCAAGGCGATTAATCTATTGGTTACTGGCAGGTGGTTTGTGTATCACCCTTCTTGCAGGATGCGGCGACAAAGCTATGCAAACTGAACCTGCCAACGATGCCGTGGCAGCATCTAAACCTGAAAAACAGGGCGAGAAAGATGCCGAAATGTTGCTTGTTTTAAGCGCCGAGGAGGTCGAAAGAGCTGCAATCAAGGTAGAGAAGTTGGAATTGCAAGCGCAAGCTGTGCAGGTGGTGGTTACCGCCACAATCCAGGCGAATCAGGACAGACTCGCCCACGTTGCACCTCGCATGGCAGGTCGCATTATCAAGGTTAGTGCCAACCTTGGAGACAAGGTGAAACTGGGGCAGGCACTCGCGGTGCTTGACAGCATTGAGTTGGGCGATGCGCGTTCCAGCTACCTGCAAGCGGTAAGTGAATCAGAAGTCGCACAGGCTGGATTCGAGCGTGCGCAGCGATTGAACGCTGACAATATCATTCCTGAAAAGGATTTTCTGCGCACCCGAGCCGAGTATGAGAAAGCCCGTGCTGCCTTGCGCGCCGCAGGTGACAAGTTACGCATGATGGGCGTTGTCCCTGAAAAACTTCAAGGATCGGCATTTCCGCTGACTGCTCCTATTGCGGGAATCATCATCGAAAAAAAGGCGGTGCTAGGAGAACTTGCTCAGCCGGATTCATCCTTGTTTACAGTGGCTGATTTATCCAAGCTATGGATAGAAAGTGATTTGTTTGACAAGGACATCGGCAAGATCAAGCTCGGTGCCAAAGCTGATGTCACAGTATCCGCTTATCCAGGCGTAGTGTTCAAGGGGCGACTTACCTACATTAGCAGCATGATGAATAAGGAAACACGCACGATTAAAGCGCGTGTGGAAGTGCCGAATCTTGACGGCAGACTGAAACCTGAAATGTTTGCCAGTGTCGCGATAAACACCGAAGGGGCGGGTGCTAAGGTGTTCATCGTGCCTGTTGACGCAGTGTTGCTACTGCAAGGAATACCGACCGTTTTCGTCGCTGAAAAAGGCGGGTTTGAACCCCGCGCTGTGGAAGTGGGTGAACGAGCTCAAGGTTACATCGTGCTTAAATCTGGCGTAGCGACGGGCGACAGCGTGGTGGTAAGCGGTGCTTATGCCCTTAAGGCACGCCTGCTCAAATCGCAAATCAGTGCGGAATAGGGAGAGATCATGCTGAACTATATTGTGGACCTCTCGTTGCGCTACAAGGTGTTGGTGTTGGTAGCGTTTGTGTTGGTGGTGTTGCTGGGCGTGAAAGCCTGGCGTGAAGTGCCGGTGGATGCTTTTCCTGATGTGACGCCAGTGCAGGTAAGCATCTATACAGAGTCACCGGGTCTGGCTGCCGAAGACGTGGAAAAGTTGCTGACCTTTCCGGTGGAAACCGCCATGGCCGGTCTTGCTGACGTGGAAGAAATCCGTTCGGTATCGTTGTTCGGCCTTTCCTATGTGAGCGTTTATTTCAAGGATAATGTTGACATCTACTTTGCCCGTCGGCTGGTCGGCGAAAAGCTGATCGAAGCCAAAAACCGCATTCCTCAAGGGTATGGAGAGCCGGGATTGGGCCCGAATACCTCGGGGCTGGGACAGGTGTTCTGGTACACCATTGAAGCGGCAGATAAAAAGTTATCGGAAATGGATCTGCGCACGTTGCAGGATTGGAATGTTCGTCTAGTGCTGCGCACTGCATCGGGCGTCGATGACGTGATGTCATGGGGTGGGCAGGAAAAGCAATATCAGGTGCTGATCAATCCCCAAAAGCTAATTAAATACGGCCTAAACTTCAAGACTGTGATGGAGACACTCGCGGCTAATAACCGTCAGGTCGGAGGGCAATATCTCGATATTGGTCAGGAGCAGTATCTGGTGCGTGGGCTCGGTTTGGTTAGCAACGTGCAGGACATTGGCAATGTGGTATTGGCCACTCGTGAAGGGACACCAGTCTATGTGCGCGACGTAGCCGAAGTCAAAGAAGGGCCAGCACTGCGCTCCGGCGCTGTCACCAAGGACGGTAAAGAAGTCGTATTGGGTATGGCGTTGCAGCGCATTGGAGAAAATGCCAAGAACGTGGTGGACGCGGTGAAAAAGAAACTCAATACAGTGCAGCAGGCCCTCCCGGCTGGCGTTGCCATTAATACTGTTTACGATCGCACCGAACTGGTAGATAAGGCAGTCAAGACGGCGGAAAACGCGCTTATCGAAGGTTCTATCCTGGTGGCCATTATCCTGTTCCTGTTTCTGGGAGAGATACGTTCCGCCGTGGTGGTTATCATCGCATTGCCGCTAGCCATGATGATCAGCTTCATCATGATGCAGCGGTGGGGATTGTCGGCCAATCTGATGTCGCTTGCGGGACTGGCCGTAGGCATCGGCATGATGGTAGATGGTGCCGTGGTGATGGTGGAAAATGGATTCCGTTTACTTTCACATCAGACAGGCAAGACGGTGAACAAGACGCATGTCATTCTGGAAGCGGCGCGGGAAGTAATCAATCCGACTGCGTTTGCGATTCTAATCATTATCGTGGTGTTTTTGCCATTGTTTGCCCTTACAGGCCTGGAAGGTAAGTTGTTCAAGCCGATGGCGCTTACCATCACCTTTGCAATGGTAGGTTCGCTGGTGTTGACCTTGACGCTGGTGCCGGTCATGTCGGCACTGATCTTGAAGCCCAAGGAAGAGAAAGACACTTTTATCGTTAAGTGGGCCAAAAGACTCTATCTTCCGTTGCTGGATTGGGCGCTGGAAAATAAGAGAAAAGTGGTTTCCGGGGCGTTGTTATTGCTGGTGGCATCTCTCGCGTTGATTCCTTTTCTTGGTAAGGAATTCATGCCCACCTTGCAGGAGGGTGGCATTATGTTTCGGGTGACCAGCATTCCTTCTACTTCCCTCGAAGAATCTATTCGTCTCTCCAAGCGTATCGAAGCCGAGTTAAAAACTTTCCCGCAAACCGATTCTGCCATAGCGATGATTGGGCGGGCGGAAAAGGGCGAGACTTCCGATGTGAATTATATGGAGATTCTGGTGAATCTCAAACCGCGCGACCAGTGGCCCAAGGCCATTTCTTTCCCGGATCTCTCCAGAGAGATGCAGGATAAGTTGGAGCAAGCCGTTCCGACTGCTGTGTTTGCGGCTACCCAGCCTATACAAATGCGCGTCGAGGAGTTGATTTCCGGGGTGCGTGCCACGCTCGCGCTAAAGCTTTATGGTGAGGATCTTGCCACCCTGGATCGTCTGTCTGGGGAACTCCAAGGGGTGCTTGGCAAAGTGCACGGTGTTGCGGATCTGTCGCTGGAAGCCAACAAAGGCAAGCCGCAGATGGTGGTCAGGGTAAAAAGGGATGAAGCTGCGCGTTATGGTATCAACGCTGACGAAATTCTTGAGTTGGTGCAAGCTGGCATCGGCGGCAAGGCAGTGAGTACGCTGATAGATGGGGTTAAGCGTTTCGACATCCAGGTGTGGCTCGCCCCTGAGTTCCGCAACAGCGTGGAAGCTATCAACAATATCCCGATCCGTACTCAGAATGGTGCTCTGATACCGCTTTCGAAAATCGCCACAGTGGACTTGGATGAAGGTTATTCCTTTGTGCGACGCGAGCAGTTGCAACGTTATGCGGTCATACAAATGGATGTGAAGGGGCGCGATGTTGACAGCTTCGTGAAAGAAGCCGAGGCGAAAATCAAACGCGAAGTGAAATTGCCGAGCGGCTACTGGATCGAGTGGGGTGGTGCGTTCGAGAACCAGCAACGCGCCATGGCCAAACTGACACTGATCGTGCCACTCACCATCGGACTGATCTTCATCCTGTTGTATACGGCATTTAATTCGCTTACCTACGCCACGCTGATCATTGCCAACGTGCCGTTCGCCACTATCGGCGGTGTGATTGGGCTATTCATTACCGGTCAATACCTGTCTGTACCATCGGCCATCGGATTTATTGCCGTATTTGGTGTTGCCATGCTGAACGGCATCGTGCTGGTGACTTTTTTGAATGATCAACGTGAACGGGGCTTGTCGGTGCGTGAAGCTGTTAAGCAAGGTGCCGCATTGCGATTAAGACCAGTTTTGATGACGGCTTCCATCGCCATCTTCGGTTTGGTGCCGATGCTCTTGTCTTCGGGTGTGGGCGCGGAAACTCAGCGCCCGCTGGCGACGGTCGTGGTGGGCGGATTGTTTACCTCTACGGCGTTGACGTTGCTGCTTTTGCCGTTGATGTACGAATGGGTGGAAAACCGCCGCGAACGAAAACAACTGAAGTAAACCAAAAACGTGTGGCCTGATTGGCTGCACGCAATCATCGAACAGGAGAATATGTATGAAAGAAATCAAGGCTTATATTCATAGTCAACGCATTGCCAACGTGATTCGAGCCGTAAAAGAGTCAGGATTGTGCATTGGGAGTGCGGGCAGCGGCTACCACAGCCTTACTGTCGTCCGGGTGCAAAGTCTGCTTCAGGCGTTGGATGCCAAAGAACAGCATTATTCAGTTGAACTGGCGGAGCCGGTCATCAACGAATCCAAGCTGGAGATGATCTGCGAGGATCACCAAGTGGACGAACTGGTACACATCATCGGACGCGCCGCCCGCACCGGCCAAGCCGAGGCTGGCTGGATTTACATCAGCGACATCATCCAGGCAGTTCCGATAGCTGGTTGGCAATCCAAAACTTGAACGTAATACGCCAATTAGCCGGAATTCTTGTGTTTATACATTGCGCTTGCCACCTTACGAACGAAGCAGGTGTGTACGTAATTAACGCAAAAAGGAGGAAATTATGATGTGGGAATACGGGATGGGCTGTGGATGGCTGGGCATGGCGTTGTTCTGGCTGCTGCTGATTTTTCTGGTTTTGGCGGTGGTCAAATATCTTGCTGGTCAGAATGGGGGCGGTAGTGAACCCGCCAAAGCGCTAGAGATGCTGGATGAGCGGTATGCCCGAGGCGAAATCGGTCGTGATGAGTATCTGAAAAGGCGGGATGATATGAAGGGGATTTAGCAGGAAGTTTCTGGCCGCTAGGGCGTTTGTGCGGCATGGCTTGGTTATAAATGCAATTCAAGGAGAACAACATGGAAATTCGTTATGGATTTGGCAAGAAAGCTGTACTAGATTTTGACAGTGTTTTGGAACAAGTGGTACGTGCTTTGCAGTCCGAGGGTTTTGGTGTGTTGACCGATATCAATGTGGCTGCCACGATGAAAAAGAAACTCAATGCTGAGATGCCACCTTACCGCATTCTCGGTGCTTGCAATCCCCCGCTGGCTCATCGTGCATTGCAGGCTGAGCCGTCTATCGGTCTGCTGCTCCCCTGTAACGTGGTCGTGCGCCAGGATGAGGAAGGCTCGGTGCATGTGGAATTCATGGATCCAGCCGCCGTACTGGATTTGGTAAACAAACCTGAGATCAGCCTGCTGGCGATTGAAGTACGTCAGCGGCTGGAGCGGGTATTGGCTGCTTTGCCTTAATCTTTAGGAATATGCCTGTGTCCAGTGCTGTTGCTGGATGGGTCAGCCTCAGCCAGCTCCAAAATGATAACTGACAAGCGGAAATAAAGAACCCTGTGGTTTTTTCAAGCCCACAGGGCATGGAGATTCAGACAATGAAACATTTGACGAGGGAATTTTCAGCTTTGTATTTTATTGGGGCATTTTGGCTTGTTACAGTCTGCGTAGATATAGAGAGAGTGGTCGTGAATGGTAAATCCGCGATCGGTGGCGGCTTTTTTCTGGCGTGCCTCAATAGTTGCGTCGTAAAACTCTTCGACATGGCCGCATTGCATACACACGATGTGATCATGGTGTTCGCCCTGATTAAGTTCGAACACCGATTTGCCGCCCTCGAAATGGTGCCGCATCAGCAGACCAGCCTGCTCGAACTGGGTGAGCACGCGATAAATGGTCGCTAGGCCGACATCGTCACCGCTGGCGAGCAGCAGCTTGTATACCTCCTCCGCGCTCAGATGGCGTTGCTTGCTAGCTTCGAACAGGCTCAACACCTTGAGCCGTGGCAAGGTGGATTTTAGACCGACAGTTTTTAGGTGATCAGGTTGGTGCATATTAAGACCTTTTAGATTTCTGAATCATCATGCCAGGAAATACTTGTAATTGCAAATAAGAATGATTATCATTCACGGTCAGTTAACTACGGGGTTCGCCATGAAACGTCTTTCACTTATTTTCCTGCTACTACCATTCGCTGCCTATGCAGCCGATGCCGACTATACGCTGATCATCAAGGATCACAGCTTCCAGCCGTCTGAGTTAACCATCCCGTCAGGCAAGAAAATCAAGCTCTTGGTTGAGAATCAGGATGCCACCCCCGAGGAATTCGACAGCCACGATCTAAACCGGGAAAAAGTGATTGCCGGACGCGGCGCCGCGACGATTTACATCGGCCCACTTACGCCCGGACGCTACGCCTTCACCGGCGAATTTCACGCAGCAACCGCCCAAGGTTCAATCGTCGCAAAATAGGAAAATATCATGTTCGCAACTGCCATCATTGTTTTTCGGGAAGTATTGGAAGCTTCCATCATCATCGGGATTCTCACTGCCGCGACGCGCAGCATTCACGGCAGCAAACGCTGGTTGGCCGCTGGACTGGTGGCTGGATTAGTGGGTTCGGGATTGGTCGCCGCTTCAACCGACGTGATCGGATCGCTGGCCAGCGGCATCGGTCAAGAAATTTTCAACACCATCGTACTCGGCATCGCGGTGCTGATGCTGGCATGGCACAACATTTGGATGGCGTCTCACGGTGCTGCGCTGGCGGCCAACGCTCGTTTAGTGGGTAGTGCCATTCGTGACGGAAACAGCGAGTGTTCGGTGCTATTTGTTATCGTCGGGCTGGCTGTACTCAGAGAAGGTTCAGAAACTGTGCTGTTTCTTTATGGCATCGCAACATCTGGTGAGGGCGGACAGTCTTCAATGCTGCTCGGCGGCATGGTTGGCATGCTGCTCGGTATTGTGGTTGGTTACACAATATTTGCCGGGCTGCTGCGCGTGCCGATGCGCTGGTTCTTTGCTGCTACTGGCATATTGGTGTTGCTATTAGCAGCAGGCATGGCCTCGCAGGCTGCGCATTTCCTGATTCAAGCCGATTTGTTGCCCAGCCTCGCCTCGCCGCTATGGGACACGTCTGCGCTACTGCCGGAAAGTGGACTAACCGGCATATTACTGCACAGTCTGATTGGCTATGACTCACGTCCGGCAGGAATGCAGATCATTTTTTACCTTACTGCACTGATTGTCATTTTCATCGGCATGAAATGGGCTGCTCGTTCGCAGCCAACCACGGTACGAAAATAATCATCGTGAAAAATTCTTTCGCATTTTCGTTTGCTAATTTATTTTCTCTGGGCATCCTGCTCTGCGGAATTGTCGGAGCGCAGGATGCTTTTGCCGGTGCTGCGGATTATGTCTTTACCCCTGCAGTCGAATATGGTGAGCGGGAAATTGATATCAAGTACGGCACAGCCTCGTCACAAGCCGGAAATCCCGCAAAAGTTGCCAGCATCGGATTAGGTTTCGGCGCAAAGGAATATTGGTTCACAGAGATATATTTAAAACAGGTTTGTAGCGGAAACACAGAGGTCACGCTGGCTGAATGGGTGAACAAGTTCCAGCACACCGAGACTGGTAATATCCGCTTGATCTTGGCTTTGTCATCGAAACGGAAGCCCCGTTAAAAGGCGATGCGCCGTGGGAGCTCAAGCTGGGGTCATTGCTTCAGACAGACTCCGGCAAGCTCCAGATGAATGGCAATTTGCTTTTTGAACGCGCATTTGAAAAGGCCGATAAAAGTGGTGTGCCATACGGCACCAATTTGACCTATCAGTGACAAGCAAGACAGGCCCAATCACACCTTCAGGATGCAGATTGAGTACGAGTTCTAAAGAAACTCAGAATTTTTCAAGCCACAGAAACCTAGTGAAGCCAAGGTAGATCATGAAACACTCAATGTTCAATATTCGTAACATGGACTGTCCAACTGAGGAGGCACTGATCCGCAAGCGTCTCGGATCGATGCCCGGCATCGGCGAGCTGTCGTTCAACCTGATAACCCGCCGTCTTGCCGTCACGCATACACTGGACGATGAACAGCCTATCCTCGATGCCTTGCGCGAGATAGGTATGAAGACAGACCCCGAGCCGCAATGCCAGTCCGGCTCCTGTTCGAGCTGCGAAGCGGAATCCCCCGTGGTATCGCGCCGGACATGGGCGCTGATGGCGGTGTCCGGTACTGCGGCCATGGTTGCGGAAATCGTCGCGTGGAACGGCGCGAGCGAGCAATCGGTTGCGGTGATCGCTCTGGCCTTGCTCTCCATTGTCACCGGTGGCCTCAGCACTCTGAAAAAAGGCTGGATCGCGCTCAAGAACTTCGCCCTCAATATGAATTTCCTGATGAGCATCGCCGTCATCGGTGCGCTTGCCATCGGCGAATGGCCGGAAGCTGCGGTGGTGATTTTCCTGTTCGCGCTGGCCGAGTTGATCGAAACGCTCTCGCTGGAGCGGGCCAAGAACGCAATCAAGGGGCTGATGGCGATGACTCCCGAGGTCGCCACCGTGCAACTCGACAACGGCGAATGGCGCGAGACAGCAGTAACCGACGTGCAGGTTGGGCAAGTGGTGCGCGTCAAACCGGGAGAGCGTATTCCGCTGGACGGCGTGGTCACGGCGGGCGGCAGTTCGGTGAACCAGGCGCCGATTACCGGGGAGAGCATGCCCGTGGTGAAGGCGGCGGGCGATCCGGTGTTCGCCGGTACGCTGAACGAGCGCGGTATGCTGGAGTTTCGCGTCACCGCAAACAAGGGCAACACCACGCTGGATCGCATCATCCACACGGTGCAAGAGGCGCAAGGCCAACGCGCGCCGACGCAACGTTTCGTCGACCAGTTCGCGCGTTACTACACCCCCGCCGTGGTGGTGTTCGCGGTTCTGGTGGCGGCCGTTCCTCCGTTGCTGTTCGGTGCCGCGTTCGAGCCATGGTTCTACAAGGCGCTGGTCATGCTGGTGATCGCCTGCCCCTGCGCGCTGGTAATCTCCACGCCCATTACCGTGGTGAGCGGGCTTGCCGCTGCGGCAAGGCAGGGCATACTGATCAAGGGCGGCGTGCATCTGGAGAACGGACGCCTGATAAAAGCCGTAGCTTTGGACAAGACCGGCACGCTCACGCACGGCAAGCCTGTCGTGACCGATGTGGTTCCGCTGGTTGAGTTGCCTGCCGACAGCCTGCTGCAACTGGCCGCCAGCGTGGACGTGCATTCCGAACATCCCATCGCGTCTGCCATCGTATCGGCATGGCAGACGCCTGCCGACGGGAACGGAACGCCGCGTTCGTTGCTACCCGCCATTTCGTTCGAGTCCCTCACAGGTCGCGGTGCCAAAGCGGTTGTCGAGGGGCAACTTTACTATGTGTGCAACCATCGGCAGATCGAAGAACTGGGCATCTGCGGAGTGCATGTCGAAGAGGCTCTGCATCGTCTGGAGCAGGAAGGCAAGACAGCCGTGGTGCTGGCTACGGCAACCGAGTCGCTGTGCGTCATCGGCGTGGCCGACACGGTGCGCGGCCACAGCGCGGAGGCTATCCGCCAACTTCATGCTCTCGGTGTGGCATCAGTGATGTTGACCGGCGACAACCAGACGACGGCCAGCGCCATCGCTGCCCAGGTGGGCATAGACGATGCGCGCGGCAATCTGCTGCCGGAAGAAAAACTGGCAGTAATCGATGAGTTGATGAACCGTTACGATCATGTCGGCATGGTGGGTGATGGAATCAACGACGCGCCTGCGTTAGCCAAGGCATCTATAGGATTTTCTATGGGCAGCGCCGGTACAGATACTGCCATCGAGACCGCCGATGTTGCACTGATGGATGACGATTTGCGCAAAGTGCCACACTTCATCCAGCTAAGCCGAAATACTTCCCGTGTGCTCAAACAAAACATCACGCTGGCCATCGGCATCAAGGCGATATTCTTCGCTTTGGCTCTGGCAGGGAAAGCCACGCTCTGGATGGCGGTCTTTGCCGATATGGGGGCCAGCCTGATCGTGGTATTTAATGGGATGCGCTTGCTCCGTATTAAGGGCGGTATTGAACGCGACCACATAAAATCTGGCCATACGAGATGAATATTTGGTACGGCATCCGAATCACGGCAACCAAGAGGCTGGTTATCAAGGCAGCGGAAACTGTATGGAATTTCAGACATCAATTCTTACTCATGAGCCCGCTATATGTCTGATTGAACATAATTATCTTCGCCAACCCATGTGCTAAACGTTACATTGTTTGAAAGCGGAAAAGATGAACTGGAAAGAAGCAGTTTGCCAACCGGGCATACCCGCAGCAATAGGGGCAGCTTTGTTATTTGGCACGGGAACACCTTTAGCGAAGTGGCTGCTTGAGTCTGTCGATCCGTGGCTGTTGGCGGGATTGCTCTATTCGGGTTCAGGTATTGGTCTGCTACTGTATCGTCGTCTGAGCCACGCGCCTGCCGTACAGCTTCCACGCAGGGAAATAGCCTGGTTTGCTGGAGCAATTCTGGCGGGCGGTATCGTCGGGCCTGTGCTGTTGATGATCGGCCTGACCGGTATGCAAGCATCTGCCGCCTCTCTCTTGCTGAATGCTGAAAGTGTATTTACCGCGCTACTGGCATGGTTCGTTTTCAGAGAAAACTTTGATAGGCGCATCGCGTTAGGTATGCTTGCTATTGTGGCTGGTGCTGTGGTGTTAAGCTGGTCAGGAGACGCACATATAGCCGGGTTATGGCCGATGCTGGCAATTCTGGGCGCATGCCTGGCATGGGGCATAGACAACAACCTGACGCGTAAAGTATCGCTCACCGACGCTACATGGATCGCTTCGGTAAAAGGTTTGGTGTCGGGAGGTGTCAACCTGACGTTGGCCTTATGGTTGGGTGCTTCAATACCGGCACTCCCGCAACTGGCAGGCGCAATGCTGGTTGGCTTGCTGGCTTATGGCGTAAGTTTGACAATGTTTGTAGTGGGGCTACGTCATCTGGGCACGGCGCGCACGGGTGCCTATTTTTCAATTGCGCCGTTCTTCGGTGCTTTGCTTGCTGTGCTGATGGGTGAGCCGGTCACGTCACCACTGCTCTTGGCTGGGGCACTTATGGCGCTAGGTACTTGGCTGCATCTGACCGAGCACCATGAACACCGGCATATACATGCGGAGTTGATGCATGACCATGATCATACTCACGACGAACATCACCAGCATGAACACGATTCCCAGACAACACCGGGTAGCCAACATCGCCATTTGCATCGTCATGAACCACTGACGCATGCTCATCGACATTTTCCGGATGCGCATCATCAGCATAAGCATTAGAAATGATTCCGGTATCTATAGAATGCAGGATTGGACAAAGTGCCGAGTTTTTAGGAGAGCAAGCATGGATAGCAAGCAACATTGGGAACAGGTTTATGTGACCAAGGCATCCGATTCTGTCAGCTGGTTTCAGGAACATGCTGATCAATCCTTGCGGTTTATCCACAACACAGGTCTTGGTACGAATGCGGCCATCATTGATGTGGGCGGAGGAGCATCTAACTTGGTGGATGACCTTGTGGCAGAAGGCTGTACCGATTTGACCGTGCTCGACCTGTCATCAGCGGCGCTGGCGGTCGCAAAGCAGCGTTTGGGAAAACAGGCGGACGCCGTGCACTGGATGGAAGGCGATATTACCCGTGCAGAATTTCCCGAACACCGCTTCGATATTTGGCACGACCGTGCTGTATTCCATTTTCTGACTGACCCGGCTGACCGCCACGCTTATGTCGAGCGGGTCATGCAAGCAGTCCGCCCGGGTGGCCATGTGATTGTTGCCACCTTTGCCGCAGATGGCCCAGAAAAATGCAGTGGCCTACCCGTGATGCGATACCAGCCAGAAGGTTTGCACGCGGAATTCGGTGATGCTTTCCTGCTGGTCGCGCACGAGAAGGAAGTGCATCACACGCCGTTCGGTACAGATCAGCAATTTGTTTATTGTTACTGCCGCAAGGGCAATAGCTAACACATTCTCACTATCTTCTTCTCGTTTGGAGATTTTTTCTTGGTGAATTACCTGCCTGAAATCAATTGTCACGGACGGTTGTGTCTCACTTATCAGATTCGTTAACGACTGCTTCTGAATGGGCAAAATAATTGACCTGGATAAAGTGCCAAGTGCAGTTAACAGGCAGTGTATTATCGAAGCAGTACATCAGCAAGGTGTCATAAGCGTCACAGCTACAATCCTCGAAAAAATATATTCAGTCTGCTGTTGTTAGTGAGGGCGATTAAGCGACACTAACACTCCCTCTCCCCCCTTGTTTAAATTATTTCCTTGCTAACGCTGGGCTAATTCTTCATTGCTATCTTCACAACCACGCGAATATCCGCGCGACTTGAAGGAGCGATCATCATGAAACAAAAATATAATTTGCTGGCATTTGCCGCCTTTTCAGTGGCTGCCATCGCAACGGCGTATGCCGCTATTTCCCCGGAAAATGATGCGCTTGCGATTTCATCGGCAAAGGTCAGTCTAACGCAAGCCGTGACAACCGCCGAGCAGCATGTCGGCGGTAAGGCCGCCCGTGCGGAATATGAGCATCACAAGGGGCAATGGGTGTTTGATGTCGAGGTGGTGAAGGGTAAGCAGGTCATGGATGTAAAGGTTGATCCACTTAGCGGAAGAATCCTTTCCTCTGTTGAGGACAATACAGATCATGACGATGCGCATGATAAGGAAGATTAATAGATTGATAACGCCCAAGCGACCTGCCGTTTGGGCGGTTTTGATCAACGGCTCACTATCTTTATCGGGAGAACATCCAAAATGAAAACCCTCTCGCGCGAAGGCGCAGTGCAGATGCTGAACAAGGTTCCTGAAATAACACTCTATTTCTGGATCATCAAAATTATGTGTACCACCGTCGGCGAAACCGCTGCCGACTTTTTGAATGTGGATTTACAGTTCGGTCTGGTTGCAACGTCTGTCGTGACGAGCGTTCTGCTGGCTGTTTTTTTGATCATGCAACTACGCAGCAAAAGGTATGTGCCATGGTTATATTGGCTCGTGGTGGTGCTGATCAGTACGGTGGGCACACTGATAACCGACAATCTCGTGGATAATTTCGGTGTTTCGCTGGAGACAACCACCATCGCATTTAGCCTGGCACTCGCAGCAACATTTGCAGCGTGGTACATGAGCGAAAAGACGCTATCCATCCATTCCATATTTACGAGAAAGCGCGAACTGTTCTATTGGGCAGCGATTTTGTTCACCTTTGCGCTGGGTACGGCAGCCGGTGACCTCGTGGCAGAAGGACTGAATTTGGGTTACGCGACATCTGCGGTGATGTTCGGTAGCATGATAGGCGCGGTAATGATTGGTTACTATGGTTTTAAATTGAATGCAATTACGTCATTCTGGGTGGCTTATATTCTGACTAGGCCGCTGGGCGCATCGATAGGTGATTATTTGATGCAGCCAAATGCGAATGGTCGAATAGGATTGGGCGCAGCACTCACAAATGCAGTCTTTTTGGTTGGTATCGTAGGCTTGGTGGTTTATATGACTGTCACGCGTCAGAAAGCAGGGGAATGACATGAACGACACGACTAAAAATGCGTTGAGCAAAGTGCCAGAGGTAACTTTGCTTTTCTGGATCATCAAAATCGCTGCTACAACATTGGGCGAAACAGGGGGCGATGCCGTCTCCATGTCAATGAACTTGGGTTATCTGTTTGGAACGGTGATTTTTGCGGCCATCTTTTTTCTGGCGGTGATGGCTCAGATCAAGGCAAAGGGATTTCATCCATTTCTATATTGGACGACCATCATCGCGACCACGACGGTCGGGACCACACTGGCCGATTATGCAGATCGTTCGCTTGGCATAGGCTATGCAGGCGGTTCATCGCTACTGCTCATTATGCTGATGGCATCTCTGGCTATCTGGTATCGGACATTAGGCTCGGTATCGGTTGCGAGCATTAGCTCTACCAAGGCAGAAGTATTCTATTGGGTTACGATCATGTTTTCTCAGACCTTAGGCACGGCACTGGGTGATTGGACAGCCGACACGGCTGGTCTTGGCTACGAGGGAGGTGCTATGGTTTTCAGTGCACTGCTATTACTCGTTGTCGCGGCTTATTTCTGGACAAAAATATCTCACACGATACTGTTTTGGGCTGCCTTTATACTCACCCGCCCACTGGGCGCGGTCGTAGGTGATTTTCTGGACAAACCAATTGATGCCGGTGGGCTGGCATTAAGTCGCTACACTGCGTCGGCTGTACTACTGGCATTTATTCTGGCCTGCATCCTGATTTTTAAACACAGGGCAGCAAAACAGGGGCATTGATGTAAAAGGAGTGAAGGGCGATGCGAATTTTGCTTGTTGAAGACGACACCATGATTGGTGAAGCTGTATCCGTTTCCCTCAAGGATGCCGCCTATAGCGTGGATTGGGTCAAGGATGGTGTAACCGCCAGCAGCGTGCTGGAACAGGGGGAACACCAGTGCGTATTGCTTGATCTGGGTTTGCCAAAACGGGATGGATTGGAAGTGTTGCGCCGCCTGCGCCTTGGCGGTAACACTATGCCGGTGATCGTCATCACCGCGCGCGATGGGGTGGATGATCGTATCAAAGGGTTGGACTTCGGTGCGGATGACTATCTGGTCAAACCATTCGATATTAACGAATTGCTGGCACGGATTCGGGCAGTAATACGGCGCAAAGGTGGACATGCTGCACCCCTGCTCAGCAATGGCAAAGTCAGTCTTGATCAGGCAAGCAGAGAAGCGTGCTGCGGCGATGTCGTGGCGCTTTTAAGCGCACGGGAGTTTGCGCTTTTTCATGCACTTCTGCTGCGTCCCGGCGCGATACTTACCCGTGCTGAGCTTGAAGAGCGTATCTATGGCTGGAACGAAGAAGTAGAAAGTAATGCAGTAGATTTTTTGATTCACGGCATACGAAAAAAACTCGGAACGGATGCAATCAAGAATGTACGCGGGGCGGGATGGATGGTGGAGAAATCGATATGAAGCGTTCTTTACAGCGACATCTTTCACTGGTGTTGGGGAGTGCCATTTTGCTCGCAGGATTAGTGGCCGCTGCGGCGTCTTTTGGCCTTGCGTATTTGGAAGCAAAGGAATTTCAGGACGACATGCTGCGACAGATCGCCCTGCTTACTCGTGGACAGAGCCTCGTTACATCAACTTCGCACCAGTCGGTATCGAACAATGAAGGAATTACTGATCCTGAATCCCGTATTACGATTCTCCATCTGCCTAGTGATACCGTGCCCACCTGGTTCAAACATGATTTGCCGCCAGGCCTACACACACTTAACACAGGTGCCGAGCAGGTGCGGATATTTGTTGGTAGCGGACAGATACGCACAGTCGTTGTACAACCCACCGAAGCGCGCGATGAAATCGCAATCAATAGTGCGCTGCGCACTCTGATTCCCTTGCTGCTTCTGCTACCCATGCTGGTTTGGCTGATTGTGCGCATTGTGCGAAGTCAACTCGCACCGATTACTAGCCTGGCGAAGACTCTGGATGAGCAGTCAGCGCATCACCCAAGCCAGTTGCAAAGCAATGAACTTCCACGGGAAATTCTACCGTTTGTTTACGCCATCAACCGTTTGCTGGAAAGGATCAATCACCTGATGGGGCAGCAAAGACGTTTCATTGCCGATGCGGCACATGAATTGCGCAGCCCACTTACCGCACTGTCGATTCAGGCGCAGAACCTGATGAACGCGGAATCATTGGAGGCCATGCGTGAACGCGTGCCCCCGCTCCGTGATGGCATTGAGCGAGCGCGACAATTGACCGAACAGATGTTGAGCCTTGCCAGAACACAAGCCGGAACTGGCAGTGATTCGACGGTCAATGTTTCAATAATGGCGCGTGAATTGATAGCCGAATATTTGCCGCTTGCTGAAGCTAGACGCATTGATCTGGGGTTGGATGAAATCGCGCCGCTTTCCCTGCGTGCTGAACCTGATGCGCTACGACTTATATTCAGGAACGCGCTGGATAATGCCCTGAAGTACACGCCGGTAGGTGGTGAAGTGACGCTTCGACTCTTGCCCAATGACAAGGATGACGTAATTGAAGTTGTCGATAACGGCCCTGGGATTCCATTCACGGAACGCGAGCGGATATTCGATTCGTTTTACCGGATTCCAGGTGCATCGGGTGACGGCAGCGGACTTGGGCTGGCAATTGCCAGAGAAGCCGCAAATCGTTTGGGTGGCACGGTGAGCGCACATGCGCGACAAGAAGGGAGCGGTTTTGTTTTTCGTTACCGACAAGCATCCTATGTGTAATACCACTACTGTGAACGGACGCTCTCATTTCGCGCTAATCTAGCCGATTTGTCACAGAACGCTTTGTCTCGAAACCGGATGGATGACAACCACCGTGCAATTCGACCGCTATACGTTCAACAGCAGTCGTTCGCACTGCGACATTCCGGATGGATATTTGCAGTTGGCTCAGTAATTGCAGCGGGTTTGGCATTGTAATGACTGGCAAATTTAGTTGAAATATGCCGCGCGTCTAGGAATTCAACGAAGCAACAAAAAAACCTTCACGCTCTGTAGTACGTCTCCAGCACGTCTGGGAATTTCAGTCGCACAGCTCAAAAAGCCGAGTACGTCTGTGGCACGTCTAGGAATTCAGGATGCACCGCGAAAAACTCCTACACGCTCTGTGGTACGCCTACAAATTGTCATATAAAACTCCCTGCGAACTACTCGGCAAATTAGACGAGTAGTTCGCAGATTTTTCTTGCAAACAGAACTAGACTTTTCAGCACATCTAATCAACCACCATGGAAATTCATGGAAGATCACAGAATTACCAAGATCAATAGCGCGGCATTCAAACACCTCATTTTTATGGACATCGGCATCGAGTCATTTCTCAGGGACGTGGATTTGTTTTGCACGGATGATGATATGACGGAAGATGCGAAAGCAGTGTATCGGGAAAAACGGAAGGAGCTTATTGCAAACCTGCCATACCGCACCACTTTTGCACTAACCCCAGGCGATATGAATGCCCGGCGAATTGAGTACAAGGGCAAGTTTATTGAATTTTCCCCAAGCCCCGCCGGGCTTCCCACTCTGCGTGATTTCGACATTCTGCTGTATTGCGAATCGTGGATCGGCAATGCACCAGTCGAAGACAGAGACAATGACATCTACCGTGTGTTTCAGTTTGAAGTGGAGGATTTTCTGGAATTCTCAGGGCGCAGCATGGGGGGTGATCGAGACGATAGATTGATTCAAGCGCTTGACCGCCTTGCTGGTAGCAAAATCACCACCAACACCATTCCTTTTGGACAGAATTACAACACCTCATTCAGTTACATTCCGAAATATCGACTGGAGCGCGATGTCAGTGGAAAAATAAAGACGGTTACGCTCAAGATAACGTACCGCATTTTCTACCTTATCCAAAATGACATTTTTGACTACTACCATCCAGACTTCTTGCGCCTCTCACCAATACGCAGGGCGATCTACATGGTCGCCATGTGCCACAAAGAAGAATTGTTCTCGCCAGTAACATTATCCTTTGCCCAGCTGCATCAAATGACTGGCGCAACGTCGCCAGTCAGAAAACTCAAACAAACCCTACGCGATTTAACAGACACCCCTATCCCCGGTCACTCGTTTGAGATTAACGAGGCAGACGAGACAGTAACTTTTACGCAGAGAAGGGATACCGATGTAGAGGCCAGGCATGTCGGGTAGAGTGAAAAGCATCGTTGCCAAACATTCCGCTCGCCGAATCGCACGTCGAACATTTCCCCCGACTGTTGTCAAACGTTCCTCCTGTAACTATATGATTATATTGAAGCCAAATGTTCCGTTTTTGTCTGCCAACCGTTCCGCTTACATGTATTTAGATGGTTTTGCAGGATGTGTTTTACCGCGCGAATTCAGTCTGTCCGCGTAGATGTAAAGTTGCGCTGAATCGATAGATTCCGCGCTGGGCAAATTAACGGTGTTTTTCATTTACAGCGAGGGCGGATTTGACTGCATTTACCGAAATAACCAGCGTTACACCCGCAATCGAGCTTCTGTACGGGCGACTCAGTACACTCGAAGCGCAAGCAACAGAGATGTGCAGGCAGCACTTTACTTTTGTCATGGCTGGAAACAAAAGCAGAGATTGGGCGCAAAAGAGCGTCTTGTTTGCTCAGGCCAGAATGCGGGATAACAGCCTGACGGCGAACTGGTATGAAATCCAATGGTATGGCTCAAAAGCAGCAAAAACCCGCCGCATGACCAAAAAGCTTATCAGGAAACAAAAAAGTGATTACGGCTATAACTTGGCGGTGCTATTCAAATTGACCCAGCCGTGGGAGGAAGACATGGTGCGGGAGGTTGAGCAGGCGCTAAGAGACATCCGCAGAGAGGTGGCCTTCATAAGTAAAGCAATCGGACTTCTCAATCACCTTGTCAAAGAATGCAAATGAACGAATTCAAAACATTGGTGGGCGCCTTGGCAGTGCAGTCATTCCGCTACAACACTTTTCGCGGTAAATGGACGGATATGCCGGAAGCGACTGGGCTATGCCTCACCTTGAGCATCCTGTCGTTTTCAATCTGCACCCTTGCAATCTACGTTGAGTACAACAGCGAAATGGCGTTTGCGATTCCTGTGGTATGGCTATCGGCGGTCTGGTTGTTTGCAGCCGAGGAGGGTTCATGGCAAATCAACAAGCGACTTTTATCGGCCCTGTCTCTGCTTGCTATTCCAATGGGGCTTCTCCTGGTGATGTTCGGTAGCGGTCACGAATTCCTCGAAGTAACAATGGGGATGTATATGTCGGCAGCCATGTTAACGCTCAAAGCGAGAGCGTAATCAATGAAAGCCTTTTACGAGTGGGAATCACCGTGGCGACCCAACATAGAAGCAAAGATGGCGGCATCCTGGGGGCTGGCAGCAACGGCAACTTTGGTTGTCGGGAAATACATGCCGGTGCCGCTCCCGTCAAAATTCAGTGCCATTGCCATGTCTGTATGCACGGCGATGGCTGTGTATCGTGGGACGCAGGCTTGGCATCGCTATGTTGATAAGACACGCATGGGAAATTACGGCATAGAGTTCATCACCATTCCTGAGTTGATGGACAAGACAGCGTTGGCGACCAAAAAATCATCCGTGTGGCTTGGTACGGGTTTTGACTGGACGGATGTCGAAGCACAAAAGATGCACGCGATGCTTGCCCAAGGCGTTGCTCAGACTATTGGCAAGATCACCAACGAGCATCACTTGAACGGCGAGTACTGGATACACGGGCTGGATAAAGAGACGGATCGGTTTATGGAGGTAGCCAATCTGGTCGGGCATACCTTGCTGGTTGGAACGACGCGGGTGGGTAAAACCAGAATGATGGAGCTTCTGATCGGTCAGGCGATCATGCGTGGCGAAACCGTCATTATCATCGACCCGAAAGGGGATCATGCCTTGGCGGAAAATGCCAGGAAGATATGTGCGGCAATGGGATGCCCGGAACGTTTCGTGTATTTTCATCCCGCCCACCCGGAGAAGTCCACGCCCATCGACCCGATGCGCAACTGGAATCGCCGAACTGAACTTGCCAGCCGGGTTGCCGCCCTGATTCCCTCGGAAACGGGCGCAGACCCGTTTGCGGCGTTTGGCTGGAAAGTACTGAACGATATTGTGAATGGGCTGGTGGCAACCGGCGAAAGCCCCAATCTGGTGCACTTGAAGCGTTACATAGAAGGTGGCGCGGACAACCTGTTGCTAAACACATTGCGCCATCACTTCATCGACAAGGTGGCGGATTGGGAATCGCGCTCCAGCGGGTTTGTGAAAAAAAATCGTGACCGGATACTGGAAGCCTATATCGAATTCTACAAGCAGATCGTCATCCATGAAGCACAGTCATCAGACTTGGATGGCCTGATTTCCACCTTCGAGCACAATCGTGACCACTTCCAAAAGATGGTTGCATCGCTCATTCCGATTCTGTCCATGCTGACCTCCGATCCGCTGTCCGAGCTTTTGTCGCCCGAAGCCAAAATTGGCGATCAGAAACACGCGACTGACATGGCGAAGATCATCAACAACAACCAAGTGCTTTATCTCGGCCTCGATAGTTTGGCGGATGGCACTGTCGGGAGTGCTATAGGTTCAATTATGCTGGCTGACCTGACCGCCGTGGCCGGTGATCGCTATAACTACGGCATCAACTCAAACAAACCAGTTAATCTCTTCATCGACGAAGCCGCAGAGGTCATCAATCAACCCACCATCCAGCTTATGAACAAAGGGGGCGGAGCGCTGTTTCGAATGACGATTGCAACACAGACCTTCGCGGACTTTCCTGCGCGGCTCGGTGATGAGAACAAGGCGCGCCAGGTACTCGCCAACGTCAACAATCAAATCATTTTGCGAGTAATCGACGCGGAGACGCAACAATACATCGCTGACAGCCTGCCCAAAATCAAAGCGAAGTCACTCAACCTGCGCTACGGTCACGGCGTTGACGCGCATGTGCAAGATGAATACCAAGCCTCGTACCAGGAATCAGTTATCGAAGAGGAGGCTGAAATTTTTCCAGCGGCCATGCTGGGTCGTCTTCCGCCACTGCACTTCATCGCAAAGATGTCTGGCGGGCGAATCATCAAAGGCAGAATTCCGATACTCAAGGAGTAAGGCATGGCAACAAAGAAAGAAGAGGGCGGCTTTGGCACGTTACTGGCCGTCATTGCCATTGTGGCGGCGCTGGGTACATGGATGGTGATTTCCCCAGGCTATCTTATGAAGGCGCTGACGGCGGAGCGCGAGTTCTCATCGCAGCTCGGCGGACATGCTGCTGACCAGTGGATATACAGCAAGATGCTCTCTACCAGCATTGGTCAGGTAAAGGGCATTGCATCTTCCATCAAGGAAACGCAAACCATGCCGACACTGCTAAAGAACTGGGCGCAAGAGCGCATTGTTACCACGTGGTTGTGGGGTTCGCTGATTGTCTATCGCGCCAATATGCTCGTTCTGTACTGGTTTATCCTGATGCCCTTCACGATTGCGGCGACCACAGACGGATTTTGGGTAAGGGAGATCAGCACCTTTCGTTTTTCCTCTCAGTCACCGATACGCCACAGGTTTGGTGTGCTCATCTCCACAATGACACTCATAAGCGTGTGCGTCTGGTTGGTGTTGCCAATACCGATTCCTTCGGTTGTTGCGCCTTTGGCGATTGTTGCCATTGGCTTTGCGACCTGGATGTGGCTGAGTAATATGCAGAAGCGGATTTAATGGAGACTTCAAATGTTCGATACTCTTGTAGCTCAGTTTTGGAATATCTTGGATACTCAGCCATACCTGTTGTTGTTGAGTGCGGTGTTATCAGGATTCGTTACCTATGTTTTTGTTAGAGCTATTATTTTCCCTATTTTTTTCCCTAAGCCAGCAAAACAAAATCAGCATACAAACGGCTTGAATAGGGAGAATAGGAAAATGAGGAGAGCCATGAGAAATAGAAAAGGGCGCGCAGCATTTAACGGGGCCATACAAAAAGAAATAGATACAGCAAAGCGTTTGCAAGATAAATAATGGCAAGACTCACCACAACATAATGCTTGCCTTCACTCACACCGCTGCGGGTTGTGCGTCCTCGTTGCTCGTCGCCGAATATATGCATGCGACACCCATGCAAACCGTACTGATTATGGCAGGGGGAATCATTGGCAGCCACTTGCCCGACATCGATCACCCTAAAAGCGCATTCGGAAGCCGCGTTCTTCCGCTCTCTATCCCGATCTCAACCGTGTTTGGTCATCGTGGTATTACGCACAGCCTGCTCGCTGTTGCGGGTATGTCGTGGTTGATCTGGTGGTCGCTGCATCAGTTGCACTGGCATCAAGGCTATGCCGTGCCGGTAGTGGTAGGCGTCGCGATGGGCTACTTGTCGCATCTTGCCGGCGACTGGCTAACCAACTCCGGTGTGCCGCTGCTGTGGCCAAGCAAAAGGCGTTTCGTGTCGCCGCTGAAGCTATGCACGGGTGATCTGCGCGAGTACCTATTGGCGTTTGCGATGTATGGGTGGGTGATTTTTGAGTGTACGAGGGTGTTTGCGCCATGATAGGTATTGCAAAACAATTTGTCGCGTTGCCAATCGTGGATCATCTGCTGATCGGAATCGTTTTGGTATTCGATCTTGTCGTCGCACCAAGGCTGGGGATGTGGGTGTACAGCTTGTTCTCCTTGCCTGGCACGGCGGCGCATGAATTTTGCCACTGGCTGGTTGCGCTGTTGTTAGGCGCAAAGCCCTCATTGCCAAACATCATTCCAGCACGCGACGGCAATGCCTGGCGGCTTGGCTCAGTCCGATCATCACCCAACCTTATCACACTCATTCCAATTGCCTTGGCCCCATTTGCGTTGTTCCCGGTGGGCATCTGGTATGCCGTCTTTGTCATGACCCCGGCAACGGGATGGTGGTATCTGGCTCATGTATGGATTACCAGCACCATTTTGGCCGCCAGTCTGCCATCGAAACAGGACTGGTTTGTTGCCATGCCCGCAATCGTTTGTGCGCTCGTGTTGTTTTTTGCGCTGCGTGAATTGGGCCACGTTTAGCGTATGCTCTTCAATTCGGCGATTTTTCTGTATGGCTTTTTGCCCGGTGCGCTACTGGCTTTCATTATCGCGCACCAACGATACAGTGTGCGCGCGGCGCAATGGGTATTGCTGGTGACATCCTGCGTGTTTTATGGCGCATGGGACTGGCGTTACCTCGTCATGCTGTTGGTACTGTTGTCCATCAACTTCCATCTGGGCGGATTGCTGGCACGTCGTCCGTCTGTGGCTTGGCTGTCTGGTGGGATTGCCCTTAACCTGTTGGTACTCGGTTATTTCAAGTATGCCGATTTTTTCATTGGCAATTTGAATGCGGTGGCTGGGACGCAATACCCGCTGCTGCGGGTGATTTTGCCGCTCGGCATATCCTTTTTCATCTTCCAGAAAATCGCCTACTTGGTGGATTGTCATACAGGGCTGGTGGCCGACCGTGATCCGCTGCGCTTCGCTATCTTCGTGATGTTTTTTCCGCAACTGATCGCCGGACCGATTGTGCATCACGCCCAGATCATCCCTCAGCTGCAAAAAGATCGGCTGCTACCCGATGCGCGCAGGGTGTCCGCCGGGTTGTTCCTGCTGGGAGTCGGGTTGTTCAAGAAGGTGATAATTGCCGACTGGCTGGGTGAATATGTGAACGAGCCGTTTGCGCATGTCGCGGAGCTTCAAATCCTCGATGCCTGGACAGCGGCACTGGCTTACTCGCTCCAACTGTATTTCGATTTCTCTGCTTATTCGGAAATGGCGATGGGATTGGCCTTGCTGTTTGGCATCGTACTGCCGGTCAACTTCAATTCGCCCTACAAAGCTGCCAGCATCGCGGAATTCTGGCGGCGCTGGCACATCACGCTGGGGCGGTTTTTGCGTGATTATCTGTATATCCCGCTGGGTGGTAACAAGCACGGGCAGAGCAGGGCGGTCTTGGCGGCTTTGACGGTCATGGTGTTGGGCGGCCTGTGGCATGGTGCGGGCTGGACGTTCGTAGTCTGGGGCGCGATGCATGGCGTGTATTTGGCGGCTCATCGAGTTTGGAAATGGAGTGGGCGATTCACGCTGCCACAACCGTTGGGCATGGCAATCACCTTCCTTGTGGTGCTGTTCGCGTGGGTGATGTTTCGCGCCGCGTCGGTAGCCGATGCAATCACGATCTGGAAAACCATGCTGGGTATGAACGGCGTTATGTTGCCATCCACTTATTTGGCATGGTTGGATGGGAACGGCTTGAAGTTCCAACAATCGTCGTTTATCAATGGCATCGAGGTTTGGGGCATGGCGTGCCTGCTCGCGTTTGCGATGTATGCCAAAAACACTCACGAAGCACTCGCCACCTTTGCCAGTACCGCGCCAAGTCGCCGTTCCGCCTTCTACCTATCCGCGATGATTGTGGTGTGTGTTCTGGCTTTGGGTCGCCCCACCACGTTCCTGTATTTTCAGTTCTGATGATGAGCAACCGCACGTGGAATTATTGGGTTGCCGCTGCCTTTCTGCTTGGCGGACTGGCCGTGGTGATGTTCAACTACTTTGTCGATCCATACGAGGTGTTTGGACATCATTATTTGCGCAGTGGCTACGCAGTAAACGAGCGATTCCTTAAAGTGAATCACCTGTTGCATAACGAGAGCCACGATTCGTACATCCTTGGCTCATCGGTTATGGGTGTTTTCGACCCGGACGTGGCCAACCGAATCACCGGCCATTCGTTTTACAACCTGTCTTTCCTGGCCGGCACGCCACAAGAGGCATTTGACACGCTGCGCGCGCTCAAACGATCCGGAAAACCGATCAAAGAGGTGTTGATTGGCATTGATTTCTACCAGTTCTATGAGCGTCCACGCATAATGCCAAGCAACCGTCCGCATCCCGCCGTGAGTGGCGAATCTTGGCTGTCGTTTTACAGCTCATACCTGTTTGCATCAGGGCAGTGGCAAGGACTGACGCGCATTGCACATCATTTACAGAGCCAACCTTCCATCTTTTTTGATGTCGATGGCACGGGGATGTATCACTTGTACGAATACGACCGCACTCGGGCATCCAACCCCGAACAATACAACCGCGATCATTTCCAGCCAAACGCATGGAACGGGGCGGATATCCGCTGGGTGGAGGAGCGTTTTGTCGAATTCGCGGAATTGTGTAAATGGCTGGATGAGAACCAGATCGAAGCAAAATTATTCATCCACCCGTTTTATCGGGATACGCTTGCGACTATCTCCGAGCAGTCCTACCTTGAATTCAAGGCTCGATTGTTGAAAATACGGCCAGATATTGTAGATTTCTCGGTGGCGCGAGATATTGCCCGGGACACGTCCTGGTACTACGACAAGCGGCATTACCGGGCTATGGCGGCGGATATGATTATGGCGGTTATGTTCCAGCGTGGGGATACATTCGTTGTACCTGGGAAGTCAGCGGTCCAGTGCTGCCACTAGTAGTGTGTAACATTGATATTGCACGATAACATCGGTAGTGTTTTGTGCGAAGACCAAGTGATTGATTTTGTGGACGGTGGATTCAATTCGACTTATCACATCGTCTTTTTTCCTGGTGCCACCTTCGGTATATGCCCAACCAACCGGCAGGTGATACCCTCAGTTTTTATGCCTTCCACAAACCGGGTGACATGGCAGGACATCACTTTTCCATTTGCGGTAAGTTGTTTCAGATGTAGATGTGCCACAGGTAGTGGAATACCTATCGCGTGAGCAATTTCCGTATCGAGACGTTCACCGTGCTTGGTCAGGTGTTGGATGATTTGATCTGTTGGCATAGTTGTAGTGTGCGACCACCAGGTCACTGGCGGTCGCTTTTGCAGTTGTAATTCTTATTTTGAACCGTTGACGGCAGCCTTCAGCGTTGCACCAGCCTTGAATGCGGCCTGCTTGGATGCCGCAATCTTCAGTTCAGCACCTGTGGCTGGATTGCGGCCGGTACGAGCAGCACGTTCACGTACCTCGAATGTCCCGAAGCCGACTAAGGCAATGTCCTCCCCGGCAGCTAAAGTTTCTGTCACTACGTCAATAAATGCAGCGATATTTCGTTCGGCATCAGTCTTGGTGCTGCCGGTTTTCATTGCCAGTGCGTCAATCAGTTCTTTGCGGTTCATTTATTCATTCCTGTTGGTGTGGTTAAAAACGACGTGAATTGTTGCGGATATTGGGCTTTGAGGCAAGTGAGGGATAATGATAGCAGGCGAACTGCGTATGATTTTGAAGGCTGAAATATGCTTTATGCCGGTAAGCTCATCATTCCTCGCGACTCAAAATGTCGTATGTACGTGAAAGAATGTCGGCTATCAATTTTTGATAGTGCTCAACTTTGAATGTTCGACCTGCACGCAAACCCTGATTGCCATCACATATAAGGTAAAATCAGCCGCAATGTATTTTTTGGATAATCCAGCTGTTTAACCATGCCCCGCTATAACGCCGAAATATCAGCTGGATCGCTTATGCTTGCTGAAAGCAGGCGGATTGCGGCATTGCTGCTCACCCATCCATCGGCTGATGAGTGGGATCACGCCTTGAAGATCGAAAATATCCTGCAAAAAAACACGCCGGCAACCGCATTCAGGCAAGCGAAGCTGATTCGGAACCGTTTGGTTACGTTAGACGAGGAGGGCTGGAAGCTGATTGCCGAAGGGGATATGGAAGTGTCGTCTCAGCTTTTATTGGCAGCTGCAATCAAGCACAGCTCCTTGTTGGGGGATTTCTTGCGAGACGTGTACGCCCGGCAACTCAGTCGGATGGAGCTGGCTCTGAATAGTCACTTGTGGGATGCGTTTTGGGTGGAGTGCGTGCATCGTGATGGCGACATTGAGCAATGGTCTGCATCCACCAGGAAAAAACTTTTTGAGGTCATCGTCAGAATATTGGTCGAGGCCAAATATCTCGACTCAAGCAGAAAAAAGAATATGACGCCGCCCAGTCTGCATCCGACGGTCATTTCTTTTCTAAAACGGCATGGTGAATTTGATGTTATCGCTGCAATGAAAGTGTCCCGATGAGCATATTTGAAGAGCGTCTTAACCAAATCCTGCCGCGTCTTACCTCGAAAGAGCTGTTGAACAACGAAGGCCTCAGCAATGAAATTGGCTTCTGGGTCTTTGATTACCCTCCTGAGTTCGAGCTGGAAATGCGTTCATTTCTGGCTGATGTCATCGAACCTGCACTTGCCAAACATCATCCGCCGATACGTTTTGCCACGGTCAATGTTTTTGACCTGGCTATCGGCTTGCTGGAAGAGCGCAAGCTGCTCGATAAGGCGCTGGATATGCAGCTGGCACAAGGTGATGACAAAGCACTTGAATCGTTGCGGCGCGTCCTGAAAGAGGACAAGTTGGCAGAACGGCTCGTCTCTCAGATCGATGTCGATAATCAAGATCTGGTCATACTGACTGGCGTTGGATCTGCCTATCCCATTCTGCGCACGCACACTTTGTTATCAGCTCTGCACCCGTTGATGAAAGACACGCCCTTGCTGATGCTGTATCCCGGCAAATATGACGGCTACTCCTTCCGTCTATTCAACAAACTTTCCGAAGACCACTACTACCGCGCATTCCGGTTAGTGTCATGACGCACATTGCAAATAGGCAAAATATATGAAAATCAAAGAGCTGTTTACCAAACCTATCGACCGACCAATCAACGGTGTGATCAAAGCTGATCAACGCGATGCCGAGAGTATTTGGCAAGAGCTGGATGAGTACGTCGTCACCAAGCAACTGACCGAGTATTTTCGACGTTTCTTTGACGCCTTTTTAGCGGCGGCTGACAGTCCTAAAGATCCGGTCGTCACCTCGCGTATGGGGGTTTGGGTTTCTGGCTTCTTTGGATCGGGTAAATCTCACTTCATCAAAATCCTTTCCTATCTGCTGGAAAATATCGAGGCAATTGATCCTGCAACAGGTATCCCTAAACGCGCGGCTGCATTTTTTGATGAGCATAAAATCAAGGATGCACTTCTGCTGGCGGACATTCAGCGTGCGGTAAAGGGCAGTTCCGATGTCATTCTGTTTAATATCGATGCCAAGGCTGACAGTAAATCAGACCGTGATGTCATTTTGCAGGTGTTTCTGCGCGTGTTTAATGAAAAGCTCGGCTACTCAGGCGATGCTCCACATATTGCCGACATGGAGCGCCATCTGGTTAGTAAGGGCGATTTTGAAGCATTCAAGGTAGCTTTTCAGGAAAAGAATGGCTCGAACTGGGACAAAGAGCGGGATGCCGTGGATTTTCTGCGGGATGATGTGGTCTATGCGCTGGCAAAATCACTGAATATGACCGAGGAGTCTGCCGGGCTTTGGTTCGATAACTCACGCGACGATTACAAAATCAACATCGAAGGTCTGGCAAAAATCATTCGGGATTACCTGGCGGCCAAGCCAGCCGGTCATCGCGTTATCTTCCTGGTGGATGAGGTGGGGCAGTTTATTGGCGACAACACGCAGATGATGCTCACCCTGCAAACCATCATTGAGCAGCTGGGTGGCTTGTGTCAGGGCAGGGCGTGGGTGATTGTGACCAGTCAGGAAGATATTGACGCGGCTATCGGTGAAACCAATAAGGCCAAGTCGCAAGACTTCTCCAAGATTCAGGGGCGTTTCCATACACGGCTGTCACTGGCGAGTTCCAATACCGATGATGTGATCAGCGAGCGTCTGCTGTCCAAGACTGAAGCGGCTCACGTCGCCTTGCGGGATTGCTTCGCTCAGAAGGGCGACATCATCAACAACCAGCTCGCTTTTGTAGGTAACTCAGTCTCGATGCGCAGCTACAAGGATGCGGCTGAATTTGTCGCCTGTTATCCTTTCGCGCCATACCAGTTTACTTTATTGCAAAAGGTCTTCGAGTCTATCCGCAAAGTAGGGGCAACGGGTAAGCATCTATCCAAAGGCGAGCGCTCATTGCTGGATGCGTTCCAGTCTGCTGCGGTGCGCAATGCGGATCGGAATATTGATGCACTCGTGCCGATGTATGATTTTTATCCCTCCATCGAAAGCTTTATCGATACCAGCGCAAAACGCTCGATTGATGAAGCACCAGCAAATCCATCGCTGGAATCCTACGACGTACAATTGCTCAAGGCTTTGTTCCTGATTCGTTACATCCCCGATATCGTCAAACCCAATGTCGATAATCTCGCGACACTGTGCGTAGATCAGATTGATGCTGACAAATTGGCGCTCAAACGCAAGATACAGGAGAGTCTGACTCGTCTGGAGCAGCAACGTCTGGTCAGCCGCAATGGCGATTTGTGGTTTTTCCTGACCAACGAAGAGCGCGATGTCGCCCGTGAAATCGGTCATGTCGATGTGTCTTCTGTTGAAAAATCCCGTTTGCTTGGCGAGTTAATTTTTGAGGAAATTCTCGGTGGCATGACTAAAATTCGCCATCGCGATACCAAGGGCGATTATGAAATCAACCGTCTGTTGGATGGTGCGCCGTGGAAAAATGCCAGCCATCAGCTCTCTTTTGAAATCGTCACGCCGTTGAGCGATGACTACGAGTCATTGAGTGATGCCAAGGCGATTTTGCGTAGCGCTGATCGTGCCCTGATCCGTATGGCAGAGAGTAACAGGCTCGATATTGAGCTGAACCTCTATCAGCAGATCGAAAAATATATCGACAGTCCTAAAGCCAGCTCAGCTGCTGCACCGCTCAAACGTATCCTCGCCGACCGTAAGGATGAAAACCGTGAGCGTAAAGCACGCTTGATTGAGCAGCTCAGTACGGCACTGGTCAATGGTGACTGTTATGCGTTGGGTCAAAAGTTGCCGAGCAAGGCAGCAGCGCCTTCGACGCAAGTGGATGAGTTGGTTAACTACCTCATCTCCAATACCTACACCAAACTGAAATATCTCAAGATACGCCAGCTTGATCCGATTGCCGAGATCAAGGCTGTCTTGATGGCTGACAGCATTGGTCAACATGCCTTGTCGTTAGGCGGGGAGGAAGGTAATCCGCTCGCGCTTAATGAAATGCGGGAATATCTACAGCTCAAAGCCTCCCAAAGTCGGGTGATGTTGTCTGACGTGGTGGATCGCTTCACTGGCGCGCCGTGGGGATGGAAGCCGGAATGGGAAATCGTGCTGCTGATCGCTCGCTTGTTCATGGCGGGTGAAATTAAACTTGTGTCCGATAACTCTGATCTTGAACCCGGTTCAGCCGTGGATGCGCTGACCAAATCGGTGCGTTTCAAACAAGTCTCCATTCTTAAACGCAAAACTGCCGATGCGGTTCAGCTCAAACGCGCGCGTGAACTACATAAAGACTTGTTCGCCAAGCTGGGGCGTGATGACGAGGACGGGCTGGTTGCCGACTTTCGCGAGAGTCTGACTCAATGGCAATCAAAACTGAAAGAATATTCTCACCTGTCCACCACCAAGCATCACCCCGGCAAGGTGGTCATTGAGCAAAATGTGTTGAGCATCTCTAAGCAGTTGGCGATCCGTGACTCGTTTGAGTTTGTCGAGGCCATACTGGCGAAAAGGGATGCGTGGCTGGATGCGGCCGAAGATATTCACGATCTGATCAGTTTCTATACGACGCAGATTGCAACCTGGCGCAGGATGCTTGACGCGTTGCAACGATTTGAACCCAATCGTCCTGCACTCCTTAAAGAGGTCGCGGCGGCGACTGCATTGCAACAATTGGAAGCGATACGCGACAACCCCATGCCTTACCAGCAAATCAATCAGATTGAGACCTTGATTCAATCGGTGGATGCACTGAACTCAAAAATGGTTGATGCCAAGCGAGAACACGCCTTGCTCTTGCTGGAAAAGAAAATTGCAGAGGTTGGAGGCGCATTGGATCAGGCGCATGCACAGCCTGAATTGCGCAATCGTGCCTTGTCCTCGCTACAAAAAATTAAATTGGATATTGCAGCTCAATCCAGCATTCCACAAATTCATTATTTGCAGGATCAATCCGGCAGTGCGCTGGATGGCGCGATGGATATGATTGCCGCCGCGCTGAGTGCAGTACCTAAAGCGCAACCGCTCGCCGTAAAATCTCCGGGCGACCATGCGACGGTTATCAATGTTGGCTCAGTCCCGATAACTCAGACCGTTACGCCGAAACCCGCTAGGGTCATTCGTGCTGCTGACTTTTCCAGTAAATCCTATCTGGAAACCGAGGCTGAAGTGGATGACTATTTGAGTAAGCTCAAAGCTGAACTGCTGGCGGCGATCAGGGCCGGGCAGCGCGCCCGGATTCAGTAATCACGGGATTATAATCCCAATAAATGTGAATAATAATCCCGGATAGACTATACTTAAATCCCAATTGGACGAGACTGGCGACCGTGCTTGAAACCGACAAATCAGTAACAATATTTCCCCGGAATATTCAGCCCAGGGTGATGGATGCGTTGGCAGATACGCCAGTCGTTTTGCTAAGCGGGCCGCGTCAGGCCGGCAAGACCACCCTGGTGAGGCAGTTGGCTGGCAGCGAGCGGCGTTATCTGACGCTTGACGATGAGGTCACCCGTCTGGCGGCAAGGGAGGATCCAGTCGGTTTGATTCGCAGTCTCGATTGCGCTGTGATCGATGAAGTTCAACGCGCCCCCAACCTTCTCCTGGCGATCAAAAAATCGGTGGACGAAGATCGTCGCGCGGGGCGATTTTTGCTGACGGGTTCGGCTAATCTGATGGCGCTGCCCAGCATTGCCGATTCACTTGCAGGACGGATGGAAACCTTGGTGCTGCTGCCGCTTGCACAGTGCGAGACCTCGGAGAACCCGGGGAAATCTTTGAGTTGGCTTGATGCCTTGTTTGCGGATGGCATATTGGCAGCCACTCGGCCTGCGGTGGGTGAAGCACTGGTTGATAAAGTCATCCGTGGAGGGTATCCGGAAGCATTATCTCGTGCCGATAATCGTCGCCGCAGAACATGGGCAAGGCAGTATATCGACGCGCTTATCCAGCGCGACATCAAGGATATTGCCAGCATCGACAAGCTGGATCAGGTGCCGCGCCTGTTGAGAGCATTGGCGCAAACTGCGGGACAGCTCTGCAATTACAGTCAGTTGGGTGGTCAGGTCGGCATCGACCACAAAACCGCCAGCAAATACATTGCCATATTTGAGCAGATGTACCTGCTGCAACGCGTTCCGGTTTGGTCTGGCAATCGACTTTCCCGTCTCGTCAAAACGCCCAAGCTGCAATTTCTCGATTCGGGTTTGCTGGGTGTGTTGCTTGATTTTTCAGAGCCACTACGTCAACGCAACTTATTCGGACAGTTGCTGGAAAGTTATGTGTTTGCTGAGTTGCGCAAGCAGGCTAGCTGGTCAGAAGGTGAATACGGCATCTACTATTACCGGGACAAAGACCAGTACGAAGTGGATTTTGTCGTCGAGAATGCTTCTGGTGACATCATTGGCGTCGAAGTGAAAGCGGCAGCCAGCGTTTCGATGAATGATTTGGCCGGGTTGAAACGGTTGGCCAGTATTGCACCACGAAATTTTAAGGCGGGCATTATTCTCTACGATGGAACTGAAACCTTGCCTTTAGGTCGGGTCAATGATCGTCCGTTGTGGGCCATGCCCATCGCCACCTTGTGCAGTAGTCAGCTGATGTAACTCAATATGAATAAACGTTCAACACTAGGAGCATTGAGTTTCAAGGGGTATGATTCTGCATGAAACGTTAATGAGGAAGCCATCATGAGGGCGCAACTGACATCGCAGAGTAAAGCAACACCTTTAGCCCGGCACCTCCGTGCCGGAAAGGTCTATCGCCGTGAAGACCTGGTAGCTTATTCATCCAGCGTTGATCGTGAGTTGCAGCAACTGGTGGCAGCGGGTCGGTTGACCAAGGCCGCACAAGGGTTGTATTACGCCCCCAGAAAAAGTGTTTTCGGGGATGCTCCGCCCGCTGAAGAGGATATGTTGGCGGCATTCCTGAAAGATAAAAACTTTCTCAGTTTCAACCCCAGCGTCTATAACTCCCTGCGTTTGGGCACCACACAGCTTTACAACAAAAATATCGTTTACAACCACAAGCGCCACGGCATGTTCAAGCTGGATCAGCGCGAATATGATTTTCGCGTCAAGCATCGTTTTCCGCTGCCCAATCAAGTGAGCAGTGAATATCTGTTGGTCGATATGCTGAATAACTTTGATGAGCTAGCGGAAGATGAAGATCATGTATTCCCCATCGCCCGTCGTAAGCTGTCGCAGTTCGATGCCAAGAAACTGCAACAAGCCCTGCAGGATTACGGCTCTGCGGCGACCCGTCGCCTGATGAAAAGTTGGCTGAAGGAAATGGATGTCATTCAAGCCGAGGTCGTTAAATGAAGGTGCCCGGTTTCCTGCATGAGCAAGTGCGCAGCCTATACGACGCCAAATATCGCGAAACCGCCGCACTGTATTACACCGGGCAAATCCCGTTTGGCGATATTCTCGCCCGCATTCATCAGCATATCGACCGGCTATAAATACAATGAACAAATCCAAACTCAAATCCTACGCTCCGCAAGCACGCCGTGATTTCATTGCAGCGGTAACAGCGCGCGCTAACTTGCTCGGCTTGTCTGATTCTGGCGGTAAGCTTGAGGTGGCAATCGGTGAGAGAAAAGGGGATATCGCCATCATTGCCGGTCAGGAATGGCCTGCCAAGGTATATGAACTCCGCGAACGGCTGATCAAGCGCATGACAACTGAGGGTTTCAGTCATACCGTTGATGCGATTGCCTACACCTGGTTTAACCGGTTTGCCGCGCTGCGCTTCATGGAAATTCACGACTATCTGGATCACGGCTACCGTGCGCTTTCCAACCGCGAAGGCGGCATGCCGGAAATTCTAAATCATGCGACTGAGCTGGATCTGCCTGGCTTGAATAAAGACAGGGCGGTTGAGCTTAAACTTGCCGGTGATAAGGATGGCGAACTGTACAAGATGTTGCTGGTCGCTCAGTGCAATGCGCTGTCCCGCTCCATGCCTTTTTTGTTCGAGCATATCGACGATGAAACCGAACTGCTGTTGCCGGACAATTTGCTTCGAACCGATTCTGTCATCGCCAAGCTGGTCGCGGCTATTCCCGAAGAAGACTGGCAGGAAGTCGAGATTATCGGCTGGCTCTACCAGTTCTACATCAGCGAGAAGAAGGATGAAGTGATCGGCAAGGTAGTCAAGAGTGAGGATATTCCCGCCGCCACTCAGCTATTTACTCCAAACTGGATCGTTAAATATCTGGTGCAGAATAGTGTCGGTCGCCTGTGGCTGATGGCGAATCCTGCTTCAACGCTGAAAAGTGAATGGGCTTATTACATCGAGCCTGCCGAACAGACACCGGAAGTTCAGGCACAGCTGGATGCGCTGATTCAGACCCGCATTCAACAAGATTCCCCTCTCACTCAGGGAGAGGGGCAAGGGGAGAGGGTGGGTGGGACGCTGAATCCAGAAACCATCACGGTGCTCGATCCCGCCTGCGGCTCCGGTCATATTTTGGTGGAAGCCTACGAAGTGATCAAAGGTATCTATCTGGAACGCGGCTATCGCCTACGCGACATTCCCCGCCTGATTCTGGAAAAGAACCTCTACGGTCTGGATATCGACGACCGTGCCGCCCAATTGGCTGGATTTGCTCTGTTGATGAAGGCTCGCGCCGATGATCGCCGCCTGTTGGATAATCCGCCGAAGCTTAACGTTCATGCGTTGCAGGAGAGCATGGGGCTGGATGCGGATGCAATCGTTCAGGCTTTGTTTCCCTCGCCAGTAAGGACGAGAACGAGCGGTTTTGGTGATGACGATCTTTTCCCCGGCAGTCGTCCGCAAATGAGTTTTGACGAGTCGATGGCATTGAAATCAAACAACAACGTTCGTGCTGAGCCTGTCGAAGCACAATCCATACGCTTGCTGATCGATACCTTCGCCCATGCCAAGACCTTCGGATCACTGATTCAGATTCCACAGGCGTTGAATGTGAAGCTGGCGACGATGGCGGAGAGCTTGCAGCTGGTTATCAGAGGCGGCGATCTTCTTTCCGAGTCGGCAGCACAACAATTGTTGCCGCTGGTGGCGCAGGCGCGGGTGCTGGGGATGCAGTTCGATGCTGTTGTGGCGAATCCGCCGTACATGGGCAGCAAGGGGATGAATCCGGCATTGAAGGATTACGCAAAGGCAACCTTCCCGGATAGCAAGTCCGACCTGTTCGCCATGTTCATAGAGCGCGGGTTTGGCTGGTGTAAGCCAACGGGTTTCAACAGCATGGTGACAATGCAGAGTTGGATGTTCTTGTCGTCGTATGAGGCGATGCGGGAAAAGTTGCTGGCAGATCGCACCATTATGACGATGGCGCATCTTGGCGCACGGGCATTCAGCGAGATTTCCGGCGAAGTTGTGCAAACAACGGCGTTTGTGCTGCAAGGCATGCACTTCAACGGTTTTAAACCGGTGTTTTTCCGGCTTGTTGAGGGGCAGGAAGAACAAAAAGAAACGGCTTTGCGTTTAGGCCAGAACCGATTCGATGCAACGGTGCAGGGCGATTTTGGCAAAATTCCAGGCAGCCCTATCGCTTATTGGGCAGCAAATAGCGTTCTTAGGGCGTTTGATGGGCAATTTGTTTCCATTGGACAGCAACACCATGTCCGTGCAGGAATGTCCACCACTGACAATGAGCAGTTTTTGCGGTTTTGGTTCGAAGTTGATTCAATGAACGTTGACTTTGATTGTACCGATTACGGCAAATACAAATTATCGAATTGCAAATGGTTTCCCTTCAATAAAGGAGGGGGATATAGAAAATGGTATGGCAACAATAGTTACGTACTGAACTGGGGGGACGGCGGGAAACAACTCCGGCAGTTTATCCAAGATGACCCAAAGCGACAGGTTGGAGGCCGAATTGTAAACGAGGAGTATTTCTTTCGGCAGGCACTCACATGGAGTGAGATTTCAACAAGTGAACCGTCTTTTCGATTCCAAGAGGCTGGCTTTGTTCATGGCAACAAAGGGCCGGCAGTCTTTACAGATGATTTGCGCCGACTTCTTTTCTTGAACTCCATCGTTGCAAAATACATGCTAAATGTTCTAAACCCGACGCTTGGTTTCAATGCTGGAAGTGTCTCGAACTTACCGATTGCAAACATCGAAATCTTACCAACGGATTGCGAAACCCTTATAGAAACTTCTCGGGCTGATTGGAATGAGGTTGAAACATCTTGGGGATTTCGCTTGCCAACAGTTGTAAGTCAAACATCCAAGTATGGAACTCTCAAGGAATGTTGGAGAGCCTGGGTCGAGGAATGCTCTTCTCGAATTTCTACAATGAGGAGATTGGAAGAAAAGAACAACAAGTTTTTCATCGAAGCCTATGGCCTGCAAGACGAACTCTCTCCCGATGTCCCAGAAGAGCAGATCACCCTCGCGCGTGCCGACCGCGAAAAGGACTGCCAGCGTCTTATCTCCTACGCTATAGGCTGCATGATGGGGCGCTACAGTCTGGACGAGCCTGGTCTGATTTATGCGCATGCCGGTAATATCGGCTTCGATGCCACCCGCTATCAGACTTTCCCCGCCGACGCAGATGGCATTGTGCCGCTCACCGACGAGTTCTGGTTTGAGGATGATGCCGCCAACCGCATCCGCGAATTCCTGCTGGCCGTGTGGGGAGCTGAAACACTGAACGAGAATATGGCTTGGCTGGCGGAAAGCCTCGGCATGAAGGGTAACGAAACCCCGGAAGAGACTATTCGCCGTTATCTCGCGTCCAGTTTTTTCAAGAATCACCTGCAAACCTACAAGAAGCGCCCGATTTACTGGCTGTTTTCCAGCGGAAAACAGGGTGCATTTCAGGCGCTGGTTTATCTGCACCGTTACCACGAAGGCACGCTTGCCCGGATGCGTGCCGAATATGTCGTGCCACTGACCAGCAAGATCCAGTCACGTATCGAGATGTTGACCAAGGATGCCGAAGTTGCCACCGTGACCGCTGCACGCAACAAGATCAACAAAGAAATCGAAACGCTGCGCAAGCAACACGTCGAACTGCTCGCCTATGACGAAAAACTTCGCCACTATGCCGACATGCGCATCCAGCTCGATCTTGATGACGGCGTGAAGGTGAATTACGGTAAGTTTGGCGATCTGCTTGCAGAAGTGAAAGCGGTGACCGGTGGGAGTGGAGATGAGTGACTCCACCATGACACACCCTCTGGCGCTGTCGCCCGATGTGCTGGCCGACTACCAGGACTGGCTCAAGACCATCAAGCAGAGAATCCATGCGACACGGATGAAAGTCGCGTTGGCCGCCAATGGTGAGTTGATTTCCCTCTACTACGAAATTGGGGCACAAATTGTTGATCGGGAGTTTCATGCCCAGTGGGGCAGCGGATTCATTGATGCCTTCAGTCACGACTTGAGACAAGCCTTCCCGGAGGTCGGCGGCTTTTCATCCAAGAACCTGCGGTATTGCCGGGCTTTCTTTCGTTTTTACTGCGATCCTGCAATTTGGCAACAGGCTGTTGCCAAATTACGCGATGCCGTGTGGGCAGGCGCTGAAACGGAATTATCTGCGTTGCTGTCAAACGTCCCTTGGGGACACAACATCCAGATTTTCACTAAATGCGGCAGCGTGACCGAAGCCCGCTTTTACATCGAGCAAACCCTAGAGCAAGGCTGGAGCCGCGATGTGCTGGCGCTGCAACTCAAGTCAAACTTGTATGCCCGCGCAGGCAAAGCGGTGACCAACTTTTCCCGCACCTTGCCATTGCCACAGTCTGACCTGGCTCAGCAAACCCTCAAAGATCCTTACGCCTTCGATTTTATGGCGATGACGGCGCCTTTCAACGAGCGGGATGTAGAGCGCCAGCTCACACAGCACATCACCCAGTTTTTGCTGGAATTGGGTAAAGGCTTTGCCTTCATTGGCCGACAGTACCACCTGGAAGTGGCGGGCAACGATTACTACATCGACCTGTTGTTCTACCACGTCACACTGAAATGCTATGTTGTGGTGGAGCTCAAAAACCGCAAATTCATCCCTGAGTACGCAGGCAAACTTAATTTTTACCTGTCTGCCGTGGATAGCCTGCTCAAACGCAGCGATGACCAGCCCACCATTGGTCTGCTGCTGTGCCGCGACAAAAACAACGTCGAGGTGGAATTTGCGCTGCGCGATATGAACAAACCGATGGGCGTGAGCGAATACACCCTGGTGGAAGCCTTGCCTGACAACCTGAAGGGTGTATTGCCCACAGTGGAGGAAATCGAGAATGACTTGCAGAAAATGCAAGAAGTGGAAGATGGCAATAGCAACAGTGGCCGTCAATGATCGGTTCAATAGTGTTCAGTGGCTTAATGAAAAGCTCAGACAGGTCAGCGAAGTTACCCTGCGTCGGACATTTATGTGGGTGCGTGTTGTGGTGCATCTGGCTGAAGTGCTGCCAGTGGGACATGCAATTGAACAAGTAACCGAACAAGTAACCGAACAAGTAACCGAACAAGTAACCGGCTTCTTGAAATATATGGAAGAAGGAGTAGCAAAAATTCTATCCCAGAAATATAGGCTGACGGCTTTGTCCAATAGCTTGTTGGACAATTCACAACCATGAAAACATGAGGCTATCCTTTTGAGTACCCAACGAATCGTTGATTCCCTTGCCACGCTGTATGCGAATCATGCCGTAGTGTTTTGGCACGATGCAGATGCCGAGTTTTCATCTGTTGTAGATGGACTTCCATTGTCTGACGTACATGTTGCGCGCATTGACACCCTGCCTGCGCTCAAAGTTAAGCTGGATATCGAGCGCGCACCAAAACAAAAATGGCTGCTCTACAGCAATAAACCAGAACCTGAACTTGCCCAAGACTGGCTGCTGGATATTCGCCTGCGCAGCAAGTCATTCAGCGCGGATGCCGCCTCCATTCTGCTGGAAGACTTGGGGCTGACATCGCAGACATTGCGTGCGCATCTGAAACTTCGCGCCAAATTCCTGCGCGCTAAAGACCGTGTTGAGAAACTCAAACGACTGGTTGTGCCAACAGATACGGCAGAGGATATCGACCGCAAGATGCTGGCGGTGTTGGCACGAGCAGATCAGGCAGAATTGACGGCGGTATTATTTCGCCTGTTTTCAGGTTTGGTTGCGGAGGGGATGGCTGACTTGAATGCCGAGACCCGGCAATGGCAGGAGATTCAGAGCAATGAATTGGAATCGGCTTTCTGGGAAAATGTTGAGCGAGAGTTCGGCTACGCCCAGTCAGCGCCTTTGTTGTCAGACTTTTTGATTCATTTGCTGGTTACGGATTTTGCACGTTCACTGTCCGGCAATTGCCCCGGTCAACTCGCCCATTTCGTTTTACCCAATAAAACACTGGCGGCAAATGCGGCGGTATTCGTTGCCCGGTGGCGTTCAGATATGGCGCACTTTGCCAGTTACAACGCCTTGTCTGAGCAGATAGCCAGGGAGCTGGATATTGCCGGTATGTTGGGCAGTTTGTCCGGTGCGGCTCTCTCTGAGGTGATGACCTTTGCGGTCGTTGAGCAGCGCATCATCAAACAGATCAAGGATCAAATTATTGCGGCATCCGGTGCCGAATCGAATGCAGTACGCTCGTTGATTGCGCGCCGTCGTGATGGTCATTGGGCAAACCGTTTGCTGGCTCAGGATAATGATGTCACTCGCGCATTGGCTGCGAGCTATGATGCGTTGGAGGCGGCTTACAGCTTCTTTGAGTTAAAAGCGGCACATGATGCAGGTTTTAGCTTTGCCAATGCAGCCGACGGTTTAGCTGCGTATCAAGCCGAGATATTCCGGTTTGACCAGCTGTATCGCCAGTTTAACTTTGCCGCTGCGGCTGTTGAACCGATGGGCTGGGCGGTGTTGCATGAGTTGATTGAGCGTATCGAAAGCGCCTACTCCGGCTGGTTCATCCCGCAATTAACTTCCGCATGGAGCAAAGTGCTGGAAGGCGACAGCGGTCTACTGGGAAAGTGGAAAGTCGATGGCTTAATAAATCAGCCAGACTTCTATATAAAGCATGTGAAGCCGGTGCTGGATGGCGGGGCAAAGCGGGTGTTTGTGGTGATTTCGGATGCATTCCGTTACGAGGCAGCCGAGGAGTTGACGCGTATTATCAATAGCCGTAATCGCTTGAAGGCATCCTTGTCCGCCATGCTCGGCGTGTTGCCCAGTTACACCGCGCTGGGTATGGCATCGCTGCTGCCTCACTCCAAATTGGCGTACAAGCTAAATGGCAATTACGACTTGAGTGCGGATGGCGCTGTGGTTTCGACCAGCGAGCAGCGCAGCACTCATCTTGAGCAGTATGGCGGTGTGGCAATCAAAGCCGATGATTTGATGGCGCTGGGTAAAGACAAGGGGCGTGAATTCGTTCGTGACAAGCAAGTGGTGTACATCTATCACGACCTGATCGACATGATCGGTGATAAGCAGGCATCAGAGACCAAGACCTTTGCAGCGGTCAATGATGCGCTGGATGAGTTGGGAAGGCTGGCCAATTTCATTATCAACAGTCTGAATGGCTCGGTTGTCTTGCTGACTGCGGATCACGGCTTTATGTATCAGGAGTCGGCGCTTGATGTGGCAGATAAATCGACGCTCGATGAAAAGCCCGCTGGCATATTGAAAGCCAAAAAACGCTATTTGATTGGACAAGGCATCGGTGTCAGCCCCAAAGCCTGGTGCGGCAATACTTCGGTTACGGCGGGAACTGAGGCGGGCGAGGGCAGTATGGACTTCTGGTTGCCCAAGGGCGCGGCGCGTTTCCATTTCGCGGGTGGTGCGCGATTTGTGCATGGCAGCGCGATGCCGCAGGAAGTGGTTGTGCCGGTGATTACCTTACGCGCAAGCGAGTCGGATAAGGCAAAAACTCGTTTTGTGAATTTCAGTATCCTGGGTGCGTCGATTAAAGTGGTGACTAACCGGCAACGATTCGAGTTTATTCAGGATGAGGCCGTTTCGGCACGGGTACTGCCACGCATGGTGCAGATTTCTCTACGCGATGGCGAGGAATTTATCAGTGACGAGCAGTCGCTGACTTTTGATAGTGACTCCGATCTGATGGATAGCCGTAAACGCACAGTGATGCTGACCGTTCGATCGGGAAGCTATGACCGGAATAAAGATTACTTCCTGATAGCGCGTGACGCGCAAACCAAGGTGGAAGTGATGCGCCTGCCGCTGCGAGTGGATCTGGCGTTTTCAAATGATTTTTAGGAACAGACGATGATTGATTCGAATCAGGAAAAAAGCCTTGATGTGCTATTGAACGAATTTCTGCCCGGCAAGGTGGTGCGCAAGGATCTGACCAAGCTGATTAAGGAAGGCGCGAATGTGCCGGTTTATGTGCTGGAGTATTTGCTCGGCATGTACTGCGCATCGGATGATCCTGCGACCATTGAGGCAGGCTTAACCAATGTGAAGCGGGTGCTGGCGGAAAACTACGTGCGTCCGGACGAAGCTGAAAAGGTAAAGTCAAAAATCCGCGAGAGTGGCAGCTATAAGGTGATCGATAAGGTCACGGTCAAGCTGAACGAGAAGCGAGACTCTTACGAGGCGATGCTTTCCAACTTGTCTATCAGGGATGCGGAAATTCCTGATTCCGATGTACGTAATTTTGAGAAGCTGCTGGTCGGTGGAATCTGGTGCATTGTGACGCTGCGCTATCGCTTTGAGGAAAATCAGAAGGGGTCGCCGTTTTCTATTTCTGATCTGAAGCCGATCCAGATGCCCAACATGGATATGGAAGCTTTGTTCGATGCGCGCAAAGGCTTTACTGAGGAACAGTGGATCGACGGCCTGATCCGTTCAACGGGTATGGAGCCTACTTGTTTTAATCAGCGGGTGAAATGGCATTTGCTGGCACGGATGATTCCGCTGGTGGAGAACAACTATAACATCTGTGAGCTTGGACCACGCGGCACCGGCAAAAGCCATATTTACAAGGAAATCAGCCCGAATAGTATTCTGGTGTCGGGCGGGCAAACCACTGTCGCCAATCTGTTCTACAACATGGGATCGCGCAAGATCGGTCTGGTCGGATTATGGGATGTGGTCGCGTTTGATGAGGTGGCAGGTATCAACTTCAAGGAACAAGACGGCATTCAGATCATGAAGGACTATATGGCGAGCGGGTCATTCTCGCGCGGGCGTGAGTCGATCAATGCAAGCGCATCCATGGTGTTCGTCGGCAATATCAATCAGTCTGTCGAGCAGATGGTAAAAACCAGTCATTTACTGGAGCCATTCCCGGATGCGATGATTGACTCGGCATTTTTTGACCGATTCCATGCCTATGTGCCGGGCTGGGAAATCCCCAAGATGCGCCCGGAATTTTTCACTAACCAGTACGGCATGATTGTGGATTACCTGGCGGAATGGATGCGCGAGATGCGTAAGCGCAGCTTTGCCGATGCAATTGATAAGTGGTTTAAGCTGGGTAACAACCTGAACCAGCGCGATACGATTGCCGTACGTCGTACCGTGTCTGGTTTGCTCAAACTGACCTGTCCGCATGGTATTTACGATAAGGAAAGCGTGCGCCGTGCGTTGGAATATGCACTCGAAACGCGTCGCCGGATAAAAGAACAGCTCAAGAAAATCGGGGGCATGGAGTTTTATGATGTTCATTTCAGCTACATCGATTTGGAAGACGGGCAGGAGCGATTCATATCGGTGCCGGAGCAGGGTGGTGGTTCGCTGATTCCGGATGGCAGACCCAACCCCGGAACATTGCATACCATCAGTATCGGTGAAAACGGCATGCCGGGCGTGTACCGACTGGAAATCCAGTCTATTGCCGGCAATGGAAAACTGTCGATTTCTGGCAATAATTCCAGAGAGCCGTCACGAGTTGCATTCGATTACTTCAAAGCACATGCAACGCGGGTGAGCGGGGCGATAAAGCCGGGAGACCATGATTACCATTTGCATCTGGTCGAACTGCAAAACTCAGGTGCGCCGGAAACCTTAACGCTCGCCAACTTCATTGCGCTGTGTTCTGCAACACTGGGCAAGTCGATGCAGAGTCAGATGGTCGTGATGGGCGATATGAGTCTGGGCGGAACCATTACACAGGCTCGCAACTTGGCGGAAAGTTTGCAAGTGGCGTTCGATGCCGGTGCCAAACGCATTCTGCTACCGATGTCGAGCGTGACCGATATTCCAACAGTTCCCGGCGAACTGTTCGCAAAGTTCCAGACCAGTTTTTACTCTGATCCAGTGGATGCGGTGTTCAAGGCGTTGGGGGTGGAGTAATCGTGGTTGAATGGGCTGCCGCAATGTGGCTGTAAAACGGAATGCTGCCTGCGACTCAAGTTGTTTTCAGGAGCGTACTATGCGATTCATGTGCTATTGAGCGGAAAGCTTCGCTGATTGCTTTGTGGCGCGCAATAATGCAGCACGAAAAACTGGAGGTGCCATTTTCTGCAGGTCACGAGCGTCCGGTTTAGAGCGGTGTAAAACAAGACTATTGGCATGACAACTGGATGCGAAAAGCCAATAAGCGATATCAGTATTACCGAAAACTATTCTTCTTTCGTTGTTCAACAGCGTATGTATGAAATGTTGGGTGAATTTGCCACTGGTATTTCTGAAGTTCGTTGAATTTTGCCATATCAACTATGTTTGGATAGTCGTTGTAGTTGAGGTGATCATAGTTATCGTCAGTCCCAATTCTCGGATTGATAAAGCATGCCATGTGAAGAATTCGAAGCAACTCGATGCTGTGCTCGTTCGTGGGTTGCATGGCTATCCCATCGATGAGAGTAGCCCTTCGACTTGGCGTCTTCTTTAGTAAATCTAAAATTTCTTTGAATTCATACGTGGTCTTCTCAGTTAAATCGTTAATTACTTCCTTGATCTGTGGGCAGATTTGACCATACTCATCGACAATGTTTTCTACTCGCTGGATTCCGAAAGGCAACAGGATCGAATGAGCATGCTCGTCTCCAATTACGTCGCCCTGGCCCTCCTTTGCGGCAGTAATGAGCATCTGCACGGCCTTCACCAAATCCCTTGGCCGAAACCGAGCGATTTTGGCGAGCCATTGGTCCCAGGTTCGCTTGTCACCTTTGACACCGGGAAGAGTTATAGTCTTCTCATGAAAGAATGTTGAAACCCCTCTACTCGATTTTGCGTCACGCGCAGCAAGTTCAATTCGCTTATTGAAGATACTCCGGAGTTCTTCCTCGCTGAATTTTAGCTCATGAATCTGCCCCAATTTATCTCTTCGCTCTGTGCCATGCCGATGAGTCCGCGTCATCAAATGCCAGATGTCTGAACGAACGGAAACAACGCATTTCAAAGATGAGATATCTTCGGACAATTCGATTGCCGCTGAAACGATGGCCCAACAGGCACCATAATCAAAGGCTCCCTTTGAGCTTTTGGCCACGGCTTCATCGATATCATCAATGAACAACCATAGTGTCTGGCCGCGAGCTGTTAGGTATCGATCAACCACCTCGGTAAGGTTGTTTTTCGTAAGATTGCTAGCCTGTTCTGCTAAGAGGGCTTGAGCGACCTTCCCACCATGCGGTGTTACTATTGAAAGAATTTTTGAGAATTTTGAGATTAAGTCTGGTTTAGAGAATCCATCTGTAATTGCCAATTTCTGAAGCGCAGCGACATCAGCACTAATGGCGATCTCATTTTCATTGGAATGTTTGCCTATGATTCCGGCAGTTGACCGTAATATTTGTCCATAAGCTGATGACTTTCTATCCGAAAGAGTCTTCTTGGCGAGAATGGGATCGCACTCAAGATCGTTCGGGGTGATGAGAACAGAAAGCTCTCCGTTCTTCAAATAGGCCTCATGGAGAACATTTACGAATATCGATTTCCCAACTCCCTTGTTCCCCAAGAGAATGATGCTAGAGTGGAAGTCAAAACTGAGAAGCGTGCTTAGGTTTCCAGGAGGGACAAAAACCTCTCCCCGAATTTCTCTCTCTTCTTCTGCGCTACCGCCCTTAAAATACTTAATCAAGCTTTGGAGATGAGGCACGATGGTTTTCCTTCGTAATGTGCAATATGAGTAAAATGGAAAGCTGAGGGCTATGTAATTCGATTAGGTGTTTACTACAACGGGCACAGTAACCTGTGCCGCAACCTGTTGAGCAATTGGGGTGTAAAGATCAACGTTTGTTTCTGGTGTACGGATTGAAACAATGAGGCTGTAGCGAGCGGGTAAGTCGAAACGCTCCAGAGCTTGGCGGGTACGCCACCACCCCTTGGCAGGATAAACTGCAATGTAGCCTCGGCTTGCCAGCTCGGCAGCTGTGCCAGACCAGATATCCCGATGTAGTGACCCACGATGTCGCTGCCGATCACCCAAAATCCAACTGGGGTCTTTCGGGTCAATAGGATCACCATCATCCTCACGCTCAGCGGCAGCATTGATGCGTGCCACGAAATCTTCGGTCGTTGCATCCAGAGGACGCTGAACATCAAAGCGCAAGCGATGTGATGGATAATGGAACTTGGACGTAGTGCCGCGCGAGGAGGGATTCGGCTCGACGAAGTAGGACAGTGTGATGTGCAGCTCTACCTTGGTTGCAGGCGGTAGTGCCAACAACTGCTCTTTCGGCCAGGGTAACGAATGAAGATTCATTTCACGGCTGACAATACCCTTGCCCTTCAGCTTCTGATAGGGATGCACCATATCCTCAACCACCAATGTGAGCGAATTTCCTGCGCTCCAGAGTGCTCTATCTAGGTTCGGCACTCCCCATCCGCAGTGACGAATTAAATTCACATGATTTGTCTTCGTTGCAGGCATGTTGATGGGCAAATATGCAGCGCGCATTGCCTCCGTCCACTCAGCTGAGTGCACGATCAAAGCACGAATGGTCTCGGGACGGAGGGCCGGATAAGCAGCCATTAATTGCCCTGCCATACGAGCACCTAGAGCCGATGCAGCACTGGTGGCGTTGGTAGTTGCAAAGAGGCGCTCAATCGGAAGATTGTGGGTAGTCAACAAATGAAGACTGGGAATTCCTACAGAGCCCAACGAATCCCTGCCAACATTACCACCCTCGAAAACCACTTCGGGCTTCAATGGCCACGCACTATTCCACTCTCTCGAAGTGCGCGTATAGGGACTGAGCCCACCATTTGGCGCAACGGGGATCAAGTCTTGAGCATCTGCTTCAGTAATTTGTATTTTCTCGGTGTAGGCGCCGACCGTAATTGCATTCCATGCTTGGCCGGGATCACGAATGCCGTTGGTGCTCAAGCTGGCTGGGTATGTGTTCCAGGATTGCTGGTCTTCCGTATTCCCTGAACACAATACAAACAGTCGAGGAAACTGACCGTTGCCATCATAGTCAGATGCAAGTCGATCAACCGTCGAAGACCATGCAGATGGTTGTCCTCGATCTCGATCATCGCTAGATGTAATTGCTGAGGTAAAAACCCGTGGACGAGTGGGTGCGGCAACTTCTGGTCGCGCAACTGCCTCAGCAAAAAGGTAACCATGATGTTTTGCATCGCCATCATTAGCACCTTGCTCTGGAGTGAGCTTCACTGATTCCAGACGATGAGAAACCACAACTGGATCGTTAGTTGCCAGTGCATTCGACAAGTCACCGAATGCCACTAGGCCAGCCAATCCAGAGCCATGATTTGCGGTGTCATCTACACCCCAAATAGGATTTACAGTGTGCAGATCTGCATTGGTAAGAAAAGGCGCTAGTAGTGGATGTCCACGATTTACACCAGAGTCCAACAGGCAGACTCGAGGGGTTGTGTCATTATCTGTCGGCATAATCACCCGCGCCAAAGTCTCGTCAACCCACTGCTGTTGTTCAGGCGGAGTCATGCCATCAAAGAACGCCGCCGTCTCCTTTGCGCGGCGAAGCTCTGCAACACAGTTAAGTGTCATGACAGATGTAGGCAACTGCTGTTGAGACCCAAACATTAAAACGACGGTGCGTTCAGGGAAATTAAGCTGATGTTCACTGACTTGGCACTCAGCCAACGCTGTGAGCTTGCGAAAGTCTTCCACTACTGCATTACGATCTCCGCGAACCGGCAGCCAAACCTCCCACCAAAATTGTTCGTTCACATCTTGTGGAAACATGTCTGATTCATCAGTCCAAAGCGCGCGGAGTTCTGCACTTCGAATGGAAGAAATAGTGTTTAGAAGCGCGTGGTGATCGTTCGAATCTCCGTTGGCTTTCTTATGTTCGGCCAAATAGTCTTCGACGTACTTTTCGAAATGAGCAAGCTTCCCGTCTGGAACAAAGACGTTAGCGTAAGTCGTCCCCTCTTCAGTGCTGATGCTCAGAACCTCAATCTTCTTACGCGGATCTCGCCCGCGCTCACTCCCAAGACTTTCGAACGCCAGCGCAACATCCTGCACACCCACAAACTGAATTTGAAGACCCAAGCCGCTTTCCAGACCTTGTTCTTTTTGCATTTCAACGACCTGCTGAGCCAAAGGCTTCAGCGCTTGCAACTGCGCCTTAAGCATCGCACCATGCTGGGCACGATTAGGCTGAAGAACGTCGGGCGATCCACCTCCACCAGCCGAAGGAGCCGTGAATGATTGGGCCTTGGATGTATTGGTCAGTACAAGGTGGGGGTGCTTATCTTGAATTTGATCCGGCATGGGTTGATGTGTACTTGTTGTTCTGAGTCAGCTTTCCATTGATGAGGCGGCGTTCCTCTAATGCACGCCCCAACTCACCTCGTTGAACTTTAGTTTGATCATTCATGATGGCATCCTTAATGGATTCATCCACGGCACGACAAATCTCCGCGTAGCTCAAACCTTCAGCTTGTTCTACCAAGCCATCTTTCTTATAAGGCTTAGGTGCAAACGCGCCCAGACGTGATCGAATCAATCCGAGCGCTTGCGCAGATGTAGGCAAGTGGTATTCCAGCACATCATCGAAGCGTCTGAACAGCGCGTAATCGAGAACTTCTGGGTGATTTGTTGCAGCGATGATTAAACTGTTGGACTGATCATGCTCTATCATTTGCAGGAAGCTATTCAACACTCGGCGAATTTCGCCCACATCGTTGGCTGCACCGCGCTGTGATCCGATAGCATCGAACTCATCGAAAAAATAGACACCGCGAATATCCGCGATTGCATCGAACACCTGCCGAAGTTTGGCGGCTGTTTCACCCATAAATTTTGTGATCAGCGAATCAAGACGCACACAGAATAGCGGAATACCCAATTCACCCGCTAATGCTGAAGCTGTCATTGTCTTGCCAGTACCCGGGGGGCCTACCAGCAACAGCTTGCGGCGTGGCGAGAGCCCATGCTCCTTGATACGAGACAGCATGCGCTGCTCTTTGATGATGCGTTGCAACTGGCCTGATGCCAGATCGTCGAGCACCATGTCACCCAGTCGATTCGCTGGATAAGTCACAGTCAGTAAATTTGCAAGTTCTCCACTCGGTTTGGATGTACTACGTAACGCGCTTGCGATTGGAACCAGTTTGCCGGAAGCGTCTTGCCCTAATCGCGTCTTCGCTGCATCGATCATATCGCGCAACTCCTCCGCCAATTTGCCATGCCCCAGCTTCGCTTCATGTGCTGCCACCTGCATGGCAACAGAATAGAAATGCCCGTCGTCACGTGTTATGTGCGATTTAATAAGGGCCTTAACCTGTTCTGAACTAGCCATGATGTGTTTCTATGCAAACAATAGGAAAAAATATGGTGGTCATTTTCTCACAGTACTCCTGAATTCGGGATTTAATCTAAGCAGTGAATTGAATTTCTCCGGCAATCTCAGTAAATAGCCCTAACTAACAATAAAAACGCTTATTGCTAGCTGACTATTATTTGCTTTGGGGTTGTTGCAATGCTGGCCAAGTGTCTCTCACAGTCCTGAGTGAGGCTCCACTTTTGCGTTTGGGCTGGGAAATATCAACATTGTATTTCCGATTTATCTCGACAGCGTTACTTGGCGAAGTGCGGGTTTCTGGTATGCTGAATTACTTGCTTGGGTTGCAAACTATAACGCCCGCTTTTTGCCGAGCGCGCATGATGCTGTGCGAATCAAACAGATTGCGTCTGCCAAGCGGATTGAAGACCTGCCAAGGATACCGCGCTATCCGCCATTTATGGAGGGATTGCCTGTGTATGTCCCCGCAGAACTGCTCACCACGCAACACAAACTTACGGGCGGCATTCAGCACCTGATCGCTGACGCAGAGCTGCCGACAACGCACTACAACCTGGTGATGTCTCGCCTTGCCACTTTTGTCCATCTTTTACCAGTCTCGCAAGCGCATCATTCCATTTTATTTCAATTGATACCCATGTCTCATTCGACTGCGCTCAATTCTAGCAAACTCACGCATGGCATCGTCTTCTTCAACAAAGACCTGCTGTTTCATTCCGCCTCGTCTGTTGGTCAGCCCAAACCAATGTCGTCTAAGAACGTAGTCGCCCAGCAAATCCCGGCTCAATTCCAGCACATAACCACGTCGTGACGACCTAAAGTCTAGTCTCATTTTCTCCCCAAAATCCAGCCAATTCAACCGCGCGCCACAGATTTTCATCGGAGGTGTCTGTGTATATGCTGGTCGTTTGCAGACTGGTATGCCCAAGCAAACGCTGGACGATATTGAGCGGCACACCAGATAGTGCCAAATGACTTCCACAAGTGTGGCGCAACCAATGTGCTGTGGCGTGATCAAATGCCTTGGCTTCGATATGCTTGCCATCCATCATCAGGGATTGTGCAATCTCCCCAAAAAATGAACGCAAGGACTTGGATAGCGCGCTGGTCGTCACGGAACCTGTCCCGATCTCGCTTGAAACAAGCGGGGTGTCTGGTGGATTGCTGGTGATGTCCAGGCTCAACCCGCGATACTCGAAATAGGTTTGCAACGCCTGTATGACTTCGCTGGAAAGGGGCACAGCGCGCCATTTACCCCCTTTGCCACAAACTTTGAGCATCCAGCGTACACCGATCTCATTTGAGAGCGGCATCGTGTACATGCGCGATACTTTGGCATCAACCAACTCGGATATGCGCAGGCCGGTTGCGTAGGCAAATGGCAGTACAAAACGTAATCTCGTCGAATAGCTGGTTGTGGGTAGTTGACGCAAACAAGCCATCAAATAATTCCATTGCCCCGCAGAAAACGCCCGCATGAACTCGACATCAGGATTTGACTGGGAGCCAGCAGCTACCAGCGATTTGGATACCGCGCTCCACGGATTGAATGAGCAATACTGCACGCGCACCAACCACTCAAACAGGTTGCCGACAACAGTCAGTGCGTACCGAACGCTGCCAGGCGATAGTGACCCATCAAACGGCTTCCATGCCGGATCGTGCCGCTCCCTCTTTTTTGCGCTAATCCATTCAGATTGCGTGATGCGAAAAGGCCAGTTGTCGGGTTCGGTTCTGCCTATCATGGACAGCCAGTCTCGATAGGATGCGCAATCCTCAACTGTCAAATCAGACAAAGCCTTGTTGCGTTCAATAATCGCCCACAACAGTATCTTTTCCGCTTCCTTTTGATAGGCGCGCTGAGTGTTTGGATTGCCGGACTTTGTGGCAAGCCAGGCGAACACGGCTTGATAGTCGTTTGCGGCAGCAATACGCGGCACACCATGATAACGATTCGATCCAACCGTACCATCCAGATCAACGGGTACGGCAAATGCCTCCAGCGGTACAACACGCGTTTCCCTATTTCGCTCTTGAGTTCGCAACGAGGGTGCTACCGTGCGCGCCGGGACAAGCGAGCGTTTTGGCAACGCGCCTAGCGATGATTCGTATCCTTGCAGCCATGCCACAATTCGCGCCGCGCCCTTGATGCCCAACCTTGGCACGTCTATCCACCAGCGATAACCGCGTACAGCAATTCTTTCGACTAAATGTCCTATTGTCGGCAAGCCGGCCAACACCAAACGGTTGGAGATCACCGGGTCAAACCAGGCCGCGATCAAGTCCTCACGCACCGGATCGGTGGCAATCAGTGGCTCAATCCACTTTAACGCAAGCAACTGTTTGTCGATCAGCCGTTGCCTTTTCTTTTGCCTGGTATCGACTGACTGTGGATAGGCCTCCAGGTAAGAGCGAATGAGTTCTTTTTCTGTAAAGAATCCATCAGGATCAAACTCAGCGCGGTAATCATCAAGGGTGGGGGCAGGGGAGCGCGCGGATTCCCCGCCGCCCGCACCAATATGCATCCTGATTAGATGGGCTTCGCGATGCTTCCCACTTCGCAGCGCAGCCTGTCTGAGCGTATCCCGAATCCAGGTCAGTGTTGTTTTTGCGCGACGCAAATCCATCCCGATTTCAAGATAGCGATCAGACATTTCGCCAATATCCATACCAAGAATGGCCGCCCTGAAAAAGGCAATGTGATGGCGGCCGATTTTCCGTTCGACCGATTTTTTGGATATTGCCCAATCTCCACTCAATGCAGATTTCCCCTTTTGCAAAGCATAGTTAGATGCACTGCCCACAGACATACCCACGGTTTTTGTGGATAACTACCTGGTCACGATCATCCACCGCCAAACACCCATCAAACTGGTTGCGGTGAAGCCGATTTGCATGACAACCATGCCAGTTGCGTGGGTGAGTAAACCGAAATATATCCACGCGACATTCGATAGCAGAAACAACACAAATCCCCATCCGGAGTAGCGATTGTTCAACGCCAACAGGGCCGCGCCACACAATCCAGTCGCACAGCCAATCCACTCAATAAGTTCGAGCACCACAATCAGCGCCTCCTAAAATTGACCAAAAACGCTCTTCACAATGGCTTGGGTTGCAGGCCGTTCGGTTTCCGGCTGTTCTGGCACTGGCTCAAGCGAAGTTTTGACTACCGCAGCACCTCCTCCAACAACAGGAGCTACTCTGGCAACATCAACATGCACCATCTTGCCGCCCAAAACAGATAGTCCCATCGAGGCCAGCATCCGTAATCGTTCAGCTCGCGCGCGCAGTGGCAAGGCAGACAGATCAGCCTGTAGCTCAGAATGCCCCTCAAAATAATTGACCGTGATGCGCATGTCAGGCTGCACCGCCGCGCCAAAAGCCTCTTGCGTTTGCGAACACAGCTTCCTTCGCCAGGTTGATAGGTGTTTTGGCGAACGCTTCTTTAATGGAATCTTCAAAGAATGGCGCACCGCCCCCGACAAGGACGATCTGATCAATGCTGGAATTTTCCTTGCGCAAGGATTCCTGTATTTGTGAACACGCAATATGTCCAACCTTAGCCGATGCGTCAGCCAGGTAGGGCGCAATCTCAATGCGTTCACCAAATACAGAGACAGTTGAGCGTTCAGCCCTGACGGCGTTTTCCAGTTTGCTTCTGCCGGGGTTACCGCCGTGATCCTTTGCAATCAATGCTGCGGCCTCATCCAACACCACCGAGGTAGCATCAAGGCTCGTGCCAGAGGAAGCACGCTTGAATTCACCATTTACCAACAACACCCAATCAACTGAGAAAAAGCCGGGGTCAACCACCAGCACACTGGAATCTTCAATCTGGCTGGGATCATCCAGGCCGTGCATCCAGTCAACGAAGCCGCCAAGTGGCTGGGGCACGATTTTGACTTCATGTACCACCACCTTGCGTCGGGGCGTGATCTGATGTTCGCCGCGCATGATTTTAGTTAAATGCTCACGCAATCCAGCATCCAGATACTGGTTAGTCGGCAATCCAGTTACCACGCAATCAATCTCGCTCATTTCCGTCAAAAGCAACCCGGCGTTAAACAAGGCGCGATAAGATTCCGTTGCGGTGTAATCTTTATGCAGTCCACGCGGCCAATTCTCGATGCGATCGTGACTCACCGCCGCCGCAAACTCCTTGCCATCCACCAATACGTGCAACGAATCGTCGTTGCCCATAATTCGCTGTCCAAGATGATCCAATGGGGCTGCACCAGCGGGACGCTTAATCATCTTGGGCGACACCTCGGTGTTGTCGCCATAAACAATCTTGAGATTCGAGTAACCAATATCCAATCCAACTGTAAGCATCATTCCTCCTAAAAATTTCACATGCTCTGTAGAGCGTCTGTAGAACGGGTGAAAAAATCATCGCAGCACCACGAAAATCCGGCCCGCCCGTAGCGCGACTGTGGCGCGTTTCCAGTACGACTGAGCGCCACCAGCCGAACCGCCTAAAATTCCACATGCGCTGTGGAGCGTCTGTGGCGCGTATGGAAATTATTGGGCAACTGAAAATATAAATCCTCGAAATACCTTGCAAATCTGCAAGGTATTTCGAGGATTTATATGGATGTTTGAAGCATGATTGCCCGTGGCAAAATCCGTTCAATTCACTAATGGAGCGTTATATGGAAGAGAAAAAGGCTGCGAAAGGTGCAACCAGAACACCAAAAAAATACCTGGAGTTCAGTAATCCGTTCGTCATTCGAGACACAACTATTTATACGACGCCAGCCCAATTGGTCTATGAGACGGCATTCGATGACTGCGCCGTCTCAATGCGCAATCTAAGCGCCGTGCTGCCGACACTGGTCAAAAACGCCAGCGAAATGATGGCCATCAACGGTGCTGTCGATCACCTGATTAACAATGCGCTTGCGAATCTGCGCAATGAAGGCGCGCGGATCAAGAAGATCGCCGAGGACAATGGTATCGAGATTGGCAGGCTGAATTACACCCACACAAAACAAGTCGAAGCCAAGCTAACCTGCAACAAAGCTGGTCAATATCTGCAAATAATTTCAGAGCTTGATGGGTTGCTCTGCCTTGTTCACTCGGCATGGTTTGCCGGATTTATTGATGACGACGCAAAGGCCAGTCTGGAAAGGCAATGGCGCAGGAAAATGATCGGGGTTGCCGCCGAAATAAAAAACATTACCAACCGCGCTTTCCGCGCAGCTGGAAAACTGGCAGAAACTGATGGCGCGTCACCAAGCGAGGTGGATAACACAAGCCTCTTGAACGAGGAGGGACCTGTCGTTAAACAGAAAAGTGCCAAAGCCACCAAAGCCTCAAAAACTCTTCCAGCCGAGGAGGAAGCGCTGACTGCCACTGAGTCCGTATCCTGATTTGCAACTCAACCAGCAACAAGCCAGAGCGGTTAATGCGCTAGGGCATTGTTCGGTGCTGGCCTGTCCAGGGTCAGGAAAAACACGCGTACTATCCATGCGAGCAGCCCGGTTGCTCAGTGAAAACAAAACCGGGCGGTTGTGCGCCGTTACGTTCACACGCGATGCCGCCGCTGAACTGAAGTCGCGAATTCTGCACTTATGTGGTGAGCGGGAAGCAAAACGTCTGGCGGTCGGGACATTTCATTCGGTCGCGCTGTCACAGATTCGACGGTTGTCACACCTGTCAGGCATGAAGCTGCTATCGGATGGCGAGCGCATGGGTTTGCTTAGGCGGTGTTACTCACAATACAAATGTGATGTACCTTTTGACAAGGTGCTTTCCGCCATTGATCGCGCCAAATCAAGGTTGGGGCAGACCATATTCAGCGATCCCGGCATCGAGGATGTGTTCAATGCCTACCAGCATCTGCTTGCCACAGAACACGGGATGGATTTCGCCGATATTTTGCTGACTGTCGTTAATGGGTTTCGAGACGAGAGTATCAAGCCGCTTGCCGTGCGCTGGTTGCTGGCTGATGAGTTTCAGGATGCGGATGAGGTGCAGGCGCAATGGGTGATTGAACATGGCATGGCTGGCATTGAGGTCACGATTGTTGGCGACGACGACCAAAGCCTCTACTCGTTTCGTAATGCGCTGGGCTACGCAGGGATGCTGCGCGTGTCACAAACGCTGGTTGCCCAGGAAATCACGCTGCCGATCAATTACCGCTGTGCACCTAATATCTTGGCTCATGCGGCACGCCTGATTGCCAACAACCCTAACCGAGCCAACAAAGCCATCGAGGCCGCCCGCGACGCAAGCGGCATCGTCAAGACACATCGCGCCGCAGACAGAAGCGACGAAGCCAGCCTTGTTGTTGATGCGATAAAGAAATCTGCCGACCAAGATTGGGCAATACTCGCGCGCACCAATAGTTTGCTGGAGGTAGTTGAGGCAGAATTGCTGGCAAGCGGCATTGACTATACGCTTTCAGGCGGAAAATCTGTTTGGGATGGTGTCACGGGCAGCGCCTTGGTTGGATTGCTTAAAAGCATACAATCGGACGGCTGGACGGGCATGGCCAACGCATTGTCGGTTTGCGGGGTCAGGTCGGAATTGCTCAATCTGCATCACGACAATAAAAGTTGCGGACAAATGCTGGAAAGAATCTTGATCCACGCACCAGAAAACGATGTGCGTACCAGAAAGACTATCGAAAGTGCGCGACGTGGATGCGCTGAATGGCGGAGGCAGATAGCGGATGGCAATACGACGCTTGCCATCTATGCCGCAGCCAACTGGCTTGCGCAGCACGTCAAACAAGATCGAGGTAATCTGGTGAAAAAACTGGCCAGCATCATTGCCAGGCTTAAAGGATCGTTGGCGCAACGCTTAAATACGCTATCGAGAACAACAGATCGTACCAACGCCACCGGCGTAGTGCTATCCACCTTGCACGGTAGCAAAGGTCTGGAGTTCGACAGTGTGTGGATTATTGGCGCGGAAGATGGCAACTTGCCACACCCGGATTCCACCGAAGAAGAAGAGCGGCGATTGTTCTACGTGGGGATTACGCGCGCCAAGAACCGCTTGGAAATCAGCAGTTCGATTGAAGATGGATTGGATTCCCGTTTCATCATAGAGGCGGGGTTTTAGGGGTGGATGCCGATTTCAAGGTAATCCGCCACTGATCTCAATCTCAAACCCGCTACCCGTTACGACAACAGCTCGGCCAGCAATACCAATCTCAATGCCTACGATTTTGACTGACAGCAATTAGCTCGTAAGCAGGCGTACAAACAAGGGTAGAATGACTCGATTCATGGACCGCTGAGTGCCATTACCTGCCCGTCAAGGTGCAAAATACCCAGCAATAAAGCAGGCGTTCATGAACAGGAACAAGGTGATAACTGCTGTTCTTGGCAAGCTCTGTCCCGTTCACAGCCTTTTGCATTAATTAATGAGCACCCTGTGCTAGTATTGCCCGCATGACTTCACTCTCTTTACTGCTTTGGATTGTGTCGGCAATAGCGCTTCAACTGGCGATGTTTCTCGGCATCAGATACTGGCGACATAGGCTGGACTACCATGCATTGCGCAGCCGTGGGGAGGAGTTGGGTTTGCCTGTTCAGCAATGTGTGTCGACAAATTCGGAAGAAGTTGCTGCCTGGAGAGGTTTGCGGGCGTTTAGGGTCGAACGTAAGATTGCCGAAGATACAACGCAATCTGTCTGCTCATTTTACTTGATGCCGGAAGACGGGCAGCCGCTGCCGCCATTCATGCCTGGGCAGTTCCTGACCTTTCTTTTCGACATACCAGCGGCAACGGGTGGCACAGAACAGCTCATCCGCTGCTACTCCCTGTCAGATGCGCCGCGCCCTGATTGTTATCGCGTTTCTATCAAGCGCATGCTGCCTCCCGAAGGTAGCCACATTCCGCCGGGGCGCTCATCCGCTTATTTTCACGATCTTGTGGCGGTGGGCAGCCTGTTACAGGTGCGCGCACCCGCCGGACATTTTCATATCGACCGCAGTGCGGCGCCAGTGGTGTTGATTTCTGGCGGCATCGGCATCACGCCGATGTTGAGCATGCTGAACTGGATTCTGGCTGAACAGCCGGGGCGTGAAGTCTGGTTGTTCTACGGTGTGCGAAATAGCCGCGAGTTGGTGATGAAAGCGCATCTCGAAGCCCAAACGGCGGCGTATCCGAATTTCCATTTGCGGTTTTATTTCAGCAATCCGCTACCGGAAGACCTGATGGGGCGCGATTGTCAGTACCAGGGGCGTATCGATGTAAGTGTGTTGCGCACCCAGTTGCCACTTAAGCCTTACCATTTTTATATTTGCGGCCCGACGCCGATGCTGGAGAGTTTAGTGCCAGCGTTGGAAGATTGGGGTGTGCCCGATGCCCGTATACACTTTGAAGCTTTTGGTCCGTCATCCATCAAGCGCAGGCCATCGGTGGCGGTGCCGCAAGCTGCGGCAATGACTACCGGGGTTGTGGTGACTTTCGCCAAATCTGGCAAACAGTTCCCGTGGCAACCCGCTGCCAACCTGCTTGAGTTTGCCGAAGGGCATGGCATCAAGGTCGACTTCGGCTGCCGCTCCGGTAGCTGCGGTGTCTGTCAGACGACAATCCTGACAGGTGAAGTGACTTACCGCCAGCCGACGGATTATGACCCGGAACTGGGTACCTGCCTGCTTTGCTCTTGCACACCTACGACGGACGTGACTCTGGAGGCATAAATGACGAGTTCGCTCTGGCGCCAACATATCCTGCCTTTCACCTTCCTAGTTGGCCTGCTGGCCGTGGTCACGTTGGCTGGTGACTATCTTCTGCATAGTCTGAATCTGGTATGGGTCGGACGTTATCTGGGCATTCCGGGTACGCTCTTGATCATCGCCTCGCTGATCTATTCACTGCGCAAGCGCAAATATATCAAGGCGGGAAATCCCAAGACATTGTTGACACTGCACGAATTTGGCTCCTGGATAGGCGCCTCCCTGGTGCTGATCCACGCCGGTATTCACTTTAACGCACTCCTTCCCTGGCTGGCCACGCTAGCGATGGGCGTGAATGCGGTGAGCGGTATGGTCGGCAAACTCCTGCTTGATCGCTCGCGCCTTCATGTGCAGGAGCAACGCGTACACTTTCAGAGTCAAGGCCTGTCGCATGTGGATGTGGAGCAGGCGGTGTTCTGGGACGCGGTGACGCTCGATGCCATGAACAAGTGGCGAAAAGTTCACATCCCGATCTTCATCGTTTTCGCAGTGCTTGCGCTGGGCCACATAACCAGCATATTTTTGTTCTGGGGCTGGATATGAGCCTGATACTCAAATTTGTTCTCGCCGCCAACCTGATCGCAATCGCGATACTGGCTTTTGTCTATCCTAACCTGATGGTCGGGCCGGGCAAGCTGATTCCCGGCCACAAACAACTGGAGACGGACTGTTTTGCCTGCCATGCGCCGTTTCTGGGCTCGGCCTCCGAGCGTTGTGTCTCCTGCCACAAACCTGCCGATGTCGGGCGTCTGACAACCAAGGGGCAGCCGGTCTTAAAGCCGCTTACCTCAACGCCATTTCACCAGAAGTTGACCACGCAGGACTGTGTGGCGTGTCATAGCGATCACGCGGGTGTTAAGCGCTTCCGGAAACAAGGCCGCTTTAATCATGAATTGCTGCAAAAAGCGACGCTAGGTCAATGCCAGTCGTGCCATAAATCGCCCACCGACTCGCTGCATAAACAGATTTCCGGCAACTGCAGTCAGTGCCACAACCAGAATAAGTGGATACCCGCGACTTTTGAACACAACAAATATTTTTCTCTCGACCGCGATCACAGCGCCAGTTGCGTGACCTGCCATGAGGGCAATAATTACAGCCGCTACACCTGCTACGGCTGCCATGAGCATACGATTGAAAACATTCGCCGCGAACATATCGAGGAAGGCATCCGCGATTACGGCAATTGCGTTAAGTGCCACAAGAGCGCCGATGAGCATGGCAGTGACGGGGGAGAATCCGGTGAAGGTCGGCGTAATAACGATTCAAAACATCATGGGGATGATGATTGAGTTTTGAGTCTGCCACTAGTAACTTTATGATTGCAATTGATAAATCTACTTATTTTCTGATTTTGCGTAAAAATTGGGCTAAATAATGAATGCCGCAACCAAGTTATCACCATCGCTGAAACGCTATGCTTGGCTATCTATCGTTGCAGCGATTGCCACTATTCTACTGAAGGGCGTGGCATGGGGGTTGACCGGTTCTGTCGGTCTTTTATCTGACGCCATCGAGTCATGTGTAAATCTAGCTGGTGCGTTAATGGCTCTTTGGATGCTGACATTGGCCGAGATTCCCGCCGATGACGATCACGCCCATGGGCACGGCAAGGCTGAATATTTCTCCAGTGCTTTTGAAGGTTTTCTAATTTTATTGGCGGCTATAGCCATTGGCTATGCAGCCGTTGTACGCCTGATGAATCCTGCTCCACTAGAGGCGGTAGGGGTTGGGTTGCTTGTTTCTGTACTGGCCTCAGTCATTAATTTCGCTACAGCCCGTATTTTGTTGGAGGTGGGTAAAAAACGAAATTCAATAACTCTGGAAGCCGATGCACATCATTTAATGACCGATGTATGGACATCAGTGGGAGTCATTGCAGGCATCGGATTGGTCTGGCTTACTGACCTGCTTTGGCTAGATCCGGTGATTGCGCTTATCGTTTCGCTCAACATTATCTGGACGGGCTGGCACCTTATTCAGCGTTCTGCCGCAGGACTGATGGACACATCATTGCCTTTAGATGAAAGGGAGAAAATTGAGTCTATATTGGCTCTGTATCGGGAACAAGGGCTTGATTTTCACGCGCTGCGCACTAGGCAGGCGGGTAGCCGCACCTTTGTGACATTACATGTATTAGTGCCAGGGTGTTGGACGGTAAAACAGGGACACGACTGGGCAGAGCGTATAGAGCTGGATATCTGCAAAGTATTATCTCAAGCGCATATAACAACTCACCTGGAACCATTAGAAGATCCTGTTTCGATGTTTGATCAGGAGCTTGATCGGTCCAGTTGAGGCGCAACGTTAATATGCGCGTTGGCGTGAAGCGCCCCTAGCTACAGTTGAATCATGCTTTCAATTTACATGCGGTACCTGAAGCGGCAAACAAACCGAGTGAACCTGATTTGCATTGACTGAGGGGGGATTAATGACAAGCCTTAGCGACAGTAAAAAAATAGAACCGTGGCTCATCCCATCTGATGCCGTGCTGAGGTGCTTTGATTCTAATCTGCAAGGATTGACTGAAACGGAAGCGCAGCGCAGGTTGGAACGTCACGGCCCCAATCGTCTCAAGGGAAAAGTTCCTCGTTCAGCCTGGATGAAGTTTCTCGATCAGTTCAAAGATATATTGGTAGTTGTGCTGATTGGTCCCGCCGCATTGGCGGGCACTATTGGTGACCTGAAAGATGCGCTGGTTATCCTGATCGTGGTTGTGTTCAATGCATGCCTCGGCTTCTATCAGGAGTACCACGCCGAAGCCACATTTGCTGCGCTCAAAAAATGCTGGCACAGGTCTGTCAACGACTTTGCCCGGCAGGCAGGAAACCCAGCATGCTAGCCTCTCCATGACCGGGCACATTTGGCCCACGAGATGGTGCCCACCCTTATCAACAACCCATTCACGCTTCACCCCGCCAGTGGGGGTTGGGAAACTGTTGGATGAAAATCGAAAAATGGCACACGTTTTTTAAAATTGCTCAGTTGAAAATTTATGCAAAGTTCAGGCTAGATGACTCACACGTCAGATTGCGTGTTTTTTCGAGCTGTATTTAGGAATATTTAACATCTGCCGTGCTGCAGAAAGTCGTTGGTTAGCCCTGTATCGCCGCTAACAAGCCTTTAAATTTACTGTCAATGAACTTTACGCCAGCCTCATAACGCAAAGCATTCTCAGCGAATTGCGCACGTTCTACATCCATATCAACTGTGTTTCCATCGGCACTCGGCTGAACCGGCCTGCGATATTGAACTGGTGCACCCATCACGGATTGGCCAGCAACACCATCCAGATGCTGGCTTGAAGGTGTTGCCAATGGTAATTTAGGGGATGCCCCGGCAATTGCATTTTGCAACGCGCTAGCAAAATCTATATCCCTTGCTTTATAGCTTGGTGTATCGGCGTTGGCGATATTGGACGCCAGCAACTCCTGACGTGCCGAGCGCAAATTCAATGCAACTTGCTGAAAGCGCATTGCTTCATCCAGTTTATTGATCATCATGCCTCCTGTTTTCAGCCGATGCTTACAATTTTTCAGCATAACAAGAATCCTAAATCACATTGCAAAGTGGTTAAACGCCGATTAAGGGCTATTTAATCCCCTTAAATACAGGTTAAGGCAAGGCGCGGAGACTGAATGAAATATTCATTCTGGAAGATGGTATGACGATGGGTATGGGTCGATTGCGCTACCTCGCCGCATTTGATTGCATGCCAGAAAACGGCCCATCGCGAACGACGGCAGTGTCTCGATACCTGCCCGACAGATCGTATCGATATATATGGCTGCTGTGCGCTCGTAAGCGGTTATTCATAAATTTTCAGATAGACGCTCGCATTGGATTCGTTATGTGTGGCGGAATCCATTGGAATACGAATCAATCAGGCAAAGCGGTAAAAGCGCGTGCTGAAGAATATTTTGTCAGCATCGTTCCATAGGCAGTAAAACCAACTCAAAAAACAGGATTTGTTGACCGATGTGCCGCACTGCGTTGATTAGTGTTTGAGGTCGCGATAAAAGTTTTCGTGTGGGCCGATAGCTTCCAGATAAACCAGCCGCACGTCCTCATCGAGTGTGTAGCCCAGCAGATAGAGCTGCCCCTGGCTGCGAAACTTGTAGACAAACAAATCAGCCAGATCCCCCTTTTTACGTTCGCCGACAGAAGGTTGTGCGGCGACCAGTTCGACCGCCGCATCGACATCAGTCGCAACGTTGTCGTGCAGTTTTTTGTACTGGCGGGCAAATCGCCTCGTCTGCTCAACTGCGTAACTCATGCACGGCGACTGCGTGGTACAAAGGGTGTGGCCTGTTCGCGCGGTTCTCGCATCGAAGCCAGTGATTCCGCCACAAAACTAACCGGCAGATCCGGATTGTCGAGTGACGCACGACCGACCATCGCCCAATACTCAATCTGTCCAGCAATGGTGCGGTGTTCAATCTGCGCTTCGGTGCGAGCCTGCTCGTACAACGTGTCATCAATCCTGACTGGCATTCCCATCATCGCTCTCCCAATAACATTTACTACAAAAGTAGCGGTATTGTAGTGCTAACAGACTGAATGAGCAACACTGAGCAACATCCGTCTCCGCCATACGGATTTCAGTTATGTCCACCCATAATCTTGGAAACTTCACCCAAATCCATACCTTCTGTCGGCGGCATTCCGTTTTGGCATAGATTCAGCTCGTAGTTCAGCGCAAAGTCGGTTTTCGCCCCCGATTTTGTTGGCGTATTAGGCTGAATCAACTTAACCGCAAGGCGGCTACACTCCTCCTGCTTGAACCGCTTGAGCGTTGACACCTCAGCCCTGACCGGATCGGATGCGCCTGTTGCCGTGTGAATGGCATTCGCTTCTTTACCCTCCACGATTCCACGGGCTTTGCCATCTGGCGCACTCAATGCCTGCATAAGCAATGCCTTGACGCTGTAGCTTTCCGCTGCGCTTGCCGTAGTTGCAAAAAGGCCAAATACCGCAGTAGCGATGATGTGTTTCGGTGTAATCATTGACGACCTCGTGTGTAGTAGTTGTTGAGCTTGCGCTGCATGGCAGCGGTGCTATCGGTATTGATCGCTGACGTATTCGGCATATGAACATTTGTCATGATCTCGGCGATAAATTCCGACAGATCAATTCGAGAAAAGTCCAATGCCGCAAATTGGTCAGGCGTAAAACCGGAGCAATCGGTCGCTGGACGGCCTATTTGTGCGCCGCCTGCCGTGTTGATAATCCTGGCTAAACGGGAATTGAAGCAGCAATAAGTTTCTGTTTTCTGCAAACAAATACCGACAATCGGAATCTCGACTGAGCAAAAACTGCCGGTGAAACGACACAAGTTCTGCCCTTTTTTCAGGGCGAGCATTTTTTCTGGTGGGTCGCAGGATGCTATTTCCACGATAATCATAATCGCCACTTGAATCGCTAATGTTGTTGGATCGAATGCAAGAACGAAACCACCAGACGCAGACCATGAGGCCGTAAAACCGTACATAGAAAAGGAGGGGCTGAAGGGTCCACTTGTCAGTGATCCAACCGGAGTTGAGGCAAGCGCTGAGTCAATTCCACGTATGACATAAGAGTTGTCGAACATCATGTCGTACATATAGCTGCTGCCAGCTTTCAGCACTTGACCACCTGCGCTCATCGCGGAACTCATGATGCTTGAATTATTCATCCCACCGCCACCACCGCTTCCCTTGCAGCAATTGAACAAACCAAACAGCGTGTTGGTGCAACTACTGCCTTGCCCGCTGAAGATTTTCATACTGCCATCCATGTAATTTCCTGCCTGCCGCATCGCCTCCATCATGGCGGCTGTTTGCGCCATATCGGCATCTGGCGCATGTCCGGTGTTGAAACAGTTTCCCCCCATGCAATATTGGTTGCCGGCGCAATCCGCAACAGTGGAGGTGCTCGCGGGTGTTTTTAGGCAACTGTAGGTTTTTTCAAAGAGGGTGCAAGCGCTTGTGTTTGGATTTGTTGCGATACATCTTCTTGCCCCAACCATTGTGCAACCACGAACCACCAGATCAGAACAGGAGGTTGCTGGCGCACTCATGCAGGTGTACTCGTCTTGCCACACCGCAGTCGGCGTGCCGGTTGTAACTCGCTTGTGCGAGACGATGCTGCAAGATGGGTTGTCCGCATAAGTCGCGCAAGCGGGATGTATCGCGGTATCTGCGACCAGTGTGTGTGACGAATTGATAATCGTGGTTGTGGTCGGCACAGGTAAACTTGAGGCGCCGCATCTATAGGTATTGCGCCAGGTGTCGCACGGCGCGGTCGGTGTTGGCCCCTGCACAGCGCACACAGAATCAGTCTGCCAACAGCCGCGCACTTGGCTAATGCCCCTGCAATAATCTACTGAATCAGGTTTCATGCACTTGTAGGTGTCGTCGTATTGCCAGCAAGTTTTGTTGATTGCAGGATCGGTCAGACACACCTGTACGCCCGATACCGTCTTGCATGGGGTGGAATCAACACAAACCGAACCCGTTTTAACGCAAGAAGCTGCAATGGATGCGCCAGCAAAAATCAAAGAAACAGTCAGGAAAAGTAAGCGAATCATAATGCTGCTGCCTCCTGTACCGCACACCCGTTGCTAAGCGTCCAGCTAATTACATTGCGAATACCGACTGTACCTGTTGGTGTGGTGGTAGCCGTGACGGTTTTTCGTGTGAGGTTGGACGTGTCGCTAAGCGATACCGTGTTTGTTGTGCCGTTATAAGTTATCGATGTTAAGTGCCACAAAGTCCCATCATAGACACGCGCCTGATACCCTGATGTTGCGGTATTTCTGCCTGGTATGAAATTGAGCGTTAGCGGATAGTAATCAGAATTACAGCCTCCCCAGTGGCACTGCGCACCAACGGCAATGGTCACCGTAACTTTGGCTAACGCATCACCGGCACAGGCAAACACCACATTGAACAGACCATAAGGCGTGACGGTCGTAGTCGTTACCCATTTTTTTAATTTGGCGTTATAGGCAGTTTTAGTTGTTGTATATGAACCTATCCCTGATGCACTGCCCGTCACATCACAGTAGGGCGTTGGCGTAACGACCGGGATGGTGGTTTTGCTGCAAGTTTGGATTTGGAACGCATTGTTAGTCTGATTGCATTGATAATTCGTGTTCGGATTAACGTTGATGGATGTACCCAATGCACACCAGTTGGTTAGTCCCGGCCCATACTCATCGCAAATCTCTGTGGCGTAAGTAGCGGGTGTTGTCACTGTCCGATTGGTGCAGCCAGTGAACGCCCCGATTGCAGATGGATTGGCATATCCAAGGGAACGCGCGGCCAGCGTACTCGGGTTGGCTTCGATGAGGCGGCTTGCAACAACATTGGGATTTGTCGGGCTAAGGGTGAACTGAGGGCGACTCTGCGGGTTATGCACCATGAGGTTCACAGCAGTACAATCTTGCTGACGGAACGCATCGGGATTGGTCGGGCCTGTTTGACAGGCGGTTATTTTGCTTGCGGCAGGTGCGGATGTATTGCCATTCCCTCCCACGAAATAGCTGGCTTGTGGTGCGGTGGGACTGTATGAGTAGTATGTCGGGTTGAAGCTATTCACGGTAGTAGCAACCGTGCCATTGGTAATGTTGGTGGACGCGCCCGCCGTCGCCGCTAGTGCCGCCGCTTGCCCATCTATAAAGGCTTGCTGGGCGGGCGTAACAGCAAAGATCGCGGCAGACTGAAAGTACAGCAACGCCCCTGCAAAACCACCGTATATATTTTTCAATTGCGGCTCCTTTGCAGCTTGCTATTGAACGTGGCCGCGACCGTTGACCATTTCGGTGAGGTGCGCTCAATGTAATCCAGCGCGTAGTTTTGGCTGACATCACCCGTGACCTTCACATAACGTTCCGCCTGCGCGCAGCCGTTATCCAGTTGATTACCAGCGTCGGATTGAGATATGACCAGTGCGGGTACTTGATTAACCTTGAACTGGGTAAATGCGGGTGGATGAACGACTGCCTCAACACGATGACTTCCCAATAGATCAGCGATGCGCTTCGACATATCGGTAAGCTTGTCACCAGTGAAGCCCCGAAAAATCAGGCGTGCTCCCGTCCTTTCCGATTGTTCAATGATGCGCATCAAACTTTCGCGCGGCATTGAAAATGACACAAACACCATCAGTTCAGGCGCGACGGGTGGCTGGTTTGCAATGGGCGACTGGCTGAATTGTTTAGCCATATCCGCAGGATTCACTTTTGCTGCCGGTTGCGGCATGTTGTCGAGCCTGGGTGCAGGGGCGCGATATTGATTAACGACACGCTCAGTAACCTCTTTGAGTATTCTGTTTGAGCGTTCCATATCTGTTTCTGCATAGGCTTGTTGTATCAACAAGCAAAACACGGAAGAGAGCAGGGCGCGCGAGGCAAGGTTTCTCATCAAAAAGCTCCCTGACAACAATTCCGTTTGCGGAAAATCATGTAGGCAAAGTCCTCGCCAACAGCTAGTATCTCCTTACTCGCCCCCCAAATAACGGTTGTACGGCCTAACGGCTGACAACATCTACCGTTGATTTTGTTCTGAGCGACCGGGAAGTGCATTTGGTATTTGTAGTTGGTCTTGTCCATCAGCAGTTGCGGGTAGTAACCACACATCCCTGAACTACCCGATGCTGCCCACATCAATCCCTCTCTGTGCATCTTGGCGATCAGGCGCGATACGATCAGGCTGGATGCCTGAACCCCGCCAATGTGCGCAGCCACATGCCCATTCAATGGATACATCGCCCCCTGACAACCCGCACACCAGAACAGTGTGTTACTGCCAAATCCCATCGATGACAACACACAGTCCGCACCACAAGCAATCCTGGCGACAAGGTTGCCAAATAAAAACGAATCCGGGTTGATGATGCTGGTCATTTCGTCGTCATTCCACAGCGGATCGAGTTCGGTCAGGTAAGCTACGTCGAACACCTTCTGCTCAAGACATGGGCTATCTATCACCAGTTCCAGTAATACCAGCACCGGATCAATATACCAATGGGCTTGGTAAAAAGAACTCATGCTGGCATTGTCTTTAATCTCTTGTGTGCCGTGCGGCGCGTTAAAGCCGGGATTCATATCCAGCCCACCTAGCGCGGTCATGCAGAAGGGCTTGCGCACCACATCAACGTGTCGCACCGGTTCCCAAAAACTGATTTTTAAACCGGGGTTGATGCCGCACATGCAAATCGGCAGGCCGCCCGGATTCGGTGTGTCCTCTTGCCCAAGTGCAATAGGTAGCGATAGCGCGCCTGCACCGAACTTGATCGGAAAAATACAACTCCAGCAAATATCGGTAATCAGATTTGGGAATCGTCCCTGGCAATCCAGCGATGCATTCGCATTTTGTGCGCACGCCAGTAATGCCAGCGCACATAGCAATGTTTTAATAGCGTAGCTCATCTATCCTCAACCTCTTTCCTTCTTGCCTCACGATGGCGGGTACTTGGGTAATGGCAAAACGTTTGGTCAGTTTGCCGCCTTGATCGAAATAAATAGTCATCTTCCATTTGCGCATGAGTTCAAGCGGTTCACCCGCTATCAGTACCAATTTGACGGGACGATCAGAGGCCGCAGTGATTTTTTTGCTGAATTCCAACTGTTTGGCATCACGCCCATCCACGAACAACAGGTATTTGTTCCAGCCGATGTAATCCAGCGGATTGACGTGCGTCCCACGCGGATAAAGGATTTTGCCGGTCGCGTCGGCAATATCCTTGTCGGTTACCATCGAGGGGTCGTAGTAGTGGGTCTTGGCCGTCGCGGTCGCTTGAATGCCTGGGATGGGTTTGGGGTGCTCAATGCCATCAATGACGCGATTTTTGTAGTCGTTCTGGAATTTTGCGAGTTCGCCGGTTTTTTCCATGCGCTTTAACTTGTTCTGGATGACTTCAATCAAGTCGCGCTCGGTGATGTCGTATGTTTTACCGATCACACCAAGATCATCAGACATGGCGGGAGGTGCCGCCAGTAAGATAAGCAGTGTTGTAACAATAAAACGTCTCATGATTGCCTTGTCGCGATTCGCCATACCAACTTGAATGAGCCAATACCCGCATCCGCCGCAATAACGGGTGCAATCTGTCCGATCACCCTCACTACCTCGACATAACTACTCCCTTCTGCCGCAAGCCAAGGAACCTCACACGATGAGGCGTGCCACATTCCGTTGTGGTATTGGCCAGTAAATACCTCAATCTGTTTTTTCAATTGGTTTACCTTTTCTTGTTTTGATTGGTGTACTCACAGACGCATTGGGGTTGACCGAATTGGCGCTGATTACAGGGGGTTTGGGCTTTGTCACCACAACATCACTTGGCTTTCCCTTCGTCCTGGCTCTTTGGGCTGGTTTCCGGATTGCGCTTGTGGATACCTCTGCTGCAACAGGCTCAGCAATAGAGTCAGCGGATAGGGAAGAGGGAGGCTGGACGGTATCTATTGCGGTTTTTTCTGTCGCTTCGCTAACAGGCTGGTCGTCAACAACAAACAATCTACCAACATCAGCGGTTAGCCTGATCGCCTTGGTAACCCCACTCGAAAAAACTGCATCGCCAATCTTGGCAACCTCGCTGGCCGGGATCATCCACCCCATATTGGACAACTCAGTCAAAATCTGTTTTGGCGTAAAACCGTAGCCCGCAAACGTATCCGGCCATTTCAAATACACGCAACCATTGGGATCCTTAACGCCCAGAGCAGCAAACGACTTTTTGCCCAATTTGAATTCTCCAATTAAAACGCGAAGCAACTCACCCATCGCGCCCTCAAGAGAATCCAAACTGAGCATTTTTTCCGTCACGCGCTCCACAGACGTGCTGGAGACGTGTTGGTGTTGGGGTGGCATTTCCTCTGCGCGCTCAACATGTTCCACAGACGTGCTGGGGACGTTCTGGGATGACGCTTTGCTTGAGTGGATTTGCCCTGAAATGGGCGGGATGGGCATCGAACTAATCAGAGCCTGGTCGCGCAGCCTGATCGCTTTAAGTCGCATGTCGGGTATTTTTTCGGTAATCACGTCGGGTGCGATGTAGAAGAAAGGATCACCTTCAGCTTCACGCAAAAATGCAATTTCCCTTTCGATCATCATGTCCAGGATGCCGTCTGGGGTCTTGGGCAAGCCCGGTATATCTTCATCCCTGGTTCGTCGTGCGATTTCTTCACCTGCCATCGGCCAAACAAGGTAGGTTATGCCTTCGATATTCCAAACGCGGGCAGACGGCTCGTTGATGCGCCAAATACCTTCTTGAACCAGACGGCGCATGATGTCGGTCAAATACCGCTCAATTGGCACGCCGATCTCGTAGCCTGCCATTGCTGCCCCCATGGATTTCAGGTCACGCTCAACGCTTAACTGGTCAGCCCTTACAACAAAATTATGTATTTGATTACTTGAGCCGGGGTTGTTGTTCAGCGATTCCGTCAGCCAGATCAACGCATCGGTGCTGCCATCACTGATCCAATCGAGTGTCTCCTTGCTGATTACCGCATCAATCAAGGTGCTGGAAACATGGGTGTGTTTTTTGCCTCTACCTTCTTGCCAGTGCAAAAAATAGTTTTCAATACCGTGGGATATAGCCCAGTCATACAGGCTTTGGTTGTAAGGTCGCCACTTTTGCGAGTTTTCTCGGTCGGTAACGGTTAAGTCAGTCACCACCTTGCCCAGATCGTGACACAAGCCTGCCAGGAACACAGTGAGCCGCCAACGCGGTTCAATAACCCGTCTTTGTTGTGGCGTGACCACACCACGTATCAGTTTTCCCTCGGTTTGTTGCAATGACCACAACCCAACTTCGAGAGAGTGCCGCAACATGCCGCCCGCACCGCGATGGTGATGCGCTTGAGAAGCTGGTAACAGTTGCACGAGCGTGGCAAGGCGCAACATCGCGGGGTTGTAGTGCGTCTCCAGCAGTTCTTGATTGGCAATCAGTTGTTGAATCCCGCCGGTAAGCTCTTTTTGCGTCGTAAGCAGTACCCAGGGCGCGTGGACAGGCAGACCCTCCATGAATGGGGGGTAGCGCGGTATATTGCGCAAATCTTCGATTCGTTTTACCTGAGTCAGCGCGGAGGAAGACGAAGCAGCCACCACAGCCTTGGGTAGCAAGTTGAGCTTTCTCAGCAAGCGATCAACCAGTGTAGTCATTTAGAACAACCTGAATCCGCGACCAACTATTGTCTGGTTCGATACCAAACCCACCACCTTGTATCTGGAATCGAGGCTTAAGGGATGCTCACCCATTACATAGTAATGCCCGGCAGGAATTACGCCCTCAAAGTCATTTTCCTGGATGTGTTTGCCAGTAGAGGTAGTGGACATTGCCACACCAACTGGCTTGCCGTTCACAAAAAAATGATGATTTTTCGATTGAACTACATCGCCTGGAACACCCGCCACTATTTTCAAGAATCGCGTGCCTTTCGGATAAATAAAGTCACTCGGGTAATAGAACGAGGCGTATTCATCGCGGGTCGGCAGCGTTCCCTTTTCTACAAGGTAGAGCGTGCCAGGTAAGCTGACGCTGACGTTTACCGAGAACTCGTAGCGCGATGCGAATACCGCATAGCTCAGAACCAATGCGATATACAGTAAATAATGGCTCAACAAGTGAACGTATGTTGCATCAAGACGCGATACGAACCACAGCCAAATTTCGAGGGATTTCGTGTTTTTCATCCACCAATTTTGGTGTACCTGAAAATAATAATCCCTGAAATTCCTTGCGGATTTGCAAGGAATTTCGGCTATTTGCAATCCGAGGTTGGAATCGTGTTCTTTCTGGTTGCGCAGAAACTAAATCATCGTGGTTGAAAATTGGCCGCGCAGCACAATCCATCGAAAACGCATATTGGTTGAATACCCTACCTGAAAGACAGCTACTCGGCCATAAGAGACGCTGAGGAATTACTGAAATAGCTGAGTGTTTGCTCTAAAGGCTTGTCCGCTTCACTTCCAACAGCGGACCTTCAAAACCAAGTGTTTGATAGTGATCGACCGTCGCTTGGAAAGACAGAATCGGTTTTCCATAGTGATTAACGTGCGCTTCACTATTTTTATAGTACGGATCGTTGTGTCCACCTAGTATCTGTCGAACGAAACTAACGCCAAAAAATGTTGGTCGAAGATGACACACGTGTTAGCCGATGCCAGTACAAAATAATTCATCTCTCCGTAATCTCTCTGTCACTTTCATCTCCTAGCATTCGCACTGTTTAGAAATTCTTAACTTAATGGCGAGATGATTCGAAATATGAATCGTCATCAAGGCTTGTGGGGGTGACTTGTGATCGAACTCAAAAATGTATCCGTCAGATATGGAGCCGATGCGATCGGGCTGCATCCGACCTCGCTGAGTTTCAAGCGCGGTGAATTTAATGTCCTACTTGGCGCTTCGGGCGCGGGTAAGTCGACGTTGCTCCGCTGCCTCAATATGCTCACCCGGCCGACGACGGGTTCCATCCATGTGCAGGATGTCGGGGTCATAGACTCGACCGCCGCACTCAGGCTGCATCGGCGCCGTACCGGCATGATATTCCAGCAGCATCAACTGATCCGGCGACATACGGCGCTGCAGAACGTACTTCTCGGTCGTATCGGTTATCACTCCACCCTGCGCTCGCTGTTCCCGCTGCCCCGTACCGAACAGCATATCGCGCTCGAATGTCTGGAACGTGTCGGTTTGCTGGACAAGGCCACCGAGCGTGTCGACCGGCTGAGCGGTGGTCAATTGCAGCGTGTCGGTATCGCGCGTGCACTGGCGCAACAACCGCGCCTGATGCTGGCGGATGAACCGGTCGCCAGCCTGGACCCTGCGACTTCGCGGCGCGTGCTGTCGCAGTTGAAACGCATCTGCCTTGAGGACGGCATCACGACCGTGGTGAGTCTGCATCAAGTCGATCTGGCGCGTGAGTTCGCCGACCGGATCATTGCCATCGCACATGGGCGAGTCGTCTTCGACGGCGCGCCGAACGAACTGAGTGACGCCCTGTTGCAGGATATTTACGATCAGGCGCCGACCAGTAGCCGGGAAGAGATGCCCGCGCCCGCTTTGCCTTCATTTGCCCAGCTAGCCATCAACGAGGAGTGAATCATGAAACGAATGCTCAAACTGCTTACCCTGCTTGCCGCGCTGTCTGTTCCGTTTGGAGCACATGCCGCACCCAAGGCCGATCCGGACACGCTCAAGGTGGCGCTGCTGCCGGACGAGAACGCCGGCACCATCATCAAGAACAACCAGCCGCTGAAGCAATATCTTGAGGCAACGCTGGGCAAAAAAATCGAACTGATCGTCACCACCGATTATTCGTCGATGATCGAGGCGATGCGCCACGGCCGTCTCGATCTGGCCTATTTCGGCCCGCTCTCCTATGTGCTGGCGCGCCAAAAAAGCGACATCGAGCCGTTCGCTGCGCTCAAGAGCAAGGGCAGCACGACTTATCAGTCCGTGGTCATCGGCAATGTCGCAGCCGGTGTCAACAAGGTCGAAGACATTGCGGGTAAGGACATGGCTTACGGCGACATGGCTTCGACCTCCAGCCACCTGATCCCCAAGGCCGTGCTGGCCGAGAAGGGGTTGCTCGTCGGCAGCGGCTATACCGAGCATTTCGTTGGTTCGCATGATGCGGTCGCTATGGCTGTGCAGAATGGCCACGCACAGGCAGGCGGTCTGAGTCGTCCGATCTTCGAGTCGCTGGTCGAGCGCAAAATCATCGACGGCAACAAGGTGAAGGTGCTCGAGTATTCCAAGCCTTTCCCGCAATATCCGTGGACCATGCGCGCGAATCTCAAGCCCGAGCTGAAGGAGAAGATCCGCCAGGCCTTCCTGGACATCAAGGACCCGGCCATCCTCAAACCGTTCAAGGCAGACGGCTTCGATGTGATCACCGACAAGCACTACGATGTCGTGCGCGATCTGGGCCATCTGCTGAAGATCGATCTGGCCAAGTTCTGATGGAAAACGGTATATGAGCGAACAGAACAGTCAATACGACCGACTGCTCGACGCGGCGCAGCGCGACTGGATGCACAACGCGCTGCGCTTCGGCGCAGCCATGCTGGTTATCCTGATGTGCGCGCACTACGTCGGTCTGTTCGATGCAGAGCGACTCTCGGAAGGTGTGCCGAGTCTGTTGAGTCTGGTCGGCGAGATGATGCCGCCAAACTTCAATGAGGTCGCCAACTGGTGGAAGCCGCTGTTGGACACACTGGCCATGAGCATCGCGGGCACGGCACTGGCGGTCGCATTCTCGCTGCCGCTGGCTTTTCTGGCGGCAAATAATACAGCCCCGCATCCGCTGGTCTACCAGATGGCGCGCGGCCTGTTGAATACCTTGCGTTCCATCCCCGAGTTGATACTGGGCATCATCTTCGTGGCGGCGGTCGGTTTCGGCGCGCTGCCCGGCGTACTCGCACTTGGTCTGCATTCGATCGGCATGGTCGGCAAATTCTTTGCCGAAGCGATCGAACATGCCGATCCGGCGCCAATAGAAGCAGCGCGTGCGGCAGGTGCGTCGCCGCTGCAGGTGTTGCTGCACGGGGTATTGCCGCAAGTGCTGCCGCAGATCGCCGACACATCCATCTACCGCTGGGAATACAACTTCCGCGCATCCACGGTGATGGGGATGGTAGGGGCGGGAGGGATAGGTTTCGAACTGATGGGGTCGCTGCGCATCATGCAATACCAGGATGTGTCGGCGATATTGATCGTGATTCTGGTTATGGTCACACTGGTGGATGCCTTCAGCGGCTATCTCAGGAAACGTTTCAAATGAATGGAGACAAGATGAAACCGAAAATCGTCATTACCAGCTGGGTGCATCCGCAGACGCTGGATATGCTGCGGCCGCACTGCGACGTGGTCGCCAACGAATCGCGCGAGCGGCTGAGCCGCGAAGAGATCATTGAACGATGCAGGGATGCGGTCGCGGTCATGACTTTCATGCCGGACAGCATCGACGACGCGTTCCTCGCGGAGTGTCCGCAATTGCGTCTGGTCGCCTGCGCGCTCAAGGGATATGACAACTATGATGTGGCGGCCTGTACACGCCGAGGGGTCCGCATAACTAATGTTCCCGACCTGCTGACCATCCCGACCGCAGAACTGACCGTTGGGCTGTTGATCGGCCTGACGCGTAACGTCCTGCAGGGCGACCGCTTCGTGCGTTCAGGACAATTCACTGGATGGCGACCTATGCTTTATGGCGCAGGCTTGACAGGTCGCACACTTGGCATCATCGGAATGGGCGCGGTCGGACGCGCTATCGCCGCCCGCCTGCAGGGTTACGAGATGGAACTGCTCTACACCGACCCGCAACCGTTGCCGCCGGAGCTGGAGGTGCGTTTGGGGTTGCGCAAAGTGGAATTGGTGCAGTTGTTGACCGAGAGCGACTATGTGGTGCCCATGGTGCCCTACACGCCAGATACGTTGCATATGATCAATGCGGCATCACTGTCGATTATGAAGCCGGGAGCCTATCTGGTGAATACCTGCCGTGGCTCGGTGGTCGATGAGAAAGCAGTAGCCGATGCACTCGATTCCGGCAAGCTGGCGGGCTATGCAGCTGATGTGTTCGAGCTGGAAGAATGGATGCGGCCGGACCGTCCAGAATCTATTGCTGAACGCCTGTTGTCTAATAGAGAGTGTACGCTTTTCACACCTCACATTGGCTCTGCCGTGGATACGGTGCGGTTGGCAATCGAGATGGAAGCAGCGACCAATATTCTGCAAGTGCTCAAAGGGCAGATACCGCAAGGGGCAATCAACCATCCGCTGGACGAGGTGGCGGTCTGAGTACCTTGAACCTAGATCAGGTGGCGAGCTTTCTCGCCATCTTCCGATATGGCAGCTTCCGCGCCGGTGCGCGAGAAAGAAGTCTTTCTCAGGGAGCGATATCGCAACAGATGCAGAAACTCGAGATGCAACTCGGAGCACGACTTATCGAGCGGGATGCCGCCGGTTGCCGTCTGACGACGGAAGGGATTGCATTCAAGCCATATGCTGAGAATCTGCTGAGACTGAGCACGAATGCCGCCGGCATCTTCTTGAGCAAACCTGTAGTCATCGGGGCGAGCAGCAATATTGGTATATATCTGCTGTCTGGGTATGTGAAGGATTTTCTGGACCTGCAGGAAACACCGAACAAACAACTGGATGTTCGCATAGACAAGAATCCGTCCATTTCGCAGCAACTTGATGCGGGAGATATCGACGTCGCAGTGATGGAATGGTGGGATGGTCGTGAGGGTTACGAAGCTCGCCCGTGGCGGCAGGAAGAACTGGTCGTGATCGTACCGCCGAGTCACCCTTGGGCCGATAAACATAGCCTTTCTCACGGGGACCTGATGGGTGTTCCCCTGCTCGGCGGCGAGCCGGGTACGGGAACAGGTCGGATACTTGCTGACTACTTTGGAAGCGGAGAGAGTGGCTTGTCTGTCGGTATGCAACTGGGATCTACCGATGCTGTGAAGCAGTGGGTGAAAGCGGGGCTGGGAGTGTCGATCGTACTGGTTGGCACTGTGTCCGAGGAGGTCCAAGCCGGCACCTTGGTTCCCATTGCACTCGAAGGCGGTAATCTGCGTAAAGAACTCTATGTAATCTGGCGCGATACGCTGTCGCTCGGGCACCCAGCACGAAGGTTCGGAGAATGGTTGGCAGGGAAAGGTTGAGACTTAAGTTCGTTGTGTGATTAATCCCTTGTATGGTTTGAATCGCCCCCGATTCTTAGTTTTAAACGTCCGCTGTTAAGAGTGAAGCGGACAACCCCTCAGAACATTCAATCAGCCTTCTCAGCAATTCCCTAGCGTCTCTTATGGCCGAATTGCAGACTGATGTCCGTTAGCCTAAATTTTTCCCATAGTGCTGAATCTGAATTGATTACGAATCCAGCCAGGTTTTGCACGAAAGAGAATCACATCTGGGCAAACCCAGTCAACCATGTTTTGCACAAAACAGCGCATGATTTTCACGGTGCGTAAGGCGTCCATCCAACCTCGGATTGCAAATAGCCTGAATTTCAAGGATTCAATGGTTTTTCATCGGCCTGAAATGCTCACCTGTTCCACAGCTGTGCTGGGGGCGTTCTGGGATTTTAACGGACTGCCGTCCCCCGGAAAGTGTAGTGAGTTGCCGCGCGGGAAAAATTGACAGGCATTTTCAATTGCGGTATTTTCAAAACATCTAGTCCGTATGCTTATTGCTCGGAATTGATATTGGCGGCTGACCAATCCAAATAAACAGAAGACGAGCAATCGTCAATGAAGCACACAAAGCAACACCCAACCACCCACGCGGGGACACTTCTCCGCTGGGGCATGGTGTCCCTTTTTTGTTTTTAACAAAAGGAGATCGCCATGTTCCTGATCATTATCGCTTGCTGCATCACCGGTTACGCCATCAGTCGTCCAGTAGTACGGGCGTTTGGTTTGTAATCAACCCTATCGGGGACACTTCCCCGCATAGGGCTTGTGTCCCCTTTTTATTTCAAGGAGACACAAATGAAGCGCATCGTCAGAGATTTACCAATAAAAATTTACCACTCCAGTGACGCGATTTCGCACAGTGGTATCGTGCAATTGCTCAAGTCGCCGGAGCACTACAAAAACTACAAGGAAGGAATCGTCGAGCCCACACCTGCAATGGAGTTTGGTTCTGCGTGCCACTCATTCATCCTTGAACCAGAGCTGTTTGCCAAGGAATACGTGCTTGCGCCGAAGTTCGACAAGCGCACTAAAGAGGGCAAAGAAGCTGCTGCAAAATGGGACGAGGAAAATGTAGGAAAAATCCCATTGGCTGCCGAGCAGATAGACGCGCTTGCCGCAATGCGGGTGAGCGTTTTCAATCACACTGGGACAGCCAAAATCTTGTCCGCAGGTGAGGCCGAAACATCCTTGTTTTGGACGGACGAATACACTGGCTTGCAATGCAGGATTCGCCCAGACTGGATGTTTGATCGCGGCATTGCAGACCTCAAAAGCTGCATCACCGCCAGCAAGGACGGCTTTTCGAAAGCAGTTGCAAACCTTGGTTATGACGTTCAAGCGGCGTTTTACATTGATGGCATGAAAGCTGTGACAGGGAAAGCGGTCAACTTCTACTTCATCGCCGTTGAAAAAACCGCACCGTTCTCGACGGCCTGCTACATGGCCAGCCAGGAAATGGTCGAAGTCGGGCGTGCCAAGTATCGCGGCGCGCTTGAGTTGCTGAAATGGTGTCAGGAAAACAGCCGTTTCCCTGGCTATCAACCCAGTGGTGAGATCGAGTCAATTGATCTTCCGCGCTGGGCAGCAAGCTTCGAACTCGAAGCCTAAGACAGTAGCAACCCACTGGGGACACGTCCCCGTCAGGGTTTGTGTCCCTTTTTTTACTTAAAGGAGACGCAAAATGGGCATTCCTATCCTCGTAATATTAGCAATGGGCATTTTTACAATCATCAAGTGGATGGTTGCATTCATCGCCCCGCGCATCAAACGCACCAAAGCAAAATCCGCTCGAAGCACTTCTCAATCAGTGGCAATACCGATTGAGCCAGGCTGGGACGGTTTTGATAAGCCTGCGTTCATTCGGCGCGGCATTCAGTATCCGACGCTCACCGAAAAGAAACACGGTCGCACGCGCAAAGCAAAGCCGGTTTTTGCTGCTGCGTAATTTAATCCTTGCAGGGCGATTTGCCTCCTGCAAGGGAAGGTGAATCTCCCCGTTTTTTATGGAGGACACTATGAACAGGAAAATCACCAAACTCGAACGGATAAAATCCAAAGCACTCAGGATTGCGATGACGGCTTTTCTTGCTGACCCATCATTGGGTTCGCGCCAGGCCAAATCGCTCTTCTCAGAAATCGTGACCCATTTACAAGCGGGCATGGATGACGAGCAGATCGTACAAACCGTTCTTCAAAATAATTCGACAACCTCGCCAACCGGCAAATTGTCGTTGATGTAACTGTTGTCGCTGTATCACCCCCAACGGGACACTATTCCCGGTTGGGGCATGGTGTCCTTTTTTTGTTTTTTCCAAAGGAGATCACCATGTCGTTACAAGCACTCAAAAATATCCGCCAAACAGCAGCAGCGAACGGCGCAAGTCAACCTCAAAACTTTCCAGCAATGTTGGAACAGTACAAAGGAGAAATTGCCCGCGCGTTGCCAAAGCACCTCAACCCAGACCGTATGGTGCGCATCGCACTTACCGCGTTCCGCATGACCCCGAAGTTGGCTGATTGCGATCCACGCAGCGTGTTTGCCGCCGTGATCCAATCCTCGCAATTAGGGTTGGAGATTGGTTTGATGGGCGAGGCTCACCTCGTTCCATTCGGCAATCAGTGTCAACTCATCCCCGGATACACAGGGCTGATGAAGCTGGCGCGCAACAGCGGATTGGTAATCGACATTTATGCCGAAGTTGTGCGCGTGAACGATAAGTTCTCGCTCAAGCTCGGCATGAACCGCGACCTGCAACATGAGCCACTCACAGCAGCAGGCGGCTTCCCTTCATCTGACGAAGAACGTGGAGAAGTGGCAGGGTTTTACGCTGTTGGCGTATTGAAAGATGGTAGTCGCACGTTTGTCGCAATGGGTCGCGCAGAAATTGAGCGTATCCGTGACGGCAGCAAAGGGTACCAGGCAGCCAAGAAATACAAGAAGGAGTCCACCTGGGATACCGACTTTGTTGCAATGGGGCTGAAAACGGCAATTCGCCGCATCTGTAAGTTCTTACCGAAATCACCAGAGTTGGCAACAGCATTGGCGATGGACGAACAAGCGGGGCGACAAAATCTTAACCTCGACGACGTTATCAACGGCAGCTACACGCCGGTTGTTGATGAAGACACAGGCGAGATCAAAGAATTGGAGGGCGAGGGTGATTCCAAATCCACCAAAATTCAAACAGTTCCGAAAGCAGTAACCAAACTCGAAAAACTCGAAAAGGTTGCAGCCGCTTTGAGAACGGCCAGTTCCATCGAGGCATTGGACGAGGTATATGTCCGTGCCGAAGGTGAGTTGGAAGATGCAGAACTGGAAGTTGTCTTGCGCGAGTATCGCAAATGCAAAGATGCGATTAGCGATAGCCTGATTTAACAAGCAACATCCACCTTACGGGGGCATTTCCCGTAGGGGTTGTGTCTCCTTTTTATTTTAATTTTGGAGGCACAAAATGGGCGCATTGTTTGATATGAAATCATTTTTTGCATGGCTTGAAAGCGCAGGTGAACATGATCTTCTGCAACGCAGGGATCAGTTGCAATACGCGATCAACCACAAACTTACCGAGGGTGGTGTAATTGCCGATGCCAGGTATTTGCTCAAGGAAATCGAGCAAGAAATGCTGGCTAGGACGATGAGATAAGCTTCAACGAAAGCGAGTTGCGTCGACCAATTACATCGCTCAGGCGGTTGTATTCGTCGGTGTCACCGTCAATGATCGCCAACACTAAATTGCGTTCCAAAGCATCTTTGGCATTGCAACGTAGTCGTCTGGCAATCAACGGTTCAACATCTGCAAGTCGAAGGTCTAGCGAATCGCAAAGGCTTTCAAATTCTTGTTGATCGAGAACTTCAGGCGTGGAAAACAGGATGCGTTTTTTGCATTCCAGTTCTTCTTTGCCTCCCGTAATAACCGTGAAGGCTGGTTTCCGTGATTCGTTCATGCGTCCAGTCTAACACGATCAAAACCCAACGCGGGATCACCATATCCCGGTTGGGGCATGGTGCAAACGTTTTTTAATGCAAATCAAAAAGGAGAAACACCATGTTGAACAAAGTACAACTCATCGGTCGTCTGGGCAAAGACCCGGAAGTTCGTTACACCACTGAAGGCGAAGCAGTTGCCAATGTTTCGATAGCAACAACCGAAAGCTGGAAAGACAAAACCGGCGCGAAACAAGAAAAAACAGAGTGGCACAATCTGGTTTTTTACCGCCGTCTTGCCGAAGTGGTGGGTGAACACCTCAAAAAAGGTGCGCTCATCTACATTGAGGGCAAGCTCACAACCGAAAAGTATCAAAAAGACGGAGAAGATCGTTACATCACAAAAATTGTTGTCTCCGAGATGAAAATGCTCGGTGGCAACAAGGTGTCAGACGACCCTCACGTTGCTGAACCTGCAGCGAAAGCAACCGCTCGCAACGGCAATAATGGTGCTGGAAAATCCGCAAAACAGGCGGGGCCAGAACCTTTTTAATTGAAGCACTCACCCCGGGGGGAAACATTCCCCTTGGGGATGCTTCCTTGCTGGTGGCTTAAAAACTACCCGCCCACACGGGACACACCAAAACATCCCGTCGGGTGCTTTGGTGTGTCCCATGCGGGATTTAACCAAGGAGGCATCATGGAAGCGAAAGAGTTGAAGCAATTGGCATCTGGACGCTGGAAAAGCATTGTGACATCGCTCGCCCCGCAGTTAGGACTAGCCATAGAGCGATTACCGCACCACGTTTCATGTCCCGTGCATGGCGGCGTAGATGGTTTTCGCCTGTTCAAGGATTTTGATGAAACAGGCGGCAGCGTATGCAATACATGCGGAATCCAGAATGACGGATACGCGACGCTGATGTGGGTAAATGGATGGGATTTCAAGACCTCTCATAGAGCGATACACGACATGTTGTTGGGCGACAGGTCGAACCAATATCGACCACCAGTAGCACCGCCACAAGTCGTCAAAAAGGAAGTGGAAGTGGATGTTCAATCCATACGCGATTCACTGAATCATGTATGGAAGCACAGCATTCCCTTGTCATCCTCTGAAGCACGGCCAGCAAGAATGTATTTGGCGAACCGAGGCATCAGGCAAATTGACTATCGGAAAATTGATAGCAACATGATCCGCTTTGCTCCGCTTCTTGAGTATTACGAAGAGGGGAAGCTGCTCAACAAGTATCCCGCTATTGTCACGATGGTATGCGATTCAGACGGTCGTCCTTCGACGGTTCATCGCACCTACATCACTGACAGCGGGACAAAAGCACCTATCCCGTCGCCAAAGAAAATGATGCGGCACTGTGCCGATAATTTATTTGGCGCGATGAGGATAACGGTACAGGGCAACAGCAAGGTGTTGGCAGTTACAGAAGGTATCGAAACCGCACTGGCTGTCATGGGCGTTTTTAATGTACCGGTATGGGCTGCCGGCAACGCCTACTTGCTGGAAAACTTTGTGCCACCCCAAGGGGTTGACGTAGTGATCTATGCCGACAAAGACCGACCATCCAGACAGCACCCTGATGGACACGGTTTGAGTGCGGCGAAGTTGCTGCTCAAACGCTTATGGAAAGAGGGCATCAAGGCAAGTATCAAGCTACCCGGCAACGAGATTCCGCAAGGGATGAAATCGGTTGATTGGCTTGATGTGGTCAACGGCAATGTGCCTCAAGCACCCGCCGAAAAAACCGCTACACGGTAGGCGCAACCAATCTCGCATTGGCCAAGTAAACCGATGGCCGTTTTACCCCGCTTGCGGGGCTTTTTATGGCGCACTCCACGAGTGCGTCACAAAAAGAAAATTCATGCTCATCGCGTAATGCCTTGAGTTGATATTGGTGGCTGGCCAATCGAAATAAACAGAAGACGCGCAAGCGTCACTAAGGAATTACCAATAGCAGCACAAGAAGCATTTAATTTAACCCAACCGGGGACACTCTCCCCCTTGGGGCATGGTGTCCCTTTTTATTTCAAAAAGGAGATCACCGTGAAACAAGTTTTTCATTTTTATGCCGACCCTGGACACGGCTGGCTTGCCGTCAAGAAGCATTATCTGCATTGTTTTGGTATCGCTTCTCAAATCACGCCATACAGCTACCAACGTGGCGATACGGCCTACCTTGAAGAGGACTGCGACTTGTCGATTTTCCTGGCTGCACTCAAGGAGGCCGACATCGAAGCAGACATCAGATCGCATCACACTGATCGTCAATCCAGAATTCGCGGATATAACTCGTATCGTTGCCAAGATACGGGCATGTGCAAGATCGAAAAAGTATCCGAGGGTCTTTGGCTGGTACGCAACGAAAAAAATGAGCGTATCGGCGAGGTCTTCGGCATTAAAGGAAAATTTCAGGCGCAAACCATGACGGGTGTTTTCGTCGCAAACGGCAGAACATTGTGTCTGGCGGCGAAACTTCTGGATTCTGCTCAATACCATGTGGTCGCCATTGTCCATGATCCGCGTACCAACGAAGGCATGAAGGATGTGCCGACAATGGGGTATTACAACGAGTCGCGCGACATTGCCTTGATTCAAGCAAGAAGGTGGGCTAATGATGGTTACTGGACAACGGTGTACAACACGGTGTCTGGTGAAGCTCTCTACGACTTCCCTCCGTATGGAGGCGTCCAATGAGGCACACACAAGGCCCTTGGCATAACGTCGCCAACACCGAAATCAGAGCGCGTTTCGCAAGCCAGAATGGCGATCACATCGCAACGGTCTGGGCTAACGGGGAATCAGAATCAGCAGCGAATGCAAGACTCATCGCTGCCGCACCTGATTTGCTGGAAGCACTCATCATGGCCGAGCTTTTTATACTCGGTTTTGAGGATGACGAAACGCAAAAAGGTATTTCCAACAAACTGCTTCAGATACGTGCAGCCATTTCAAAGGCCACAAAGGGAGGCCGCAATGCCAACCCTTAAAACTTTTGATGGCTACAAGCGCACAACCTTCAGCTTCAACGAAGGTTGGAAGGACGACGATGTGCATGAGTATGTCGGGAAATTCCGAATTCTCAAAATCAGGCGCATCGCTGAAATTGACACGGCTAACGGAGAAGCGGAAGGGCGTATCTATACCGTAGCGGCTCCAAAGGATGTATCCAAAGCGGACGTTATTAACGTTCTGCAAGGCGCATTCACTCGGCATTGTCGTTGCGAGCATGATTGTTGCGGACATCTGTTGATTGGCGTTTCTTCGATTCGTCGAACAAAGCGCAGAGAGTGGTTGGTTGAGGTTGCACGTCGCTATAACGTGTAACAAATAAACGCTGAGCATGAGTGGTTTTACATGCACAGCGTTCGACGAGGTTTTTTCTAAACCCTAGCGGGGACACATCCCTGCCAGGGGCTTGTGTCCCCTTTTTTTGTTTAAAAAGGAGACGCAAGTGAAACCAATGAGATTGAAAAAAATTAGCGCAGCCCTCATGTGGCTGCCGGGTTTTGAGCCGGCAGACAATATGCCTGTTGTATTGCAAGGGCCAGATGTTCCGCATCGAGAAGCTGAAATCATCCGGTTTCCCAAGTCGGTAGCTGCCGTAGTTGAAAAAATCAAGGCAGTGTGGCCGTGTCTTAATGCCGTTACCTTGTCCAGTCTATCGGGCAAAGTTTCAAAATTCGACGCGAACATTGCCGCAATCGAACTCCTGCGCAAGTTGGAAGACGAGAAAAGGCAACCCACCACGGAAGAACGGGACATTCTCAACCGTTACACAGGGTGGGGCGGTATTCCGCAAGCGTTCAATGACGACCAAAAGGACGAAGCATGGGTTACTCGTGCAGCACGCCTCAAGGAACTATTGAATGAAAGCGAACACAAATCCGCTGAAGCCAGCACACCGAATGCTCACTACACCGCACCAGAAGTTATCGAAGCGATGTGGCGTATGGTGGAACGGCTGGGTTTTAAGGGTGGTCGCATCCTTGAACCCTCTGCGGGAACTGGATACTTCCTCGGCGCAATGCCGCAAGAAATCGCCGAAAAAAGTACTGTCACAGCAATTGAACTCGATCAACTGTCGGCGCGTATCCTGAAAGCTCTATATAGGGATTACGGGGTAAACGTTATACAAAGCGGGTTTGAAGCTACAAAGCTGCCAGCGGGGTTTTACGATCTGGCGATCAGCAATGTGCCATTCGGGAATTACCAAGTACCGGAATTGCGTAATGTGCCTTACGCCAATTTCCTGATTCATGACTATTTCTTTGCGAAAGCGATGGAAGTTGTTAGGCCGGGTGGGTTGGTGGTGTTCATTACGTCCTCCGGGACAATGGACAAGCATGACGATAAGGTGAGGCAGTATCTTGGCAGCAAGGCTAATTTGGTGGCCGCAGTTCGCTTACCCAATACCGCTTTCAAGAATATCGCCAACACCGAAGTCACCACCGACATACTGGTATTGCAAAAGCCGCTTGAGGGGCGCAGCAGTAAAAAAGGCTGGATGGAAATTATCACCCTGCCTGAAACGTCCCCGATCTACCAGCCATGCAAGGAATACTGGCGAAGGCAGTCCATCGCCTGCAACCAGTATTTTGCCGCGAACCCTCAATGGGTCATCGGCAAGCTAACGTTGACAGAAAACGGCTACAGCAAATCAACAGGGTGTGTGTTCGAGGGAGACTTCGAAGAAGCACTGGCTCAAAAGGTGTCCTTGTTGCCAGAGGATATTTACACGGCAATTCAAAACAGCGAACAGCCGCAAGAGCTAAAACCTACACTCCTGGGGTACACCGACCAGGGGCGCCCAGGTTTTCGGGTGATTAACGGACAGGTGTACGAAACAACAGACGGGTTGGAAGCGTTGCAGTTCATCGCGCCGCAGAAGACCTTGGAACGCATCATGGGAATGTGCAGTATTCGTGATGCGGCACGCAAGATTATTCGGTCACAAGTAGAAACGGAGAATGAGGCGATTCTTGCCACTTATCGGTTGATGCTGAACATTGAGTATGACAACTTTGTTGCCCAATACGGAAATATTTCCGAGAAGGCAAACCGGAGAGCTTTCAAAAGCGATCCCGATCTGCCGTTGCTGATGTCGCTGGAACGTTGGGATGAGGAAACTCAAAGCGCCGAGAAAGCAGACATATTTACTCAGCGCACGGTGGGGGTGTTTAAACAGGTTGATCATTGCGAAACATCGGAAGATGCGTTGCTGGTTAGTCTGTCCGAGTGCGGTAGCATCGTCGAGAATCGGATTGCTGAATTGCTTGGGAAACCGAGCTGCGCAGCCATTAAGGAACTCGAAGAGAGGGGCGCAGTGTTCCTTGATCCAGAAACCGACCATTGGGAAACCAAGGACAGTTATTTGTCAGGTGATGTCCGTAAAAAACTATCTGCCGCTAGGGTGTCGGGTGAGCGTTACAGCCGAAATGCGCAAGCGTTAGAGGCCGTGATTCCAGACGATTTAACACCCGGCGAGATCGGTGCGCGCATCGGTTCAACGTGGATACCAACCGGTGATTACGAAGCCTTCCTTGATGAAATTTTGGAGTGCAACGGAAACGCCGTGACGTTCAACCAGGCAGCCGGCGCGTGGAATATCGAAACGCACTACAGCACCAAATATTCGATACCAGCCACGCAAAAGTTTGGCACTGAACGGGTCAATGCAGCAGATCTGTTCGACCAGGCGTTGAATCAAACCGTGCCGACCGTGTATGACCCTGACAAAGTGAATCCTGACAAGCGTGTGGTCAACCAAAAGGAGACCATCGCAGCACGGGAGAAACAGCAATTACTCAAGGATACATTTCAGGAGTGGTTGTGGCAGGATCAGGAACGGGCAACAAGATTGGCAAGACTTTACAACGACACGTTCAATTGTGTTGTGTCACGTCAGTACGATGGACAGCATTTGGTATTGCCGGGATTCTCTCGGATATACCGTTTGCACGATCATCAGAAAAACGCGATCTGGCGTATTGTTGCAAGTCAACGTAATACGCTGCTTGCCCATGTTGTAGGAGCTGGCAAGACACTGACTTGTATCTGTGCGGGTATGGAGTTGCGTCGTTTGGGCAGAGCCAGTAAACCGATGTATGTGGTTCCAAACCACATGCTTCACCAGTTTGCAGCCGAGTTCCTGCGCGCGTATCCCGGTGCGAATATTCTGATTGCGTCGAAAGATGATCTTCAGGGTGACAAGCGTCGTCAGCTTCTATCTCGTATCGCTACCGGCGATTGGGATGGCGTGCTGATTACACATGCTTCATTCGAGCGTATCAAAATGAGCGATGAGTTCATGGAGGAATATATCCAAAACGAAATCGACCAGATTGAAGATGCTATGTGTACCGAAAAGCAGGATCGCGGTAATCGCATCATCAAAGAACTAGCCCGTGCGAAAAAATCATGGGAAGCAAAGCTGGCGAAACTGTCAGGGGCAAATAAAAAGGATGACATTTTGTCCTTTGAACAGCTTGGTATTGATTGGCTGTTTGTAGATGAGGCGCACATGCACAAAAACTTGTGGAGATTCAGCAAGATGACACGGGTCGCCGGATTGCCTAACAGCAATTCGGAGCGGGCATTCGACATGTTCGTCAAAACTCGTCACGTCATGGAAAAACACAAGGGCAGGGCAGGCGTGGTGTTCGCAACTGGCACGCCGGTATCCAACAGCATGGCTGAAATGTGGGTCATGGTGCGACGTGAAGTCGTGTAAGTAGTTGTTTATTAGTGATAAACACTAGATAAACCTGTCGTTTTCCCGACAGTAGCCTAAGAGGGCAAGCGTGGCTGGTAACAGCTGGGTTTGAAGCCCCTCTGACAATGTAGCCCAATCTGAAAGGATGAAGCCTAAGCCGTGAGGCAGAAGCGGAACTGCGAGCATTACGTGGTAGGGAACTAGGCTTGGAAATATGGTGAACGTAAGTGAAGTGGTGATAAATTCCGTTAACATTGAGCTGCCAAAAGTGCTGATAGGCAGTAACCAAAAGGTACAAGAGCGGTTTCGGCATTCATGACTTGCCGAACGGAAACAAAGTCTCTTCGGAAGAGAGCCACCACCTAACCTTCCTTTGTTATTTACATGAAACACGGTAAGCCCGTATATCCGCCCGTAAGGGCAAGTCAACCGCAAGGAAGACCGATGGATGTGCGGGTATAAGATGCCAGAAAAAGCGAATGTCAGCCTGTAATGGGTTGAATAGGGATTGAGGCGCAAGCTAACATCATCTTACCCGAAAGGGGGCAGACTTCTGGTTGGTCTCTCTTTGCAAGAGAGTTTGAGGAACCTTTATAACGGAGGCAAAAGCAAATGACGACTATAAATACTGTAGTTGGTGCGGCCTCTGGCTGTGAAGTGGATTGGCACAGTCTTGACTGGGCAACAATTCATCAAACAGTAAAGAGGCTGCAAATGCGTATTGCAAAGGCAACACGGGAAGGAAAATACGGTAGGGTGAAAGCCTTGCAGCGGATTCTGACCCACTCGCTTAGCGGCAGAGCAATAGCCGTAAAACGAGTTACTGAAAATCAAGGCAAAACGACGGCTGGCGTGGATAAAGTAGTATGGGATACGCCGAAGTTAAAAACCGAAGCTGTTATGTCGCTCAAGAGAAAAGGCTACCAGCCTCAACCTTTGAGAAGGGTATTTATACCCAAAGCAAACGGAAAAATGCGACCACTTGGAATACCGACTATGAAAGATAGGGCCATGCAAGCTTTACATTTGCTAGCTCTTGAACCAGTGTCGGAAACCAAAGCTGACTCCAATTCATACGGATTCAGACCCATGAGAGCCAGCAGAGATGCAGCGGAACAATGCTTCGTCTCGTTGGGTGGAAACCACACCGCACAATGGGTATTGGAAGCAGATATTGCAGGTTGCTTTGACAATATCAATCACGACTGGCTGATGAACAATGTCTGCATGGACAAAGGGATTCTCAGAAAATGGTTGAAAGCTGGTTATAAGTGGAATGGGAAACTGTTTAGCACGGATGCGGGAACACCGCAGGGTGGAATCATATCGCCCACTCTAGCTAACCTGACCTTGGACGGAATGGAACAGATGTTGCTTGACCGCTTCGGCGCAAAAGGCGGCAGGGAAGCCAATAAAGCTAAGGTTAATCTGACCAGATATGCAGATGACTTTATTATCACAGGCGCAACGAAAGAAGTGCTGATGGAAGTCAGAAACATGATTGAGGTCTTTTTGAAGGACAGAGGATTAACACTGTCAGAAGAAAAAACCAAAATCGTGAATATCGAAGAAGGTTTTGATTTTCTTGGATGGAACGTGCGCAAGTATGATGGAAAGCTACTCATCAAGCCCGCAAAGAAGAATGTGCAAGCATTCTTGCGTAAAGTCCGGGGAATCATCAAGGAACACAAAACAGTAAAACAGGAAGACTTGATAGCTATGCTCAACCCAGTAATCAGGGGATGGGCGAATTATCACCAGAACCAGGTGGCGAAGGAGACCTTTAATAAGGCAGATAACGTCATTTGGAAACAGCTTTGGCAGTGGGCCAGTAGAAGGCATCCTAACAAATCAGCCCCATGGGTGAAGTCGAAATATTTCATGCGAGATGGACTGAGGAACGGGATGTTTGGCACGACGGTTGAGGATGATAAAGGCGGAAAGAGAACTGTGAAGCTGGTGAAAGCCAATGACACAGCGATTAAACGTCACGTCAAAATCAGAGGAGCAGCCAATCCTTATGACCCTAAATATGAAACGTACTTTGAGGAAAGGCTTGGTCTGTCCATGAAGGAAAGTTTCAGGGGAAATAATAGATTGAAAGTTCTGTGGTATGCACAGGATGGTTTATGTCCGAAATGCGGAGAGAAAATAACGAAGGATACGGGATGGCATCTTCATCACATCCTTCCAAAGTCTCAAGGCGGCGACAACAAAACGACCAACTTGGAATTGCTACATCCGAACTGTCACAGGCAGCACCACAGCCAAGAAAGAAAGTAGGTTGCTGGCTTCGGTTAAACGAGGCTTTGCAGAGGCTTGAGCTGTATGCGGGGAAACTCGCACGTACAGTTCTTAGGGGGGGATGGTGCAGCAATGTACTGTCTCTACCCGATCAACGGTACTTGCAACCGAAGACGATGGAAGCCTGTCAAGTGGGGATGTTTGACACTTGGGCGGGCAACTTTGGTGAGTCAGTGACGGCGCTGGAGCTTGCTCCAGATGGTAGGGGTTATCGGATGCACACCCGCTTTGCGCGATTCGTTAATTTGCCGGAACTGATGTCTATGTTTGGTGAGGTGGCGGATATTCGCACGGCGGAAATGCTGAAATTGCCTGTACCGACCGCGCACAAGGAAACGGTCACAATCAAGCCAACAGCGGATTTGAAAGCCTTTGTCCAAACCCTTGTGGAACGGGCAGAAGCGATCAGAAACGGGAACGTTAGTCCTTCCGAGGACAACATGCTGGCGATCACCAACGAGGGTCGCAAGGCCGCGCTGGATATGCGTCTGATTGATTTATTCGCTGAAGTCGAGGATGGCAAGGTGAACCATTGTGCCGAGAGAGTTTTCGGTATCTGGGTGGAAGCCAAGTTGTTCCGTGGGACGCAAGTCGTGTTTTGCGATTTGTCCACCCCGCTTGAAAACGGGCGTTTCAGTGTGTATCAGGCGTTGAGAAGTAATTTAGTTGAACGAGGTATTCCAATCGAGGAGATTGCCTTCATTCACGACTACGAGAGTGACTCCGCCAAGGACGATCTGTTCAAAGCCGCGCGTGATGGGCGTATCCGCATTCTTCTGGGCAGCACGCAGAAGATGGGGGTTGGAACCAACATTCAGACTCGACTAGCCGCGTTGCATCATCTGGACGCGCCGTGGAGACCCTCGGATGTAGAACAACGGGAAGGGCGCATTATTCGTCAGGGAAATCTGAACGAAAGCGTGCGCATCTACCGTTATGTAACAGAAGGCTCGTTCGATGCCTACATCTGGCAAACGCTTGAAACCAAGGCAAGATTCATTGCTCAGGTCATGCAGGGGGATACCGGGATGCGTAGTGCAGAAGACGTTGAATTGGCCGCGCTGTCGTATGCCGAAGTGAAAGCCTTGGCATCGGGCAATCCGCTGGTGTTGGAAAAAGCAGGTGTTGATACCGAGCTTGCCAAGCTGTCGTTGCTCCGCTCTCAATGGGATCAGCAACAATGGCGCAACAAGCAGGAGCTGGCGACGTTGCCAGGTCGTATCGAACGTGTCCAGGCCAGAATTACTGGTATTGAATCCGACATGGCTGCTCGACAAGACGTATCTGGTGGCAAATTCCTGATCGAAGTTGAAGGGAAACGCTATACAGACCGCGTTGAGGCGGGCAAGGCAATACTCCAAGCCGTGTACGGAAACAAAGCTAAACGTGATCGGAACATTGGTCAGATTGCCGGATTCCCTATTGCTGCGAAAGTGACAGTGCTTGAAGGGATGGTGCTGGTGATCCTGGGTGGTGTTGAGTATCGCTGCAATCACGCGGAATCAGCACAAGGTTTTATGCGTGTGCTCGAAAATACGCTCAACCGGATGGAAATGGTGCTTCAGGAAGAGCTGGAGTATCTGGCTAGAACCGAGAAACGCATGGCCGACATTCAGGCCGAAGCCGCAAAGCCGTTTGATAAGGCTGCGCGGTTGGAGTGGCTGAAACAACGGCAACGAGAAATCGAAGCCGAGCTTGACTTGAACAAGGGCGAAAACACCGCTGTTGAAGAAACGGCGGAAGTCGTCTAAAGTTCTTCCACCCCTTGATTGGGGTGGTTTTTTATGGCGCACTCAACGAGTACGTCACAAAAAGAGAATTCATGCTCATCGCGTAATGCCTTGAGTTGATATTGGTGGCTGGCCAATCCAAACAAACAGAAGACGAGCAATCGTCAATGAAGCACCGAAGCAATATCCAATCAACCCACACGGGGACACTTCCCCGTATGGGTTTGTGTCCCCTTTTTTTCGCTAAAAAGGAGACGCAAATGACCTACCAAACCATCGCAGCACAAAGCCTCAGCACCCCCGACTTGCTGGCTATGTTGGTCGGGAAAGATAAGGCTCAAGCACTTTCGCATACTTCGCTTTCCGTGTTGTTTGGAATGCGCGCCAACCGCCAAACTACGGTTGTCTGCGAAAAGCAACCTCACTACGCTCCAGCAGCAATCATCTCAGCAGCAAAAGAGCTGGTTATGCGTGCGCTATCCGAGGACATCACACAAAACCCAATCAATCTCAATAATCCAGTTGAAGTTAAGAAATATCTGAAGTTGTTGTTGGGTGGACGGCAGCAAGAGGTGTTTGTGGTGTTGTTTCTCGACACGCAACACCGATTGATCGCCGCCGAAGAGTTATTTCACGGCACGCTGACGCAAACCAGTGTGTATCCGCGCGAGGTTGTAAAACGTGCGCTGATGCACAACGCGGCGGCAGTCCTATTGGCTCACAACCATCCTTCCGGTCTGGCCGAACCAAGTCAGGCCGATCAACTATTGACCAATGCGCTGAAACAGGCATTGGCACTGGTAGATGTGCGTGCGCTGGATCACTTCATCATTGGTGACGAAAGCGCATTGTCATTCGCCGAAAGGGGGTTGATATGAACAGTATCGCCTATGTTGGGAGTTGTCCGGTTACCAAGGGCGACTTAAAACGCTTGAAGAAAATGTCTCGACTGGCCAAGCAATTTGCCTCGCTACATTCTGGGTTATCAGACGGGTGTAATTACGCGCTGTTTGAGATGCACTGCGAAAATTCCTCCGTGAATCACATTGCATGTGTCATACAGGACGTTACAAACGAGGCAGTTGATAGTCTGACAAGAGCGTTTCATTAACCACCCAACTGGGGACTTCGTTCCCCTTGGGGCGTGATGTCTCCATTTTTTTCATTAAGAAGGAGATCACCATGTTTTTTGAAACGACGATAGACAAGCGCAGCAAAAAAGCGATGATTGATTTTTTGGCTGGTCATTATAGATACAGCACCATGAACGGCTGGAATCACTCAACAAGCTATGCGCACTGCATAAAGGTCAATAAACTTGGCCTGACTTCCGAACAATCGAATGCGGCATACGACATGCTGCAAACAGATTTTTGGAATGAAATTGACGAACCAATTGCAGATTTCACCTCAGAAATGAGTGGGCGCTACACGATTGGAACTAATGGACGATCAAGCGGCTACCTCGTTCTTTATAAAAGCGAGTATGAGTTGACTGGATACAAATCTTATTGCCGCACCTGTGGACAACGAAACTTCAAGCTGGTGCATGATGCTGCGAAGTCAGCGGATCATGCCTTTATTGAGGCGTATGTGTTTCGCAATGGCGGGTGTTGGGTAGATGCAATTTACCTGGCAGAACCCGCCATCGCAGCAATCGAACTGTCGGATGAGGAGAAACTTTCCATGGTTCGATCAGCGAAACTTGCTTGCAAAGACGCGACAATCGGTAATAAGTGTGGTGCATGTGGCACTGAAGGCGAACATGGCCGTGTTAATTACACGCGACCACAAAAACGCTTGTCAGTGTCAGGAAAGAATGTTGACCAGAATGAAGATTTTTCTGAATGGTCGTTGCCTGAACTTCGTAATCGCGTTGAACTGGTTCGCCGGTTCGATCAAGCGTGTGACGAAATTCGGGATAATTTCATTGGGCTTATTAGCACCTGTAAGGTTGTCGAAGAGGTCGTAATGATCCCAAAGACTGTGAAGCGGATTGAATGCTGTCACGCATCTTGAAATAAGTAATTAGTCGGTTGATCCGACTCCAACCCAACTGGGGGCACATCCCCATTGGGGCATGGTGTCCCTTTTTTGTTTCATCAAAAGGAGAATGCCATGCAAGAAATATCAAATCGCCCCGATTGGGGCAAGCTGTTTTTGGACGCTCTTTCCTGCCCAGGAAAGATTTCTGAGGCGTACTCGGTATTCCATGAGTACAGCCTTGGCAATGCAATTCTTGCTGCGCTTCAATTAACAGCCAGAGGTTTGCAGCTATCGCCCATAGCCTCCTTCAATAAATGGAAGCAATTAGGGCGGTGCGTTCAAAAAGGCCAGAAGGCAATCGCTTTGGTGATGCCAGTTACCGTCAAAGCCAAGTCGAAAGACGAGGATGAACGCGGTGCAGCTAACGCAGAAGTAGATGCCAACACGCAAGCCAAGGGTTCGGGACGCACCATTTTCATCCTGAAAAATAACTGGTTTGCGTTAAGCCAGACAGAAGGCGCGGAGTATGCGCACGAAGTCGTTATTCCTGAATGGGACAAGGCGCAAGCCCTGTCTGTACTGGAAATTACGGAAGGGCACTTCAATTTAACGGACGGCAATACCCAAGGGTACGCAGTCCCGAACGAGAAGCGCCTGGCGATCAACCCGCTTGCCGCAATGCCGTGGAAGACGTTGTTCCATGAAATGGCTCACTGTCTGATGCACTCGAAGGAGGCACAGATGGCAGACGGCAACGTGTTGCCACGAGACATCAAAGAGGCTGAAGCTGAATCGGTGGCCTACTTGTGTTGCGCAACACTTGGATTGCCGGGGTTGGATGAAAGTCGCGGCTACATTCAGGGCTGGCTGGGTTCAAAGGAGCGATCCGATGAGTTTGGCAAGAAGAGCGCGGCACGGGTATTTTCTGCGGCTAACAAGATACTCAAAGCAGGCACGGAAGCTGCGAGAGCAGGGGAAGTGTGCAATGAGCAATGAAGTCAAAACAGAAATCATGCACACGTCCTCCGAAGGTGTTCGATTTTTAACGCCGACCGGATGGAAGGTTTTGTGCGATGGACATGGTGATGCCCGCTTAACGGGTGGCGTTTGGATGTACAAAGGCGACAAAGAAGAAGCACATCGAATGCAGCAAGAGCGATGGAAGGAAATCAAAGCTCGTTCTGATCGTTACTACTCCCAATGTTGGGTGTAGCAGCTAATTAACCAACCCACACGGGGACACTTCCCCGTCAGGGTTTGTGTCCCCTTAATTTTTTAAGGAGACACAACATGCAACAACAAAACATTTCACACATGCGTGTGAGCAACATCCGCCAGGGGAGAAATCCCCGTGCTTATTTTGATCCAGTCGAAATGGCCGAAATGGAAGCGTCAGTCTCTGCAAAGGGAGTGATTCAACCAATCTTGATTCGTCCGGTTGAAGACTGGTTTGAAATTGTTGCCGGTGAGCGTCGTTGGCGTGCAGCTAAGAATGTGCATGGTGACAATTACGAAATCCCCGTCCTTGTGAAAAACATCACCTCGGAAGAGGCCGATGAGCTGGCTCTGATTGAGAACATTCAGCGCGCCAACATGAGTCCAACCGAAGAAGCCGCAGCAGCAGCCAGAATTCTTGGTCGTTGTGAAGGTAACCGTGACGAAGCAGCCAATCGTCTGGGTTGGACACGCAAAACGCTGGATAAGCGTCTTGCGCTGATGAACTGTAGTCTGTCTGTGATGACTGCCCTGAATGAACGCAAGATCCAACTGGGTCATGCCGAATTGCTGGCGGCCACACCGAAGGATAGACAGGAGAAGGTGATTGCCAATTTACTTTCACGGCCATCGCTTCCGACGGTCGCTATATTCAAAGCGGGTTTGGAAGAAATTTCCCAGGCGATGTCCTTAGCAATTTTCGATAAAACAGACTGTGCAAGCTGTCATCACAACAGTGGGAACCAACAAGCATTGTTTGCCGAGGCGGTATCTGCGGGGCATTGCACAAACAGCGAGTGTTTCAACAAGAAGACGGAGGACGTGTTGGAAGCCAAGAAGCAGTCCCTGGCAGAAAACTACCCTTGCGTTGTCATCGTCCGCCCGGGCGAGAACAACACAGTCATCAAGTTGGTCGCAGAAGGTGCGACAGGCGTTGGTGCAGAACAAGCAGCAGCTTGCCGTAGTTGCAAGTCATACGGCGCGGCAATCAGTGCGGTACCCGGCAAAGTGGGTAACGTATATGAATCGCAATGCTTCGATTCCTCATGTCACACCAGGAAAGTCGGTGAACATTTGTTGGCGGAAAAGAAATCGGCTGAAAATCCGACGACTGTTCCAACAACGGCTAAATCGGCTGATTTGAAGGTTGTGACTGGGAAGGGGGCGGAGAAATCCACAACCACACCAAAATCTGCCATGACCTCTGTTCAGGACACTCAGCGTGTCGTGGAGTATCGGATCGGCATCTGGCGTAAGGCGTTGAAGAAAGAATTATTCGCAGATCCACATAAGAACTTGTGCGTACTCATCGGTGTAATGATGACGCGCGGAGGGACGAATGTGTCATCTACAAAACTGGCCACCGGTTTTGAATCGCTAACATCGCAAAAGCCACCCGTCAGTAATGTCGGTGATGCGGCTGCGATGGTTGCGAATGCGAACGACACAGTGCGCGCTCAAATGCTGTCTGGGATCGTAATTTCAATCACGGACAGCATCGAGAAATCGCATCTGCCGGAAATGCTCAAATTCATGCAGGTGGATTTGGTAAAACACTGGAAACTGAACGCAGAGTTCCTTGAATTGCTCACCAAAAGCGAGATAGAGGTCATTGCGGAAGAACTCGGACTGAGGGCCGCGCTTGGCGAGAAATACGCTAAAGCAATCGGCGGAAAAAAGGACGAGATGATTAAAGCACTCCTGGCGGTCAAAGGCTTCGTTTACGAAGGCAAGATTCCAAAGGCTTTGCAGTTCACTGCTTAACAACCCAACCGGGGACACTTCCCCGCAAGGGCATGGTGTCCCTTTTTTGTTTTTCCAAAAAGGAGAATTACCATGTTTACTGAACTTCAAATTTTGCTGGCTACCTTGGCTAGCTTGACTGTCTCTTTGGCCGCAAACACGGATGGCACCATTACGGTGACTGTCATCCCGAAAGGCGGAAAAGAAGGCAATACCCTCGATACCCCGCTGACACTCACCGGCACTGCCGCTGAGCTGGATGAGGGATTCGCTGGAATCTTGACCAGCTATGCGAACAAGCGTCAAAACTTGTCCGACCAACTGGCCGCGACAGAAGCGATTCTGGAAGCTGCACAAAAGGAAGCTGCTGACAAAGCGAAGAAGTCCATCGCCAAGCCAGCTAATAAAACAGCCGCACCGGTCACTGATGAGGAAGCAGGTTCGGATGACGAGGACGATGATGAAGGGGGCGCAAGCTGCACCGCGCCCACATCACCGGTTTCTACAGAAGCTTGCACACCTGCGGCGGCACCAGATGCCAAAGCCTTGTGGGATTAAGGGGAGGATGACGAAATGGCTATCCAAACTACAACCCTGACTCGCTCATTTTCGTATGGCGGCATGACGCTTCCTGATCCTGGGAAAAGTTTGTCGCTTGAAGACGTCCGCGATGTTTATGCAGCCGCTTACCCTGAACTGGTCTCTGCTTCCATTGAGGGGCCGGAAAAGAGGGGCGACAACCTGATCTACACGTTCAAAAAGGGCGTGGGAACGAAGGGGTAAATCATGGAGTCATCAGTGAGAGCAAGGTTAAAAGCCTTATCAAAGGGTGACTCCCCAATCAGGCGGGCAGGGCTAGTGATAGTCCCGCCTGCTTCTCAAGAGGAGCAAGCATGCGTAATAGCATTGGTTCAACTCGTGCATTCGTCAAAAAATGCACGAAAGGAAGACCTGTTGCTGCCTCCTCCGGGGGCGTTGCCACTTGTTTTCTGACGCTGCCCTTCATTTCTCAGAACGTACCATTTCGCTCGGTGCATGAAGAGAATGACAGGAAATGGTTGCAGGCTGCCAAGTTGTGTGCCGAGCTGGTTGGGGATGATGAACTTGTTATCAACAGCAAAACGACAGCGCGCGACATCATCAGTCAATCATTATCTGTATGGGCTTCCAGGCACTGCGCAGATATTCAGGTGCTGGACAGCTTCGAGCTTCTGGCTGCGCTGGATCATGATGCGTTCGATCTGGACTACGAACAGAAGCCTGAAAAGGATCTTCTGTTAATCGGAATTCAGTCACAGCAAGCAACGCCATACATCAACGTCAAAGCGAAAGTCGAGAGGTTGGAAGCGGAGTATCCGGGGCTCGGTCGAACTGCGATCAATTATGCAGAGTTGGCCGGATACCGGACGTTCACGGCGTTTACGCCGCAAGTGGCATTTCATCATGCCTCATACCTGTATTGGTATGGGACGGACAGTGATGAAGATTTCGAGCAAGAGCGGGGCGCGTTTGGTGATGAGGACGAGATTGATGAAGGCAGCTTGATGCCCAGTCAGTTTTTAGCTTCATTTCCAGACTACCTCTTAAATGGAGAAGTATTGGAACGCGATGTGATTCAACGCATCGCGTCCGGCACGGACGAAGCGGGTGAAACGGCTAAGGTCATCTTGTCCATCATGGACTTGATAGACCAGGATGTCAGATTGCCTTATTCCAACAACTACTGCGGTGAGTCTGCCTTTTTCTCCTGTTATATGGGAGCCGGGGACGACATGCTTGGACGTGTGCTGGATGATTTTTATCAAAGCACCGGCGACGGCGAATACACCGACATGTACGGAGTTGCGGAAGTCAAACTCGACAAGCGGTCATTTCTGAAATGGAAAACCGAAATGGAGAAAGGCTTTGCGCTCTACACACAACTGGATCGCCTGATGCGTTGCATCGGCGATGTTCAATAGGAGGAAGACATCATGCAAGTTCCAGCAGCATGTATATCAAGCACACAGAAGGTGTACGAGATGTCCAGCGCGATCTTGTTGTACAGGGAACGCCACGGACAGACAGTATTTGCTTCAGTGCATGACGTAAAAATAAGCAAAGAGGGCGCGGCAACCATCGAGGCGGGCACGCCGGTTTCCAAGACGGGCCTCATGAAGATGATGCAAACGCTCGTGCCGGAGGATTACGCGCCGGCAGAGTTGTTGGGGGATCACATCCTCGCCAAAGGGAGCGACCACCTCGCGTGGTATTGCAAACCTCAAAAGCGACAGGTGTGGTTCAAAAACGATGAGCTTGGGCAAGATGTAAGCGCAACTACCGATCATCCCGGGCTGGTGTTCATTATTGGCAAGGGGCATTGGTATGTGTTCGCCGTAAAAGGCAACGAGCGCCCAATATCAGGCACGCCACTTTTTGTTTCTCCCTATCTCAATGTATGGAAGGGTGGGCATATCTGTACCGGGAATATCGAAACGCCGAAAGGCGCGATGAAGTTCAGTACGGAGGCGTGGGAAGAAGCATTTTTCAGGAGCTACTTCACCCATCCCAACCAGCATGAGAAAGGTGCGCTGACAAAGTATCGTGGCGGGATATTCGCTCTCTGGCGCGCGTTGATGAAAGGTCGAGCATTTCCGACTGAATCATTGGTATCGTCAGGCGAGACGCTGGGTCAGACATTTGAAAGGACGGTGAAGCATGGACAGCCGTGATGTTGCGCTGCAAAGCGTGATGCCGTGCGACGTGATGTCGTGTAAGTAATTGTTTATTGGCGGAACATCGCTAAATAAACCTGTCGTTTTCCCGACAGTAGCCTAAGAGGGCAGGCGTGGCCGGTAACGGCTGGGTCTGAAGCCCCTCTGACAATGTAGCCCACTCTGAAAGGATGAAGCCGAAGCCGTGAGGCAGAAGCGGAACTGCGAGCATCACGCGGTAGGGAACTAGGCTTGGAAGTAAGGTGAACATAAGTGAAGTGGTGATAAATTCCGTGAGCTTTGAGCTGCCAAAGATGCTGTCAGGCAGTAACCAAAAGGTAAGGAAGCGGTTTTTGAAGTTGGCATTTCTTCAAACGGAAACATAGCCTTCCCGGAAAAGAGCCACCACCTAACCTTTCAGTGTTATTTACATGGAACACGGTAAGCCCGTATATCCGCCCGCAAGGGCAAGCCAACCGCAAGGAAAGCCGATGGATGCGCGGGTATAGGATGTCAGAAAAAGCGAATGCCGTCCTGTAATGGGACGGATAGGGATTGAGACGCAACTCAACATCATCCTATCCGAAAGGATGCAGACTTCTGATGGGTCTCTCTTTGCAAGAGAGTATGTAGAACTTCAAAAGGAGGTAAAGCAAATGACAACTGCGGAAATTGTAGTTGGTGCGGCCTCTGGCTGTGAAGTGAATTGGCACGGTCTCGACTGGGCGCAAATTCACCAAACAGTTAAGAAGCTGCAAATGCGTATTGCAAAGGCAACAAGGGAAGGTAGGTACGGCAGGGTGAAAGCTTTGCAATGGATACTGACCCACTCGTTCAGCGGCAGAGCAATTGCCGTCAAACGGGTTGCTGAAAATCAAGGCAAAAAGACACCGGGCGTGGACAAAGTTGTATGGGACACACCGGAGTTAAAAGCTGAAGCTGTTATGTCGCTCAAGAGAAGAGGCTATCGGCCTCAACCTTTGAGAAGGGTATTTATCCCCAAAGCAAACGGAAAGATGCGTCCGCTAGGAATACCGACGATGAAAGACAGGGCGATGCAAGCGTTGTATTTGCAAGCTCTTGAACCCGTCTCGGAAACCAAAGCAGACCCAAACTCTTATGGGTTTCGACCTATGAGAGCGAGCAGAGATGCAGCGGAGCAATGTTTCGTTTCGCTGGCAAGGAAAGACTCGGCACAATGGGTATTAGATGCAGATATATCTGGATGCTTCGATAATATCAACCACGACTGGATGTTGAACAATGTCCCAACGGACAAAGTGATATTAAGGAAGTGGTTGAAATCAGGCTTCAAATGGAATGGACAGTTGTTCGACACGGAAGCGGGTACACCGCAAGGTGGAATTATCTCGCCAACGTTAGCGAATATGGCTTTGGACGGAATGGAAAGAAGACTCATGGAGCACTTCGGTGTGAAACGGAGTCGGAAAGCCTACAAAAACAAGGTCAATCTGAGTCGGTATGCAGACGACTTCGTAATTACTGGCACAACGAAAGAAGTGTTGGAGGAAGCGAGGGATCTGATGGTGGAATTCTTGAAGGACAGAGGCTTAACGCTGTCTGAAGAGAAAACCAAAATCGTGCATATTGAGGAAGGCTTTGACTTTCTCGGATGGAACGTGCGCAAGTACGATGGAAAGTTACTCATCAAGCCTGCGAAAAAGAACGTGCAAACGTTTCTGCGTAAAGTTCGGGGAATAATCAGAGAATCCAAGACAGCGAAGCAAGAAAATCTGGTGGGTAAGCTCAACCCGGTAATTCGGGGGTGGGCGAACTACCATCAGAACCAAGTGGCAAAAGAAACCTTTAACAAGGTGGATAGCGTTATTTGGAAACAGCTTTGGTGGTGGGCAGGCAGAAGACATCCGAACAAATCAGCCGCGTGGGTGAGGTCGAAATACTTTATGCGCGAAGGTTTGAGAAATTGGGTGTTTGGCACGACGGTTGAAAATGACAATGGCGAAAAAAGGATGATGAAACTGGTGAAAGCCAGCGACACACCGATTAAACGCCACGTCAAAATCAAAAGAGCGGCAAATCCTTACGACCCAGAATTTGAGACCTACTTTGAGGAAAGGCTTGGCCTGTCCATGAAGGAAAGTCTCAGGGGAAGAAATAGGTTGCTGTATCTGTGGTATGCACAAGATGGAATGTGTCCGAAATGCGCAGAGAAAATAACGAAGGATACGGGATGGAATCTTCATCACGTCCTTCCAAAAGCTCAAGGCGGCGACGACAACATGAACAACTTGGAATTGCTACATCCGAACTGTCACAGGCAACACCATAGCCAAGAAAGGAAGTAGGTTGCTGGCTCTGGTCAAACAGGGCTTTGCAGAGGCTTGAGCTGTATGCGGGGAAACTCGCATGTACAGTTCTTAGGGGGCGGGGGAACAGCAATGTTTTCTTGCTACCCGACCACAGTGATGGTGCCACGCTACATTGAACTGGAAGAACTCGACACGCCGGGCAATCGAATCTTGATGGCCGCAAACGGTGTCTGGCTGGAAGTTTGTCGCGCATGGCTGTATGTGCGTGTTCCGGTCGCATTACCTCCGATCATCCCGGTTCCATACGGGCTGGTACGCGAGGAGTTGCGATTCGGTTTTGGTAAGTTGCCAAGAGCAATGGTCGCTCAGTTCATCGAGCAAGCCAGAGTTCGTAGTCCAAATGAGTGTGCGGCATGGGGTGTCTGGAATCAACGGACGGACTCGTGGAAGCTGCTGATGCTCGAAGAGCGTTCAGTCGGAACCGATCATATCGAAGTCAACCTGCCCACACTGGAGGAGGGCGAACATAGGGTAATGGATCTGCACTCACATGGACTGCACGATGCTTTTTTTTCCAGGGAAGACAACCAGGATGACCGAGGCGAGACAAAAATCGCCGGAGTCATTGGAAATTTAGATAAGCCAGAGGTGACAGCATCTTTTCGCCTCTGTGCGAACGGGGTGTTTCTGCCACTTCCATTTGAAAGCCCGTAAGGGCGGGAAGGAAACACATGATCCATAACATAGATTCACGCCTGCTCACGCGGGCGGTAAAGGTGGTGTTGGTCGGAGCGGGTGGCACTGGCTCGCACGTCTTGCGACGGCTGGCCAACATTCATCTTGCCATGATCGAGCTAGGGCATCCGGCAGGTTTGGATGTCATTGTTATCGATCCAGACACGGTGTCTAAAACCAACGTGGGGCGGCAGAATTTTTGGCCCTCCGATGTCGGGCAGTCGAAGGCTGAAATACTGGTCAACCGCTGCAATATGTTGATGCAAACGGGATGGGTAGCTGAAGCCGCGAAAGTCACTGACGATACGCAGTTTTCCAACCCGGACATCGTGATCGGTTGCGTCGATAACAGGAAGGGCAGGGCAGCGATACTCAAGGCGCTCAAACGCAGTGTGTATTCATCAGCCTACTACCTGGATATTGGCAATCGTGAGCATGATGGACAGGTGGTATTGGGCGAGGTCTTCGGGGCGAGCTACAAACGGGAAAATCGTTTGCCTCACGTTGCCGACCTCTATCCAGACATTATTGACGGGTCGCTAGACGATACGGACGATACGCCCAGTTGTAGTTTGGCTGAGGCGTTGGAAAAGCAATCCTTGTTCATCAACGACACGATGGCGAATGCGGCATGCAATTTGTTGTGGGAACTGTTCCGTTACGGGCAGCTCACGCATCACGGCCAATTCGTCAATATCAGGTCAGGGCGTGTAACGCCGCTGGCCATTGATCCCGAAACGTGGAAGCGTTTTGGGTTTGAAGCAAAGCTCAAACCAAAGCGGCTCAGTAAGGTCGCAGAGGTGAGGGTGGCGCAGGACAGGTAGCAACGAGTCCCATCCTCGATTTTTGAGGATAGGGTCACGATGAATCCCCTTGTTGGTTAATAGCCAAGAGGGGGCTTCACCAAGTTTTTTGCAGACTTGGTGAAGCCTCTTTTTGGCTTCCTTATCAATTAACCCAAGGAGATCATTATGTTAGTCGTATTTTTGGCTTGCTGCATCACCGGTTACACTCTTAGTCGTCCGATCATTCGGATGCTGGGTCTGTAAGGAGATTCATCATGTCGCTATCTGTCGAAATGAAAGTGTTTTTTGAAAAAGTGGCCAGAAAATTTTAGTCTGGCCTGTGACGTGTACCATGTTTTTTTGACTGGCAAAGAAGTAACGCCAGATGTGCGAAACAAGGTGCCGCAAGCGCTGCGTCTTGCAGCCTGATCGTAGGTCGCAGTGTCAACCATTCAAAACCAGCGCATTTGTTGTTGCGCTGGTTTTTTCGATCAACCTCGTATTAAACCCGCCCCCAAATACTCCACCTGTTTCAATCGAAACCCGCCAATAATTCCAAAAAATACCAAGCACAGACTGTAAATATTGTTTACAAGCTCCACTATGTAAATGTAATATACAAATACAAAGCTGTAAATTGTCTTTACAGCCTCTGATTTGTATTTTTGCAAAGTTCATAACGGAGGAAAAAGTGAACTATTCCATTAAGACCCTCAGCCAGCTGCCCTTAATGCTCAAGGGGTTTCGCAAGGCGAGAGGGCTCACTCAGGCTGCCATGGCTGAAAAGTTGGGAATCACTCAGCAAAGTTATGCCTACTTTGAAGCCAATGCGGCGACAGCCACGCTTGACAGGCTTTTCATGGTGCTGCGCATATTGGGTGTTGAAATCTCTCTGGAACAGGCCGCTTCCGTCACAAGTATGAGCCGCATCTCCTCTGATGCGATAGGCAAGAACACCACGATGGTCAACCCTTCAAATCAGAAGATCGGCAAAATAGCCGGCACAGAAACGATTAAGGAAAAGAAACCGTCAGCGGATATAAAACTGGAGCGCATTATTTCCATCACACAGGAAAATTGGTAATCATGGGGCGCCGCTCAACGACACAAAAGTTGAACATCTGGATGAACGGCATCCCGGTGGGGTACTGGGAGATCACCCGACAAGGCGAACGACTTCACTACTTCGATGAGTGGCTAACGGATGAACAAGCACGCCCTTTATCGTTGTCGCTCCCCTTCTTGCCGGGCAATGCGCCTTACCAGGGGCAGATCGTTACCGACTATTTCGATAATCTCTTGCCCGACAACGATGCCATTCGCCGTCGCTTGGCTATGCGTCATCAAACAGGTGGCATTGATCCCTTCCAGCTGCTGGCGAAGCTAGGCCGTGACTGCGTTGGCGCAATACAACTTCTTCCCGAAGAGGAGACACCGTCGGATGTGTATGAAATCCGGGGCGAGGTGTTGAACACAGCGCGGATTGCTCAACGACTACGCAATACCACGTCGGCTCAAGCCTTGGGGCAACCTGATCACGACGAGGACCTGAGGCTTTCCATCGCGGGCGCGCAGGAAAAAACAGCCTTGTTGCGCCACGAAGGTAAATGGCTCCTGCCTCATGGAAGTACCCCGACAACTCACATTTTCAAACTGCCCTTAGGTCTAGTCGGCCATATGCAGGCCGATATGCGCACCTCGGTTGAGAACGAATGGTTGTGCTCGATAATTGTGAATGCCTACGGAATTCCCATAGCGCGGTGCGAAATTGAACACTTCGAGGAGCAAAAAACGCTCGTTGTCGAGCGATTCGACCGAATGTCATCAAGCGATGGAAGTTGGATCATCCGTCTTCCGCAGGAAGATATGTGTCAGGCAACGGGTACGTCACCGCTACGCAAATACCAGTCAGACGGCGGACCTGGCATTGCTCAGATCATGGAGTTGCTGTTCGGGTCTGACCATTCTGAACAGGATCGGAGGCACTTCTTCAAGACTCAGCTCATTTTTTGGGTGCTTGCCGCCACTGATGGCCACGCAAAAAACTTCAGCATTGCTCATCAGGCCGGGGGGCGCTACCGTGCTACGCCAATCTACGACGTACTTTCTGCTCATCCCGTAATCGGGAAAGGGAAGAATCAAATCCCGCCGCAGAAAGCCCGGCTCGCCATGTCGGTGCGGGGAAGCACTAATTACTACCTGATCGAGAAAATCCAGCGACGGCACTGGATTGCCCAGGCGCAACAAGTCGGGCTTGGTGCGGCGGCGGCGGAGCAACTGATTGAAGAAATCATTGAGTCAACAGAGGCTGTGATTGATAACGTGAGCAAGCTGTTGCCCGACAATTTTCCTATGGATCTCGCAGAGGCGATTTTCACGGGAATGAAAAGGCATTGTGCTAAGTTGGTCACTGTTCGCAGTTGATGCACACCTGATACAGAAGCCCACAATTTAATCAGTCCGTGACCGCTTTCTTGCGTACTTCGGAAGTTGAGCTTGATGCTATGTGACGTGCTGTTGCTTTATCCACATAACGCCAAGCCAAGTATCATTCCTGATAATTGCTATTATCAGGAATGATACTTTTGGCGTTTAAGTAGGCCTGAAAAACTTGCGATTGTTCAAATTGCATGATTATTCATTTGAAAACAATTGGATGTGGTTTGCCAATCACCATCCACTTCCGAGCTACCCGTGCTGGACAAAAAGTAGCAGCCGAGTACAAAATCCACGCCATATGCAGCGTCCTCATCGAACATCGAACGATCTCGCTTATTCCCTACCGCAGAGGTAGTAATATGAACCATTTATTAGCTAAAGGTGATCTGCTATGGCTGAGCAAGATAAACTCGTAAAAGTTCTGATCGCTGATCCAGCATTGCAACAGCGGTTGGCGAAGCACCTCGTGTTGAAATGTTTCCGCAATTCAGTGCTGGAGGATTTGCATGCAGGGATCGTTCCTGACTCGAAAGCCGGGGACTACACTGATGTTGTCGTTCGATCTCCTTTCGGCGAGATTCAATGGAATGATCTTTCACGCATCAGCGATGACGAAATGAAGCTGCTGATGCAGGATGTTGTCAATCACACCTATCATTTTATTCAGGAGCTGTTTGACGAAGAGCGAGGCGGCGAATTATTGCTCAAGTTGGCACAGCGCGACCCTGCTCCGCAGTGGAATAATCCGGTGTAGCAATTATGGCGAATACCCATATCGAGGCGATGTGACCATGCGTGGAAAATTTTGCTCAGTAATTTTGTCGGCAGCATTGCTATGCAGTCCAGCATCAAAACGATGAATATCCAGCAACGAACTGAAATTGATCGCTTTCTCACCAGCGGTGAGTACGACAACTCGTTTGAGATATGGTCCGGTGGCACGTTTGTGGCTCGGGCGAAAAGTGGCAGTGCCGCACTCCGGGGTGCTCTTATTTCGGAAGTTTCTACACTGGCCGACCGGGTTTCTGTGCCTGAATGTCATAATTCTGGTTTGGACATAAATGCGCGTGCGAAATTTGCGCCTATGGTGAGAGGGCTGTTTCCACAGGTCGAGCAAACGATCATTCTCGATATGCTTGAGCATTCGGTCGTATTTCTCACGCCGATAACGATAATTGTCACCCTTGAAAAGACGAGACGGCTCCATACAGCATGGGAGCTGGCGAACCTTTACCTTGCAAGTTTGGATGCAAAACTGCTCAGTGACACCGCGTTAGGACTTCTTGGCTTGAGCGAAGAGACGATCTGCTATGTGTCCATGAAGTATTTTGGCAACAATGATCCGTTCGACGATTACGTGATTCACGAAGCGGCCCACATCTTCCATAACTGCAAACGAGAAATGGTCGGACTGTCTGAAAGCCGTCGTCGCGAGTGGTTGCTCGAAATCGATTATGCAAAACGTGAAACCTTCGCATATGCCTGCGAAGCTTACAGCCGAATTCTTGAGTTGGGCGAAACCCATTTAGCGCGTATCAGGCTGTTGTCAGAACTTGCCGAAACATCGATGCCGCCCGACAAACGGGTTCAAGGGGATGAGTATGTCGATATACTTCGGGAGGCCGTCGCCGCCAGAAATGGCTGGAAACGCATTCTTGAGCGATGCTCACCACCAAAGTAAACTGCTTTTGTGAGTGCCAGTGCTTATTGACTATCGTAAGGTGCTGGTTTAAAAAGTCTTCGTGCATAAGGTGATGACGCATCGGGAATACGATGAATGGAACAAGCTTCATCGAAAAATAAAAGGCTAGTCATGCACGCATCACACACTCTGTTCGATATGCTAGCCATTCAATTTTCCTGGCATGCATTTGATACAATGGCGCATCTTCATCCTATCCACGATGAGGAAAGCTACACACGTATGACGAGCCTGATGAAATTTCTGCTGGATGCTGCCGGTGACGACGAAGAGCACCCACTGTTTGGCCTGCTTGATTTGGTGGGTGATTTGTATATATAGGAAAAAGCATGACATTGACTAAAGCAGAACTCGCGGATTTGTTATTTGAAAAAGTTGGCCTGAACAAGCGTGAAGCCAAGGAGATGGTAGAAGCGTTTTTCGAGGAGATTCGCGTCAAGCTTGAACAGAGCGAAGAGGTTAAATTATCCGGCTTCGGTAACTTTCAGTTGCGCGACAAACAGCAACGCCCCGGTCGTAATCCCAAGACTGGCGAAGAAATTCCCATCTCGGCACGGCGCGTGGTCACTTTTCATCCCAGTGCGAAACTAAAAAGCTTGGTTGAGAAAAATTATCATGGGATAACAATTGCCTGATTTTTGGCGGCCATAATCGATATTCTGATTCTTTCGCCTTTGAACGGTTAGCTAATATGGGATTTTCCAAAGAACCTACTGACTATAACAAAGCAGCGCTTTCAGACCTGCAAGGTGCATGGGCTGTATTGAGAGACGCTGTCGTCAATGATTTTAGCTTCCTAAATTCAGACACACTCCTGTTTTACATTGATGAGGCGATGAGTTTGGAGTTTGTGAAGAACTTGAAAATGATGAAGGAATTACTTCTGTTGATTTGCAATATTGCCAGTCAATCTGCACCGGAAGAAATCATCAAATTGTCTGAAATGGTAAGGGAGGCCTTGGAAGATGTTTTCTCGGCAATCGCGGAAGGTGAAAAGCTTTGCCAGAGGTAACTTAATTTAGTGCATTTCGTTGTGAATCCGCGATATGTTAAAAAATACTTATCGGCGTAATAACGATTGCAGCACTATAACAATAAAAAAATTGATGCCGGACTGCTCGGCAAAATTGTACTCGCCCGCTTTCTGGAGTTGCCGCTACGGACTTTCGATCGTCTCGTAACCCAAGTGGAGTCATCCGCCGGGTTCGACACTCTGCGCCCCTGGGTGACCGTGAGTCAATTAGAAGGCGCGCAGGTGGAGCATGATGCGGGCGACGCTCCTCAAACACAAGCATCCCCGGTCCTGGGGAGGATACACGATATGGAAAACTTGTATCCCGGCACTGGAGCGAGCAGGGGGCTGATGTTTCTCTACCACTGCGACAGTTACGTACGGGAATACAGGTTCGATGAAGAGGGTGTGAGTCTCATGATGTCCAGTCCGGACTTCTCAGCGGAACTAGCGGGCGTATTGCGCAGGTTGCGCCTCATCAACACCCGAAACCGGCTCACCCACGCACTGATGCAGGCTGTACTGGTATCGCAAGCGGCATATCTGCGTTCCGGGCATGCTTTGGCGCTCTTGCCCCTGACCCAGGCGGAGATTTCCGCCCGGCTGCGATTGGAGTCGGGTCTTTCCGTGGTGGCGGATCCGGGCCGGATTTCCCGATTGGTGCGCGTATTGTCCATCGCGCTGCCGAACTGCGAAACGGTTTTATTCGGCGGACTTTTTCCGAAGCCTCGGCAGGTTCATTGCCATTTCGTGGATCATGTGATTAAACTGGAAAAGGTATGGATGCTCCAAGAGGAATTGCGGGATCCGCTGACGGATGGTGCCATTGTCGCCATCCTTGAGTGCGAATATGGCCTTCGTTTGTTGCGGCGCACGGTGGCCAACATCCGGCATGATTTGGCGATTCCCGATTACCGGAGTCGCCGCCAGCGCATGAATTATTTGGCGGCGACCGAGGGGTTTACCGCGCTGCTACCGTTGACTCATCACGCGCTGCGAACTGCGGTTCCGGCTCAGTCGGGGGTGTACGAAATTCGGGCGGCGTTGGTTTCGCCCGCGAGTGAAGCAAAAGTACAAAAAACATTTGTCCGGGCGCCCGCAGGATGGTTGGAGAAAAGTGCGTCACCGGGGCCGCACAGCGTAGTGTATATCGGCTCGACTGGGGATTTGCGCAAACGACTGGGGGATCACCTGCGCGGCAGTAGCGATAATGTGTTACTTTATAACCATCTTGCAGATGGTGCCGCACGGGTGCGGTTTCGCCTGATCAACGAAGGATGGCGCTGGGCGGAACGGGATTTGTACCGGGTGTTTTGCGAAACCTTCGGAACGCCGCCGTTGTGCAATCGCATGAGCCCGTGAGAAAGAGAACCGCCAGAGAAGAAGATGTAATCAGAGTCTGGCGCAAAACGTGAACAAGAATAATTAAAGGTTGGAACATATCGTGGAAAAAATATTGCGCAAGCAAGCAAGCAAGCAAGCCTGACGTCCCCCACACGCAAGCACCATGTGGCGCGGCCTCTAGCTCTTCATCCAATCCTTCTGTCAGGGTTGCACAGTTGTACCTGAGAGCTGTTTGGGTTGTGCGTTTCAGACTCCCGTGAGGTGATTTATGTCCACTCCTTTACGCATGTTATTGGTACGAATTCCGGATGAGGTTGTCAACCAGTTGTTGAATGAACTGCGCCAGGGCGGTTTTGATCCCCATCATCAATGCGCGCATACGCTGAACGATCTGGAGCGACAGCTCGAAGGACACTGGGACGCGCTGATCATTGAATGCTCACCGGCCCGCCAGGGCGTGTTTGAACGCCGCTCCGAAACCCGCACCGGCCAACACCAGAAAATTGAATATTCACCGGTTTGCCCGAGCATGCTTGATCAGATTGCCAATCTGCTGCATGCGAGGGGGCTGGACATCCCGCTGCTGGCCTATCTGGACAATAGCGAACATGACCATGTCGTTGCTGCGATGCGCGCGGGCGTGCGGGATATTATCTGCCTGCACAGCCTGGCGCGTCTGGTGCCGATTATGCGGCGCGAACTGAAACTGCTCGGACGGCGTAATCGACGGCGCGAGTTGATGGCCGCCGAGCGTTTTTCGCAAGAGCTTGACCGGCTGATCTTGCGGGACATGGACAGGGCTCCGCTGATGGCGGAAATTTGCCGGCAGATCGCCGAACTGTTCGAGTTCAAACTGGTCTGGGCTGGCATCAAGGAAACCGACGGGACGGTCAGTATGGTTGCAGCCAGCGGAGAAACGGCGTATCTGGAAGGGCTCAACGTGCGTTGGGATGATACGCCGGAGGGGCGCGGCCCGGTGGGACGGGCAATTTCCCAGGATCATCCCTGTACGTTTGCTGTGGACGCACCGGGTTTTGCGCGCTGGCGCGAGCGTGCCGAGCATTATGGCATGTACGATGTGCTAGCGCTTCCGCTGGGAGTGATGGATAAGGTGAGCGGCGTACTGGCGCTGTATTCGGCAAACCGCGAGGCATTTGATGAGGTTGTCATCCAGAAGTTGACCGGCATGGCCCATCACATTACCGTCGCGATGCGCATGGCCGAGAGGCGGCAAGAGTTGCGCATGTTGAGTCTGGCGGTGAAGCATGCGGCGAATGCCATGATCATTACCACGCGCGACGGAAAAATAATCTGGCACAACGACGCGTTGAGCCAGTTCAGCGGCTACGGCAGCGGAGAAATAATCGGTCAGACCCCGCACCTGTTCAGTTCCGGGCAGCATGACAAGGCGTTCTGGCGCGATATGTGGCAGACCATCCTGTCCGGCAAGGAGTGGCGCGGTGAAGTGGTGGAACAACGCAAGGATGGCTCGCGCTATACCATTATTCAGAACATCTCCCACATTCTTGATGAGCGCGGCGAGGTGGCGAATTTTCTGGCGATTCAGCAGGATATTTCACAGCAAAAGGCCCTGGAGCGCGAGATTCAACATCTGGCGCAGCACGATGCCCTGACCGGATTACCCAACCGGGTGCTGTTTCTGGATCGGGTGCAACAGGCTATCGTGCAGGCACAGCGTGCCGCTACCCAATTTGCACTGGTGTTTCTGGATCTGGACGGGTTCAAGAACGTGAACGACACGCATGGGCACGCTGCAGGAGACCGTTTGTTATGCGCGGTCGCAGAGCGTCTGAAATCCTGTGTGCGCGGTGGCGATACGGTGGCGCGCCTGGGTGGCGATGAATTTACTATTTTGCTGCTGAATATTGGAGGCATTGCGGATGTGGAGACTGTCGTCAACAAGGGGTTGCTATGTCTTGCAGAACCTTATAACTTGGGCGGATATTCTGTAACAGTGACGGCCAGTATTGGTATTAGCCTCTATCCCGAGCATGCCGCCGAGATGGGAAAGTTGTTGAGCTGCGCCGATGGGGCGATGTATCGTGCCAAGCAGTCGGGCAAGAATAATTTTCAGTTCTACAAAGGGTGATGGTTTAGATGCAGGTATAAATTGGATGTGGACGCCGCGTTCTTATCCATACTTGCCAACAGGCGAGAGGTGAAATGATATAGCTAAATTAGCAAAGCGCCAGAATTCCGCAGAAATGGTGGGTGACGACAATTCAGAATGGACAGCAGAGGACTTTCCCCAAGGCGCGACCTGCATCAGTCGTGGGTGTCAGTTGTAGGTGAAAGCCTAGGACATAGCAAAGTGCTACAATTGCACAGGTTTGTAAGGAAAGAGAGCAGACGGTGAAGAGGGTACACTGGAGTCTGGTGTAAAACGTGAACAAGAATAAATAAAGGCTGGGTGTATCGTGGAAAAAATATTGCGCAAGCAAGCAAGCAAGCAAGCAAGCCTGACGTCCCTCTCACCGTCTGCGGCTCTATAGCGGGAGTCGGACTATGAATCTCTCGGACGAGGCCGTCGCCGCGCTGGCCCGGGCGGTCAGGATAGACGCGCAAGAAATCGCTCGGCGCAAGGAGTTCCTGAAGTTCGATGAAACCGATGTCAGCTTGCTCACGGGGCTGCACGCGCGTCTGCAAAATGTGTCGCGGCACTTCGTGGACGACTTTTACGCCCACATGCTCAAGTTCGAGGAAACCCGTCGTTTCATTCCGGATGCTCTCTCCCTTGAGCGTCTGAAGCGAACCCAGATGTCATATTTTGACAGCCTGACTGCGGGCGACTACGGCTCCGAATACATTCTCCATCGCTTGCGGGTAGGCGTTGTTCATCAGCACATCGGGCTCGAACCCAAGTGGTACCTCGGCGCTTACAGCAAGTACCTGGCAGGATTGCTCCCTGAACTTTGGCAGCAGCTCGGGAAAGAACCAGAGGCTTTTGTCGCCACCTGCCAGGCTCTGATCAAGATCGTCATGCTGGATATGGGGCTTGCCCTCGACACCTATATGCAGACTGACCGGGATACTATTCTTGGCCTCAAGCGCTACGCCGAGGATATCATTGCGAGCCTTCCTGCGGGGCTGATCGTGGTGAACGATACCCTCAAGGTGCGGAGTGTCAACCGTTCCTTCCGCGAGATGTTCGGACTGAAGAACGGAGAGGATGTTTCCGGGCGCGAACTCGAAGACATCCTGCCGCTACTCAATCTGCACCAACAGGCACAAACTGTCCTCACCAGCGGGATGGCCTTGCGTGGCATTGACGCTGCGCTGGGCGAAAAATGGCTGCGCCTCACCATCACTGGAATCCGGCTTGCAGAAGAAGAAGAAGAAGAAGAAGAAGAAGAACTACTGGTTATAGTGGAGGACATCACCAAGCTTAAAGCGCAGGCGGTTCATATTGAGCAACTCGCCTTTTATGATTCTCTAACCGGCCTGCCCAACCGTAGCCTGCTGCGGGATCGCGTGCAGCGTGTGCTGGCCCACAGCGCACGCCACAAGAACCATGGCGCAATCTTGTTTATTGATCTGGACAACTTCAAGGCACTTAACGATACAAAGGGTCACAACATCGGTGATCTGCTGCTGATTGAGGTCGCCAAACGTCTCCAGGATTGCGTGCGCAACAGTGATACGGTCGCCCGAATGGGTGGCGACGAGTTCGTCGTCGTTCTTGAGGAGCTGAACGAAGATACCCAGCAAGCGGTAGCACAAGCCCAGGATATTGGAGAGACGGTTCTTGCCTCCCTTAATCGGTCCTTCAATCTTCAGGGGTTTGAACACTACAGCTCCGCCAGTATTGGCATCAGTTTGTTCCGTGACAACGAGATCGGCATGGATGACGTGTTCAAGCACGCCGATACCGCAATGTATCAGGCCAAGACCTCTGGCCGCAACACCCTTCGTTTCTTCGATCCGGACATGCAGGCATCGCTCGAAGCCCGTGCTGTGCTTGAAACCGACTTGCGCCACGCACTTTCCCTGCAGCAATTCAAACTTTTCTTCCAGATACAGATGAATGCCACTAATCAGCCCATCGGTGCCGAAGCATTGCTGCGTTGGCTGCATCCCAAACGCGGCCTGGTCTCGCCGCTGGACTTCATTTCCCTGGCGGAAGATACCGGGCTGATTCTGCCCATCGGACAATGGGTGTTGGAAACCGCTTGCGCCCAGATCAAGGCATGGGAAGCAAACCCGTTGGTATGCGAACTGCAACTCGCCGTCAACGTGAGCGCGCGGCAATTCCACCAACCGGACTTCGTCGAACAAGTGCGTGCAGCCCTTAAAAAGACCGGCGCCGATCCGGCCCGACTCAAGATTGAACTGACCGAGAGCGTGGTGCTGAACAACATCAATGATGCTGTCATCAAGATGCGCGACCTCAAGGAGGTCGGCGTGCGTTTCTCCATGGACGACTTTGGCACAGGCTATTCATCACTATCTTACTTGACACAACTTCCGCTTGACCAACTGAAAATTGATCTGTCCTTCGTGCATAATATTGGCATAAAACCCACTGATGCAGTGATCGTGCAGACCATCATCAGTATGGGCAACAGTCTGGGAATGGAAGTGATTGCGGAAGGAGTGGAAACCGAGGCGCAGCGTGATTTCCTCGAACGTAATGGCTGTCACGCATATCAGGGTTATTTGTTTAGCAAACCCGTGCCGATCGGAGAGTTTGAGGGATTGATTCGTCGAATGCCGAATTGATGGAACAACCGGTTTCATCGGTCTATAATTCTCGTTGTGCAACAGAAATACAAACTACACCGAATGACGGGTTTCTGGATGGATATATCGGCTCAGTTGATAAGCGACATCTCTGGCTCTTAACCAGATTCCGTTAATTTCTGGGGAAGCTTTGCACGAGCATAATGAAGATGGTTTTCATCAGAACACGCACTGTTGACCTGATGGTATGGCATACCAACTAGGCAAGGGGAAAACATGGACAAATTACTGGAAGGATTGGAACGCCCTGAGCGAATAGCAAACATCATCGCTCAACAGCCTGAATACATCAGGGATGACATCGCAAGGCTTGTGGTGGCAGAACAGAAGTCTGGATCGTTTGGTGATCTGATTAAACGTTCCATTGGACTGACAGAAGCTCACAAGGCTTATCAGGGCTCGAACGTGGTGTCGATGATCGGTAGACAGCTCACGAAATAATGATGATTGTTTTTTTGAGTTTGGCTAATTTTGGTTGGAGTGCTTGGAGGAAGTCGCAGTCATGTCTGGTCTGTGCGATCAAATAACGACGGAACGTGAGGCTCGCCGCAAACGGGATCAGGAAATTCTCGCGGCTCGGGAAACAGGCCAATCCTATGCTGCCATCGGTCGTGTGTTTCGAATGTCGGGTGACAATGCCAAAGACAGAATAGAGCGATTTCATCAAAATAAACGGATGCACGAAAGCATTGACCCGTTCGTCAAGCTTACTCCGAGAACATTGCGCCTTCTCAGTGGAGAAGAGTTGACGACAGTAGAGAAAGTTGTCGAGGTTTATCGAAGAAATGAGCTTTTTAGTATTCGCAATTTCGGAACCAAAAGTTTGAGGGAGATCGAAAAATGGTTTCCTGTAAACCCCGCCAAGAGTCAGATAGTACTATCTATAATAAACGATCGTTGATTTTTTATTGCATTGAGGGCTAGTGCAAAGTAAAATTAAACGATCGTTTATCTTTATGGTGGTGGCTATGGTACACAGGGATGTTGGTATTACTTCTGTCAGCGAGCTAGGGGATATCCTTCGGGCTGTTCGCAAGGAGTCTGGCCTGACTCAGCGTGATGCTGCTGCACTGTGTAATGTCAGTCTGCCATTTCTCAACGGTCTGGAGCAAGGAAAATCGACAGCCCAGATTGGGAAAGTTTTGTCCGTCTGTAGTCGCTTTGGCATTGATGTCAGGCTGAGGCTGCCGGGTGAAACGGCATGAGTGCTTTGATCGTCTCGGCCAATGGGATGCCGGTCGGAACCCTTGAGGTCAAGCAGGGGCAGTGGAAATTTAGCTACTCGACTGAGTGGAAAGATTATGCACTTTCGCCGATTTTTCCGATCTCCACCCGAGCGTTCGAAGACACCGCGAATACTAGGATGATCGAGTGGTTCTTCGAGAACCTGTTGCCTGAAGGTCGGCTGCGAGACTTGATCGCATCTCGGGACAGAATCGATCCTAGCGATACGTGGGCGCTTCTGATTCGACATGGGCAGGACACTGCGGGGGCGCTTTCGCTGACGCCAGAAGGATACACGGCCGCGACAGAGGAAATTCTGGTTCCACTTTCACGGGAGATACTTCAGGAAAAAATTAAGGCTTCCAGGGCGCGCAATCTCCCTCTGATGGCATCATGGGATGAAATCCGCATGTCCCTGGCAGGTGCTCAGGAAAAACTCGGGCTGCGTATTGACACCGATGGTGCCCTGTTTCTGCCTGAAGGTTCTGCACCCTCGACCCATATCGTCAAACCGGAGAATGCCAGTGCGGACTTTCCGTATTGCCCAGCCAACGAATTTTTCTGTATGCGCCTAGCTCATGAGCTGAAAGTTTCAGTTCCCGCAGTCGGGTTGCTGCACCTCCCAGAACCACTTTATGTCATTGAGCGGTTTGACCGTGAGCCATTGAGTGCTGAGAAAGGCCTTGGCAGGGTATTCAGACGGCTCCACCAGATAGACCTGTGCCAAACATTGGGTGTGCCACCGTCGAAAAAATATGAGAGTGAAGGTGGCTTGGGGCTGCATCACCTGTTCGACGTGCTCAGAGGCACCTTCATCGAGCGTCCAATCGTAGCGGCCAATGCCGTTATTCATTGGATTGCCTTTAACTATTTAATCGGCAATCTGGATGCACACGCAAAAAATATTGCCTTCTTGATGCGTGGTCAAAAAGCGGCAGTAGCGCCGTTTTACGACATGCTTTGCGTGGAGGCGTATCTGCCAAGGCAGACGATGGCGATGTCTATCGCGGGAGAGAATAAGCCGGGGTGGGTGGAAGGGGGGCATTGGGATGCAATGGCCTATGAGGCTGGTGTCGCGCCTCGACTTGTTCGTAGTGTCTTGTCGCGAATGAGTGCGGATTTACCGGAAGCGATCTCCAAGGTAATCGGAGATGAACGACTGACAAATGAGGAGCGAGTATTTTTGCGAGAAAAAGTGCTTCCGGTTATTGATGAGCGAAGAAGGTTCGTAGCTGATGCGCTCAAGTCTCGACCGTCTTCGATCAATGAATTATTGAACAGTCGGGAATTTGATCCGTCGGTACTGGCGCGGTTGTCCAAGCTTTCGTGATGTGTAGTGAAAATTCGGATTGCGCGACCGATGACAAATATTAAGGAAAAAATGATCGAGGCACCCATCAGCACTCCACCGCAAGCGTACATGGACATCATCGGTACGCTGATCGACAAAGCGCGCGACTTTCTGGCGGTCGGCGAAAAGCTTCAAGCGCTCGCCTTCGTTGGCAATCTGCCCAGCAAGCAAGTCATCCCGGTGATGATTCAGTCGGGAAGCATCAAGGACAAAGATCACTCTGCGCTGGCGATACAGTCAGCGGCGTTGGCCTTGGATGCTGATTTTGTGTTCACCATCACGGAAGCATGGTCACTGCGGTCAGATAAAATACGGCAGATGAACGCGATCCTTGATAAATATGGAAGCATCGGTGCCTCGCCTTACGCGATAGATGTGTGCATGCTTACGTTGGAAACAAGGCGCGGTGTGTGGGTCGCACAACCGCAAATCAAGCCTAAGGGAATTTCCAAGAAGAAGCGGACAATTGGCGTGGTCGAATTCCGCTATTACACGGATGTTAAAGGCCGACTTTCGCATCTGCTGCCCAGGAAGGACGATGACGAGATGCCGACAATTTTACATTGATGGAAATTGATGCATAAAGCTGGATTGTGGGTATTTAAGCTGCAGCTAGCAGTGGAAGTATTCATTGATCAGAACGACTACTTTTTAATCACATGATCGTATTGCCATGAATTTTTCAGATGTCCTTAAAGCGCTGAATCAGGCCTCTGCCTTTGAGCTTTACCGTATGCGGGCTGCCATCGACAGGGTGCTGGATGAGCCGCGCTGGGTGCAGGCAATTCATACCCGGTTGCAGATTGGGCTCGCCATTGAATATTTTGATGCTCAAGCCAATACCTTGCGTCGTGGAAAAGTTCTTGAACTTCGCCGGAAACAGGCTGTTATTCTGGATCAGGATGATGGGCGACGCTGGCTGATTGCCTATGCTGCCATCAATCTGGATGGCACGGATGTACAAATTCGTGAACAACCGCGACAAGGTCTGGGGCGCAACGAGGTGGCCATCGGCGATGCGGTGGGTTTTGTTGATCGAAACCAGCAGCAACGCAGTGGCCGTATCATTCGTCTCAACGACAAGACGGTCACCTTGCTCTGCGGGCAGCAGCAATGGCGAGTTGCTTACACCTATCTGCATCGCGTGATGGATACAGACACGATTGAGCAGAATGTGCTTGAGCTTGATGTCACACCATTGGAGATAAAGTGAGCCGGGATGAGTGAATATCAATTTTACGAATTTGTCGCCATTGATCAGCCGTTAACGCCGAGGCAAATGGCCGAATTGCGTGCCTGTTCCTCGCGGGCATCCATTACACCGACCAGCTTTGTTAATGAGTACCACTGGGGTGGCCTCAAGGGTGATCCGGATGACTGGATGCGGCGCTATTTCGATGCGCATATCTATGTTACCGATATGTGTGTCTGCTGCTTTATGGTGCGTGTGCCGCGTGAAATTTTTGATGGCGCAACACTTAATACCTTTGCGACCGAGTCTTCGATCTACATCAATCACAGTGAATCACACTGGATTATCTCGTGGAACCTCAACGAAAGTGAAAATTATGACCGCTTCTGTGAGGACGATGGCCGGGGCTGGATGGGGCGACTGATCGCGTTGCGGGACGAATTGTTGCGTGGCGATTTGCGTTCATTATATTTGGGCTGGTTGGCCGGAGTAACGGCGGGCGAAGTAGAAGAGGGCGAGAGCGAACCACTTCCGCCTCCGGGGTTGTCACGACTGACGCCAGCCCAGCAGGCTTTGGTCGAACTTTTGGAGATTGATCCTGACCTGATTGCCGCAGCCGCCAATGGTGATGTCGGAATAGATGCGGAATCGGATGATACCGACAGGCAAATGGATGTGTGGATTGCAGGCCTGTCTGCCGATGACAGCCGCCAGGTACTCAAGCTGCTGCTTTCCGGCCAATCTAATCGGGCCGAGCGTCAATTGAAATCCCGTTTTTTGACGTGGCAGAGGGAAAATTCCGCAACGCGCGTGACAGCCCCTGTCCTGCGCACCGTCGCGAATCTGCGGGAACTCGCCGGGTCCGCTGAAAAGGTACGTCGGCAATGGGAAGCCGAGCAACACATCAAGCTCAAGGCAGAACAGCAAGCACAACGCGATGCGTATCTGCGCACACTGGCAGCGAACTTCGACCGCTGCTGGCAGATTCTGGATAAGAAAGCGGAACGAGGTATTGCCTCTGCCTATGACGAGGTCAGCCGGGCTGTCGTTGATCTGGCCGAGGCTTACAAACTCTGTTCTTCAGGAGCTGAGTGGAATCATGCCATGCAGTGCTTCATGGCGCGCCACCTCAATCGCGGTGCCCTGGTGCGACGACTGGTAGAGGCAGGCTTATGGAAAAAGTCATGAAAATTTCTGTTGAAAAGCATATCTGGGAATTTGCGCCGCGATTTCGTCGTAGTGCCTTCGGTTGGCGTTCACAACTTGCCATTGCTCGCATCAAGGAAGCTGTTGTCGAGATTAAAAAGGTCGCCCGAAAAGAACCCGCGCTGGCAGCCGAAGGTGCTGTGCTGTTTTTGGAAAAAGTCTCACCAGCCTTGCAGAATGTCGATAGTTCATCGGGTGCCATCGGTAGCGCCGTCAATCGTGCCATCGCTGATCTGGTACCCATTATCGCCCGAGCGAATGTCGAAAAAAATCTGCGTGAAAAATGGCTGGAGCGTCTGTATGAAGCCCATGCCTCAGACCAGGTTCCTTACATCGAAAAACTGGGCGACTACTGGGGTGAGCTATGCGCCACACCTGAGCTGGCAGCCATATGGGCAGATCGCTTAATGGGTGTTGTAGAACAGGTCTGGTCTGGCAGTAAGGAAAGTTCCGGCTTCTTTCATGGGACGTATATGTGTTTCTCCGCGCTGCTTCGGGCCGGGCGCTACGATCAGTTGCTGGCTTTGCTCGAAAAGGCACCGTTTGTTTGGTGGTATGACCGGCAATGGGGTGTCAAGGCACTGATTGCCCAAGGCAAGAAAGCCGAAGCCTTGCGCTATGCGGAAATGTCGCACGGATTGAACAACAATCCGGAAAGCATCGCTCAAGCCTGTGAGGAAATATTGCTCTCGTCAGGCATGGCGGATGAAGCCTATCAACGCTACGCGATAGCAGCCAATCAAGGAACGACCTACCTGTCCACGTTCCGCGCTATTTTCAAAAAATATCCGCACAAATCACCCGCCGATATTCTCAACGATCTGGTGGCCAGTACGCCCGGCCAGGAAGGTAAGTGGTTCGTCGCTGCCAAGGATACGGGGTTGTATGATTTTGCGATCAAGCTGGCCAGGCAGTCGCCGGTTGATCACCGTACCCTGAATCGTGCGGCGTTGGATTTTATTGAAACCCAGCCGCTATTCGCGATTGAAGCTGGATTGCTGTCACTGAGCTGGATACTCGCGGGCAGGGGATACGAGGTTACGCCCAATGAGGTGATGACTGCATTTGATGCGAGCATGCGTGGGGCGAGGGTGGCGGGAAGTGTCGATCAAACTTTATTGCGAGTTCGGAAGTTGCTGGATGCTTATCCGCAGGACAGTTTTGTACGCGGGGCGTTGGCGAGGTTGCTGTGAGTGAAGTGTTGAGTAACCCGTTCAGATGGGGTAATCAAGTGGCATCTGACATGATCAACACGCATTCACGCCAGATTTCGAACTAAACTTTCGATAAAGTGTAACGAGATGGCGTGATTTCTATATATCGCGCCATATAAAGCTGCTGCGTGGCGTAATTTGGCTGTTGCGCGCCAAATAACATGGCGCAATCCAGTTACCTCACCTGCGGCTCAAGCTTTATTGATGACTTTCTCAGGGAATTAGAATCCTTTCATCCGTAAGGATTTCATATTTTATTCCTGCGCGAACGAATAAATCTGCGCGATCTTGCGGATTTGCACGCAAAACTCTCAAGATATGCAATAATCCTCATGAACAAGGGGATTGTAATGAAGATACCACTCAACAGTGCATCTGATGTCGGCAAGATTGTCCGGGCTACCCGAAAGGCTCAGGGACTTCGTCAGGACGACACGGCAGGCAGTATCGGTCTTAGCGAAAACTTTCTCGGCAAGGTCGAGAAAGGGAACGAGTCTGTGCAATGGGGTAAGCTCTTCCAAGCCATGAAAGGTTTGGGTATTCGCGTCTATCTTGATGTACCGGACGGCATCGCGCTGCAAATTAATGAGCAGAACCAAAAGAATAAACCATGAGTGAGCGCACATTGCTGGTTTCCCTCAATAACGATCCGATCGGCACGTTGCGGGACGAGAACGGGATCTGGTCTTTCAAGTACGACAGCGCCTGGCTCAACGACCAACAACACTTCGGCCTGAGTCCATCTCTGCCGTTGCAACAAGCGCCGCTGCTGGATCTATCATCGAAGCGTCCCGTGCAGTGGTATTTCGACAACCTGCTGCCCGAAGAGCATCAAAGAAGATTGCTGGCCGGCGATGCCCGCATTGATGCTGCGGATGCATTCGGGTTGTTGGGCTACTATGGCGCTGAGTCTGCCGGCTCGCTCACCCTGCTTACCGCTGATGCTCAAAATCAAATGGAAGAAGCCCTGTTCCCCTTGTCGGATGTCGAGCTTAACGAACGGATACTCGCCTTACCCCGAGTGCCACTCACGCATGGTGCAAAAAAGCGCATGTCGCTGGCTGGTGCACAACACAAGCTGGCAATCGTATTGCAGGATGGGGCGCTTTTCGAGCCTGCAGGTGCAACACCCTCGACGCATATCATCAAGCCTGATCACCCGGATACGGACTATCCGCATTCTGTTATCAATGAGTGGTTCGTGATGCGGTTGGCCAAGCGGGCCGGGTTGAACGTTCCCGATGTTCATCGCCGCTATGTTCCTGCGCCCGTGTATATCATCGACCGTTTCGACCGCGTTCGAGATGCGCGTGGTTGGCAACGCAGGCATGTCATTGATGCCTGCCAGTTGCTAGGGCTTGATCGCAGCTTCAAATACAGCCAGGGTAGCATGGGCAGCCTGGCGGCCTTGGCAGACCAATGTCGAGGCAATATTGCTGCGCGCACCCGGCTTTTCAGCTGGCTGGTGTTCAATGTGCTGGTCGGCAATACTGACGCGCACCTGAAGAACCTGAGCTTTCTGGTAAGTGAAGAGGGTATCGAGCTGGCGCCACACTACGACATCCTGAGCACGGCCTGCTATGAGACGCTGGCCTACGATAAGAAAAGCTGGCCAAACCTGACAGAGATGGCGTGGCCTATATTGGGCAAACAGTTTATCGTAGATGTTGACCGAGCGCTGCTCATCGAAGCTGCTGATGCCCTAAACATCAAGAAGGCAACCGCAGAGCGTCTGTTGGATAACCTGTGCGATCGCATTCAGGGCTTGGCGGAAGAAATCTATCAGGAATTCGAGGTGGAGAACGCATCCCTCAAGCAGCGCGCTGACCTTGCACCCATTTTTGCGGGAGAGTCTCGCTGTTTGCGGACGATCATCCACGTCGTGATCAAGGACATCGCGGCGAAACTGAAGCAAAGGTGAAAATTTATAGGATTTGACTGGCGCGGTTAGAAATCATGTGGTCGTAATTGCCTGCACTACTCTATTTTGCAATCGAAGTTGGATTGCGGTCTTTGCGTTGGATACTCGCGGGCAGGAGCTGCGAGGTTACGGTTAGTGAGTTGGGCATTCGATGCGATCATGGCGCGGAATGGTGGCAGGAAGTTGGAGGTCAAACGAGCTTGATGTGTAGTTCCATTGCGACTACAATTAAACGCCTCTAATCCAGACCGCAGGAGCGCCGCCATGAGTATTGCTGATACCTATGTTCGCGCTCGCATTGATACGGTTACTAAAGAGCGGGCTGCTGACGCACTGGAAGCAATGGGGCTGAGCATCTCGGATGCTATTCGCATGCTGCTGCTGCGTGTCGCCGATGAGCGTCGTTTGCCATTTGATGTAAAAGTGCCGAACGCTACTACCCGTAAGGCTATTGCCGAGCTTGAATCAGGTAAGGGAAAGCATTTCGACAGTGTTGATGCACTGATGGCTGATTTGAATGCGGACGATTGATCGTTCAACTGCCTTCAAACGTGATTACAGCGTGTGATGGCAACTACGCACCATAATAAAGATGTGGATCGTTGTTGAGTACTATTTTCTAATTATGGTATCAGTGATGGTATTGTTAATTTTTATTCATAAAATATATAATATAATCAAGGCGATGGATGTGTTGTTTACAATTGAGTGGGAATGATTTGAAGTCTGGCAACGACCAGTAAATACAAGCAGATAATAATCATAAGACCCCGTTTTTACGGGGTTTTTTGTTTGGCAATGTCTGGTAATGACCGGGAAACAAAAATCCTTTCATCCATAAGGATTTCATATTTTATTCCTGCGCGAATGAATAAATCTGCGCGATCTTGTGGATTTTCACGCAAAACTCTCAAGATATGCAATAATCCTCATGAACAAGGGGATTAAAATGCAAATACCACTCAGCAGTGCATCTGATGTCGGCAAGATTGTCCGGGCTACCCGAAAGGCTCAGGGACTTCGTCAGGACGACACGGCAGGCAGTATCGGTCTTAGCGAAAACTTTCTCGGCAAGGTCGAGAAAGGGAATGAGTCTGTGCAATGGGGTAAGCTCTTCCAAGCCATGAAAGGTTTGGGTATTCGCGTCTATCTTGATGTGCCGGACGGCATCGCGCTGCAAATTAATGAGCAGAACCAAAAGAATAAACCATGAGCGAGCGCACCTTGCTGGTTTCCCTCAATAGCGGTCCGATCGGCACGTTGCGGGACGAAAACGGGATCTGGTCTTTCAAGTACGACAGCGCCTGGCTCAACGACCAACAACACTTCGGCCTGAGTCCATCCCTGCCGTTGCAACACGCGCCGCTGCTGGATCTGTCATCGAAGCGTCCCGTGCAGTGGTATTTCGATAACCTCCTGCCCGAAGAGCATCAAAGAAGATTGCTGGCCGGTGATGCCCGCATCGATGCTGCGGATTCATTTGGGTTGCTGGGCTACTATGGTGCCGAGTCTGCCGGCTCGCTCACCCTGCTTGCACCTGATGCTCAGAATCAAATAGAGGAAGCACTGCTCCCCTTGCCGGATGCCGAGCTTAACGAACGGATACTGGCACTACCCCGAGTGCCACTCACGCATGGTGCAAAAAAGCGCATGTCGCTGGCGGGTGCGCAACACAAGTTAGCAGTCGTATTGCAGGATGGGGCGCTGTTCGAGCCTGCAGGTGCAACACCCTCGACGCATATCATCAAGCCTGATCACCCGGATACGGACTATCCGCATTCTGTTATCAATGAGTGGTTCGTGATGCGGCTGGCCAAGCGGGCCGGGTTGAACGTTCCCGATGTTCATCGCCGCTATGTTCCTGCACCCGTGTATATCATCGACCGTTTCGACCGCGTTCGAGATGCGCGTGGTTGGCAACGCAGGCATGTCATTGATGCCTGCCAGTTGCTGGGGCTTGATCGCAGCTTCAAATACAGCCAGGGTAGCGTGGGCAGCCTGGCGGCCTTGGCAGACCAATGTCGAGGCAATATTGCTGCGCGCACCCGGCTTTTCAGCTGGCTGGTGTTCAATGTGCTGGTCGGCAATACTGACGCGCACCTGAAGAACCTGAGCTTTCTGGTAAGTGAAGAGGGTATCGAGCTGGCGCCACACTACGACATCCTGAGCACGGCCTGCTATGAGACGCTGGCCTACGATAAGAAAAGCTGGCCAAACCTGACAGAGATGGCGTGGCCTATATTGGGCAAACAGTTTATCGTAGATGTTGACCGAGCGCTGCTCATCGAAGCTGCTGATGCCCTAAACATCAAGAAGGCAACCGCAGAGCGTTTGTTGGATAAGCTGTGCAATCACATTCTGGACAAGGCGGAAGAAATCTATCAGGAATTCGAGGTGGAGAACGCATCCCTCAAGCAGCGCGCTGACCTTGCACCCATTTTTGCGGGAGAGTCTCGCTGTTTGCGGACGATCATCCACGTCGTGATCAAGGAGGTCGCGGAGAAACTGAAGCAAAGGAGCTTCTGAGGGTGTCCGGGATTAAGGCCGCTAACTGTAAGTTGTCATTTATTTTTGAAGAAAGAAACATATTGTGATGGATAAGTTGCTCCCCAAGATTGTCGCTATCGCTCTGGATGCCGGACAGGCCATCATGGAAATTTATGCTGATCCGGCCAATGCGGTAATGACCAAGTCGGATAATTCCCCTTTGACTCAGGCAGACCTCGCCGCAGATCGTGTGATCAGCGCAGGTTTGAAGGCGCTGGCATTGGACTGGCCGATACTATCGGAAGAATCCGCGCAGATCGCCTATGAAAATCGCAGTGACTGGCAGCTGTTCTGGCTGGTTGATCCGCTGGATGGAACCAAGGAATTTATCAAACGCAATGGCGAATTTACCGTCAATATCGCGTTGATTGAAAACGGTGAACCTGTGCTGGGTGTGGTGTATGCGCCCGTCTTGGATGTGTGCTATTTCGCGGCGCGCGGGGTAGGGGCGTTCGTCAGGCGGGGTGCAGCAGAAGCGCAAGCTATTCGAGTTAAAGAACATGTACCAGGCGAACCGGTCAAAGTCGTAGCCAGCCGCTCGCATGCGGATGAACGAACAACCGCGTTGCTTCAAAAACTGGGCGATTATCAATGCATCAGTATGGGCAGTTCGCTCAAGCTCTGCCTGATTGCCGAAGGTGCGGCGCATTTCTATCCGCGCTTGGGACCGACCATGGAATGGGATACCGCAGCGGCTCATGCGGTGGTGAAATACGCAGGTGGCAGTGTGTGTAATCTCAATGGAGTCGAGTTGTGCTACAACAAAATGGATTTGCATAATCCGGAGTTTTTGGTGTTGTCAGCAGAAGAGCCGATGAGATCATGGCTGCTGGCATCGTCTTATGGCGTTTCTAACGGCTTGCAAGATTAATAAAACATGACCACCCTTAAGCTTTTTGAAACCAGGCAAGTCCGTTCCCTGTGGGACGCGGAGCGCGAAGCATGGTTCTTTAGCATCGTGGACGTGGTGGCTGTGCTGTCAGGAAGCCCCAACCCACGTAAATATTGGAGCGTTCTCAAAACCCGGCTAAAGAAAGAAGGCAGCGAGTTGGCTACAAACTGTAGTCAACTGAAAATGCAAGCGGCTGATGGCAAAAACCACCTCACCGACGTGGCTGATACTGAACAACTCTTGCGACTGGTGCAATCTAGCCGTGATCTATTTGGGAAAGACTAATTAAGTGAGGTAAACCCCCGGCTTTGCCGGGTGGACTAAGTAAGGTTTGACCGTGTGATACGGTCGTCACGACTTTGGTTGCACTTGTTTTGTTCCCTCCCCTTGTACCCGCAAGGGGCATCCCCGCCGAGTGCGGCAGCAAGCTGCTCGCACTGGCGTGAAAGGGGAGGGCTAGGGTGGGGATGGGTTTGAGTGTAGACGCGAATTTTGGTGTTTACCCCATCCCCCACCCAATTGCCCCCTCGCTTCGCTCTCCCCCTTGAAAGGGGAGGAGAAAATCAGCCGCCTTGGGCGGCCCACGGTTTTATCGGCCCCTTTGAGGGGCTAACAAAAATAAACCCCCGGCTTTGCCGGGGGTAACTTAATTGGCGTAAAGCCAATGGATGCACTTCATGTTGCTTGCGCAATAGAAGCAAAGACCGCTTACTTTTTGACCACTGATAAAGCACTGCTCCGAAAAATGACACACGATAACAGAACACAAGTCGTTGACCCCGTAGATTTCATACGCATCCTAAGCGAGACAAAAAATGAAAACTGATACCGATATTCGATTTGAAGGAATGCGCGCACTGATCCAAAGCCTTGGAACAGTTGAAGCAGAGCGATTTATTGCCCTGATAAACCGAGAGCACTTTGACTATACCGAGTGGCGCAAAAATCAATGGGCAGAAGAAACCGTCGCCTCACTTGCTATGCGAGCAAGAACATTGCGAGCAAGTGCATAAACGCGCTCAATTGCACGACTAAGCAAATTGAAACTGCCCCTATTTCCCACGGTAGATTTACTTCTGAATGGCAGGTCGGACTTGTGCGTGTGGTGTTGGGGCTTTAGCCCCGTACAGCCACGGCCTACCCCTTGCGGGTGCAGTCCGACAAACGAACCTGTCGGGTTAAAACCCGACCTACAACTGCTCGCGCTGGCGTGAAAGGGGGATGGTTCATTGCCGGAATTGCACTGGCAAAACGAGCCACTTTAGCCACGCGCAACCTACGACATTATGATGATTTATCTGTCACCGTGATCAATCCATGGTCGGAAAAATGAAAATTGACCAGAACTTAACTTGTACCTTTTGTCTCGCACCTGCAAAGTATCTATATATTTCGGCCTATAGGGGTTTTTGCACCAGTCTGTATAATGCGCACGGCGAAGCGTCCATAAAATTTACTTTCTCAACAAAAACAAAGCGACCAACAATCCGACATGAGCACACTGCCAAGCGCCCCGGAACTGGCATCTCTCCGATGCGCTGGGATGAAGTAATGGGCCAGGTAGCGCAAAGAAACTACAAAGAGGATGACCTTATATGAATGGCATCGTAAAAATTGAGAATTTAACAGAGTTCATCATTAAGATAAGATCGCAAAGTGTTTTGCTTGATAGCGATGTGGCTCAAATTTATGGCGTTGAGACCAGAGATATTAATAAGGCGGTAACGAATAATCCTGATAAGTTTCCAGATGGGTACATTTTGGTACTTACAAAATCAGAGAAGAGTGAACTGGTGGAAAATTTCCACCGGTTCGATAAGCTCAAGCACTCCACGGTTAATCCAAAAGCTTTTACTGAAAAAGGCTTGTATATGCTTGCCACCATACTCAAAAGTCAGCAAGCAACGCAAGCGACCATCACAATAATTGAGACATTCTCAAAAATCAGAGAGCTGTCCAGAGGCATCAAAGAGCTATCAACAGTTCAAGATAAAGCCGAACAAAAATCACTCATGCAAAAGAGCGGAGAGCTAATTACAGAAATCTTCGATGACGATTTGCAAACCAGTGATGCTGAAACTATGATCGAACTTAACTTTGCTGTCCTGAGATTTAAGCACACAGTAAAAAAGAAGCGTGCAAAATAATGAACATAAGTTTGTAAAGGGGCCGAATTCGATCCCTTTAACAGTCGGGTCGCCGAAGGTGAGGCGCATCTCTATCCGCGTTTGGGACCGACCATGGAATGGGATACCGCAGCGGCTCATGCGGTGGTGAAATACGCAGGTGGCAGTGTGTGTAATCTCAATGGAGTCGAGTTGTGCTATAACAAAATGGATTTGCATAATCCGGAGTTTTTTGTATTGTCCGCATTGGATAATAAAATACTCGCGCAAGTTAAAGAGAATATTTTAGATTAGGCCACTAAACAGATTTAAAGAGGCTGCGTCATTGATAAAACTACTAGCCATTCGACTAAGCCAGCAAGCTGGCAAGTCGCTGGTTATCCCGCGCATAAGTAGTGACTAATTTATTCGTCATTCCCGCGAAGGCGGGAATCCAGATAATTTAAAGATACCCGCGAAGCGGGACAAAGCTTGGTTTTTGAACCGCTGCGCGGATTTTTTCCCCGATGGATTCCCGCTTTTGCGGTAATGACAAATTAACAATTTAATTGCCGACTCAATAGGACAACAGCATGAACAAATTATCAGACCCTCCCGCTTCTTCCAATGTCGTCTGGCATCAGGCCACGGTTACCCGTGCGCGACGTGAAGCGCAGAACGGCCATCGCGGGGCGATCATCTGGTTTACCGGATTATCCGGTTCCGGCAAGTCCACCCTGGCGCATGCCGTTGAAGAATCGCTGCACCAAAAGGGTTGCCGCACTTTTGTGCTGGATGGCGACAACGTGCGTCACGGTTTGTGTGGCGACCTGGGTTTTTCTGTTGAAGGTCGCATTGAAAATATCCGCCGCGTCGGCGAAATGGCGAAACTGTTTATGGAAGCTGGGATTGTCGTATTGACGGCGTTCATCTCACCTTACCGTGATGATCGTCAGCGCGTGCGCGATATGGTCAAGGAAGGCGATTTCATCGAAATCTATTGCGATACTTCTCTTGAAATATGTGAGAGCCGCGATGTCAAGGGCATGTACAAGAAAGCCCGCGCCGGACAGATCGCCGAATTCACCGGTATTTCATCGCCTTATGAAGTCCCGGAAAATCCTGAACTGGATGTCGACACAGGTTCGGCAGAACTTGATACCTGTGTTTCTCAGGTCATCGCTGATCTGATGAAGCGTGGTATTCTTCTGCACGATCAATGTATAACAGAAACGCGATAAATCAAGACATGCGACTCACTCAAACGCAACAGCTAATCACCAAAAGCACCGTAGAGCGCGTGCTGGGAACCGCGAGCCGGGTATGGTTATTCGGTTCGCGTGCTGATGACACACTCCGGGGTGGGGACATTGATTTACTGATTGAAACCGATGTGGTGTTGCCAAACTGGGCGAAAGTTTTGTGTAAATTGCATGGTGCGTTAACCCTCGCGCTGGGTGATCGCAAGCTGGATATTCTGCTCAAAGATGCGCGCACCCACGATGCACCTATATTCGACATCGCCAAACGCACAGGAGTAATACTTTGAGCCTCGCTTATTTGCCGGAACATACTGAGAACGCCCTGTTGGCGTTGGAGTTGGCAAAAAAAGAAGTAACGCATCTTGCTTACGGCGCTATGTAAATGGGTGATGAACAGATGGGCGAAAAATTGCAATTTTCCCAGGCAGTCGATGTGCAGTTGCGCGAATTGTTAACCCATTTTCCGCAGATAACCCTCGCGGTGTTGTTTGGCTCCGTTGCAACGGGTAGCCAGCGCGAAGATAGCGATTTGGATATAGCCGTTGCCGCAAAACAAGTGCTGACCGCCCAGGAAAGAATCACGCTTGTCGGTGCATTGGCAGAGCGGATCGGTCGTCCTGTCGATTTGATTGATTTGCATGGCGTGTCTGAACCCTTGCTTGGCCAAATAGTGCGTCACGGGAGAAGAATATTGGGCAGTGATACCTTGTACGGCGATCTGATTGCCCGGCATCTGTTTGAGCAAGCTGATTTTATGCCTTACCGGACAAGAATTCTGGCGGAAAGGCGGCTGGCATGGATCGGGAAGTAGTCGAACACAAATTGGAATCGTTGCGTCGTTGCATACTGCGTATAGAAACCAAGTGTCCAAAAGATTGCGCTACTTTAGCAACGGATTTCGATCTGCAGGATATTGTTTCGCTCAATCTGAGTCGTGCAGTGCAAATCTCAGTAGATATCGGTGCGCATTTGATCTCTGGCATGGAAGTGCTGCCGCCCGGCACCATGGGGCAAACTTTCGACTTATTGGCGCAGGAAGGTGTGATAATACCGAATTGGCAAGCAGTCTGAAAAAAGCGGTGGGCTTCCGCAATATTGCAGTGCATAGCTACGAAGCTATCAATTGGGAAATTGTGCATAGCATTGTAAAATTTCACCTTGCAGATTTCTCGGAGTTCGCCAAGGTTGTTGCCATGAGATTGTGATACACCGTTGGAAGTGTGCGAGAGCCGCGATGTCAAGGGCATGTACAAAAAAGCGCGGGCAGGACAGATCAAAGAATTTACCGGCATCTCTTCGCCTTACGAAGCGCCGGAAAATCCGGAATTGGTGATGAATACGGGTGGCGCAGAGCTGAATACATGTGTCCGAGGGGTCATTGATGAAATGAAGCTGCGCGGTACTATTTTGTAGTAGCGCATGACGAAGCTGATAATGCTTCGCATCGTTGCACAGAATCTGTGCCGATAAAATTGATATCCGAAACTAAAAACGAGGCTGCATTAAAGGATTTTCCTCTAATGTCATTTAGCTTGTTGGAATAGTCATTTTCAGCAAGCTATCGTTTACACAGTCCGCTTCACGAAAGGTTGTCGTGCCGTATGTGTATATATGTTTTATAAACTTTCTGTCAAAGAAAAACTTCTTAAAGGAGGCGCGTGGGCATTTGCGGGAAAATTTGCCACTGCGCTCATTGGCCTGTTTATTAATGCACTCCTCGCCCGGTTGCTGTCACCGGAAGAAATGGGCGCATATTTTTTGATATTCAGCTTAGTAATGTTTGCTGCAATTTTTGCGCAATTGGGCTTAACCAATACAATTGTTCGGCTAGTTGCAGAATCTATGGGTACAGGGCGTCCTGAACGAGCACGTTACGCAGTTATTTTAGTGTTGAAAATAGTTGCCCTTAGCGCATTGCTTGTCGCGTGTTTTATGGTATTCGGCGCGGGTCAATGGATTGCAGAGAAGTTATTTAACTCGGTGCTTATGGGGCAGTTAATCGGTCTGGCTTCCGTGTGGGTGGTGTTGGTCAGTTTTCAACACATGATGGCTGAAATATTTCGCGGTTTTCATGATATTCGACTAGCTATTATTTTTGGAGGATTGGCTACAAGTGTATTTTCCATGGTGTTTTTTTTAACTTTGTGGTTAGTGCAGAGCAAAGGGGGACTGGATCAGATTCTAATTCTCACTTTGGGTGCTGGATTAAGCAGTATTTTGATTTCAAGCGCCGTACTGTGGGATAAATTGAACAAATATCCTTTATCTATTTGTAACAAGCATCCTATTAAAACAAAGGAAAGCAAAATACCACTGATAGATATTCTTAAAATATCGTGGCCATTGTGGATTACAAGCATTGTCTTATTTGTGCTAGTGCAAGCAGACATTTGGATTATGGGATTTTTTGGTTCTTCCGAGGATGTTGCCGTTTATGGTGCAGCATCACGGACTGTAGCGCTAATTGCAATACCACAATTAATTGTTAATGCAGTAGCAGCTCCCGTGATAGCTGAAATGCATGCTCAAGGTGATATCCAGAATCTGGAAAAAATTCTGCGATTTGTAGCATTAGTTTCAACCGTGCCTTCGCTGTGTGTATTTGCTGTATTTGCGACCTTTGGGGGTGAACTATTAGGTATGTTATTTGGTGAATATTATCAGGTAGGTGGAATACTACTTGGAATTTTGGGTATGGGGCAAATTGTAAATGTATGGGTGGGATCTTGTGGATTAGTTTTAATGCTTACCGGACATCAAATGACTATGATGTTCATTTCACTTGGTAGTGGATTTATAACGATAGCCTTAGCTCTGTTTTTGGTGCACGATTTACATGGGTTTGGAGTCGCAATAGCATCAGCGACGGGTATGGCGTTGCAAAATTTTCTGATGTTGTCTTTTGCAAAAAAACAAATAGGTATTTGGACAATGGCTGATTTCACTGTCCTAATAAACAAGGAAGTTTGGAAGAAGTTAATTCGTTAATTAAATATTTAAGGTGATATTGATATGAAGAACGACGTCGAAGAAATTAAACACGATGGGAAATTGCTGGCCATTATCATTAGCAGTCTATTTCAGAAAGATGGCATCCACTTTTTTACTGAAAACAATCTGTCTCAGCAAGTGGCATATATGAAACATCCCAAGGGAAAAGTGATCCAGCCACATATTCATAATCACGTACCCAGAGAGGTGCATTTCACTCATGAAGTGTTGTTTATCCGATCTGGCAGTTTGGAAGTTGATTTTTATGACGATAATAAAAATTATTTGGAAAGTAGGGTGATATCTACAGGTGATACCATCCTGCTTGCCGGTGGAGGGCATGGTTTTTCGGTAATTGAGAATGTAGAAATGATAGAGGTTAAACAAGGACCATATGCTGGAGAGAATGACAAAATCAGATTCTCCGGCAAAAATAGTTAAAAGGCATTATTTATGAAAAAAACTTTTATACCAGTAAACAGCCCTTTGCTTTCAGGTAACGAGAAAAAATATCTTGAGGAGTGTATAGAGACTGGCTGGATATCTTCAGAAGGACCGTTTGTCTCCCGATTTGAGAGTGAGTTTTCGACGGCAGTGGATTGTAAATACAGCGTGTCTGTATGTAATGGAACGGCTGCATTGGATGTGGCGGTGGCAGCTCTAAAAATTGGGCCAGGTGATGAAGTAATCATGCCGACCTTTACCATTATATCTTGTGCTTCAGCAATATACCGAGCTGGCGCTACACCAGTCCTAGTTGATTGTGATCCGTATACCTGGAATATGGATGCTGAGAAAATTGAGGGGCTCATTACTGACAAGACAAAAGCGATTATGGTTGTGCATATTTACGGACTTCCTGTTGATATGAATCCAATAATTGATTTGGCAAAAAAATATAACCTCAAGGTCATTGAGGACGCAGCACAAGCTATTGGTCAGACATACTTTGGAAAACAATGCGGAAGTATTGGAGATATAAGTACATTTAGTTTCTACCCCAATAAGCATATTACTACTGGCGAAGGTGGGATGGTTTCGACCAATGATCCATATCTCGCAGAGCGGAGTGCCAGCCTAAAAAATCTGTGCTTTGTAAATTCACGAAGATTTATCCACGACGAATTAGGTTGGAATTACAGAATGACAAATCTTCAAGCAGCGCTTGGTGTAGCACAACTTGAGAATTTATCAGATCACTTAATACGTAAACGTAGAATTGGACTGCAGTATTTGGAATTGTTGAAAGAGATTGAAGAGATTCAACTCCCACTGGAAAAAACTAATTACGCGGATAATTTGTTCTGGATATTTGGGATCGTTTTAAAAGACAAAGTTTCAATTAATGCTAATGATTTTATGGCTAGACTTGCTGAAAAAGGGATAGGAACACGTCCATTTTTCTATCCTATGCATCGTCAGCCAGTATTTATTAATAAGGGGTTGTTTCTTAATGATAGTCATCCTGTTTCAGAAAAGCTGTATGAAAGAGGGTTTTACCCGCCTAGCGGGTTGTCGCTGTCAGAATACGATGTTGAAAATGTTGTTGAGGCAGTGAAACAAGTTCTTGTTGATATAAAATAAAGTTAGGGGGTTAAGGTTTCGTCGATGGATATTAAAATTGAATTTTACATGTGTGATTCAAGCTAATTAGGGGACAAAATGGCCAAGGTTAATAAAAAAATATTTAATGCGATGTGCTGCCCAACATGTATGTCAGCTAATCTACAAATATTTGTGAATAGTGTTACATGTATTAATTGTGGAGTTATCTATCCGATTATAAATCAGCAACCGTTAATGCTGATAGAAGGTTCATTGATTCGTGAATGGTACACATCCGATAAAAAAGACAAAAGTACACCATTTCACAAATTTCTTAGCAAGATTGCCATGTTTCGACCCGAGGACAGATTGTGGTCATTTGATGCACGTGCCGCAATTGATAGATTGCTAAGTGAAAAAAATCCAGATCAAGTTGGTAGACTTGTTGTTTGTATTGGTTCTGGTTATGAAAAAGTTTTCAGGAAAAAATTTTCTAAATACGAGGGAGTGTGCCATGTTGGATTGCCACACATAGGTACTGTAGATGTTATTGGTGATGCAATGCGGTTGCCGCTGCAGGATGCGTCAGTTGATGCCATGTTTTCTTCTGGAGTATTCGAACATATTAATAATCCAGAACTAGCTATGCAAGAAGCACTACGGGTGCTAAAGCCAGGTGGAATGATATATGCGGATATCCCCTTCATTCGTGGCTATCATGCTGAGCCAGTTGATTATCAGCGTTATACATATAGTGGTATTGAAACAGTATTTGCCAGAAATGGGTTCAATCTAGTTGAAAAAGGCGTTTGTGATGGCCCATTCACTGCTGCGGTACTTGGAGCTCTTGATATTTTAAAAATTATCCCGACAAGGGAAGGAGCTGGTATTTTTAGATGGGCTTTTTCTTGGATATTGCACCCATTGAAATATATTGATGTCTTATTGTGGCGAACGAAAGGTGCAAAATATTTTGCATGTAATTTTTACTATGTTGGAATGAAGCAAAGTCGAACAGAGTCTCCAATAATTAATGGGTAGTGAATTATGAGATAATCTGCTGGAATGTAGAATATTTAATACGCGGAGACAGGGTCATGTGTAACAGCCCAGTTAAGCTTATTTGAGCTGCTCACAAAAAAGCAGCATCTTTTTATGGGGATAAATGCATGTGAGAAATGATTATGATTTTTCAGATTAGATCGATCTTTATCTTGTTCCTTGGGATGTCTTTGGCGATAAAGACAGCGTATGGAATGACACTCTATGAGTTACTTCTGATTCCATTATTACCTTTCATATTTGCGCGTTTCATGACGCAAGAATTATGGCGCGGTAGGGCTTTTGTACTATTTAGTTTATTTTTTATTTTTATTTTTACATTGATTATTAGTGGCTTGATGGCTGACGATGGGCTAATGATTACAACCAAGAATGTAGTACGGTGGTTGATGGTATTTCCTATGGCGATTTCTTTTCTTTATCTCCATAAAAAATATAAACATTTTATTGTTTATTTGTTGGTTGGTTATGCGATCGCCAATTTGGTAATTGTTATTAGTCAGCTAGGTTTTCAAATTGATGATCGAATTTATTGGCGTAATGAGATTGGAGAAAGTGTATCTATTGCTTTGATTGCAATAAGTGGAATTTTGGGAAGAAAGGTTCTTATTTCTATATGCATATTTGTCGTTATACTTAATTTGCTGATGGATTTTAGAAGCATGGCTTTGGTTACATTGGTTTTTCTTCTATTTTTGTTTTACGAATTATTGGCAGGTGGTTGGCGAAGAACGTTGTCCATTTTAATCGGTGGAGTATTTCTTTCAGGATTTTTCTGGGCGTATAACAATTTCAATCAAGATGATTTCGAAAACAGACGGAAGCTATCAAACATGGCCCGCACGGATGTCACACTATCGGCCCTAAATGATTTAATGAGCATAAAGGTATTGGGTAATGGGTATCTTCATTTCTTTAAAACATTTCGAGTGGAAAGTGGTGATGATTCGTATTTTGATATGACTGAAAATGAAATGCCAATTCATGGATATTTATGGAATGTTTCTTATGAAGCAGGAAAATTCGGCTTTTTATTCATGCTATTCCTTATTGGGCGGATATTTATAGTAATTAGGAAGTGTATCAATGGTGAAAGCAAAGATAGTACGATCAAGTTATTTTTAGCTCTTTATTTTTTGTATGGGAATTTCATGTTTGCCTATGCTGGATTTGATAGGATATTAGTCGCGCTGATGATTGGTTTTTCTCTTGCTGTGAATTACAGCAGTATAAAATTAATGAATCCAATACATATTCTGGAAAAGAATCCAGTTAAGCAGAAGGTTGCTCAAGTATGAGTCAGGGACGGAAAATATTAGTACTTCAGTTGCATCATTTGTTTGGCATTCATCCAATTCATCACACAATTATTCAATCTCTTTTAGAAGATGGGGGTAGTCTTGATTTAGTCTATGCTGATTATCCTGATTCTGACTTGAATCTTTCACAATATGATGTTGAAAAGATAGGACTTAAGTTTTATCACGGGAAAAACATAATATTGTATGTTCTTTCTCTTATTTCAGCCTCTTATAAGCTATGGAGGTTAATTTTTTCCCGGAATTATGCTGTTATGGTGATGGTTGAGCCTCAGGCATTGATGGTGATGCTCCCACTTTTTATCGCTAAGCGAGCATTTCATTTATCGACAAAAGTGGTTTACGTGTCTTTGGAAATCCTTTTTATGAATGAATTGAAGAAGTGGACGTGGAGGCAGTATAAAAATATCGAATCGTGGTGTAGTAGACAGGCAGATATTGTTGTTAGCCAAGACGATTGGAGGAAAGAGTTGTTAAGCCTGGAAAATAAAATTCCATCTAAGTCTATGCTGTGTATACCAAATTGTGAGTACGGTGTATCAAAATATTCTAAATCTTTTTATTTGCATGACCATCTAGGGATTAATCGAGATAAAAGGATTTTATTATGTTTGGGTACGCCATCATTTATGTCAGTATTTTTAACTGATCTGTTAGAGAATAGTCAGGCTTGGAATGAAGATTGGGTTTTAGTTATTCACTCCGGTGTGAGTGGGGCGCTGAATGTACCTGTGATGTTAAATGGCAAGGTGTATTTTACGACAACATCGTTGCCTGCTAAAGATGTTGGATTGTTGTATCAGTCTGCTGATGTAGGTCTTGCTATTTATATTGGATATGATGGCCCAACTGGTGGGAAAAATTTAGATTGTGTTGGCTATTCTTCTGGGAAATTTAATATGTTTTTAAAATATGGAAAGCCAGTGATAACTACGAACCAGTATACGTTTAAAGAAATTTTTCATAAGTCAAAATGTGGCATTTCGATAGAATCATTTGCAGAAATTCCTTATGCAATGAAAATTATAAAAGCAAATTATTCTGAGTTTAGTCAGAATGCAAGTAGATTTTATAATTCGGAATTAAATGTCAAGCCTTACGTTGACGAATTTATTAGAGCAATAAAGTGAATTATTTGCTTGGCTATAACAATTAACGATGTTATAGCCTTTCCTTAATACCATCTCCTGATTGTGTTCGCTTGAAAAATGCAGCTTAAGGCTAGAAACCGAGGGGAACTTATGTTATCGCTGAAGTCACTGTGTTTAGTATCATGAAAAGAATTTTTATTGTTGGGTTTGCTAGGTCTGGAACTTCGCTGCTTCATTCAATAGTTGCCGCATATCCCAGTGTGTACGGTTTTACTGAATCAAGCTATTTTTTTCACAAATACGTGAGTCCACTTGAGTGCCTCCCGATTACACCTCATTTTGCAGATAAATTTTGCTTGCCAAGGTTATTTGCAGCATCGAAATTAGATGATGTTCTTGATGAATTTATGAGCGAGAACCTCATCGAAGGGAAGTTATTGAACAAAGGAGATTTTATCTCAATTTTAGATGATAAATGTTCTCAAATGGGATGTGATGCATGGGTGGAAAAATCAACTGTTCATCTAAGAAGGATACCCGTTATAAAGAAGCGAGCACCAGATGCTAAGTTTATTCACATAATTAGAAGATTCCCCGCAGTTCTTCGATCATGGCAATTTGCAAGCGGAAGTTTGGGTTTAGATTTCTTCGCTGCTCCAGAAAATAAGATTTTTCGTTACTGGAAAAGAGATTTGGCGAGAACTGTACAATATGTTACCTCTGACCCAAAACATCACATGGCAATCAGTTACCAATCGCTTTGCAACGATACTGAAAAAGTAATCAAAAAGTTAAATTTGTTTATTGAGAAAGAAGCATCGTTTGGTGACATCAATGGTAAAAGATCTCGCACGGGTGTTGTTCTTGCAAGAGAAAGTTGGAAAGACAATGTTCGATTGGGAATTCATCAGGCAACTGGATTTGACCTGAGCGATAAAGAATCAACAACTGAATTATTTTACAACAATGCGGTTATGTCTTTGATACGTGAAGAGACATCTTGTTTATAACTACCCGAAATCGATAATCTATTTTATATAGCATATATAAGACTTTCTTTTGTGAATACGAAACTGGGTTATGTATTCTACATCCTTGTTAGGGAAGGTGATAACGGAAGTTTGTTTTAAGATTTGGTTTCTTAGAAAGATAATTTAATTTGAGGTGCTAGTTTGAGATTTCTATCATTATTTATGCTACGGCTTAGGAAGCTTCGTGTTGTTTTGTGGGAGCCAATGTTGCGACGTGTTTTTTTTCAGCATCTAGTGATGGCTGGCGTGGAGCATAAAGCTGTACTTAAGCGTTCTTTATCAACGGTGGTTGATATTGGTGCTAACCGGGGTCAATTTGCATTGGCTGCCCGAGCTATTTCTGGCGCCAAAGTTGTTTCGTTTGAGCCCTTGCCAGACGTAGCAAAGATTTTTCAAAATGTATTTTCTGATGATCCAGCTGTCAGGCTGCATGTGGCGGCGATAGGTGAAAGATCGGAAAAAAAACTTATTCATTTATCCGCGCGTGACGATTCATCATCTTTGCTTGAAATAGGTGATGCTCAGTCCAGCTTCTTCCCGGGAACGCATGAGGTGGGTACGTTGGAAGTGCGGGTAGGAATTTTAGATGAATTTGTTTCTATGGAAGAAATTGTTCGTCCAGCCATGCTTAAACTGGACGTTCAAGGGTTTGAGCTGCAGGCTCTTGCAGGTTGCAAAAGTTTAATCAGTAATTTTGATTATATTTATTGTGAGTGCTCCTTTGTTGAGCTATATAAGGAACAAAAACTTGCCGCTGATGTGATTGATTACTTGCGACCTTTGGGCTTTAGCCTCGCTGGTATATACAATCCTTCATATGATTATGATGGAAACTGTATACAGGCGGATTTGCTGTTTAATCAAATAAAATAACGCGTGTTTGAACTATTGATAAGGCTTCGTGGCCACTGATTGTTCATGTGGGCGCTGTGTTTCATACATTTGATGTCTATCTTGGTCATTGTGCAATGCGTAAAAAGTCATCACCAACATTTAAAGGCAATTTATGACAATTAAATATGCTCATTCAAGTAAGGCCTGGGCTACTTCGACTGATTACATTGAGAGTTTGATTAATAAAACCGGAGCAAAACGTATTCTTGAAGTGGGTGGTGGGGCAAATCCAACATTCCCTTTGGAGTTCGTTCAGCAGCATGGTTTGGAATACACCGTGCTTGATATTTCGGCGGATGAATTGGCCAAAGCACCTGATGGTTATCTCAAAGTGTGTGCAGATATTACTTCTGAGCAATTGAAATTACCCGGTGGTTACGATTTGATTTTTAGCAAAATGCTTGCGGAGCATGTCAAAAATGGCAAGACATTTCATAAAAATGTGTATCACTTACTGGCAGATAAAGGCAATGCATTTCATTTCTTTCCCACACTATATGCTCCCCCCTTTGTGGTGAATCGATTATTGCCAGAGCGCTTAGCCGATAACTTGCTGAATATATTACAGACAGGTCGCGAGAAAGAAGGGAGTTATGCAAAATTCCCTGCTTACTATAGTTGGTGTCGTGGCCCTATCCCTAGTCAAATCAAGAGATTTGAAGAGCTTGGATATGGAGTGACTGAATATATTGGCTTTTTTGGGCATGACGGCTACTACACAAAAATGCCTGCTATCCTAAAAATTCATCAGGCATTTTCAAATTGGTTAGTACGACATCCTGTTTCCGTTCTTTGCAGTTTCGCTTTCGTTTTGCTCCAAAAGAATTAAGTTGGACATCCTAATTCATTGCATCAAGTAATCCCATGCGCATCCTGATTCACGGCATAAACTTTTTCCCTGAGCTAACTGGCATAGGGAAATATTCTGGTGAGATGGCAGAATGGCTTGCCGCCCAAGGACATGAGGTGCGGGTGGTGACAGCCCCGCCTTATTATCCGCAATGGCGAATAGCTGACGGGTACGCGAATGAATGGGTTAAAGACGTGGCAACTGGATTGCCACAGCCCTTTGGGCTTCGCAATGACGAGGTGAGCGGAGCGTTGCGGGCCTATCGCTGTCCATTATGGGTGCCCGCTAAGCCTTCCGGTTTGAAGCGTGTGCTGCATCTGGCCAGTTTTGCGCTGTCCAGCTTTCCTGTCATGTTGTGGCAAATCTTCTGGCGGCCTGATGTGGTTATTGTTGTTGAGCCGCCTTTGTTTTGCGCACCGCAGGCGTGGCTGGTGGCGCGTTTGTCGGGTGGCAAAGCATGGCTGCACATTCAGGATTATGAGGTGGATGCTGCGTTTGATCTGGGTTTGTTGAGGGGCGCTGCATTGCGCGGCCTGGTGGCGGCGGGTGAACGTTGGTTGATGCGCCGCTTTGACCGGGTTTCGACAATTTCGCAGCGCATGCTGGATCGTGCGTTGGCGAAGGGTGTTGCGCCTGAACGGGCGGTGTTGTTTCCGAATTGGGTGGAAATAAAAGGGCAGAATAAGGCAGGACTGAGGTCTGAGGACTTAGGACTGGAAAAAACAGGGCTGAGGACTGAGGATTTAGGACTGGAAAAAACAGGGCTGAGGACTGAGGACTTAGGACTGGGAAAAGCAGGGCTGAGGGCTGAGGGCTTGGGACTGGAAAAAACAGGGCTGAGGACTGAGGGCTTGGGACTGGAAAAAACAGGACTGAGGACTGAGGACTTAGGACTGGGAAAAGCAGGACTGAGGACTGAGGACTTAGGACTGAGCGAATCGGGGCAGAGCGGATACCGGGCTGAGTTGGGGATTGCGGAAGATGCGGTCGTGGCGTTGTATTCGGGGAATATGGGGGGCAAGCAAGGCTTGGAAATTTTGGCGCAGGTGGCGAGAATAGGATCGAGGATCGAGGGTCGAGGGTCGAGTGCTAAAGCGGTGAGTGATACAGGCTCTGTTCCTTGCTCATTACCGCTTGTGCCTGACGTTGTTTTCGTATTCTGTGGTAATGGTGCCGGGCGCGATGATCTGTTTGCCCAGTGCGCGGAATTATCAAATGTGCGGTTCATGGATTTGCAGCCTCTGGAGCGTTTGGATGAACTGCTCTCTTTCGCAGATATTCATTTGCTGCCACAACGGGCGGATGCGGCTGATCTGGTGATGCCTTCGAAGTTGACCGGGATGCTGGCCAGCGGTCGCCCGGTGGTGGCGACGGCTTATGAGGGAACTGAGTTGGCCAGTGTGGTCGCAGCCTGTGGGCTGGTGGTGCCGCCGGAACAACCGCAGGCTTTGCTTGCGGCCATCAGTACGCTGGCGAAGGATGCCGCATTACGCGCCCGGTTAGGCGCGACAGGGCGTGCTTATGCAGAAGCGAATCTGGACAGGGAGGCTGTGTTAAAAAAGTTTGAAACCGAGTTGAAAGCCGTTACGAGGGAAAAGAGGTAAGAATTTCAAATCAGGATTGACTATTGCGCATTGACTATGACTGGTATCGGCAATATTCCGGCAAGTTGGCAGAGTGGTTTGATGCACAGCAAGGCGCAAAATCGCATATTGCTGCTCTGCGGACAACTGATTACAATGATGGCATTGCAATCACTATTTGGGGCTAACATGGCGGCACTTACGATTAGAAATATTGATGATGAGGTTAAGAATCGTTTGCGTTTGCAGGCAGCGCAGCACGGTTGCTCGATGGAGCAGGAGGTGCGGGAGATTCTGTCGCGTGCGGTTTTGCCGAAGCGTGACCAGTTGGCTTTTGCTCAGCGGATTCAAAAGCATTTTGTCTCGCTGGAGTTGGATACTTTACCTATCCCTAAGCGTCAGAAAGTTAGAACGCCGCCTGAGATGGAAGGCTGATTATGCAGGGTGTGTTACTGGATACTAATGTGCTTTCTGAGTTGATGCGTCCCCAGCCTTCTTCAGTTGTGCTTGATTGGTTTGCGCAACAGGACGGTTCCGAGTTTTATACCAGTACAATTACTCAAGCTGAAATGCTGTTGGGTGTAGCTTTGTTGCCGGGCGGCAAACGCAGGGATGCTACTGCCGATGCGGTTGAGCAGATGTTCGAGCAGGACTTTGTCGGGCGTTGCTTGCCGTTTGATGAGTTGGCTGCGCATGAGTATGCCGCCCTGGTTGCCACTCGCACTAAGCTCGGCATGCCGATCTCTACAGAAGATGCGCAAATTGCCTCTATTGCCTTGCGAAACGGCTTGGCCCTGGCAACCCGTAACACCAAGGATTTCCGCAAAATCAGCGAGCTGATCTTGATCGATCCATGGCTTGTGCGGTGAGCGATCTACCCATGCGCATCTGATGGCGCAGTGCGCGAACTTGCCAAATGTGCGCTTTATGGATTTGCAGCCTCTGGAGCGTTTGGATGAACTGCTCTCTTTCGCGGATATTCATTTGCTGCCACAACGAGCGGACGCGGCTGATCTGGTGATGCCTTCGAAGTTGATCGGGATGCTGGCCAGCGGTCGCCCGGTAGTGGCGACGGCTCATGTGGGAACTGAGCTGGCCAGTGTGGTGGCGGCTTGTGGACTGGTGGTGCCGCCGGAACATCCGCAGGCTTTGCTTGCGGCCATCAGTATGCTGGCGAAGGATGCGGCATTGCGCACCCGGTTAGGCGCGGCAGGGCGTGCCTATGCAGAAGCGAATCTGGATCGGGAGGCAGTTCTGGGGATGTTTGTGGCAGAGTTAAAAATGCTGATAACTGAGGGATAACACCTTATGCAATTAAATAAGGAAATGAGGGCTGGGCTGATTCAAGATGACCCGTTCATGAGTGCGTTGTTGGTCAAGCTGCCAATAAATCTGCGTACTACATTTACCGAAGAGCAATTGCAAGCATTGAAGCTGGCACTGGATGCGCCGAAGCGTGTGCATGTATTGGATTTGCGCTGGCGGCTGGGTTTTTGGCGCTGGAATTTTTACGTTGCCTTTCTGTTCGGGAAAGATCGCCGTGAGTTGACTCGTCATCAACAGATTGCGGAACGCTGGGCGCTGGCCACTGCGGCAGTTTTGTTCGTGACGGTTTCCACGTTATTTGGTTTGCTGGTGCTGTATCTGATTAAGTCGGCTATGGGTATCAATATATTCCCACATTTTTCGCTGGGAATATGGGGTTGGTTTAAGGGCGAATTTTTGTAGGTGACTGCCGGGGATGCGGTTTTCCTGTGCTGTATGCATAGTCGGTGATCGATATTTATGTGCCTGTAACATCCCATCTATATACTTTGGCCTATATTTGCAATTTTCTTGGGCATGTAGAATTGCCCGCCGTTGCTGTTTTTGGATTTCCTCAGGTGTTGCGCGGGAATGACGGCGCTTCTTTATCTGTTTGCGTGCCTATTTCTCATTGACAATCAGGGTTTATAGCCAACCCTGTACTCTATTTTTTTTGAAACTAATTTTTTTGTCTCGGGAGTCGTATTGAGTCGTGGTTCTTCAACAGGTTTAATCAGGCAACATAGCGCGAGTTTGACCATGTTGCTGCGTATGCTGGATGCGCTGCTCATTGGTTTGGGTATGTATTTCTCGGCCTGGCTATACGGCATTGCGCTGAATGCAGATTATCTGCTGTTAATCATGATTGCAGTTTTGGCTTTTTTGTTCGTGGCGGAAGTACGTGGGCTGTATCAATCCTGGCGCGTGAGTAGTGTGCTTGAAGAGTTCGGATACCTAGGTGTGGCGTGGTCTGTGGTTGCGGTGTGTTTGCTGGCCTTGGGTTTTATGACCAAGGTTTCATCTGAATTTTCACGTGTTGTGATTGCTGTTTGGCTGGTGGTGACACCCGGGACGATGTGTTTGATGCGCTTTGTGTTGCGCAAAGCATTGCGTCATGCGCGCGCCCAGGGAAGTAATACGCGGACGGTGGCATTCGCTGGTATCGATAAAGCCACACAAAAGATGGCTGCGCATATTACGCAGATGCCTTGGTTGGGGTTGAAAGTTGTCGGCGCGTTTGATGACCGTATGCCGAATCGACTTGATCTGGATGGATTATCGCTGGAAGGTGATTTGAAAAAATTGCTGGAGATGGCGCACGATGGCCAAATAGATATTGTGTATATTACTTTGCCTATGCATGCCGAGCGACGCATTATTCATGTGATAGAAAGTTTGGCGGATACAACGGTGTCGGTGTATGTGGTGCCCGACTTGTTTGTATTCTCCTTGTATAAAGCCCGTTGGGTGACGGTGGGTGGTATGCCGGTAATCAGCACGTTTGAGAGTCCGTTCTATGGTACGGAATCCTGGGTTAAGCGCTCTGAAGACGTGCTGTTAAGTGGTTTGATATTGTTGTTGATTTCACCCTTGCTCGTTGTTGTCGCAGTGTGCGTGAAGCTATCTTCGCCGGGGCCAGTTATTTTTAAGCAGCGGCGCTACGGTTTGAAGGGTGAAGTGGTTGAGGTTTGGAAGTTTCGCAGCATGACAGTTTGCGATAATGGTGAGCAAGTGGTTCAGGCTAAAAAGAATGATGCGCGTGTGACGCGATTGGGTGCATTCTTGCGCCGGACCTCTCTGGATGAGTTGCCTCAGTTTATTAATGTGTTGCAAGGCACGATGTCCATCGTCGGGCCGCGACCCCATGCTGTGGCGCATAACGAGCAGTACCGTAAACAGATTCGCGGTTATATGTTGCGGCATAAGGTGAAGCCGGGCATTACTGGGTTGGCGCAGGTTAATGGCTGGCGTGGCGAGACTGATACGCTGGATAAGATGCAGAAACGCATTGAACATGATCTGGAATACATTCAAAACTGGTCGTTGTGGCTGGATATTAAAATTATTTTGAAGACTGTTTTGGTAGGGTTTAGGGGGAAGAATGTTTATTGATTGGGGATGGGGGGGGAGGCAGGACTGAGGTTCGAGGACTGAGGTTCGAGGACTGAGGTTCGAGGACTGAGGACTGAGGGAAGGCAGGACTGAGGGAAGGCAGGACTGAGGTTCGAGGACTGAGGACTGAGCCCGCAAGGGGCTTCCCACGAAATATAGGCGATGAACCTGCCTTATTTCTGAATGAAGGACTGAGCCCGCGAGGGGTAGGACGTGCGGGTTGTGTAGAGGGTAAGTAATGGCGTTACATGGGGTTTTTTTGATTGCACTTCTTGGGGAAGATGTATATGAAGGAAAATGAAATTTTTGCAGTGATCCTCGCCGGTGGCACGGGTAGTCGTTTGTGGCCGTTGTCGCGGCAAAGTCTGCCCAAGCAGTTTTTGGCGCTGGATGGTCATGCCTCGTTGTTGCAAACCACCATCAATCGCCTAGCACCCGTTATTGAGGCGAAGAATGTATTAATTGTCACGCAGGAGTGTCACGCCAAAGGTGAGGCTTACCATGCGCTACAACCTTTTCCGTCGTTATTTGAACCTGTCGGGCGCAATACCGCTCCGGCGATTGCCTTAGCTGCGGCGCGTCTGATGCTCGATGGTTCAGACCCCATCATGGTGGTGCTGCCAGCCGATCATGTCATCAAGGACGAAATAACATTCCGTACCCATTTGAATATTGCGATAGAAGCGGCGAAGCAGGATAAATTGGTCACCTTCGGTATCCAACCTACCCGTCCGGATACGGGATTTGGATATATAAAGACAGGAAAGACAGGACTGAGGACGGAAAAAACAGGACTGAGGACGGAAAAAACAGGACTGAGGACGGAAAAAACAGGACTGAGGACGGAAAAAACAGGACTGAGGACGGAAAAAACAGGACTGAGGACTGAGGGGCTAGGACTGAGTGGTAAAGCTACAACCGATTCTACTCAGTCCTGCATCACTGGTTTGACTCAGTCCTCAGTCCTCGAATCTCAGTCCTGTATCACTGGTTTGACTCAGTCCTCAGTCCTCGAACCTCAGTCCTGTATTGAACCTCAGTCCTGTGTTCTTGAGGTCGAGTGCTTCACAGAAAAACCTGATCTGGCTACTGCCGAGCAATTCCTGAGAGAAGGGAATTATTTCTGGAATTCCGGCATGTTTGTCTGGCGTGCCTCGGTGATTCTGGCTGAAATCGAACAACATCTTCCCGATGTGTATCAGGTTATTCAGGCCATTATTGCTGAAAGTCGCGTCTCAGGTGATTTTCAGGGTGCAGTAGTAAAACACTTTGCTGATATGCCCTCCGTTTCCATCGATTACGGCGTGCTGGAGAAGTCTAATCGTGTTTCCTTGATTCCCTGTGATATTGGCTGGAACGATGTCGGCAGCTGGCAGGCGGTGCATGAAATATCCGCCAAGGATGAAAACGGCAACGCCCTGCAGGGCAACGTCATTGCGTTGGATTGCAAGAACAGCCTGATACGCGCAGAAAAACGTCTGGTCGCCGTCATCGGCGTGGAAGACTTATGTGTGGTAGAAACAGCGGATGCGATTCTCATTTCAAAGAGCGATCAAACCCAGCGGGTGCGTGAGGTGGTGGATGTACTGCAAGACCGGGGTGCGTCCGAGCATATTTGTCATACCAAAGTGAACCGCCCTTGGGGTAGTTTTACCGTGCTGGAAGGCGCGCAGGATGGCTTCAAGCTCAAACGCATCGTGGTTTCTCCCGGTTCCAAGCTCAGTCTGCAAAGCCATGCGCATCGTTCCGAACACTGGGTGGTGGTTTCCGGCACGGCGACTGTCACCAATGGTGACGAAATCATTACCGTGAACAAAAACCAAAGCACCTATATCCCGATGGGAACCAAACATCGCCTGGAGAATCGCGGCAAGATACCGTTGAACATCGTTGAGATTCAGGTGGGTGAGTACCTGGGCGAAGATGATATTCAGCGTTACGAAGACCATTATGGACGATAGAAGCAGGACTGAGAAACGACAGGACTGAGGACTGAAACGGCAGGACTGAGGACTGAGGAGAAGACAGGACTGAGTAGAAGACAGGACTGAGGACTGAGGAAAGAAACGACAGGACTGAGGGGAAAGACAGGACTGAGTAGAAGACAGGACTGAGGACTGAGGGGGAAGACAGGACTGAGGACTGAGGAAAGAAACGACAGGACTGAGGGGAAAGACAGGACTGAGTAGAAGACAGGACTGAGGACTGAGGGGGAAGACAGGACTGAGGACTGAGGGGGAAGACAGGACTGAGGAGAGTTAGGACGGTGGTTTGGGTTTTACTCAGTCCTTAGTCCTCAATCCTCAGTCCTTGCTCCTCAGTCCTTGCCCCTCAGTCCTCAGTCCTCATCGCTCAGTCCTGATTCTCTCAGTCCTCGGTTATCCGTCCTGTATTTAAAGGAATGAGAGATGAGTGGAAAGGTTGAACGATTTGAGGATTTGATTGCTTGGCAGAAAGCACGTCAACTCACAGTTGAAATTTACCGGGTTACCGCTCACGGCGAATTTGCTAGAGATTTTGGCTTGCGCGATCAGATACGCAGGGCGGCGGTATCGGTGATGTCTAATATCGCGGAAGGTTTTGATAGAGGTTCAAGAGGCGAATTTCACCAGTTTTTGGTGGTTGCCAAAGCATCATGTGCCGAGGTGAGATCACAGCTTTATGTGGCACAAGATGTTGGTTATATTGCGCAGGAAACTTTTGGCCATTTAAGTAGTACTACTAACGAACTTTCGAAAATTATAGGTGGTCTTCGTGCCGCCGTTCAAAAACAAAGAGACGAAAAATGAACAAAGCAAAACCTCAGTCCACAGTCCTTCATTCAGGAACAGGCGATTTATCGCCTAATATTCCGAGGGCAGACCCTTGCGGTCTCAGTCCTGATTCTCAGTCCTCAGTCCACAGTCCTCAGCCCTCGTTGCAACCGAAGGTTGCGTTGATTACCGGCATCACCGGTCAGGATGGTGCTTATCTGGCCGAATTGCTGCTGAAAAAAGGCTATGAAGTGCATGGCGTAAAACGTCGCTCTTCGCTGTTCAACACGGATCGTATCGATCATCTTTATCAAGACCCTCATGTTAAAAATTCAAAGTTCAAGTTGCATCATGGCGATCTGACCGACTCGACCAACCTGATCCGCATTATTCAACAGGTGCAACCTGACGAGATATACAACCTCGCGGCGATGAGTCATGTTGCGGTTTCGTTTGATACGCCTGAATACACCGCCAATGCCGATGGTATCGGCACTTTGCGCATCCTCGAAGCTATCCGCATTCTGGGCCTGGAGAAGAAGACCCGTTTCTATCAGGCTTCTACCTCCGAGCTGTACGGTCTGGTGCAGGAAACGCCGCAAAAGGAGACCACGCCGTTCTACCCGCGCAGCCCTTATGCCGTGGCTAAGCTGTATGCCTACTGGATCACCGTGAATTACCGGGAAGCCTATGGCATCTACGCTTGCAACGGCATCCTGTTCAATCACGAAAGCCCGGTTCGAGGCGAGACCTTCGTCACCCGCAAGATCACCCGCGCACTGGCGCGTATCAAACTCAATCTGCAAGACTGTCTTTATCTGGGCAACATGGATTCGCTGCGCGATTGGGGCCATGCCAAGGACTACGTTGAAATGCAATGGTTGATGCTGCAACAGGAACAGCCTGAAGACTTCGTCATTGCCACCGGGGTGCAATACAGCGTGCGCGATTTCGTCAATGCGGCAGCCGACGAGTTGGGTATGAAGATACGCTGGGAGGGCACAGGTGTCGACGAAGTCGGTTACCTCGATACTCAGTCCTCACATCTCAGTCCTGCCTTCAACTCCGCGCGCGCGATAGTGCGCGTTGATCCGCGCTATTTCCGCCCGACGGAGGTGGAAACCCTGCTGGGCGACCCGAGTAAGGCGCATCAAAAGTTGGGCTGGAAACCTAAAATAACTTTTCAGGAACTGGTTGCCGAAATGGTGCGCGAAGACCTCAAGAGTGCCGAGCGCGATGAGCTGGTCAAGAGGCACGGCTATGCAGCGTTCGACTATAACGAGTAGTAAATGACATGACCCAACATACTGATCTGCTGTCGGAGAGGATTGCACAACGAGTTTTGATACTTCGTGGTGTCAGGGTTATGTTGGACGCAGATATTGCAAATCTTTATGGCGTCCAGACCAAGGCGCTCAATCAGTCGGTACGTAGAAATACAGAAAGATTTCCTGAAGATTTTATGTTTCGTTTGACGGCAGAAGAGAAAAATGAGGTGGTCACAAATTGTGACCACCTCGCTAATTTGAAATTTTCTAGCGTACTTCCTTTTGCGTTCACCGAACATGGTGCGTTGATGTTGGGTAATGTCCTTAAATCAGATAGAGCAATCGAAGTCAGTTTAATTGTCGTTCGTACCTTTGTTCAACTGCGTGAAATGCTTTCCGGTAATAAGGAGCTGGCAGTCAAATTGGTTGAATTGGAACGTAAAGTTTCCACGCACGATCAGGCAATCGCTGGGTTGATCAATGGTATTCGGCAGTTGATGAAAACCCCAGAAAGTTCATCGCGGTCGATCGGCTTCACGGCAGATTTGCGCAGCAAAGAAAAATTATGAAAAAAGCTTTCAAAATTTACATCGCGGGACATCGCGGCCTGGCTGGCAGCGCGATTGTGCGCGAGTTGCAACGTCAGGGTTACACCAACCTGGTGACACGCACGCACGCCGAACTGGATCTGGAAGATGCGGCAGCGACGCAGCAGTTTTTTGAACAGGAAAAACCGGAACTGGTGTTTCTGGCCGCAGCCAGAGTGGGCGGTATTCATGCCAACAACAGCTATCCGGTCGATTTCCTGATCAGTAACTTGCTGATCGAAGCCAACATCTGTCGGGCTGCCCATGCGACCCAGGTCAATCGCCTGATATTTCTGGGTAGTTCATGCATCTATCCGCGTGACTGCCCGCAACCCATTAAAGAAGAATACCTGCTCACCGGCCCGCTGGAAGCGACCAACCGTCCGTACGCGCTGGCCAAGATTGCCGGTATCGAGATGTGCTGGTCGTACAACCGCCAATACGGCACTAAATGGCTGGCGGCCATGCCGACCAATTTGTATGGCCCGGGCGACAGCTACGACTTGAACAACTCCCATGTCCTGCCGGCAATGATGCGTAAGCTTCATCTGGCGAAACTGGCTCAACAAGGTGATTTGGCGGGCATCATGCAGAACGAGGCCACCCTTGGCAAGATTCCTGATGATGTAAAAGCCATGCTCGGCCTTGAGCCGGATGCACCTATTACTCAGTCCTCAGTCCTCAGCCCTCGTGACTCAGTCGTTTTATGGGGTACGGGTACGCCGAAGCGTGAGTTCCTCTACGTGGACGATCTGGCCAATGCGCTGGTATTTTTAGCGACGCTGGATGAGGTGCGATACACGGCACTTGTTGACCCGATGCAATGCCCGATCATCAATGTGGGTTCGGGTGAGGACCTGACCATCAGAGAACTGGCTGAAACAGTGGCTGATGTGGTCGGCTATAAGGGAAAATTCGTGCAGGATACCAGCAAGCCGGATGGCACGATGCGCAAGGTCATGGATGTGACGCGTATTCGTGGGTTGGGTTGGCGTGAGAACGTTTCGCTGAAAGAAGGAATTGCAATTGCATACGCTGAATTTATTTCACGTGACTTACGAAATGTCAATGTTTCTCGGTAAGCTGTAAACAGGTGGCGGATTGGGTTGTCGCGGTTCTTCGGGTCTCGCAATGGCAAACCTCAAAATTTCTTCCCGATAGTCGCAATGACGGCGATTAAATGTGTCAATCAGAGTCCAATACTTTCTACCTGTCAGAGTTTGTCCTATTTCATGTATTAATAGGCATACAATGACCGATTAATTGTATAAATTGCAATTAACAGGTTTATAATTACCATATGACAGAACTAATCTTCAATACGCCAGAAGAGCTCCAAATCGTACTGGGGGAACGATTACGCCGTTTACGTCTTAATCGTAACTTTGATCAGTGCACCACAGCCGAGAAGGCGGGTATCTCTGAAAAAGCGCTGCGCAACCTTGAGTCTGGTCGCGGCTCAACGGTCGCCACCTTGTTGCGTGTATTGAAGGCACTCGAATACCTCCAGGGAATTGACATGCTCGCACCTGAAATTAGCGTCAATCCCCTCGATTTATTGCGCCAAGCCAAAGTGCAGCAACGCGCACGGCGTACCACTAAGCCCCCGAAGGTAGGCCCATGAGTACCCCGGTCATCGAGGTGCGTATTTGGGGAATGCGTGTTGGCGCGGTGGCACCGGACCCGCGTCCGGGTTGCTATGTATTTGCTTACGACCCAAGCTGGCGACGTCGGGGAATCGAATTGGCGCCAATCACCATGCCGTTAACAGACACCCGATCCATTTTTGCATTCCCTGATCTCGCCGAGCCAAGCTACAAGCGGTTACCCGGATTGCTCGCCGACGCTCTGCCTGACGATTTCGGCAATGCACTCATCGATGCATGGATGACTAACAAGGGTATTGAAAAACGTGCTATCACCACGCTAGACCGTTTAGCCTACATGGGTAAGCGTGGCATGGGTGCGCTGGAATTCAAACCTGCACGCGGCGCCCACCGCGAGAGTGCCGAGCCATTGGAGATGAAAAGTCTGGTGGAGGCCGCACGGATGGTTGTTAACGGCGATCTATCGGGCGACGTGGAAGCGCAGGCGGCACTCGCCAATATTATTCGGGTCGGTACATCCGCTGGTGGTGCGCGCGCAAAAGCGGTCGTCACCTGGAATCCGAAGACCAGGCAGATTCGCAGCGGCCAGTTTGATGCAGCACCCGGTTTCGAGCACTGGCTGCTCAAATTTGATGGCGTTGGCAAGGATTCTGAGCTGGGGGGCAGCGCAGATTACGGACGGATTGAATACGCCTACTCTTTAATGGCGAAAGCGGCCGGCATCGCAATGTCACCCTGCCGGTTATTGGAAGAAAGCGGCCGCGCTCACTTCATGACACGCCGCTTCGACCGGGAAGCGAATGAGAACGGCACCATCAAACACCATATGCAGACGCTCTGCGCCATGGATCACCTCGACTACAAACAACGCGCGACCCATGCCTACGCGCAACTGTTCATGGTCATCGCCAGGCTGAAGCTCGGTGATGAAGCCATCGGTCAGGCTTTCCGCCGTATGGCATTTAACGTGATGGCAAAAAATTGTGACGATCACACCAAAAATTTCGCTTTCCGCTTGAAGCAGGGAGAATCATGGGAGCTTGCCCCGGCCTACGACGTAACCCATGCCTACAACCCGCATGGCGAATGGACCTACCAGCATTTGATGAGTGTCAACGGTAAATTCAGCGGGATTGCACGCGCAGATTTGCTGGTTGAAGCCGAACGCTTTGGCGTCCGTCGCGCTCAAGATTTGCTGAATGATGTGCGTACAGCGCTGGATGGCTGGCAACAATTTGCCATTGAGGCGGGCTTGAATGCCGCAACTGCAAACACCATTGCTGCTGACTTTGAACTGATTTGAAATGGGAAATGTATCGCTGCGAAGTGGGGAGTGGGGAGTGAGACCGCAAGATCGCAAGGGTCTTCACACGGAATAGAAGGCGATAAATCGCCTATTCCTGACTGAGGGGTCTTCCCCGCACAACTAAGGGGCTGCGCCCCAAGTTGTTGCGTGAAGGAGTGGGGAGTGAGACCGCAAGATCGCAAGGGTCTTCACACGGAATAGAAGGCGATAAATCGCCTATTCCTGACTGAGGGGTCTTCCCCGCACAACTAAGCCCGCAAGGGGCTTCCCTCGGAGCTACGGAGAAGAATCTCCTGCTCCTGATCAATGATTGCAACGGCATAGCCGTTAGCAAGAATTGAGTTGTTTTATCAATGAAGAGGGCTGCGCCCCAAGTTGTTGCGTGAAGGAGTGGATTTTTTAGAAATATTTTCTATCGGTTTAGGCAGGGGGAACATTAAAAACGTATATACTTCGTCAGTACGTTATTGAATGGGGGCACTATCATGTCCAAAGAAGCCGTTTTTACCATGAAGCTCGAACCCGAACTGCGCGCCGAATTTATGGCCGAGGCTGAAGCCAGTCATCGTCCGGCTTCGCAAATTCTGCGCGAGTTGATGCGTGATTTTGTGCAACGCCAGCGCGATGCACGGAAATATGAAGATTTTTTAAGTGGCAAGATTGATCTGGCGCGTGAGCAAATACGCAACGGGCAGTTTGTCAGCAATGAGGAAGTCGAAGCAACGTTCGCAGCTCGTAGAGCCGTGGCACAGGTCAATGTTGAAAACGTTAACGCATGAAAGTGCTGTGGGCCTCTGCGGCGCAGCTTGATCGTAGCGACATCTTTGACTACATCAGTCTCGGCAATCCCACTGCGGCTATACGCATGGATGAAATTTTTTCAAATACTGCGATAAGTCTGGGCGATCAACCGATGCTTGGACACCCCGGCAAGATTCGAGGCACCCGCGAATTCATTCCACACGAAAATTATCGTCTGGTGTACGAAGTTGTAGATCAGACGGTTTGGATTCTGGCGTTGGTGCATGTCGCTAAATTGTGGCCGCCTCTGAAACAGTGTTAAGTGGGTGACATGGTCATTTGCTGCGCAATATCAGATACAATATGACCATCTTGATAGGGCATACTCACACAGGGTTGACTGCTTCAAAGGAGATGAATAATGAGAACAGCCACAGTAGCGGATGCAAAATCACATCTATCCGCATTGCTTGCCGAAGTTGAGGCGGGTCAGGGGGTTGTGATTACCCGCAGGGGAAAGCCGGTGGCACGCCTCGTTGCCGAGTCGCAATCAGCGGGCTTCGACTGGTCTGACTTGCACAATTGGGTAGCCGCATCGCCGATAGCAGGTTTGACCGTTGCCGAAATGCGTGAGCAGGATCTGCTGTGATCTACCTTGATACGTCTGTGCTGGGCGCGATTTTTTTTCGGGAACCTGGTGCAGCCAATCTTGTGACTAGACTCGAGAGCCAGCGTAAAGAAAAGCTGATGATTTCGGCGTGGACTTTGACCGAGATGGCCAGCATTGGTGGTATCAAGCAGCGGACAGGTGCCATTGATGCAGAAACACGCCAGCAGGCAATCGCCAATTTTCAGCGATTTGCCTCTATGCATCTTGTCACGGTGGAAATTGACCCTGCGGATTTTCGTACCGCAGCGGTACTCATCGAATCGCCCTGCGCCTTGCGGGCAGGGGAAGCGCTTCATCTGGCGATCGCTCGCCGCCTGGGGGCCAGAGTCGCCAGCCTGGACCTTAAGTTATGTTCTGCAATCAAAGTGTTGGGACTGGCTGGCTTTGATCTATCGTAGTCACTTGTATATTTTCTGGGAAGTGGGAAGTGGGAAGTGGGAAGTGGGAAGTGGGGAGTGGGGAGTGGGGAGTGGGGAGTGGGGAGTGGGGAGTGGCATACGTGTTAGTAGTTTGTCCGTTGACTAATCGTTAGACTCTTGTGATATAGGCCTTTTTGCCTATATACATTTTCATCGGGTTTCGCTAAATTGCCAAGCTGATGAGATCGTCACATTGTCAATGCAAGTTGTAATCGTCGATTCAAATGGAACTTGATCAATGCTAATTGTTTTACCCGGCTTATTCGTGTCCTTTGTCGCGTGCTATCTGTTAGTACGCTTTAATAGTTTGCACGCGCATCTGAGCAGTGATACGTGCTATGGATGTTGACGTGTATGCATGAATCAAGTTGGAGCAGTAAGTGATTCTTAAAGAAGGGATGGCGGCCGATCTTGCTGGATTTTTTCGGCGTGCAAAACTCAAATGACTCAGTCCTCTGCATTCCGCAATCGCGGACAGCTTTGGGGTTTGTTTGCGCTGATTGTTTACACCCCCTTGCCCTTGGCAAGCAATCGCCCATGGGCGCTGGCGTTGCTGGGTTTGCTGACGGGCGCATTGTTGTTGTGGACAATTTGGCGCCCGAGTGAGCGTATGGCGGAACGGGTTTGGCAAGGCGCGAAAACGCCGCTGATTTTACTCGGGCTGTGGATGGCGCTGTTGGTGGTGCAGCTTATTCCTATGCCGGGCGCATGGCTGGCTGCGCTGGATCAAAGTGTAATAAATAGCTTTTCCGGACAAGGCGGGAGTGTTGTTTCGATCGACACTTATTCATCGCGATTGTATCTGGCTAAAGCGGGTATTCTGGCGCTGTTGTTCTGGTTGGGAATGACCTTAGTCAATTCGCGTCAACGTATTGAATTGCTTGCCAAGGTTGTTGTGTTTTCAGGGTTGTTGCAGGCTTTGATTGGTGTGGTCGTGATGTCAACGGGTGCGACTTTTCAGATGTTTTTTGTTCCCATGATAGATATTCATGCGCACGGCACGTTTGTTTACCATAATCATTTTGCCGGTTATCTTGAATTGACACTGGCAGTGGGTATCGGCCTGATGATCGCCAAGCTGGATGGGCAACCGGCTGCAAACTGGAGGCAACGCGCGCAGGGCTGGTTGGCTTTACTGGTCAGTGAAAAGGCATTGTTGCGGGTGTCGCTAATCATAATGGTGATAGGGCTAGTGGCCAGCCGTTCTCGCATGGGAAATGCGGCGTTTTTTGTCAGTCTCCTTGTGGTGGGTATTTTCGCCATTGTGTTTGCAAAACATGTAACGAAATGCGCTCATGACCGGAAGGAAAGAAATACTCTGCGGGCGACTATAGTTTTTATTGCAAGCTTGATTGTGCTGGATGTACTCATCATCGGCGGTGTGGTCGGTGTGGAAAAAGTAGTGCAACGCATAGAAAATACCAATTTTGAAACACAGTTAAGAACTGCGCAGTTGAATTCTGCCGGTCAGCCGTTGCCTCGCCAGGAGGAGTCGCTTGAGCAGAGGAGTATGGCGGCCCGCCATGCGACGCAGATTGTTCGTGATTTTCTTTGGCTGGGCACCGGAGGGGGAACGTTTCATTTGTCATTCCCTTCTTACAGTCCGCCAGAGGTGCGCGGTTTTTATGATCATGCGCATAATGATTATGTTGAATTTGCCAGTGAAGTAGGCTTGTTGGGGGTGTTGTTGCTGACCTTGATGGTGGCGCATAGCGTTTGGAGTTCTGTCATGTTGTTAGTGCGTAGTCATGATCAGTTAGCGCGGGGTATGGCGTTTGCCAGTTTGATGGGGGTGACTTCTTTGTTGATTCATGCGGCGGTGGATTTTAATTTTCAGAATCCGGCCAATGCGATGTTATTTTTGATTGTACTAAGCTTGCCGTATCTATTTGTTAAATTGAAACATTAATCGTGTTAAATCGTTGAAAATGTCAGGTAAAATGCGCGCTATTCATTGTTTTTTAATTTGTTTCGAGGGGAAAATTATGTTGCCTAAACTTTCAGGTGTTTCAGTTGCTGTATTCGGTGTGCTGCTTGCAGGTGTCGCGACCGCTGCAGATATGGGGCCTAAGCCCGGGGTTATGTTTGAGCCTAAAGTCATCAATGCGGGTGGTTTTGAAATCATGCCCTGGTTGGGATTGTCTGTTGGTAAAAATGATAACGTCGGATTAACGAATGGCGTGAAGACTACTTCCAGCTTTACCTTGTTGAATCCGAACATAAATATTGGTTTGCCGGTTAATGGTCAGTACTACGGCGTGAACTATTCCGGGACTATTGCTCGTTTTTCAGGCAGTAATATCGATAATTTTAACGACCACAATTTTGCTGCCTACGCCGACAATACTTGGTCGGCACGTCTGAATACCCTGGTGAATGCAGATTATGTCAAGGGCCATGATGGTCGTAATGCTGTGATGTTTCTTAATAAGGAAATTTGGCATACCACCGGGATCAAGGGTAAGGGGCATTATGGTGCAGAGGGCGCACAAGGTCAGTTTGAGCTGGAAGCAGGGCAAATGGCTAAGCGCTATGACAGCAATATTGGCGGATCTACCCAGTTATACAATTATGACAAGACGGACTTCACTGGCCGTTTCCTTTATAAAATAGCCCCGGCAACGCAGATGTTTGTGGAAGCGACTAATGCTAAATTCAAATATGCTGATGCGGCAGCCAAAATTCATGACAGTACACAGCAGCAATACATGATCGGTGTGAAGTGGGAGGCAACGGCCAAAACCACCGGTAGTTTCAAGATGGGTACGTTGAAAAAATCGTTCACTTTGGGAACACCTTCTGCAACATCGACTGTATGGGATGCGGATATCAACTGGTCGCCCAAGACCTATTCTGTCGTGGATTTATCCATGCATCAACGCGCAAATGAATTCGGCGGAACCGGTAATTTTATTATCAGCCGCGATACAGATATCAAATGGACGCACGACTGGTCAGGTTATGTGACATCCGCGCTCTCGTTCGGCGATGGTCAGGATGAATATGTTGCATCGCCGCGTGTGGACAAACGTCAAATGTACGCCTTGAAGGCTACCTATGGTTTTAGAAGCTGGTTGAGGGCGGGTCTGGAGTATAAGAACACCAAGCGTAATTCGACCAATACGCTTTTCAGCTATACACAAGGCGTGACCATGCTGACGCTTGAAGGCTCATTGTGATCGTATGCGCCTCACTTCATTTTGGTTGCTGATGACTTTGGGAGTGGCTGTTGTCTGATTTAAACCCGGATTGCCCGTTAGAAAAGAGTGCCATTCCCGCGCAGAGGGGTAAGCAGGCAAGTCGCGAAGCGGGAATCCGGATCATTGAATAAATCTGCGAAGCGGACAAATGCCCGGTTTTGTCCGCTTCGCGGTACATATTTTTGCTGGATTCCCGCTTTTGCGGGTATGACATTGCTAATGGATAATGTGGGTTAAATAATGGTATGCAAGAGATGAATTCAGTATTTCGGCGCGGGTTATCGATGCTCGTTGTATTTTTTAGTCTGATTGCTGGTCTGTCTGCAGTCGCGAGTAACGCGGCTGATATGGCAGGTCAGTCCGGCTTAAGCGTGGTTGATAGTAATGCGTATCGCTTGGGTGCAGGCGATGTGATCAATATTACGGTTTATGGTGAGGATGATTTGTCCCGGCAGAAATATCGCTTGCCCGATTCCGGGGTGATTATGTTTCCGTTTGGCGAAGTTCGTGCCTTGGGCGTATCGCTTGCTGTGCTGGAAGATCGTATTGCAGACGGGTTGCGTGGAGGGTATCTGGTTAATCCGCGCGTGTCGGTGAGCATGGAAGAGTATCGCCCGTTCTTTATCAGCGGTATGGTCACGCAGCCGGGTGCGTATCCCTACAAGAGCGGTCTGACGGTGCGTACGGCTGTTTCTATTGCGGGCGGTTTCAAGGAACGTGCCTCGCAGAGCAATATTTTTGTGCAACGTGAAAGTGATGCGCTGCACAGGCAGGAAAAAATTGGTCTGGATGGGGCTATTTTCCCCGGAGATACCGTAACTGTTGAAGAAAGTTTCTTTTAATGCAAAGACTTGGAAATACACTCGATAATCAGGCTAACTTTTCTGAAACGGATGAAGAGGAGGCGTTGGACCTGATAGCATACTGGCGTGTTATACAGCGGCGTAAGTGGGGCATACTGGGCTTGGCCGTATTCCTGACCCTGCTGGTGACGGTGGTGGTGTTTATGATGACACCCATTTATAGCTCAACCGTGACGCTGCTTGTCGAGCAAAATAAGGCCAAACTACTGTCTATCGATGAGATATACAGCGGTGTCAGTTCGGATCAGTCGCACTACCAGACCCAGGTCGAATTGCTGCAATCCAATGCCTTGATGGAGGGCGTGGTGGATAGGCTGAAGTTGACCGCTCATCCCTTATTTGATCCGCGTGTACAGCATTCCATGGTTAAGGACTTGTTGGCAAGCATGGGGATGGGTGCGGCGGTTGTGACCGAACTGGAGATACGCAAGCATGTGGTAGATGCGCTTGCGGATATGGTGTCAGTAGAAGGATCGAAGAAGAGTCAGCTCATCAAGATTAGCGTGAGTTCGTCCGATGCTCAGTTGGCTGCAAATATTGCCAACGCGATCGCTGATGTTTACATCGAGTCGGATATGGAAGCGCGTTTCAAGCGTACTCAGAAGGCGACAGACTGGATGAACAGTCATTTGACTTCCTTGAAGGCCAAGCTGGAACAATCCGAGCGTGCGCTGCAAGTGTATCGCGAGCAGCATAATCTGATCGATACCAAGGATCTGTCATTGAGCGGTGCGGCCGGTCAATTGGAGGTGATGCTGAAGAGCCTGGTGGAGGCTCGCATGGCCAGAGCGCAGGCCAAGAGTAATCTGGATCAGGTGTCCCGCGCAAAAGGCAATGAAGTTTCCATGCCTGTGGTTCAGCGTAATCCTTTGGTAGCCAATTTGATGGGTACGGTTTCCGAGCAGGAGCGCAAGGTATCCGAGTTGTCAAATCGCTACGGTGTCCAACATCCGAAATTAATTCAGGCTCAGGCCGAATTGAAACAGGCTAAACGCAACCTGCAAAATCAGGTTGATGATGTGGTCAACGGGCTGGAGCGTGAGTATGAAGTGGCGCGTGCCAACGAATCCGCGCTTGCGGGGGCGGTGGCTGAGACCAAACAGGGGATACAGGGCACCAACCGTAAGGAATTTGAGCTGACAACGCTGGAGCGCGATGTGAAGAGCAATCGCGACTTGTATGACATGTTCATGGGGCGTTTGAAAGAAACCAGTACTGCCGGTGATTTGCAGAGTGTGGTGGCGCGTGTGGTCGATCCGGCTACTGTCAGCGATCTGCCTATCAAGCCCAAGAAACGCATGATCGTGATGCTGGCTTTTGTGCTTAGTTTGATGTTGGGTGTGGCGGTGGCCTTCCTGCTTGAACATCTGGATAACAGTGTGCGTTCCGCCGAAGATGCCGAACGTAAGATTGGTTTGCCTATGCTGGCGGCGGTGCCGATGGTCGAGTTGGCGGCAGGGCAAAGCGCCGGTTTGCATTATCGTGATGCGCCTAAATCGCTGTTTGCGGAATCCATTAAAACCATACGTACCGGGATATTGTTGTCCGGTATTGATCATCCGAAAAAGACGCTGGTGGTTACCTCGTCCATTCCGGGTGAGGGTAAATCAACGGTCGCGATCAATCTGGCGCTTGCGCATGCGCAAACCAAACGTGTGTTGCTGATCGATGCCGATATGCGCCGCCCATCCATTGCAAAAGTGCTGGGGCTGGATAATACCCATCCGGGCTTGTCCATGCTGGTGTTGGGTATGGAGACACTGGAAAATTGTGTTTACAAGATTGAAGGCTCCACGCTTGAAGTATTGACGGCGGGCAGCATTCCACCTAATCCACTGGAATTGATTTTGTCAGAAAAATTCAAGGATTTGCTGGTCAGGCTGGGTGAGGTATACGACACCATCGTCATCGATTCTCCGCCGGTGCAGCTGGTGAGCGATGCGGTTGTTCTGGGCAGTATGGCAACCGGCGTGGTGTTTGTGCTCAAGGCCGATGCCACACCGTTCCAGTTGGCGCGTCGCGCGATACGTACCTTGCAGCGTGGCGGTGCATCCATATTTGGTATCGTGCTGGATCAGGCTAATTTCAAGAACGAAGAATATTACGGCGGCTATGGCGGCTACGGGAAATACAATTACCACGCGTATTACGGTGAGGATGCCGAGAAGGCGGACCAGGCTGTGAAAAAAGCCTGATGGCTGATACGGCATGATAGATTTACATTGCCATTATTTGCCGGGGATTGATGATGGCTCTCAGTCCATGGCGGAATCGCTGGACTTGGCTCGCGCATCTGTCGCTGATGGAATTACGCATGCGGCGATGACGCCGCATATTCATCCGGGACGCTACGAAAATGTCCGTTCATCGGTGATTACAGCGACGAATCATTTTCGTGCGGCATTGGCAGACGCAGCAATTCCGTTGCAGATTTATCCGGCAGGCGAAGTGCGTCTGAGTGCTGAAGTAATTGAATTGCTTGAACAGGATGAATTGCCTTACCTGGGCACGTTGAATGGCTACCGGATATTGCTGCTGGAATTTCCCTATGGTCAGATACCAGTGGGTACGGACAAGCTGGCGCACTGGTTGCTGACACAGAAGATACGTCCGCTGATTGCGCATCCGGAGCGCAATAAAGTTGTTTTGGCTAATCTTGAGCGAATTGCACCTTTTGTTGAGATGGGTTGTTTGTTGCAGGTCACGGCCGGGTCAGTTGTGGGAGATTTTGGTCGGGCTGCACAGGAGAGTGCGGCCTTGATGCTGGAGCATCGCTGGGTGTCCGTGATAGCGACTGATGCGCACAATTTGTTGCACCGTGCACCGATATTATCACGCGCACGTAATTGGCTGGTTGAACGCGGTGGACAAACGTGGGCAGATGAATTGACCATGCTTACCCCGGCCCGAATTTTGGGTATAGATGCCTGTTTGGCGTCATGATGACGAATAGATTGTTTGGGTCGGGCTGGTTGAAAAAAATACTCATCACCCTGCTGCTGGTGCCCGCATTGATTTATCTGACTAAGGTTGGCGTGGCTGATTTTTTGCGGCTCGCTCCTTGTGCTTATTTGGAAGCGGTTCAAAAGGGTGGTGTGCCCCTTGACCCGGTAAAACTGGCTGTCGCCCGTGAACGTTTGTTGCTGGCGCGTTCCTGGGATGCCAGTAACCCCGTCATACCGGAATTTATCGGGCATATAGCATATATGCGCGCTCAGTCCGGGTATTTTACGCCGCGACGGCAGGCTGTTTTTTTGCAGGAAGCAATTGATGAATTTGAGCAGGCCATTAAATTACGCCCGAATTCTGCCTATCTGTGGGCTGCCAGAATGACGATGGGGAGCTTGCTGATCGATGTGAGTGTGCAGGCAGGGAGTAATGATGACGCATTGCTTAAACGGGAGCTGCGTGCGATAACAATGGCGATGCATCGGGCCGCAGTGTTGGGCCCTTGGGAGCCGCCCGTGTTGCGGCAGATTGTAAAAGTGGGTGCCTCGCGGTATCAGGGTTTTTCAGTAGGTGAGCAAAAGCTGGTGGATGAAGCAGTGACGCGCGCAAAGCGTTTGAATTTAAAGATTTAAAATATTGCAATATGATTGTTTTGTTTGATTGCATGGCGGGTGGGTTTCTTGTAGTATCAACGTGTGTAAATTTTAATTAGGAGTAAATTATGAAAAACGTGATATCAAAATTGTTTCTGGTTGTGACGCTGTTTTGTGCTTCCGGTATGGCTTTCGGCGCAACAACACTGAATGCAAATAGCACTGAGGCTGAGGTTGCGGCTGCAATTCAGGCTGCGGGTGAAGGTGGTTACGCCGCTCTGGCTGAAGAGTTGGCTGCAGCGCAAGTGCCGACGCAGTTTATTTTGAATGCAGTTGCCAGGACTTACGGTGTTGCTGCTTTGCAAACTGTTGTTAATGCGTTCGTGGGTCTTGGCATGGATGTGGCTCAACTCAATACGGCTGCTACTAGTGCGATTATTGCGGCGGGTATGGATCCGGCTACTTCAGGGTTTACACCTGCAACGGCTGCTGGCGGTGCTGGTGCCGGTCGTTTGGGCGGTGGTACAGGTGGTGGTGTTGCCTTTACACCTAGCCCATGCAGTGGCGTGAGCAGTTGCTAATAGCAGGATGATGTGATGAAAGGGGAGCTTATGCTCCCCTTTTTTATTAGGTTGCTCATTGGTTCTATTGAGGTTTTTTAGTGTCTCGTTTGAACTTTCAGATTGATTTTCGCTGGACGGTTTTACGTGTTCTGCTGCTTACAATGTTCTGTTCGGCAGTCATTGCGGCGGAAATCGTGGAATTCTCGCCTGGCCTGTTGCGGCATATCGCTGCACGCTGGGGGAGCGATGCGCCTGAACGACTGAATGACTGGCGCAATGAGCAGCGTCAGCATCTCGCCAGGCAGCGCGGTGCGCTTCCATCTGCCGCTGAAACACAGCGAAATTTGGAAGATTTCAATTGGTACTGGAATAGCATTCGTTACTATGCAGATGCACGACACTGGGGGATTGCCGATTACTGGGCTACGCCTGTTGAATCGCTTTCGTCCGAGGGGGCGGATTGCGAGGATTATGCGATTGGTAAATATTATTCGCTGAAGGCGCTGGGCGTGCCCGTGCAAAATCTTCGTATCACCTATGTGCGCGCCCTGCGCTGGAATGAGGCGCATATGGTGCTGGCTTACTATCCGACACCGGATGCGGACCCGTATATTCTGGATAATCTGAATAAGAGTGTGGAGTTGGCGTCTGATCGACCCGATCTTGTGCCTGTGTACAGTTTCAACGACGAAGACTTGTGGGCCGCAGGTGGAACCGCTGCGACTGGAAAATCCAGCCAGATCCGTCTGTGGCGCGGCTTGCTGGATAAGATGGAAAAAGAGCGGACGATGTAGCCGCAGGAGTGTGACATGACTTTATTCAAACAACTGTTCATTGGTACGTCTATCGCCTTTCTGGTGCTGCTGGCGCTGGTGGAAAGCATTTATATCGCGAATGCGCGTTTTTACATGCAGGAGCAGCTCACCTCGCATGCTCAGGATGTGGCGACCTCGCTGGGGATGGTGTTGCCTCCATCGCTGGCCGATAAGGATACGCTGCGTGCAGAAATTACCGTGAATGCGGTATTTGATCGCGGGTTTTACAGTTCCATCGTGGTGTTGAATACCAGTGGTGAAAAGCTGATCGAGAAGAGTCTGGCGCCCGCGCCTCCCGGTGTTCCTGTGTTGTTTACTAAAGTGTTTCCGATGACGGCGCCATCTGCCGAGTCACTGATCACCAAGGGCTGGCAGCAACTGGGGCGCGTGATCGTGACCAGCCATCCGAACTTTGCCTACAAGCAGTTATGGCGTACCTCGGTTGAGGCGACGCTGGGCTTGCTGGCGTTGTATTTGCTTTCGCTGATCGCGATACATGCTTTCCTGTCTAAAATTTTGCGTCCGCTCGAGGAAATCGAGGAAGTCGCGCATGCTATCAGCGATCGGGATTTCAGGCAAGTGAAGGCCTTGCCCCGTGCCCGTGAATTGCGCCGTGTGGTGCAGGCCATTAATTCCATGTCTGGTAAGCTGGTCGCGATTATTGCGCATGAAGTGCGTCAGGCGACACGCTTTCGCGATGAGTCCCGAAAGGACGTGCTGACCGGACTGGATAACCGGCGCGGCTTTGAGCAGCATGTACACGAGTTGCTGGAGCATGGCGCGGATATGGTGTCGGGTGCCATGTTTCTGCTGCAACTGAGCGATTTTAAGGCATTTAATATCCAGAATGGTTATCAGGCGGGCGATGCCTTGCTCAAGGATGCGGCTGTGGCTTTGCGGGGCGTGTGGCCTGAGCGGGATTTGTTGCGCTGCCGCATCAATGGCGCGACCTTCGCGGTGATGGCCTTCAATATCACGCGTGAAGAGGCGGCGGGGCTGGGGGCTGAATTGTGCGATGCGCTGGGCGGGGTGGCTGAGGCACACCATTCAGAACCGCTATTGACATTCGGTTGTGGCGGCGTGCATTTTAGCGGGGAAAAAGTGACGCTGCATGCCTTGCTTGCGCAGTGTGATCTTGTTTTGCTGCAATCCATGTCGAATGGCGCAGGCGTCAGTCTGACGGAAAATTTGCGTGATGATGAAAGCAATAAAGGTTCCTTGTTCTGGAAAGAGTTGATTCAGGATGCGATAGTGGCGGAGCGCGTGATGTTGCTCTCTCAGCCGGTGATGTATTTTGGAGGTGAGCAAAAGTTGCAATCGGAAGTGGTGGGGCGGCTGATTAACGCGGATGGGGAACTTGTCCTGGCAGAGCAGTTTATTCCGATGGCCAATCGCTTTCAGCTGACACCCGCCTTTGATCTGTCAGTGCTCAAACGCCTGTTCGGACGCATGGTCAGTGCGGCAGGTGATGATGTCATTGCTATTAATCTGGCCATTAATTCCATACACGATACCGAGTTGCTGGCCTGGCTGGGCGAGATGATGAGTGCCAATCCGGCCATTGCAAAGCGTCTGGTATTTGAGTTTACCGAATTTGGACTGGTGCAGGATCGTGCCGGAATCGAGCATTTTGTGATGGATATACGCAAGCTGGGTGCACAGTTTGCGGTCGATAATTTTGGGCTGCACCATTCCGCCTTTGAATACCTGCAACGCTTAAAGCCGCTGTATGTAAAGCTGAGTCCGGTCTATATACGCGGATTGCGCGACAATCATGAAAATCAGTTTTTCATTTCCTCCGTGGTCAACATCACCCGCTCGCTGGATATACGCGTGTTTGCACTGGGCGTAGAAGACGCGGATGTGCTGCCGCTGTTGCAGGAACTGGGTGTGCAGGGCTTCCAGGGCTATGTGAATGGCCGTTTAACTGAGTGGAAGTAAGGCGGGGTTTATGCCGAACTGGGAATCCGGACAATCCGATAAGTGTTAATCTTGCTTAAATCTGCGTCGTGCAGAACACGGTCAATATTCACATGCAGTCTTACGTTTTAACCCAGTTAATTGAAAAATTCTCCCCCATCCCCCCTCCAACTCCCCCCTTGAAGGGGGGAGAGTATGCGAACTGGAATTACACCGCGACAGCCGTGGCCCCTCCAACTCCCCCCTTGAAGGGGGGGGAGAGTATGCTACTGTGCCCGCCTTTCCCCCTCCCTTTCAAGGGGAGGGTTGGGGTGGGGATGGGTTAAATTCAGCTAATGAACAATCTGGGATAATTACAACTTCGCTTGAGACAGGATCACCATGACTATCATTCGCCAGCAGGATTTCATCGGCAGCATTGCCGATGCCTTGCAATTCATTTCGTATTATCACCCGGCTGATTTTATCCATGCCCTGGCTGACGCCTACCGGACTGAACAATCGCCTGCGGCGAAGGATGCGATGGCGCAGATACTCACCAATTCGCGCATGTGCGCGGAGGGGCATCGTCCTATCTGTCAGGATACCGGCATCGTGGTGGCATTTGTGCGGGTCGGCATGTCGGTGCGTTGGGAGGCGGAGCTGGATGTGATCGGCATGGTCAACGCGGGGGTGCGCAAGGCCTATCTGGCCCCCGACAATCTGCTGCGGGCTTCTATCGTGTCTGACCCGGCAGGAATGCGTAAGAATACCGGTGACAACACGCCTGCCGTGGTGCATGTCGAACTGGTGCAAGGCGATAAGGTCGAGGTGCGCATCGCGGCCAAGGGAGGTGGCTCGGAAAACAAGGCGGTGATGAAAATGCTCAATCCGGGCGACGATATTGTCGAATGGGTATTGCAGAGCGTACAAGGCATGGGGGCAGGCTGGTGTCCGCCGGGTATGCTGGGGATAGGCATAGGTGGGACGGCGGAAAAGGCGGTGCTGCTGGCTAAGGAATCGCTGATGGAAGCGATGGATATGCATGAACTCAAGGCGCGCGGTGCGGCTAATCGCATTGAGGAATTGCGCATTGAGTTGTTCGATAAAATAAACGCCATGGGTATCGGCGCGCAGGGGTTGGGCGGTCTGACCACGGTGATGGATGTAAAGATACTCGATTATCCGACGCATGCAGCCTCCAAGCCTATCGCGATAATTCCCAATTGTGCGGCAACGCGGCACATACACTTTGAGCTGGATGGCACGGGCAGGGCAGAATTTGCCCCGCCGAAACTGGAAGATTATCCCGATGTGCACTGGCATCCTGCGGAGGATGCGCGGCGGGTCAATCTGGAAACTATTACGCGTGAGCAAATTGCACAGTGGCAACCGGGCGAGACCGTGTTACTCTCCGGCAAGCTGTTGACGGGGCGTGATGCCGCGCATAAGCGGATTGCGGAAATGCTGGCGCGTGGAGAAAAATTACCGCATGGCGTGGATTTTACCAACCGCTTCATTTATTATGTCGGGCCGGTTGATCCTGTGCGCGACGAAGTGGTCGGGCCTGCAGGACCTACGACGGCGACACGCATGGATAAGTTTACTGAAACCATGCTGGCGCAGACTGGATTGATTGGCATGGTGGGCAAGGCCGAGCGCGGTCAGCTTGCCATTGAGTCCATCAAGAAACACGGTGCGGTGTATTTGATTGCGATAGGTGGCGCGGCGTATCTGGTGTCAAAAGCCATACGTAGTGCAAAAGTGGTCGCCTTTGCCGATTTGGGCATGGAAGCGATCTACGAATTTGAAGTTGAGGATATGCCGGTGACGGTCGCTGTTGATACCCGGGGACGTTCGGTGCATGACATCGGTCCGGCAGAATGGCGTAAACGCATCGGCGTGATACCTTTGGTAAATATTTGATTTTTAACGGCTTTGCGATTGCAGAGCTGGCAACGAATTGGCGGGTCTCCCCGCATTGCAGGGTAGTGAATCTGGTCAGGTCCGGAAGGAAGCAGCCACAGCTAATTACTGCAAGTGCCGGGGGTAAGGCTCGCCTCCTTATGTAAGGCTACTGGAGGGTGTGATGAGGAAGGTGGGTTGGTTTCTTTGTGCGCTGTTATTCAGTGGGAATGTATGGGCGCTTGATGCGGTTTCTTTCGAGTTGGGAAATGGCGATCAAGCAGATGTGGTGCGGGTGGGGGCAATCTGGGATTTTGACCGTCAGTGGTTCACCGGGGGTGACTGGCTGGTAAGCGGATTCTGGGAAGCGTCAGCAGGCACCTTGCAAGGCCGCAGCAGTGTTGGTGATAACCAAAAGATTACCGATTTAGGTATTACCCCGGTGTTTCGTTTGCAGCAAAAAAATCCTACTGCAATTTCGCCCTACCTTGAAGCGGCAATCGGTTTTCATCTGATTTCGCCTGCCTATGTGTATGCGAACCGTCATTTTGGCAGCGCGTTTCAGTTTGGCGACCACTTGGGATTAGGTGTGCGCTTTGGCGAACAGCAGCAATTTGATCTGGGCTATCGTTATCAGCATCTCTCCAATGGCGGTATCAAGAAACCGAACCAGGGTATCAATCTGAATCAAGTGCATTTTGCCTATCACTTTTGACGGGCATGGCGAGATAATCGCCCGATAGGATCAAACTCGCCATGTCTGTTTCCCTTTTTCGTGCCTGCAAGGGGCATCTTCGCCAAGTACCCGTTGCACCGCAGCGACCCTGGCGCGACGGGCGAGGATGCAAGCAAATAGCCGCACGAATTTCATGTTTAAGGTAGCGTAATTTGTCAGATACTTCAGTTCTCGCACGTAAATGGCGGCCTAAAAACTTCGCGCAACTGGCAGGCCAGGAGCATGTCGTCAGGGCGCTGGGCAACGCGCTTACACAAAATCGGCTGCATCATGCTTATCTGTTTACCGGTACACGCGGGGTGGGCAAGACGACTATCGCGCGCATTTTTGCCAAATCGCTGAATTGTTTGACGGGTATCACGGCCACGCCGTGCGGTGTATGCAGTGCCTGCCGTGAAATCGACAGCGGTCGTTTTGTCGATTTGATCGAACTGGATGCGGCCTCCAATACCCAGGTGGATAACATGCGCGAACTGCTGGAGAGCGCGTTGTACGCGCCGACCAGCGGTCGTTTCAAGGTGTATATCATCGACGAAGTGCATATGCTCTCCAAATCAGCCTTCAACGCCATGCTGAAGACGCTGGAAGAGCCGCCCGCACATGTGAAATTTATCCTGGCCACCACCGACCCGCAGAAAATTCCGGTCACGGTGTTGTCGCGTTGTTTGCAATTCAATTTGAAACAACTACCGCCAGCACTGATCGTCACGCATCTGCAGCATGTGCTGGAACAAGAGAATATTGCTTTTGAACCAGGCGCACTTAATCTGGTCGCGCGCGCAGCGCAGGGCAGTATGCGGGATGCGCTGAGTCTGATGGATCAGGCGATTGCCTTTTCGCTGGGAAAAATAGAAGAAGCCGCGATGCGTGCCATGTTGGGCGCGATAGATCAGAGTTATCTGTTCGAATTGCTGCTGGCCTTGCGCGAACAAAATGGTGTTGCGCTCCTTGAGGTCGCCGACAATATGGCCTCGCGCAGCATCGCCTTTGAAGCCGCTTTGCAGGATATGGCCTCGCTGCTGCATCGCATCGCACTGGCGCAGACTGTTCCCGCCGCGATTGCTGACGATGAGCCGGAGCGCGTGCGTTTGCTGGAACTGGCGCAATGTTACACGCCTGAGGAAGTGCAGCTGTTTTATCAGATTGCCATACACGGGCGTGCCGAAATTGATTTGGCACCAGATGAGTATGCCGGTTTTACCATGACGCTGTTGCGTATGCTGGCGTTTGTACCCTCTGGGGTACAAGCACCCTCCCGGGTACAAGCACCGTCGCACAGCGGTGCGCCCGCGCAGGCTGAGCAGCCACGGGCAACGCCGCAAGCGCTTTCCGGCCCGTCGCTTGCGATTCCGCCGCCGGTCACGGTTGAGTCGGCGGCGGTTGAGTCGGCGGCTCCTGTGCCTGCTCCGGTCAGAAGAGAGGCGTCTGAGGCTATACCGGACTGGCGTATCCTGCTGGGGCAGTTAAACTTGCAGGCCATGGCGCAGCAGTTAGCCAAGCACTGTGTGTTGGACGCGGTTACGGATCAGCAAGTGGTTTTGCGCCTGGCGCAGGAACATAAGCATTTGCAGACCAAGATGGCGACCGATAATTTGCAGGCCGCATTGAGCACTTATTTTGGGTATCCGGCAAAACTGAGCATCGTGTTGGGAAAAATAGAAGTGGCAACGCCAGCCGGAATCGAACATCAGAACAAACAAGTCAGGCAGCAGCAGGCGAGCGATTCTATAGCGCAGGATGTTTTTGTGCGCGAGGCACAGGAACAACTGGATGCTAATCTGCTGGCGGAATCAATAAAACCGGTTTAATCAAGAGAATAGGAGTAACAGTATGATGAAGGGCGGATTGGGTGGCTTGATGAAACAGGCCCAGCAAATGCAGAAAAATATGCAGCAGGCACAGGCTGAATTGGCTACCGTGGAAGTTGAGGGACACGCGGCATCCGGTATGGTGAAAGTGACGATGAGTTGCGCGCATGAAGTGCGTCGTCTGTCGCTGGATGACAGCATCCTGTCTGATAAGGAGATGCTCGAAGACTTGATCGTGCTGGCATTGAACGATGCGGTGAAGAAAGTGGCGGCAACAACAGAGCAGCGCATGAGTGGATTCGGTGCTGGTATGGGCTTGCCGCCCGGGATGAAATTACCTTTCTGATGGTTGCTTCGCATCTCGACGAACTGATTTCCGCCTTGCGCTGCCTGCCGGGGGTCGGGCCGAAGTCCGCGCAGCGCATGGCTTATCATTTGTTGCAGCGTGACCGCGCCGGTGCATTGCATCTGGCTGTCTCATTGCAACGTGCGGCTGAAAATATTCAGCACTGTTCCCGATGCAATAATTTTTCCGAGCAGGAAGTGTGCGGCTTGTGTGCTTCTACAAAACGCGATGAGAGTTTGTTGTGCGTGGTTGAGATGCCGGCTGACTTGCTGATGATAGAGCAAACGCAGTGTTATCGCGGAATGTATTACGTCCTGATGGGCAGGTTATCGCCTCTGGATGGCATAGGCGCAAAGCAGTTGTATCTGGATCGTCTGGTCAAACGAGTGCAACAACATCCCTGCGAAGTGATACTGGCGACCAATTTTACGGTTGAAGGGGATGCGACGGCGCACTATTTAGCAACATTATTGCAATCGCAAGGTGTTAAAGTGTCGCGTATTGCGCGAGGCTTACCGGTTGGCGGTGAGTTGGAGCAGGTGGATAGTGGGACATTGGCGCAAGCTATGTTGGAAAGACGTGAGTTGACGGTATGAATGAGCAGGGCGAAAAATTACAGAAGGTGTTGGCCCAGGCGGGTTTTGGTTCACGCCGCACCATGGAAGAATGGATAGCGGCAGGGCGCGTCAGCGTGAATGGTGAACCGGCTACTTTGGGAATGCGTGTATTGCCGGGTGATCTGGTAAAGACCGAACGCCGCACGATACGCGTGGGCGAGCGCGATCATTCTGCGCGCGTGTTGCTGTATCACAAGCCGGAAGGCGAGATTGTCAGCCGCGATGATCCTGAAAAACGCGCCAGCGTATTTGATAAGCTGCCTAAACTGCGCGGACAGAAGTGGATCGCCATCGGGCGGCTGGATTTTAATACCAGTGGCTTGCTGATTTTTACGACTTCAGGCGAGCTGGCCAACCGCTTGATGCATCCGCGTTTCGAGGTGGAGCGCGAATATGCGGTGCGTGTGCAGGGCACCATGACGGATGAGCAAATCAATCAGGTGCTCAAGGTGGGCGTGGAGCTGGAAGACGGCCCGGTTACCTTTGATAAGCTGGAAGATCAGGGGGGCGAGGGTTATAACCACTGGTATCGGGTGATGCTCAAGGAAGGGCGCAACCGCATTGTGCGGCGTACTTTTGATGCGCTCGGGCTGCCGGTCAGTCGTTTGATGCGCGTACGCTTCGGTATAATTAATCTGCCGCCGCGCTTAAAGCGCGGCATGACAGCCGAGTTGGGTGAGGGTGAGGTAGCGCAGGTGCTGGAGTGGGTGGGCATCACGGGTGAAATCGCTACACCGGTACAGGGTGAGATTGCGCCGGACACGGCGGAACAGCCGTCAGCCGAGCCGCGTCGCCCGGTTCGCGCCGGTGGCAACCGGCCCCGTAGCGGCAATCGGACGAGTGGCGGTGGTCGTCCGGGTGCGGGTAGTCGAACGGGAAACCGTAGTCGTTAACCACAACCGTTTTCTTGCCGCTCTTGAACCGGCGAACGGTAAAGCTAACTGCAGTGAAAATTATTGGCATATTAAAAAGTTGAATGGAAGATCGCAGCAATAAAACTATCATCAGCAGCGTGCTTTTTTTGGATATTGTGGAATATTCAAAAAAATCCGTGTCTGGACAGATATCATTAAAAGACAGGTTTAATACCTATCTTTCTGAAGCTATTCATGACGTTCCGGTGGCGGATCGGATTATTCTCGATACGGGTGATGGTGCGGCGGTTAATTTTCTGGGTGATGTTGAGTCTGCACTGACGGCGGCGCTCAGGTTGCGCGCAAGCCTGCTTAATGAAGATCCTTATCTGGAGCCGCAATTGCTGGTGCGCATCGGCATCAATCTTGGCCCGGTCAGATTGGTGCGGGATATTAACGGTCAACCCAACATAGTGGGGGATGGCATTAACGTCGCGCAGCGTGTGATGGGTTTTGCCGACGCCAGCCAGATACTCGTATCGCGTTCCTACTATGATGCCGTGTCACGTCTTTCGGCTCAGTACACGGGCATGTTCCACTATCAGGGATCGCGCACCGACAAGCATGTGCGTGAACACGAAATTTATGCGATCGGTTATCCGGGAGATCAGACTACACGTGGGATGCAGGCGGCTGAAAGCGCCGTGACGCCCCGGAATGCCGGAATGCTGAATCATGCCGTAGTTCTCTGGAATAGCGTGTCCGTCTGGCTGGATAACGCGTTGGAGAGGCTGGTTAAACAGGTCAGACAGGCGGATTCCAGGCAGCGCCTGATATATTCCGGCGTGGTTGCCGTGCCATTGCTGTTGCTGTTTGCAGCGCTGGTGATCATACCCGCGCCGCAGGTGGCTGAAATAGAATGGTCTGATAAGGCGGGGACACCGCCAGTCGAAACCATGCAGGATGTATTGACACCGCCGATTTTGGCGGAAAAAGCAACATCAGACAGGCAGGTAACGGATAAAACCAGAACGGATAAAACCAGAACGGATAAAACCAGTCGTCAGCCAGTCGCTCAGACTAAACAGGACGTTGTTGATGTGGCTAAAAAACAGTCAGCGCCGGTTAATTCCAGCGGAAGTCAGGTGCAGCATAAACCAGCGGCTACGACGGTTCGTCAGCCTGTAACGGACAGTTCCGAGCCGACTGAGGATGCTTATATTCAGGTTGTTTGCAGGGAGGGCACGCAAGTGTTTATGGATGGTGCGGCAAAGGGAGCCGTTATTTCCGCTTCGTTGACGGTGACGGTCAAGCCGGGCAAGCATAAGCTGATTGTGAATCACGCAAGTTTCGGGGTTTATAGTGAAGACGTGGACGTTGCTCCGGGAAAAACGATACGAATTAAGCCGAAAGTGTGCAATTAGGCCGCTTATGTATAGTGATAAATCAATAAATACGGTTGCGGGTGCAGGCAATGATTAGCCAGCTGGGGCGCTATGAAGTGCTGTCCGAGCTCGGCCAGGGCGCCATGGGCGTGGTGTATAAGGCGATGGATCCGCTGATTGATCGCATTGTCGCAATCAAGACCATCAACCTCGGTCTGGCGCAGGAAGAAAAAGAAGAATACGAAGGACGTTTTTATCAGGAAGCCAAGGCGGCCGGCAGACTCAATCACCCGAATATCGTCACGATATATGACGTGGGCAAGAGTGCGGAGATTGCTTACATCGCCATGGAGTTCTTGCAGGGGCGTGAGCTGCGCGATGTTTTGCGGGAGCACGACGGTCTATTGCCGGTAGATCAGGTGCTGGATATGGTCGCGCAAGTGGCTTCAGGCTTGGCGTACGCGCATGAACACGGCATTGTGCACCGTGATATCAAGCCGTCGAATATCATGCTGATACGGGACGGGCATGTAAAAATCACCGATTTTGGCATTGCGCGCATGGCCTCGTCGGCGGTTCGTACCCAGACGGGTATGGTGCTGGGTTCGCCAAAATATATGTCGCCCGAGCAGGTGCTGGGTAAGGTGATTGATCAGCGTTCGGATATTTTTTCGCTGGGGGTGATGTTGTATGAGATGCTCACTGGCGAAGCCCCCTTTGTCGGCGACAACGTTAACTCCATCATGTTTCAAACGCTGAATCTCGTGCCGGTGGCGCCCGGTACGCTGAATAGTAAAGTGCCGGACATGCTCAATTTTATCGTGGCCAAGGCGTTGGCTAAAGAGCGGGATGACCGATATCAGAATGCCAAGGACTTTGCGGCGGATTTGCGTGCCTGTCGTGAAATTTTGCCGCGCTCTACTCAGCCCATTGATACGACGCCCCCTGTCCGGGAGAAGAAAAAGCTAGACGCGATCCAAGTTACCGCGCGTAGCGAAGCGGAAGACGCAGCAGAAAATTCGGTAGGCACTCTGGGTTTGTCGCTGGCTTTTGATTCCAGCGAGGCAACCTTGCGGCTGGCAGCATTGACTAGTAACCCTGACGACGTTGATGAGCTGGCTAAAACCTTGAAGATGCCGAGCGCAAAGGCGGGGAAGCAGGGCGCAGTCAGAATGCCTCCCGCACGCCCCAGATCCGCGACGCCCCCGGCGGCAAGCAATTCCAAGGTGTTGATTTTGTTGCTAGTCATGCTTTTCCTGATGTTCGTACTGTACGTTTACTGACAGTGCGCTGAGCCAACAGCATGCTCAAGCTGTTTGTCATTAAGCCATCCGGAATATTTGCCTCCTTGTTGCTCGCTGTGCATCTGCTGGCGGTGGCTTCGGTCTATTTGATTCCGGTTGCTAATTGGGCGCGCCTGAGTCTGTCGCTGCTGCTATTCTTCAGTCTGTTTTATCATCTCTATCGCTACGCGCTGCTGCGTTCTCACAATTCCTGGCGTTGTTTCTCTCTGGATCAAAAGCATATTACGGTCAACACGCAAGGCGGAGCCGAGCTAAGCGGAGAGCTTGCGCACAGTACGGTTGTTATTGCTCACTGTGTTGTGCTGTGCGCCAGACTGGAGGGCTATAAACTGCCCGTTTGCCAGGTGATTTTCAGCGATGCGCTGCCGGATGAAGCATTTCGTGAATTGCGCGTGCGACTGAAATACGCTTAACGGTTATGCGGTGACAGGATAGTGGGCGATGGATTGTCCTGTGTTTCGGGATAGTCTCGACTGTAATGCAAGCCGCGACTTTCGTGGCGTGACAGCGCGCTTTTTACGATCAGATCCGCGTTGGTGACCAGATTGCGCAGTTCGAGCAGGTCAGAGCTGATGTGGAAGTGGGCATAGTATTCGTCGATTTCCTTTTGCAGCAACTGAACGCGGTGTTGGGCGCGTTGCAGGCGTTTGTTGGTGCGCACGATGCCTACGTAATCCCACATGAAATGACGCAGTTCCGCCCAGTTGTGTGCGATGACGATTTGCTCGTCGGCATCGGTTACCTGACTATCGTCCCAGGCGGGTAAGGTGCGCGTTTTTTCGCGGGGTTGGCTGAGTATGTCTTGTGCAGCGGCATCGGCGAATACCAGACACTCAAGCAGGGAGTTGCTGGCCAGCCGGTTGGCGCCGTGCAGACCGCTGTAAGCGGTTTCGCCGATGGCGTAGAGATGGTCAACGTCGCTGCGCGCGCGCAAATCAGTCACCACGCCGCCGCAGGTATAGTGGGCGGCAGGCACCACCGGAATCGGTTCTTTGCTTATATTGATGCCCAGACTGAGGCAGCGCGTGAAAATATTGGGGAAATGGTCTTGCAGAAACTCCACAGACTGGTGCGAGATATCCAGATAAACACAATCCAGTCCGGCCTTTTTCATTTCGTAATCGATGGCACGCGCCACGATATCACGGGGAGCCAGTTCGGCGCGCTTGTCGTGTTCCGGCATAAAACGTGTTCCATCCGGCAGTTTTAAAATTCCACCTTCGCCGCGCACCGCCTCGCTGATCAGAAATGATTTGGCATGCGGGTGATATAAGCAGGTGGGATGAAATTGTATGAATTCCATGTTGGCGACACGGCATCCGGCACGCCATGCCATTGCTATGCCATCGCCCGTCGCGGTGTCCGGGTTGGTGGTGTACAGATACACCTTGCTGCTTCCGCCTGTAGCCAGGACGGTGTGTTGCGCGGCTATGGTGACCACTTCGTCTGTGCTGGTGTTGAGCGCGTAGACGCCGTAGCAGCGATTGTCGGATAAGCCCAATTTTTTGCCGGTAATCAAATCCACCGACATGTGCTTTTCCAGCAGGGTGATGTTGGGGTGTCGGAGCACTTTGCCGGAAAGCGTTTCCTGAACGGCGTGTCCTGTCGCGTCAGCAGCATGAATAATGCGCCGCTGGTTGTGCCCGCCTTCGCGTGTCAGGTGGTAGCCCATGTCGCTGCTGACGTCTTTGGTGAAAGGTACGCCCTGGGCTATCAGCCAGTCTATGGCTTGCTTGCCATGTTCGACCACATAGCGGGTGGCGTTGGGCTCGCAGAGTCCGGCGCCGGCCAGTAAAGTGTCGTGGGTGTGCGCTTCAAGACTGTCATCGGTCGATAAAACGGCGGCAATACCGCCCTGCGCCCAATTGCTTGCGCCATCCAGCAGGGATTTTTTGGTGATCAGCCCCACCTTTTGATGATCGGCTAGCTTGAGTGCCAATGTCAGTCCGGCAAGGCCGCTGCCGATTATCAATGTGTCAAATTGCAGCAATTAGATTCTCGGTAAGCTTGTTGTCATGAGCGAACTATAGCAAAACTGTCATGCTTAAAGAGCGGAATTTGTTGTCTGCCGGTAAATTCAGTCCGGCGCCGAAACAGTTCAAGCGGGCTGACGAGTTTGACAGCTAGCGGTTATACTGCGCCTCGCCGCATGTTTTATGTAATCACAATCGGATAATCAGGGATGGAAGATCGGGAATTTGATCAGCAGTTGGTAGAACGCGTACAGCGCGGGGATAAGCACGCCTTTGATCTTTTGGTTGCGAAATATCAGCGGAAACTGGGACGGTTGATTTCTCGTTTTGTGCGTGATACCGGCGAAGCCGAGGATGTGACGCAGGAAGCCTTTATCAAGGCGTACCGCGCCTTGCCGGGTTTTCGTGGCGACAGCGCGTTTTATACCTGGTTGTATCGCATCGGCATCAATACGGCCAAAAATTACCTGCTGGCGAATAAGCGGCGTCCACCAACCAGCACCCATTTTGATGCGGAAGAAGCGGAGTCGTTTGAGGACGCCGGTCTCTTGCATGAAGTTAGTACGCCAGAAAATGAACTCATGAGCAAACAGGTTGTCAGTACCGTGCAATCAGCTTTGCAACAGTTGCCCGAAGATTTGCGCAGTGCCCTGACCCTGCGCGAAATTGAAGGTTTGAGTTATGAAGAAATCGCCGGTGTGATGAATTGTCCTGTTGGCACGGTGCGATCGAGAATTTTCAGGGCACGCGAAGCGGTAGCAGAGAAGCTGCGCCCGTTGTTGGAAACCAGTAAAGGTAATAGGTGGTAATGATGAAACACGAAATTTCAGCGCTGATGGACGGCGAGTTGTTTGAAGACGAAGCAGAGATTATGTTCGATCAGCTCAAACAGGACCCTGACGCGCATCGCGATTGGGCGGTTTATCATCTGATTGGTGACGTGCTGCGACAGCCTGAATATGTGCATCGCGACATCAGCGCAGCTGTGAGCGAATGTTTGTTGAATGAACCGACTGTACTGGCCCCGCGCAGTCATGCAATCAAGCAAAAAGCGCGCGTGTTCGCGCTTTCGGCTGCGGCATCGGTGCTGGCTGTCGGAGTCGTGGCCTGGATGTCATTGCAGATCAGTCCTGAAGCGGCGCCACAGATGGCGATGCAGCAACCGGATGTTCGTCCGGTCAATTTGCAGATTCAACCCAAATCAAATGACTACCTGATGGCGCACCAGGAGTTTTCTCCCAGTAATGACATGAATGGTGGCGCTTCCTATATGCGCACCGTAACCTACAATCCTGGGGAAAAATCGCAATGAGGGTATGGCTGGGATTCTGTGGTTTGTTGTTGGCAGCAAATGTCTGTGCAGCCGAAGGAAATGCCAGATTTGACTGGTTAAAGACCATAGCATTTGCAGGTCACCAGACGGATTACAGCGGTGTGTTCGTTTATCAGTACGGTAATCATGTCGAGACCTCGCGTATTACGCATGTGGTTGAAACCGACAGCGAGTATGAAAAGCTTGAGAGTCTGGATGGCCCCAAGCGTGAAATCATCCGCCATCACGGGCAAGTCTGGTGCTACAAAAATCATAAAATGGTGCAGGTTGACAGTCACCAGGGGCAAGTCAGATTCCCTCTGTTGTTGACGGATCAGTTGTCTGCATTGAGCGAAAATTACCGTGTCAGCGAGGCAGGCATTGAGCGAGTGGCGGGCTATGACACTCAGGTCGTGCTATTTCAGCCCAGGGATAATTTGCGTTATGCCCAGAAAATCTGGGTGCATACCGATTCCGGTTTGCTGCTAAAGTCAGCCGTGCTGAACGATAAAATGAAAATTGTTGAGCAGTATGCCTTCACCCAGTTGAAAATGGGTCCAGGTGTAGATCGTTCCTGGATCGCTTCCAGTGCTACAACGGCTTTTTTGGGTAAGGGTAAAGGTAAGGACAGGCCTGCCCGCAACAAGGTTGCGGCGACAGTGAACAGCGGTTGGGTCGTGGATGCCTTGCCGAGCGGTTTCAAGAAAACAATGGAAGTCATCCGCCCGATGAAGGGAAAACATGCGCCTGTGACGCAGTTGGTGTTCTCTGATGGCTTGAGCGCCATCTCTGTTTTTATCGAGCCCGCCGACGGGGATGAAGATGATGTCGAGGGTTTGTCCAGTCGTGGTGCCGTCAATCTCTATCATAAGGTGGTGGATAAACATCTGTTTAACGTGGTGGGCGAAGTGCCGCCCAGGACGGTGATGCAGGTGCTGAATTCAGTGCGTTATAACGGTAAATAACTATGCTGGAAACGCGAGCAGTTGTGGTGCAGACGGACAAGCGCTACACGCTGGTCGAGGCCAGCCAGGGAAATGGTTGCGGTCAGTGCAATGGCAAGGGTTGCGGAACAGGTAAGTTGTCGCAGTTGTTTTGCAGCAAGCCGCGCCAGTTCAAGGTAGATAATCAGATCAATGCCAAAATAGGCGATGAAGTCATCGTGTCGGTTGCCGAGGGCGCGGTGTTGCGCGGAATAGGGCTGGTTTATCTATTGCCGCTGGTGCTGTTGTTTGCCGGTGCGGCATGGGGCGGGAGTTGGGCTATGCAGGAGGAGCAGCGTGATGGCTATGCGGCGATCGGTGCGTTGTTTGGATTGGTCGTCGGATTTGTTTTTGCCAAATGGTTTTCAGCGCGCCAGTCCAGCCGACAAAATCACCCGTTTATTGCGCGCCTGTATCGCGAATAACGGCGCGATTAAAAATGAATTTTTTTACTATGAGGAGGTTGCATGCTAAAAAGGTTTATTAACACGACGATAGTGCTTGTCGGTGTTCTGTGTGGATTCTCAGCCCATGCCAACGGGCTGCCTGATTTTACCGGTCTGGTGGAAAAACAGGGCCCGGCGGTGGTCAATATCAGCACCACACAAATTGTGCGCAATGCACAAGGATTTCCCAATTTCCCCGAAGGGGATCCTATCTTCGATTTTTTCCGGCGTTTTGCTCCGCCCATGCCGCGTGCGCAGGAATCGCAATCACTAGGTTCGGGTTTTATCATCAGTGCGGATGGCTACATCATGACCAATGCGCATGTGGTCGATCATGCCGATAAGATTACCGTGCGCCTGACTGACAAGCGCGAGTTTGCGGCTCGTGTAATTGGCGTAGATAAACGCACTGACGTGGCGTTGCTGAAGATAGAGGCCGGTAATTTGCCGAAAGTATTGCTGGGTGATCCCGACAAGCTGAAGGTGGGTGAATGGGTGGTTGCTATTGGCTCGCCGTTTGGTTTCGACAGCAGCGTGACGGCGGGTATTGTCAGTGCCAAGGGGCGCTCATTGCCGCAGGATAATTTCGTGCCGTTTATTCAGACTGACGTGGCTATCAATCCCGGTAATTCAGGCGGGCCGTTGTTCAATATGAACGGCGAGGTGGTCGGTATCAATTCGCAAATTTATACCCGTTCCGGCGGTTCGATGGGCTTGTCTTTCGCCATTCCGATTGATGTGGCCACGCAAGTGACGGAACAACTGCGTACCAGCGGCACGGTGACGCGCGGCCGCATCGGCGTGACCATACAGGAAATGACGCGCGAATTGGCTGAATCGTTTGGTTTGAGTCAACCCAATGGCGCGCTGATCAGCAGTGTGGAAAAAGGCGGACCGGCAGACAAGGCGGGCATAGAGGCCAGCGATGTGATCCTCAAGTTCAACGGCAAGGTGGTGAATAATTCCAGCGATCTGCCGCGCATTGTTGCGGCGACCAGGCCCGACAGCAAGGTGGTGGTCGAATTGTGGCGCAAGGGTGAGTTGAAACAGTTGACCGTGGTCATCGCCAAAATGCAGGAAGAAGGTAAGCTGGCGCAGGCTGCCAAGGGCTTGGTCGAGGAGGCCGGTAAGTTGATTGCGCGCCTGGGCATTGCCGTGAGCGAGCTGACGCGCGAACAATTACTGGAATTGCAGAGTAATGGCGGTTTGCTGGTGGAAGAGGTCAAGGGGTCGGCTGCGCGTGCAGCCGGCTTGCAGCGGGGCGATGTGCTGCTGGCCATCGGTAATATACCGCTGCGTTCGCTGAATCAGCTTGAAGGCGTTCTCAAGCAGGTTCCTCAGGGTCGCAATGTTGCCTTGCTGGTACGCCGTGGCGATAACGCCTCTTATGTGGCGATTAAATTGGATGAGAAGTAATCACAGTCCTGCGTATCGCGCCCAAATCAGATAGAATTCGCGCTTTGCGATCATACCGCGCCTTACATCAAGACACGCTCACCTTTCATAAAGGAGAGCGCGTTGCGATGAGAATTGGCGGTTTTTATTTGGAACTCCATGCAGCTAATCCGTAATTTTTCCATTATTGCCCATATTGATCACGGCAAGTCCACGCTGGCTGATCGTATCATTCATCTGTGCGGCGGTCTGTCTGATCGCGAGATGGACAAGCAAGTTCTTGATTCCATGGATATAGAGCGCGAGCGCGGGATTACCATCAAGGCTCAGACCGCGGCGCTCAACTACAAAGCGCGCGATGGACAGGTGTACAACCTGAATCTGATTGATACGCCGGGTCATGTGGACTTTTCCTATGAGGTTTCGCGCTCTCTGGCCGCCTGTGAGGGTGCTCTGCTGGTGGTGGATGCCTCGCAAGGGGTGGAAGCGCAGACCGTTGCCAATTGTTATACCGCGCTGGATCTGGGCGTGGAAGTCGTGCCGGTGCTGAACAAGATTGATTTGCCTTCCGCCGACCCCGATAACGCGATTGAAGAAATCGAAGAAGTTATCGGTATTGAAGCGCACGATGCGGTGCACTGCTCCGCCAAGACCGGGGTGGGCATTGAAGACGTGCTCGAATCATTGATTGTCAAGGTGCCGCCACCCAAGGGCGATGTTGACGCCCCGTTGCAGGCGCTGATCGTGGATTCCTGGTTCGATAACTATGTGGGTGTGGTGATGCTGGTGCGGGTGATGAATGGCACGCTCAAACCTAAGGAAAAGATACTGTTCATGGCCACGGGCGCACAGCATCTGACCGAGCATATCGGCGTATTTACACCCAAATCGCAGCCGCGTGATTCCTTGAGTGCAGGGCAGGTGGGCTTCGTCATCGCCGGTATTAAGGAACTTAAATCAGCCCGTGTGGGCGATACCATTACACATCAGGCAAGGCCGGCTGCGCAGGCGTTGCCGGGTTTCAAGGAAATTCAGTCACAGGTGTTTTCCGGCTTGTTCCCTGTGGAATCCAATCAATACGAAGCGCTGCGTGATTCACTGGAAAAACTCAAGCTGAATGACGCCGCCTTGCATTACGAGCCGGAAGTGTCACAGGCGCTGGGTTTTGGCTTCCGCTGTGGTTTTCTGGGGTTGTTGCACATGGAAATCGTGCAGGAGCGGCTGGAGCGCGAGTTCGATATGGATTTGATCACCACCGCACCCACGGTAATTTACGAGGTGGTGCTGCGCGATGGCACGGTGCTGACGGTGGATAATCCGTCCAAGATGCCCGATCCGTCCAAAATCGAGGAAATACGCGAGCCTGTCGTTACGGTTAATTTGTACATGCCGAATGAATATGTCGGTTCGGTCATTACCTTGTGCACCCAGAAGCGCGGACAGCAGATCAATATCAGCTATCACGGCAAGCAGGTGAAGCTGGTGTACGAGATGCCCATGGCGGAAATCGTGATGGATTTCTTCGACAAGCTGAAGTCGGTGTCACGCGGCTATGCGTCCATGGATTATGAATTCAAGGAATATCGCTCGGCCGATGTGGTCAAGGTGGATATGCTGATCAATGGTGAGAAGGTGGATGCATTGGCGGTGATCGTACATCGCGCCAACAGCCAGTATCGCGGACGTGAAGTAGCGGCCAAGATGCGCGAACTGATTCCGCGTCAGATGTATGACGTGGCCATACAGGCGACCATAGGCTCGAATATTATTGCGCGCGAAAACGTCAAGGCGATGCGCAAGAACGTGCTGGCCAAGTGTTACGGTGGCGATATTTCCCGCAAGAAAAAGCTGCTGGAAAAGCAGAAGGCCGGCAAGAAGCGCATGAAGCAGGTGGGCAATGTGGAAATACCGCAGGAAGCCTTCCTGGCAATTTTGCGCGTGGATGATTAATAAAGGAAATTTCACGCGGAGACGCGGAGTGCGCGGAGACGCGGAGTGCGCGGAGATAGGGAGATGCTGATTTATTCGTCTAAATCAGCGCTTCCATAGTAGACATCATGATAGGGTTCTTTTGAAAATCTTGTAAAGCCATCATTGAGAGTAATAGTTTTAATATCGTGTTTTGTTTTTGATTTTCTCCGCGAGCTCCGCGTCTCCGCGTGAAATATGTTTTTTGGTTTTGCCGATTTAGGGAATAAAAATGGATTTTGCTTTAATAATGTTCGTTTTACTGCTGATCACCGGCAGCATCTGGTTGCTGGATCACTACGTTCTGTCGGCTAAACGCGGTAGCGGGGTGGCCGAACCGTGGTGGGTGGAATATGCCAAAAGCTTTTTCCCGGTCATTCTGATCGTATTTTGCATCCGCTCTTTTCTGGCTGAGCCGTTCAAGATTCCTTCAGGTTCAATGATTCCGACCTTGCAGGTGGGCGATTTTATTCTGGTAAATAAATTCACCTACGGTATCAGGTTGCCCATCATCAACCAGAAAATAGTCCAGATCAATGACCCGCAGCGCGGTGATGTGATGGTGTTTCACTACCCGGAAAATCCGTCGGTGGAATATATCAAACGCGTGGTTGGTGTATCGGGCGATGTGGTCGAATATAGAAGAAAGAGTCTGACTATCAATGGGATAGAGCAGGTTCAGCTGGCTGATGGCGATTACAATTATGTCGAAAGCGGCCTGAATTTTGTGCATACCGAGCGACGCATCGAAGCGCTGGGCGAGGGTAAACACGCCTTGCTGGTGAATCCCGATATGCCCAACGTGCACTTGAATTCGGTAGCCGAGTTTAAGGGGCGGGAGAATTGCACCTATACGGAAGAGTCGGTGCGTTGCAAAGTGCCTGACGGACACTATTTCATGATGGGCGATAACCGCGACAACAGTCGCGATAGTCGTTATTGGGGCTTTGTTCCGGATAATCAGATCGTCGGTAAAGCCTTTTTAGTTTGGATGAATTTTTCTGATTTGAAGCGCATTGGTTTGCCGATATAACTAAGTAGGAGTATGCCATGAACATCGCAAAATTTGACCGCCAGCGCGGTTTGAGTTTCTCGGGATTTATCCAGGGAGCCTTTATTCTGGTTCTGCTCAGCGTGCTCGGACTGAAGTTGCTTCCGGTTTATATGCAGAATGGTGAGATTAAACAATTGTTTACGACGATTGCCAACGATCCTGAGATGCAAAAAGCCTCGTTGCGCGATATTCGCAATTCCTATAGCAGGCGATCCTCCATCGATAATATTACCGCCATCAATGCAGAAGATATCGATATCGATCGTGAGGGGGATAAGCCGGTTCTGAGCGCCAGCTATGCCGTCAAAATCCCGCTGGCGGGCAACATGAGCTTGTATCTCGATTTTAATCCCAGCAGTGCGGACAAGTAGGAATAGCGCAGAATTGTGCCGGCAGTTGGGGTATGTATTCACACAACCCCAATTGTTGCAGCGCGCACTCACGCACCGCAGTTATGCGCCTGATCACAATGAACGGCTGGAGTTTCTGGGCGACAGCATACTCGGTTGTGTGATCGCCAAATACTTGTACAGCGAATTTCCTGATCTGAGTGAAGGTGATTTATCGCGCTTGCGTTCCAATCTGGTCAAGGAGCCCACGCTGGTCATTTTTGCGCAACAACTCAATCTGGGTAGCCAGTTGAAACTGGGCGAAGGTGAGCTCAAGAGCGGCGGCTTTCGTCGTCCATCTATACTGGCAGATGCCGTCGAGGCGTTGTTCGGCGCTGTATTTGTCGATGGTGGCTTCGCTGCCGCAGAACAGGCTGTGTTGAATTTGTTTGTACCCTATCTGGCTAAAGTGGACATGAAAACGCTGGGCAAGGACGCCAAGACGCTGCTGCAGGAATATTTGCAGGGCAAGCGCCTCCCTTTGCCAGCTTACCGCGTTCTGGATACGCAAGGCGTGGCACACGAGCAAATGTTTCAAGTGGAGTGCGCCATCCCCTCATTCAAACTAATCACGTGCGGGTCGGGCACCAGTCGCCGCAATGCAGAACAACAGGCAGCACTGGCTGCCTATCAAATAATTGGAAATAATAATGACTGAAACAACTGAAATCACCACCCAAGAGCCATCGGACACCTCCTTTCGCAGCGGTTATATCGCTATCGTAGGACGTCCCAACGTGGGCAAGTCCACCTTGCTCAATCATCTGATCGGGCAAAAGATCAGCATCACCTCACGCAAGGCGCAAACTACGCGCCATCGTATCAACGGAATATTTTCCGACGAACATTCGCAATTCGTGTTCGTCGATACACCTGGATTTCAAATGAAGCACCTCAATGCCCTGAATCGCGGCATGAATCGCGTGGTGACCAGTAGTTTGCGCGATGTTCAAGTCGTGCTATACGTGCTCGAAGCGCTGCGTTATGACGAGCGCGACCAGGAAGTGCTCAAGCTGCTGCCGGACAATCGTCCGGTGTTGCTGGTGATCAACAAGATCGACGAAGTGGCAGACAAGGGCCAGTTATTTGACTTCGCCGAGCGCGTTGCAAAAGATTTCAAGTTTGCCGATATCATTCCGGTGAGTGCTAAATTTGGCAAAAAAATCGAAGAGTTGCGTGACACCTTGCGCAGCTTTCTGCCGGAAGGCGGGCTGATTTATGACCCTGAAGATGTCACCGATCGCAGCGAACGCTTTCTGGCCTCGGAAATATTGCGCGAAAAGGTTTTCCGCTTTACCGGTGAAGAGCTGCCTTATTCGGTCAGCGTGGTGATCGAAGAATTCAAGATGGACAAAAAATTGCGCCGCATTAGCGCCGCCATTCTGGTGGATAAGGAGGCGCACAAGGTAATGTTGCTCGGTAAAAAAGGCGAAAAGATCAAGGAAATTGCCACTCAGGCACGACTGGACATGGAAAAACTGTTCGACGGCAAAGTATTCCTCGAGGTGTTTATTAAGGTGCGTAGCGGTTGGGCGGATGATGCACGCATGCTGCAAACGCTGGGTTATGAATAAGGCAGTCGCTAGACGCTAGTAGCTAGACGCTAGTAGCTAGTCGTTAGTCGCTAGTCGTTAGTCGTTAGTCGCTAGTAGCTAGTCGTGAGTAGTGAGTAGTGAGTAGTTAATTGAAAACTGATGATTTTATAGAATGACGACCAGGCAAAACAGGCATCAGGACGAACCGGCTTTTGTGTTGCATAGCCATCCGTTTCGCGAAACCAGTCTGTTGCTTGATGTGTACAGCCGTCAACATGGCCGCCTGGCTATCGTGGCGCGGGGTGCCAGACGGCCGCGATCCGCGTTGCGCGGTGTGCTGATGAATTTTCAGCCGCTGCTGCTCTCCTGGTTTGGTAAAGGCGAGGTGCGCACGCTGCACAGCGCGGAGTGGCAGGGCG